>Ga0160474_100014_pt1 | contig 424853 bp, 348 predicted proteins | sample HID1975K_E11MG_FD_108240 | JGI IMG/M metagenome (GOLD analysis project Ga0160474, IMG submission 108240) | Enriched soil microbial communities from UW Madison campus, WI, USA - HID1975K_E11 MG | ecosystem: Environmental > Terrestrial > Soil > Unclassified | place: USA: Madison, Wisconsin...
AAAATTGACAAATAACTTTTCCTGGTATACTTTCCTGCCTTGCATGCCTAAATATACTAAAAATCAAATTCAAACCGATCCTGTAACAATCACAAAATAAAATTTAGTTGTGCAACAGCCACTGTATGCAAAAAAAGGCTTTTGTGCTGTAAAATTCAATAACTTCTTAAATTGTGAGTAAGAGCGTGGGCGATTGGTAACCTTGCATATAAACGTAAATTTATCTATGTTTGATAAAAGTGTACATCCAACAGCAATTATGAGAATTATTTTATCATTGTGTTTACTCACCCTCCTGAACGGTATCCATAGTTTTGCAGCATCCCGTGATTTCTATCAAATAAAAATATACCATCTGGAAACACAGGAACAGCAAGATCTCGTGGAAAATTATTTGGAGACGGCCTATCTGCCAGCGCTTCACCGAGCAAACATACAAGCAGTTGGTGTTTTCAAGCCGGTACCTGCTGCTACTGTTTCTGAAAAATTGATTTATGTTTTTATTCCCTTTTCTTCCTTTGAAGCCTACCTGACATTGGAGGAAACGCTCAAGAAGGATCAGGCATTTTTACAAGCGGGAAAACAATATCTCCAGGCACCTCATGACCAGCTACCATATGTACGGATGGAAAGTATTTTATTAAAGGCCTTTGAAGAAAATCCTAATTTTAGCTTACCGGCACTTACCGGTCCTAAAGAAAAGCGTGTATATGAGCTTCGGAGCTATGAAGGCCCAACGGAAAATCTGTATAAGAACAAAGTAGACATGTTCAACAAGGGAGATGAGATCGGTTTATTTAAACGATTGGGATTTAACGCGGTTTTCTACGGAGAGGTGCTTGCAGGGAGCAAAATGCCCAACCTAATGTATCTTACCACTTTTGAGGACAAGCAATCCAGAGATGCACACTGGGAGGCGTTCGGAAAAGATGCTTATTGGAAAAAGTTATCCGCCATGCCAATATATCAAAATAACGTCTCGCACATAGATATTCTATTTTTATATCCAACTTCTTATTCTGACATTTAAGTAAAAAGATTTTTACAAATATTATTGAATACAGTATTCAAATAGTGACTTTCATCATATTATTAAAAGAGTCTATTCCGTTAGTTTGCACACTTAGAAATCGATAAGACTACTATTATAACTTGATGAAGAAATTTCCATTTACGCAAAGCGGAACCAATTCCGTATTAGAAGCTTTATATCAACTCGGCGATGAAGATTTACATAAAGAAGTTTTAAGTATACAACACGATTTTATCTATTGGGTAGCGGAACATTTCGAACTCAATGAGCAGCAATATGAATACCTTAAACAATTACCTCAAAATCTATTATACACCTTTTGCTGTCAAATTTGCCTAGCTATGTATCACCGCTTACCTATTATCTTAAATGTTATATCTACTGAAACAGCATCACCTAAACCTCATCAGCAAATCAATATTATCGGTATTACAGAAACAAAATATACCAACCTTGTCAAAACAAGGGGCTCTCTGACAATTACCGTGAATTGTTGATTTAACAGGAAGAAGAAAGACTTTCTTGTTTTTCTTTTATTTTCACCATAGTGGGCACATGGTGTTCATCCATTTTACTTGTTTGATTCATTTTTTTATGGCTGATCAACGATGGTATTGCCGAGAGTAAGATCAATCCGACACCAACATAGAGTAGATTAAAGGCATCGGTAAAAAAGGAACCTGCAGAAAACACGCCCAGTATAATGAGTGTAGATATGGGCAGAGATAAAGCCAGCACATTGGTTGCTAGCATATTATTAAATACTGGCGGTGCATTCGGATCGCCTTCTTTTTTACTCATCAGCTCCACCACAGACATATGTGCAAAAGGCCAAAAGCTACATGCACTTTGCGGAAATACGACAGCCAACATCACTGCTGCATAACCTGCACCTGGCATGAAGTACAATAATAATGCACTTAGGCAGAAGGTAACGCCCGAACGGAGCATTAAAAGTTGAAATATAGACCTAAACTGCTTCCATTTAAAAACAATGGCTATACCGATAAATAACAGAATCAGCGGTGTCATTAGATTACTCAATAAACCAAGTGCATCTTGGAGCGCTCCTGGAAAATCTTCCAAATAGATACCGCAACCTAACAAAATAAGGGCTCCCACCATGACAATGTTAATAGGTTCATTCAACATGCCTAACATTAAAGACTTCAGCTTTTCATTACTGCTATGTTTCACATTGCGATTTAGTTTATAGAACCAATGCATTGCCAGCATATAACTAAAAAAGAGTACGGCTATTTTGTTTCCGATATCCGCTAGTGCTGCACGGGCTAGTGCCTCTTCACCAAGATATTCGGTAATAAACGGAAAACAGGAAAGGCCGGGGGCAAGGGAGGGAATAAGAAGCATATAGGTGCGTGTATCCGCACTATTTCGTTGAATACCATAAAGGGGTAAAATATACTTAAGTATAACCAGGAATATTACATTAAATAATAACACCAAAACAGGTAAGATCAACAGATCAGCCTTTATGTGCAACTTCATCAGCGCTACAAAGATGACCACCGGTAGTGCAACATTCAATATCAGGATTTTTATCGATTGTTGATGCTCTTTCTTACCCAGTTTACCTTTCAATAATAAGCCGATAAATATGATGACTATCAGGGATAATGTTTTCTGTACCGCTACATTCATTCAGTTTTAAAATTTTAGATCCATAAGAATGGTTGTTTCTTTCTATCACGATCCCCCTTCTTGCCAAAGAAGGAGGATCGGCCATTGATACGCTATTTAAGCCGTCACTCTCGCAAAGACTTCCGTAAAGAGTTGCATCTCCGGCATAGTCCCTACGCTCACTCTGCACCACGGTTCGTTATTAAAGCTGTACATTCTGATACCCACCCCATTATCTGTCATCGATTTCATAAATGACTCTGCCTGTATTGTCTTATTCATGGGAAAAATCACAAAATTGGTATATGAGGGTATATATTTATATCCCATCTTATCCAACTCCGTACACACATAATTTCTGGCTGCCGAATTTAAGGTTTTACAATCAGCACAAAATGTTTTGTCTTTCATACTGGCCAAAGCCCCTATTACAGAGGTTACACATAATCCCATGGTACTACGTACCATGTCGGTTACGCTTTTTATTCTTTCAGGAGTGGCAACAATATAACCGATACGTAGTCCGGCCATGGAGTGTATTTTAGAAAAAGTTCTCGCTACGATCACATCTTTACCTTTCGCTACCAGATCAACCATACTGTTTGCTTCTGGGTCTTCCAAAAACTCCAAATAGGCTTCATCTACAAAAACAGGTGTTTTTTCGGACACCTTCGAGCAAAAATCACGCAAGGCATGAGGTTCTGTCAATGAGCCTGTTGGATTGTTGGGATTGCATATATATACCAATTGTGTTTTAGCATCTACAGCCGCTTCCATGGCTGGAAGATCATGTGCATAGTCGCTCGTCAATGGTACAGCTTTCCATTCCGCGCCGATAGCTTGTGCCGTGTTAATAAGCGACATATAGGAAGGATCAGCAGACACAATGTTACCACCTTTCATAAACCTGCTAATAGCTGTTTTCTCCAATAAATCTGTTGACCCAGGTCCCAACATAATATGATCAGGCGTTACGCCCTCCTTCTCGGCAATCAGGCCAATTAAGGTAGCTGCATCCGAATGTCCATAACGATTACCAACAGCTACCGCTTCACTGATTGCTTTTTTTACACTTTCTGATGGACCATATGGATTCTCGTTTGCATTGAGCTTCGCCTTTAATACGGGAGCCGTATCATGATAGTACGAAGGATGCTCCACCTCCCAGATAACACTCGTTTTCCTGACAGGTGAAGACCAAACTAAGCTTGGTGCTAATGTTAAACTACTAGCTGTAATCAAACCAGATTTCAACCAGTTTCTGCGGTTCATTGTTGTGGACATGGTTACTCTTTATTAAGTTTTAAAGTTTTTATTGATTCTCTCTAGTATATTGTCAACTCAGCATGACAATCCCTCCACACATTTTTCGTTTTCTTGATAATTATTTTACGCTTTGTACAATTTGGTTCATTTTTATACATAAGCGATGCAATCAATCTCTATTCTGGTAGCGCCAACCAACTCTTTTACCACTACAGTGGTTCTTGCTGGAGGTATTTTACCAAATCTACCTTTATATATCGCATTCATAGCGGCAAAATCATCTTTATTTATTAAATAAACAGTTGTTTTCAACACCTTATCCATGGAAGAGTCTGCTTTTTCCAACTCTTTTTCCAGTTCATCTAACACATATTTAGTATGTATACCGATATCTCCCTCAAAATTAGCGATTTTACCAGCAGTAAAAATTAAGTTTCCCATTTTTCTGCTCGGTGAGTAGAGCGGGACATCCTGCACTGATTTTCCAAATAGTTTAAAACCCTGCAATAACCCTCCGGTGCTAAGCAACAGCGCCGTTATGTTTTTTAATACTGACCTTCTCTTCATTGCTGATTTCCTTTAGCTTCGCATATGTTGTACGACGCTGTTCAAAGCGTTTATAATGTCGATGGTTACCTCCTTCTTTGGTGTGATATCCCAATTATTACGAATGGCATTCCCCCCAAGCACCAAGCCATCTCTACGGGGAATGAAATATCCATTCGGCGTACTCAATCTGAAATCAATCTCCGGTTGTGGGATTAAAAAGGCAAGCTGCCCGGATATGGGCAGCAATAAATCATCATTAAACAGTTTTTTTGCTCCTAATCCGGTACAATTAACGATGAGCGGCTCCTTGAGCGCGGTCAAGTCGTTGCGTGTATAAAACTCTTGCATCACCAGTTCTCCACCACGACCAAGAAAATCCTTCGTTAAGTAATCGAGATAGGATGGAATATTAAACACCATGGTTTTTTCGAGCGTCACAAAGTCCTCATTGAAAGGATGCCTCTTTTTACTCAGATCATACCTGTTGGGCAGGAGGCCATTGATGTGTAAGGGTGAAACCCTGTTAGCCGTTCTTTGATTACCAACCATATAATGGTCAACCCACCTGACCATATCATTATTTAATCCTAAAAGATTTTGATAACTCCTAAAAGAATAACGACATGCTTCTTCCCATGTCGTTTTTATAGCAGACGTGATGTGATCTTCTTCACAAAATAAATGTGCGGGCGACCAAGTGCCTGTAGCCAAAGAGGAGGTATGATTGGGAAAGAGGTCTTTCGCATAAATTTTCACCTGGCATCCGTTATTCTGCAATGTTCTGGCAGTCGTTAAACCAATGATACCGCCACCCACCACGGCTACTTCCCGATGCCCGCTCTCCCGCACCTTTCTGGCCGTTATAGCGGCGGTACCCCAGGAAAGGGAGAATCCACTACCACCATGTCCGTAATTATGAATAATCGTTTTAAGGTCTAACTTATCCACATCTAAACATGGACCGGCTAATCGGTAAGGACGTAGCCCAACGGTTTCTTTGATAACCATATCTGGCCTTATTTTGGCTTTCGGCAACTTTCTAAGGCCTAAACTCATTCCGTCGATATCAAGAATCTCTTTACTGCTACGACATGATGACAAGCCCATCATCATCGCTAAACTGCCGACTCCTGATTGCTGGATAAAGGTTCTTCTGTCTATTCGTGTCATGGTGCTGGCACTGTATATAATTTTCTAAAGTTTGTTCCCTTATGGTTTCCCACCCATTCCAATCTGCTAGCCCCCGCTAAAGCAGTTCTATTGGCATTGAACAGAATTTGGCCTTGCCCATCTGTTGTGTACTCGCCAACGAGTGTTGACGTGTTTACGAAAACCTTGATAGGTAAACCAGCTAGAGGGATAGAATCAATTCCAACATTATGATCCAGGATATTTGTTTTATCCAGCTCATAAAAGTTTGCCCTTATGATTACTTCATTTTCGGTAACGGCAACATTACTGAAGGTGATCAATACAGGCGATTCTTCTCTATCCAACAGCAAGCCATCTTTTTCGCAACCCGCTACTGATAGCAGTAGCATAAGCATCCATACATATCTTATATTCATTTGCATATCTTTATTTGTTGTTTTGTGTTCGTATTTTACTCTGTCCACCAAAGCTTCGTGCGCATATTATCAGGCATGGTACCATTTACCACATTTCCACCATTCAAGGAATATTCAGAAGCGGGATATGCCACACGCGTTGGTATGAGCCCCTGGTTTTCAAAGACGGCTCTCGAGTCCGTATACATAATATCCGGTAGACCTGTTCTCCTATATTCCGTCCAGGCCTCTATCCCCTGCCCAAATAAGGCTATCCATTTTTGCTCCATAAGGATAGCTTTATTTAAAGGCCCCAGAGCTGTTATATAATCGGCGGGCATCTCCAGACCATATTGTTCAAAGGAGGCGGTTATACCTTTTTCGAAATAGTCTTGAGCAAGAGCTAGTCCTCCACCGATATCGCCATCAAAAGCTGCCTCCGCCAATATAAAATTCAGCTCGGCAAAGCTCATCAGCACACTAGGTGCTTCGGGTCTTGTAAAATAATCACCGGGAAAGCAGGAAATATCACCTTCAGCAATGGCTATTGCATCGGGCAAGCCATTGGCCATCCCCCGATAACTACCGTTCGCCAATGGCCTAGCGAAGACGCCTAAACGCGTATCATTCCGTTCAAGCAGCTTATCCACCAATGTCTTGCTGAGGCGCCAATCCGTACGGCTACCCTGCACCATCACTTCATGCCACTCATTATTACTCGGACGGTTTGCGTTATGCTGTAAAAAAGCGTAATCTGTATTAGCGGTAAAAACCGGATAGGTTACCGGATCAGACAGAATATCCGTCATGATCTGCCTCGATTCAGCAGGCTTCTTTACCGCCTGCCTATTGGCCAATTTTAACCGAAGAGAGTTGGCAAATTTTTTCCACCGCACAATATTACCGCCAAAGAGTATATCTCCTTGTATAGAAGGGCCGTCAGCATCCAGCAATGCATTTGCCCGTGCCAACTCGCTCAATAAACTGTTATACACCTCTTCCTGGGTGTTATAGGCAGGTGTATAAATCGGTTCCGCTGCCGTTCCTTTTAACGCTTCATGATAAGGGATATCTCCCCAAACATCGGTTAAGATAGAAAACACCCAACACTTCATCACGAGAGCAACTCCCTGATAATTGGCATTTCCCTCCAGCTGTGCTTCTTTATCGATCGCTTCAAAGTTTAATAAGCCATCGTTAAAAAAAAACTGCCAATTTTCCTGTGACAAGGTTGTTGGCGGCGCGTAGGTATCCCCTTCGGTTGTATAAATACGTCTGGCGAGATGTTGCACCCAAATGGAGCCTCCATCCAGGTTCAATCGTGCAAATCGGGTTTGGTGCCCCCAGTAACGGTCAACAGCCGATTCGATGGCAAAGGGTAAAAGCAGTTGAGGTGATATCGTGGTTGGACTATTGGGATCCACATTCATTTCTTCAAAATCTCCTGTGCAGGCTGGTATCGTAAAGGATAAAATGATCAGCACGCAAGCTGTACATAATTGTTTAAAATTCTTCATATGACTTATGTGAATAAAAGCTAAAATGAAACATTCAGGTTAACACCTATACTTCTTGTGGAGGGTAAGTTGCCATATGCAAAGCCTTGGCCGTTGCCACCAAAATAATCGACTTCCGGATCAATGTGAGGTGTATGTTTAAACAGCATAGCGAGGTTCCTTCCTACTAAAGAAATCTTTGCTCCTTTTAAAAACCCTGTCTTAGACAATAACGAAGCGAAGGAATAACCGAGGGATAACTCTCTTAGTTTGATATAAGTAGCGTCAAAAACTCCGGCTTCATGATACGTACGCGAGAAATTTCTTTTGTAAAACGGACTGGCATCGGCTATCACATCATTTGGAATATAAACAGGGTTATCATCTGTACCTATATTGACTACACCCGCACCTATGACCCCTTCTTCGCGGCCAATGGCTGTTTCGGAATATTGTCCTGTTGACCGGGCCACGCCGGTACCATTATCAAATATTTTACCACCATAACGCATATCAATTAAAAAGCTCAGGCTTATATTTTTGTAGGTAAAAGAATTCAGCACTCCACCCGTCCAATCTGGCTGTATACTTCCCAACGCTTTGGTGCCGTCGCCCAAAACGGGGAGACCATTTTCATAAACAATCTGCCCATCCGGCGCACGTTTAAAATAGGTGCCATACAAGGTACCATAGGGTTCTCCAACACGGGCCTCTGAAGTAAGATAATAGTTCATGAGTGTGTATGTTGTTAATCCCTCGGCCAGTTCTATTACTTTATTCCTATTCCGCGCCCAGTTCACATCGATGTCCCATGTAAACCCCGTGCTCGTTTTAAAGGGTGTACCATGTAATACGATTTCCAGCCCTTTATTAGAAACTTTACCGGCATTTAGCAATCTATAATGGTAACCACTAGCTTTTGAGATCTCCACTCCTAAAATCTGATCTCTTGTGTTTTGACTATAATAGGTAAGGTCTATCCCCAATCTATCTTTAAAAAAACGCAGATCAACACCGGTTTCAAAAGCTCTTGTAATTTCAGGTTTTAAATCTGGATTGGCGATGGTTACGTTTTCGCCAAAAGCAGGCAGACTACCTGACCAAAGTGCCTTTGATATGAAAACCTGTTGTAATTGATAAGGGTCTGTATCACTTCCAACCTCTGCCACACTGAGCCGTCCCTTCGCAAAGGACAACCAGTTGCTCTGTAACGAAAAAATATCCGTTAAAATAAAACTTAAAGAGGCCGATGGATAAAAGAAAGAGTTGTGATTAGCGGGTAAGGTAGACGACCAATCGTTCCGAGCGGTGAGGTCTAAAAATACGGCATTCTTGTAGCCCAGATTAGCAGAAGCATATAAGCTATTCACTTCCGACTTTTCGATGGCACTTTCAGTTACGGGTGGGGAAGCATAGTTGCCAAGATTCCAAACCTTGTTTACCGCCATATCATTAATCTGCGTGAAATTACGTTTATAATAATTATCCCGATGATTACCTCCCAGGTTCGCCGTCAGTTGAATGTCGCCAATCGTCTTGTTAAATCCGAACAAAAAATCAAAGTTACTTTCCTGCTGACGTAACACCTCTTCTGAATAGGCCCCATTCGGATTTCCTAACGCAAATTGTTCGGCAATCCTGTTCATTCTTGTATCGGTCCAGAGATCCGTACCACCCCGTACCATAAGATTTAACCAACTTGTAAAATCGTATTGCAATGCCACATTTCCCAACAAACGATCCTTATCATTACCATAGGTCCAATGTTCTTGTATATAATAAGGGTTCGAAAAATATTCATATTGCCAGTTTGCATAAGGAAAATATTGTCCCGCGGGTTGAATAACATTGGCAGGTGTATAAGTATCCAGATCCTGCAACTTTTTATGATCCGTATGACGATGTGACCAGATAAACTCCTGCCCATTCTGATACCGTCTGTTATCCGATCCAGATTTTACATACTCTGAACTGATGGTGGCTTTCAATTTATCTGTAAAGTGGTATCCGCCGTTAAATTTGACGTTGTTTCGATGATAATCATTATTATAGGCGATACCTTTTTGACTGACATTTCCGATGGAGAGCCTAAAATTTCCCTTATCGTTCGACCCTCCCAAGGCAACGTTATTATTAAGCATGCGACCTGTTTGCCAGAAATCGTCCCAATTATCCGGCTGTGGTAGCAGAGGCACACGTTCTCCGTTGCTCCACCATTGTGGCACTAAACGTCCGTCCATTGGCGAGCCCCAGCTTTCATCCACACCATCGGTACCTGTTACCGTAGTACCATCCGGCAACGTAACAGTACCATTTCGCCCATCCGAAAACATGGTTACATAACCTGTTCCTCCACCATAAATATTCTGGAAATCGGGTTTGATCCAAGGTCTTTCGAACGTTGTATTGGAGCTTACATCTACTCCGATGCCCTGGACTCCGGCTCCATCTTTGGTGGTCACCAAAATCACCCCATTGGTAGCTCTCGAACCGTATAAGGCCGCTGCATTTGCACCCTTTAGAACACTGATATTCTTGATGTTATCCGGACTCACTTCTGATAATCCACCACCATAACGATTATCTCCATCCTGTTGAATCGGCACCCCATCAATAACAATTAAAGGTTGGTTATTGCCCGATACGGACGCTGCCCCACGGATCTGGATAGTAGAGCTGCTGCCCGGACCGGCGTTACTATTGATCCGGACTCCCGCTAACTTTCCTGAGAGCGCGTTGGTTACATTGGAAGTACGTACTTCATTCAGTTTTTCCTGATCCAGGTCTTGTACGACATAACCCAGTGATTTTTTCTCTCTCTGAACACCAAAAGCAGTTACCACAACTTCCGACAATGCCTGTTCATCACTTTCCAGCGTTATAGCCAAAGAGGTTTGATTTCCCACCGCCACTTCTGTTGGTTTAAATCCCATGTAACTGATCAATAATGTATCGGCACCTGTTGGTATCAATACACTGAACAAGCCTTCCTCATTGGTTCCTGTTCTTATCTCACTATGTTTCACAACGACACTTACTCCTGGTAGCGGAGACCCAGTTTCGTCTTTTACGACTCCTTTGATGGTATGTTGCCTAGTGCTTTTTGATGCGCTTTGCGTGGAGCTTTCGCTTATTTGTTCCTTTATCCCTTGTTTGAGTTCGGCAGCATCTTTATAAACGATATAGAATCCTTCGTCATTCTTTTTATAACTTAGGCCCGAGCCCTCTAAAGCGATGGATAAGGCAGACTCGATGTCATTTACGGTTTTCAATCGTTCTAGCGCCACATTTTTACCTGTTAATAAACCGCTACGATAAGCAATAGATACACGATGCTGCTTTTCCAAATCCTTTATTAATTGCTGCAAACTGATAAATTGATTGAATGAAAACCCCGATAATACGTTGTGTTCAAAAACCGAGGAGCCCTTATCATGATGTTTTGCGTGCAAAGGAAACATATCACTCTCACCTAGTAGCAGGAAGAGCAAACTCATTTTTTTTAAGGTTTTCTGCATAGAGTTGATTTGATTAAATTTTAAACAAAAAGCTGCCAGTGGAAGCCAGTGTACACTGTTTTCCTCCTTATTCATGTATCGTATACGATGCTTTTAACGTTATTAGCTTCTCTCTAATAGCGTTGATTCTCGAGATATTTAAGTTTTATCTTTTATTATTTTCCTGGTTTTTACTTTCGATATGGCGCATACCAAGCCCCATACCGACGGATTTGTTTTTTCGGAATTATTAAAATTTAATTAAATAAAAGGGCTCACACCTGCTTTAAAGACAGCAGGTTCATCTGTATCACTGATCTTTAAGCAAAAGATATCCATTATCTTTTACCAATATTACATCATATAGGGCGGTAACATTTTTCAGCAGTTTGTTTCGATCTGCTCTCAATGGAAACGACCCAGAAGCCTTTCTGCTATTAAGGCTTTCGTTATTAACTAGAAGTTCAATACCATAGGTATTTCTCAACATATCCACCATTACTTCCAGCGAAGTTTCTTCCAATAGTAATATGCTTTTTTGCCATGAAAAATACTGATCCACATTCGTAACCTGCTCCTTCTTATACCCCGCTTTTTCTGATTTAAAAGAAACCAAGTCGCCCGGAGTCATATAGGTATAATCAAAAGTTTTGTCTTTTGTAGCGAAGTCTACCTTCACTTTGCCGTTTTTCAGCACAATTTGACTTTCTTTTGGTCGGTTTGACACATTAAACTGTGTACCCAGCACTTCGATAGAAGTAGTATCAGAAAGATGCACAATAAATCGTTTATCATTTTCCTCATGTACTACATCAAAAGAAGCTTCTCCATTTAACCACGCTTCTCTTTCATCTGCTCTGTTTATAAATCGGAGTGTCGAATTACCATTCAGCGTTACGGTTGATCCATCTTCTAATTGAATATGCTTCATCTGGCCATATGTACTTTGGTATACATTCGGCTCATTTTTATTCCAGTAGTTATACATTCCGAAGGTTGCGAAAAAGATCGCAACCGTTGCGGCAATACCGCTTAATTTTTTAGAACGGAAAAAAGAAAAAGCAATTTTCTTTTTCTCGCTCGCAAAAATCGAATCAAATATTTCGTATTTTAAAACCTCTTTTTTCGCATCCTTTAAACCATCGATGTAATCAGGTGCGTCCTCCAAAGAATCATACCATTGTAAAAAGTCGCTTTCGTTCCAAAAACTTTCGTTTTCAGCGATCTCCTTTAGAACGGTATCTTTGGTTTTCTCTTTCATTTTCACAAGTTAATAGTATAGTCAACTGAAAACAGACTGACCTCTATGGAAAATTTCTTTTTTCTAAAGATTATACAGTGTCCTTATCCTTTTCCTTATGATTCTCAATGCTTTTATCATATGTTTCTCTACAGTACTCACCGAAATCTCTAACTGAGCTGCTATCTCTAGGTAGGACATGTCATTTTCGTGTTTCAATAAGTAAACCTTTTGTGGTTGGAGGGGAAGTGTAGAAATGCATTGCGACAAGATTTTTTGGAGTTCACCATAATTTACTTGTTGCTCCGTTTGGTTATCAGTATTACTATTTTTCGCATGCTCATATTGTCCTAACGAATATTTCTCGCGAATGATCTGCGCCTTTATATAATTAAACACTTTATACTTAAGAGATTGTGAAAGATATGCTGCCAGTGAGGTCTGAATAACTAATCTATGCCTATTTTCCCAAATATCGGCAAACAAATCCTGAATTAATCCTTTTACTATCTCCTCGTTAGGCAATCTTTTATAGGCTTGATTAAAAAGTATCGACCAATATCTATCATACACGCATTTGAAAGCCGATTTATCGCCATTTTTCAAGCGTATAAGCAAATCTTCATTGATATTTTTAATATTCGCTGACATTTTTAAGCATTTTAGTAAACACAAAAACAGCCTGTCAGTTCAATAAGATTCAATTGGTTAAAAACATATAAGCAATTTTAAACAAAAACACGATTTAAATCAAAAAAAATGATAAAAAAAAGATAAAAAACATTAATATTTTTTATTAACCACTCTATAGCTATCATTTTATCAAAAAAAAGGCGTAAAAAAATATCAGCAAAACGATGGTAATAAAAAACCGGGAAGGCTATTTTCGTAGAACTTGCATATCAAGGTAAGTTTGTCTAAGTTTGCAACATATAAATACAAGGTCTATACAGGTGGATATGCTGCTTCAGGAGGATAAAGTTTTACGTGATAAAAGAAAACATCTACTTTTTATCGGTATTTTAAGCCTCATCTTAATTTTCGCCTCCTATTTGGAAATAACAAACGGCGGTGAACGAACATTGTCTCGCGACATTTTTTTTCAGGATACAGCGTTAGATGATCCAAGCGATTCTTATTATTTTGTTAGAAGCCAAAAGTCAAAGGATGTACTTCAAGGGGTTTCTTTCTCTTTGACTACTCATATAAAGGCATCTTTGGAATGTCTTCCAAGTTACTGTACCCATTTTTTATTAAATTGGTATAAGCCTACCTATTACGAATTTCTCTTCAGATACACTTTATTTTAATAGCCATTTTTTTCTTGCCTCTGTCAACTACTGCTAAGATTTGGTCTGATATACGGAACCGAAAAATGGCGTTCCGATAGTTGACAACACTTATTCAATCATTTGCTTATTTATTCATAATGACAGAATTTTTTGATTTTCTTCAAAACCTTACCAGTCCGGAATGGATCATGGAAAATGGTGGGCTATATCTCTTATTATTTATTATTTTTGCTGAAACGGGAATTTTATTGGGTTTTTTCCTTCCAGGCGACCCTCTTCTATTTATTACAGGAATGATTCTGGCCAACAGTACACTTCCGCAGACAAATGCTACTTTAAGTTTGTTGTACTGGATCCTGCTCATTTCTATCGCTGGCATCCTTGGGAATTTTTTAGGCTATTGGACCGGCAAAAAATCGGGCAATCTTCTTTTAAAGAAGAAGGATAATTTCATATTCAAAAAAAAATATATCGTGCAGGCACAGGAATTCTATGAGAAACGAGGAGGGGGCGCTATCATCATAGCACGCTTTATGCCTATCGTACGTACCTTTGCCCCTGTTGTTGCAGGTATAGTAAAGATGGATCTGCGAAAGTTTTCCTTTTTTAATATCATTGGAAGTTTTATCTGGGTGGGTGTGCTGGTTACCGCAGGTTACCTGCTTGGTGAAAACGAATGGATAAAAAATAATCTTGAAAAAATAGTCCTTTTAATTGTGCTGATTGCTACTGCCCCCCTCTTATTAAAGATGTTAAAAGGATTCCGAAAAAAATCCACATAATTATTTGGAGCAGCCGCTGTGCTTAGCGGCGTATTGATAGATATTAGCTAGTACTTTTATGATGCGGTTCGTTTTGTTTGCTCTTTTTCTTTTAACGAAAAACGTGTAGCGTTCCTAGGGAGGAGCATACGAAGGATAATCTAATGTCGATCTCATAGACCATATCGCTCTATCATACAGGCACTCAAGCTGCCTTTGATAAACAGACTAGCGTATGGTGATTGAAGGGATGAATAGTAAAGGGCAATTGGGCAGAAAAACACTGCGATACGAAGTGAAGGGACGCTAGAATCGCTTTCCTTCACAGAGATACCACTATTTTACTTGATAACGAATAACTTTTCTACCTAACTGACCGTCAGCACCTATCCCTTCCACCACCACTCTATAGCTCGCAGGATTCCCCGTATTGAAATAATTGACCGCAGCTTTACCCTCTTTGTTCACAGAGATGACAGGATTCCAATACACAGTACTGCGCTGGTCTGCCAACGCATCGAGACGTTCGGAAACACCATATTTCGGTGAATAAAATTCACGTACGGCACTGAATCCCTTTGGTGCGTAAAGTTGCGCACTATAGTCTTTTCGCTCGGATGGAGACCAGCCCTTGGTGTTGATCAGAATCACGCCTGCTTGCGCGCCTGCACCGTAAATATTCGTTAAAGACGGCGAACGCAGCACTTCAATATTCAAAATTTGCGCTGGATCAATCAAATTTTGCTCGAAGATGCCCACCAAGTCCATCAAATCACCATCGCTATCAAAACGTAATTGGCGGCCGTCAATGACGAGAAGCATCTTTCCGCCCCGCGAAGAAGTAGGAAAAGCAACAGGCCCTATCATTGTTTGTTCTGTGCGGAAGACTACTCCGTTTAGGCGTCCCTCCAAGCACATACGCAGCGTCGGACAAGTACCAAGTTCATTTGAAGCAATGATCTGATCTGCTCTTCCTGCACCATTCATATTATAAGAAACAGGAAGTTTTTTTTCTACCTTCGCAGTCACCACTACTTCACTTAATCGGATCAGCCTGCTTTCGAGTCCGAGAGCAGCCAGCGCATCATCATTTTTCTTTGTATTTTCAAAATAGGTATGAAGTTGCTGGTTAACGTTTAAAGCAAAATCCGCAGCGTTTTTATTTCGCGTTACTCCCAAACTCGGTATGCCATCTAATAGGAGCTCCACTTTATCACTTCCTTTCTCCGTACGGCCCTGAATGGTGAATTTTATGCTATCTGTCAAGAGCAAATCATCGAACACAAAACGCCCCTCGGTATCCGTCGTTGTATCCAGTGCGATATTTCCAGCAACGGAAAACAAGGTAATTTTACCATTCGGAACTGGCTTTCCACTACGAAGTGTAAGTAGCTTGCCAGTGATAGAAGACACCATTTTTTCTGCGGGATAAGCCGCTTTCACTTCTTTACTCGCCAATAATTCTGACCACACAAAACGTCTATATCCCTGTGTCATCATCAACAGATCCAGATAATCCCGTTTTTCATCCGTTATTGCTGTAAAATAGTAATTAGGCTTTTCGATATACCCCTTCAGGCTCGATTGTAACAGCAACTGTGAAAAAATAGAAGTTTCCTCCTCCTCCTTTGTTGGCACTTGATTTTCATCGATCACCGATAAGGAAAAATTCCCCGCAACGGGTTGCCCCTCACTGTTTTTTACCGCCAACTCGATGCTTGCTTCGCTTCGGGGCGTGTAAAGGCCCTGTATCCCTTCCAAGTCTATATCTAAGGTGTCAGCTTGCTCCATATAGAAAATCCGTTCATTCACGGGCTTCCCTCCATGGAATAAGGTTAACTGTACAACACCCGACACACGCTGCTGCAAAGGCACATACATGGAATTCACAGACCTATGAAGGTCCATATCTGCGGCGTAAAACACTTCTCCATCGACTTGAGCCACTAAACTAACCGGCTGCTTTAGTTTATCTGCACTACAAAGGATACGGAGCATTACCGTATCGCTACCTAATTGCGGATAGGCTGACAAAACATAACCGGAGGTTCTCACCTCAGGCAGTGGATACATTTTTACGCTTCCATCCGGCAAGGTCATTTGTGCTTCGTATTTTTTCCCCGCTTCTGGTGTAAAACTAAACTGCCCCATACCAAGATGCACACTATTGAATTCGGCCAAAGCCACTTTATCCTGATCTATCAAGATACCCTTTACTGCTACCCCCAATCCATCCGTTCCAACAGCCTTAAAGGCTACTCTAGTAGGCAGTCCACCCACTAGATTACCACTCTCCGGAAAGAATTGCACATCTACTTCTTTGTATTTCAGTGTCACGGGAAAGATGTGCGATACGGTTTGTTTTTTATCCAAAGATAACTCCGTTACAATAAATGTGGCTGCCGAATCTTGCAGATCCTTTTCGTTCAACGGAATCTGTAAGACGCCCTGTTCATTCGTTTTTGCTTTTCGGCTACTGAACAACTCTCCTCCTGTTCGTACAACATATTCGACCGATTTATCCGCCAAGCTCCCCCCTTTGGCATCCAGGAAAACAACCTGCATACCCTTTGGCTTTTCTGCATTCTCCGTATCAAATTGCAGGCTTGCTTTTGCCTCTGTACCATAAGGACTTATTGCGCCGATATATACGGTACGATCATAAAAATAATCACTCCCCACATTGCGCATCCATTGGGTGTATGCTCTTAAACGATAATTACCGGGCTTCAGCTCTACCGGCAAAGCCATACTTCCTTTAGCCATTCCCGCCATTAAAGGTAATTTCAAGGAGCTCACCACCGAATCGGTCGTGGAGATAAGATCTACATAAACTGCACCACTTAGTGAAGATAATTGATGACGGGCACCGATGACGGTATAGTTTTTAAACCAAATGGTATCACCGGCCATGTAATAGGGCTTATCAGTATGCACATACATCTTTTCCTGTGGGAACGTATTGGCCCAGGTTTCCAAAGGCTTTATCATTTGTTCGACCTGATCCTGCGCATATACCGAAAAAGCCGTTTGAATAAAACACAAAAAAAATAGGCTATAACGGCAGTATCTTATTTTCATCATAACGGTATTCATTTTAAAACACGTACTTTTTCTTTATAGTATCGCCTTTACTATTGTGGCAAGGACAACACCCGCCATTCGGACATCTGGAACAACGAGCCTGATCTGACCGCAGTGACATTTATCCGATAAAAGTTATACGCATTCGTATTCGCAAACGTAAAGGTTCTCGTTTCCGTCCTTCCTGAAAACTGTTCGTCTTCACGCGTATCCAGCCGCGTCCAGTTCGTACCATCGACCGAAGCCTCCAAATGCCAATTCAATGGGTCTCTACCCTCGGCATCATTACCTGACGTAAAGGTGTAACCTCCCAAGACCACAGGATCATAAAATTCTAATTGGAACCAGGTATCACCCGAAAAACCTCCATGCAAATACTTCGTACCCATATCGTTATCTACCAATTTCTTAGATCCTTCTCCCGCATCTGGACCGCCATCGTTTTCTCTCGAAACCGAAAGCACACCATTCGAAGTTACATCACGAACAATACCCAAATCGGTCAGTAAGCGTGTTATTTGCAACACAGAACCTTTCGGTGTTTTCCCTTGCAAGGTATAATAGTCAAACTGCCCACTCTCAACGGGTATACTGATGGATCTATCCGAAGAAATCGGCTCTCCTGTTGCTTCTTTTCCAGCATACCATTCCACTTCGCTCAAATTCACATCCGTATTGACGGCCAAATCCAACTTATCTCCGGAAGGTTGCGTGCCCATTTCCATTAGACTATCAGAATTGATTTCTATCACTCTTTCACGTTGTGCCCAGTACTTCTGATTATTCTCTGCACGCATCATGATCGTAAATATGCCTGTTTTTAAAAAAGTATGAGTAGGCGAAACTTCGACCGAACTACTATCATCGCCAAACTCCCAGCGAACAACTGAAAAATCCGTCGACTCATTTTCGAAAGTATACGTAAAGGGGTCGTCTTCGCTTACCTGTTTAAGCGTGAAACCAGCCGTTGGCTTCGGTTCTTCGGGTGCTGGTTGTTCTTCCTTATCCTCTTTACAACCTCCGTAGAGTATGGCCATTAACAACGTTATACCCAATAATTTCTTCATTTTTATTTCCATAATTATGATATAATTCCTTTAATCTTTCATCCAGCTGATCTGCCTTTATCGCTGCTATGGTATCCGGATAAGCCTCCATTCGGCTACCTGAATAGCGCCACTGCCATTATTTTGCGTGACGTTTAAACGATAATGCTTATACGCGAGGGTTGCATCAAACTCATAGCGTTTCGTGAAGAAACGTTGTGCAAACGTTTCATCCGTGCGTGTATCCAGCGTCACCCAATTTATCCCATCTAGCGAACCCTGCAAATTCCAGTTTTTCAGGTCTCGATCAGCAGCATCATTGGCCGAAGTAAGCGTATAGGCTCCAATCAACTGCGGTTCTTCAAAACTTAGCTGAAACCAGGTATTACCTACAAAGCCCGGTTGCAAGAATTTAGTATTTTCATCTCCATCCACCAGTTTGGGTGAATCTTCATTCGCATTTGAATTATCATGATCTACACTCAATGTACCATCAGCGGTGACGTCTATTTCTTTCACGTATTGTGGGTAGATTAAAATGACGGCATGGCTTTTCGTCACATCCAGCAAATGCCTGGTAGTTCCCGTCAACTTAACCACCACCGCTAAAGTATGATCCAGATTTTCATCAATGGTAGACCAAGGAATAATCAGGTCCATCTCTGCCCTGCTTAAATTGCTGCCTACCCGATAGGTATCATTGAAAGTGTACTGGTTGCCCGAAAGCGCAACCGTATTGGCAGGTAGGATTCCATTAGCAACCAAGGTGGCCACGCTATCTGGATCCACACCGGTACTTACATTAAAGAAATTTCCGGGACTACCTGCCAAACTAATACCCAGCGGGATAGTCAGACCTGCCGAAGTAACCCTATAATTTGTCCGGTTACGTACCTCCAAAACACTCCCCCCTCCGTTGGTAATGGATACATAGTGTATTTCTTCTTCGTTCAGTATATCTGCCGTATTAAACACAATGACAGCCGATCGTGGAGAGCCGATCGTGTTTCCTTTACCGGACTCCACGATGTCATAACCTAAAGCCACCCGTTGACCAAAGAATTGCTCCAAACTAGATATACTTACTTGGATATGGAAAATCGCCTCCGTTGCCCCATAGTCAACCGACACAGCGTTCGGAATCGTAATCGAACCCGCCGGTATAGCCGATACCTCTGCTAAGTCACCTTGCTCAATGAGGTGCAACACCGTATCAGCATTCAGTTGCAGCCCCACCTGAAAAGCCTTGGCTGCTGCTGACGATAGGGTAATTTTTACCGGTATGCGGATTTGATCACTACTCTTTATGATATCACCCGCAACATCACCGGCCGAGACAGTCGTCGTTACATTCTCTCGCAAAGAAAAATCGTCCAAACCATTGTCCTTACAAGCGCTCCATAAAAAACAGGACATACCCGTTATTAACAACCATTTAAAGTATATATATCGTTTGTTCATATCCTTATTATTAAATAAAAATAATTCATCTCCAAGCATTATTGATCCAACCAAGTCCTTCCGTCCAATTGCCAGCTTTCCTGTCTAGCGATTTTCAACCAAGTAAAAATTTGGGCAGGCACATCGAAAGTGCGAGGAACCTGTGCTCCCAAATCATCCGTGGAGGGGGCACATAAATACTCATTCAATCTATTATAGCTAAAATCATCAGAGGTTACCTGCAAGTGGCTACCAAAGGGGCCTTCATCACGGATAGTCCCGTCAGTATCGTTAGCTACGGGCCAATACCCCGCCAGGTAGTCGTAGTAAGGATGGTTCTGGTCGACACCGATCTCACAGGAGTAATTCGCGACGACATCATCCGGAAGCGCTATTTTCCAGATTCTTACATCCGCTACGTACATATCCGGTTCGCCATGTCCATTCCCCGTTAAATAACCCATCAAAAATTGCGCATTGGTATTCAAATTACCCCAACCCTGAATATTCTCTTCGTTATTAAAGGCACCATTTGTAAAGGTTCGAATAAAACGCTCACCATCCCGAATGACTCCAACAACTGCCACACTGCTCCAACTAGCATCTGCTAAAGTACCGCCACGCACTTGTCCATTCCCGCTATTACCGCGCGCATTAAACATCCAGAAATCATCCTCCAAAAAGACCACCCAACCATTTGTAGGCGAACCCGAAGACCATTCTGGCCGCTTCCCTATGATGCTAGGATAAATCCCTCTAATCAGCTTATTTTTCTTAACTTTCAATTCAATCGTAAAAGCACTGGTATCCAAATTATAAATCGAATTATTTTCAGCGTCTTCCAGCACCGCGTGACGCTGCCCCTCGAACCGTGCGAAGTCGCCCTGAAAACGATTACCAATAAAAGGCTTACTGATAAAACGCGTATTATAACGAAGGGCGCTAAAAATGGTGAAAGTGTTGGCAACAGGGTTGCTAAATACCGTATTGTCATTTTCCGAAATGGCAAACGTTCCTCCGATGCTGGAAGTAACCACTACGAGCCAATTTTCTTCACCATAACTCGGCCGGTCCTTCAAAGCGTTCAATAACTCACCCAATTTTGCATCAAATGCTAGTATAGCATCTCGGTATTCGGGTTTAGAAACGTCGTATCCCACACTGGCACCTATGCTATTTGGCTCACTAAAATGCGCAGTGATAAAATCAATGCTCTCATCTCCTAAAGCAGATACGGCAGCAGTTTTAACTGCTTCATCGCCCGCTAGCAGCTGACTTTCATCCGTATCGGCTGTTAAATGCTCGTTAAAAAGCGCTGAGCCAGTAAAAACCTGAATATTAGTTTCCGGATGAGCATTTTTGATACGCTTGTAAAGTAGTGGATAGGTTTCGAATTGATTATTACTAAAATCATTACCCAACACCCCATGCTTTGTTTTCGACACCCCTGTAAATAAACTCGCCCAGTTGGCGGCCGGTGTAGTGGATTCGGCATCACCTAATGACACCCATGAATAAATGGCATTTCTCAGCAAACTGTTCACATGAGTCGCTTGTGCCGCTTGTATCGATTGCCCCCTTACACCATCCACAATCACGTAGAGTACCTTGGGTTGACCATACACTACGTCTACCGAATCCTCGGATCCCCTATCTGGAATCGTTTTTTCAAACTCTTGCTGGCAAGAGCTAGTGCATATCGCTAATACGGATGTTAATAGCCCTACTGGCAATATAAACCTTTTCATCCTTAAAAATATCTTGTCTGTATTCATCTGCTTATTTTTTTCCTTTTTCAGATATAGATGTATTACTCAATGAGCACTCTGATGATATTGTATGCATCTTGCCCATTGAACTGAGAGAAAGATCCTACCAACAACAAAGCGCGTTTATTATCGGCCGACTCTGTTTCATAAACGTTGTAGAGGTCTCCAGCAAAGGTTCCTACCGCATTATAGCCTGCTGCCAGACTACCATCTGGATTCAGCACCATAAAGCGATTACGCACCCGACCATCATAACTTACGAACGTACCACTCACGACAATCAGACCGTCACTAAGTTGTTTTGCAAAACGGGGCACGCCATTTTCAAATGACCTTGGCATGAAGGAATCATCGAGCGAACCATCCTCATTTAACATGGCCATCCCTAGGCGTGGCTGCCCATTATAGGTTCTAAAAAAGCCACAGACGATATATTTACGGCTAACGTTACTGTAATTAGCCCAATACACCTGAAAATCGAAGCCTGCCCCCCCGGAATTGAAACTTTCATCGATGGTTCCGTCTGCGTTCAATCGTAGTATGTACCCCGCTGGTTGCCCATCGAACTGATTAAAATTGCCAAACACCAACAATTTCCCCATCTGGGCACCTTCGTTATGATAATAGCTATCCAGCGAACCATTACCACCTGTTAGGCTTCTATTGGTGCCCTCATTAAACCGAAAGGTCTTATCCAAGGTACCGTTGACGTTTAACCGTGCAATCTGGCGTACCTCCGTACTATCAACAATAACCGTATCCCGTGTCTCCAGAAAATTTGATTTATCATATTGACGCGACACAAAATACCGGAAGCCACCGGTCACTAACAATTTACCCTCTTGATTATATACCCGACTTACTCCCCCACCATCAAAACCGGCATTAAAACGTGCAAAATATTGGATAGTATCACTCTGATCTGGCCTTCTCCAGGTATTCACACCCATCGTGTCCACGCTTCCATTGTTATTCAGCATTGTTAAGTTACTGATATTACTGGTGCGTTGTCCGAACCCGGAAAAAGACCCACCTACAAAATACTTATCATTTACCTGTGTAATCGCACTGATATAACCGTTGGCACCTGTTCCCGATCGTAAACCCGAATCATAGGTTCCATCCAAAAACGCGCGTGCAATACGATTGATCGGCCGGATGACGCCCCTGTTATTATAGTTGGTAAACCCGCCAACAACCAGCATCTTTCCATTTTCTTCAAATAGAATATCACCGACGGGACCGTTTGTGCCCTGCGTTGCCACGAAAGTGGGGTCGATATTTATTTTGCCATTTACCCGGAATTGTGGACCGAATACCACCACATCGCCCACCGAAACAGAAGTGATGCCTGTACTTGCAAAATCGGGCACAATAACCGATATTCTTTCGTCAGTTACATTACTAATTGTCGCCTCCTCCCCATTGAAGCGAAAAACTAATTGATCTTTATATGCTAAAAGGCCCGTTGCTTGAATGCTTACCTCCGTTCCGGGCAAACCCGACGCAGGAGACGGGATACTTGCGCGGTCTATTGTAATCCCTAAGGCCGCCTTACCATCGGGATAAGGTTCACCGAACTCCTTGGCATCTTTTGTACAGGAAAGTACAGAAACGCATAAAAGAGCCATATAGATTACCCTAAACTTGTATATCGTCCATTTCATATGTATAGTGTTATTAGCGTTTACTCTCTAAGATATCATTGATCACTTCCCCTTTGTTAAATCCAAATTCTGCCCGTGTATAATCCAGTGCGTGTACCACCCCATTGCTGGGTTGAATATCAGAGGATGCCACCCGATTCTCAATCCAACTATCTGGATAAGATAGATTTGGAATAAAGCAGATATAAAGTTGTCGGTAGCCCATATATTTCAGCGAAGACTGTCCGTCATCACTGACGGCATCATTAAACACCACACCTATTTTACATACGGTATTATCATAAGCATAATAGTTCTGCCCGGGAAAGATATTTAATACAGTAAAATCAACCTGCGGATAATCGGCTAGTAGATTCTTGCCTCTAAACATGTAGCGTAATAAATACTTGCGCCAGATCAAAGGATCCACATCACTTAAGGTCTGAATCGTATCTCTATTCAACAAATAGAGCTCTTGATTTGCACCTCCCGAGCGATAATTCCCGATCAATTCTTTAATATCTAAATCTCTTGGACAGAAAAATGTAAATTCCTCGTTATTGAAAACATCTTCCAGACCCGCCAAACGCACAATCTGCGCAATGGTGTCAAACTCTATCGGTTTAGAATCTAGGTACTGTAAAATCGTACCATCGAAATGCGGATTAGCCAATCCACCATCTATATAATAATCATCTCTTTTACAAGCAGTACAGCACAAGACAAGCAGCATAAAAAAACAACCTACTTGCTTCATTGATCTTATCATTGATTTTTTCATGTTAACCTATTTAATCTTAAAAACCATTAATTCCCCCCACCTCCAGGCAGCCAGTATTCATTCAATACCATATAAGGGTTGTTCACCAGGGCATTATTGCTCACCGGCCATGTCCAAGCCCTGCGGGTAAACTGATCTTGATTTAACGTACGGGCCACCCAAGTCGAATTCAGAATTCTGCGGGTACGCACCAAATCAAAATAGCGATGTCCTTCACCGAATAACTCCCTGCAACGCTCCATAAAAATGGCATCCTTCAGTACCGTACCCGTTCCGGTATACAAGGAAGCTCCCGCTCGTTCGCGAATAATATTCAAAGCATCTGCTGCCCTCGCATCCTGCCCCAAATTAGCCAATGCTTCTGCCCACAATAGGATCGCATCCGCATAGCGGAAAATGAAAAACGTATTATCGGGATTTCGATCTTCATTCCCCGATGCAAACACATTCAAACCAAACTTCCGGGCCACAAATTGTCCATTATCCGACAACATATCTTCAAACCAGATTTCTTTCCGTTTATCCGCATCACTATCTGGAAAGAGTCGTTGCATGTATGTTGAGAGGTAATAACAGAAACTTATCTGATTATTAAATCGCGGGAATTTATAAGGCCAACGCAAAAAATGGTCTCCAAAAGGTGCTAATCCAGCTACGTTATCGCCATAATTGATACTGCGATAAAATTCAAATAAGCTCTCTTCCGAACGGCCTTTGGTAACCGTTCTCCATCCCTCGTCGTCCATCGGTAATAAACGGTAGGCACCACTGTTCACTAACTCCTCGCCCAAAGCAGAAACCTGCTGATTATAGGCTTCGCTCCGGCTCGGGTCAAAGCCAGCGTTCCACATATTCATATGCATCAGCAAGGCAACAATAGCGCCTCTGCTCGCTCTAGCTCCCCGCTGTGCGGCATCCGGAAAGGTCCAAGCAATATTACTTTTATGCGGTTCCAAATCGGCAATACACTTATTGAGAACAGAAACCATATCCTCGCGTGGAAGAGGGGCGGCCTGATAGGCATCTGTATAGTAAACCACATCACCATATAACCTGACCATCCAGAAGTAGGTAAAACAGCGAATGAAAGTCGCCTCGGCTAGATAACGCTGCGTCTCTGAGCTACTCAAAGCGTCGATGCCTTCATTCAATTTATCGGTTAAAATATTGGCACTTTGGATCACCCGGTAATAACCTGACCAATCCGTAACGCGTCGCAAATTGTAATAATCCGCATAAGGGGGGGTGTTGATGGCTCGAAGTAGCTCATTTCTCCCCAAGACCTCCACTACTGCCCGGACATTATCATTACCAGTTCCAGCAGAAGCTCTAATTTCACCTGTACGCGCTTCGCCAATGGCACCAATCACCCAACTTTCATTTATTTTCTCAAAAAAGGTACTGTACATATTCGCTATATTGGCCTCTATATCCTCTCTTGTCTGATAAAAATTATTTCCGGTAAGTCGATCTTTGGGCTGCACGTTCAGGTAATTTGTACAGGCCGATCCAAGCGTGAGCAATATTAGCAGTAAACTAATCTTGCTTATTTTTTCTATACTGTCAACAGTTCTCATATTATCTGTTTAAAATTCAATATTACATCCAACATTGTAGGTTCGGGGCACAGGATATCCTTCCGAGATATCCCTACCCATACTCGTCACATTTTCCGGGTTGGGACCAGAATAGCTGCTAAAAGTGTGTACATTATCCATCGATATGTAAACCCGCAGGTTGTTAAAGCCCCAGCTCCGCACCAGTTTTCTGTCAAACATGTACGAAAGAACGATATTATTAATCTTTAAATAGGTGCCATCTTCTGCCCATAGTGTTTGATCATATCGATACGGACTGACAACATCGATACGGTTATAATCATAGGCATAAGGATATTTAGCGATGTCTCCCGGTTGGCGCCACATGTCGATATCATCCAAGGGTACAACCGCTTTCAGGCCATAAGGGTTGCGCATCAAATTTAACCGATCGGCCAAGGCATTGTTCAAAATCGTCCGTTTTGCCGTAAAAGATCCATTGACATTGATAGTGAAATTCTTATAGGAAAGGTTTGTGGCAAATCCTCCTGTAAACAAAGGAGAAGCATTTCCGGTACGCGCATAATCATTCGCATCCAATATATAATCCCCATTTAAATCCCTGATAATCGGATCACCGGCGCGGAAAGGCACGCCATTCACACTATAACGCAAGCCCGTTCTAGGATTGATGGGTACATCATCGTCCGTAGCATATACCCCATCATTGATCAACAAATAATTAGATAAGGTAGGCGTTCCAACACGAAACACATTATGTTGCAGGTACGTATTCCGATTCCCGCTATCATATTCCCAGCGCGTGAATTGTCCGCCATAGTGTGAGGGTAATTTTGCCAAAATATCGCGGTTGTAGGCGCCATTCACGGTAATCATCCAGTTAAAAGGGCTCTGCGCAGAAAGCGGGCGGAAGGTTACCGATAACTCATGCCCATAATTGATAATCGCAGCGTCATTGCTGATCAACTCGCCAAAGGCGGTTGTATTGGAAAGTTGCTCTTCGAACAGTAGGTTATCTACTTTCTTATAATACGTATCATAGATCACGTCAATTTTATTATTAAACAGCGTAAAGTCGAGCCCCGCATTGTACTGTGTAGTCGTAGTGGGTTTTAAATTCGGGTTCGGTATTCGATCGAAATTTAAGCCAATACCCTGCTGGCCGTTATAGTTACCCGTGATGTCATAGCGGCCGTAAATTCTTTCCAGCGTTCCGGTAGGAATCACATTTACACCCCAGCTTAAACGCAATGCCCCCAAGTTCAACCATTCTGAATTCTCCAAGAAGGCTTCCTTACTAAAATTCCAACGAAGTCCAACCGCGGGGTTTCTGGAATAGGTATTATCAAAACCATTTCCTGAAGAACCATCCATCCGATAAGATAAATCAACCACATACTTTTTCTGGTAATCGTAAGAAGTAGCCAATGCAAAGGACACGGCACGTTCATCCAGGAAATTGGTTAAAATACCCCCACCTCGTGAATAATAGCCATCAAAACCTAAAGGCCCCTGAAATTGGTCATTCGGTGTGCGTTCTTGTCGGGTAATAGAATTTTGTCTATCCGCTTTCCTTACCTCGCTGAACGCATTGATGAAGATATTATGATCATCTCCAAAAGTTTTCGCATAGGTCAAATTTGTACGACTGTAGAGGTTAGACTCCCTCCCATTAAAGGCATAGACTCTTGCAAACTGATTGTTTGCTGCCGCCGGCGTAAAGGTGTCTTCATTAGACGATTTGAATTCATAACTGAAAAAGGTGGTTGCCCTTAAACCTGGCAAGAAATTATAACTCACCTCCACCACCGGACGGATCACCCGAACGTCATTATCATTGACGGTTCTTAGAGAAGAGACAAAGTCGGAACTCGCCAGAAAAAAAGAAGGCCCCGGCAGCAAAGTCGACGAAGATCCTCCATCTGCAACACCCGTCTGCAACAATCCAACACCATCCCCCTTACTCTGTTTACCGATCTGCGCATTTACCTGCCCTATAAATTTAAATTTTTCATTGGGCGCATATTCCATACGCAGGTTTGCGGTATAGCGATCAAAGCCTGTATTCCGGATGACCCCTTTTTCAGAAAAATAGCCCAGATTGGCTTTATAGTTGAACGTGGGATTTCCCCCATCAATCGACACGTTATGGCTTTGATTGAACGTTGTACGGTAATATAGAGATTGCCAGTCTGTGGAGTTATTAAAATAGGCATTTAAGCTGTCCGATAAAAAAGGTGTACTCGTCAGCTGATCAATATTAAGCTGCCCCATCGCATTAACTAAGATCTGCTGAATTTTGAGCTGTCTTTCCAAATTACCACCCAATGTAGATCTTAGTCCTGGAGGTGCTTTGATAAAGGAATTGTTCGTATAACGCACGCGCGGGATCTCCGAATTACCACGTTTCGTCGTAATGATAATCACCCCGTAGGCGGCCATAGAGCCATATAGGGAGGTTGCTTGCGCATCTTTCAAAATTTCAATGCTCGCGATATCTTCTTGCGGGATCATGGATAGCGGACTAACGCCAGGCCCTTGCTGCTGGAATCCAAAATCGGAAGCACCATCCGCGTCCAAGGGAACGCCATCTATGACATACAAGGGTGAAGTTGGTTGCAAAAATGATTCGCCACCACTGCCCGACACCGAGATAGTAGAAAGCCCCCGGATCTGTGTAGACCCCCTAAAACCCGGAGCTCCTGTATTAATTTGGACATTAAAGCCCGGCACCTTTCCTTGCAGTAATTGCTCCACATTCGCCACCGGTACATCCTGTATGTCTTCCCCAGAAATCGTAAAAGATGAACCGGTACTCAGTTGCTTTGACCGCGACACAAAGCCTCTGACCACCACTTCCTCCAAGGCATTTTGATCTTCTTCCATGACCACGCTAACCGTCGTTTGACCGGGCTTCAGTGTAACACGCTTTTCATTATATCCCATAAATTTAAATACTAGGGTGGTGCCCTCTGGCACACTCACCCTAAATTCGCCCCTTCCGTTGGTAGAAGCCAACGCTTTTGGAGGATTTCCTGCAATAACCGTAACGCCCGGTATCGTTATCTTTTTATCATCGTAAACCACCCCGGAAACCACTTGCTGTGCATATATTTTATGGGATAGGGCCCCTGCTAAGCATAGGACTACCATTAAAAAGATCTTTTTAGTCATCAGCATCTTTTTATAGATATAGATGCCTGCTCGTAAATAATGTGTAAAACTCTTCATAATGTTCCTATGCTGATTATTCATCTTCAAATTTTGGTAGTTCCCGTCTAAAGTGGAAGATAATTTGCCAATCGCCGCCCCTGAAAATTTTAAAGTTAAGGCCTATATAACCGATCGTTCGGACACTATTGAAGCCTAATCTCGAATAAGCAAACTCCACTTTGGCACTTCCTCCTGAAGTGTATACCGTATTCAAACTAGTTAATGGAATCGGGTAAGCGACATCATATTGTACATATTCGGAAGTATTTACCCGACTAAAGCCATGCACCAGTTCATCCCATCTCGTTTCGTTAAACATTTTTGGATCAATCGCCGTAGAGTCAGGCCCCCAGAACGTGAAACGTAAATTATGACCATTACCTCCTTCAAAAGGAAGAATATACACCACTACATCCTTCTGTTCATCGTTTGCAACCAAAGGACGATCGCTATCGGCACCAATCACATTGTTTAGAGAAGGGCGTATATAATCACGGTTATTGGGATTTCTAGGATCTCTAGGATCAGGTGCAGGCTCTCCTGTGTAGGGATTGATATCGTTATCCGGCTCATAGGCTCGCTCTCTCCACGGAATCAACTGAAAATCACGTATAATCCGCTCGCCTCCTACATTGGTTATTTTCAAGTCAAAGTAGCGCCGTCCTTGCACTAGATTACTGCTATCCGAAGGTCTAGGTTCGATCAAATCGTTTGTAGAAGAGCTCCACAAAACAAACTTACCAGATTCCAACACTTCAAATAAAGGCCGCTCTTCAATTCTTCTTTTCGCTTCTATTTCTTCCAGCGATTTTTCATTTCCGATATACTCACCCGTCCAAACATAGGTGGGTCGCACCTGGAAAATATCAGTCACAGGTTTCCCATCACCATATCGGGCATTGACAATTTCGAAGTGGAGCGGTTTCGTGGAGTTATCCGTATTTGGCGCCCCTAATTCCGATGTCCGTCCGATAACTGGCTCAAAAATCTGACTAGGATAGTTGATATTCGGGCTTAAATATTCCTGCTCATCCGGTAGATCATACAACTTTTTACAGGCTTGTAGGCCGAAGGTTACCGCAATGATTCCCAGTATAGGATAAATGGAATGAAATCTTCGTATTGTTATTTTTTTCAATAGATTATCCATGTGATGGTATCTTTATTTTTAAATTATTGTGCTTCTTCCCTATTGATGCTCCAATCAGCCATTTGCATGGTTCCACCACTTCGTGCCCTCAGGATGTTTAGTTGATAATATTTATACGCTGTTCTATTAGAAATCCGAAAGACACGCAACTGGAAGCGTTGATCAAATAACTCACCCGCCCTTGAATCCAGTGTCGTCCAGTTTTCGCCATCATTTGAGCCCCTCAATATCCAGTCGATCGGATCCCTATCCGAAAAGTCATTCGCAGACGTTAATGTATAAGCATTTGCTGCAGCGGGCTCATTCAGCTCAAACTGCAGCCAAACGCTCCCCATGTCACCAATTAAAAACTTCGTTTCTGGATTGCCATCAAATGCATATTTAGACGCCTCCACCGCATTCGGACCGCCACTGTTTTCTCTGGATACGGTACCGATACCACCAATGGTTTTAAACAAATTAGGTGGCGGCGGGATGTATGTTAAGCGGCTCACAAAATCATTAAAACCAAAAACATGGTCGGCACCAACAACATGGATAACGCCATTTTTTGTTCTTAAATTAATAGAGCCCGTGGTAGTGGATATCCAATTACGTTCAAACTGACTTCTTTTGGTATCACTTAACTGAATAACGGTTGGCCCCCCATCTGTAGAACCCGAAGAGCTGGTCTTCATCAAACGTGCATGCATGGGATAACCGTATTTGACGCCATATAATGAAAGACCATCCTGCGTTGCGAGTGAGTCGGCAAGGTACTTGCCTCTGATAATGTACTGCGTTAACATGGTATCCAGTTGATTACCGTCGATACTGGCGAGGTACTCACTGGGCCGATCGTTGATTTTCCGGAGATTATTCAAGTTCGTTAAGGCTAATTGAAAACTGGTATTCGACAAAGCAAACAAGGTAACATCACTATCTCTCAATGTGTTAACTAACTCCAATCGATCTACCGCCTTCAACAAAGAATCGTAAATACCAGGTTTGCTCCTCAGGTAATCATACACATTTCCTTCAAAGCTTTTGTCGGTTATCACCGGATCATAATAACCTTCATCACGACTGCATGCAGCCACTAGGCTTATTAAACCTAAAGCCCATAGAATAACATAAGACTTCTTCATTATTTTCATAGTATGGTGCTTATTTCCAGTAAGAATTTTGTTCTAGTTGATTATTTTGTTGTAGTAATGACCGATCGATTGGCCAATAGATTCCACCTTGGGCAATGAGTTCAGAAAAGGCTGGATCCGTACTTCTGATACGATTATAGCGCACCAGATCATACCAGCGATGCCCTTCGCCCATCAATTCCCGATTACGTTCTTTGAAGATGGCATCTATTAAATTTCCATTAACGGTTTGCGTATAAAAGTCTAAGCCTCGCAATTCGCGGATGATATTTAGGTTTTCTACCGCAGCACTGCTTTCACCCAATGCCGCCAATGCTTCAGCCCTTAGCAAGACAATATCTTCTAATCTGGTTAAAACAATCGCGCTGGAAAAAATCCGGAAGCTGGGGTCCGAGGTGGATCCCCCCATAATACATTTTACTTTGCTGAAAATAGGATACCTGCCATTAAAGTTGGAGAAATACTGGTCGTTAATTGGATTACCCAAAGTATCTAAACTAAAACGCTGATCATCCATCTCATTAAAAACCGATAAGATAGAATCTTTGCTTAGATAGATGTCCGGGATATTCTTGTTGACTACCGGAGCAGCCAAGGTAAGTTCCTCCAAATGCCCAGTAAAGGAAGCGTCTACATGCCCCCAATCAAAATTGAATCCAAACAAATGGTTATCCCTTTTACCAAAGAAGAAGCCGCTGGCATTCGTGAGATCGCTGGTTCCCGTATACCCCATACGCCCCCTGCTATAATTATCCATGATAAATTTTGTATAGGTTGCTACGTCCGGATAATTCCCTTGCCAAGCTGCTAAGTGTGCCAAAAAGGCATAGGCCGTTAACTTACGAGCTAAAGCACCAGACCAACGACCGTCTGATTCATTATAATAATTACCCAACTGCTGTTCATCATCTGCACTATATAGGTAAGGCAGATCGGCAGCCGCCGCCAGCATTTCCTGCTCCGCCCAGCTGAGTACTTTATCCTGGTTTTCCCGAGCTTTGTTTTCAAATTGACCATCGCGTGAAGAAATGATCAAGGGAACATCTCCCCAGATACGCACCATATAAAAATAGGCGAAAGCTCTCAAGAAACGGATTTGCGCAATATCAACCGTCATGTTATTATCTGAATACCGAGGATCTCTTTCTCTTATCTCCGGAATCCGCTCCAAAAACACATTAGCGGCATTTACCACAGCGTACCACCTACGCCAGTTAGACATGGCCTCGATCGTAGGATAGGAAGAGGTCAGATCATTTGCTATAATTGCTTTTAAGTCGGGTCGGGTTGGTGCCGTAAATTCTCCCGCACGGACATCACCATAAATCCAATACGAATTATGATCTGCCAAAGCCGCCCGTACTAAACCATAAACGCCCATGAGTGCTGCCCTAGCGTCTTCCATATTTACCCACATATTTTCTTCACTGACAACACGCGTTGAATCAACATCCAGCATTTTTTTACAGCCAGAAAACAGCAAACCGCCAATGAGTATCAAAGTAATCACCCTGCTACATATATTATTTTTAAAGATCATATCTATAAGCTTGTTGGTTTATAAATCCATTTTAAATCCGATCGTGTACGTTCTCGGAATAGCCATGCCATAACCGGAATCAAACCCGCTATAATTAACCAGCTCCGGATCACGCCCGCTGTAAGGCGAGATCGTGAAGAGATTATTGGCAGTACCATATATATAAAGGCCGTTTAATTTAGAAGACTTTTGCTTCAGCCAATTACTCAGATCATAACCGATAGAGAGCGTTCTCAACTTTACGAACGAAGCATTCTCCAAAAACAAATCTTGATCCGTACGATATGGAATCACCGTGCTCCAAGGATTGTAAAGCGGGTACTTATTATAATCGCCTCGTTTTTCCCAGAAAGTAATCTCTTTGACCGAAGCCATGTTAATTACCCCTTCGCGGTTGATGAAATCAAACCTATTGGCCATTTCTTCATTGATTACATTTCGACCTAAGTTGAAATAAAAATTGATACCTAAAGACCAGTTTCGATAGCTGAATTGATTGTTAAATCCTCCTGCTACTTTGGGAAAGATGTTACCCGTTAAGGACTTATCATCGTCGTTAATCCGGTTATCTCCGTTCAGATCGCGCCAGTTAGGGTCGCCCGCCTGCAAAACGATGCCATTATAAGTACGTGGGCGCCCCTCCACTTGCGGCACTTCACCATCCGTACTATATATACCATCATTGGTTAATAACCAATATTGATCTACTGGAGCACCTACTCTTAGCAATCGATTTCCAATTACCAGCTCCTCTAGTCCCCTTGGAAGAGACGTAAGTTTATTTCGATTGAAATTAAAATTCAGCGAAGCCGACCAACCAAATTTTGAGGTAGTTTTTGACAAAATATCGGCACTCAGTAGGAGGTCTATCCCTGTATTTCTGACAGCCATCCCCGGCTCGTAGGACGTTTTATATCCATATTCTGCATAGGCCGGAATACCTAATAGTTGGTTCTTATCTTCTTTGAGATAAACATCAACGGTTGCAGTGAAGCGATTGCCCAGTAGACCAATATCCAGTCCTGCATCTAATTGATCTGTATAAGCCCAGGGAATACCATACCCTACCCATCCAAAATTATAGGGCCTGGTTAGTACTGCAAATGCATTATATCCCGGTACCGTTACGTTACCCGTAAAGGTAACATCTGCCGTATAAGACGGACCTTGAGAAAAGTTATCAAAAGTGTTCAGTCTTCCAAGGCGTCCAGCATTTACGCGTAGATTAAATGTCGACCAGGTTTCGTTCTGTTCAAGAAGACCGCTTTTCATGTCCCATCCGAAGGAGACCGCTGGTGTAAACAGCCATCTTTTCGTTGGCTGCGCATTTGATGAGCCGTCGGTTCGCAATAAAACAGATAACGTATAAGCATCGTATTTATAGGAAGCTTTACCATAAAAAGAGACTAGGTTATGCTTGGTACGATCGATAAATTTATACACCAACTGTCTCGGAAAAGCGGTAGGAACCAGGTAATCATCGCTATTGGGGTCTGAGTTTAATAGATTTAACTTGATAAAATCATTTACTCCTTTATAGGCATAAGCATAGTTATATTTATAGGTATCCCACTGTAGCACATTACCCCCTTGGAAAAAAAGTTGCTGCTTTTCATCAATGTCCCATCTATAACTTAGGAAGTTGTCAAAAATAAGACGCTGATTAAACCCATAATAATTAGAAGCATAACTATTCCCTTCAAGCAATGTTCGCGGATAAAAGATATCACGATAACCTTCATTATAATCCGCCACTAATTGGGTCGTATATTTAAACTTATCAAAATCGAAAACCAATTTGGCATTGCCCTGTATGATATTCGTGTAATTATCATCAAAACCGTTGTTGTATCTGTCCATATACTCGCTATACACGGAATTATTAGGGGCCAGAGGCGATTGTAAATCGGGCAGGTAGCCGATCTCCGCAAATCGATCGCGCATACTACGATTCCGCTGCCGGTCTAAGCGATTACCATTGATCATCGCAGAGAATAACAGCCATTTTAAAGGTTTCATATTCATATGAAACATAGCGCTATAACGATCTAAACCTGTCCCCTCTGCTATTCCCTCATTTCGAAGATTACCTAAGGAAAACCTGAAATTAGCTCTATCAGATCCCCCTGAAATGTCGGCTGTAATCGCATGTTGTAAACCGTTTTGATAATAAGTATCTGTCCAATCAGATCGACCGTAATAGTTCGTATTCAAGGAGTCGCTTAAATACAACGGATATACATCGTCTGGCGAATACTCACCCGTAGCGGTGTAGAGATCATAAAACTGCCGACGAAAGGCATTTTCATATTCACCATTTATCGTCGTTACTCTTGGTCTTTCCGCCAAACCAACATAAGCATGTGCGCCAATCTTGAGTTTGTTCGTTGCCCGCTTGGTGGTTAATAAAATGACACCGTTAGCTGCCAAGGGACCATAGATTGCCATACCTGACATATCCTTTAATACTTGCACCGAAGCAATATTATTCAGGTCGATATTGGACAACAGGTTCGTTGCCGGGCCTATGCGGTTAAAATCATACTGTTGTATATCGAAGGCAAAAGGATGTTCACCAATTAATGGAATACCATCCAAAACGATCAGGGGTTGTGATTGATAAATTTCCTTTGCCGATAGCAAAGGCATCGGGATACCTCTAATGTACATTTGCTGCAGTGTGCCAGGCTCACCGCTCGCCTCTTGTATATATAAACCAGGTGCTTGACTTTTTAATGCTTGCTGAAGGGAAACAGCAGGAAATAGTGTAAGCTCATTGATATCAGATGCCACTGTTTTTTCAGAAATATCCGTGAAATTTATCCTAGACCTTATGTTATCTACAGAGTCTATCGTCACTTTTGAACTATCCACCGCAAGCGTATCCGTTGTACTTTGGGCATATCCATCGTTCGACATCAAAAGGAAGCTACAATAAAAAATGGCCATTATTTTATAAAACCATCCTACATGTAATTTTTTTGGCATAATTGTTTATTTAGATTATATCACTAAAAATATTGGCCATACCTATCCCATCTTGCTATTAAGGGCCGCAGCAAATCAATGTGTTAAAACGTTTTAACTACTGATTAGCAAGGTCAGTAAATGCTAACTAACTTTTACTGCAATTGCTATAGAATCAAACTTTTTTTTAGGTAATAGTTTAAAATTGGTGTATTAAAAAAACAGATTGTATGAAATATCCCGCTTTAAATAAAACGATTTAGCTATACAACATAAAGAATGTAATTTTTTCTCATATTGACTTTCAAAATTTAGATGTTTCTTATTTAGGTTCGTTTATATCTGATAGAGCCCTTCGCGCTAACTATCATGTCGCAAACAACCGTAATATTTTTGTTATTTACAAGTCCTGTTAAAAAGAACAAAAAAAATAAAATACAAAATACTGTATTACAATTATTTAGAATTGTTAACAAAATGTTAACGTTTGGATTTGAAACAAAATCATCTGTTTGATTTCCGTTTTCTCTTCCAAAAACATTTATATTTAACACCAATTTAACAGTCAGACCATGTATGCGCTGCGTATAAATTTAGTTATTTCTAATATCCAATTACCGACATCGATTGCGTAAATTTTTTAGACTATTTTTTCTTTTTAGGCCTTGTATGTCATTATACTTGTAAAGAGATCATTATCAATTTTGTCTCAGAGCGGATATCATGAAATTATACGTTTTCATTTATCTCGTGCTAAATCGTACAATTTTTTAACTAACCAGTAAAAATTATGACACCGAAAAATGAACATTCACGACGGGAATTTATTAGAAAAGCATCTATTGGAGCCGGCATAGTGGGATTATCAAGTATGGGATTCAGCGCTAAAAGTTATGCAAAGATAGTGGGAGCAAATGATCGCGTGCGTGTAGCTATTGTGGGTTTTTCTACGCGTTTTAAGAGCTCACTTTTTCCTAGTTTCCAAGAACATGCAAAAAACAAGAACTTTGAGTTCGTGGGCGTTTCTGACATTTGGAACCGAAGGCGCGATGAAGCCGAGGCCTTTGTGAAGGAAAAAGCCGGTGTTTCTATCGCCAAATACCGTAATAACGACGAACTCTATGCGCAAAAAGATATCGATGCAGTGATTATCAGTACGGCGGATTTCCAGCATGCACTGATGGCGGCAGAGGCCGTACGGAACGGCAAAGATGTATACGTAGAAAAACCCATGGCAGAAACCCTTGAGGATGCCAAAGTACTCCTTCAGGCTGTCAGCGAAACGGGGAAGATCTTACAAGTAGGTTCACAGCGACGCAGCGCGCCGAACTATATCGCCGCAAATGAATATATCCGATCGGGTAAATTTGGAGATATTAAAATGGTGGAAATGACCTGGAATGTCAATCAACCCGGGCGTTGGCGTCTTCCTCAACTGATAAAAGAGATACGCGAACAAGATACCGATTGGAATCGCTTTTTAATGAACCGACCAAAAGTTGGTTGGGATCCTAGAAAATACTTGGAATATCGCTTATTTTGGCCCTATTCCTCTGGTATTTTTGGGCAATGGATGTCTCATCAAATTGATACCGTGCATTGGTTCACTGATCTGGCGCATCCGCGCAGCGTAGCTGCTAATGGAGGCATTTACATGTGGAATGACGGAAGGACAAATGCTGATACGGTAACTGCAGTAATGGATTATGGACCGGCGAACGATAAAAACAAAGGCTTCCAGGTGCTGTACTCATCGCGTTTTACCAATGGCGCTGGAGGCACTAAAGAGCTGTATTATTCTAATGCCGGTATGCTTAATCTAGACACCAATCAAGTAACAGATGAGGGCGGCCTTACAGCCAGGATGGCCGCTGAAATGGAAATGAAACCCAATTTATTGGAACCGTTCACTTTGGCTAACGCAACCAAGATAGAAACTGCCGCGAATACCGGCAGCGACCCTATGACGTCCCTTCATATGCTCAATTGGATGGAGTGCGTTCGTGATAGAAAAACCCCCAATGCATCTGTACAGGCAGGTTATAATCACAGTATAACAAATATAATGGCGCGAATAGCACTCGAAACTGGTAAACGGGTTTCTTTTGACGACACCAAACAGGAAGTGGTAATTGGATAAAAACTATAAAAGGAATGTAAACATAAAAAGCCTTCAACCGGGGAGATTGAAGGCTTTTAACTAACCAATTATAAACCTAAATTATGATGACACAAAGATAGTGTACAAAATACACATTTGCAAATTATTTTGTGTTTTTTTATTCAGTAATAATATTGCCCATTAAAGGATCCGTTTTAAGGGCCTCGCCATTTTCTACCCTTCCTGCAAATCGTTCCTCAAAATTTTCGTATCCCTCGCAAAGAATACTATAGTCATACCAGTTATAATTTTTACTGATATCTAACACAATAGTTGCTGTATTATTGGCTTCAACCATTACAGATTTTGTGGATTCTCCATAGCTATTGTCCCTAACAATCACTCTTTGCTCTGTTTCATCCCGGTTGAGAATTTTAAAAAGCAATTTGCCCGTAAGGTTACCCTGCATCGTATCGTCTGTTTGGTACGTGCACCCCAGCTCTATTAAAGGATTCTGCTTATCTCCTACAAAGGCTCTATAAAAACCGTTAGGACCATAAACCCGTAAATGGTATCTGCTATCGGCAAAGTCCGTCAATTGCCAGCTGTCTTGCAATCGGTCGCCAGCAGCAACGCCGTAGTCCCAACTGCGCATAGACTCTTGCTGATACGTATTTGCTGCATAGACCAAAAACGGCGCGCCTGATGCTCTGTCACCAAAAGTTTTGTTACCTACCTCAAAATGAACAACATATTGATTGGCGTTTTTATTGTATGCACCATTTACATATAATTCATATGGCAAAGAACAGGCATCCCGAATCCCTTTTTCCTGTTGCGGGAAGAAGAGTGCGCTAAAGGGATGCTGATTTATTGCTTTTATTTCTGCCTCACTTAGGACTTTGAAGCCAATCGGAATCCCTTTATATTTCGCTTGATGAATCTCCTCCATAAACGGGTCTTTGTCTATATAGACCGGCTTTTTGATTGTTTCTCCCCAATAAGGCCTGAAAGAGGAAGTGAGATCACCACAAATGGTTCGCCGCCAATCCGTTATATTGGATTCTTTAATTTCCTTTTTAAATTTATTGGAGAGAAACTTTTCCAGAAATTGCAATGGTGAAGTATGATCAAATACCTGTGAGTTTACCCAGCCGCCTCTTGTCCATGGTGAAGCGATAATCATGGGTACTCTAAACCCCAGGCCTATATTACTCTCACGACCATTCTCGGCATGATACTGTTCTTCCTTTCGTACAAATTCGAGTGTAGCATCAATGGAAGAAGAGACCTTTCCGGTATTCTCCTTATAAGGGTTAGGCGCACCGAAAGGAGGCACATGATCAAAGTATCCATCGTTTTCATCGTAGGTAAGGATGAATATCGTTTTTTTCCAGACTGCAGGATTCTTTGTTAGGATATCCATTACTTCACTCACATACCACGCACCAAACCAAGGAGAATCAGGATGATCCGAGAAAAGTTGTGGCGGCACCAACCAAGAAACTGTAGGTAAATTTCCGCTATTTACATCTTGTCTGAATTGATGCAATACATCTCCTTTCGGGATATTCATTTCCCGCTCCGTATTTCCATCCGGATATGTCAACTTTTCAAGTTCCATATAATTTGAATCACCACTATTGTTGACAAAAGCCCTTTCGTGCAATTGCTTTTCATCATCACTCAATTGATGGTAACGTTCCAGCGTATACATCTTTTGCTCCGTCTCCACCTGCTTTAGCTGTTGTTTCAATTGTATCAATCTATCTCTTTGGTCGTGGTCTTTACACGCAGCAATCTCCGCGCTCAGAGTCTTGTGGTTTTCAGCTAGCAAAGAAATGTACCGCTTACTCAGCTTCACGTTATATTGCGGAAAATATTCCATGACATTGCAACCAAAATTAGCCAACCAGCTATTTTGTTCACCACTATAGCCTGCGCTACTGGCAGAAATTTCATTTTGGTAAATCTTCCATTTAATACCTTGCTCCTGCAATCTTTCCGGAAAGGTTTTCCACTTGGCCTTTCCACTAAATTCAGAGTCGTCATTCCAAACCAATGCCTTCCCATTCAGATCTTCACGGATATTACCTGTCCAAAAATAAAGGCGATTGGGGTTTGTTCCCGTTAAGCTGGAACAAAAATGTTGATCACATATGGTAAAGGCATCTGCTAAAGAATAGTAAAACGGGATATCCGCCCGTGTATAGTACCCCATCGTTAGCGGTAAATCGGCAAATTCATCAAAACCGGATCGTTTCACGTCTAACCACCTATCCAATTTACCTTGATCTCGGGCGTCTGTTTGATCGGTCCAGTTATGCGGCAAACAGCCCATCCACGTCGCTTTGGTATCCTTCATATCCAAACGGAATGGAGCAAAAGTGTCTCCATTTTTACGTGTCTGTAGCCAAACCCTGTTTTTATTAGGCAAATCGATAGCTCGTGGATCATTATAGCCACGTACACCTTGCAGCGTTCCGAAAGCATGATCAAATGACCTATTCTCCTGCATCAATAGCACCACATGTTCTGCATCATAAAAGGTGCTTCCCTCTATAGGATTAATAGCCATAGCCTTTGCTATGGAGGTAGGTATCATGTGTATGAAAGACGCGCTGCCAACGAGTGTTGCCGCCTTTTTTAGAAAGTTTCTTCTCGTATTCATTTTTATATCATCACCAGCTGTATAGGATATTTATATCCTCCGTTTAGTTTAATTTACGCTTCAAAACCTTTCAAGTATATCAAATATTATCCACCCACTGGGTAATATTTCAAAAATTTGTCGACTAGTATATCTATCCGTAAGAAAAGATGTCTGTTGATATCCACTATAAATATTAAAAATAACGGTTTCCGGGGATTGTAAAATACTAACAAAGCCTCTAGTTTTATCCCAAATACAGTTTAACAAATGCACTCCTATTTCTTTAAATTCCAAAACACAACATCTTCCAAGTATTTGGTTTACGCCCTATTAGCCCTGATAGTCTGCGTGGCGATTACTTTTATGTTGCATGTGGATTCTGTACTGGTATTTATGCTGTCCATTTTTGCTCCGCTCCTCATAGGTTTTTATTTTTTTATTAAGTATGGTAAGGCTTCGGATACAATTGTAGTGGATGACCTTGGCTTTACCTCAGCCTATTATGGAAGAGTGAATTATCATGACATTGTAGATATCCCCCCTTTCGGATTATTCGGAGCACCGCCACCATCCTTGAAAATCCGATTGAAATCTACGAGAAAGATTGCTTGGCAGTTAAATTTTGCCGATAATATTTTCAACAAAGAAGAGGATGCTCTCCGGTTTAAAGAATTTACCGAAGAGCTGGAGCGCCGATTAGCGACACATCATGGATTTGCTAAAAAAGAAAGGAACCTCAAGATGCTATCGAAATGAAAGCTTTTGAGGCAACGACAGATCTGTCCATGGGGTTATCTGCTATCCTTCTTCTTTGAATTTCTTTTTCAGATCGCGCATTAACTTTTTAACAACGGCTCTGCCAGAATTAAAGCCATTCGTACCATTTGGGCTAGATTTATAAGCGTTGGATTCCCAAAGAATTTCTCCGCCTTTATCTTGCAGCTTGGCAACAAGCACGTAAGAGGTACCTCCCCATGAAGTAAGCGTGATCCCTTTAGAAGCAGTGGTTTCAAGGTTCACTTTAAAGTCGGCCTCGGCTTCATTGGGAACCACTTCCCAATAACTCCATTCTTTCAGTCGGTCATGAAGCTCTTCCGCTGTTTTGATGGCATTTTCGTTTTTAGATTTATTTTCTACAAACACTTTATTTCCCTTCCTTAAAACATTCGCTTGTTGAGCAAATACCTGTCCTATAAAGAGTATCAGGAAAGCAGCAATCGTATATCGTTTCATAGCGTATTTTTTATACAATAAAATTACGCTTCGGCTACTGTGCAAACAATCCCCAAAAACCACCAAATTCATATCGGGTTATCTGGCGATCTACATCTAATGATACGCTTATTTTTTGAATTACATAAAATAGTCAGTAAAGCTCTTTCCTATCAGTTTGATAACCAAAGTAAGAAATCACTTTTTTAAAACTTATACGCAAAACTCATCGCAAAATTTCGTGGTCTCTGTGGGTTAACCGACCAATATCCTATGTAGTAAACCTCATTGGTGATATTATTTAAATTAAAAGTCAGTCTATAATGCTCTGCAGTATAGAATACACTGGCATTTAACAAGGTATAACTGGGCAGATAAAAATCTCCTGTTACGCTGTTGTCGATTACCTTGTATTGACCAGCATAATTTCCCCCCAAGCCAATGCCAAAATTTCTGATCCCACCGGAATTGAATTTATAGGTCGCCCAAACGTTAGCTAAGTGTTGTGGCCCCTGTCCTCCCGGACTTCTCCCCGGCTCTGAATAAAAATCATCATTATTACCTTCAATCACTTTTGTTTCATTATAACTATACCCAGCAATCAGATTGAATCCCAAAATCGGATTAGCACTCAGATCCAATTCAAAACCCTTGCTTCCCACTTTCCCACCTTGTACCGAGTTATTTGGATTCGTCGGATCGGGATATACCCTATCACCCACTTTTATATCGTATGCAGAAACAGTTGCAAATAATCTGTCAGCAAATAAATTAAGCTTTACCCCGTATTCAAACTGGTTTGCATGCTCTGGCCTAAACGACTGGACGCGTATAAAATCGCCATCCTGGTTAAATACTTGGGCAGGTGCGACATTGATAAATGCATTCATATAATTGGCAAATAAAGATACTTTCTCCAAAAAAGGTTGATATACCACACCAAATTTTGGTGATAGGGCAAATTGATCAAAGTCATCGTCGTCCTCACTTTGCTCTCCTTTCGAATCAAAATAATCTGCTCTTAAACTCGCCATAGCCATTAAGCCTGGAGTAATATTCAAGACATCTGAAACGTAGGCGCTATAAGAACTGTTCACTATATTGCTATTCGTTCCTTCAATAGTACCCAGCAGATTTTCTACAGACGATTGTGTGAGGTATACAGGAGGAAGTTCATCTCCCGTAAAAGGATCCGTATATGTCACATCTCCCTGCGGTGTCACATTCCTCGCAAATGCCCAACCCGAACCATTATCAATTACATTACGATGGAAATAATCGAGCCCAACAAGCAAACGGTTTCTTAAATTTCCAATTTTGAAATCACCATTAAAATTTTGTTGAATATCGGTTGTGTTTGTTGTTTGCTGTTCCTTATGAAAGTATTGACTAAAATAATTGTCTCCTGACACATCATCCCAGATATATGTATAATAACCATTTGATTTAACGTTTCCACGAGAAATAACCGTTTGTGAAGTCCATTGATCTGATAGTTTATAAATCATCTGCCCCTGTAAGTTGTAGCGTGGATTTTTGATGGTGATGTCGTTACTTGTAAAAGATAGATTGTTGTTCAAATTAAGTTCCTCCAGCGTTTTAAAGGGTAGTGGACTAACCCTGTCTGAATGAAAAAAAACGGGCGCTACGGCCCTTTCCTCTTCGAGAATCTCTGTAAGAAAATGAAAAGAAAGTTTATCATTCACTTCGTATACCAGCGACGGAGCGATAAAAAAGGATTTTTTGAACCCGGCATCCTGAAAACTATTCTCCGTGTGATACGCGGTATTAAGACGTAATGCGATTTTTTCTTTCTTGCTTAATGGGGTGTTGATATCAGCAGCTATTCTATTGAGTCCAAAACTACCTAAGTTGTACGTAATCTCCCCGCCAAAATCAAAATAAGGTTTCTTTGTTATGGTATTAATCATACCCCCATAACTGTAGAAACTACCGCCAAATAAGGTAGCCGAAGGGCCTTTAATGACCTGTATTTCTTCAATATCAGCAGGGTCCAGATTACCGCTTGTTAAGCCTGGTAGCCCGTTGTATAAAGAAGGTTGCGCATCAAACCCCCTTAGTGCAAAATACGACGCTCCGTCTCCGGCACGTCCGGTAGACTCCCAGGTTCTGGTAATCCCCGGCACATTTCGCAAGGCATCGTCATAATTAGTTATACCCTGTTGTTTTAGGATTTCCGAAGAAACCGTATTATACACCTGCGGGTTTTCTAAATTCGTCAATGGCATCTTCGCCACGACGCCATCTTTTTTGTTTTTATTCAAATGATTTGCAGATATAATCACTTCATGCAGTTGTGCCGCATTTTCTTTTAATATAAAATGAACCGTTGCCATTTCGCCGGCTTTTACTTCCACCGTTTGTTCTTGCTTTTCCACTCCTACCAATGAGGCCACTAGTATATGAATCCCCGGTTGAATGCTTTTAATTTCATAATTCCCATCCTGATCTGTTGATGCCCCTCTGTTTGTACTTTTAATAGTGACACTTACCAGTTGTGCAGGTCTACCATCGGAAGTCTTCACCGTTCCCTGGACACCCCCTACTTGGGCCCGTGTTGAACCTACTGATATCAAGAGCAGCAATAAGAAATAGGTTATTTTTTGCATCATAATTCTAATATCATTTTAATGTCATCAAAAATACTATTTAAACTAATTCTAAACAACAAAATATTCTTTTCTGAAACAAGGTGTTTGCCGATAGCGGATACTTCTTTTTTACATATCCCATTGTTTAGCTTTCTAAGTAGTATTTTTATTGTATGTTTAGCATAAATTACCTTTTATATCATGTCCCTTTTTAACTCCAAGCAACTAACCGGAAACCAATTTAAGATAAGTGTTTATACAGCTGTGGTTGTTTTTTTGGCCTATACCATGATCTTTGGTTTCCGCAAAGCGTTTACCGCGGCAACATTTGACGACCTTACAGTAGCAGGCTATAACTACAAAACACTGCTGGTTATCAGTCAGCTATTAGGATATATGCTTGCTAAGTTCTATGGGGTAAAATACATCGCTGAACTAAAGCGTACCGGTAGAGGAAGTATTATTTTGATGCTAACGGCTATCTCTTGGTTAAGTTGGCTTTGTTTTGCCTTGGTACCTGTACCCTACAATATCCTGTTTCTATTTATGAACGGTTTTCCGTTGGGAATGCTCTGGGGTGTGGTATTTTCTTATATAGAAGGCAGACGAGGTACAGACTTTATCGGCGCAGCCTTGGCCGTTAGCTTCATCTTTGCCTCGGGTTTTGCTCGTTCTGTAGGAGGCTGGCTCATGCTTACATTTCAAGTATCTGCATTTTGGATGCCCTTTGTAGCCGGGCTTTTATTTGCTATTCCGCTACTCATTTTTGTTTTCCTGATGGAAAAAATACCTCCTCCAAATGCACAGGATATTGCGGATAGAACAGAACGTTCTGTCATGAGCGCCGTGCAGCGGAAAATATTTTTAAGAAAATTCCTGCCGGGCCTTGCGGCCTCTATGCTGATTTATACCTTTGCTACCATCTTTCGCGATATGCGTGATAATTTTGGGGCGGATATGTGGAAAGAAATGGGTTACTTCAATCAGCCAGCGGTATTCTCCAAAACTGAAACCCCCATTACACTTATTATTTTATTATTAATCGGCAGCATGGTCCTCATCAGGGATAACTACAACGCACTGATGGTTTCACACGCTTTTATTGGTATCGGCTTTTTGCTAGCCGGTGCATCAACTATCATTTTTTCATACCATCATTTATCTCCTTTTTGGTGGATGATGTTAACGGGTTTGGGCCTGTACATGGTATATATCCCCTTTAATGCGGTTTTTTTTGAAAGGTTAATCGCAACCTTTAGACAAGCGGGAAATGTAGGCTTTCTCATCTATCTAGCCGACTCATTTGGATATATAGGCAGCGTTGGAGTGCTCTTATCTAAAGAAATATTTGGTGTACAATTAAACTGGGTATCATTCTTTTCAAATAGTGTGGTAGCACTTTCACTAAGCGGTATTCTCTTAACAGCATTTTCTGCCAGCTATTTTACTCTAAAATATAAGCAAGTAGAAAAAGAATAAAAACCCTATTTTTAAAAAAAAATTCATAGTTGGATAGAACAGGCCATTTGATAGGAAGTGGCCATATATAGGTGGTATTGAAAAAAATAAATCATGCACAACGATAGTCCCAAACGATTTGACAGAATAGTGGCGATTTTTATTCAATTGCAATCTAAACGCGTTATAAGGGCGCAAGAACTAGCAGAGCGCTTTGAAGTTAGTTTACGTACTATTTATAGGGATATCAGAACGCTGGAAGCATCCGGTGTACCTATTTACAGCGAAGCCGGTGTGGGATACTCGCTCATTGATGGCTATCGCTTACCACCCGTGACCTATACCCAAGAAGAGGCAGCAAGTTTCGTTGCTGCAGAAAAACTGATGCAAAAGTTTACCGATAAAATCATGCAACAGCATTTTTCTTCTGCTATGTACAAGTTACGGGCAGCTTTGAGAGCGAATGATAAAGACTGGGTTTCCACCATTGAATCTCAAGTGATCATGCGGCCAATGCAAAAAAAATTCAATGAAAACGCACCCAACGCTTTAGCCACACTATTTGAAAGCATCGCTCGTAAAACACAGTTAGACTTACTTTACACATCCATGGATGCCGATATCGCTGTTAAAAGAACGATAGAACCAGTGGGTGTCTTCCATCAAAATAATTTTTGGTATGTCATTGCGTATTGTCATTTGAGGAAAGACTATCGGCAGTTCAGAATAGATAGGATTGAGAAAATTAAACACGTCGATCTACCCTTTGAACGTCAACACCAGCCCTTGGATTTTTACTTGCAACCCAAAGAGGAGAAACCGAAGGTAAAAGTGACTATAGCTGTCGACACTGATGTTGCCAAATACCTGAAATGGGAACGAAGTTACTATGGATTTGTAGCGGAGGAAATAATGGACGATAAGGTTGTAATGACCTTTCAAGTGCAAGATCTGGAAAATGATTTCGCACGCTGGTTTATGATGTTCGGGGATAAAGCAAAAATTATAGAACCACAGAAATTAAAGTCTCGTGTGCAGGAATTATTAACATGCAATTTGCAAAACATCCAATCATAAAAAGCCGATGGCTTAATAAGGCCATCGGCTTTTTAATTTAACGCTCCCAGAACATAGGCGGTTCAATACCTAAGGCTCTTAAATACACGTAGCCCTGTCCGCGATGATGAATTTCATTATCAATAAAATATAAAATATTATGAATGATTGGAGATTTATACTGTCCGAACAGATTAAAAGATTCTGCAAACCTTTCAAGTGGAATCTGACGGAAATAGGTAGTAATTACTGCTGTTTCCTCATCCCATTTCTGCAAAATCTGTTCTTTCGTTTTCAAATCCAATGCACGCTCATCATAAGGCTTAACTTCATTCCCTACAATCGATTTTAATGCCGGGCCGCCAATTGATAATAGCTCCATAGCCAGTTGTGCAAAGGAGCGCATACCCCCAATAGAAAATTCAAACAAATCCTTCTCCGGAAAAGTTTCGATCACCCGGCGAGTGAGATGACGGTGTCCTAACCAATGTTGTAATAAATCTTCCTGATCGATTACTTGTGCTGTCATAGTGTCCATAATGTTTATAAATTTGAATATAAACAAAGGTATTTAAGCCCTATGACAAGGGTATGTCAGTAGTATATTCTGTTTTCTGTGTACCTAGATGCATTCGTAATCAAATATAATTTTTAACTTACATAAGATTATGAAAAACAGCAGCCTATCTAAATGATCGGGCCTGTCATTAAAGAAGGAAAATTTAATATTATATCACGCATGCAGAACAGTAGTACCTCTGTCTGGAAACGGCTTGGGAACCGGATTCGGGCCATCATCGCTTTTCTTACTCCTAACAAGGCAACACTGAAAGCCAGTGGGTTGGGCATATTTGCCATCGCACTACTCTTTTTCATTTTTACCACGGCTGATGGACTGTTAAGTGAAATTGGATTTGGCTATTACATTATTCTATTGATAAGCTACTTTATTTTTGCCTATCTTATTGCTTGGCTAATCAGTTCCGCTATACGTGTCGCAGCGAAGACCCCCCGCTATTTTAGAACGGCGATTATTTTTACTATTTTTTTTATTTTATTCTTCAATAGATTAAGTACTCCTTATAATTGGATACTGATTTTTATCCTGACTATATTTCCTGCGCTTTTTTTTGGCGCACTATATTATTGGAGAACCCATCGAACGGAAAAATGGAAAAAGAAAAATCGTATTCTAACACTGCTTTCACTAGGAATCGGCCTTTTGGGATTTGGCGTAGGCATCTATCTTTTTTTATATGCAGGAAGCCCCGTTGAGCCCACAAAAAATTATAAAATACTTGCCAAATTGCCTGAACCTATCAATGCACCAGATCCTTCCGGCCCTGGACAATTTTCGGTATCCTTTTTAACTTATGGATCAGGAAAAGACAAACACCGTGCGATATATGGAAAAGAAGCGAAAATAAAAACACCTCCCGTGGATGCATCTTTTCTCCTTAAATCCTGGGAAGGGGTTTCTGGAAAACTTCGGACCAAATACTTCGGCTTTGACCAAACCGAATTACCCTTAAATGCCATGGTATGGTATCCACAAAACCTGCAAGGCCCTGCTCCACTTGTTCTAGTGGTTCACGGTAACCATCTTGCCCAGGACTGGTCGGAGAAGGGTTATGATTATTTGGCAGAGATGCTTGCGAGCAAAGGTTATATTGTAGCCTCTGTTGATGAAAATTTTCTTAATGGCAGTTTCACGGATATGCCGAGAGGGGGTTTGGAAAACGAAAATGGCACCAGAGGATGGCTCATGTTAAAACATCTAGAGCTGTGGAGAAAATGGAATCAAGACCCTAAGAGTCCTTTTTTCCATCGGGTAGACATGGATCATATTGCGCTTATGGGACACTCAAGAGGTGGAGAAGCCATGTCTCATGCTGCTCTATTTAACACCTTAGCCCGCTTTCCGGATAATGCAAATGAAACATTTAACTTTAACTTCAATATTAAAGCGTACGTCGCTATTGCTCCTGTTGATGGACAATACAAACCCGCCGCTATATTAACGCCGTTAAAGGATATTAACTACTTTGTTATCCAAGGGACCCACGATATGGATATGCAATCTTATGGCGGACTAAGTACGTATAAACGGATTCAATTTTCCCCCGCTTACAATGGCTTTAAAGCAGGCCTGTATGTGCACCACGCCAACCATGGCCAATTTAATACAACATGGGGAAAATATGATGCCAGTAGTCCATTCATCAATCAATTTAACATGACCAATTTAATGCCTGCTGAAGAGCAGGAGCAAATTGCAAAGGTATATATAGGCGCTTTTCTTGACTTGAATCTTAAAGAGATGGCTGCATACAGACCGCTCTTTGTTGACTATCGTTACGGTCGTCAATGGCTTCCAAAGCAGATTTATTTCAATCAATACGAGAACAGCAAAGCAGATTTTATTGCCAATTATGAAGAAGACCTTGATTTACAAACTGCCAGCATGCCAGGCGTAACTATTAAAGCGAACCATTTAAGTGTTTGGAAAGAAGCGCAGCATAATTTGATGTGGAGAGATCATATTTCCCGCGCCGCTTATATCGGTTGGAATAGCGAAGAGGTGGATACCCTGATCGGAAAATACACATTCTCTTTTGCCGACAGTACCGATCTAAAGTTAAACGGACAATCTTTGGTTTTTAGCTTGTCGGAAAGTGATGAAAGTTCACTGCATATTGAAAAAGGGAAAAAAGAGAAGCAAGAGAAAAACAACGAAAAGAAACTAGCAAAAAAAGAGAAAAAAGAAAAGAAAGATGCGGAAGAAAAGAAAGCCATTGATTTCACTGTGGAGTTTGTAGACCAAGAAGGAAATCGTATTCGCTTTCTATTAAGCCAATGCGCACCCTTACAACCACAGATAAAGAAAAAATTAACGAAATATGCCTTTCTAAATGCAAATGATGATGCAGAGGCTATTCCGGATTTTTTCTATTTTGACTTGGATGAACTACAAAAGAAACATCCAGGATTTTCTATGAACAACCTTCGGAGTATTGGATTCGTTTTTGACCAATCTTCCTCAGGTGTAATCATTTTGGATGATATAGGATTTATGGCACTGTAAGACGCTGAAAGAATCAACCGTTTGTCGCTAGAAACTGATATAACAATAAAGCCCAGCCTATTACTAACAATAATCCACCTAAGGGCGTAACAGGGCCTAAAAAGCGGAGTTTATTACCAAAAGCAGCACTTAGGCACAGACCATAAATGCTAAAAGAGAATAATATGGTCCCTACAATAAAAAATAAGATAGTGCTTTGATAGCTATTTGTTTGTGTTCTATCCATGGAACCAATGATTAAGAGCACAATAGCATGATACATCTGGTATTTAACACCTGTTTCAAAACTCTGCTGCTGCTCGGGCGTGAATTTCTTCTTCAATGCATGCGCTCCAAAAGCACCAAAAACAACGGCTAACAGGCCAAAGCTGGCTCCAAAAATCTGGGCAATCATCATGATTAACTTCTTTATCGTATATTTAATTTTTTAGATAGAGTGCTAACTGGAGCGCAAACAGAACGAGATAAAGGCTGCACTCCGTTAGATAACACGTAGCGCTTCGCTCAGTAAACGGAAAGATTCCAGTTTTTTTTGCTGATCGTAAATATAAGATGCTACTATCAATTCATCAATGCCTACTTCGTCAATAAAAGCTGTAAGCTTTTGGCGAATCGTTTCTTTATTACCAACAAAAGTACAGGCGGTCATCCTGTCTACTGCGTACTGAATTTCTGGGTTCCAATAAGCATCCAGTGAGGCTACAGGGGGCTGAAGTGGTTGGCGCTTGTCTGTCAATATACCAATAAACATTCGATATAAACTGGTAGAAAGAATCTCTGCTTCGGCATCCGTTTGCCCGGCGATGACGTTAACGCCCGCTATCACATAGGGCTCTTTTAATTGCTCAGATGGTCGGAACTCCCGTTTATAAATCGCAATAGCGGCCTGTAACTGCGCAGGAGCAAAATGAGAAGCAAAAGCATAAGGCAAACCGAGCTGAGCAGCAAGATGGGCACTATCGGTACTCGATCCTAATATCCAAATGGGAATGTTAAGTCCTTCACCCGGAAAGGCTCTTACTTTGTTATCCATATTGTCCTCATGGAAAAATTGCTGAAGCTCCTTGACGTCATCCGGAAATTGAAAAGCGGCATTCATATTATTACGCCTGATAGCATATGCCGTCAGCTGGTCAGTACCCGGAGCTCTCCCCAAACCTAAATCAATACGTCCCGGATAGATGGATTCCAATGTACCAAATTGCTCCGCAACAATGAGAGGTGTATGATTCGGTAACATAATACCTCCTGAACCTACTCTGATATGTTTGGTATGCCCCGCCACATGTCCAATAAGAACAGCCGTTGCCGAACTAGCAATGTGCTCCATATTATGATGCTCCGCAAGCCATATCCGTTTATAGCCCAATTGTTCAACATGCTGTGCAACCTGTACCGTATCTGCAATGGCTGAACCGGCATTCCCGCCCTCTTTTACAACGGCCAATTCTAAGACCGACAAAGGAATTTGCTTTTCCATAGCCAGCAAAAATAAGCTAAGCTATCCTCAAAGAAGAATATAAGCTGTAAGCGCAACGTCAAAAAAGCGATTGCTTTTCCTATTGGGTATCTAACAGCTTTTCCACATCAAGCAGGAACTTTTGTATTGGAACGATAATGATCGGTTAACTACTTTCCATAAAAGGCAAATCAACAAATCTCCACTTCGGCATATTAGCCACTATTATCGCATTTTGACATAAAAATTATATTAATGTATCCCTATCTCTTTATAAAAACAAGATATTTGCGGCGGTTTGCAAACAGAATATTCCCACTTTAACTTAACTGAACATAAAATTCAGTCCGGACATTTACTATTAGAAATTGATCGATGAAAACTATCGGAAAAATACTCTTTTCCACCCGCACCATGGGTTTCATGTTATTATTATATGCTCTTTCCATGGCGGTTGCCACCTTTGTAGAGAACGACTATGGCACACCTGTAGCCAAGGCACTTATTTATAACAGCTGGTGGTTTGAATTGATCATGATTATTCTCGTGCTCAACTTTATGGGCAATATCCAACGCTATCAACTCTTTCGGCGCCCAAAATGGCCACTACTGGTCTTTCACCTTTCTTTTATACTAATATTTATTGGCGGTGCTATTACGCGTTATGTGAGCTTTGAAGGCTCTATGCATATACGCGAAAGCGAATCCAGTAACGAAATTATTTCAGATGCAGCTTTCTTCAAAGTACAGATTACCAATGGTGAAGAAGCTTTGGCTTATAACGATGTACCGGTCATTCTAACCCCTAAGCAAGTACCTTTTTATCTCAAACCCTTCAGAAAGCAGTATTCGGGCAGTTATAATTTTATGGGTAAACTCGTACACATGGAAGTCATTGACTTTATACAAAGGGCCCAGGATTCCTTGATCGCATCGCCTTCAGGTAATAAAATCCTACAGCTGGTTACCCTTATCAATGGCAACAGGGAGAATAAATATATTACATCAGGTAGTGTACAGCTCATTCAAAACGTGTTGGTAAGCTATAATAAGGAAACCGATGGTGCCATCAATATCGGTGATGACTCTGGAGAACTGACTATTTCCTCACCGATGGAAGGAAATTATATGGTAATGGCCACACAAGCAAAAGGCGACATCCAAGCCAACGAGACGCAAAATTTCCATCTCCGAAGTTTATATACCGTTGCCGGCCTCACTTTTGTTGTTCCGCAAGCCCCTCAAAAAGGACAAATCATCCATTTTGAGGGAGATAAACAAAAGAACGAACATGAAGCAGATTTGATAACGCTCCAATTATCAACTGATACTGCTGTAGATACGGTTTCTTTTTACGGCGGTAGAGGCATTACCAGCTTTCAACACCAATCGGAAATTGACGGACTTACTGTTTCCATTGGTTACGGTTCCAAAATTTATTATACCCCTTTTGAGCTGAAACTACGTCAGTTTAAAATGGAGAAATATCCCGGAAGTAATAGTCCGGCTTCCTATTCATCGGACATATCTGTTTTGGATGGCGGTACGGAAGAACCTTACACCATTTTCATGAACCATGTGTTAGATCATGCCGGATATCGTTTCTTTCAATCAAGCTTTGATCCGGATGAGAAAGGAACCGTTCTGTCTGTTAATCATGATTATTGGGGCACCAACATTACCTATATAGGTTACACTTTTCTCTTCCTAGGCATGTTTGTTACGCTATTTTGGAAAGGGACCCGTTTTTCCAAGTTAAATAGTCAACTAAAAATGCTGTCTAAACAAAAAGCATTATGCCTGCTACTACTCTTTTTACCAAGTGTTAATTTCGCTCAGAAAATTGATACACACGGCCCATCAGAAAGCAATCAGTTATTGCAAGAGCCTCATGACCACAGCCATGATCATGACCACGATCATACCCATCAAGAGCTTATAGATACCTCGAAAGCGGTACTGCCCTTTCCATTGCAAACCAAAGATGCGGCGCAGTTTGCTCAAACCGTCAAAATAGACAAACAGCATGCAGAGCGTTTCGGCTCGCTGCTGGTTCAAAACTTTGATGGAAGAATAGAGCCAGTCAATACGTTGGCCCTTGAAATACTAAGAAAACTGTATCATAAGGACACTTTCTTTCAATTAGATGCCAACCAATTTCTACTCTCCGTTTCTACACAGCCCTTTGCCTGGGCACAGGTGCCGCTCATCAAAGTGGGAGAAAAAGGCGGGTCGCAACTCAAGGAATTGACTAAAGCGGATGCAAAAGGTTATACCTCACTTATCAACTTACTTCAATTCGGCAACGACGGTCAGCCCCATTTCCTATTGGAAGCCGATTATCAGCGTGCTTTCGCTAAAAAGCCAGCTGAACAGAACAATTACGACAAAGAATTGATAGAGTTGAACGATAAACTACAGGTCATGCAGATCGTTATCAGCGGGCAATATCTACGCGTACTTCCTATTCCGAACGATCCCAATAACACGTGGATAGCCTGGAGCAGTGAACATGCAGCGCACGAGGGGGAACAGGAAAATCCTTTTGCTTCCTACCTGAAAGAAGTTGTTTTCGCAGAATCTTCTGCCAATTGGACAAAGGCCGACCAACTATTACAAGACTTAAAAACACATCAATATCAGTTAGGAAAAGATATTATACCCGCTGCCGCTAAAATTAGTTGGGAAATCCGGTATAACTCCTGGAACATTTTTTTTAAACTGATGATGGTATATGCCTTATTGGGTACTATTATTTTACTTTTGGCTTTTGCTAAGTTATTTTCTGAAGCAAAATGGATCAGCAGATCTATCTTTGTATTATTGGTATGCATGGTTACCGCAGCGCTTTTACAAGCTACAGGTCTTGGTATTAGATGGTACATTTCCGGCCATGAGCCATGGAGCAATGGTTACGAAGCCGTCATGTTTATCAGCTGGATAGGCATTGTATCTGGACTATTGTTATACCGTAACAGCAATGCCTTCATTCCGGCAGCAGGTTGTCTTATCGCTGTTATATTGATGGGATTTGCCCACGGTGGTTCACAGATGAACCCCCAGATAACGCCCTTGGTTCCGGTATTAAAATCCTATTGGCTCATGATCCACGTGGCGATTATCACGTCCAGTTATGGCTTTTTCGGACTCAGCGCCCTTATAGGGATGGTGGTACTCCTTCTATATATCATTAATAACAAAAAGATCAACACAAAAGTTACCGCCTCCTTAAATGAGCTGAGCATCGTCAATGAAATGTCGCTTACAGTAGGCTTGTTCCTATTAACAGTGGGTACTTTTTTAGGAGGTATATGGGCCAATGAAAGCTGGGGCCGTTATTGGAGCTGGGATCCCAAAGAAACTTGGGCCTTTATTTCGGTTATTGTATATGCCTTTGTTCTACATATACGGTTGATTCCCGGTCTTAAGAGCAAATATCTTTTTAATCTACTGTCCCTGATCAGTTTCTCCAGTGTTATCATGACCTATTTTGGTGTCAACTATTATTTGTCAGGCTTACATTCCTACGCACAGGGTGACCCTGTTCCAATTCCAAACTGGGTATATATCACAATTACCCTTATCTTTATCCTGGCTTCTGTTTCGTATATGCGATACAGACAGCAAAAAAAGATATAGTATATGGATAAATTATTGGTAAACATAGGAGGTGCTAAACGATATTTTTTTATTCTATTGTTCAGTGTCTTTTCGTTCACTTCTTGTGAGGTCAGCGATATTTCGCCCGAAAATTATTGGCCTAAACCGGGCGATTCATTGCATCAGGTAGAAAATCTATGGGGACCTCCAGACGATAGCGAAACGTACTACGACGGCGATGTCTTTGTACGCACCTATTATTATTACGATGAAGGTGTTTACATTGATTTCATCTCGGATATTGTCGATATCGTAGGAACATTGGATTAGAGAAGGCTATGGTTATTCCGATCGTAAAGAACGAACGGGATTCATCCATGCTGCTTTTATCGATTGAATACTGAGTACCGCCAAGGTGATGAACAACGAACCAATGCCTACCACTAAGAAAATCCACCATCTGATTTCCATTCGATAGGCGAAATCATCCAACCAATCGTTCATGACGTACCAAGCAATTGGTGTCGCAATGAACATGGCAATTATAACCAGCTTCAAAAAATCAAAAGACAATAGCTGTACAATTTCGCTCACCGAAGCGCCCAACACCTTACGGATGCCAATTTCTTTCGTTTTTTTCGTGATAGTATAAGAAATTAACCCCAATACTCCCAAACAGGTAATAAAAAGTGTTAGTCCAGAAAAGACTCCTACTACTTCACCAAAACGTGTCTCCGTTTTATATTGCTGATCGAACATAGTGTTCAAAAAATTATAGTCAAATGGGTAGCCTTGAAATTGGCCCTTCCAGATCTGCTCAATCGATTGAATCGTTTTACTGATATCCTTTGTGGCAAGTTTAACGGAATAAAAATTCCCTTGGGCACCATACCAATGAATTAAAGGGAGGGTTGCTTCTTTTAACGACAGCTGATGAAAATCTTTCATCACACCCACAATTGTTACAAATTTAGCGCTTCCATAAAATGGATGACTGATTCTTTGACCAACCGCACGTGTAGGATCCGTAAAGCCCAATAGTTTAGCGGCTGTCTCATTCACAAGAACCTTATCTTCATTAGCACTTCCGTGTTGAAAATTACTTCCAGCAGCCAATTCCATCCCGTTGACAGCTATAAAATGTTCATCAAAGCCATATAAAGTATAATTCCGTCCCGCCCCCTCCATCGTACCAAAGCGTGTAATTCCGTTATTGGTGCTAACCTCATGGTAGGGTACACCGGGCACTGCCCCTGAAATGGCCACTTCCTCTACCATTGGCAGCTGTAGTAACTGCTGCTTAAACAGTTGCCCAGATTGATACGATGTCGAATCAGGCATTCCTTTCGGACCCCTAACGATCAGTACCTGTGCCGGATTCATGCCCAAATCTTGCTGACGCAAATAGTTAAGTTGCTGGTAAACAATATACGTGGCCGCCAACACCATCATAGCAGTAGCGAATTGTCCAACAACCAATATTTTTCGGAATAAGCTCCCTCCCACACTTTCGGTAAAGGTACGCCCTACCACTTTGATAGGCTGGATATCCGACAAGCGCATCGCCGGATAAATACCTGAAATCAAATAATTGAATAACAATAAACCTAAGCAGAGCATCCAAAAATCGAACGATTGTAACAGTTCTGCGGGAAGTGGCCTGTCTATTAATTGAATATAGAAAGGCAATGCCATCCACGTAATGATTACCGCCAACATCATCGCGAGTACATTGACTAACAGCGTTTCCATCAGTAATTGCTTCACTAACATAGCCCTGGATGAGCCTAACAATTTCCGCAACCCTATTTCTTTAAATCGCTCGGTTGCCTTTGCTGTCGTAAGATTCACATAATTTACTGCCCCTACCAATAGAATTAAAATTCCCGTTATCAACAGGAATTTAACTGTCTTTGCATCTCCATTGGTTTCAGGTTCATAACTCTTATTCCGTGAATAGAGGTGAATGGATTGGATGGGTTCTGCTGTAAAAAGATTACCATCATTTATCCTACCCTTTAAGGTTACATGGGAAATATGTTTGAGCTTGGCATTAAAGACCTGCAAATCAGCTCGTGGCTGTAATTGTACATAGGTATAATTATTATTGCCATTCCAGGCATCCATGGCCCAACCCATCGCTTTTAAGGTAGAAAAAGAGATCAGCATGTCTACCTTTAAATGGGTGTTGGCTGGTGAATCTTTCATGACACCACTGACAGTGAAAAGTCGATCCTCCTCAAGTACCACCTTCCCAATAGGATCCTCATTGCCAAAAATACGCTTCGCCTGTGTTTCCGTGAGGATCGCCTGAAAAGGTTTGTCAAACCCTGTAGTATCTCCTTTTACTAGCTGATAATTGAACATCCGAAAGACAGATGGATCCGCTGCATATAACCTATCAACTTTATAAATCTGATTTTTATAGTTGATTTCGTTGTTGTCTTCCATCATCTGCACACGCACATAGTCTACCACTTCAGGTATTTCCTGCTTCAGTAGTGGTGCTAATGGCGGGTGCGTCTCGCAATCGGTTCCCTGATAAGCCGATCCGCTATAATAATCGTATGTAACACGGTATATTTCCGCTGCTTTCGGATTATCTTTTTCATAACTGAATTCAAATTGAACATATCGGATGATCAGCAAAAAGACCGCAGTTGATAGGGCCAGACCCAAAATATTGAGCATTGTATAATACCGGTCTTTCCAAAGACTCCGCCAAGCCGTTTTCAGATAGTTCTTCCACATATCGAATGATGCACAAACAGACTGCCAATGAATATAATGTTGATGTATGAGCCAAATAGGTCTTATAGATCAAAATAAACTGTCCGATAGTGAACAGCGATTGTTCGCTATCGGACAAAAACAAACCATTCCACCTGTCTGTTTTTATTCATTATTGCATGATTGTTCAAGTAGCGTTCATGTATCAACCATTTTTACGCGGATAAAAAAAAAGATGGTTTATAGAAAAGGAACGTTTAAAGTTGTCACTTTTTTCCACAAAAAGTAACCAAAAACTCGCTGCTGTACCTAGCCGCTGAAACGGTAATGCCTCCCAGTGCAATTGCGGCTAGCTAAGGCAGCCTTTAAGCAAAACGGAGAGCTGTTGCGAACAGGCACAGACGTTCCGAAGGACAAAAATGACATAGGCTTGTGGTGGCAGCAATCGGCAGCTGAACATGCCTATGTGAAATTCTTAGCGAAGCTAACGCAATTAGAGCAAAAGACGAACGAAGGGAGGTCTTGCGGGAAGGCGTGGCTGCTTTTGCGCACCGGCATGTCAGCCACGAATTGCAAGAAAACAAGCCCAACCAGGCAGTTATAAAGTTGTGTCTGTTTCACAAGGTCTTTATGAGCTCGGCGCAATGCTCCTCGGTTTGCTTAATTAGTGTCGGCCAAAGTAAGAAACCTGTGCGGTAAGCACGGAAAGGTTTGAGGACAAAGGCAAAAATGATTTGATTAATAAAAACGTTCCTTTTCTACAGGTACTAACTATTACCCTCGACACCATTCTTCCAACCATGAAGCAGGGTTCATGTATCTCTAATGTAGATATCAAGTACCTATTATACGTAATTAAATATTACTTCATACCTACTTCCAACCCACATAAAAACTACTTTTCAATATACTAATTAAGAGGCTTAAAGCATAAACATCCCTAAGCTTATCTCGACTTTATTTCTTTTCGCATAAATGAATAATAAGAAAAAGCAAAGCACAAAACGGTAGCAGCAATCAAGCCCGTTAACTGTGGCCAAACAATCATCAGGCTTTCGCCGAGAGGCAATGGACTCGGGATGGCTCCGTAGACCTGCTCCATGGTCAAGGGGCCCAAACTCCGCACAGAAGGCATCAGTAAGGTAGTTGTTGCATCGTTATATAGTTGACTGGGTACCAAGCGTAATAATCCCATGATAAAATGCTGATAATTCATTACTTCGTAAGGGTTTGCCGTTTCCGAAGGCATCATCGCTTTAGCGATTACGTTGACTATCATCTGATAAAATACGGTAAAAAACAGCCATACCGCAATAGCAGTAAGTGCGGAGGTAGCCGCTTGCTGAAATCTGATGGAAAATAAGATCGATAGATTAAGCCAGAAGGCGACATACAGGATACTGAGTAATGTAAAAAAGATCATCCGCAGGAATTCTGTTGGTGATGGGGGAATACCGATGATGATAATTCCGGCGCCCATGACCAAAAAACAAAGTGAAAAAAACAAGGTGCCAATAACCATCAATGCACCCACAAACTTTGCGTTAATGAGATAGTCGCGATGAATAGGTTGCGCCAGTACACGGCTTAAAGTACCCGCATTATACTCCGAGTTAATCGCATCGAACCCCAAACTAATACCTAACAAAGGGCCCAAAAAGCCCACAAACACATGAAAGGGTGGCAGCGAACCATCCGACAGTGTGAACAGTTTTAGAAACAGAAAAACACCATCTGGATCCTTTGTATTCTCTGAAATTTTATCGATGTTACTGATGGATGTATAGAGCGAACCGATGCATGTTAGCAAAATAAGCAATAGTAAAATGATAAACCGCCAGCTTCTAATGTGATCGGCCACCTCTTTGCTTACTAGCACCCAAAACGGATGGGTGGAAGCAATACGATCAGGATGCTTCAAATGGAGCATATCAAACAGTCTGTTCATAAACAGCACCTCCTTCAAAATAACGTTGATAAATATCATCCAACCCATATTGCTTTCTCGACAAGTGGGTAAGATTTACTTTTTCTTCTATAATAACACGGGCGATATAACTGGTGACATCTCTTGAACAACCAATGTACAACTTATCTCCATTCACCTCAACAGACGAAACCCCTTCTATGCCCTGCAATATTTCCTGCAGTTGTAATCGCTGCCGACCTTGATGGTTTACAGAAGCGAACTCAACACCTACCTCGATCATAAAGGCATCTTCCGTAAAGAGCTGCCGGGACAATGTTGGAATATCGCCGCTGGCCAATAACTTTCCACCGACAAAGATTCCCACCCGATCGCATACCTGCTGTACCTGGTGTAAGTGGTGAGAGGAAAGTAAGACGGTAAGTCCCTCCTCCTTACTCAATTGAACAATTAACTGGAGAAACTCGCGTACACCGCTCGGGTCAATACCTAATGTGGGCTCATCCAAGATAATAACTTCGGGCCTTTTAACCAGCACATCTGCCAAGCCTAAACGTTGCCGCATACCCCTGGAATACGCGCCGGTCTTTTTATCGGCTGCGTCGGCAAGCCCAACTCTTTTCAATAGTTCTTTTGCTTGTCTAAGTGCCTCTGCCTCGCCTGTACGGTTTAATCGGGCAATAAACATTAAATTTTCCAGACCCGTTCGATGATCGTAAAAACCAACGTTATCGGGTAAATACCCTACCTTCCGCTTTACTGCTATCGGATTCGTAGTGGCGTCAATGCCGCAAATTTTAGCCACTCCCGCACTAGGTTCCGTTAGCCCTAACATCATACGGATCGTCGTCGATTTACCAGCGCCATTAGGTCCTAACAATCCATAGATTTCTCCCTTATTAATCGTCAAATCCAGTTTATCTACCGCCGTTAAAGCTCCATACTGTTTTGTCAATCCCTTGAGTTCAATGACATGTCGGCTCACTCCTACCTCCTTCCGTACTTACGAATTAAGTAATATACCCCTCCTAATGAAGCCAGGATAATAAGAATCCCCAGCCAGCCCCTTAGTAAGGATGTTTCTACCGATACTCTAAAGGAAGCTTTGGATGACACTTCCGGTGTTTTCGCTTCCAGATTGGCTACATAATCTCCTACTATTGCTTTCTTATCGGCCTTGATAGTAGCAAAAACATCGGCGGTAGATCCCGCTCTTAAAAATGGAATGTTGGCCGGCTCAAAAACAACATCCCAATTGGCCGGAGCCGAAAACTTCATCTCTATATTTTGTAAGTCGCTAGACCCGGTGTTTTTCACCGCCAACGGGATACGCTTACTATCACCAGCAGTAATATGGGTGCTTAACAAGCCCGATGGAGTGGTCAATTCTATTTTATAAGATCCTTTTACCACAACTTCAAAGGTAATTGACGAGGACGAACTACTCGTACTCGCAGAAACGGGTATTTTATAACTCTTTGCTTCCGTTTCATCTGGTGGGTCTACTTCAATGAGTACATCTTGTGTCTGCCCCGCTTCTATGTCCACTGAAGAAACCTGTTTACCACTTGTCTTAAAGGAAATATTCCAACCAGGAGGTGCTTGCGTCCGCAAGGCATATACCTGCTTCTCTGCCGTTTGATTTCGGAGCGTGGCATTAAAAGTAAAAGTAGAATTTGCAGCACCTTCCATATTCGTCTGACTGGAAGAAAATTCGGTTTTGTAAGTACCTTGTTCAGACACAACAATTGTTAAGGGCAGGGAACTATATCCACGGGCCAACACTTGAAATCGATAGGTGCCCTTATTTACACTTAATGGCACATTTACTTTCAGCGTTACGTTCTTTTTCTCCTTAGGAAGCACCGCTAACTGCTCCACTTCCCAATTGCCCGATTTGAGATCATAAGTCCATCCCTTTGGTAAACCCACTACCGCAATATCGCTGGTTTTAATGGCCCCACTATTATTAATAACATCAATTGAATAATCGATGGACTCCCCTGGCGGGACCGAAATTTTCGTGTAAGGGGTGTACAATGAAATGCCTTGCGCCATGCAGGCGTCGTAAAGTCCAAAGGGCGATAACCCTAGTAAGGAGCTTAAAATAAACAAAAATTTACTGAATGGTTTTGCACTCGCTAACATAAAATCAGAATTATTAATCTTAAATACTAACAGTACGTTGAGGTTAGGCCTTTCAGATCAATGCTGGCACAGTTAAATCATCTAGTTTAACTGTACCAAATGATAGATTTGAAATGCGGTTGCTAATTTATTAAAAAGAACAAATTTTCAAAAACTGCAACAAAAAAATTATAAAAAACGTTTGGCTGTTTATTGCAAAAGACCTTTAGGCTATCTTCTTTATTGGAGTAAACACTGTACTATCGGCTGGTCGGCACCAGCCCAATCAAGCGTTCTAAGTTTCGATGTAGGAAGCCACAAGGCCTCCAAATGTTCTGTTAGCGTTAACGATCTTGAAGAAGCGTAACATTTAAATGCTGTTAGCGTAATCATAAAATCTTCGTATTGATGATTTACGATTGCTATTTTATGGTCTATGCTAATAGCCAACAGCAATTCTTCTTCAATTTCACGAAGCAGAGCTTCTTCTTCTCTTTCCCCATCTTCTATTTTGCCACCTGGAAATTCAAATTTATAGCGCAGGTAATAAAACGGATGATCTCCTTTTCTTACGCATAAAATTTCGCCTTCGTTCTCTATTACCGCGGCTACTACCTTATAATACTTCATTTATCCTATTTCCTTTGATGATCAAATTAATAATATACCTTCGCTTTATTTCAATTCCCTCCAATAAAACATATAATAATACCCAATGCGCAATAATCATTTTTATTGTTATTGAGCGCATATGCATGAGCGTTAAAGGTGCAAATCGAAGCGAAGCCCGGTAAGCGCTTTGTTAAAATGAGTTGACCGCTTTTCCTCCGACAACTGAAAATCAAATTTATGCCCGCATTCCTCGGCATACAGTTTGCCGTAGAGATACGCTATATAACCTAGATCGCCAGCACCTAAGGTAGTTCTTATGGGGTTATAGAACATATCATTATAATTTAAAATATAGCGTGGGTTGCTTTTAAATCGAGTCGCATACTGTGCGCTACCTTCATCCATTCTCCATACTCAGAAACTGCTGTTATACGTTCTTGTTCCGTTATGTATCCATCTTCAACCAGCTGCCGCCCTCTCGTCTCAGCAACTTTTTGCCAAATAGAGATGTGCTCTTCAAAGCCAGTTGTACCCCGCTGTTTACTTTCACTATAATCCGCTGTTTCTATCGCTTTGGCACCCATTTTAACAAAAAGACTTTCTACATTACTACCTATATGATTATCCATCCCCGCGTCTTGTCGCCATTTTAAGAAGGCGACATAAAACGCCTGTATACTGTTAGGTGCTTGGGGCATCCATTCAATTAAGTCATGATTATAATCAAGCACACATATCTGTCCTCCAGGTTTCAACAAAGTACGCAAATGACGAAGTACTTTTTCTGGTGTGGCCATCCACTGCAACGTACGTGTAATAGAAATAACATCAAATTTGATTGCCGACCGGTAGGTCATCACATCCCTCACCTCAAAGTGCAGATGCGGATAGGGCTCTTTATATTTAGCTGCCAGGGCAATTAGTTCCCTACTTCGATCAATACCTACCACTCCTCCCTTCGTCCCGACGTATGGCATCATACCCACTGTAATAGCGCCGGTACCGCAGCCAACATCGAGCACCATCTGTCCTTCTTTTAAAACTTTTAAAAGATTCGCATTCGCATTTTCCAGTGTGCGGGACTCTAAAACGACCGAGGTGCCTGTAGGCATTTCCGCACGTTGATAGGCTGCAGATGAATTCATAAGCTTTTTTCTGCTAATATAATTTTTTTCAGGATACATCTTCTTTATTTTTTATGCTCTATCTGCACGTTGATCCCTGCACTATGCGCACTCATTTCGGGCGCATACATGCATTGGATGCTGCTGATACCATTCGCAAATCTTCCGGCATTATTGGCCCGTACATCATATTCAAACACATAAGTACCCTTTTGCATACGGTCTATAAAAAAGTTGGTTGCAGCATCTCTCGTGCTTTCATAATAACCTAGTCCGCCTTGCCACTTATAAGCAGACAGGACATTAACCGGTTCGAATCCACTTGCACGCATATCTTTTAGATGAATAAAGGAAAGATCCCTGTCGGCCCTAAGAATCAGCCTAACGGTTACCAAATCGCCCACCTGAATAGGCGTGTCCGATGTAATTGCTTTTAAAACAGGGCCATTTGCCGTATGCAATTTCAGAAATAATTCCTTTTCCAAAGCAACGCCATTAGCTGCTGTTTTGATTTTACCAAGAGGTGCAACGTATTGCCAATACAAAGCACCCCACATGGGCCCGACGCTTGTTTTGCTGACTTCAACATGCGCCATTTCCGGCTTGATTAGCCCTGGTTCCCAAGAAGTTTTAGCATAACCGGAAGCCAGTGTAGCCGTTTTGCTATCCAAACTTTCACCACCTACTTTTACGGTAATACCCGCTCCGCTATCAACCCAATCTTTGCCGGCAAACAATAAAGCATAGATGGCCTCCGTAGTAGCCTTGGTGCTGCCCCACTGGTTGGTTTGTTTATTTTTTATCAGCCATCGTTTCAGTTGCTCGGCACTTGCGGTATCTTTCATCTCATGAAATGCTTCTATTAAAGCGGCCTGTGTTTCAATAGGGCTTTGCCACCAGTTCCAGCCATTTACATTCTCCTTCCAGTACATCCCCATTTCGTCATCATCCACGGCGTATTCTTTTAACGTATGGAGCAGTTTCGAGCCTTTTTCTGGTTGATTAAAGCGATTATACACCATCGCAAGCATTGCTTTTTCCTGTAAGTTTTCAGGATGTTTCTCACCGATCTGTTTTTCCAGTGCTGCAAAGGCATATTTTCGGATTTCCTCTTTTATCGGAAATTCCTGCATGAAATAGCTTCTGGCATATAAATAATACACGACATCATACCCAAGCCCATGTGGCTCCAACGGGTTCTTTTTGATATCACTTTCCATCTTTTCATCTAAATAAACAATCGCTTTGCCCAATACCTGCCGGTAACTCGAATCGCCAAGATGATCGATGTCTACCTTTAAATTTTTAAGGTGCCCAAAACCTGCTACAATATGGGTAGTAATGAATAAATCAGCATTTCCCCCTTCAAACCACGGAAAACCGCCTGAAGAAAGTTGACGCGCGGCAAATTTTTGGTAGGTACTCTGCCACTGGTTACGCACGTTATTGATATCAAATAAGAGCGCCAATCGTTTCATTCTTGTTTCTTCATTTTCTGCTTCCTGCACCCATGGCGTTTCTTCCAATAAAATGGATTTCAACGCTTCATTGGTGGCAAGTTTCGATTGTAACATCCCTTTTTTATTCCATTCATCAAATACCGCTTTTATCCGAGGAGAATGATCGATGAGTTTTTTAGACACCAATGTACTATAGAGTTTTGCAAACAACTGCTCTGAGCATTCATAAGGGTATTCCTGTAAATACGGTAGCGCTTGGATCGCGTACCAGATAGGATTACTTGTTAGCTCCAGCGTTAAACGAACATGTTGGGCATCCTTTGGGGCCTCCGCCAGTGCCTGCATGGTAAAGTTCTTCGTTTGTCCCTCTCTGGCAAAAAGAGACAGTGTTTCGGTAACCAACATTTGATTTGGCAATATGGGCAATACGGCCTCCTCCCCATCGCTGAAATTTCCGGCACTTGCCACTATTCGGTACACCACCAGCGCTTGCGAGGCAGGAACTTTTATCCGCCATGATACCTGTTCATTTCCACCTGCTTTCGCTTCAAATGGTTGCGTACTGGCGTCAAGGTCATAAAGGCTATCTATCGGCTGCATGGTTTCTGCATCAAAGAGCATCAGTTTCACGGCTCCACTCAATCGCTCACCCGATAAATTAACTACTTTTGTACTCATGATCAGTTCATCCCCTTGACGTAAAAAACGGGGTACGTTGGGTACTACCATGAGATCTTTGCTGGTACGTACCGTTTGCTCAAAATAACCGGTTTCTAAGGTAGGTGTATGAGCGAAAAGCATAAATCTCCATTGCGTTAAACTCTCTGGAGTGGTAAAACGAATTTTTATATTCCCTTCAGCATCGGTATGTAGATCTGGATAGAAGAAAGCCGTTTCCTTTAAATTAGTGCGCGCCTTTACCGCTAACAAGGCAGCCTCTTGGACAGATTGTTTGGTACTAATAATGATCACGCCATGCGCTCCTTGGGCGCCATAAAGAGCCGTAGCTTCCGTTTCTTTCAACACCTGCATGGATACAATATCTGCTGGATTTAGGGAAGCAATGTCTCGCTTGATTTCTCCGTCCACTACATACAATGGAGCATCTGCCGGCGCAGCAGCGTTGCCCCTGAGCTGTACACCAACTACTGCACCCGCCAAAGATCTTTGGTTCTGTTTTCCATAGCCAACAACCACCACTTCTTCGAGTGCTGCATCGTTACCGAACCTCTCACCAACCTGGCTATACAACATAGTCTCTTCTGTTTTCTGCTCCTGGCGTTGCAACGATTTATGGATATATTGTTGTTGTTTCCATGCGTTGTTCATAAAGCTAAAACCAAAATGTTCTAAATCCTCGTATTTCGCAAAAGGAATGTAAGGATATGGCCTATTCCTTTGAACAACCATGGAATAACTCACCGCATAGGCGCTGGAAATATCCCATCTCAATACCCTAGAATACGTATCATGAACGGCCGGTGGAAAATAGAAGGTGTTTTCCGCAAATTGGTTTAATGAGGCATCGTACATAGCGGCCAGAACTTCGGCAGCGGCTTTATCTTTATCGGAACCACCAATGTTCAGCTCCCATGTTTCGTCCTGCCCCGGCTGCAGCTTATCCCTAAAGGTACGCATACTTACCATCAGTTTATTCGCCTTTTGCTGCACAGGAACTGCTAAAACGCCCTGTTCTACCGCATTGTATCGTCCTAAGTAATAGTGCACATATACATTATTATCCAGTGTATTTTCGTCTATTGGAATTTTCAGTTTCCTTACGCTATTGTTCAATATTATCTGCTGTTTGGAAATGACTTTGCCATTTTGCTCCAGCTCCACCAAAACGTTTGCAGTTGGGATAGCGGAGGCCAGTGAAATGGTGGCTTCTTCCCCAGCTTCATAATAGGCTTTGTCGGTCGACACGCGTAGGAACTCGTGACTAAGTGGCTTTTTAGCCGCTGCGCTAAATAATTCCACGAGCTGTGAGGTACGTAAAGTATCCTGTCCGTCCAGCACATACGCTTCTAATAAATAAGTACCCTCCGTTAATTTCTCCTTTTTTTCAAAACCTACTGCCCGTTCTCGGGCAGAATGGAAGGATGTATTCAACACGATATCACCTTTCAACCAATTTTCTGTGTCCTGTTCGTTTCCATAAGGCAAGTGTGGAAAAGCCTTTATAAAATCAGCGCTATCCAGCAACATATAGTCTACTTTACCAAAACGCGTTTTCCGTAACACCCTATCAGGTCCTCTCAATTTTGTTAATTTTATATTTCCATTGGCGTCGATATGCTGCCCGTTCAGATTATCTGTCTGAAAGCCAATAGAATCCAACTGTTCTATATTTATTTTAGGAGGAAGTGGGATATGCAGTACAATTGATTTATCACCTATTGCGATGGTTTGACTGCCTTCATGCGTTTCACCATTGACATCTGTTACAGAGACCTCTATATTATAATTATAAAACCGAAAAGCATCCTCTTTTTTTTCCTCTGCTGGCTTTGCCCGGAATGGTATTTCAAACTTCCCGTTGACATCTGTGAGCACCTCCCCTATAGCGATTTCTTCGCTTTTATACGGATAATAATTACTGGGTCTAGACCATGAACGGTATGGGTAGCTCTGATGACGCGTTACCCTGTAGCTTACTTTACCTTCGGTAATAGATGCACCTGCAAAAGATTGTGCCTGTCCTGTCGCTCGAACCATTCCGCCTATTTTAAAGGTTTCTTTCACCGTATCCATCAACACTTCAAAGTTGGGTTTTTTATACTCCTCCACCCGAAACTCTTTACGCCCTTCGGCATCCTCCTCCTCTAAATAATATTGTCCGGTCATTTTTCCTGTTGGTAATACAAAACTGCCGAAAATAGAGCCATACGTGTTACTGGTTAACGCTTGTGAGGCGATATCATCATTATTGGGATCATAAAGTTCAACTGTCGCTTTGTGATGACTCATAACACGTCGTTTTCCTTTAGTCTCCTGATATACAATACCTTTAAAATAAACCGTTTGCCCCGGACGATAAATAGCCCGGTCGGTAAAGAACTGTATTTTAGTTTCGGCTTCTTCCTCCTCCTCATCATCTTGTCTATCCAATGGGAAATATCGATCGGTAGTAAAAAAAACTTCATCTCCTTCTACCTGATACCATAAACGTTGATAAGTCTGCACCCGTTCCTGTTTTTTCTCATTAGATAGTGCCGTGCCATCTTCACTTGTTATTATTTCTTCCAGTACTTCTACGTCCTTCTCATTGGCAGCGGGTCTATAAATGGTAATCTTTGCATTTTTGATAGGTTTTCCTTCTTCACGATCGGTCAAAAAAATGGTGTTATTTTTGAAAGCCAATGCATGTGTACTTACCTTAATGGGTTGAAAAGTTACGATACCCGTGCTATCCAATTGAAAAGAGGCATTGTTGGATATAGCTAATAAATATTCGCCATTGGCCAAAGCTTCAAATTTAAGAAGGGTTGCATATGGTTGATAGTCGGCAAAGTGTTTTAATGCAATGGCATACGACTGAACTTCATCATATCGATGGATCACCGAATCAACGTCTTTCTGTTCACTGAGATGACGGCGTGCATTGAATTCATCGGCAAGATAGGCCGTCGGCAAGCGTTTATATGCCAATACTTTTACATAAATCTTGTCAACATTTTTATGTGATAAATAAACAGGAATTGGTTGTTTCGGAAGGTTTACAGTTTCTATTTGTACATTTATTTCGGAACGCAACATATTATCTTTTATTTGTTGCAAACGCTTATTTGCATTCGTTAACGGATATAAGCTATCGACTTCCCTGCATACACGTAGCACCGTATCCGCATACTGTTTCTTTTTTTCCGATTCTTTCGGCGCCTCATTTATCAATCGTTGATAAGCAACTACCAATTGCTCTTTAACTTCTGCAGTAAACCAAGCTCCAGGAGCATATTCTGCTATTTTTTTAAACTGCTCTATCTGTGTATCAGCATTATTTACCTGCTTACCGATAGTCAGTTGTTGTAAACAATTATATAGATAAGCATTTTTATTTGTGTCGTTGGCATGCTGATTTATCAATAGCTGAATGATCTCCTGCGATTTCTCCTGCTGATCATACATACCATAATAAGCAATAGCACGATGTGCCAATAAATCGAATACCGTTGGCCTTAACTCGCGATATTGGCTAGCCGTATCTAAGATAAAAGTCCAGTTTTCAACAGGTTCCGCCTGCAATTGCTGGCGATGAATAAGGGAGGAATTATAGAGGTGGGCTATTTCACGCTTATAAGAAGCTTCTGTCCAGGTAAGTAGATCTTTAGTCTCAGCAATGGTATCGGACGTATTGGTGCGTTGCGTAATCCGATAGCGATTCTGCTGATAATATTCATTTAACAGCTCTGCCAATAAGGATTGCAGAATGCTCTTTTCAACCAGGGGGCCCGCATCAATTTCCTCTTTAAACAGGGCCAATAATGTCGCTTCTTTTTGTGTGCCTTCTTCCGTAGTGATCGTTATTTTAGACTGGTATAACAGCGCCTTGATGCGTTGTTGAGGATTTTTATCTTTCTTTGCCTGTAGATAAATATCGCGTACGAGGGGACGTAAGCTTTTCAAAGAACCATCCATTTCTTTTTTCTCGATCTCTTCCCATTTTTGCTGGTAAGGAAAAGTTTGTGCCAGCCCCAAGCGGCCAATGCACAAAAACAATAGAAACCATACTATGTGGATAATAACTTCTTTTTCTACTATTTTATTTGTGAGACAATGGATGTGCATATAAATGGTTCTTTAGAGTGTTTACAATATACTAATTCCAACCTGGTTTGTGGGAGGATGAAAACACCTTAAAATATCCATAAATTATTTTTAAAATTTTGCCTAGCCCCTCTGTTGTTTCTTTGTTCCTATATTATTTCCCCAATAATAGCCTTACTTGATCTCCCCAAGCACCTATCAGCACATCGTTCATTCCGTCCCCATTCACGTCGCCTATTGCCATTCCCCAGCTCCTGCCTGTTGTAACTACTGGAATAACTTTTTCCGTTACGTCGGTAAAATTGCCTTTCCCATCATTTTCATAGGCATGCACCTGCATCCCCTCAAAAGGCGGAATTTTAATTGCACTTAAAAGTAAATCCTCATCGCCGTCTCTGTCAAAGTCCAGTGCTATCGCTGCATAGGTTGAAAATTCATTTTGAGGCATACGTTCGGCAGTTTCATCCCTAAAATGTGCATGGCCATCATTGATCAGTATACGTGTCCGTGGATCTTTTTCTCTGGCCCCACCGTTGCTGGTTAAATTGGCAAAAAGAATATCCAGATCACCATCCTCATCCACGTCAAAAAGTAATACTTCCCGGGTGTGCAATGGAGCGGGCAAATCCAACTGATCTGGTTTTTCACTAAACACGCCCTTCCCATCATTGATGAGTAATCTATTGGGTGGGATTTCGTTACCCACTAGCATATCTAGATCACCGTCCCCATCCAAATCACCCAGCTTAATACTTTGTGTGGCATCATTAACTTTTGGCAAACTCAAGAAGGTAGCATCTCTAAAAAAGCCTGGGTGAGAAGGGTCATTTATCCATAGAAAATTCTGTCCCTGTTCTCCGGAATTACCTACCACGATATCTGGTAATCCATCGCCATTCACATCACCCACATCCAATCCATTTCCTTCGCTTTTTGCCAACAACCGATCACTCACATCCTGAAAAGTGCCATCACCTTTTCCCAAATAATATTCGTGGTTTTGATCATCCTCCGCTACAAAAATCACATCCAGTATTCCATCTTGGTTAAAATCGGCTACTCGCACATGTTCGGTATCATGGTTTTTATCCGCGAATACATTTTTCTTCCAGCTAAATTTTCCAGTGCCATCATTTAAATACAGTCGATTGGGCTGAGACTCTAAAGCAAAAACAGCATCCAGATCACCGTCGCCATCAACATCTATAAGCGCGACATCCAACGCGTGTGTATCGGGATCGATTGGTATATGTGTCGCTGTCACATCTTTAAAATAAGTCGTTTCCGTATCTTGCGCACGTACGCAGGCCTGAACAATAAACACAGCAGCACATAAGAACGGGGCTTTATAATATGCATTGCCTGGAGGAAAATATTTCATCACTTATGGATTTTTATAACTTTTCTATCAACATCTACCTTTTCCTTCGGCACAAAACCCTCCACGGCGGCCAGTACGTATTTCATTACTTCCAATCGGGTAAGCTTTTTATCATCCGTTACAATTTCTATCCAAGGGGATTTTTTCGTAGCGGTTTTCTTAAAAAGTTTCTCAAAATAGCCTGAATAATCCTCCCAAACTTCCTGTGCTTTTTCGTCTAAGGAACCTATTTTCCATTGCTTCAAAGGGTCTTCCTTCCGTTCCGTCAGCCGTTCTTGTTGTTCTTCTTTAGAGATGGTAAGAAAGAACTTTATGATGATGATACCATCATCGATCAAGAGATGTTCCAGGGTATTAACCTGTTCCAAAAACTGTTCATACTGCTCCTTGCTACAAAATCCAAAAACAGGTTCTACTCCCGCTCTATTATACCAACTACGATCAAAAAACACGATTTCCCCTTGTTGCGGCAAATGCTTGATATAACGTTGAAAATACCATTGCGCCTGCTCCTCCTCAGTAGGTTTAGGCAGCGCAACTACGCGATATTTTTTTGGATTGAGTTTCGCGATCATTCTGCTGATGGTACCGCCCTTACCCGCGGCATCCCGCCCTTCAAAGATCAACAGCACCCTTTTGTTATGTTCAATTACAAATTGCTGTAATTTCAACAACTCGAACTGCAAAGCGGCAAGCTCCTTTTCATAAACCAATTGTTTCTTAAACTTTTTCTCTTTGATGATACCTTGGGCAACTAACAAATCGATTATTTCTTCACTTCGGTAAATCTTTTCAAGGTCTGATAGATCAAATTCGGCCATATGAGTATGATTTAATTGAAATAACAGATGAATAAGCATATAGTTTTATGCGCTCATTCCAATAAGTTATTCCTCTTTCACCAGTATCACTTGTTTTCTATCAGCTAGGTGTATCGTGTCGTAAAAGGCCATCAGTGCATCGTAATCGCTCGCTGGATATTCGCCATCATACTGTGTCATAAACCTATAACAAAAAATCTTATCCTCTTTAACGGTAATCTTTAAGCTATAGCTGCCAAATTTACTTTCTATATGAGCATGCTCTGGCAACTTCTCCAGAACATACCCTTTAGGAAGGCTAATCTCGATTGAGTCGACATCAACATAAGGATAACTTAAAACAATTGGTGTCATTCGAGGTTCTTTCGGCAGCCTACCTTGCCTTTTAGAAAGAACGTTTGCCTCAATCAACAGTCTTTTTCCTGTTACACGGGCATATCCACTGGCAGAGATTTCGAGGTTTTCTTTTATACTCGGTACCCGTCCGTTTTCCGTTTCATAGCTAAAGCTTATCACGTCATAAGTGGATAAAGGCAATGATTTATTGAGATGTTTCTTCATCTCATCCTTTGTTAGATAATGCATCATATCGTGCACGTCGTCCTGCTGCAAGCCCGCATACGTTGTAGCAACTTGTAAATCCAGGTCGCCATTTTCCTGCACTACTGCTCTTATATCTCTGAATTGCCTATTCTTTTCGAGATCATATTTTGGTGTCTGCACCAATTGACCTCCATCTTCGTTAATCAGCAAGGCATATCGATTTTGCGTGAAGGAGCTTAAATAACCTACAGGCAGTATCTGGCTGGTACATTCTAGCCATATGGTGTCTTGTTTCGTAGGCACGCAGAGAATAACATGATTAAACTGCTGGGAAGGCAAATCAATAATAACTTTCCGGTTACTATTTCCTGCTTTTACCAAGGTATAGCAGGAAGGTATTCCTGCTTCTTTTAACAGGCTACGCATATAATTCACCAATGCCTTACAGTCACCATAGGCATTATTAGCCACATAAGTTGCATTAAAGGGTTGCCATCCACCGAGACCTAGCTGAATGCTGATATAGCGGGTATTCTTTTGCAGGTACTTGTATAACACTTCAATCTTATCGTATTCGTTATCAAGATCCTTCGTTAAAAGAAATACTTCCTGCTTTATTTTAGCCGGTAGTTCTTGTCTATCTTTGATTAACGTATACACAAAAGCACCAAAATCCTTCCATGTGGCCATATTGCCATTATATCCTTCAATTTGAAAGGCTTCGGGACCCGTCAAAACCGTTGGCGTGAGCTCATAAACCGGTTTGCTAAGCGTCTCGTATTTTAACGCTTTTATGTGTTCCACTTCCCAAGATATAGATTCTATTCCTTTCTCTTCTTTTATAATCGCCTCTTTAGGATAGTTAAATGCCCTATAACGAACTTTTGTTCCCTTTGGATACCGGATGGTAAATGCGCTCTGCTCCACTGCAAACTTTTCATCTTCCACAGGCTGCCAGTTCTCAAAAAACAAACTGTTATTGTATTGTTCTTCATACTCGTAAACGATGGTATAAGGATAATTACGATAATACAGATCGTATCGCTTTACCCTATAATCGTCCATCAGATTGCTTCCCGAGACAGCACTTTCATCTTTTAGATCTTTCCATTTGATCTTTTGCAGCTCTTTTCCATGCGCATCGTATAATATTCCTGTAAAACTTTTCAGGGACGATAGTTTGGAGTAATAGACAGCAAACTGAGCATGTTCAGCCCCCTGCTCATTTAAAATGGTTAAGGCATATTGTCTTTTTAAAATGGTGTTCGTTGGACTTATAATGTCAAAATTTACTCGCTCCATACGCTTTACAACATTTGCATAATCTTTGATTTCGGCAGGAATATGATCTACCGAATAAGACTGCGCCCTGGTTCCAAACGCACATGATAAGAAAGCAACAAAAACTATTAATCGCTGATACATAGGATAGCTTAATTTCTTTTTAACACAATCGATTCATTTTGCTTCTTAACAATAAGGTCGAAAAAAGACCGTAGCAAATCGTATTCTTCCGGATCAAAATTTGCTCTGTTGAACGTAAGCCTCGAGAGTAATTCTATTTTATTTTCCTGATGCAGAATCCTATACTGATAGGTGCATTTTCGCTCCTCATCCAAACTGATAATCATGGATTTTGGCATTTCATCCAGTACATAGCCCTCTGGAATACTAAGACTGAACTGTAAAATCTCATCGAAGCCATAAGGCATTTCAATTGGGTAGCTTCTAGTGGCAGATACAAAAGGGTTTTGTTTTGTTTGTTCTGTCTGCAAAGGATTTATGAAGAGCAAGTCTTCATCATTGTTATTTAAGGTATAGACATAGGATAGAGATGGTTTAACAAGCTCGTTTTCCTCCTCTTCCAATTTCAGATCTTGAAGTAACATGGCAGTTCCGAGACTTTTCTCAACATCTCTTTTTAAACCTTCAATGCCTTCATCTTTCATTTTTGCCTTTATCCGAATACACTCATAGTCGCCAAGTTTTTTCTTAAACTCTCCCTTCATTTGCCCTTTTTCATCGGCACTTATACGAACATAAATTTGACTGGCCTCCTTTAACGAATCGGCAGTCAATAAAACAGGTTCACCCTGGTTATCAATAATTCTAGCAATGCCGTTATAACAGTAAGGCATCAATTTTCCAAAAGGAAGGGAAGATTGGCTAGCATCTAACAAATACGACTTGCCGGCTACGATTGCTTTCACAACAACATAATTATATTGGCTCAGCAGCGGATAGTAGGCATGGGCTATACCATGATCTGCCGTACTCAGAATCACCGGATACGCACTGATGTTGTTGGCATGTAACATGGCAGTGAGTAACAGATTAATGTCCGCAACTTTCCCACCTTTGGCTTTTACAACATTTTTTAATCCTGGATTTGACATAAAAATACCCCTTCCGCCATTACTTTTATACTGGTTTCGGATATAATAGTAAATCGCTTTCGCCTTCTCCAATTTTGACGTGTCTGTAGCTGCCACCGATTTCAGTTCATCCGTTAGCCACTGATTCTTTTTATACAAATCAGCGCCAAAATCTTCGTATGAAAGCAGTTTAGTACTAGATGTGGCCCAATCTCCCAGAATACGCTTAATCGGTAACGGATCCCGGTATCCTGAAAGTTGAAATTCAATACGAGAAGTATGATTGGCCAATGTGCTGGTGAAAGGCTCTTCTTTTAGGGCCTGAACATCTTTCATCACAAAACGGATGGTTTTGACAGGATTGTTAAACTGGAAACGCTCGGCATTACCGGCCGTCTTGGCATCGTTCACGTTAAAGGTTCTCTCTTGCGATTTTTCGGATCTGATATAAAATGGATTGTATCCGTAGGAAAGAAAGACATAATCTAAAAATTGGGGTATCTCTACGGTGTATTCTGTCCATAAACGAGGGATGGTACCCTGAAATGACCAAGGCTGAAAATTAAACAAAAAGTCGGATGAGGTGGTATACTCATATTCTATAATAGTTCCTTCTTTTACATTGGGAAAGGTAAATTTTTTCGTTATATGGTTTTTATCTCCTTTATCACTGAAGACGTCTTTATTTCCAAGTTCGTTGGTCACGATTTGATCTCCTTCCAGATTATAGGTGTTCGCCTTTATCTTTACCAGCCTTTCCTGATCTCCATTATCAACATAAAGGTTAATGGATACATCAGCAAGATCATAAGCAGCTTTGTTTAGGATATGTACCCTTTTATAATGGGTATGAATAACCGAAAACCAACCACTGTTGTTACCTTGAATCTTAGAAGAACCAACATCGGCCACCACTATGGCAGTGGCAGCGCTGTCAATGGTATATACCTGCTTAAAATCCTCCGGTTTTATTTTACCGAAACTTACAGGCGCCTTTTCTTTTTCATTACCTGTAACTTGAGCGGACGCATGGTGTACAACCATTGCGAAAATCATGGCAAAGCCAATAATCAATCTGTTAAAATTAATAGCGAACATAGGGTTTAGGTGTTAATAAATTATCAACCAAACTTAGAAAAAATACGCTATATATACAAGGGCACATATAGGTCTATAGGCTGCTTTTTAAATGGATAATCAGCCATCTATATAATTTATTGCTCGTTCTTTAAAAAGACACCTATTTAGTATCTTCGTTTGAAACATTATTCCATTAATTGTCTTGATATCATGGCCGCTTTTGAATTACTACAGTTCTCAACCACTTCTCATTTTAAGATATATTCTTTAGCTGAAAATGCGGTGACGATAGCATTTGGGCAGGAAATAAATGATTTAACATTTAATCAAATTCAATCTCTTAATGAAATCATTCAACAACATCCTTTTGATGGTTTTCATTGCACGGTACCTGCTTACACCTCTTTAAGTATTTTTTTTGATCCGGTACAAGTGATCACTTCTACAAAGCTTCCAGGAATAAATTGCTTTGAAAGGGTTTCTAATTATTTATTACAATTGGATAAGCATCATGCGGAAGAACCGACTTCCAAAAGGCAGCCGGTTACTATACCGGTTTGTTACGACGACCAATTTGGCCCGGACTTAACATCGCTTGCAAAATACTATGGTATTACGAAACAAAAAATTATCGACATCCATAGCGCTACTACTTATAAAGTGCATATGATTGGTTTTATACCTGGCTTTGCTTATCTGGGGGGTATGTCTGAACAACTTATTGCTCCCCGAAAACATATACCGCGGAACAAAGTTCCAGCAGGATCTGTGGGAATTGCCGGAGCGCAAACAGGTATCTATCCATTGGAAACGCCAGGAGGATGGCAACTCATAGGCCGCACACCTTTACCGCTGTTTGACAGTCAAAACCCCCAACATCCATCTTTATTAAAAGCGGGTGATGAGGTTATTTTCATGCCTATTAGTGCAAAAGATTTTAAATCATATCAGAACTGAACGATGATGTGCATCAAAATTATTAAGCCTGGTATATTCAGCACCTTACAGGATACAGGTAGAGTTGCTTATCGCTCAGAGGCGATACCTTTGTCAGGAGCCATGGACAATCTCGCTTCCCGTATGGCAAATATCGTATTGGGAAATGATCCCTCCGCCGCGGTGATCGAATTTACTTATGGCAACGCCTCTTTCGTTACCGAGACGGATATTTTATTGGCCTATAGTGGTGAGGGTGCAATACTCTATACAGAAAAAGGTGCCCTTCCGTCAGGGAAACCTATTTTCGTCCCTTCAGGCACACCTATAAAAATGCTTCATAACGCTCTGGGTGCACGCACCTATCTGGCCGTTGCGGGGGGCTGGGATGCTCCTCTTATTCTGGGAAGCAGAAGCACGTATGTAACGGCGGGTTTTGGCGGACTGGATGGCGGTTTAATAAAACGAGGTGATATCCTACAAAATAATATAAAACTGAACGAAGTCAGTCAAAAACTCTGGAATCGATTAAAAAGTAATGATATACACTTTACTCCATGGCATGTCGACAAAACAAGCTTTATAAGCTCAAAAGGACCAATCCGCATCATTCCGGGAAAAGAGTTCACGTGGTTTGCAGCCAATTCATTATTAAGTTTCCTGTCAAGCCCTTATAAGATTGGAATGCACAGCAATCGCATGGGATTTCACCTTGAAGGCCATCGCGTGGAGCATATTGTAAAAACTGAACTTTTATCAACTGCCGTTGCCCCGGGAACGATACAAGTAACAAACGAAGGATCACTAATACTTTTAATGGCTGATAGTCAAACTACCGGGGGTTATCCCCGCATTGCGCAAGTAGCGGCTGTAGACCTACCTGTCTGCGCACAACTAAAACCCGGTGATTCCCTATCGTTCACTGCTATCAGTCGGAGCGACGCGGAAAAGTTATATCTGGAACAGGAAAAACAATTAAAAAAATTGATTACCGCTGTTAAAATGATTGTTTAATTTAGCGCTCATATGATACAGGCTATCCAAAAAATAGATTTAAATTGTGATATGGGTGAGGCTTTTGGAAATTACATCATGCCTCAGGACAACTTATTGATGGATCATATTAGTTCCGTCAATATTGCATGTGGTTTCCATGCGGGAGACCCCCATATCATGCAGGAAACCGTAAATAAAGCGCTGAAAAAAGGGCTGGCCATTGGTGCCCACCCCGGCTTACCTGATCTACAAGGGTTTGGAAGAAGAGAAATGCAGGTAAGCCCAACAGAAGTATACCAGCTCACCATCTATCAGATAGGTGCCCTTTATGGATTTATAAAAGCCGCGGGAGCAAAATTACATCACGTGAAACCACACGGTGCTCTATACAATATGGCTGCAAAAAATCAACAGCTTGCGCAAGCTGTTGCCCGGGCCGTATACGATTTTGACGCCAACCTATACCTTTACGGCCTGGCTGGTAGTGCACTCATTTACGCGGCAAACGACATAGGCTTAAAGGCCGTTTCAGAAGTTTTTGCCGACCGCACCTACCTCCCTGACGGTTCACTAACTCCACGTGCACATGAAAATGCACTAATCAACACTGAAAAACAGGCCGTTGAACAAGTATTAAACATGATCAAAAGGAGAGAAGTGGCTACTTTGGACAAAAAAATGATCCCTATTCATGCAGAAACCATATGTATCCATGGTGACAATGAACAGGCTTTAACCTTTGTAAAAGCAATAAAATCCAGTCTCATTGCGGAAGGGGTAGTGATTCAACCTCCTCTGTAAGAAAAGCCCAATATAATGAAAGCCCTTTTCCTGCTGTGGATAGACCTCCTGACAGTTGAAAAAGAAACACGATTAAATGGGCTCATGAGTTCCATTAAGTATATGCAAATAACGAACAAAATACAAAGATGAAAAACAACAACTGGAGCGTCCTGATTGGTGCGGCCTTTTTGATGGCTACATCAGCTATTGGACCCGGATTTTTAACACAAACAGCTGTATTCACCGCGCAGCTAGGTGCTAGTTTCGGTTTTATCATCTTAACATCTATTCTCCTGGACATTATTGTACAGCTTACCGTTTGGAGAGTGATCACTGTGTCTGGACAACCGGCGCAACAAATTGCCAATAAACTCTGCTTCGGCCTTGGTTATTTGATAGCCGGACTGGTGTTTATAGGCGGACTGGCATTTAACATTGGGAATGTTGCAGGTTCAGGATTAGGATTAAATGTATTGTTCGGCATGGATGTAACATATGGCGCTGTAGTCAGCGCCTTTATTGCCATCGCTATTTTTATTTATAAAGAAGCCGGAAAAGCAATGGATCTCTTCGCTAAAATACTCGGTATTCTCATGATCGGACTCATGCTCTATGTAGCGTATACCAGCAAACCACCCCTTAACGAAGCGTTGATTCGCAGTGTAAATCCAAGTCAGTTTAGTTTTACTGCCTTACTGACGATTGTTGGTGGTACCGTGGGTGGTTACATTACTTTTGCAGGAGCACATCGGTTACTCGATGCTGGCATTACCGGAAAGGAAAATCTCAAAAATGTAAATAAAGGTGCACTAAGTGCTATCGGTATCGCCTCGAGCATGCGAATTCTACTTTTTTTGGCTGCATTGGGTGTTGTGAGCAGTGGGTTACTGCTCGATGCACGGAATCCTCCGGCCTCGGTATTCAAATTAGCCAGTGGTGAAATTGGGTATAAACTCTTTGGCTTGGTAATGTGGTCGGCGGGCATTACCTCTGTCATCGGCTCTGCATATACTTCGATATCCTTCATCAAAAATTTCCACCCTGCTATCCAACGTTTTAATCAATACATCATCATTCTATTTATATGCGCTTCTGGAGCCATATATCTAACGATCGGACAACCGATTAAAACGTTGATTGTAGTAGGGGCGCTCAATGGTCTGATCCTTCCCATAACGCTTAGCATCATGCTAATAGCTGCCTACAAAAGCTATATAGTAAAGGATTATAAACAACCTCTCTGGCTCACCTTGGCTGGTGCAGGGGTAGTCGTTTTAATGACTTGGATGGGTTATCAAACACTGCAATCACTCATGGCTGGATGATAAAGAAGACATAGGCTGTACTGGCTAAACAAACAATTAGAGAATTTAAAATGCATGATAAGATATCAGATGAGGGAAACACAGGCCTGATCATTACTTAAAACACTTAAAATCACAATCTTTCACGATTTACACCTTTTGTTTACAATATCCCGGTATGACATGGGGAAACACCCGTGATTGGCTAATTTTGAAAATATAATAGGTGCTATGAAATATGTGGAAGTGGCCGATGCGTTATACGGCTCTAGTATGGTGAATATATTAAACATCATAGAGAATTCTCAAGAGGCAAAACATTTTGATCAGAAAATAAACTCGTTGGTAATTCATACTGGCTTTGTTTTTTTTACCTTAAAGCAGAAAAAATATATGCTTCTCTACGACCTGGCAAGCGAAAAAATCATCAGACAGGCATATATCCACGAACAGCTACCTCAATTAAATGGACTACTTTTAGCAAAAATTAACCTCCCTTACTTCAGTGTGACTATTCCCATGTTTTTCCAACAGATCATGACGAATAACGAAGTTTACAAATACTACAAAATTGAAGTTGAGAAAAAAGCCCTTGAAGAAGAAAAGATTACAGTGATAGAAAAAAATAAAAAAATCAGTATCAGTGCCATTACTGTTTTGAAGAAACCCTCTTTGCTACCATTAAAAAAATACCCTCTCCGAAGAACATTTAAGGAAAAAATAACTCTGGATCTCTAATTCTTAGGCTCGATATCTCCGACATATGTAGATTTTAGTTATATTTATAAACTATTTCATATAGACGCTATGGATGCCGAAAAGTCTTTGTTTTCTCTAATTGATCTATCAAAAAAACCGTTGTACAACAAACGGTTATAGCATCCTATTGCAGGCATCTTCTAAATGAAGCGGATGTATCCATCTATTTTCCACCTAAACCTCCTAATATATTTTGCTTTATGCGACCATTTTTTGTGCAGCTATTTGTGGCATTTTTATTTTTCATCAATTCCTGCGGAAAGCGGGAGTATACCGCTGAACAGAAAATGATTGGCACCTGGAAAAGCCTTCAAACAACAACAGATCTATACGAAAGGGGGAAGATTGCAGAGTCATTTACGATATTATCTGACGAATATAATTTTAGCCAATTAGCATTTAGCAAAAATGGAACTTTTACATCCTCGGGCAGGTATCAAGTAAATGATACCGACACTTTCAGCGTGGTTCAGCTCGAACCTCAACGTGGCACATATCGTATTATAAATAATATACTGACGACAAAAATAGAGAACGTAGACGAAGAAGCCAAAATGACTTTTAGATTTGACGACAACAATCATTTAACCCTACGTTCTGCCCCAATGAAAATAGCCGGATTGGGTGTCCAAGATTCAAATAAACAATTTGTCTCCACAGTTTTCTATATTAAGGAAAAATAGACGACAAAAAATCAAATGATCCGGGAATATTTCTTATCTTTATTATTTTAACCTGAGTTCGATTATTATCTCTTTATGGACATCATCACGATAAAAGTATTTGATAATCCGATGGAAGCACATATCCTCAAATCCAAACTGGAAAGTGAAGGGATTTTATGCTTTCTCCAAGATGAGAACATCGTTTCCTTAAACCCTCTCTATAATTATGCCGTTGGTGGCATAAAACTGAATATCCGATCTACCGACATTGAACAGGTAAAACACATTCTGGAAGAAATTGAAAATTCTCCGAATTTAGACGAGGAGGAAGAAATAGTAAAATGCCCACAATGTTCTTCAACAGATCTCTATACGGATTTTAAATCCATGAAAGGTACCAAGGGCTTTTTTTCCGCACTAACATCATTCATCATGGGCATTTTTCCGTTGTACTATAAAAGCGTTTATAAATGCAAAAACTGTGACACAGAGTTTTGATTTTACTTTTCCAACACCCGTTTCAGATTGTTGAGTCCTATTTGTAGATCATCCCCAATAATATTTTCCATATTCATAACCAAAATCATCAGATTCATCGGGTAGGGCATCGTTCCTTTAAAACCCCATTTCACCTTTGTTTGATTTGTTCCTACGGATTCGGTAGACATATAGACTGGAGCGGTTGATTCCATTGGCTCCTTAAATCTCAACTCACAATCGATACGCTCTCCATCGACAATATTTTTAATTTCCTGTTCGCCTTTACCTGCGTTTTGATCACTGTCCCACGCATAGATAAATCCTACTGTTCCATCTGTTCCGTGATATGTTTTCTCCATATCAGGGTCCATTTGGTTCCATTTACTGTATGCGTCTTGGTTTTTGATATATTTCACATAGTCAAAAACCTCCTGTTTAGACCTATTAATCACAATCTCTTTCTCAACACTATAGTCTTTTTTTACAAATAGAGCTGCAATAAGTGCAATGGCAATGAGCGCAACCATTACAAGAAGTATACTTTTCAGTATTTTCATGATTTTAAGATAATTGGTTAGACATTCTTTTTATTCCTTTAAAGGTACATGTTTTTTCTTTTACCAGAATACCCTTATGGATTTGTTCCGTTCTTTTTATCGATTGTTATTAGCACGTAATATTCTGGAATAAAAATGAAAAATCATTACATTAAATGTAAATTAGATTATAAAATTCACACATATGAGAACAGTTATAGTAGCAACAGATTTTTCGGAAATTGCCGAAAATGCAGTTGATTATGCCGCCTCCGCTGCCAGTATTATAAAATCGAAACTTGTACTTTTTAATTCATTTAAATTACCTTTACATGCGTCAAACACCATTTTATCTGTAGAAAACGTACAGGCTATGGTTGAAAAAAACGAAAGCCTTTTAAGAAAAAGAGCCGAGGATTTACAGAACAGATATGGTATCGAAGTACTTACAGAATCGAGCCTTTTAAACGTGGAAGATGAGATAGTAAGATTGATAGAACAACACGGAGCCGAAGCTGTCATTATGGGTATGGCCAAACGATCATTGGAGCAGGATCTTCTTGGAAATACCACCACTAATCTTATCCAACAACTTAAATTTCCAGTGCTGGCCATTCCTCAAGGAGTAAAATTTGGCGGAATACGAAAAATCCTTTATGCCTGTGACGTAGAGCGTGGAATACAAAAGAAAATATTGGATAGAATTACAGATACGGCTAAATTGTGGGGAGCGGAAGTAGAAGTATTTAACGTTCAGGAAAAAGTAACAGCGTTGCAAGAGGAAGAACCTCTTCATCCAGCAAACCTATTGAAAGAAGGAATGGATGGCATACAATATTTTTATAAAAATGTGGCTTCCAACGCTATCATTAAGGAAATAAAACAGGAGATTTTAGATTACCAGCCAGACATCGTCATCATGGTTCCTAATCGCTACGGCTTTTGGGCGTCTATGGTGCACCGAAGTAAAACGCGGATGATGGCAGCAGGCTTAGATGTACCTTTATTTTCCATTCCTTTATAACAAGAAGGTGTCTTCGCTGTTTGTCACCAAAAATGGTGGAGACACTTTGCTTTACCAACAAGGGTTCGGCTTAGCTATTTTATCGCTTATATTGCTATGCGGACAAAATCAAACAAATTAAAGCACTAACTGCTGAAATAATTTCTCCAGCGTTTCTTCAGGATGTCTGCACAAACCTATATGCACTTTAGAGGTCTGTAAAATAGTACTTCGTGTAGCTGCCAACCAACGGAATCTATCGGATACCGGAAGTAATGCAATGGGGCCTCCCTCCTTCTCTCCCTTGCATATGAGATCAAAAGCCTGTAGATAAGCACCTACTTCTTCCAGATCTATTGAATCTGTAAAACTACGTATTCTTTCTTCATTTAAAAAAGAACGCATGTTGAGAAATTTGTACTTTGCACAATATAGTATCACTCCAACGTTCAGAAATTCCTCCCGTTCCACCTTTGGTACTACTCTGATAATTGCGTACTCAAATACGTGCCGATCTTGCATCTTGTGCTCCTTTAACAAATGTGGTTGAATTTTTTATGCGCGTATTTAAAAACTGAGCATATGCCTGTCTATGCTCTTCAATGGATTGAAAAGTTGATTCCTGCCCTAACCATTCTTCTGGAATAAGCGAGACCAGCTGCTGAATAAGCTCTTCATGCAGGATCGTACGGAAGTCAACATCCACTGCTTCCAATTCGGATGCCCGATCTAACAATACATGGTCTTTAATCTGGCTAAAAGGTTTGACAGCCTGTTCTTTCCAATGGTGCCAGCTATGATGAAAATATAAGGACGCCCCCTGGTCTATCAGCCACAATTCTTTATGCCACATCAGCATATTTGTATTTTTGGCAGTTCGGTCCACATTCATTAACAGGCTATCTAACCACACTATTTTAGAAGCAAGCAACGTATCTATTGTATTGACTACCGGATCATAAGTAATAGCCCCTGAAAGATAGTGAACCGCCAGATTTAAACCTACGCTAAATTTAAGTAGATCCTGTATTTCTTCATCTGGTTCAGCCCGCCCAAAATCCGGTTCGAGATGCGCAAAAACCAGCTCGGGCACCTTTAAACCCAGTGCTCTTGCAATTTCACCACCTATCAATTCAGCTATTAGCGCCCGCGTACCCTGCCCGGCGCCACTAAATTTTAACACATACAAGAAGTCGTCATCTGCCTCAATGATAGCGGGCATAGAACCACCTTCTCGCAAAGGGGTAATATAACGAACAACATTAACTTTTCTTAATGGAAGCTGTTTCATTTATTGGTTTTCTTTTACCGTTTTATCAATGGCATCCACCATGCCCTCTCGGTATGTATCAAGTGTTAACTCCCAAAACATAATGCCTCCTAACTTTTTATCCAAAGCATATGCTGTTTTTGCCTTTACAGAAGTCAAATCATCCCCAGTTGCGAACAGTTTTTGGTTCTTGTTATACCAGTAAGGAGCTTGTGCCTTTTTATCCCAAAAATATTGCCAGCCATTCTCTTTCGTTAAATTGCTTGCATACGATTTAAAATTATAACCACTCCGGTGTTTCCCCGCCTGATACAAACCATTGTTTACATTGGCCACATCCTCCCAGACACGCGTATAGAAGGCCGCTCCGATCACCAATTTATGAGCGGGGATACCAAGATTTAACAGATACTGAACAGCCCTGTTGGTCGATTCTTCTTCTGAATGTGTACTGAATAGGGGTGTATGGTGCCCCGTCACTGTAGCATATCCATTTACCAAATCGTAACTCATAATGTTAACCCGATCTACTAGGGGCATTATCTTGTTCCATTCTACCGACTCATCGAGGTATTTTTGAAACCCTCCCGCGGCAAAACTCAACTCATTATTACTGCCCAATACTTTTCTCAGCGCTTCGATAAGTGCCGTAAAATTTTGTTTATCCTGTTTTTGGTATAAATGCCCCGGATGACCTTCAATAGTAGGATATTCCCAGTCGAGATCAATTCCATCCGTGCCGAAATAATCGTTTATCTCTTTTACGGAATGTGCAAAACGAGTTCTTCCCTCATCGGTCGAAAAGGCTTCTGAACAAGGTGCGCAACCGCCCCATCCTCCTAAGGAAAGCATCACCTTTAACTGTGGATTACTTTTTTTCAACGCCACCAAATGTTTAATGGTGACAGAATCTTTCGCATTGTCCACATGCAGCTTATTATCCTTCAAATGACAGAAACTAAAAATAATATGGCTTAGTTTGTGAACTTCAAATTGATCGATTTGTTGGTCGTTACCCATATAGTAAGCAATGACAGAAAAGTCATTGGTCTTTTGTGCAAACAGATCAAAAAAAAACAGTTGTAAAGCAAGGAAAAGTAAAATTTTTTGGCGCATAAGTCGTCTAGTTATATAAAACGACTAAAGATAATAAATATACTCGACACTCCTCCAGTAGGAAAAACGATCTCCCTATACCTCTGAAATAAACATCGTAAGGTAATATTTTATTATGCTATAATAAATCACAACAGGTAAAACTGTAAAACTGTAATTTTGTTAATATGCAGTGAGGATTATAACAAACCCACTTAACCCTATCCAAGATTTATCAAATGAAAGAAGAATTCAGCACATTGGAACTCAGAAAAAACGAAGCAGACAATCGCTTTGAATTATTAGTGGATCATCACAAAGCCTTCATTGATTACAAGGAGCGAAATCAAAAAATATATCTGATCCACACAGAGGTTCCTGAAGACGCAGGCGGACAGGGGATCGGCTCTGCGCTCATCGAGAAAACCTTACAGTACATGGAAAAAAAAGGATATAAATTAATAGCCTTATGCCCAGCAGTGGTTGCCTATATAAGACGGCATCCCGAATGGAAGCGCATACTGGATTTAGAGCAGAATGACCTGCTATGAACTCGTTTGTATACTGTTGAGTGCCAAAATACTGGCAGGAACTTGAGCAAAATCAGTAATCTGGATATCAGCTGCTCCGGTTCCTGCTCCCAACAAATCTTCTTCAAAACCTTCTACATCGATCCAAATGGTTTTACACCCAACGGTTTTTCCGGATACAATATCTTTTTTATATGAATCACCGATAACCACGCATTCTTCTGCTTTTAAGCCTATTCGTTCAACTCCTAAACGGTATATACCCGGGTCGGGTTTGCGTATACCTACGACGGCAGATTCAACTATATCTGTAAAATAACCAAGAATACCCAGATCAGCCAATACAGCATGAATATTTCCGTAGAAATTAGACACTAAAACCATCGGATACGTTGCTGATAGCATAGATAGCGTAGGTTTGGCCAGCGCAATGGTTTCTTTTACCAAGTCCATGCATATGCTGGCAATCTCTTCTATTTTTTGGTCCAAGGTAGCGGGTATACCGAGAAAGTTAAACTGTTGTCTCAGCTTTAAACGAAGTACATCATAAAAGGTGTGTTCTGGTTGAATGATGGGGTTAATCGCCAAGGCCTTTTCTCCATAGGCATAAGCTTCCATAAATTGTGCTTTGTCTATCGCTACTTCAGCATTTACATAAGCCTCCCATATGACATTTGCCCAATGTTTACCATTGGTATCAATGGTTCCACCGTAATCTATTAATATTCCCCTAATCATGTGTCGTATTAAATCTCTATTATTTATCTACTTCCATTATATTCTCTGCAGGCACCTTCGCTGTTTTAGCAACTTTCATGAGCGAAAGACCAATAATGATCCAAAACAGCTCCCTGATACGCATAATGATACCTATAAAAATCCCGGAAGAGGCAGGCATACCCACGCTCTTCAAGGCCAGCGCTAAACCTCCTTCGCGTGTCCCCAGTTGCATCGGAAAGAAAAAAATCAAATTGGCAAATAATGAAGAACCGGAACTAATGATCAACGACTGGATAATTGACATATTCAGTCCTATAGCGCGTGCAGTAAAGTAAATTTCCAGGCAGCCTACCATTCTTGCAATAAATTCAAAGCCCAATGATTTCCAGAACCGATCTCTTCGTTGCGCATACAATTCGGTAATTTGATTATCTATCTCGCTGAGGCTTTCGTATTTCTCCTTAACAAACACCCCTATTTTCCTCTTAAGTGCCGGTATAGGAATTTTTGCTAATACTTTAAAAGTACTTAAGGTAAATCCTTTCTTATATACTCTACTAAACCAATAACAAAGAATCACGCCGGTTATAAACATGACTGTACACCCTGTGATCATAATGGTATTAGCAGGCACGTACAATAGTATTAAGATGATAGAAGCAAGCCAAAAAATAACATGGGAGAACATGTGCATCAAACTGTACAGCAATACGGAAGAACTTGCCTTCTGGATACCCAGTCGCGGTTTAAGTTCTAAAATCCTATAAGGTTCTCCTCCCAGGGCAACAAAGGGCGTGATATAATTAATCGCGTAGCCCGTAATGGTTAGTCGTAGTACCGACAGAAAGGGCATATCACTTGTAGGGATAGAGTGCTCCTGAATAATAGACTTAAAAGCAACAGCATTGAGTATATAAATAAGTAGCCAGCTACCTATTACAGGCAAAAACCACCACCCCGTTTTCTTAATATTTTCCCAGATAACTTCCAGACCCAAGGTATACACCATGTAGCATAAGGTAGCAATACCAATTACAAAAAATAATGTTTTATATATTTTGGATACCATTTACGTTTTGTATTCATGGATATGACGATAGAAATGGGCACTTACCTTTTCTTGCCTGTTGCACATATAAATAAGTATCGGGTTCAGTATAAACAAGTCAAAAAGAAAATAGATCCAAGCATAGTCAATAATCAGCCACAGGAAAAGAAAAATTACACGGGTATTAAACTGTACGATATTCGTATAACGCATCAGTGGTTTATTCATCTTTCTAAAATCGTGTATCAGTTTCGCCGGTATACCATTTTTAAAATCTGTCCGAATAATCCCAAGAAGTTTTTGCAATTTAGGAGAAAAACGTTCCTGCATTTTGGTATAATTTAGGTATCCCCGGGAAACAAATTTAGTCCACGCATGTTGAGACCAAGTTAACTGATCGTACTCCTCCTGCAAATCTCTGCTATTATCCAATTCGCTACCATTGGTCCCCTTGATAAAAAAGAGATGCACATTGCGGTAATAATCTGCCATTGCCGATTGTACCATGTGCGATATTCCTGCAAGTATTCCCAGAATCCAAATAGCGGAAGACCAGCCTTCATTCATAGAGCGCAGACAAATAGCAATATGAATGGCTGCGAACCAAAAATCGCCAGCAAAACCATCTAAGATTCTACCGAACCTACTTTTGTTATTTGTTAACCTCGCCAGTTGTCCATCAGCACTGTCCAATGAATTAGCAAACATCAATAACAACATACCAATGAAATTGATAGACAATGAAGGATAGTAGAAAAGCACCCCCGCCGCTACCCCAAAGAAAATGCTAATAATCGTAACCGCATTCGGTGTAAGTCCTACTTTTTGGCAAAACAGCGCGATTTGTAAACCTATCGGCCGATAGAAGTAGATATCTATCTTTTCTTCCGTATCGTTCGACTTTAATGAATTCTCAAAGATTTCTTTACTTTCCTGTTTTTTATTTTTCGCCTGCAATGATTCCATCTAACTGTTTCTGAAAGGTATTTATTAATAATTGAGCAATAGAGGCTGCTGCTTCATCTCTACAGGGGGCAAAACTAGGCCAGTCATTCAAATCAATAATCTGTATATTTCCCTCTTCATCTATGATCGCGTCTCCACCAAAAATATACACATTTAACACCTCCGCCGCACTTAAGGCAAACTGCTTGAGCTGCTTTTCATCAAAGCCATTATAAACCAGTTCGCTGTTGATTTTTTCGTAATGTGCATATTTGTGATGATTCTGTTCATACGGATAGAACCAAAAGAAAAAATCGGTATCACGCACCCCATAAAACTTCACCAGATCTCCTGCGAGATGCTTGGAAATGACCGCATCTGGAATTTCTCTTAAGGCGTACTCCCTCAGAATTTCCAATCCTTCTTCCCGCGATGAAGCAAAGGTAACGTCTTCTTTATGTATAGCATGAAAATCTCCTCTTTTTATCCATACTCCTGGCTGTGGAAATTCATTAAATAGCCGTCCATCCTGAGAAGAGGTCGGTACAATAATACTCTTGGGATAAGGAATGTTATTTTCGATCAATAATTTTGTCATATTGGTACGGAAACAATTTTCCACACCAAAACCAGAATTAACAACCAAGGCGCCACCTTTTTCTAATTCTTGCAATTTCTTAACCACGGCCTTCTCTCTAGCCATCGAAACAATACATGTTTCAGCGGGTAAAACGTCTGCTGCCAAAAACTCCTCTTCACTATAAATAGCAATTGGATATCCTTTCTTTTTCAGGGCCTCTACCGTTAGTAAAAAAATAGCCTCATCATTACCAATGTGGTTAGGCGAAAAGGTTCTTCCTCTACGGATACCTATAATTTTGTTGTTCTTCACTGTTTATTTATTAAGATATCTTTACCTCATTTAACCATTCTTCGGCGATATGTAAATCACTTAAATGATCGATATCTATTATTTTATCAAATGTAAACGCTTTTACTTGCAAGTTATTTTTCAATAACAAACGTTGATAGTTACGCATGCGTTCTATCTTATTATTGATTGCCTGCTCCACACAGGCGAGCGATTTTCCTCTTAATGCATAAATCCCTCCTGATACCAGTATCTCTCCATTGTCCGTAACCTTATCGGCAAATGCGGTGATAAATCCACGCTCATTAGTTTCAACGTATAAGGGGCTTTCATCTTCCACAAATGGAGTTACTGCCATCAAAGCATCTAAGCTCGTATTGGTTTTAAATGCATGTAGATACCCCTCAAACTCCTCTTCTCTAAAAATAGTATCCACCGTAGTTGCACAAAGCTCATTGATAGACGGTATGTCTTTCAGCAGCTCATGGAAACTGTGCAAAGAGCTGGGGGTCGTTTTTCGGACAATTCTAATGGGTGCTTCTGCCGAATAGGTTTGTAAATAATCGGCTAACAAAGTAGCTTCTTCATTAATAATAATATGAATGGTATCTGCACCGCATCTTCTAAAAATTGCAATCAGCCTTTCTATTAAGGGTATTCCCTGAAGTTTAGCCAAGGGTTTTGGATAAGGATAGCCACTTTTGGCTAAACGTGATCCTTCTCCAGCAGCTATGATTGCAAAATCCATTTTTCGTTATATAAAGTTACTCAAGCGCACAAACTTAGATAAACTTTCTTTTATATGAAAGTTCATAGGTAATGCATTTAGAAAGTTATCCCGTTTCCCTTAACCCAAAAACCGGAGTTGACATATGAGACGGCCATTGCAGCAGCAAAGCTGGATTAGAATTTTCAATGTACCAACAGATCGTTTGATTAAATCTCATATAGCTTCAAGAAAGGAATCGCTGCGATCATTCGCTGATAATGGCCACTGTAAGCGCACAATAAAATTAACAGGACAAATTACTGATTAAATCAACATTTAACCAAATTTTAATTTTTATAAATAAAGTCAAAAAGTCAGTTATCTCTTTTTTTTACAAAAAAGAAACAAAGGGAGTACTTCCACAAAGTCTTCTCTTGAATATTTTATTTTGTCCAAAAATTTATTTAGTATTACGAAAATTCATCTAAAGAACAATTTCAAAATCGGTATGAACCCTACGCTTCGCATACAACTATCGCTCATGATGTTTTTGGAGTATTTCATTAAAGGGGCCTGGTTCGTTACGTTAGGCACCTATTTAACCGTCAATTTAAAGGCCACTGGTTTTGAAACAGCCAACATTTTCTCCACACATTCTTTAGGTGCGGTATTAGCCCCCCTCCTAATTGGCTTATTAGCAGACAGATTCTTCAATGCCGAAAGATTGTTAGCTATACTACATTTTGTAGGTGCCTATCTATTATTCATGATGTACCGGTCAGTCAATGCCACAGCATTTTATCCTTATGTGTTTTTATATTTTATTGCCTATATGTCATCATTGGCGATAACGAATACGATTGCTTTCAGGCATCTTTCTGATGCTAAAAAACAATTTCCTTCTATACGCGTCTGGGGCACAGTAGGATGGATTATATCAGGTATTTTGATCAGCTACTTTTTTGGTTGGGATAAAAGTGACGCTGTTGTAAAGGGTTTTTTAAGAAACACCTTCCTATTGGCTGGTGGGGCTTCCCTACTGTTAAGTTCACTAAGTTTTATGCTACCTAAAAGTCCTCCGCTTAAATATCCAGCGGGTACTAAACAGGGAATCATTGCAATACTGGGGCTTGATGCCCTTTCTTTATTAAAACAGAAAGATTTTTTGGTGTTTTTTATATCGGCCATTTTAATCTGTATCCCTTTAGCTTTTTATTACCAACAAGCCAACCCCTACCTTACTGCCATCGGTTTACCAAATCCCACCGCTAAAATGGCTATTGGCCAACTATCAGAGGGCTTATGTTTATTACTAATTCCCTTCTTTCTTTTACGCTTAGGCTTCAAGAAAACCGTTATCTTAGGCATTGGCGCATGGGTTGTCAGGTATCTTTTATTTGCCTATGGAAATGCTGATGATTTGACCTTTATGCTTATTTTGGGAATCGCTCTTCATGGAATTTGTTACGACTTTTTGTTTGTTGCCGGCCAAATCTATACCGACACCATTGCTGGCGACCGCTACAAGGGGTCTGCCCAAGGTTTGGTTACTATCGCCATGTATGGTATTGGTATGCTCATCGGTTTTTGGGTAGCGGGTTATATTACCGAATATTACAAAGCACAGGATGCCGCCTCTTATTGGAAAAGCATGTGGCTTTCGCCAGCATATATTGCAGCTATTGTGCTTATTATCTTCTTTTTCCTATTTCAGGATCGAAAATCCAAATGGAGAGATAAGACCCCATCTCATTCATAAATGAGGGACAAACTCTTAATCGATAAGCACGGCATCAATAACCTGTATTTCAGCACCTTGCTCTAGGTTGGTATTTAAATACACCCTTCCTTTGATTTTGATAGGGTCATTGGAAAACCTCGCCCTACCCTTTTTAAGGGTTATCTGTATCATCGGTGGAATATCATTCTGCCCACAGAACATACACTGCATCACAGGGAGTACAGACAACATGAATGTGTGATGGTCTTGGCCCAATTTAATAGGAATCATATATCCAGGCAATATCACTAATGTATGGTCCAAATCCTTCAATACCTTCGGGAAATGCGGGGTATAAACGGATGTCCCATCATTTTCTGTTGTAATTTTATACATTAATTGATCAAATTTTTCCCAAACGCTATTCATCATAGGCTTATGATCGGGTATCTGTTGCGCTGTTGCCCAAAAACTGACAAGCGTACAAAAGACTATCAATGACCATTTCTTTCGCATCATATTATCGAGATAATGTTTTAGAAATCGAAGTAGTATACGCTTTTATAGCTGGTATAAGCGATGCAATAATACCTATTGCTAAGCCTATCCATATTACCCGGATCTCTTCTAATTGCAATTGCCATGGCCTTATTATTTCGCTGCTACCATAAAAGTCAATAAACCATAAGGAAACATGTGCCAACAGCATTCCTAAAACTGTTCCCAGTAGGGTGATGTAAAGCCCCTCCGTTACCATTAACAAAAACAATTTTATGCGCGAAGCACCCATGGTACGCATAAGCGCCAATTCATATTTTCTATATGTAAAAGCATTGTATAAACTAATAAAAACACTTATAGCTGCCATACACATCAACACACTGGCAAATATCGTTAACGTGTCCATTCCTATTCCCATCATGGAAAGCAGCCTGGCACTCTCCATCGCAGGAGAGGCGGCTTGCATATTGGTTGTTTGATTGACCATTCTTGGAAACAACGCTACTGCAGTGGGATTTTTATATTGTATCAGTAAACTGGTAATTTCTTTATCCTGATGAACAACATCAACCAGGCTTTTAACTTCATTTTGCCCTAGCTCTTCTCCATCGTGAGGATGTTCTTCATGCATATGCCACACGCTCGATAGGTTTGTCAATACAAGACGATCCACCACGTTTTCGCTTTTATTTAAGATTCCACTAACTGTATAAGGATGATCTGTATGCAGATCCGCGGCATTGCTTAATCCATGAGCGCCGGTAATCCGATCGCCCAATCTCAGTTTTTTTGTGTGAGCCACCTGATAGCCTATCACCGCTTCGAAATCTTTATTCACCCATCTTCCCTCCCCTAAACTAGCGCCATAAAGGGATAAAAAAGTACTATCCGTTCCGATAATTCTATATCCCTGATAATTATCACCCATAGATAAAGGAACAGCAAGTCTTACCAACGGATGCTTAGCAATATGTTCCGCATCTTTCAAAAGAATATTACCCGTTGGATAATCGATATGATAAATACTATTCAAAATCAATTGTAAAGGGCTTCCCTTTGCCCCTACCACCAAATCAATGTGCCGACTGTTTATGGTTAATTGCCTGTTAAACTGATTGGATAGCAAAAGTATCAGACAAAAAATGGCCGTCCCAAAAGAAGTAAGTAGTACACTCAGAAAAGAGGACGAAAAATGATGGATTAAATTCTTCCGGGCAATATGAACGATATGCATACATTCAAAGCTGATACGTGTTTGCAATTCTATTTTTAACCCGCTGATCGTGTGTTGCGATCATCAATGAGGCATTATTGATAGCTGCCTGGTCTATTAACAGATCTAAAACCCTTTCGGCATTGATATCATCTAAGGCCGATGTGGGTTCATCAGCAATCAACAACTTTGGCCTATTGATAACTGCCCTTGCAATGGCAGCTCGTTGGAGCTGCCCCTGACTTAATTGATGTGGATAGCTATGCTTTTTTTCCAGTATATCCAATCGTTGTAAAATCAATTGTTGGTATATACTATCTTTTTTAAGTCCAGCTAACTCCTGTGCAAGTTGAAGATTTTCAAGCACAGTTAAACTTTTCATGAGATGCGCCTGCTGGAAAATCAAGCCGATATGCTGACCCCGGAAAAGATCTAAACGCCTAGAGGAAAGTTGATGAATACGAACACCATATAACATCACCCGCCCGCCCAAAGGCTGTAATAATCCACTCAACAGATGAATAAAAGTAGTTTTCCCGCTTCCTGAATTTCCAAGAATTAAACAATGTTCGCCTTGATTCAATAGCAGCGAAGGAAAGTGAAACATCTTTTTTTTATCATAGCCAAATGCTAAATGCTGGACCACGATTTGTCTGTTTTCGCTCATATCTCTCTTGTTAATGCTGGCAATCAGGACTGTGAAATGGTTTCATAAACTTCCAATTGACAAAATGTGCCGCCGCAATGGTGAGTCCACCAAGAGGCACCAAAATAGGTTCCAATACATGCAACTCCAATAAATGAGTACCAAAGATTAATACGAAACCAGCAATTAGCAGTAAAATAGGGAGTGTTTTCTTATGATACTTGAAATAGGATGGCATTAAAGAACTTAAACCAATCGTAACCGACAAAACGACCAAAGCAATCTCTACCCAAATACTGGAGAGAAATTCCAATCCAATTAAGGGGAGTAAGGTGATGACAAATGGCATGACCGCACAGTGAATAGCACATAAAGCCGAAGCCGTTAACCCTACCCGATCCAATTTACCCAATAAACTCGTTTTCATTTTTTTTTATTATTTAATGCAATTGAGTTGCAAATATAAAACAATAGCTATTATATTTGCAACTCAATTGCATTAAATATGATTCCTCAAGACTTTTACACTTGGCATGATTGCATCACTAATAAGTGTGGTATCCATCTGAGCCCTCATTTTGCAGTCAAAAGATTGTCGGTGTATCGGCAAAAAAATCACCCGGAAACGTTAGCATTCATAAGGCTATACGGAATGAAACATTACACACGCATTATCAAATGGTTTGAACAGATTAAAAAAGGAGTATAAATGACTATTAAGAAAAAACTACCTGTTACCGTACTGAGCGGTTTTTTAGGGGCAGGAAAAACCACATTACTGAACTATATATTACATAATAAGCAAAACCTACGGGTGGCCGTTATTGTCAATGATATGAGCGAAGTGAACATTGATGCCAAGATGGTTGATCGCGAAAACATACTCTCAAGAACGGAAGAACGATTAGTAGAGATGAGCAATGGTTGCATCTGCTGTACACTGCGCGAAGATTTGATGATAGAAGTTGAAAAACTGGCAAAAGAAAATCGATTTGATTATCTGCTCATAGAGAGTACCGGTATTTCTGAGCCGATACCAGTTGCACAAACATGGGGTTATGTTGACGAAAATCAGCACATTGACCTGGGTTCTTTCAGTTATATAGATACAATGGTTACTGTTGTCGACTGTTTTAACTTCTTCAGGGATTTTGGTACCGACGAGACACTGCTGGATAGAGATTTAACGGACGACAATCATGATAACAGGACGATTGTTAATCTACTGACCGATCAGATCGAATTTGCCAATGTGATCATCCTCAACAAAACAGACCTTGTTGCCGAATCGACAGTCGGCACGCTGGAGGCAGCCATCAAAAAACTAAATCCAACAGCAAAAATTATTCGCTCCCATTTTGGAAATGTCCAACCAAAAGAAATCCTCGACACCGGTCTTTTCAACTTCGAGCAAGCATCCACCACCCTTGGCTGGCAAGAGGAATTAGGCAATAAACACACTCCCGAAACCGAGGAATATGGGATATCTTCATTTGTATTCCATGCACAAAAGCCTTTCCATCCGGAGCGCTTATTTCAATTTCTACATAAAGACTATCCCCACAATATCATTCGGGCAAAAGGACTTTTTTGGATGGCCTCCAGACCAGATATGGCGATAAACTTTAGTCAGGCAGGGGGGAGTTTGCGCATCGAGAATGCCGGTTCCTGGTGGTGCAGTATGCCTTATCAAGAGCGGATACAATATACTTCCTACCACGATTATAAAGAGGAAATCGAAAAAAAATGGAGTAAACAATGGGGAGATAGACAAAATGAACTTGTGTTTATCGGTCAATATCTGGAGAAAGAAAAATGTATTCAAGAACTCGAGAAATGCCTGTTGACGGATGAAGAATCAGAAAACTGGCGAACAGAGCGCTGGAAAGATGCCTTTCCTAAATTGTAGGTAAAGGCTATTATCATCCTTCATTCGTGTTTATCCAAGCGACATCCATGCTATATACGTTATAAGGAGATGCAGAAATACTAATTTCCGTCGTTTTGGCATAAAACAATATGGAGATATAAATAACATTTAAATCATTTATGAAACGTAGAGACTTCTTCAAGAACACGGCATTAACCGCTATTGGAACATCCATTCTTTCTCCATTCCGTTCTATTGCTGATGCGGTAGATATCGAGACATCAACAGGCGAGGCCAAGAACATTATTTTTATGGTAAGTGATGGCATGAGTACCGGCACTTTGAATATGGCCAGTTTATTACTACAACGAAAAGAGGGAAAGCAAAGTAACTGGTTAAAACTTTATGAAGAAAACAGAGCCACGCGAGCGCTGATGGATACAGCTTCTGCAAGCTCTTTAATAACAGATTCCGCAGCGGCAAGCTCGTCTTGGGGAGGAGGAATACGCGTTCATAACGGATCACTTAACGTGAATGCGGATGGATCCTACAATAAACCTATTCTCCAAAAGTTTAAAGCAGCTGGCAAAGGGGTTGGTTGCGTAACAACCGTCCCTATTACGCATGCCACCCCAGCTGGTTTTTGTGTAAATAGCGACAAACGTGCTGATCAGCCTGGAATTGCCCTCATGTATCATGATTTACGTTTTGATGTCATGCTAGGTGGCGGATCGGAATTTTTCAGTGCTGAAAAGCGTTCAGATAAACAAGATCTCTTTGATAGATTCAGTAAAAGCGGTTTTCTGCTTGCCTGCAATAAAGGTGAATTAATGACACTGCCAGTCTCTCCGGAAAAACCTCTGCTGGGTGTTTTCTATGAAGATGGTCTTCCTTATGCACTCGACCGAGCAAGCAATAAAAATTTGGAACAAACAACACCCAGTTTAGCAGAGATGACTAAAGTGGCCATTCAAAAACTGAAGACTAATAAAAATGGTTTCGTTTTACAGATAGAGGGCGGTAAAGTAGACTGGGCAGCACATGCAAATGATGCTGGGGCACTGCTATATGATCAGATTGCTTTTGATGAGGCGATAGCCGAAGTCATCGCTTTTGCTGAGCAAGATAAAGAAACCCTGGTTATCATTACTACTGATCACGGCAATGCCAATCCGGGATTGTTTTATGGAGATGAAGCGACCAAAAACTTCGATCAACTCCAACAGTTTAAACATACTAACGAATGGGTTTTAAAGGGAATTGACCCCTCTTATACCCCCTCAAAACTAATAGAACGTATTGAATTCGCACAAGGTTATGCCATTAACAAAGATGAGGCCGCCATCATCCTTAACCATTTTAAATCATTGGATGAAGAAGGTTTGTACAACCCTACAAAACTTCCATATAAACAATTTGCACAGATACAGCAACATTATACTGCTATCGGCTGGGCGTCTATGGATCATTCGGCAGATTTCGTAGAACTGGCTATGTTTGGCCCGGGCAGTGAACACCTAAAACCTTTCGTTAGGAATTTTGAGCTGCATAGTTTTCTGCTAAAAAGTACGGGTATCTTACTTTAAAAAAGACTTTCTGTAAGTTAACGGACTGTGCTTTTTCTTGAATGTTCTATAGAAATTAGATAGATCAGCGAATCCGCTTTCGAAGGCAATTTGCGAAATAGCGAGGTCCGTATGAATCAGTTGCTGGGCGGCAAAATCAATGCGATAATCAATAACCATTTCCATAAATGTCTTACGAGTTATCCGCTTAAAATATTTACAGAATGCATGGGGAGACATACATACCAAAGTAGCCATTTGCGCTACAGTAATGGGGTTCTTAAAATGATCTACCACATATGCCGTAACATTGTTGATTTTCTCGCGTTCTATCACCGCTATATCTTCATATATGTTTTGCTGTTCCAAAACCACATAGTCATTCGTGAGCGACAGATTATCCAATATATTCAGTAATTTTCCGAGCTTTTTTATATTATTCTGCTCGATTAGTAAATCATACATCCGCTGCCCTATCTCCTTTGTGATGTTACCCTTAAATTGCACACCTCTTCTACTCACTTTTAACAACTTGTCTATTAACTTCATTTCGGGCACCTTAAAAAAATGTTCTCCCAGAAAATCTCTGCCGAAATGGATCACAATGGACTTGGCATTTATTTCTTCGGGATCAGTTGCTTCTGTTTTCCAGCAATGTGGTAAATTCTCGCCCAATAGCACCAAATCTCCCGACTGATATTCGTCAATCCTACTTCCCACATATCTTTTCCCTTTCCCTTTTATAATATAAGTTAACTCTAGTTCAGGATGAAAGTGATAAGGTGCCGAAAAACACCTTTCTTCGAATTGTCTTACCGTAAAAGAGGTGGCTGGCAAATTATATACCGATTCATACAATGCTTTCATTTCGTATTTTCATTCAATTTATAGACAATACTACACCATTTCAATTACAACTACCTTTAAATAAACAAAATAATCTATTAAATAGATACGATACCCCTTTTTTAACAACCCTTTTGGTCTTTACTTTGAAAGAGTAAACCAACACCGTGATACCATGCAAACAACGCGCTTTCCACTGGACAACCTCACCTCCATCTCGACTGACAATATTGTTAGTTTTCGTCAAAACAGGCATGTACGAACTAATGGTCTTTTAAGCACAGACGAAGTAAATAGCTATCGTGACATTATCAACCATGCAGCTTATACCCATAACACAGAGAAGCGCTCTTTGGAAGAAAGAGACACTTATGGCAAAGCATTTTTACAAATTATGAACCTATGGCGTATGGATGTACTTGTTCGACAATTTACCCTTGCTAAACGTTTTGCAAAAGTGGCAGCTGACCTTTTGGGGGTTGATCACGTAAGGATCTATCACGATCAGGCGCTTTATAAAGAACCACAAGGAGGTTTCACTCCCTGGCATCAAGATCAATACTATTGGCCACTAGATACCTTAAATACAGTGACCATGTGGATGCCACTGATGGATATCACAGAAAAACTGGGTATGCTTACTTTTGCTTCAGGATCACACAAAAAGGGCGTTATTGAGAACATTGCCATTTCAGACAAATCAGAAGAACTGCTCAACCAATATATACAGGAACAAGATTATCCTATTCATAGGGAAAGCTCCATGCAGGCCGGCGATGCCACCTGGCATTATGGTTCCACCTTACATCATGCTCCGGGCAATCAATCGTTAACCGTTACCAGGGAAGTGATGACCGTCATCTATTTTGCCGACGGCGCCAAAGTGACAGCACCGGTTAATCCACATCAGGAAAACGACCGCCAAACATGGCTAGATAACCTCCCTGTGGGTGCAGTGGCCAATTCTGAACTGAATCCTATCGCTTATTAATATAAAACCAACAACCTACATCGGTGACATAAAATCACCTTTGATTCCGAAGCATTGATAAAAGAGCTAAGCTAGTGTATGATCTCTATCGGCCAAAAAACCGATATTAGCTCTTCCTTCCTTTCTTTTCTGTAATTTTTTCCAGAAATCTTGTTTCCTAATTCTAAAATTGGCAATTTACCTCTATATATAATACTATAACAAAATGAAGATAGGTATTGCCGCAGATCATGCTGGTTTTGAACAAAAACAGCTGCTGCTAACAAAACTGATAGAAGCCGGTTTCGAGGTAATCGATTACGGCGCCAAAACATATGATCCAGATGACGATTATCCGGATGTAATCGTCCCATTAGGACAGGCCCTTGTTAAAAAAGAAATCCAACGTGGTATTGCCGTGTGCGGCAGTGGTGTAGGTGTATCCGTTGCGGCCAATAAAATCAAAGGTGTGCGGGCTGCATTGATCACAGAAACCTATTCAGCCCATCAAGGGGTGGAGCATGACGACATGAATTTAATGTGTTTAGGCGGCAGGGTATTGGGATTTCAACTCATTTGGGAGCTGACAGAAGCATTCCTTCATGCCGAATATCATGGGGAGGACCGTTTTCAACGGCGGTTAAATAAAATAATTGTACTAGAACAACAGTTCGAATCACTAAAAAACATAGATTAGCAGCCTCTAATAGATAATTTTTTTTCTCAAAAAAAATATAATTGAATAAATATATGGAATTATTTGATTTTGGTATTGTAGGCCTTGGTGTAATGGGCAGAAACCTATTACTGAATATGGCCGACAATCAATTCGCTGTTGCCGGACTCGACTTGGACGCCCAAAAGGCAAACTCCTTGGAACAAGAGGCTACCAGTACGCAGAAGGTGAAGGGAACTACTTCTCCGGAAGCATTTGTTAAATTGATAAAAACACCCAGAGCTATCATGTTATTGGTTCCTGCCGGGAAACCGGTTGATGCTGTTATAGAAACCCTTCTTCCCTACTTAGAAGAGGGAGATATCGTAATTGATGGCGGCAACACCTATTTTCCTGATACAGACCGACGAGTAATAGAACTGGCCAGTAAAAAAATCCACTTCTTCGGCATGGGTATTTCCGGAGGCGAAAAAGGTGCCCGTTTTGGCCCCAGCATGATGCCAGGTGGTGATAAAAATGCTTACGAAAGATTACGCCCCATATTTGAAGCGATAGCTGCGAAAGTTGATGGAGAACCTTGTGTTGCTTACTTGGGCAATGGCTCTGCGGGCAACTATGTAAAGATGGTGCATAACGGCATTGAATACGGCATTATGCAGCTGATTGCAGAAACATATGATTTATTAAAAAGGAGCTTCGGCTTTGATGACGCCGCTATACAACTAACTTTTGAGGAGTGGAACCAGTCTGAATTACAATCATTTCTGGTAGAAATTACAGCAGAGGTCCTGAAAAAACAAGATGAAGAAACAGGAAAGAGACTGGTTACGGTCATTTCCGATCGTGCCCGTGCCAAAGGTACAGGAAAATGGACCTCTCAGAATGCGATGGACCTGCAAGTACCTATTCCTTCTATCGATATCGCGGTGAATATGCGCGATATCTCTATTTACAAAGAAGAGCGCATCAAAGCCGCTAGCTTATTGCCATGGATCAGTGCTGAACATCCGGATATCACCGATCAAAAAGCTATTAAAGAAAAATTAAAGAATGCTTTTTATTTCGCGATGATTAACATCTATGCACAGGGCTTAGCACAGTTACATGTCGCATCCAACACGTATAGCTACGGGCTTAATCTAGAGGAAGTAGCCAAAATATGGAGAGGTGGCTGTATCATCAGAGCACTGTGCCTCGAAGATTTCAGGCAGGCTTATAAAAGAGATACGGCTCTTCCCAACATCCTACTGGATGAAAAAATTGCACAAAGCCTATTGGATAAACAAGCGGATATACGTGATGTTATCAAGGTAGCAGTAGAAACGGGCATTCCGGCACCGGCATTGATGGCTTCCCTTACGTATTTCGACGCCTATCGTAGTGCTACGCTGCCGACCAATATCATACAAGCGCAAAGGGATTATTTTGGCGCCCATCAATATGAACGCACCGACAAGGTCGGCACTTTTCATACACAGTGGAATTAATCTTTAATCAATTAAACGACAGCATAAATTGCTTCCGATATGAAATCAAGTAAAAAAGCTACACCAACCATTATAGTTATCTTTGGCGGAACGGGAGATCTTGCCAAAAGAAAGTTAATTCCGGCCTTTTATAATCTATTCCTTGAAGGCTGGATGCCCGATAAATTTGCCATTATAGGTCTTGGAAGAACGGAATTGGATAATGCCACCTATACGGAAAGATTATATGAGGGCTTAACCGAATTCTCGAGAAATGGGACGCCCACGGATGAAAAATGGGCCGCGTTTAAAGAATGTATTTCTTACTTTCAATCAGACATCAACAATAAAGATGACTATGAAGAGCTCGCTAATAAATTAAACGATTTAGATACGCAATGGGGCATCCGTGCCAATCGTTTATTCTATTTATCTGTAGCCCCTCAATTTATTGAAGCGGTGACTGTTAATATCAGCAGCAGTCAGCTTGCCTCTGTCCCAACTTCTGATAGAATTGTGGTTGAAAAACCCTTTGGATATAATAAAGAAACAGCCATTGAATTAAACAATTTGCTTACAAGCACTTTTCAGGAAGAGCAGATTTATCGTATAGACCACTACCTCGGTAAAGAAACCGTACAAAATATCCTGGCGTTCAGATTTGCTAATGCACTTTTTGAACCCTTGTGGAACCGTAATTACATAGATTACGTTCAAATTACCGTTGCTGAACAGGTAGGTGTAGAAGAACGTGGAGGCTATTATGAAGGCTCAGGAGCCCTCAGGGATATGATTCAAAATCATCTCTTGCAGATTTTGTGCATGGTTGCCATGGAAGCACCGGCTTCTTTTGCAGCGGAAGAGATACGAAACAGAAAAGTGGACGTCATGCGGGCTGTTCGTCGTATTAAGCAGGAAGACGTGCATCGATATGCTGTTAGAGGGCAATATGAAGAAGGATGGCTCAAAGGAAAGAAAGTTCCCGGATATAGGGAAGAACCGGGTGTTAACCCCAGGTCTAATACGGAAACCTATGCAGCAGTGAAGTTGTATTTGGATAATTGGCGTTGGCAAGGAGTACCTTTTTATTTACGAACCGGCAAAAGATTACAGGAAAAAACGTCCTCCATCACCATTCAGTTCAGACCTGTGCCCCACTCTACGTTTCCTGAAGGCCTATCCAACAGCTTAATGCCTAATAGGCTTACCATCAACATTCAGCCTCAAATGGATATCCGTTTACGGTTTATGTCTAAAAAAACCGGATTGGATATGAATTTAAATCCTTCGGAGATGGTGTTTGATTATGATTCATGCTCTACCCAAACACCCGAAGCCTATGAAACGCTCCTACTGGATGCTATGCGTGGAGATGCTACCTTGTTTATGCGGTCCGATCAGGTAGAGGAAGCGTGGGATGTGATCATGCCTATTTTAGATGCATGGGAGTCGCGGGATTCGTTGGACTTCCCCAATTATGCTGCCGGTACATGGGGACCAGAAAATGCGGAAGCATTAATAGCCCGAAACGGGCATGTATGGGCGATCAACTTGACACATAAAGAGCAACACTAACGTATGATCCAAATCTTTAAAGACATAGAACAACTCAGCATCGCAGGTGCTGAGTTGTTTGTACAAACAGCTCAAAAAGCGATACAGGAAAATGGTCGATTCACAGTAGCGCTAACTGGAGGCAGTTCTCCGGTTAAATTATATAGTTTACTGGCAAAGAAACCCTATGCTCAACAGATAGAATGGGATAAAGTATTTGTTTTCTGGGGAGATGAACGTTGGGTTCCCTTAGACGATGAAAAAAGCAATGCTAAAATGGCTTTTGAAATGCTATTAAACCACGTACCGGTACCCCGAAATCAGATATTCCCGATGTGGAGTGATCAATTCACACCCGAAGATTTTGCGGACGAGTATGTACAAAGCCTTCAACAACAGCTCGGTACTTCATTGCAGTTTGATCTCATCTTATTGGGAATGGGTGATGACGGACATACGGCCTCTTTATTTCCGGGCACCGACGTGCTTCAAGAGCAGTCGGCTTCCGTAAAAGCTTATTATTTAGCTCCGCAACAGATGTACCGCATCACGCTAACTGCTCCACTAATTAATCAGGCTAAAAAAATTGCTTTCATTGTTTACGGCAGCAATAAGGCGCAAGTACTTCATGAGGTCTTAACAGGCAATGAAGAGCTCGCCAAATACCCTTCACAGCTTATTCATCCCCTAAATGGCGAAACATTCTGGCTATTAGATGAGGCTGTTGCGAGTAGTTTAACCGATCAGAAGGATTAATCCCAATCCGTTCTTCTGATGATTTACATACATGCAAAAACTATTGAGGTTTTTGCATGTACGGTATCCGCAAATATGCCTGGCCATTATGATAATACATCTTGCCAATCGATGTTTTTTTGAAAAGTGGCTTTAGCAAAAGGACATAAAGGAATCACTTTTACATTTTCCTTCCTTACAAAAGACACCAAACTTGCCAGCAGTTCGTTTCCTATCCCCTGCCCTTTCAGTGTCGCATCAACATCTGTATGATCAATAATCAGTTTATCAGCTCCTGCCCATACATAGGCCATTACAGCTAATTTCTTTCCATCTGGGGCATAATAAAAATAACCATTCTTTTCACCCTCTTGGTGTTCAATTTTCATAAATTAAGTAATAAAGTTCATCTTCCACGAAGATAGTCAATTAGACTTTACGCGCTAATAGAAAACAGATATTCCTTCAAATATTTTTTGTTTTTGGGTTTTTATTTATAGTTTTGCAAACTAGCATAGACTAGTACAGAATAGAAAAACACTAACCAACACTAAGAAACAATGATAAATAACCCTACAAGTACCTGATGTTTCCCTTTTTGAATATTTTTAAAACGCTATACAAAAATATAAACCCTGTTAATCATGACTTTTTTTTCTAAAAAAAAGTGTTATGCTATGCTTCATGCAAAAGCAGTAATGACACTGATCCTCTTCCTCCTCATAGGAACTAACATTTTTGCGCAACAAATCACCGTAAGTGGGACGGTAATAGACAGTACTACACGAGAATTACTACCGGGCGTATCCATTAGAGTAAAAGGTGCCACGGGAGGGACGGTATCTGATGCCAATGGCAACTATTCCATTAGCGTTGCACCCCAGACTGTCCTCATCATATCTTATGTGGGCTATAGTCAACAAGAAGTAACCGTCAGTGGCGAAACACTTCACATTGCCCTACAGACACAGGGGGTTGAATTGGACGACGTAGTCGTTGTGGGCACCCGTATGAAAAAAAGTGATCTTACCGGTGCCATCGGTACTATTTCCGAAAAGCAATTAAAGGAAATCCCTACAACCGATCTTACTACAGCCATGCAGGGAAAAGTTCCCGGTTTATACATTGCGCGCTCAAACGCCACCCCCGGATCGGATGTAACCATTAAAGTGCGCGGTACCAACTCTATTTCTTATGGTACCAATCCGGTATATGTAATCGATGGTATAGTTGCCGAGGAAGGTATCCGTATGCTCAACCCAGATGATATTGCTTCAATAGATGTCTTAAAGGATGCTTCTTCTACCGCCTTATATGGTTCGAAAGCTTCCAATGGTGTGATTGTTATCACCACTAAAAAAGGACAACAGGGTGAAGGAAAAGTAAGCTACAGCGGTTTTGCTACCATCAGCAATTATCAAAATCGGATTGAGCTATTAAATTCCCGTCAAATGTATGACCTACGTATCGATGCTTATGCCAACGCTTATATGGACGAAAATCCTACAGCAGACCGCCAAGCCTATATAGACAACTTTTTGACCAAAACAGATATTGCCGGGTCTATTTTTTCTCCTGAAGAATTATACAATGGCCAAAACAACATCACCAGCGATTGGTTAGATGCGATTACGCGAAGCGGATTGGAACAGAACCATTCCCTAAATTTTTCTGGTGCTGATGATAAATCTAATTATTTTTTGGGCTTTTCATACTCCAGTAATAAAGGTGTACTTGATGTTTCCAGTTATAATCGTATCAGTGGCCGCTTTAACTATGAAAAGCAAATTAAGCCTTGGTTAAAAGTAGGTACGAACACCAGCATATCCCGTGGCGATAAAAATCGCTTAGACGACAATGCCTATTCCACGGCATTGATGGCTAACCCGATGCAAAGCATTGATACAGAACGTTTATACATGGCTTTTCAGGGTACTTCTCAATTCGGCAACTACAACCCGATACTGACAAAAGATCTCAAAAGCGAAGAAATCCATAACCGTATCTTAACAACCAACTTCTTGGAGGCCAAACCGATCGAGGGCCTTAATTTGCGAACCTCCATTTCGGCAGACATTTATAATAAGCAAGATAGTAAATATATACCAAGCTACCTCGGGCAGTCGATGCGCGATAATTACAACGGACAAGGATGGCAATGGAGAGGCGTAACCGAGTATTGGCAATGGGATAATTCGGTGAGTTATGAAAAGACGTTTGGTAAAAGTCGATTATTTGGATTACTGAGCACAAGCATGTCCAAAACACGCACGAACTCCATTGATATGACGGGCTTCAATTTTCCTACCGATGTTTTAGGCTATAAAGGAATCGGACTAGCGAGTGATCGGGATCGTAATACGATCAACTCCGACTATTATACAAACACTTTGGCTTCGCTCATTGCCCGCGTCAATTATTCCTATGATGGTAAATATCTACTCACAGCTACCCTTCGCCGCGACGGCAGCTCTAGATTCGGCAATAATAATAAATGGGGTACATTCCCTTCTTTCTCGGCCGCCTGGAATATGAACGAAGAAGACTTTCTGAAAAATTCAACTTGGATAGATCAATTGAAACTGAGAGCTGGCTTCGGTCTATTAGGTAATCAAAACATTCCCAATTATACCTACGTGACTATTTATCAACCGGCCTATTCAAATGGAGTGGTTGGCTTTACACCGGAGGATAATCGCTACGGAAATCCTAATTTGCGTTGGGAAAAACAAAAACAATACAATGTTGGATTTGATCTCAGCATACTGGACAACCGGCTGTCTTTTACCGGCGACGTCTTTTATATGCGTAATACAGACCTCCTCATGCGGATGGCACTCTGGCCTTCTTTCGGATATGATTATCAGGTTGCCAATGTAGGCGAGCTGGCCAATAAAGGAATTGAGTTCAGTTTTAATGCACTGGTATTGAATTCGCAGGATTTTCAGTGGCGTATAACGGGCAATATTGCGCACGATAAGAATACGGTGAAAAAATTGGCCAACGGTGTAGATGTTCTCTGGAATGGCGGAAACATTATGTCGCGCGATGGCAACCTCTTCGTAGGCCAATCATTAAATACCTTCTATACTTTCAAAGCAGAGAAAATTGCGCAGCAATCAGACATGGATCGTATAAATGGCATGACCTTCTATAACGGCTATATTGTAAAACCAGGTGACATTCTGCCAGCTGATTTAGATGGAGACGGAAATATCACCGCTGAAAACGATATGACTGTTGTGGGAAAATCAGACCCCAAATTTTATGGCGGCTTTACCACGAATTTCGCCTACAAAAACATCTCATTAAACGCGGTATTTACTTATTCTTATGGCGCAAAAAAATTCAATGGCCAGTGGGATGCGTTGATGGATGGCTCTGCTACCTATTCACCTGCTAGTATCGATCAACTGAACCGCTGGACACCGGAGAACACGAATACAGATGTTCCCCGGGCTTATCGCGGCAACCGATTTAATAGATTTGGATACGGTTCTACCGATTGGGCCATGTTGGATGCTTCTTTTGTAAGACTCGCAGCGCTGAACTTAACTTACAATTTTCCCAGTAAAAAGATCAACCCTGTATTGAGTAATCTAAGCATCTACGCGTCAGGCAATAATCTGTTTTTATTCACACCTTACAAAGGCTACGATCCGGAGTCAGGCGAAGGTTATCCGCTAACCAAAAGTTTTACACTAGGCGTCAATTTAGCTTTTTAAATGTATGATCTCACCTCCTTTCATCTGTTAATTTTACGATTATGAACAAGAAAAAACTATATATAGGTATCTTATTGGCAGGCTTAAGTTTATCATTAAACTCTTGCAATAAATTTTTAGAAGTGGATCCCGAATCAAAAATTCAGGGAGATGCCATCTTCGATAATATGGAGAACCTAAATGGGTACATTTTAGGTCTTTATAAAGATTGGCGGGATGCACACAAGAATCGAATAGAACTCTATGCGGGCACTGATGAGGCTGTACTGGGTGGCATACAATGGAGAGATAATAATTTCCGTAAAGGCTTAGACACCTACCTAGAAGGTATGAACAGCACCAATGGAGGAATTCTGGATGTCTGGAAAAGCCGCTTCAGGATTGTGGCACGTGCCTCTAATGCCATTGCTGCCTTAGAACCCAACGAAGATACCAACGATGCGGCCTTTAACTTGCGCTTGGGTGAAGTCTGCTTTTTACGGGCAGTGAATAATTTTGAATTGGTACAGATGTTCGGCCCCATTCCCTTAACAGGCACGGATTTAGATGGAAGTCGCCAACCGGTTGACGTGGTTTACCAACTCATGGAACGCGACTTACTAAAAGCGATTCAATATTTACCCGATCCGGCCGATCCGAATTATAGCGATTTAAGAAGGGTAACGCGCGCAGCAGCACAGGCGATGCTCGGAAAACTCTATCTGTATGCACCTGAAAACTCCGGCTTCCGCGATTATGCCAAGGCCGCAGAACAATTTGAGAAAGTATACAGTAATCCGTATTTTGGAGGTACTGGTGCGAACAGTTATAGTACCATTTATGATGCACATGAGCAAAATTCTGCTGAATATAAAAAGGAAATGATTTATGCTTTCCAGTTCAGTAACGTGAGCGGCGATATAAATAGTATACAGTGGGACATGGGTTCCAGACCCGTCGCCGGCATGACTGCTATAGAAGCGACCGCCTTGTTTGCAGGATTTGATGGCACGATGCCCAGTGAATACTGCTACAAATTAAAGTCGGATGGAGGTGTTTGGGAAGAAGGCGATGTGCGTAGAGATGAAAGTATCCGTTTTGACTTTACCTGGGAAGGTAAACAGCCTAACTTAACGGGTTTTGTATGGGGAGATGAACTGGACCCACATGTAAAAAAATACGAAGATATCCGAACAGTGGAGCAAGGCTTAAGCGCTTATTATAGCGGAAAGAATGTTCCCTTTATTCGCTTTAGCGATATCGTATTATGTTATGCCGAATGCCTGTACAAATTAGGGCAACAGGGAGAGGCCATTGAAATTATTAACAATGTCGTACGTACAAGAGCCTTTGGTGGCAGCTTGCCGGCCGATAAAAGGTGGCAGATCATGGGAGAAGCAGATTTTATGAAAAATTTGATGGACGAACGCATGCGCGAGCTTTGTTTTGAAGGTTGGCGTAAATTTGATTTATTGCGTACCGGATTATTAAAAGAGTATGTACAGGATAGAAATCGTTGGGTCTCTGGAATATATAAAGGAAATAGCATCAATGCTCCGGTACCTATTCAGGATTTTCGTCTAACTTGGCCAATTCCTTTAGATGAACTAAGGCAGAACCCCGATTTAAACGAATCTGATCAGAACCCAGGATACTAAAACAAACAAAAAATCATGCAAGCAGCATCTTTTAAAGTAATTTTAACGCTGTCGCTGTCGCTCTTTCTTTCGATAGCGACAGCGATCGCTACCGTCGCAGAAAACAAAACAATTCCTTTTGGAAAAGGAAATGAATTAGTTATCGACCAGAAAAGCGGACTTTTTTCTATTAAATACCATGGAAAAACCATCGTCAGCAATGCCTTTTCTTCTTTTTCTGCAAATAATGCAATGTACCAAAGTAAAGATTATACAAGCTACCAAATCATTTTGAAAGCTATTAGTGATTCGATTGGTACGGGTACAAAGGTAACGCTTACCGCAAAGGCTGTAGGAAAACCTACCGTACTCCAGTATTTCTACTGCTACCCCGATCAAGAGTTCTTCGTGACGCAATTGGAGATAGAAGGTGACGCCTTAAATTCCAACTATATGGCCCCCTTAGTAAGCACGCAGGCTAGTATCATTTCCGGAGAGGATGTCCGTTCGCTCTTTGTTCCCTTTGATAACGACACCTTCATTTCATATGACGCCAAACTGTTGAGTGCCGAAACCCATATCAGTGCGGAAGTAGGTGCTGTCTATGACAATCAATCCCGTAATGGCCTCATCATTGGCTCTTTGGATCATATGGACTGGAAAACGGGCATTAAAACCGCAGGGAGTAAGGCATCACTGAACCAGCTGGAAGTATGGGCCGGATATAGTGATGTTGCCGTTACCCGCGACTCGATGGAGCACGGAACGATTCATGGAGATATCATTCGTTCTCCGAGAATATTTGTAGGCTATTTTGCCGATTGGCGCGATGGAATGGACAGCTATGCTCAAACTGGCCGTTTGCTAGAACCCCCTTATATTCAGCCCTGGAAAAAAGCAACACCTGTTGGTTGGAATAGTTGGGGCGTTATCAAAGAACATTTAACCTATGAACAGGCTACAGGGGTTGCTGACTTCTTTGACAAAGAAATCCCTCAATTCCGCAACGCCGACCAAACCGCTTTTATCGATCTTGATTCTTTTTGGGATAATATGGTTTCTGGCGGTTTTTCCGGAGATTTCTCGCGGCTTAAAGATTTTGTTACCTATTGCAAGGCGAGGGGTTTGGAACCCGGTGTCTATTGGGCACCCTTTACCGATTGGGGCTTTAGAGGCAACAAAGATCGCATTGCCGAAGGAGGTAACTATAAATTTTCGGATATGTGGATAAAAACTACCAAGGGCTATCATGATCTGGATGGGGGCCGTGCCTTGGATCCTACCCATCCGGGCACGAAAGCACGGGTTGCCTATGTCATCAACAAGCTCAAAGATTGCGGCTTCAAGATGATCAAAATAGACTTTCTCGCCCATGCAGCAGCAGAAGCAAGTAGCTTTTTCGATCCAAAGATCACAACGGGCATGCAAGCCTATCGTGTAGGAATGGAGTGCCTTTCGGATCATTTAAACAACACCATGTTGGTATATGCCGCGATTTCACCCTCCTTAGCTACCGCCCGTTATACGCATATGAGGCGTATAGCCTGTGATGCTTGGAAAAGTATTAAAGACACAGAATATACGCTAAACAGCGTAAATTATGGATGGTGGCAAACGCATCTTTATGACTATATAGATGCAGATCATCTTGTTTTCGAGCAGGAAAGTCTGGAAAGCAATCGTGCCCGTCTCATTTCAGGATTAATCACCGGATCCGTTATCCTGGGAGATGATTATTCCAAAGAAGCGCCCTGGCAAGAGCATATCAAACAATGGTTGCAGCAACCCGAGATAAAGCCACTCCTGCAATCAGGTAAAGCTTTCCGCCCTGTGGAAGGTAATACAGACACAAAAACAAGCAATTTATTTGTTCGCCACGAAAAAGACGGTACCTATCTAGCTGTGTTTAATTTCAGCACGCAGGCCGCTAACATCGCCATAGATGTTGAAAGAATTGGGCTAAATCCAACAAAAAAATATATATTAACCGAAATTTTGGGAGGCCAGGCACAAACGCTAGATCATCAGTTAAGCATTACGTTTGATACAGAAGGTGCTTATCTTTACAAAATCGATTCCAAATAAATGACGCCATAAACAAGACTTAAAATATGCTCACGAATCAATCATCCATCTTCGAAAAAATACAATTTTTGGAGAAATCCCGTTCTCTATCCAAACACGAAAAACTTATCCAGGGAATTTTGGATGCGATTGACGACGAGCTTCTTTCGGCCAACGACCCCCTACCCTCTGTCAATACCATGGTAAAAGAGTTGGGTTATGCCAGAGAAACTATTGTGAAAGCATATAAAGAGCTCATAGAAAGAGGCGTCATTGCGTCAAAAAATCGAAAAGGTTATTTCGTTATCAGCAAAAACACCAAGCAGCAACAAAAAATCGCTTTGGTAATGTATGCTTTCGACACCTTTCAGGAATTGCTTTACCAACAACTAAAAGCCGATGTAGGTGAAGAAGTACTGATCGATCTCTACTTCCATCACAACAATCCTGATATTTTTGAAGCTATCTTTCATCGCATCAATGGCCATTATGGTGTTTATATTATTGCTCCGATACCCACAGAAAAGGTAAAAGAATTATTATTGGGGATTGCACCCTCCAAATTACTGATTATAGACCGTTATATCGATCTAGGCGACAGTTATTCCTATGTAGTGCAGGAATTTAAGGATGCCTCCTACGCCATATTTGAAGAGTTAAAAGATGCTTTTTCAGCTTATGAAGAAGTGATCTTTTATTTCAGGGAGAATACCGCCGAACCCCAGGAAATTGTGATTTCGTTCAAGAAATTTCTGAAGGCAAACAAGTTAAAAGGTAAAGTGGAATCGAGATACAAACCGGGAAGTCTCAAAAAAAACCGGGTGTATTTTACGATTCACAATCCCGAGCTGTATGCCATATTAAAAGACGTAATGGATAAAGGTTGGGAACCCGGAAGGGATCTAGGCGTACTGGCCCATAACGATGATGTCATCAAAGAAATTCTTGCCGGCGGTATCACTACCTTTTCTACTGATTTCCGAAAAATCGGACAGTTGGCTGCTACCTTTTGTGTAAACCGCGAACGGATGCAGGAGATATTACCTACCAAATTATTTCGGCGAAAATCGTTATAAATAGATAGCGTAAAAAGTGATTGTCATTATTGTTTTCCTCATTTGCACTTTATTGGTGGCCTTTATTTCCTGGTATAAAACAAAGGCTACTAATTTGAATACCGTTAAAGGCTTATTTCTTGGCGGTAAAAACAACAACTATTTTGTTGTCTCGAGCGCATTGGTTTTAACCAACTTAAGCGCTAATCAGTTCATTGGTGAAAATGAATCTGTGTACATCAATAACATGTCTGTGATGGCCTGGGGCATTACCTCTGTTTTGGCGATGCTGCTTGTTTCTGAATACCTGTTGCCTATCTATTTTAAGGGGGGTATGATTACCACGCCCGAATTCCTTGCCCAGCGCTATGACGAGGGCACTAAACAATTTGTTTCTGTCATTTTCTTGTTGAGTTATCTCGTCAATCTGTTGCCTCCTGTACTATACGGTGGTGCGGTAGCACTCTCAGGAATGTTTAATCTACAGGCAATACTACACATCTCCTATTGGCAGTCGATTTGGGTAATGGTATGGATATTAGGGATTGTGGGCAGTATTTATACCATTTTAGGAGGCTTGCGCGCCATCACGGTATCCGATGGTGTGCTGGGTTTAGGTTTGTTCATACTAGCCTTATTACTACCCTATTATGCGTTGAAACAACTTGGAGAGGGCCATTTATTGGTGGGTGTTAAACAGTTGCTATCCACTCATACTGAGCATTTGAATGCCATCGGGTCTAATCAAGATGCAGTTCCCTTCAGTACCATCTTTACCGGAATGTTATTGGTTAATTTATACTACTGGGGTGTAGAGCAATATATTGTGCAACAAACATTATCTGCTAAAAATCTAAAAGAAGCACAAAAAGGAATGACTTTGGCAGCATTGATCAAACTTTTCTTACCGCTGCTCATCAATCTCCCCGGACTCATAGCTGTTCACCTATATCAGAACCTGGCCAATACAGCTACTGTTTTTCCTGTATTAGCGGCCAACGTGCTGCCTCAGGCCTTATTAGGTATCACCACCGCTCTACTTTTTGGCGCTGCCATCACCACCTATAATGCAGGCCTGCATTCCAGTAGCACTTTATTTGTCATCAATATTTATTTACCACTAAAGAAAAAAAAGGATAGCGTTGCGCCTTCCGAAAAACAACTAGTAACCATTGGCAAACGCTTTGAGTTAGTGATGTCTGTACTGGCCATGTGTACCGCTCCCTTCATCTTGTTTGCAGAAAGTGGGTTTTATACTTACCTACAACGTGTTGCTGGTCTTTTCAGTATGCCCATATTCACCATTATTGTTGTCGGCTTTTTCACTAAACACGTTCCTCCGATCGCAGCTAAAATTGGACTCGCTTTTTTTATGACGGCTTACTTTCTTTGTGAGTACTTGCTAAAACTGCCTATTCATTATCTGCATGTACTGGCAATGCTTTTCCTTCTTACCTGCCTTATTATGCTTACGATAGGACGGTATTATCCATTTCATCGATCTAGCAATTACAAGCTAACGGCGCCAGTCTCTATAGATCAGTCCTCATGGAAAAACAGGCATATCGCTGCAGTTATCCTACTGGCAATGATGATCATGGTGTATTTAATTTTTTCCCCCTTAGGTATTGCCCGTTAAAGAATTCTAGTAAGAGCTATTAATGTAACTTTCCAGCTGACTGATAGTATGCTGTTGATCTTCGATAATAGACTTTACTAAATCCCCGATGGAGATCATCCCAATAACTTTGTCTTGCTCTACAACCGGCAGATGCCTGAAATGGTTGTTGGTCATCAATGTCATACAATGGTCAATACGTTCATCGGATGTTATTGTGCGTAGATCGGCACTCATCGCCTCATAGATAGGTGTATCCTTAGATGATTTCCCCTGTAGAATAATTTTTCGCGCATAATCCCTTTCGGTAAAAATACCCAATAATTTTTCGCGTTCAATAACCAGTAAGGCACTGATGTTTTTTTCCATCATGAGCTGCAAAGCATCCAAAACAGAATCGGTGGGCAATACAGAAAAAACAACAGGCGTCTTGTTGCTGAGGATGTGTTTAACTGTTTTCATAATCATATTTTTTTATAATCGGTAAAATTTTAACGTGGCTAAACCGGTATCGTGTAGAGAATAGGACTGTGGTAAAGAATAAGAAATATAATTGGTGCTGCAAATTGCTTAGTAAAGTTAAACATTTTCATTCAAAACTAAAGAATCGTATAAATATAAAAAAAAGGGTGCCTAGAAACACGGAATCCGTCATTTCGACGGTAGCGAAGCGTAATGGAGAAATCTGTTAAAGGATCAGTTGCCTATAACAGATTTAACTCCGTTGAGCCTTCGGGTTCCCGGCTTCACTACGTTTCGCTCGAAAAGACATCCTTTTTACAGTCAGCACATGACGCTTAGTTGTATCCTGGGTTTTGTGGAAAACTTGCCGTACCACCTTCCGTACGATCGATCTGGTCTTGCGGAATAGGACGCAGCACGTGATAATCCTTGATATTTTTACCGCCATCTGGATTATAGGCCTGTACGCGTTGAATCAATTGATGGGTGCGCACTAAATCGTACCAACGGAATTGTTCTCCCAATAGTTCCCTGCCACGTTCCTCCAAAATTAAATTGATATCCAGGTCTGCGGCTGTTACCTGCATTGCTTGCCGATGCGCTGCATCCTCCTCCTCATCAGCCCCATTGTAGGCTGCACGTGCCCGCACCATATTGATGTAGGTAACGGCCTTATCCGTTTGTCCGCTGTACATAAAGGCTTCTGCTGCTATGAGACAGCTTTCCGCCAATCGAAATGCGAGAAAATCTCTCGACCCAAATTCGTAATTGATGTCCGGTCTCTCTGGATCCAAAAATTTGGTTAGTGTTGGATATAATTTTTGGGTATAACCATCCGGTTCTATTACCATAAAGTTTTTAGCGGCCTTCACCGCCGGGTCCAATTTATAACCTGGTAACCATATAGCGGTATCCCCCAAAGCATAAGTAACCTCTTTTCCATTAACATTATAGGTTCCCGGTCTGCTACAGTAAAAGACATCCTTAAAACTTTTTTGATAACGGGTATCGTTCACTCGATCGGCAAAGAGCGTATTCAGTGTATAATTCGTAGGCATAAACCTTTTCCATGGCTGTCCATCTGCCAGATTTCTATTCATTCCGGGAAGCACATCGTACTCCATCAGAAAATAGCGGTGCGCTGAATTACCTGTACCATCCGCATCCGCATTCGCACCATTGGTAATAGCATTTTTAGTATACTGGACTGCCCAGATGACCTCATCATTGCGCTCGCCTGCTCCCTGCTCAAATACGTCCGCAAAATCATCCAACAGACGGAAACTATAGTTATTAATAACCCCTTCTGCCAATAGCGCGGCATCCGTATAATCACTTTCTTTCGCGGCCTCCGAAGTAGCGCGGGTGAGTAACACCCTGGCCAGTAAATGTTCGGCTGCTGGCTTGGTAGCCCGTCCGTAATCCGTTTGTGTGGCCGGTAAATGCTGCGTGGCGGTGCGCAGGTCGTCCTCAATAAGCTGATAAATATCTACGATGTTTGCACGGCTGGCCTCCGATGTTGGATCCTTTGTTTCAGCCGTGCTCAAATGTACTGCACCAAATTGCTGTACCAATGTAAAATAATAATAGGCTCTCAGGAATTGCGCTTCACTTACCCGTATATTACGCAACTCTTCCGCTATGCCTTCCACCTCATTTGCTCTTCCTATAACCGCATTACAGGTATTGATACCCACATATAAACTATTCCACAGGTCGCGCACAAATGTTGTTCGTGGATCAAACTGTGAGGTATATTCATTGATGAATTTAAAAGAGCCATCGGAACCCATAGTATAGGTGTCCGTACCAAAAACCGTCATCGTCATCCCCAATTCATTTGCATGAAAAGTACGCAGGGTAGAATACGCGGCCTTCACACCATCTTCAAAACCTTCGGGCGTAGACAGATAATTGTCGCTTACCTGCGAACGGATTTCTTCATCGAGCATCCGCTTACAGGAAGTGGATAATACGGTGGTCAATATGCATAGGATTAATATCGTTCTCATGATGATTAAAATTTAATGTTTAAACCAAAAAGCCACGTACGGGTTGGAGGGGTATCTACAGGCAAATTTTCACTATCGCTATTGAAATCTATCCCTTCTGGATCAACTCCCTGATTTTTGTTTACATAGGACGAGATGATCAACGGTTGCTGGGCACTCACATACAGCCTAAGTGATTGAGCGCCAATCTTAGCGGCGATACTTTCTGGAAAGTTATAACCCAGATTAATATTTCTGATTTTAAGGAAAGAACCACTAAAATAAGCCATCGATGTGTTATAAACCGGCCGCTCTTGGTTTTGATTGGGCCGCGGATAGGCATTCGTAGGATTATTAGGTGTCCAATAATCAACATTTAAGTTATTATAACGACCAAATAAGGTGTTATTCGCTTCATGGAAAGTGCTGTAGATCATATTGCCCGTATTGAAATATAGAAACACTGATAAGTCAAAGCCTTTGTAGCCGAATCGGTTGGTTATACCACCTGTGAAGGAAGGTCTATTATTTCCCAAGATCACCCGATCTTCATCATTGATCACACCATCTCCATTTTGGTCTTTTATTTTAATCTCACCGGGTACTCTTCCATAGCTGGCCGCTTCATCTACTTCATTGCTCTGCCAAATCCCCGTCTTTTCGAAATCATAGTATACTTGCAAAGGGTGGCCAATAAACCAACGATTACCTACATCATCCTGCGCTCCTCCATACAGTTCGGTGATACTTTCCTTGTTAGTGGCAAAGTTAAGATCGGTGTTCCAGGTAAATCCCTTTTCGTTCTCTGATCTGATATTGGTAGAAGAAATGCTGAATTCAAATCCAACATTTTTAGTAGAACCTACATTTTCCATCACAGAGCCAAAGCCACTGGTAAAAGGTAACTGGCGCTCCATGAGCAGGTCTCTCGTTTGCTGAACATAGAACTCCGCCGCACCTGATATTCTGCCACTTAATACCGCATAATCGATACCCACGTTAAACTGCCTGGTTGTTTCCCATTTCAAATTATCATTCCGTAACTGGTTGGGTCTAAAACCAAAGCCTGCACTCTCATCAAAGGCATAAGTGGTTCTTTGTAATAGACCTTGCGTACCATAAGGATCTATACCGGTATTACCTGTTTCACCATAAGTAGCCCTTAATTTTAACAGGTCAAAGAGATTGTTATCTTTCATGAACGACTCGTTGCTGATCGTCCAACCCAAAGCGATAGAGGGGAAAAAGCCATAACGATGATTGCTACCAAAACGGGAAGAACCGTCAATCCGAGCCGTTAATGTTGCAAGGAAACGATCATCAAATATGTAGTTCACCCGTCCCATATAAGAAACAATGTCCCAACGTTGAAAATCGCTGCCTGTTCCCAGGATCTCCTCTGCCGCTCCAAAATTAAAATACCGCATCTCTTCTACCGGTATACCCCGCACGCTGATATCGGTCGCTTCCTGCTGGCGATGCTGCAGACCAAACAGGCCGGTTACCTCCAAGCTATGTTTTTCTGCGAAGATTTTATTGTATTTCAAGATATTTTCCAGTGTATAATTAAAAACCAGGTCCTCCTCCCCCTGCGCCGCTGCTGTTCCGCCCAAGCGTGCATTGGTATATCTGCCCTGAAAATTCCCCAAGCGGTTTTGGATAAGGTCCGGCCCGAAATTTAACCGATACGTCAATCCTTCTGCCAATTTCGCTTCCCCATAAATACTCGTGAATAAGCGCATCCGTCTTCTTTTATTCAACAAAGCCCCGGATACTAATTCACTTAAGGGATTACTGCGTAAGCCATCAGTTGTCGGTAAGAAAATAAGTTCTCCATTTTCATCATAAGGAACACCCAGTGGGTTTTCCAGTAAAGCATCGTCATATGCATTTATATTTTGCCCATTGGTGATACTATAATTCCCCAACATAGATGTACCTATGCGGATACGATCGCTGATCTGATGGTCGATATTCACCCGCATCGCGTAGCGGTTAAAATCCTGCACCGGAATGATTCCTTGATCATTCATATAGTTAAAGCTGACGTTAAATTGTGTCTTTTCCGAGCCCCCTAGTATACTTAATGAATGGTTCATACTATGGCCGTTCTGCAGCATCAGGTCCTGATAGTTTGTGCTACGCCCTTGCGCGATTGAAGCAAGCTCCACAGGATCGAATAATCCGGACGTATTCTGATCAGCATTTGGATCACTATCATCATAATTTCCAGTAGCCCTTCTGGATTCTCTTTTAAATTCGGCAAACTGCTCACCATTCATCATTTCGATCTGTTTATATGCCTTGGATAGGCCAAACCAGTTATCGTAACTCACCGTCGTTTTACCGGCAGTGCCTCGTTTTGTGCTGATAATAACCACCCCATTCGCTCCCCGAGAGCCATAAATTGCGGTAGCGGAAGCATCTTTCAACACTTCCATAGACGCAATGTCCTGTGGAGGAATATCTTCTAAGCCACCTGTTATTGGTATCCCGTCTATTACATAGAGTGGATCGTTTCCTGCTGAAAATGAGCGATTACCCCGGATACGCACCGTAGCCGCGCCACCCGGCTTATTATTGGTATTGGTTACCAAAACTCCTGCCGCTCGCCCTTGTAGGGCCTGCGAGGCTTGGGCAACCGGTACTTCCGCAATAGACTTCGCACTGACCGAAGAAACTGCCCCCGTAACATCTTGCTTCCGTTGGCTACCATAACCAACCACTACTACTTCATCCAGCGCCGTATCATCATCCGGCTGCAAAGTGATGATCAGTTCGGTAGATTGCCCGGCACTGATGGTATGTTCCGAAGCTTGATAACCTATAAAAGAAACCACCAGCACATCCGATGGTTTAGTAGACCGAATGGCAAAAGCGCCATCCTCTTTGGTGGATACCTTTGTCGTGGTGCCCTTAATGGCTACCGTTGCTCCACTTAAGGGTTGTTGGTTTTCATCCACTACCTTTCCCCTGATTTCCCGTTCCTGTTTGTTCGTGTGGTCAGTTACCGCCATTGATTTTGTGGAGTTGGCCATGACAGTAGCGGCAGAAACAGAATAGCAGGAATAAGAAAATAAAGACAGAAGCAAAACGTTTCGTTTAAACTTCCGCTTGGCAAGCATGTTTTTAAATTTCATAATTTATTTATTGATTTTAAATGTTAATCTTACAGCAATACTATACTGCACGCACAAGCCAACGCCATAAGTAGGAACTGATGCGTAACACTCGTTTCGATTGTAAGAATTCTTAAGATGTCAATAAAAAAAGAGAATCAATATTGACTTGTTGCTTTTTTGTGATATACAAACGCTTTCTTTTGCCAGGGAATCTTCATAATTTTTGTTTACGTTAAAAATAGTTTACTTGTAGCGGCTTATTGGCTTATTAAGCTAATATATTATAAACAACGCGTAATTAGTCGAAATATGTTTACATAGTCTATATAATTATTTAAAAATCTACGACATCGTTTTCGTAAACAAAGGTCAATCCCGATCATGAGCACAATTTTAGCTTTAATTAGTCACATATTTTAGCTCAAAAAATCCGAACGCAGCGTTCGTATGTGATGGGCCTGAAAAATTTAGCCCCGGCCGCGGACTACGATCCCAAGGCGGAAGAAAATCAATTGCATAGGCTTCTCTATTGAGGTTAAGTTCTACCCAGTCGCCGTTCTGTTTCCAATATGCTCTACATGTAAAATTGGGTAATACTTTCATTTTTAGCTCTACAGGGAGATTCTTTTGCTGCAGTTGCTGCTCATTAATCACCACTCTTTTCCCCTCTTTTATCACCCAGAATAGAACCTTATCCTGATGGACAGCAACACCTATGGAAGCCGATACATCACCATAAATAATCAATCCTTTGGCAGCCTCGTTCGTGTTTAGCACCAATGTACTGATTTCATAAGATGCCGTATATGGTCTTAGTGTCAAAGCAATCCCAGCTTCATTCTGTGTATCATATTTCCCAGACAGATTTAATTTCCCTCCAACTTGACTAACTACTGGTTGCATCTGTCGAAAATCCCATTGCCAATAAATTGGCCTTTTTTCCTTTGCAAAATCAACCCGAAAATGATGGTCTTTTGCTTTGGTTATGATCGTATTGCTGAACTCAGGCCAGGCATTTTCTTTCCACAGCAACTCGGTGATCAGACCTTCCCTACCGGTAAACACATTACCAAGTTGGCTATAGGCGTGGTATATATAAAAAGTTTTCCCATTTTTATCCGTCACAAAGGTACCATGGCCCGGACATTTCCAGTCGCCACGATCGGTCAGAATGGGGTTCTTGTCAAAATCCTCATAAGGACCTGTAATTGCCCCGGCACGTGCCACCCGAACGTTGTAGGTGCAGCCTATACCGCAACAAGCCCCGGCAGAATAAAACAGGTAATAATAATCACCCTTCTTTAACAGGCTTTGCCCTTCAATACCCACACCCTGATTATCTTTTAAGAGCATGAAAGGAGTACCAACTAGGGAAAGCCCATCATCCGAAAGTCTACTTCCCAAGATTTCAATAGGCCTTTTATCTAGCCCATAGGCCTTCCAACTGATATATAACTGACCGTTATCATCAAAAACAAAGGCATCGATCGCCTCACTTCCATATGCAATCAAAACGCCATGATCTTTAAATCCCCGATCCGGAAACTTTGATGTAGCCACACCGATACATGAAATACCATCGCTCTTTCTTCGAGCAGTATAATACACGTAGTAAGTTCCTTTATGAAAATAATATTCTGGCGCCCAAAATGACGATTTTGTCCAAGCAGGAGCCTCTTCAAACAAAAAACCTGTTTGCTCCCAGTTGGTCAGATTGGTTGATTTAAAAATCGGAAAATGAGGGCCCCATTCACTTGACGTACCGATGGCAAAATAAGCATCACCTTTACGGATAATAGATGGATCGGCAAAATCGCCCGGAATACTCGCCTCTATATTTTGTGCTGATAGTGTATGAAAGGTCGCCACACATAGGAAGATCGCTATCGCTAAAAATTTTAAATTCATCTTTATAATCTCATTTCCGTTAAAAGCCCTTTGTTTTATACTTTATACTTTTAGTAATTTAATTCGTATTATCCATTTGGCCTGTGATGGAATTATTCCATAATCACTGCCGTAAACAGCCAGGCAAATAGAAAAGTAAAACGGATGGCATTCGTTCTTTTAGTATGTTTTACGACGAAAATACTTATTATACAGAATTAAATAGCAGCATCGCTTCTCATTTGTTCACTAGATAGTCTCAAATGCTAAAACATAACGTCTTATAATGTCCGGCCAATCACATCCTCTGGATTTAAAAGATTAATTGCTTGATCGTTGATAAGTAGTTACGCCCAACAGTTATTTCCACATTGTTTGGAAGCGAGACGAATAGCTTTGTAATATCCCGATACAGAGACTTGATATGTTCGATATTAACAATATACGAACGATGGACGCGAATAAAGCAACTCTTGTCAAGCTTTTTTTCGATATTTCCGATAACAAAAGAACTTAAATAAGCCTTGTTATCGAGCGTATATATCCATTTACAAAATGATACGCTGCTAGAAATGAATAGGTAAATCAAAATAAATCTCACATACCACCTGAAAGGTTTCGTTCTCTTTAGTGATTTGCAGACGGTGTTGTTTGGGGTATAACAACGTTAAGAGGTTTTTGGCATTCTCCAGACCGGTACCCGTTGAAGGAATAGGAGCAGCATTCTTAGATATGCTGTTTTTTACCGATAAACATAAACCATCACTATTTAGCTGGATGAACAGGTGAATAAACGACTGTGATATGTCTGCTGTACCATGCTTAAAAGCATTATCTACAAAACTAAACAGAATCATTGGCGAAATTTTTTTTTCGAGCTTGGTCGCATCCTTCACTTGAATATCAAACGACACATGACATCGCTGAGCCACACGTTCTGTTTCCACGGCAACATAGGCCTTAAAAAAATCCAACGTTTGCTCCACCGTAACCCACTCCTGCTGAATACTTTCCAATTGATACCGCATAATTTTAGAAAGTTTCATAATCATATCCGGTATCCGTTCGGGTTGCTCCAAACTAATACCGTACAGATTATTTAAGGTATTAAAAAGAAAATGGGGTTTTAGTTGATTTCTTAAAAGAGACAATTCCATCTGTTGTAGCTGCTGTTCATACGCGTGTTCTCTTTTTTTCTGCTTATAAAATTCGATCGCAATAAGTATCAAAAAAACAATCATCAGACAGATGAGATGCATCAGCATATAGAAAACAAATAAACGGAGATGCTGATCAGTAAAATCGTCATACCAACCCAATTGGTTTGATAGCAGATCTATATAAAAAGAAAGTGAAGACGATGTAAGAATCAATAAGAGTGAAGCGAAAACATGTTTCTTCCAATTATTGGATCCTAAAAATTTGGGAAATATATAAAAGCGGTAGATTTGCGCGTTTAAGTAAACAAAGAACATTAAAAAAAAACCATCCTGAATGGAATGATCGTAAACAACATCATAACCATCATCTAATATGGATAGATATAATAAAAGGGTGATAATCAAGATCTCCTGTACCCACCGCCTTTCGAGTATTCTTTTAATAATGTCAGGTATCTTTTCCATGCTGATGACTCCAAAACTCCCGCAGCTTCCTTTTATAGGTAATCCCTACGGGAATTACTTCTCCTGATTTTAATTGGATTGCTTGATCGCGCAACTGTTCAAGCATTTGCAAATTCACGATATAGGATTTATGTACTCTTAAAAAGGATTCCTTTGGTAAGGTATTCTCTATTTTGGTTAAGGTCATCAATGTAAGGAAAGCCTGTTCGTTTGTGGTAAACACCCGTACATAATTACCTATACTCTGCACATAGCTGATGGTCTGTATCGGGACACGCTTATTGCTATTGTCAACCTTAATAGTTAAAATCTTCTGTTCAAAAGCATTTGCTGCTTTTGATACAGGGTTCATAATCCGGTGAATAGCCTTTAAAAACCGAGCGAACTCAAAAGGTTTCAGTAAATAATCTACCACACCGTAATCATAGCCAACCAAAGCATAATCGGCATATGCGGTTGTCAAAATAGTTTTTGGTAGATTGGGGAAACTCTTCAGCATTTCAAGCCCTGATATCTCGGGCATTTCCATATCCAAAAAGATAAAATCCACTGATTGTTTCTGTAAAAACTGAATGGCTTCCACTGCGCTGTAACATTGACCCGCGATTTCCAGATTGGCAACCCTGGCAATATAATTTTGCAACACAAAATGTGCGGCCTGTTCATCGTCAATGATCAAACATGTATATTTTTTAAACATTAATTCAAAAATACTTCATTTTTATCAAATCGTGGTTGTCTACTTTTCATACGTTTACGGCTGTTCTTTTTCCGCCTATTTAGCCATAAAAGTATCCCTGTAATTGGAAAAGAAGCACTGATGAGGCAGATTACAAAAGCAAGACTTTTACCCCATAAACCACCAATACTTCCTGTATGAATAGGTTTCATGTAACGCCTGAGCTGCCAACCTGCCGGACTGTCCTGATGCAGACTTATCCCTAAAACCTTTCCCGAATACTGGTCGATACTTAACTGATCAAAACCATTTCGGTGAAGCGGATAGGTACTGGCCGACGACAAATTGATCACTTCTTCCTTTTTAGACGGAATACTGATCATCCAGTAGGGTGCCTCTTTAAAATGTTCCTGGCCGGTTACTAAAGCCTCCTGCAAGGGTATGGATGGGGCATTTTGTATAAGGGTAGATTTTTCTTTCTTTTCACGTTTCACCGGTTTAGAACCCGTTAAGGTATACAATGCATCATTTGCCCAGGTGAACGACCAGGGTAAGCTGGTAAACAAGCTGATGCACAAAAACCAGGCACAATAAAAGCCTAATACGATGTGTAAATCATGGTTCAGCCGCTTCCAACTTCCATTGTACTTTATTTTAAGTTTTTGTTTTAATATTTTTCTTGTTTTTGGCCACCATAACACGATTCCGCTGATCAAAATAGAAAGGACGATAAACGTGGATATTCCCAAAATGGTTTTGCCCAATTTGCCCATGAGTAACGTTTGGTGTAACCGCAGCATCCAGGTAAAAAAGTCGGGCTGTTTGGCGTCCACAGCGGTTATCAGTGTTCCTGTATAAGGATTAACAAAAGCAAGCCGTGGTGCTGTCCTTTTTCCAAAAGAAACTTCCACGGTTCTATAGGGGTCAGCATAACGTTTAACTGTTCCTATCGTTTCTTTTGGAAAAGCAGTTTTTACAGTCGCCACCAAATCATCCAGCGGCAAAAGACTTGTCGACTTATCAACGTAGAAACGCTCTCGATAAAGGTATTCCTTCATTTCTTCTTCAAAAACCAAACAGGTGCCACTGAAGCACTCCAAAAAGAAAATGAAGCCAGCAGCGAGGCCAAGCCAAAGGTGGATCCTCCTCCAATTATTTTTCGCAAAATTGTGCATATGCGTTAAGCCATTCGACTTTTTTAAGGTTGCCAAAAAACACGGGTGTTATAATTTGTACCACTGGTAACTTGCTGCTTGTTTACTTCCTCCGGATTAGCATTCACCTCCGATTCGGGATATAACAAACGGTATGGACGTACACCTACCGAAACGGCCGCCGATGCCGGAACATCTGGAAAGCCTAATCTACGGTAATCGTTCCAAGCCTCTGCTCCATCTATTCCGTTCAGCGCTAACCATTTTTGCTCGATAATTTTTTCTATGCTGTTATCAAAGCGGACATTCACTTGCTCTAGGTATGGCTGAAGTTCTTCTTTTGCAACACCCAGATAATCAAAAGACGCTGCGATGGCTTGCTGATAAAAATCAGCCGCAGCGCCGGTATTTAACCATCCTCTCTGGGCTGCCTCTGCCTGCAAAAAGTAACTTTCTGCTGCAGAGAAAAAAACCAGGGGTTGGGTTGCCGACTTAAACAGTCCTGCCGGTTGATTATTTCCATCCAAAGGGCCCTTAAAAGAAGAAGTAACCCCGTAATTTTGAGTTGGATCAGCGGTGAGCTGTCCCAAGACAACCCCTGCATAATGACCATTCACCATATTATATAGTTGGTCTAAACGTGGGTCATGACGTTCTTCGTAAAAAGACAGCAAATACCGTGTAGGCCGAACCCCTTGGTTCAGATTCGTCACGGCGCCATTAAAATTACGGTAATAAGTACTCCAAAAAGGATTGAGCTGTGCACTCGCTGCCGTCGTAAAACCTGGATTCATCAGGGCATCAGCCGTCAGAAAACCACTGCCTTCCTGCCGAATGATATCCATCTGTTCCCGGATATAATCCTGCTGCGCCACCTCACTCATCCGGATCAGGGCTCTCAACTTCAGACTATTGCCCAATTTGATCCAGCTTACCATATTTCCCCCAAACAGTATATCATCCGCTCCCGGCAATCCACCCCCCTGTTTGATCGCATTGATGCCTGCTGTTAGCATAGCAATAGCCCCTTTATACACCTCTTCCCCTTGATCATATTTCGGAGCATGATTGGTAGGGTCCAACGCTTCAGAAAAAGGTATATTATTGTAGAAATCCACCAGCCGAAGATATTGATGGCCCTTCATAATTTTTGCTATGCCTATATACGCTGGACTGGCATTAAAACCCTCTTGGTTTTCGATCAGGCTCAGATTATAAAGATTGAGGTAAGAATCTTCCCAGATATTGGCAGCAAATTTATTCGTGATGGCATAACCCGACACTTGGTCGAGCGTAGAAGTTGTTGCTCCAGCAGCACTGCCTGCTACGTCATAAGCCTTACCCCACTGACCTCCCCAAAACCCTCCCAAAAAACCTATATCCGTATTATCCAATGTTGCTGCTCTTAATAAAGCTGCTGGCAGCAGCTGATCAGCACTCGTTGTGGCAACTTCATTTGGATTTACGTTAATATCCATGTTACAGGAATATAAAGTAGTGACAAATAACAAGACAACTATTTTAATTTTTAATATTTTCATATTTATTGTTATAAATTTTAAAAGCTTAGGTTTAAATTAAAGCCAAACGTCCGTTGCGCCGGTAAGGTGCGCCACCCGCTGAATCCGACACCCCCTATATAAATAAATTCGCTTTCTCCATAGATATTATCCTTGGCTCTCAGGTTAATCAAGTTCCTACCTATAAGGGCAAAAGACGCCCCTTGAATAAACTTACTTTCCTTGAACAGGGACTGGGGAAGATCATAGCGGATGGAAACTTCCCTTAATTTGATATAGCGTGCATCAAACACATTATTAGAAAAAATCGCTTTATCCAATCCATTCCAATAATCTTTGTTTCCGCCACCTTGCACGTATACCGAAGTATTTTCGGCATATACACCCGGTGTTACCTCGATCACCGAATTTGGGAATATAAAATCCTGCCTATCGTAATCAATTGTTCTTGGTGCCAGTCCATTCTGTATTTCATTTTCGGCAGCCGCCGTATAATACTGGCTTCCCCAACGGGCGTCAATCACTGCTATCAAACTGATATTTTTATAGCGTACATTGGTATTGACACCCACTATATGTACCGGTTGGGAAGTACCAACATTTTTCAGTTCGGTGGCCTGACTTGGACGTCCGGTGCTTGCATCCACAATGACACGACCTTGGTCATCCCGTACATAATCCGGCACCAAATAAGTAGGATAACGACTTCCCGGTACCAGATACAAGCCTTTCCACTGATTCAAATAAGGGAGGTCGCCAAACAATTCTTCACCTGTATTATCATTATGCGTATAATTAATTCCCAAACTCCAGGAGAAATTTTGCTGCCGGAAGATATCGCCACTAAGCGAAAGTTCAATAGATTTACTTTTCATACGGGCTGCATTGCGGAATGTGGACGCAAATCCGGTGGCATAGGAAGTGGCCACACTTAAGATCTGATCTCTCGAATCCGCATAAGCATATACTCCTTCAAAACGCAGTCGGTCATTAAAAACACCCAGATTCAAACCCGTTTCCCAGGAGTATACAAACTCCGGTTTAATATTATTGTTGCTGTTGGTGGTGCTGATGTTTGATCCATATAAGTTTCCAAAAGGAAAACCATTCGCCAGTGAATATGTATTATTTAGTTGGTAGGGATCAATCGTAACATTGGCGGTCTTGCTGGCAGAAGCATAGAATTTAAGGAAAGAGATCACCTTACTTTGTTTGAGTACCTGTACTGCATCACTGGCAATGAAAGAGATGTTTCCTCCTGGATAGAAGTAAGAGCGGTTTTCGGGGTCCAGCAAGGATATCGTTTCTCTTCTTCCATTAAAGGTCGCGAAAAGAAACTCCTTATAGCCGAAGGTTGCCTCCCCGTAAAAACCAAGCCTGCGCCAATGGCTCAGGTAGGATTCGCCAGATAGGTTACCTGTTCTGTTCGCTTGATTATAGGTTCCCGGTACGTTGATGGCTGCCGATGCCAGATTAAAACTCTTGGCTCTGATGTCCTGATAGTTTTGACCCAATATACCTTTCACACTATAATCACCGAAAGATTTATTGAACTGTAAAATCAGATCACTATTAAACTGATCGTTGCGTGCATAAGCATCTTGCACATTACCGTTCGCTGCTCCCGGTCGTACCAGTTTATTTCCGTTTTCATCGAATACATCCGGGTACGAAACCTTCGCATTAAAGGCGCGCACATCACTTTGTGTAGAATTAAGTCCCGCACGATAAATCGCCTTCATCCAAGGGGTAAACTGATAATCAAAACTTAATGTTCCGTTCAGGTTATTCTGTTTACGTTCTGAACGTTGATTATCAATTCCCCAATAGGGGTTAATACTTGAATTAGAGAAATAATATTCAGGCATAGCCTTATAGTCGTTCTGCCAATCTTTCAGTTGCTCCAGATCAATAAACCAAGGCAAATTACGCACATTGTTCCAAGGTTCTGAGGAGGTCGTATTGGTATTTATATGTACATAATTGACACTATATTCGGTATGGAGTTTTTTAGCAAATTTGCGGCTTCCGTTGATGCGAAAGCTAAGTTTCTCATTCCTATCTTTGGGCAGCGTTCCCTTTGTATACACATGTTGTCCTGAGAGAAAATAAGTCGACTGATCGTCGCCACCCGAAAAAGAAAGGCCATTTTGCTCGGTGATACCGGTGTCAAAAAAATCGCGCTTTTGATTCTTTATTGGAGCAAAAGGAAGTTCCCATTGCGTGCCATCCGGCAGAACTGGCCCCACCTTTACCATATTGCCATCATATGCGGGTCCCCAGGATTCGGTGGTATTACCTGAGTAGACGCCATTGATACCCGCCCCATATGTCGTTTGTAATTCAGGAAGCCATGCGATACGATCAAAGGTTGTACTATTATCATAAGAAATCCTTCCTTTCCCGCCACTTCCTTTTTTAGTGGTAACTAAAATGACACCATTCACACCTTGCGAACCATATATAGCGGCCGCATTTGCTCCCTTTAAAATCGAAATATCTTCTATATCATTTGGATTGATGAGCGAAAAGGCAGTTGCCGAACGTACGGCAGTTGCCTGTTGTGGATTAAAATATTCAATCGTTGGCATCGGTACCCCATCAATTACAATCAAGGGTTCGTTGTTATCATCCGAAATATTCCTTGCCCCCCGGAGTGTTACCCTCACCTGCGGATTCACTCCAGAGTCGAACATATTTACCTGTAAGCCTGCAACCTTACCTTGTAAACCATTTAAAGGATTTACTACCGATGCCTGATTCAACTGTGCTCCACCAACCTGAGCAGTAGAAACTCCCAGTTCGCGTGCATTACGCTTGATCCCCAAAGCACCTGTGATAACCACCTCTGATAATTGGTTGTCCAGTGGTTCTAAGTCAATCTGTAAATCTGCCGACTGTTGGTTTACGGTAAATACGTGATTTTTGAAACCTAAATACGTGAAGGTCAGTACTTGCTGCTTTTGGGCGCGTATACTGAAACTACCATCGCTGTTGGTAGCTGTTAGTGTTTCTCCGGTGGCTGTTTTAAGGCTAACACCCGCCAATGCCTTCATCGTAACGGCGTCTCTAACCGTTCCTTTCAGGAGCACATCTTGTGCATACGTTATCTTTGCCGGTACACATAGAACTACCAGCATAGTTACTTGAAGTAAATATTTAAACATGTTGATGGATGAAAATGAATGTATAAAAAGGTTGAAATTATTTTACAGTTGATGATTGATTGGAGGCGACATATCTGTTATTTAGACTAATTATTGATACAAGTATAAAACTTATTATTAAAAACCATTCCAAATAAATGTTCAATCAAAAACATATTTGACGAATTGAATTCATCATCATTTCGCCGACACAGGAAAAGGGGGCACACTATACTGAATTTTTGTCGTTTTTCAGTACAAAAAGACATTATCAACCGACAATTTTACAGGAAAGCCTCTTAACTAAGGCCTGGTACAGCTTTTGTTTTCTTTTTCATAAGATTAACGTTTCTAGTTTAGTTTTATAGTATTAAATAATTTAGTTTTTAAAAAAAGGAGGTTGTTTATGTCACTGATGAAAAGAAACGGAAATAGTTTTCCATTTTTTCCCACTTTTTTTGACGATGTGCTATCCAGCAGTCTTTTTAACTGGAATAATGAGCATTATTCGTCTACCAGCACGACCATTCCTTCGGTAAACATCCGGGAGACACATGAACATTTCGAGGTAGATATGGCGGCACCCGGCATGAAAAAAGAAGATTTCAAAGTCGAGCTAGAAGGTAATACCTTAACCATATCTTCTGCTAAAAAACAAGAGTATGAAGATAAGCGTGAGGGATACAGCCGTAAAGAATTCAGCTATCAATCTTTCCAACGCAGTTTCACTTTGCCCAAGGATGTGGTAGATGAAGATAAGATTGCTGCCCAATACGAAAATGGTTTATTACATCTTACCATTCCAAAAAAAGAAGAAGCCAGAAAAAAAACACCAAGGTTAATTGAAATTTCATAAGTAATCTTACTTATTTGCAAAAAAGGCTTACCATTGGTTAAGCCTTTTTTATTCAATTCTGGTTATTGTCAAGATTCAACAGCCATTCTGATTTCCACATTTCCACCGAAATCCAAGATAGGGCATCCTTTTGCAATTTCTGCCGCCTCTTCATAATCGTTGGCTCTGATCAGGATCATCCCGCCTATGGATTCCTTGATTTCCACATAAGGGCCATCGGTTACAATCTTACTTGATTTTACTACTTTGCCTTTTCCATCCCACCGTTGTAGCGGTCTAGCCAGTTTATCCTGTGCGGCAATTCCGCCAAACCAATCTTGCCAACGTTTCAACGAATTTTGTAATTGTTCGGGAGAAGGTTGCTCTTCTTTTGAGGTAAAATCCCGACGAAAAATTAATAAGAACTCATTCATTTTGTTTTCATTCAACGTATTAAAAAAATTAGCCAAACTGTCCTACGCGATAATCGCCGGGAACAGTTGCAAAAGCTACATTCAATCGGTTCCACGTATTAATTGTGGTGACAGCCACGGTTAAATCGACAAGCTCTTCTTCAGAAAAACTTTCAACAACTTGTTTATATACCTCATCAGAAACTTCGCACGCTGTTACAGCCTCCGCCCAAGCAAGGGCAGCCCGTTCGCGTGTTGAATAATAAGGTGTTTCACGCCATGCGCTTAAACCATACAAACGCTGTTCACTTTCTCCATCAGCACGGAGATCTTTCGAATGCATATCTAAACAGTACGCACACTTATTTATTTGCGATACCCGAAAGTACACTAATTCCTGAAGATTTTTTTCAATGGTTGATTTTTTTAAATAAGCGCCAATACCAAAAATGGCTTTTAATGCATTTTGTCCTTTTACCTGAAAATTGATTCGTTGTTTCATACTATTTAATATTTTGTTTTTAAACCCTAATAACAACCGAATTTCTCTGATTGGACAATTTTTAATATTTTTTTTGCAAGCTCCCTAAACTAGGCTATAATACATTCTATTCCTTTTCCGCTTCAGCAAGCTGATCCCTTTTCATCAAGGCTTCTACATAATAATAATCGGCATATATTAAGGGCACATCAATTTCATTTTTATGTGGAATGCTTCCCACACTATGCTTTAATATAAAACCCTGATTAGTGCCTATCGCGGCCCTATAGGATGGTCCAGCTAAATTTTGCAATATGTTTTCGGCTGTTTGACGATAGGTATCCGCCAGCTTATCGCCCACCAACTTTTCCAAGTCAAAAAGAGCTGAGGCAATGATGGTCGCAGATGAAACATCACGATAGGCATCGGGAATATCCGGTGCATCAAAATCCCAATAAGGTATCTTATCTTGCGGTAAGTTCTTATGCTGTAAGATAAAATCCGCTATATGCTTGGCTTGTTCCAAATAACGATCTAATCCAGTTTCCCGATAGCAAAAGGTATACGCGTATAATGCCCATGCCTGTCCGCGTGCCCAAGCAGAAGCATCGGCATAACCTTGAGCGGTTTGCTGCTCTCGCACGGCTCCCGTTTCCGGATCATAGTCGACCACATGATAGCTGCTAAAATCCGATCTAAAATGATGCTTCATCGTTTTATCAGCATGTGATACAGCCACCTTATAGAAGACAGAGTCTCCCGTGAACTGGAACACATTGAAAAGCAACTCCAAGTTCATCATATTATCGATAATCACAGGATATTTCCATCCCCGATCTTTCTGCCACCCTTTGTCTGCATCCCAAGATAATATGGCTCCTACTTTGGGGTTATATCTTTTCAATAATGATTTAGCGGTTTGGATTAATACGTTCTTATAAGCAGTATCTTTTGTAATACGGTAAGCATTTCCGTAACTACAATTCATCATAAATCCAATATCATGGTGGCCAGAAAAATATTGGATCGGCTCCAGCAACTGTGTCCAATACACTGCTTTTTCCTTTAAATGGGCATCGCTACTATACTCATACAGATACCACAAAGTACCCGGAAAAAAACCACTGGTCCAATCATAAATATCCGACTGTGTCATCACCCTATTTTTATCCATTGATTTTGGCAGACGATCTTTTTGCAAATGCTGTAATGTATCCAACATATGCTGCGTTTGTTGCAGAGCAAAGTCCAGATCCTCCTGCGCTCGATGTGTTGTTTTTTGCTCTTGACATCCAACTGCTAAAATCAACAGTAATCCGAAATAGGCAAATTTTATTCGTATATTGTTTCTACAACGGGCGAAAAATATCAACACTTTATTTTCACCTGTATTGATTTGCTTTTGCATTCTTGGATATTTTATATTCATAAGGCTATTTAATCAGGTTGTTTTGTAATCTCAAAAAGGTAGGATCCATTTGCAGCAGTCTGCTTTGCCTTAAACACCCATTTATACAAACCGTTAGGCCAACTTGCCAAAAGGCGCGGATCTTCGACTACAACCGGTATAATTTCGGGATTGTGAAAGACCTTGGTAGCATAACGTATGTATAGCCACTCCCCTCCAACTTGTATTTTTAGTAAACCTGGCTTCACCAATGTAGGTTTACTCGCACTTAAAAAGTGACTCACATTTGCTTCTGTTGCCTTCGTCAGCTTAAATTTATCTTCGATTTTAAAACGACCCTTTTTACGATCGAGCCCATACGACCTTATCCACGATTGTACCCCTGCTTCGGGTGGATAGGCTTTGGCAATATCCGTAGCGAAATATAAATTACCATTGGATGTAAAGCGTGTATTTTCTGCATGATAAGCTGTTCCATTCGATTGTTCATAGCCGTTTATTACGGGCAGATTATGGAAGCCCGACTGCATGGTCCAGATTTTATAACGGTCTTTACTAAAAGTCTGCTTCGTGTAAGTACCTACGCCCGCATCCACCAAACAGGGAAGACCATTATAATACAGTATAAAAGAGCCCACGTCATTATGATTGTGAAACTCATCATTATGACCTCCCTTAGCCGCGAAATAAAAGCCCTCCTTAGCACCCGGTACCTCACGGCCTCCCGCAACGGCTGTTTGCGGGAACCAATATTCGCCCACCAACGGTTCAATAGCTTTATCCGCCATCACTTTAGGCATCCACTGCAGATCCTGCAGCATTGCATACATACTCGCGTTGGCCAGTTTCATTCCTAATTTTTTCTTCTGCGCGTAGAAACTGCCAAAACCCTTCATGGTAGTATCATGGATGGCTGTACCGTAACGGTAAACCAATCCCGCATTCACCCCACCCTTTGCGCTTGCATCTGCAAAATTGACAAAATAGGGGTCATCTATATACACTTGGTAGATGTAAGTGCCGATATTTTTCACCAAGGCATCGTTGTAAATAGTAATTTTTCCATTGGTAGCCTGGTGGATCAACTCTAGGTATTCAAAAAACTTGCCTCCCGCGTGTGACCAATAAGAAGGACCTTCATCACAAGCCCCATCATTATTATATGAATTAATGAACTGATCTACCGAGTGCATCGTCTTGTAGGTATATTTCACTCTTTTGACCTCATCCGGTTCGATCAATAAAATACATTGTAATACATTGAAATTGATCCAAGGGTTCCAGTTATTAACCAATCCACGTGGATTATTCGTTTTTTCGCCACCTAGACCCATCCACCAGAGATCGTTCCGGGTGTAGTAAGGGTCCAGGATATTCCTTTTAACTTCTCCTTCGATACGCTCGGCAATCAGCGGACTGATTACATCCAACGGTGTTTTTAGGAAATAATGGATCCATGCCAATAAAGCTCCCGTTTCACCAGAACCCAAATCGATCACCATATTGTTGATATCCGGTAGTTCAACCTTTTCCTTTTGCAGCGAAAGATGAGCAGAAAGCACCCAATTGCTTTGCTCACAGATAGCCCATACGCCATTTACGATCTGGTCCATAAACCTACCCTCTCCTTCCATCAATTCGGCCATCAGCAAGCTCTTTAACGCTTCTGTACGTGCGCTATTCGGCTGCTGCATCTGCTCCCTGCTTCCTGTCCTTCCAAGTGCCAGATAATCCGTAGCTTTGACGATATCCCAATTAAAAGAGAGGGCAGCCTCTCCTTTCCGGATACACTCGGTGCGGATCGTTTCTGGTTGTTTATTCCAAAAATTCCGATCGTTATAATTTGGAAACCCCACCCATTCCTGCCCTTTGGCTAGGCTTTTCTGTAGGTCATTTTCCGAAAAATTTTTAAGTAGCAAGTCCCGTTTTTCAGCGCCTAGCACTCCCAAAAACAGCAACATGCCTATTATCCAAACTGAAACTTGTTTCATTACCATCCAGGGTTTTGTGTTAACTGATCATTTTGTTCTATTTCTGCCTGCGGGATGGGCCATAGATAGTCGCGATCCCCAAAAACCCGATTCTTCAGCACTCTGGTTGTAAACTCCAATATTGGTCCGTTACAAATATCTTTCGCTATTTTCCATCTCCTTACATCACTATAACTCACCCCCTCTGTAGCCAGTTCAACAGATCGCTCCTTGCGGATGCGTGCACGCATCTCCACCTGTGAAGAAACAAAAGTTGGTGTAGCAGCATCTGTATTTTGTAGTGCCGGAATACCAGCCCGCAAGCGTACCTTATTAACCGCATCGAATACTTCCGCATCCGGCATGCCCAAACGTTCGTTCCTTGCCTCTGCGAACATCAATAGTACATCCGCCAATCGGATAACCGGAAAATCAATCGGACCATCTTCACGCAGTTGGCTTTCATCGCCCACACTTACAAATTTACGCCATAAGTACAATGCATTGGCATTCCAGTTATGACGAATATGGAATTGAGGGCTCACGTCGTTCACAAAGGGCCAAGCCAGCACATAAGTCACATTATTGGCACCCACATAATCGGCATATGGTGTAATAATAGTTTCCTGTAAGCGGGGGTCGCGGTTTTCATAGGCTTTTTTCACCTGGTTGGGATCACGAAATAGTGCATCCCGCTCTGCTACCGACATGGACGAATATCCTGGAACCACCCGATCCCATTCAAAGGGTGAACCATCCAACATTTCGTAGCTATCAATCAAGGCAGGTGAAGGCACGCCATTTGTCCAGCAGGAACCACGCGTAGCCCGTGTACCCAAACGGAAACTCAAGTTTTCACCCAAGCCCTGCACAGGTACATTCTGTATGGAAAAGATCACCTCATTATTCCGTTCCGTTTCTGCTCTGAACAGCTCACTATAAACAGGATGCAGGCTATAGCCCATTCCTATTACCGTTCTAAAATCAGCCTCTGCAGACTCCCAATCCTCCGCATACAGCGCCAGTTTACCCCGCAGCGCGATAGCAGCCCCTTTGGTAGCCCGGCCAAAATCAGCCGCCGCATATGATGGAGGTAATAAGTTAATCGCTTCATCTAAGTCGGCCTGTATAAATGCCCTTACCTCCTCTACTGTATTACGCGGCTTCATGGCCTCTGCATATAAAACCGGTTCATCATATAGGGGAACACCCCCATAAAAATCCAATAGGTTAAAATAATGCAGTGCCCGCAAAAAACGCGCTTCTCCCAATAGTCTGTTTTTTACTTCCCCATCCAACGCTGTCATCTCCGGGATATGGGCCAACGCATCGTTTGCCCGTTGCACACCCTTATACAGCTCGCGCCATTTATTGGTAAAAGTAGGGCTTAAAGGCGTAGTTGTACCTGCCATCTCCTGTTCCAGCCGATCGTAGCCATAGGCATAGGGAGAAAGGCAGTCGAGCATATAATACTCACGATATACGTTCTCGTCGCGCAGATTATTATAAATCGCATTGACACCCATAACCGCCTGTGTCTGTGTTTGCCACATCTGTTCTTCTCCTATCCGGTCATAAGGTTGTGTTTCTAACAGTGAACTTTTGCATCCCACCATCATCAAGGTACCGATGCATATATATACGAACTTCTTCATAGGATCGTCATTAAAAGGTTACATTTAAACCAAAGCTAATCTGTTTCATGGTTGGATACAGTGTTTGTGTTGCCCCGAGTCCGGTAATCTCCGGATCAATCCCCTCGTATCCCGTAAACGTGAAAAGATTTTCCGCATTTACATACATAAAGAGACGCTGCATCTTTATTTTCTTTACCCATTGGCTGGGCAAGCTATATCCCAACTGGATATTTTTCACCCGTAAGAAAGACGCATCCTGTAACCAAAAATCGGATGCCGGATCGGTATTCTGCCCATACACATAGTTCGTCAAGCGAGGGTACTTTGCATCTGGGCTACTCGGTGTCCAATGGTTATCAGCCACTTCCTGATTGATCAGATAGCCATTACGTACACCCGTAGTGAGGTAACCATCGCGCCAATAGGCCTTGTTTCCCGCCTGCCCCTGCAATAATATCTGCATACTGAAGCCCTTATAAGCAGCGTCTAGATTTAAGCCAAAAAGCGAAGTGGGGTTTGGTCCGGTTTTTAGAATAGTGCGGTCATCTTCATTGAATCTTTTATCCCCGTTGGCATCTACATACAGAAAATCGCCCGGTTGCGGCACGCTTGGCTGAAACGTATATCCATCGGCCACCAATTGGTTAATATAATCCACATCACTTTCCTGCACAATGCGGTCAACCTGTCGCACATAAAAAGACCATATGGGATATCCTTCCAACAGAATATTTTGGTTGGCCAAACTATACTCCTCTCCCTTATATTTCATTACCTTATTCTGTACATAGGTATAGTTAGCATGTACGCCATAGCTTAATTCGCCCAGCTGATCGTTCCAGCCTACCGAAAATTCCACGCCCCGATTCCGTACAATTGCTGCATTCTGTTTGGGCGATTGCAGTACGCCCGAGCTATTCGTGGGGATACCGTTTACCAGCGGGATCGGCAGATCGATCAGGATATCTTTTGTGCTTCTATTGAACCATTCAAATTCAAAGCTCAGCTTATTGTTTAAAGCTGCTACATCCAAGCCGATGTTCGTTACATTTGTTTTCTCCCAGGTTAATAACGGATTTGTGATCGCCAGCGGTGCTACGCCACTTACAATCGTACCACCAAAAGAGTAGTTGGCAGAGCCGTATGCATTGATGTAATCGTAATCGCCAATACTGTTATTTCCCAAGCTGCCCCAAGAAGCCCTTATTTTCAAGTCATTAAAAAATGAAATATCCTTCATAAACGCTTCTTGTGAGATACGCCATCCAGCCGAAAAAGAGGGGAATACGCCCCATCTCCGGGCCTTTGCGAAACGTGAAGAACCATCGTTACGGATATTTGCTTCAAACAGATAACGATCATCATAATTATAGTTCAGGCGACCAAAGAAGGAGCGTAATGCCCAATCATTAGCGTTCCCCCCTACAATGGCATCTGCCGAAGTGGTTGCATCCAACACCGGTGTAGACTCATCGATCATGTCATACCTACGGGCATTGAAACCATTTCTCCTATAATATTCCTCTTGATAACCTGCCAATGCATCCAGGTTATGGACGCCTATTTTGGTATTGTATTTCAGCACATGGTTCATCACATATTGAAAATCGCGCTGATGTGTATTATATACGCTGTTACGTCCAGGGCTTGGGTTGGTAATCTGTTCTGTTTGGAAATTCCATCGAGGGATGTACACATTATGACTTCGCTGCGATTGGTTATCAAAGTCAATCGAAAAGCCCGATTCCAATCGCAGGCCTTTGTACAGGTCTACATTTGCATAAAGCCGCGAAAATACTTTTTGTCTTTCCAGATCCCCAATCGTACTATTAATATTATGTAGGTAATTATTCGCCTGAAGATTTTCACCCGGGGCCATTGCCGAGCCATATCGTCCTGATGCATCGCGCGGTAAGATTCCCGGTACAGAACCCGCAGTGAAGCTAAACATTTCTTCAACATTGGCCAGCCCGGCATTGGACCACAGACCATAGGTTGTACTACCCACTGCCAACCAATCATTCATTTTCGACTCTACGTTTACGCGCGCACCATACCTTTTAAACCCTGCGTTTTCTACAATACCCGGGTTATCTGAATAGTTTGCTGATATCAGGTATATTGTTTTATCATTTCCGCCAGTGGCAGAAAGGTTATGCTCCTGGGCCCATTTTTTTTGCAGTATCCAATCAAACCAATTGGTGTTGGGATAAAGGTTGGGATCAATTGCCGAATGGGCACGCCAATCGTCAATGGTTGATTGTTGAAAAGGTCCCGAATTGGGCGTAAGGTTATTAAAGCCTTCGTTTATCAATTCCATATGTCGAGGATAATCACTCACCATGTCGATCAGATTAGAAGGCTGCTGTTGTGATACCCGCACATTATAGCTTAAGCTGGCCGTGCCGGCTTTACCCTTTTTTGTGGTCACGAGGACCACCCCGTTGGCCGCCCTTGAACCGTAAATAGCTGCCGAAGCTGCATCCTTCAAAATAGACACATTCGCCACGTCCTGTGGGTTTACATCGTTCATATTTCCCGGCACCCCATCTACCAGTACCAATGGATCCGAATTGTTCAATGTCCCTTGACCGCGTATACGTAAGGTAGCCCCATCCTTACCTGGTTGCCCCGTACCTTGTTTTACCTGTATGCCCGAGCTGAGGCCAGCTAATCCGGCAGACAAGCTTCCTATCGGCCGTGTTTCGGCGACATCCGAAAAATCGATGGACGAAACTGCTCCCGTGAGGTTTACTTTCTTCTGCGTGCCGTAACCAACCACTACTACTTCTTCTAAAGCCGCTTGATCCTCTTCCAATATAATATCTAATGGCCTGCTGGAAAAAGTCCGTTCCAGCGACTTATAACCTATAAATTTAAATACCAGCACCGCCTGTATATTTTGAACTGCTAAAATAAAGGCCCCTTGTTCGTTGGTAGTAGTACCATTTTTAGTTCCCTTTTCCATCACACTCACTCCTGCCAATGGAAGCCCTTCTGTATCTTTTACAATACCTGTTGTCTGTTGTTGCTGTCCGTTTTGGTTAGACGTAAGTACCTGTTTCGCTCTCAGAATGACGGCTCCATCCCGTATCGTGTAGGTAAAAGGTTGATTAGCCAAACACTTGTTGAGCGCTTCCTCTAAACTTGCATTATTTAAATCAACCTCAACGGGTTTCGCCTTTTTGACCGCATTTAGGTCATAGACAAAATCATAATTACTCTGTTTACTGATAAGGTTCATTATCTCCGTTAGAGGCAAGATTGCTTTTCTTATGGTAATACCCTGTGCATCAGCCACCAATGCAAATGCCTGCACAAAGCTACTCAACACTATCAAAATGATTAAGTTAAATTTCATAATCAAGGGTCTGTATTTGAAAATCGGGATATCAAATAAACTCATATACACAATATTTTTCCCTCCATCGTTATAACGGCTCCTGCGCAATTCATGCGAGTGGATTATTTTATATCTTTGAAGGTCAGGTTATCAAATTAATTAGTAAGCCTAATTCAGTTTTTACCTGAAAAATGTTGGGAGTGTTACGAGCACTCCCATCTTTGCTATTTTTCAGGTTTCTTGGTTAGTTCATCACCATAACCCTCCTCCCGTCTATTTTAAAACGTACATTTCCAGTTTCCTCTAGGATATTAAGCACTTCCCGAAGTGGCCGGTTTCTAGCTATCTTTCCACCAAAAGCTATACTTTTATCGGCACGCAGCTGATAAACTATTTCCACATCATACCATCTCGCTATCTGTGCCATGATACCCTTTAGATCGTCCTGAAATTTAAAAAACCCCATTTTCCAGGCAATAGCGTCTTCTAAGTCGGCCGCACGCACAACCATATTTTTGTGCTCCATAGAAACTTTCTCTCCTACTTTCAACACTACTTCCTTCCTTTCACCTCCATCGGATGTCTTGGCACTTACCTTCACACTTCCTTGCAATAGGACTGTTTCAGAAAAAGATTCGGGGTAATCCTTCACATTAAAAGAAGTACCCAATACGGTTATCTGTTGATCGGCCAATTGCACTATAAAAGGCAGCTCCAATTGTTGCTTAACCTCAAAATAGGCCTCCCCCTGCACTTCCACCTTCCTTTCATTACCGGTAAATCTTGTGGGGTAGGTAATTGAGGAAGAGGCATTGAGCCATACATTCGACCCATCCGGTAGCACCAGTTGGTATTGATTTCCTGTTGGCGTACGAACTGTATTATAAACCGGCTCTGTAAGTTCCTTCGCTCGATCTCCATTTTCATAGATCAGCATTCCTTCTTTCGTTTTCAGTACCTTAGTATTTCCCTGCGTGGCTATTTTCCCTTCCTGGGCTTCATCCAACGCGATAGTAGACCCATCAGATAGGGTTAGCATAGCCTGCTTATTATTGGGAGCCATTTCTACCGGTTTATTTGTCACCAACATCTGCTGTTCTGCCTTATGGTTACTTAAGAGCCAATAGAAGCCTGCCAGTCCGCAGCAAAACATAGCCACCGCAGCGGCTGTGTAAGCAAATCGCCATTTTTTAACCTGAGGTTGAATCGGCTCTTGAAATAGTTCATCCAATAATTTTGCCTTCACAGTGTTTTTAATACGCTCCTTCTCAACCATCCCCAAATCATCCACCTTGTTCAATTTCTCCAAGTAATTTAAATAAGTCGCATAAGCGCTCAGTTCTTCATCCGAGGCCGTTCCATCGGCTATTTTAGCTGCTAATACCTGAAGATCTATTGGTTTCATTTTCGTGCTTATACTATATAGGCACTTATTGGGAGGGGTATCCCCCAAAAGGTATTCATTTTTACAAGGAAGTATGCGTTTTCATCTTGCTTATCGAATTACCCAGAGCTGTTTTGTAAATTTGTTAAAAAAATGTATGTTCAGGCATAAAGGGAAAGGTAGGGCCTATTCCCACAATCTCAAATTAGCTTCTATATTATCCTGTGTTGCGGGTATTGTCAATATTACAGGCGTTTTGTCATTAAGAACATTAACCACTAACGTCACCGGGCACTTCGCCTTTTTCTCCGAAGAACTTTTTCTAAAGCATTATCAAATGGCTTTTATCTATTTATTTTACATTTTGTTTTTCCTGTTTGGTGCTTTTGTGTCCAGTTTCCTCATGGAATCGCTCTCAAAATATAAACCTCATATATCCTATACATTACCCATCTTCATTGAAATAACACTACTCTCTTGCGTGGGTGCGTCGGGTTTATTTTTTCCGGACGCTCAACTATCCTTTCCTATACGATTATCTTATGTCTTGCTTTTTTCGATGGGTCTACAAAATGCACTGGTTACGCGCGTATCACAATCGGTAGTAAGAACCACTCATCTTACGGGTTTATTCACTGATTTAGGAATAGAACTATCTCAATTATTCTTTTATAGAGAACAGTCGGCGCGTACCCGATTGAACAAAAGTATTTTCCTCAAAATAATGATCATCAGCTGTTTCTTTTTAGGGAGTGTTGTCGGTGGTTTTGCCTATCTCCATTTTGAACTAAAAACTCTTTTCCTGCCCGTCATTTTATTGTTTTTTGCTTTGTGGTACGATCGTCTTTTATTTCGCTATTATTATTTAAGAAGAAAGTTCCGCTATCATGGCTAATGCTCGGCAACATCCGTGTATTTTTTAAAGAAAGAATAAAAGCAAGTGTGCATTTTTAGCAAGATGCATACGTAGTTTCTTCAGGGCGATGGTCAATTGGTTTTCTACTGTTTTTTCTGATAGTTGCAGTTTCTTGGCAATTTCAGGGTTGGTTAACCATTCATGTCTGCTCAAATAGAATATTTCGCCGCATTTTCTCGGCAATTGCGCTGTGAACTGATCAATCACCAATTTCAGCTCTTTCAGTTCAAAGGGTTCTTCTTCACTCCATGGTGTTTCTTGCTCAAGCTTTACTCTTTCGAGTACCTGTATTTTAACTTTGTCATGCCGAAGATAGTTAGCAACCTTATACCGGATTGCCATTTTAAGATACCCTTCCAAAAACCTTATTTTCAACGTTTGGCGGTTTTCCCAGAGCCAGACAAAAATTTCCTGCAACACGTCCATTGCCGTCTCCCTATCTTGTAGAATACGGAAAGCATGCTGATACAGTTTCTCCCAAAGCCTATCGTAAATTTCTGTAAAGGCCCTCCTATCTCCTATTTTAAGAAGCGCTTGCAATTGGCAATCGTCAAGAGATCCATAGGCAATCAGCATATCATTATTAGGTCAGTGTGAAATCGTTTACACCACAAACTTACTAAAAAATAGCAGGGTAGCAACACTTCATCGCCGCCCCACCAATTGCCACGTATTGAGTCATTGTGTTACCATAAGCGGTACGCTTAGCTTATGCTCTTATATGGCTATTGACTTTGGGCAACCATTTTCAATAAGATATCACCAATATGTCATTTCCTGAAAATAAAACTTGATTTGCAAAAGGTATTTTTATTTTCGGAGAAAGCGTGTTTTTTTGAGCATAAAGTGAGCATTTTAGAACTTGCAATGGATATTTATGAAAGACATACCACATAAGCCGCTTCAAGGCGCATATGTATTTAAGAAAAACACGACATCTATGACTTTTGGAAAGATGGATTCTAGCTTTCGCTATACCATTGCTTTTTCCTTCTTGTTTCAGCTCGTCACTTTATATGCTGAAGCACAAATACGGAAAGAAGGCTGGTTACGGCGTTATGTAAACTCTATTATTAACGATACCACACATGCCGAGCAAGCAACGCTGACCGCCTACCCCACCTTCGCTACCGCACCTGAAACCGGCTTGGAGCTTGGTGCTTCCATCCTGAAACTATTTTATGCCAATAGCGATACAACCAACCGCTTAAGCGAGTTACAGGCTTTCACATTTTTCACATTAAAGGGGCAATACGGCCTCGTTCTAGAGAATGCCATCTATGGAGATCAAGACAAATGGTTTTTTCTGGGAGACGTAAAGATCCAACAATTTCCACTTTCCTACTACGGAATCGGTCCGAACTCACCAGAAGCACATCCCGCATTGGTAAATTCTTTCAACGTATCCTTCCGACAACGGGTACTCAGAAAAATCAAAAATAACTTCTTCATAGGACCAGAAGTTGATTATCAACTGATAACGGGCGTTCGTTTTGAGCAACCGGAGGGAGGCAATCCTCATAACATTCCGCTTGGAGCCGATGGAACCAGCAACCTCGGATTGGGTATGGCATTGGTGTATGACGACCGGCACAACGTGTTAAACGTACGAAAAGGCCGATTTGGGGAACTTGCCTATCTGCATTATGTTGACGGCTTCGGAAGTGACTATGGTTTTGGTAGCTTTAATGTCGATTTTCGTTCCTACCACCCCATTGGAAAAAGAAATGTACTGGCTTGGCAAGTGAAAGGTAATTTCTTGCATGGGGAAGTTCCTTTCAACCAGTTGGCACAGTTGGGTGGCGACCGGCTCATGAGAGGCTATTACCAAGGTCGTTTCCGTGATAAACATGCCATCTCTGCACAAATGGAATATCGCATCCTCCCTTTTGCGTTCAGTAAAAGGCTTGGTGCAGCAGTCTTTGCCGCTGCCGGAGCGGTCGCTCCCCAGTTTAATGATTTTCAAGCGCGAAACATAAAGGCAACCGCTGGTGTAGGCCTACGGTATCTCCTTTTCCCAAAAAAAGACATCTATATCCGTTTCGATGTAGGTTTCACAAAAGAAGGAGCCAATTTTTACATTTTCAATGGGGAAGCTTTCTAACGAATGCTAAAAAATGGCTATTCACTGGGGTTGACAAGGCTAAGCATATTCAACTAAAAAAGTTCATTGATATACTTGGAACTTAATTCTTCTGCATGTGTTTTCTCAAATTCAGTGGAAATTCGTTTTGCATTCTCTCTATAAAGGTTATCTGACAAAACACTATTAACAGCTTTTTTGATTGATTCTACGTCCGGCGTCTCCGTTTTTAGATCGATCCCATAATTGAAGTAGCCAACGCGTGCGCAAAGCTCGCTTTTACCTTCAAACACTCCTGCTGTTACCATAGGAAGTTTGTATTTCAAACTCTCCATCACCCCACCATACCCACCGTTGGTTACGTAGACATGGGCATAAGGCATGATATATTGGTAGGGTATATAATCCTCAACGATAACATTGTCTATCGCATATTCTGTCCTTAACCTCTGTGTCTGATTTCCTCCTGTCGTTACGATCAGTAGGTAATCACTGTTCTTAAATGCCTCCAGTGTTGGAATGATGAGATGCTCAAAATTCTTTTCAACGGTTCCCTGAGTGACTAGGATAACCCTTTTATAAGTCGTCAAACGTTTATCAAACCATACCGTACTGCTATCTTCCTTCACAGGACCCAATGCGCCTACGAAACGGATATTTTTGCCCAGATCATTCCGTTGGTATTCAAAGTTCGATGATCCTATCTGAAGAAATAGATCTGCTTGTTTAACCAACAGGTTTAGCAAAGGTGTGTTCGTGCCTGATATATGATATCGTTTAAGTATTTTCTCGTATGCACTGATGGATTCTTTAGCCAGTATATTCTTAAAAACAAACCTCATCAGTCCGTTTCTGATTCTTTCTAAAAAATTAGATGGGGGTAAAAGACCTACTCCAAAAGGCGCCAGGTCTTTTGACATTTCCGTTAGCGGCATTATACCAACTACAACTATGGGAACGCGCAGTACCGACTTAAGAATAGGAATCGCAGCAAAGGTACTGTCGCAGATCACAACATCGAACGCAAATTCCTCGTATATTTCTTTTATATCTAAAAAACATTCTTCAGATCGATTAGCAAATAGATTAATCATATCGAAGTTCATTCTTTTTAATGTACTTTTCAGCGCAGCTCTTTCGGGAAAAATTGTGTTGAGGTTCTCGAAGTTTATATTCATTGCCTTCTTAAAAGGATAGTGCTGGATAGCCATCCGGTCCAACTTTTTCTTGAAATCCACCGATGTATACCAGCGGACTTCATTGCCCGTTTCACTGAGGTACTTTGCCAGTCCAGTCAGTGGGTTAAAATGACCGGCTGCCGGGGTAGTTGCAACTAGTATTTTTTTATTTTTTAATATTTGTTGATTTGTCATAAGTTATCACATTCATTTTCAACCGCATACTACTCATTATTTCACCAGAACCGTTCTTTTACTCCGATGTAGTTAAAAAGTAAATTTACGGAAACAATTCCGTTATCTATATCCCCTAATTAGGGGGGAGTCGATTGTTTATGAATGCTGGACTTTTACTTACTTTAAATGGAATTCAAGCTTGTCTCTTATAAGAGAAGCTGCGGAGGAACTTGTTATCATGCCCCGCTCTATTTTACTTCACAGATTTCTTTTAGCTTTTCGAGGGCCTTTGGATATGTTTCTGCAAAATATTCTTTCATTTGCTCATTCATATCAATATCCACAATCACTATCGTTTTATCAGCGCTTTCCTCAAATGTATAATTTTCGAAACTTCCGACCCAATCTACAATTTCCGGCCCGTCGGTAATTTCCTTTTCACCATCGATAAGGCCTAGGTATTCGATGGAAACAAATTTGTTAGGTATAAGCTCTCTGATGACCCCAACCATCCCCCCTCTTTTCCCTTGTTCATCGGTACCCACGAACAATATTTTTGCTCCTTTTTCCCATGACCCCTCAAAATCTGAACTAGGGTTAAATACGGCTGTCCATTGCTTGAAGGTATCCTTACCTAACATCGCTTCGAATACGTTTGCAACCGGCACATTGATTTCTATTTTAAATTGCATCTTCTCCATCGGGTAAAATTTTAATGTTTATTTAATAAACAACAATGTTCTTTATTATTGGTTCTCTACAAAATTAAGCCATTGCAGCTTGATATTACCGGTAGGTCTGTGCCATATGAGAGGGGTATTTGTGCCAAGATTAATGTTTGACGTAAACTATTAACTTAAAAGCGCAAATTCGACCTCGTGTTTGGGGATGATCCTTTTCCGTTGGTAGAACATTAAGAGTTGGTGTCTGCAAATCACCGAATCTATGGCGCCTACACAGCGGATGAAAATGGTTTAATAAAATAAATATAGAGTAATTGAAACTGGGTATTGACAAAGCCTATCTAAAATTATATATTTATATCTGTAAATCAACTTATTGTCAATCTAAACCCGAAACCCTGATGGGAAACCTCAAATCCATGACCGCCGCCTATTTAAGGCAAAGCGTGCAAGCGCAAATATTAGCGCTCGGCAATAACTTACAGCAAGGCAAATTAAATATCGAAGAAGTGGGTGACTATCTACCCGGAAGTGTCATGTTACAAAACATCGAAAGCCAAACAAATATTTATATGAATAATTATGGTGCTGATAGACTCCATTATTCATCGCAGGAGCTGAAACTTATGGGACCTGATTACTTTAAACGCTTCTTTCCACAAGAGGAAGTAACTATCATCAAAAAAAATTTGATAAGTTATCTGCATCGAAATGACCCGCAAACGCTCTTTTCTTTTTATCAAAGGGTAAAAACAGGTAAAAAAGGTGATTACGAGTGGTATTTTACGACGACACGTATATATAATAATATGGATCCAAACCTATTGATCCATCTGGCCCTCCCGGCAGAAGCTCTCGCGCAAGCTTCTAACCGATGCCTTTACCTGGCGGATCAAAATGCCTATTGTGTGGCTCATTTTCATCTGTTCAATGCCTTGAGTAAACGGGAAAAAGAGATAATTAGCCTAATTGCGGAAGGCAAAAGCAGCCATTATATTTCGGATATCTTGTTTATCTCTATCCATACGGTTAATAATCATCGCAAAAACATTATTCATAAACTTAATATAAAGAGCCTAGCTGAGTTGGTACGGTTTGCTGTTTTATTTGGTTTGATCTGAAAGTGATTTTTATCTCTCTGAAAACAAAACGTTTTTTTGATCCTTTTATTTGTATGGAAACAACAGCAGAAAACATCATTCGGGAATTAAAGCGTCAACTGTTAGATCGTTTTATGAAGAGCGGTGCCCATGTCGACCTTTTTGACGCAATCCATGGCCTTTCTTGGGAACAGGCCGGACAAAAGCGAGAAAATTTCCCTTATAATATCTGGCAGCTTACAGAACATATTCGCATTACGCAATATGACATCGTAGCATTTTGCCGCGATCCAAATTACAAATCACCCGACTGGCCATTAGGCTACTGGCCCAAGCAGGACAGCCCCAGGGATAGCAAAGAATGGCAACAATGTTTAGCCAATATCCGAGCAGACCACGAAGCGTTTGCCGATTTGCTTCAGCAGGAAGACGTGGAGATCTTGAAACGTTTTGATCATGGTACAGGACAAAGTCTTTTTAATGAAGCTTTATTAATTCTAGATCATAATGCCTATCATGTAGGTCAGATCATTTTGATAAGGAAATTAAATGGCTGGTGGCATTGACAAAAATAAAATGACAAAAATAAAACTCAAACGAGTACCGTAAAACGGTCGTTTAGAACAGATTTCGCATGAGCCTCCTGATGGGGAATGGCGTAATACTCTCCTGTAAGCATCAAACCATTGGCCAGCCTCTCTATGGTCATCTTAAGGAAGCCGTGTTGCGCGTCACAATAGTGCTGTAGCTTCACCCCATTGAAAAGAACATGCTCATCGTTATAAGCAGGATCACCCTTTTGTGCTAAAGGATGCAGTTCATCAAAACCGCCCGCACCGGCAACGATAAAGGGTACCGTTTTACCATCCGGATAATTTTTATGGAAGCGCTGATAATTATGCACGTGACCACTAAATACAATATCGGGCCGAATGCCTGTTTCTGAAAACACACCTTCCAGAAACGCAATCATGGCAATACTAGAACCGTGATTGATATCTGCTGAATAAGGCGAATGATGCAAGCAAACAATGAGCGCCTGTTCCGGGCGTGACCGTTGGGCAATTTTTAGCTCTTCTATAAACCATCGGCGTTGCTCGTCGGTAATGACTCCATACTTAGGCACATTGCTATATAGCCCGATAATCCGCGCGAGCGGGGTTTCTAATGTCCAATATACATTTGGCTGCACCATGCTTTGCCAATTGGCGTCTCTACTAAAGCTGATTTTTTTCCTACCGGTATCACAAAAGACAGCCCTGAAGGCATCTAAACTTTCATAAGGTTCGCTGTCAGGATTGACATCGCTATCATGATTACCGGCAATGGCAAATACTGGACCGGGATAATGTCGATAGGGAGAGAAGAACTGTTCATAATATCCACTCATTTCTCCATGGTGGTATACAATATCACCCAAATGGTAAAGAAACTGTGCCTGATCTGCAGGAGCTTCAGCCTCTTTAATCTGCAGTACCATTTCAGAAGCCACTTTACGCTGAAAATCTGGATTTCGAACGCCACCAGTGTCGCCAACCATATGAAAAACAAGTTTTCGGTTGTCAAGAATATTGAATGCACTTGATGAAAGGTGATACGGATAAAAGCCCGTTGCCATTGGCAACGGTTGGAATTTATAACTATCATCCGGTTGGTTCAATTTAATGACAGGAGTAGTATGCTTCCTAGTTTCGGTTGTACTCATCAGCAAAGATAGCCTTTTATTGTTAACACAAGGTTAATGATATCGTATCGGTAACACCTCATCTATTACCAGTCAAGTGCTATATGATATGCACTTGACCAGCAATAGTTTTCCTAAACCATGATGCTTAACTTTCTGTTTCGGCAGCAATCCTGCTCTTTGCCAATTGCTGCTCGGTGGAAGCCGTCAATTGACGTTTTGCTAGCGCACGACACTCTTCTAAAGCTTGGCTGAACATCATTTGCTCCGGTGGTGTTTTTTGTGTGGCAGCCGATGGCCCTCGTAAAGCGCCCACAATCCCCAACTCCCTGGCTACATATACATATCGAATGGCATCAATAACAACACCGGCAGAATTTGGTGAATCTTGCACAGACAATTGCGCATCTAATATGACGGGCGCACCCATGAAGCCTTCCAGTTCCAAGCGAAAATTGGCAACCTTATTATCACCATAGTATGCGATATATTCAGAAGGACCGGCATGTAGAAAACTGTTTTCAGTAGATATATTCCTGATATCGTTCTGGGCTCTGATAACATTTTCTTTTGAAATTTTCTTTGATTTGAGGCGGTTTTTATCCTCCATGTTCAAAAAGTCTGTATTACCGCCAATATTCCTCTGGATATGTGCTTTTACATGGTGCCCACGCTCAAAAGCAAGTTCTTGAAGCATCTGCGATAATATGCTCGCCCCAAATTGACTTCTCATGTCATCGCCAATGATAGGAATACCCGCATCAATAAATCTTTGCTCCCAGACAGGATCAGAAGCGATGAATACAGGGATACAGTTAACTAAAGATATGCCTAACTCTAAACATATTTCTGCATAGAATTCTGTTGCAATCTGGGAGCCCACTGGAAGATAATTAATCAAAATCTCTACTTGGTGGGTCCTGAGCTGGTTTATTATTTGCTCACGATAGTTATCCACGATACTTTTGTTATAGGAAGCATCCTTATCCAGCACATCTGTAGCTGTTAACTCCTCAGCGATCTTAAATCTTTGATCCTCTGGATAGGAAGACATCAAGGGCGAAACCCCATCCAGGACAACGGATGGATAGATGGGCGCTTCAGAACTGATCTGGTCATATAAAACCATGGTACAGTTCGGTTTTTCAAAAATGGCCTCTTTTAAGGGTTTGCCGATCTTACGCTCATCAATATCAAAACCACAGACAAATTCTATGTCGGCAGCTTGATACCCACCAATATCATCGGTCATTAATCCAGATTTCTTATCGGGATGATTGGTATAGTATTCTACACCTTGTACGAGCGAGCTTGCGCAATTCCCTACTCCAAGAATAGCGACTTTGATTTTATGTTCCATTAGTTAAGTATAATATTTTTTCATCCACACCCTCTGTTGGTATGCAATCGTCATCTTCCAAAAGTAGAAAATTGTTTTAATTGTCTAAGGAGAAATTGCTGTTTTTTGAAAGTTTTACTTTTTTATTAAAATCGTCAAATAATAGGAATAGTGGGGAATCTTATGCTCAATAATGTAATAAACCGTTTAAGCATGGCCATAAGAAGCGATCGTGAAACGTAGATACGCTTGTTTTCTAACATCATTTATTTTGTCTTTAAAGAGGGGATTTACTAATTTAACATGTTGAAGTGCTGTTGCACTTATTCTAATAATATACATATGGCTGTTTTAGTTTTGGTTAGGCATGGACAATCTTTATGGAACCTGGAAAATAGATTTACAGGTTGGAAAGATGTTGACATCACCGAAAAAGGTGAACGGGAAGCACATTTGGCCGGCACCTTGTTAAAGGACATTCATTTCGATAAAGCATTCACATCTACCTTGAAACGAGCGCAACGTACCTTGTCCATTATTTTAAAAGAAAGTGGTAAAGAAAATCTACCCGTGATTATTAGTACAGCTCTTAATGAACGTTCATATGGGCAGTTAGAGGGGCTTAATAAAGCCGAAACAGCTTTGAAATATGGTGAAGAACAGGTTCACTTGTGGAGACGTTCTTATGATATTAGACCCCCCGGTGGCGAAAGTTTAAAGGATACAGCAGAACGTGTTATTGCTTATTTTGAGGATCAGATCGTACCACTTCTAAAGGACGAAAAAAATATTTTAATAGTGGCTCACGGCAACAGTTTGAGAGCTTTGATCATGCATTTACAAGGGTATGACCCGGTGAAAATTACAACGGTGGAGATCCCTACAGGTGTACCGCTTAAATATCAATTGAACAGAGCTATGGAAGTGCTCACTGCCAATTATATACAAGCTCCTTCTTCCCTTTAGAGCTGAGAGAAGATTCCTTCGAAACAGACGAATAAATATCTGCTTAAACGTTAAAATGACGATAATTAGTGGCATGATATTGGATATTAAACTTAAAAAAAAAATTTAATCAAACGCTTACGCGTAAAGGAAAGTCTATTCAACCGAAAGGAGTTTAAAATGTATTCGTTAGAAGAAAATGACGGTCTATATTCAATCATAGATCGAAATGGAGAAGTATTGGCGTACGCGCTAAAATATGAATTTGCCGAGAAGTTGCTGTTCTTGTTAAATAGACAATTATATTGAGCCTACATATGTTCATAGCCCTCTAGGTGATCCGCAAATTGATTACCGAAAAGCACATCGATTAACCTAAGTATTTTTTAATCCTTTAAACAAAGGTGTTTTCAGCGTTACCATTAATGAAGATTTCTGGTACGTTTTAATACTGAAAGCAATAGAAAGATGAAAGCAGCAAAGGTGAAATAACCAGCCGCCAATGTTGCTTGATTGTTGACATGGAAGGCTCTTACCACACCGAAACTGAGTAATGAAGTAACCAGGTAGGAGCCACCGCTGGTAAGGCCACTGGAAAGGCCCGCATTTTCCGGAAATCGAATCAAACAGTAAGTAAAATACACGTTATACATGAAACCGGAACACACATGTATACTGAATACAAAAAGCATGAGTACATAAATATTCGAAAAAAAACCGGCAGAAAGGAACATCGCAACCGCTAATAGGCCCTCTGCTGAATTGGCTAATTGTAATTTGATCAAAAGAGGCTTTGCAGTGAGCGACTTGGCAAGCATACCTCCGGTAAATATACCTAAACCTGATATAAGGGCACAATATCCAGTGACAATTGACGAAAAGTGAAAATGTTCTTCGATAATAAAAGGTGCGGTCATCCCGAACATCAACACCATGGAATAGCTTGCCCCAAGTACGAAAAGACCTAGTGAAAAATCAGTGGTGCCTAAAATCTTCACATAGGCTTTTTTGATGGATGAAATGTGAAAGGGCGAAAAGCGAAGAGCCGCTTCGCCACAGAAGCGCCATTCCAGCAAGAAAGATAAAAGTGCATAAATGCCCAGGAAATAGAAGTTTGAGGCCCAGCCCCAGTAGGATTGCAAATAACCTCCCACGAACGGAGCTGTAATCGGACCTAAAGCCCATACCACCGAAAGCAATCCCATATAATGTTTAAGCTTGTCGCCTGTATAAATATCTACCAAAAAAGCGCGTTTCCCGACGACAATAAAAGCAGTTAATATACCCTGAAATATACGCATGGCATACATAAACCAGAGATTTGGAATGGAGGCGATAAGGAAGTTGCTGACGGCAAATAATAACAAAGCACTTAATACAATTTGGTAACGACCATAGCTATCCACAAAACTGCCCGCTACCAACATCGTTAATCCATAACTGATCAAAAAACAAGAAAGCGTAAGTTGTATACCCGCCGCATTGGTATGAAATACGGTTTGCATTTCAGGAAAAGAAGGGATATAAATATCGGTAACTAAGCCCGACAAGGGTATTAAAATAAATGTGGCCAGCGTACTTATCCGCTGATATTTTGTATTAAAAATTTTCATGACAAAAGCGCTTGCTAATTGCGTACAAAACTAACTAGCCTACGCAGATAGAAAAATAAACAAATCAAATATTACTTACTAAAATCAAATAGGAAGGTATAAAGAGGATCTATACTCCCTCGGGCTTTTGCCTGTATGTTTTTTGAAAAAATTGTTGAAGTGTTGGGGGTATTCAAATCCCAGGCTGTAGGCTATTTCGGCAATGCGCCAATGACTATGCTGCAAGAGATCGAAGGCTTCCTGCAAAATCCTCTCTTGAATGATTACGCTAGTAGTTTTACCGAAATAAGATCGTAAACTAAAGTTGAGGTGGTTAACATGCACCTGTAAATGCTCGGCATAGTTAGCCGGCGTTCTTAGTTGGAGGGCGTTATCCGGTGATTCTATGGGAAATTGGTTCTCTAAGAGTTCGTAGAAGCGATTAACGAGATCACTATTCGGAAGACTTTTATCGGTTTGACCCAAGGCCATACGAAGTTTGATAACAGTATAGGTTATTAATCGCAGGAAATCTTCTATAATATGTCTTTTATAAACAAAATCATTATGATATTCCTTCAGCATCCATTCAAAATACTGAGAAAACTGATTGTATTGCTCTTCGGTGAGGAAAATAAACGAATAGATATCATTACGAAATAAGGTAAATAAGCTAACCAAAGCCGTCTTTAATTCATTCGTAATAAAGTATTCGTTAAATAGGCAAACATATCCTTTCTGCTCGGAAGAAATATTTTGCCAACCAAAACGCACGTTGGTATTCGAAAAGAAAATCGCAGGTCGATCAATAACAATATTACCATTATCGGTGTGTAAAATTGCCTTGCCGCTACTCAAACAGATCTTGTAATAATCTTTCCTGGAAAAATGTAAGGTGGCGTAACAATTGCTTCGTTTCAACACATTAAAATGTGCGCTCCTTCCGTTTGTATTCACCAAATCTTCTGGTAGACTTCTACGGGTTCGCTGATAATACTCCAATAATGTTTCTGCCTTTTCCATAACTTCTCTAAGTTAATTAATTCAAACTTAGGCAACTTGTTTGGCATTCACAAAATATAATCTTTTTTTGCTGCATTGAACCTATGCCGTCAGATCGCCCGTTATTAATCGCTACGGCATCTTCTCAAAGATCATCGAAGCGGCTCATGAGAAAGATTAAAAAAATAATAAGCGAAATGTCACTTTTGGAATAAAATATTCATGCTTATGTAGTTTTTATATCGGTCAAAAAGCATTCCTTCACAAAAAATTGTGATAGCGAACACTTTTGCACAAGAAATAAACAAAAAACTGTCAGATTTTTCTAATATAACATCATTTAACATTATCTTATTATCAATCTGCCTACCTTTACACTCGATATTAAATTATTTTAGTTATGGCGACATCAACAGTACCTTCTACCAATGGAAATAACGAAGTGCGGTTTAAAAAAAACAGCACACACGAACTGCTTGCTATAGCAAAGGGAATGAAGAAAGATGGTTTTTCAGAAAAAGAAATTGCGGAAGAAACCCGTCTTCCCATTGCTATCATACATGACATAGGCAGGCAACGTATAAAGTAAATTATCCAAAATTATTGCGTTAATACATTCGGACTTCTTAAACATAAACAAGCCCTTTACTTCTCTGTAAGGGGCTTTTTGCATTTTTGGCACTGAAAGATGTTTGGTATACTATCCTTTTGGATACCACTATCCTTTTGGATACTACTATCTTTTATAAAGTAATAATAAATAATTTTGTACAACAAAAAAGAACATAAAATGAAAATATTACATCTTATTTCAAGCCCCCGTAAAGGAGAATCAATCAGTATTAAATTAGCAAATTCAATAATAGAGAAGCTACAGGCAAAACACCCGGAAAGCACAGTCTCGGTGCGTGATCTAACAACAGAGGTTTTCCCACATCTGGACGAAGTTCATCTAACATCGTTTTTTACCCCAGCTGAATCCAGATCGCCCGAACTTTTAGAAGCGGTTAAACATTCCGACAAAGCCATATCCGAACTTATGGATGCCGATATAATTGTAATAGGTGTCCCCATGTATAATTTCAGCATCCCATCCACTCTTAAATCATGGATAGATCACGTGGTTCGCGCCGGAGCCACTTTCAAATATGCAGAAAACGGTGTTGAAGGACTGGTAAAAGATAAAAAGGTATACTTAGCTATTGCCACCGGTGGTGTATATAGCGACGGCCCGATGAAAGCAGGCGACTTTACGGAGCCTTACATAAAAAACATACTTGGCTTTATTGGCCTAACCGATATTACTGCGGTACGGGCTGAAGGAATAGCCATAACAGGGTTAAAAGAGCATGCGCTAACAAAAGCCATTGAGCAGATCTCATTGTAGCGTCTATTATTCACCTGAGTTTGATAAACAAGGTCTCTCTAGTGAGTAGTAAGACCTTGTTTTAAAACTATAACTTTATTTCGTGCTTTTTTCGAAATAAGGTAAATAGGACAGCGAATCATCAATAAGGATCAATTATCGGCAGTTAAATCATAGGTTTTGCCTTTTTGGGTATCAATTTCATATACATATCTTTCATTTTCTCTTTCTTTAGCTATACTTCCTGCTGCTTGGAGTGTATTAGGACTACTAAAGACACACTTGCCGCCAGACAAAGATTTTATAGATAGTTTTATTATTTTTCCATCTTTCCATATCATCTCCGAAATCTCAAAATTACCTCTAGCACGGAGCCCCTTCACCGCTCCATTTGCCCAAGCTCCTGGTAATGCAGGCAAAAGTTCTATTTCAGCTGTTTGGCTTTGCACGAGCATTTCTGCCACGCCCGAGGAATATCCCAAATTACCGTCTATCTGAAAAGGGGGATGGGCACATAATAAGTTTGAATAGATTCCTCCTCCCTCGTCATAATCCACGCCGTCACCACCAACCAACGTAATGAAATTATGGAGAATCTTGTACGCATGTTCTCCATCATGCAGCCTCGCCCAGAAGTTTATTTTCCAGGCCATAGACCATCCTGTAGAAGCGTCGCCACGTGCCAATAAACTTACTTTGGCCGCACTGGCCAGCTCTGGAGTCTCTACGACGCTAAACTGCCTGCCTGGGTGCAAACCAAAAAGATGTGAGGCATGTCTATGTTTATCTTCCGGATCGTCCCGGTCTGTTTCCCACTCTTGCAGTTGCCCCCAGCTACCAATTTTTGGTTTAAGTAAATGTTCCCGCATGTTTAATACATGCTCCCGATACGGTTGATCTATTTTTAGCGCATCGGCTGCTTCTACATAATTGGTAAATAGATCATAAACAATCTGTTGATCGTGGGAAACACCATCTTCCGTGGGGCCATGCTCCGGAGACCATCCCATTGGAGCCACTAAGGTACCATCGTCTCTACGCCGGAGATGGTCATCCCAAAATTCGACTACCTCCTTGATAATGGGATACGCAAAGTTTCTCAAATAAACAGTGTCGTGGGTGAAGGCATAATGTTCCCAGAGTGCCTGCATATACCAAGCGCTGCCAGGTGTGTTCCAAGAAAAACTTTCCCCACCGAAAATATTATTTTCCGTCTTCACGGTCCAGCCCCTAACACCTGGATACTGCTGCTGTGTATTTTTCTTTTTCACCTCCCTCATACTATTAATATAATCCAAGTAGGGGAAATGGCATTCTGACAGATTGGTAGGTTCAGCGAGCCAGTAATTCATTTGGATATTAATATTGGAGTGATAATCGGATCTCCATGGCGGGGTATTACTATCGTTCCAAATACCCTGTAAATTCGCCGGCAATCCTCCTTTTCTAGATGAACTGATCAGTAAGTACCTTCCATAATGGAAAATCAATGCTTCCAATTGCGGATCAACCGCTTTTTTATAGGCGAGTAAGCGTTGATAGGTAGGCAACGCATTTACGTTTGAAGCGGTATTTCCAAACGTTAGAGACACGCGGGAAAAAAGCTGCTGATAATCCGTAATATGATTGTTCAATAATGTTATATACTTTTTTGAACTTGCAGATTGAAGTGAGCTGTTTACTATTGGGCCCGGTGTTTCTCCCCTCCACTCTTTTTGCCGGTTATTGCTATAGTCGGTAGCGGCTGATAAGAAAACAGTGAACGAATCAACACTTTTTAAATCCAATAGAAAACCGCCGTCATCATCTTCTTTGACTGTTATGGAACCTCCCTCGCCTTTTACAATCAGTGAGGAGCTATATTGGAGCCCATTCTCCAGTTGGCCATTTACAAAAAGCTGATTTCCTTTGGCAGTGACTTTCCCCTGGTGTGCATCTATCAAACGAATCAGGAGCGAATGAGCAGCGTTTTGGTCTGCCGTGAAACGCATAACGATCACTTTATCCGGAAAACTGCAGAAATATTCGCGCTTAAAATGAACTCCTCCCATAGTGTAGGAAACACTTTGTACAGCGTTATTCATGTTAAGCTCCCTTTTGTATGCTGTTACAGGTTCTTCCCTGTCAAAATTCAACAACACGTCACCGAAGGCCTGGTAACTTCCTGTTTCCTGCTCGTCACCGGTCCAAAGACTTAATTCATTGAACTGAATCCTTTCATTCGTTACCCCTCCAAAAATCATTCCTCCCATCCTTCCATTTCCTATGGGGTAAGCATCTTTCATCCATTCCTTCGCTGGTTTGTCATCCCACAGCAGCAGTTCGTCCTGCTGTAATACAGCATGTTCCTGAGATTTAACTTGTTTCTGGGGAACCAATAAAAGAAGAGCAAAAAAACACATTTTCACAGCTGTTTGCATAAGGTTTATATCTAGATATGCAATGATAATGAAAAAGATCAAATGCCTATTCTTCTATAATGGCATCATCATAAGCAATCTTTGCATTTTATCCCGATAGGTTCGCCATTGCTTGCGCCTTTGATTACGGCGTTTCGCCATCCGTCCTGAACGGCGATGCAGGCAATTTTTCTACGTTGTAGAGATTGGGGTCGACGGGGTTATCCGACCAGGCATAACGTACATATCGAGGCTGGGATACCTCATCCGACCAAACTTCCACCTTATTCCCCAAAATTTTAGCATTCGCCCAAACGAATTTTTTATCGGCGCCAGCGATGGCAAATGCTGACAGTTCTTCGCCATCTATAGAAATCAATCCGGCACTCGTATCGTCAAAGCTAATCACGATCCTGTCACCTTTGATCTCAGCCGATCGGTAAAGCGGACCGCTGTATGTTAAATTCTTCTCACCATAGCTCAGGTTTCTGGCAATCAGTGCTAGACGGTCTCCCACCCCTTTTTTATTATCGGGATGAATGTCATTCCATTCTCCCAAATCAATCGTCACAGCCATCCCGGTATTGGGTAAATGAAGCGTTTTTAAACCTGCCTCTCTAAGAGTAGCCCAAGCGCTTTCAACAGGCAAATAGTTCGCATCGCCAAAATTAGGCAGCTGTACATAATAAAAGGGAAGATCCGGGTTTGAAAATTGGCTGCGCCAGTCCTGAATAAGAGCTGGCAACAGTTTCTCATACTCTTGGGCATTGCTGGCATTACTTTCTCCCTGATACCACAATACGCCTTTGATAGCATAGTCGGTAAACGGAGCAATCATTGCATTGAACAGCGCAGTCGGTTGGTTTTGTTCCACCATCGCTCCAGCCCATTCCTCACTCTCCAAGGGACGGTACACCTGCCCTACTTTATAATGCCAATAGCCTTTTAGATCGATCAGTTGTTCTCCAAGATCCAGGTAATAGGGTTTATCCGGAACAAATCCGCCTTTGCCCGCCGAGTTCTCTACCCGAATCACGATCAGATTTTTCCCCTCCTTTAATGTGCCATTCGGCACCTGATACCTCCTTTGGGGATACTGATACGCAGTGTGTCCAACTTCTTTACCATTTACATATACCCTATCAGCATCCACAATTCTGCCCAAGAGCAATTTCCCCTCTTTTCCTGCCAAAGATGCAGGAAGCGTCATTTCTTTTCGGTACCACACCACACCGTCCAAATCCCGAATCCCCTGATCCTCCCAATATCCAGGAATATTTATGGTTTTCCATCCTTTGGCAATATAATCCGGACTGAACCATTGCGGCTTTTCACTCAAGCCTTTATCCGGCTGCAGTGACCGGTCTCTACCATTATCCAGAGAACCTTCTTTCCTACTTGCTACATAGGCTGTATCCTGATTACGGGCAATGACCAACCGGATGGAAGAAAAGTCTTTAAGCCCTTCTTCGCTCGTCCACGCTTCAATAGGTGTACCACCCACACTGGAATTGATGATACCGATCGGAATGTGGTATTGCTGATAAATCGCCCTGGCAAAGAAATAAGCCACTGCAGAAAAATCCCTTACATTTGTGGAGTTTGCCCATTTCCATCCACTGGGCCTCAGCTCCTGTTGAGGTCCATGGAGGCTAGTGGCAGTAGGCACCCAAAACTGCCGGATTTCCGGAAAATCTGCCTGAGCAATGTCCGCTGCATAGGTAATATCATGGGTTCCCATCTGGTGAACCATATTCGACTGTCCGGCACATAACCATACATCACCAATGAGTACGTCCTTTAAAGTCAACCTGTTTTTCCCCTGCAGTTGCATATCATATGGTCCGCCTGCCTTCATTGCCGGAAAGGTGATCGTCCATTTTCCTGCTGCATCGCTTATTGTGGAAACCTGTTTTTCTCTAAAAATAATCTTTACTTTTTCACCGGGTGAGGCCCACCCCCATAGCTTCAAAGGAGCATCCCGCTGTAATACCATACCATCGCCAATGAGTTCCGGTAAACGAATCTGAGCAACATTGTTTTGACTTGTTGTCAAACACAAAACAAAGAACACGAAAGTGGATTTGATTACGTTTATCATAAATTCAATATAATCGGCTAATCTATTTGATGCTAATTTAGGTAATTACCTTTTCAGTTATGGAACGCATATTGTCTTCGAATGCATTTTTCAACATTTGTTGCCTGAATTTGCTCAAACACATCATTTCTCCATGTAATAGATCTTCAAATCAAGTAGTATTTCCTTCCATAAAAAGAATAATGCTCATAACTTCCATCCGCTCCGTTTCTCCATACAAGAAAACAGTTTCCCGCAATAAATACTTAAACAAAGCACATAAATATGTGCGAATCTCCACTATTGCCAGTGAACAGTTCCTATCTGTTTATATTTGTTTTTTAAACTGACTGGGGGTAAGTCCTACTGTTTTTTTAAATAATCGAAAAAAATAAGGTGGATTTTCAAAACCCAACGCGTAGGCAATCTCGGCAATGCTCCGATCGCCTGTTTTAATGAGGTGCTTGGCCTCGGTAATCAAAAATAGATGAATAAGTTCCATAGCTGTCATGCCGATCTCCTCTTTCAGGAGATCACTGAGGTAACGGGGAGAAACACACAAACGCTCCGCAATAGCATAAACACTTGGAAGCCCTAATTCTTTTGCCTCCCCCTTATCGAAGTACTCCCTAAGCTCATCATTGAACCTAGTGACCATCCTCCCTCCGAGTTCTGTGCGATTGATAAACTGCCTTTTATAAAAGCGGAGTGAATATTTCAAAATCGAATCGATATGACTTAATAGGATATCCCGACTGTAACGATCTTGGTTATTATGATATTCACATTCTATTTTCGTATAAAGATCCCATATAATCCCTTCCTCTTTGGGTGATAAATGAAGCGCTTCGTTGATTTCATAATCAAAAAAACCATAATCCTTTATGGTATCATGAAGATGGTGGCCAAAAAAAAAGTCCTCATGGATATGGAGCACAAAACCGTCTTCCTCCAGTTCCAGCTGTCCCATATGAACCGCTTGCCGGGGTTTGATGAAAAACATCGAGCCCTCCTCATGGTCATATTTAGTTCTGCCATATAGGATTTCACCAGCCTTTATCTTTTTAAATCCAATGGTATAAAAATCACCGACGTACTCCGTACCTACCTTCGCGCAAATCCGCTTACAGTTGATGACACTCAACAACGGATTTTCTGGTGGCGGATAGCCCTTAAACCGGTGTAACGCACTAATACTTTTAAAATGTTCCATCTTTGAATGCTTTCACTATACCAACAAGAAGCAATCAATCCGTCCATCGATTAAGTGCGGATTGATTGCCATTATGCTTAACCATTATTTTAGCGGTCACGATTTAAAATCCATGGGCAGCATTGGCCACATCGCTCCATTCTTCCCATGTTTTCAAACGATCCGCATATACCCGCTTGGTCCTAGGAAAGGCCTCTTTACCTAAAAACAAGCGCAAGGGTGGATTGGAAGTATCAACCAGTTTTAAAATCGCAGCAGCGGTTGCTTTTGGATCACCGTAACTATTATCTGCCTGATCCTTATAAAAATTATCCCTTACTCCTTGGTAAACTTCCATGTGCCGCGTATGGAAAGCCGAAGCTCCTCCCCAATCCGTAGTAAATCCATTTGGTTCCACCAGCGTTACGTGAATTCCAAAATCTTTCACCTCTTCTGCCAACGTTTCACCCAATCCTTCCACTGCAAATTTGCAAGCATTGTAGACCCCTAAAAGCGGAAAAGTAATGACACCTAAAAGACTCGACACCTGAATAATGTGCCCGCTTTTCTGCTCCCTTAGGATTGGCAGCACCGCCTGGGTAACCCATAAAAGGCCAAATACATTGGTTTCAAACTGATCGCGTGCCTCCTGCTCAGTGGTTTCTTCTATCGTACCAAAAAGACCAGAACCTGCATTATTGATGACCACATCTATCGTCCCAAATTCATGCTTCACTTTTTCTACTGCTTCGAAACAAGCGTTCCGGTCATTCACATTCAGCTGGACTGGCAAAAATGCCTCCCCGTACTCACGTTTCAATTCTTCCAGTGTTTCCGGGTTTCTGGCTGTTGCAGCCACTTTATTCCCTTCCTTTAAAAAAGCCTCTGCCCAGATTCTACCAAGTCCCCGGGAGGCTCCTGTTATCAAAATTGTCTTTGCCATTATTTCTATACAATTATCATTTAATTACAATACAAAAGTACCTCGGCCTCCTAACATTGGGATTATACAAAATCCGGTATTTACTATACATTTCTACAGGTATGATTTCCTGAGAAAATCCGGCCTGCAACCACAATAGCGACGCTAGCAAAATAGGGTAAAGTTATTATGATATAGCACACCATGTTATATCCAGTTCGAAGAAGTTTATATGAATTTCAAAGATGGCTTTGACCGTACATTACTTCCTTATGGATACCTTCCAACATCAGAAGTTCGGAACAGTCTTTTGATTAGATTCTATTTTTCTTTTTTGGTTGATATACTCCGAAGGCAGCATATGGAAGCGGGCTTTAAACGCCCTAGCAAAATAATTAGGTGTTGCAAATCCTACAGAATAACATACCTGGGCTACATTTAAGTCACTCTTTTCCAAAAGGATAGCAGCCTTATCCAATTTCACTGAACGGATAAATTCTACCGGTGTTTCACCAGTCAATTCCAAGATTTTGGTATATAGGGAACCCCGGCTCATCCCCACATGCCGACTCAGATCCTCCACGGATAAATTAGCATGTGTAAGGTTGGATTCGATATATGCCAGCACTTTCCCTAAGAGTCTTTCGTGCTCGGAGACAACGTTCATATCCGGAGGCAGCACTTTAAGTTGTTTACTATAGGTACTTTTAAGTTGCTGATTCAGCGTGAGTAAATTGCGGATTTTCACGTGTAGAATTTCAAAATTAAAGGGTTTCGTCATATAGTCGTTCGCTCCTGTCTCGAGTCCTATCAACTGATTCTCCTCTCCGGTGAGCGCGGTAAGCAACATGATCGGGATATGGTGCGTTCGTTTGTCTGCCTTAATTTTGCGGCATAATTCTATTCCACTCACATGCGGCATACTGATGTCCGACACCACCAGCTCGGGATGAGTAGCCAATACCTTTTGCCAGCCTTCTTTGCCATTACTTGCCTCAATAACCCGATAAAATGTTTTTAAATTATCTTTCAGATAAAAACGGAAATCATCATTATCTTCCACCAATAGAATTACTGGACGAACAGCATCCGGAACAGTATCTTCAGCAGATTCACTTTTTATCAGCAATTCTCCCGCTCCATCTTCATCTGTTAAATGTGTATTTTCCGTTCTATTAAATGGAAAGTGAAGGATGAAAATGGAACCCTTTCCCGCAATACTCTCCACTTCAATGGTGCCCCCATGCATCTTAACAAATTCTTTGGCGATAGATAAACCTATCCCACTGCCTTGATTCAATATCGCTCCTTGGGTTTCACTCTGGAAAAATCGGTCAAATATCTTTTCTTTTACGTCTTCTTCCATGCCAATGCCAGAATCCGCCAGTCGAACTTCCAACCCTTCCTTGTTGTCTAGAGCTTTGATCTCGAGGCATACTTCCCCTCCTTCCAAGGTAAATTTAAACGCATTGGATAAAAGATTAAACAAAATCCGCTCTACTTTATTCTGATCAAAAAAAGTAAAATAATCCCCAACATGACTTTTAAATGCAAAATGTATCCCTTTGCGATCGGCGAGATCCTTGAAAGATTCCGCAACCTCCCGTACAAAAGCAATAAAATCTCCTTCAGTAGCTTGTAGTTTCTGCTCTTTAATATTTCTAAAATCGAGTAGCTGGTTCACAAGATTCAACAGCCTACGGGCATTTCGCTTAATCATTTGTAGCTGCCGATTTCGCGGATTACTCGTCTCCTGCTGTATCAACTGTTGCACCGGCCCCATAATGAGCGATATGGGAGTACGGAATTCGTGACTCAAATTAGTCAGGAATTTAATTTTCATCTGATCAAATTCGTGCAGACGTTCTGATTCCCGCCGCTCTTGTTCAATCAGTTGTTGTACCTGAAGTCTTTCCTGTTCGATAGCAAAACGGGCTTTTAATTTTTGAATGCCGCGATGACGAATGAGCAGCAGGATGGAACCCGCGGCCAATACATACAAAGCATAAGCATAATAGGTTAACCAAAAAGGGGGGTAAACGGTAATCTTAATAGAGCTCACCGGTGTTGTCCACTCCCCAGCATCACTCGCAGCCTTTACCTTGAACACATATTCTCCCGGGTCCAAGTTGGTATAAACGGCCGTAGTAGTCTGCCCCACACTGTTCCAATCTTTATCAAAGTTTTCCAATTGATAGAAATACCGATTTTCATGTGGAGATGAAAAGTTAAGCGCCACAAAACTCAATGAGAAATTCTGCTTATAGTCTAATTGGATTTCCTTTGCTACGGAAATATGTTGATGAATGGGTGCATTTCCAGCAGGCTGAACACTTTGATTGGAAACTTTCAAATCGGTTAAGACCACTTTTGGGACGCTTTTATTGGCATGTAAGGTTTGGGGATCGAAATAATTAAACCCATCAGTCCCTCCAAAAAAAAGACGTCCATCTCTTACTTTTAGCCCCGCACCCAAAACAAACGGACTGCGCTGGATACCATTATAGTGGGAATAGTTTTTAAATTTTTCAGTGGCAGGATCAAAACTGCTGATCCCCTTATTGGTACTGAGCCAAATTTTCCTATTCTGATCTTCCAGAATTTTATATACCACTCCATTAGAAAGGCCATTTTCTTCCGAAAAGGAAACCATGGAGCCATTTTCTGAATAGCGGGTTAAGCCGCCTCCTGCAGTGCCTATCCAAACAACACCATCATGCCCACTAAAAAGCGCCGTAATATTGTCGCTAGGTAAAACACTATTGACTTTGTTCAGCATTTTCGAAGAGCCTGTAAGCGGGTTATAAACAGCAATGCCAGAACCACTGGAACCAATCCAGATATTGCCCTGCCGATCTTCCTCTATGGCTCGAATATAACCATTTAATGGAATGTCTGATTTTTCAACTTGACTGCTATTATGATGAACAAAAATCTTCTTCTCATGATCATAAAACGTTACCCCCTCTCCGTTTGTTCCTATCCAAACATTTCCTTTACTATCTACTTTCAAACAAAAAATATCGTTCCCGCTAATGGATGATGAACTAGTCCCCGCTTTTAGCTGCTGGCATTGACCGGTTTGGGTATTTAGTATAAATAAACCGTTCAAATACGTTCCTATCCAAATTTCGGCAGCTCTTTTTTCCATTGCAAGAATAGAAAGGTGTCTTCCGTCAGTAGCACAGCCCATCGGGAGATGACGGAAAGCACTTGTTGCAGGGTCAAAAAGATGAAGCCCTCCGCCGTCTGTACCAACGTATATCCCTCCATTCTCCCCTTCTACGAAAGAGGTTACAACCGAAGCACTCAAGCCAGAGGGGTCAAAAGCATTGCTTTGTCTTAAATTAAAAAAAGCCAGATTTTTATCATACTTATTTACACCTCCGCGAAAGGTTGCTATCCAAAAAACACCCTGATTATCAACAAACACGCACTTCACCGATTTTCCGACCAAACTATATTGGTTACGGGCAGTTCGTTCCACCCGTGAAATTTTCCCCTTCACGGGTTCCAGAATATCAAGACCTTCTTCGGTTCCTATCCAAAGTTTACCTTCCGTATCAGTAGCAATCGTATAGACAATATTGCTACTCAAGCTCGATTTATCGGTACTATGATGATGGTAATTAATAAATTCTTTACCGTTAGGCATCAACATACTCAAGCCTTCTGTTGTACCCACCCAAATATTTCCCTGCACATCCTCTGCAATGGAGCTGATATAGTTTCCGGAAAGACTGGATGGGTTTTCTGCCGAATGGGCAAAGTGTTCCAACACCTGCTCTTTCGGATTATACTGATAAAGACCTGTGCGAGTTCCCATCCAGATCTGCATTTTTCGATCACGGTAAAGCTGCAAAACAGCTTGATTTACAACTCGTTGATCTTCTTTTCTTTTTAATGCCAAGGAGGAAAACTTACCAGTTTTAACATCCAAAATAGAAAGACCTTCATAATTGGCAACCCAGATATGCTGGTTGGCATCGCTGGAAATAGAAGTGATCGGTATGGTTTCCGTTTCTTTAAAATTCTGGAAAGCATCTTTCTCCCGATCGTACCGTACCAAACCAGAACGTGTCCCGATCCATAAATTACCTGCCCGATCTTCATGAAGATCCAATATATCACTCGAAGCAATGCTGCTTGCGTCGCCTACTTTATGCCGGTAGATGGTAAAATGCTGTCCGTCAAACTTATTCAATCCATCATCCGTGCCAAACCACATGTATCCCATGTGATCTTTAAGGATGACACTAACCACATTGGAAGAAAGTCCTTCCTTACTACTGAGATTCAAGAAATTCAGGTCACCGTTCTGCGAAAACCCATTTTTAAAAAGGATCAGAAAAAATAGCAGAAAAAGACACTTTAGCAACTTGACGAACATAATTTTAACATTGCCTCCTACAAATGTTGTCTAAAATAATTTTAATTGATCCGGTTTATATACGGCACTGGTTTTTCTAGGTTTAAAAATACGATTCTTCCTTCACTTTTACGCTATATGCGTACGTTATTTATCACTTTTGACCATTTCACTTTCAGGCGCACCTAAATAAGCTGGTTTCAAGCCACCCATATCCAACATGATTTTTTGAAACACAATACCCGGGTCAAGCGGGCGGATACGCAAAGTGTGGACACCCGTGATATCAATTACATGATCAGTGGCTGTTTCGATGATACGTTTGGCCTGCCACTCACCCAGTTCGCCCCGATAATGTCCATTGATATTGACTATCTTTTCTTCCCCTCCGTCAAACGATACCGCATAGCGCAGGCCTTTATTTGCGTTAAAGTTTAAAGTGGGTGACGTGAGCACAATCACTTTTGCCTTTCCTGTGCTGTAAAGATCAACTTGATATTCGAGGTATGTTTGGGCATTTGGACTAGCAGTAACCGGCGTGGTGGTGACACCTGAAAGCGTTTTACCCAAGTCGGGAATCGTGATCCATGACACATTTCCATCTTCACCGATGTGCGCATAGTGTGCCGCTTCCATGGAAACATAACCATCCGATTCAGCAAAAATTTTTCTTTGCGCTTTTTGAGCGGTGTTCACATAGCTTACCAATGGCATGATGCTTTTCGGCGGATCGTTCCAACTACTATAACCTATGCGCACCTGATCCATCATATGCGACCATTTGCCCTTTGCTATATCTTCGTTGTAATGTACCGTCAATACGGAATCCCGTTCAAAACAGGCCTTTACCTGATCGGCCCAATAGTTAGCTACCTCATCATTTCGCTCGGCGAAGTATTTGTTCTTAGCTACGGCGAAGTACATTTCATAGAGATTGGCACAGGCATTAATGGGAAAGAGCACCAATTCATCAAAGGCATCCCTGAGTTCCTCTGGTAGGATATAGTAGAGACGCATGGCATCCACTAACAGGTCGCGATAGTCGTTCGTTACCCGTTCAAACTCACTATAATGTTCCAAACTGTAGGTGTTTTCATCCAGCAGTTCGGGTGTTACCCGATGGTTATACTTGGTATACGTATTGATCAATCGCGCCGCTTCTTTGGCATACTTCACACCAAATTGCTGGACACACCACTCCTCTGTATGCTGCAGTAAATTCGATGGGTTAAAACGGTTCGGATCCCAAGCCATATCCAAAAAGAAAGATATGGGGTATTCCATCGGTTTTAAATCGCCCACATTCACGATCCATACCCTGTCAACTCCATACTGATAAGCTAGATTCATCTGCTCCCACACGCGCTGTATCTGGCTGACATTGATCCATTTCGAATTGCGGGGCCCACCCACATAATCGAAATGATAGTAAATACCGTATCCCCCGCTTCGCTTTTTATCGCTTAAACTGGGCAATTTCCGGATGTTACCCCAATTATCGTCACATAGCAATAAAGTCACATCATCCGGTACACGCATGCCTTTATCGTAATAATCCTGTACTTCCTTATACAAGGCCCATAGCTGTGGAGTCTTTTCTGCAGGTTTTTTGGTGATTTTTTGGATAATTTGGCGCTGGTCGCGCACAATCTGCTCCAGTAACTGAATATTACTTTCCTCGCTCATGGGCTCATCCCCGTCACCGCGCATGCCTATCGTCACGATACTTTCATGATTGCCCATATTCCGAACGCCGTCTTCCCAAAATTTCTGGAGCACCTGACGATTGCTTTGATAATCCCAAACTCCTTCTCCATAGCGCTTCCACTCCTGCTGCGCGCGCTGCATGGGCTCGTGGTGGGAGGTTCCCATAACCACCCCGTATTCATCGGCTAACACTGGATTCAACTGATCATCATCATTAAAAGCTTTCCCCCACATGGCAGGCCACAAATAATTGCCCTTCAGCCGAAGGATCAGGTCGAATACTTTCTCATAAAAACGATGGTTTAACCCGCCGAATTTTTCGTTGGCCCAGCCCGTTAAGGCAGGTGCTTCATCGTTCAGAAAAATCCCCCGGTATTTCACGGCTGGCTCTTTTATGACATGGCGGCCTGGGAGTAGATAGATCTCCTCGTGTGGCTGTATCGGTACATCGGCCCACCAGTACCAGGGTGAAACGCCAATTTGTGCAGACAGCGTGTAAATCCCATAAATGGTTCCGCGTTTATCACTCCCTGCAATCACATAGGCCCGTTCTATGCCTTCCACAGGGTTCTCCACGAGTTGTAATAAAGAGGACTCCCACTTGCCACGGATATTACGAACATCTATTTTATTGTTTTCTATCAATTGATCAATAATATCGCTATGTCCAATGGTTCCTGCAATAACGACGGCCTCGGTTGTTGTAGCTGGCAGTTGATTGTTCCACAAAACCGTATTACCGCTTACAGATTCCAGATCATGCTGAAAATTTTTTACTGCACGGATTACTCCCGGCCATTCATCCTCACTACTAATCAAGATGGTTTTTACGTTGGGCCGGCTAAGTGGATATGCCCCTTCCTTTTGATGAAAGGACACATAGGTTTCCGTTTCTACCGCGTAGGTTTTGCTTACCATCAGCAACAGGGCAAACCAGGTCGCTCTCTTCAGCAGTCGCACCATACTAGTGAAAACATTGTTCGGTTTTACGTTTTTTAAAAGATAACTTTCATGTGCAAGCATAGGCGCTGATGAGGGTTAAATTTAAGGTTTATATTAGCTGTAAAAGTAAAGGCCTTAGCAAATGATCGCTGTCTCTATTGTTGTCAATGATGGGACAAATGTTTAAAAACGACATCGCTGCCCACGATTTAAAGAATCTCATTAAACATTTGTACTGCTAAAATGGTAAATCAACGCATTACTTCCTGTTGTTTTCCAGTAAATTAACATCGTTTATCTATTTGTAATACGTATCTTATGCATCATTCAAACCGTCTAAATATTCACCTTTTCGTACGTTCGTTTTTAGGCCTTTTTATCCTGCTATTTTTCCCGTCCGCACAACGTCTTACCGGAGAAGGTCATACTGAAAGGTTAAAAGATCGCTACAAAGGCTATTTCCCCATGGGTGTTGCTGTGAGGCCTACTGATTTGAGTGGGGAAACGGCTACACTCATCCAGGATCAATTCAATAGCATCACCGCAGAAAATGCGATGAAAATGGGCCCTATCCACCCTCGGGAAGATCGCTATTTCTGGAAAGACGCAGATTCGATCGTGCATTTTGCTATGGCCCATCATATGAAAATACGGGGTCACACCCTTTGCTGGCATAACCAGGCTCCCGATTGGCTATTCCAAGATATGTCAGGGAAAGATGTCAGCAAAGAAGTGTTGTTGAAACGGCTGGAACAACACATCAAAACAGTAGTGGGCAGATATAAAGGTCGGATTTATGCCTGGGATGTAGTTAATGAAGCAATTGCCGACGACAGCACCTTTCTAAGGAAGTCCAAGTGGTTTGAAATTACCGGAGCTGATTTCATCGCCAAAGCCTTCGAATATGCACACGAAGCAGATTCAGAAGCCATTTTGTTTTACAATGATTATAATACTGAAATTCCGGCCAAGAGAGAAAAAATCTACCGACTTTTAAAAAGCCTGCTGGATCGGGGAGTGCCCGTGCATGGTATAGGCCTACAGGCGCACTGGTCAATCAATTCTCCCAGCCGTAAACAATTGGAAAAATCCATTCAGCAATTTTCTTCACTGGGCCTACAGGTGCAATTTACCGAGCTGGATATATCGGTATACGACGGCCACGAAGGTGGTCAACTCAGCCGAAACCGACAACAACCTCTTCAGGCAATCTTTACACCGGAAATGGAACAGCAGCAATTGGAGCAATATAAAATGGTGTTTGATGTATTTCGCCGTTATAAGAAATCTATCAGCGGTGTGACCTTTTGGAACGTGTCAGACCGCTATACCTGGCTTGATAGCAGGGGAAAGAAGAATTATCCCCTACTTTTTGACCAGCACCTACAACCCAAAAAAGCTTTTTGGGAAGTTGTCCATTTTTAATGCTTTTTATACAAGGAAAGCGGATCCGCCGATTGCAGAAATTCCAAATCATACACCGGCCGCTCCAGTTCAGCAGGAATCGGCCTTTTGCTGAACTGCTGAAAATAGAGCAAACAGGCATCCTTCCAAACCTGAGCATCCCTGGCCTGTCGTCTTAACCTACTTTGCACGTCTTCAAAACGTTGCTCATCCATATAGTGTTGGGCATTATCCCATATTTTTTGAAAATCCCTTACTTGGTGCACCCCTTGATCGTAACGGTAACAGAGTTCATCCCATAAGGTGCGGCCACTTTTTGTTTGATAATCCCAGGAAAGATGATGAAACCATAGCAAATACATTTCCGGGCAGGTGTTCACGTCATTCCACTGTGAAGCTAGCGGTTCATGATACTGACTTACGGCATTGCTTCCCTTTGGGGATCTGTCGAAACCAATCCCCGCTGAGTCTGCTTGATGATAGTAGGGAGGTGTCCAATCTATCCGCATATTTTTTGGTGCCCACCACGGTCCCGGCCCATAATGCTCATGGGCCGCAAAAATATGATGCAAGCCTAAAGGCATCGAATAATCTACAGCAGCTTCGTGGCTTTCCAGCATCATTTTCTTCACGGGTTGTAAAAAATTGTGTTCCCAATCTTCCTCTTGGTTGTCTGTATCCCCCCTATCTCCGAAACTAAGTTTCAGCCACTCGTCTGCTATTTGTTCACTGCTTAACTGATCATTCCAGGCAAGACGACCAAAAGCGTACCAATTGGCCTGTGCAAAAGGATGCCCACACCAATTGGTATCCAATCCGGTATTGGCCACTCCGGCTATGGCAGTATATTGCTGATTAAAAAGGCTACCATTTGTACACTTGGCTACCGTGCTGCCCGCCCCTTCCTGATAGGTATCACTTTTTAGACATTCTTCCCATAGCGGTGATAAAAACACTAACTGATAGGCATGTCCAAGATATTCCTGGGTAATCTGCAATTCGGGCATGACGGCTGTTTTTTTCATCGCGCCGAAAAGCGGACTAAAAGGCTCGCGCGGTTGAAAATCTATCGGGCCGTTTTTTACTTGTACGATCACATTCTCCCGAAACGTTCCATCTAGCGGCATAAATTCATCGTAAGCCTGCTTTGCCCGATCTTCATCGCTCGGACTGTACACAAATGCCCGCCACATTACAATCCCGCCGTGAGGTTTCAATACATCGGCCATCATGTTAGCACCATCCGCATGGCTACGGCCAAAATCCTGTGGCCCCGACTGCCCCTCGCTATTGGCTTTTACCAAAAAGCCTCCAAAATCAGGCACCAGTGCGTAAATTTCCTTGACTTTAGCTTTCCACCAGTTGATGACGGCCGGATCTAAAGGATCAGCGGTTTTTAAACCACCCAATCTTGCCGGCGAAGAAAAATTAACCGAGAGATATGTTTTGATACCATAAGGCCGTAAAACATCAGCTATCGCTTTTACCCGTATCAATAGATCATTCGAAAGTATCTTGGGTGATGCATTCACATTGTTCAGAACGCTTCCATTAATTCCTATAGAAGCGTTCGCTCTGGCATATTCCTCCCATAACCTCCTGTCGTTATCCGTCACCGAGAGGTCTTCTTCCCCTCTCCAAAAGAGCGAGCGACCCGCGTAACCACGCTCTACCGAGCCATCCAGATTATCCCAATGGTTTAAGATCCGGCGTTGATAAGAAGGATTGATGATTTCTTCTTTCACCAGCTGTCCTGTTTGCTGCCGCCGTAATACTTCATATACACCATACAAGATTCCAGATGCTGTATTGGCCTGTACGCCAAGATTGTCCAGTTTAAATCCATCATCCTTGATTGCCTTATCTTTTCGCAGCCTAAGCGTAACTGTTGCCCCATTTTCTCCTTGCCATCCTTCCTGCAAAGCTTTTATCGCTTGGTTCAGGACAGCCGATTTACCGGAACATACAACCGTAACCGGCTTTGCCGCTTTTTTCCTGAGCCAAAGCTGATGACCATCTTCTGCTTTTACCGCAAAGAAGCACATGAAACCTAACAAAAAGATAGCGATTCGTTTTCCGATCGCTGTATTCAACGTAAGCTTGATATCATTCATAAATAAACAACCTTTACTGGGCAAAATTACTGCTACAATCTTCTTCATTTGATAGCTCTTTCTTTAATCAGCGTGAACCGTTTGGCCATAGGGATCTATCGGAATAATCCTACCTGCTGGCGTGTACTGTAACTCCGTTACCTTCACATTTCGAAGATGTGTTTTTCCTTCTGAGAGCTCTGTGTCATGATAAAAGAGGTACCACTTTCCCTTAAACTCCATGATGGCGTGATGGGTGGTCCATCCGATTACCGGCTTTAAAATCACCCCCTGATACGTAAAAGGACCATAAGGATTGTCTCCAATCGCATAGCATAACAGATGCGTATCCCCCGTAGAATACGAAAAATAATATTTTCCTTGATATTTGTGCATCCAAGCGGCCTCGAAGAATCGTCTTTCATGATCCCCCCCTTTCAATGGTTGGCCATGTTCGTCAAGGATAAGCACATCCTTCGGTTTTTCGGCAAATTCGGTCATTCCCTCGTCCATCTTGGCTATTTTCGGACTTAATGCAGGTTGCTCATCCTGCTCCAGGTCAGAAGCAGAGCCGTCGGGATCAAAACTTCCGCTTGCCCATTTTTGCAGCTGCCCGCCCCAGATACCCCCAAAATACATGTAGCTTTGGCCATCTGTATCGGTAAATACCGCCGGATCAATGCTAAAACTATATCTCATAGGATCAGGATGGGCTTTGAAAGGCCCATGAGGGTGATTGCTCTCTGCAACACCTATCCGGAATACCCCTTCTTTATCTTTAGCCGGAAAATATAGATAATATTTACCATTTTTAAAAGCAGCATCCGGGGCCCATAATTGCTTTTCTGCCCAGGGCACATCCTTTAGCTGTAACGCGATGCCATAATCCTTAATCTCGCCACCGATGCTGTCCAGGGAATAAACGTAGTAGTCTTTCATGGCGAAATGACTCCCATCATCTTTCTCAGGAATACCTGCGTCATAATCATGTGAGGGATAAATGAACATCTTGCCCTCAAAAACGTGAACGGAAGGATCAGCGCTGTAACGTTGGCTGATCAAGGGTTTAGCGATCGCTGTAGCAAAGCGCTCTTTTTCTGATAGGGAATCGTTTACCACAACAGTGGAATCACTTTGATATTGCTTTGAACCCTGTGAATTACAGGACAACACAAAAGCCAAAGCCGGTAGAAAGTATGTTAAATTCATTTTTTATTTTAGAATCAAGATTGGCTGCCCCATCTAGGCGCAACCAATCTATCGGATGATCAGTCAAATTAATTATATCCCGGGTTCTGGTAAGTAGCTTTCTCCGCATCACTCATTTCCATGCCATCGAGCTGGCCTTGTGGAATAGGGCGCAAGTAGTGATAGGGTTGTATGTTACGCGTTACCCTCACTGGTGTATGGTCTCCCTTCGCACTTCCGCATATTTCATAGGTGGAAGCGAGGTTTGTCCACGTTTGGGTACGTATCAAATCATACCAACGATAACCTTCACCATAATATTCACGCGAACGTTCTGCCAAAACGTAATTGATATCAATCGTGGCCGAAGTTGCCGCTATCATCGCTGCGCTATTATCTTCCACTTTGCTTGTATTTCCGTTATTGTCCCAACGCCACTTGCCGGCGCGTGCACGAATCACATTGATCAACTCTCTGGCGCCTTTGCCTGCTTGAGGCGCGGCTCCCTTCACCGCGGCTTCAGCAGCTATAAAGTACAGTTCCGAAAATTTGGCAATGTTGAAAGGACGGGTACTCGCTGCATTCGGTTGCCCCAATCCGTTACCACCATCCGTGCGATAGGGGCCGAGTTTCCAAAGCCCGGGATAGACAATCCGGCTGATTCCACGTGGTGACACCACAAAATCCGCTCTTCCGGGCAATACCCCCGCACCGATATTACTGTTATAGGTCGAATTGGAGTAATCGATCGATGTAGCCGGTTCTTCATTCAAAAAAGTGAAGATCGGCTCACCCGGACGAACCTGCAAATTGTTTGCATTATAGACAAACTGCTCTGTATTCCCTCCTTTAGGCCAGTTGGCTCGATAAACAGTCGTAAAGGTCCCATCATATCTGGAATCATTCGTTTTGTCGGCAAAGGTATTTTCGATAGCACCAATAGTTGGGCTCATCCGTGTCCACGGGCGCCCCAAATCTTGCGACGCTTCCCGCTGCACAGAACTGATGGTATTACTCCAGTTCGGATTGGTAGCACTTCTAATGTCGGTGTAGTTCCAAGTCATCATCCACCCTGCAAAATTCTCCGGGGCTTCGCCATTGCTATAGGTAAGGCTACTTCCATTATAAAACTCGCTCGTTTCGGTATGGTCGGCATACAGCAGAATCTCATTGTTACGATCATTTTGCCCGAGGTTAACATCATAATAGGTTTCCTGTAAACGGAACGGACCTGGATTGTCGATAGCGCCTGCTGCAATATCATATGCCTGCTGAAAATACCATTGCGCATCACGTCCGTCAGGGTCAACCCGACTTGTTTCCGGATAAGTAGGTATATTGTTGGGATTTTCCAGCCACCAAGCATAGGTCAGATAAGCTTTTGCCAAATAAAGACGTGCAAGCGTTTTGGTTACCCCACCCGTAACGCGGCCCACATCTGGCAACTCATTTACCGCGGTCAGGAGATCAGGGAATATCGCCTTTGTATATACCTCCGGCACGGTATTACGCACAGAAGTCCGCACGGGGTTTGTATTGAATGCCAGCTCTCCCGCACCCAAATCTAGGGGTACCCCGCCAAAGGTCTGCACGAGTAAAAAGTAGTCGAACGCCCGAAAAAAGCGCGCTTCCGCAATCAAGGCTTCCGATATCGTTCCTACCTCCGCCGCATTTTCGATGATTCCACTGGCGGTGTTGATGTTCGAGAATGCTGCACCCCATACCACATCCGCACGGCTACTAACGGAAGTGATATCCCCCTGGCCGCTTAAATCCATGACCAAAAAATTCTGATCCGCACTTTGTCCATAGGTCACTTCATCCGTTCCGGTAAGAGACGTGTTATAATAATAAGCCTGTCCGTATATGTAACGCAGGTGTGCATACATCGAGGTTAATCCGCCATACACTCCTTTCTCGGTTTTAAAAAAACCGGGATCATAAATACTACGTGGTTGTTCTTCCAAAATTTTAGAGCAGGATACCAAGAATAGCGTCATCAGGATCGCTCCTATATAATTTTTTATATGAATATGTGTCATCGCGATCTTTTTTAAAATGTCAAATTAATACCAAACAAATAGTTGCGCGTAGCAGGTGTATTGGTGCCGATTGTCAGTAAACGACTTTGATACGCCGTGGTTACTGCCGCATTTTCATCACCGTATGAATTGGTTTCAGGATCCATACCTGATTCGCGGTGGTAAGGCGAGAACAATACAAAGGGATTCTGCACGGTACAATAGATACGCAATCTGTCGATACCGGCATCTTTTATCCATTTTTGATTGAAGTTATATCCCAAAGAAATGGTCCGTATCTTCAAAAATGATGCATCAAAATAGCCCAAGGTAGAGCCATACTTTGGATTATCCCCACTGGCTATTCCGCCGGGTTTCGGATAGTCGGCATCCGTATTTTCCGGTGTCCAATAATCTACTTTTACATTCCCCCTACGTCCGCTCAACATATTGAGATAACCGGATGATCCATAAAGTGTACTAATGAGCGTTCCACCGCTTTTAAAAACGCCCACAGCATTTAAGTCAAAGCCTTTATAAGCTAGCCGGGTATTAAAGCCCCCCTGAAAATCGGGATCAACATTTAAAACTTGCCGATCATCGGGTCCGATCTGTCTAGTGGGTGTGCCATCGGCATTGTATTCGCCTGTGTATTGCACCTTAATCATGCCTACATTTCCGCCGGGTTCCAATACATCCAGATAAGGATCCCCCTCTTGCCAAAGACCGATCTTTTGGTAGTCAAAAATGACATTGATGGGAGAACCGACGAACCACCAGTTGCTTTCGTCCCTTAACTGTCCCGAAGCCAGCCCCACCAGTTTGTTGCGATTAGCGTAAAAGTTGACACCCGCTTCCCATGTAAGACCGTCAGGGTTGTCCAATATCACCCCATTCAGGGAAAACTCAAACCCTTTATTTTGGCTTTCTCCTATATTCGCTGTATAACTACCTACACCTGATGTATTCGGCAGATTCACATTCAATAGAATATCTTTTGTATTGGTTACATAATACTCGAAGGTACCAGATAAGCGACTATTCAAGATGGCGAAATCCAGCCCATAGTTCCATGTTTTCGAATATTCCCATCCTAAATTCGCATTTGGAAGGGTGGATACATAATAGCCGGTAGAATAGTTATCATTTCCAAAGTTGTATGGCCGGGTACTTAAGCGTCCAAGAGTTGCGTAGGGGTCAATGGCCTGATTGGATGTCTGCCCATAACCTACACGCAGCTTCAATAAATTGATCTGTGTGATATTCTTCATAAAGGACTCCTGTGAGATGTTCCATCCCGCGGATACCGCAGGATAGGTATGCCATTTAAAACCATCCGCCAGTCGGGAAGAACCATCAGAGCGCAGGGTTGCAGCCAACATATAACGGTTGTCGTACGCATACATGGCACGTCCCATCCAAGACGTCAGCCCCCATAACTCATAGTTTTGGTCGTCAGGATTAATGGTAATCTCACCCGCAGCCTGCCCTAGATTATAGAACTGAAAAGCATCAGAAGGAATGTCTCTCGCCGAAATACGTGAGCTGTTAAATTTGTTTCGTTCATTAGAGTACAATGCCACCGCATTCACCTGATGCTTTCCGGCAAACGTGCGGTCATAAGTAAGTAGGTTCTCCACTACCCAATGGTAGTTATGCGAATTGCTGATGGCCGCCGTAGAGGGTGTTGTGGGGGTCGCATTATTGATGCCCTCTCCGGTATATTCTCCACCATTTATCTGACGAAAGTCCAACCCCACGTTAACCCGATACTTTAGCCCTTCTACACCCGGAATTTTTACCTCCCCATATAGGGAGTTATAGGTTGCATAACCCCTGGTTTCGTTCAACCATGTGTCTTTCAACCCTCCCAATACGTCTTTTGAATACACCCATTGCTCATCTAGGGGCATTCTGACCGTTCTTTTCCAAGTTCCATCCTCATTAAAGGGATTAGCGATGGGCGACATACTTAAATTCCCATACATCCCCACTTGGGAACCCTGCGTAACGTTGTAATTATTATTAGTCGTAAAACCAAGACGTATATACTCGCCTATTTGCTGATCTACCGTACCTCTTAACGAAAAGCGCTTGTATTGCTGACTGGGAATAACCGCTTCGTCATGGTAATAGCCCGCGCCGAAATTGTAACTTCCCTTATCTGCTCCTCCTGAAACACCAACATCATGACTCGCCAACATAGCCGTTCTGTAAAGTAGGTCTTGCCAATCGGTGTTGATATCGTCTGATTCATCTACTCCGTTGGAATATTGACCAGCTGCAGCACGAAGAGCAACAAATTCAGGTCCATCCATCATACGGTATTTGGCAAAAACTTTTTTCACTCCCTGGTAACCATTGTAGTTGACCTGTGCTTTTTGTCCGCTTTGTCCTTTATTCGTAGTAACCAATATCACTCCATTGGCACCGCGTGATCCATAAATAGCCGTTGCAGAGGCATCCTTCAGAATATCAAGGCTTTTGATGTCATTGGGATTAATGTCTCCGATTGACCCGGCGAATGGAATACCGTCGAGCACTATCAAGGGGTCGTTGCTGGCATTTAGCGAGCGGGTACCACGAATGCGGATTTGTGTTGTTGCCCCCGGTTGGGACGAAGATTGCGATATTTCAACCCCTGATGCACGTCCCTGCAAAGCCTGTGAAATATTGGGCGACGGCACATCCCGCATGGCCTCTCCACTAACGGAAACCACCGACCCCGTTACCGATTCTTTCCGTTGGGTACCATACCCCACTACCACTACTTCCGAAAGATCAGCGGTGCTTGGCTCAAGGCTTACCTGAATGGTCGTTTGATTACCCACGGCCACTTCTTTCGGTAAATACCCCACGAACGAAAATACCAGGACTGCGTCCTCCCCCCGCACCTGAATGGCATAATTACCATTTCCGTCACTGGTTGTGCCCGTGTTCGTACCTTTCAGCATCACACTAACTCCGGGCAGGTCTTTGCCTAATTCATCCAACACCTTACCTTTTATCATCGTCTGCGCACGAGTAATCATGGACAATGAAATGAATAGCGCTGATATCAACAGGACACGAAAGTGCCTAAGAAATCTCCAGCGTGCAATAACAGAAAATTGTAAAATTGCATTTTCCATAAAAATTGACATTTAGTTTATAGCTTGGTTAATATTGCAAACGTACTAAGGGATATCGAAAAATTGGCCTTTCAGAAAAGCACACAATTTCTTTTAAATCAAACTGACTTTGTGAACCGGTTTATTTTGGATATCTTGCTTGTTAGTTCTAGTCCAAAAGTATTTAATCCAGCAAAGAATGTCTGATACAAATGTTCATATTAATAGAAAAAATGTTTAACTGGCAGATTGGTTGATGGAAGGGAACGGGTTCCAGCAAAAGATTAAGCTGAACCGATAATTACCGCCTACTTGAACGGGTGGTTAAAGTAAGGCTTTGTTATTACAGAAATAGTAGAATCAGATACAGAGAAGCTAAAAACTATGCTAAACAAAAAACCGTATTTGTCAAGGAGATTCAAAAAAGGAACAAGGCTGTATCACACAGATCTACTTACCATTATCTAGGAATTCTATCACAGTCTTGTTAAACTCTTCTACTTTTTCCACAGGCACAAAGTGAGTGGCGTCTTTAAAGATGACTAGCTTGCTTTTAGGAATATGATCCGCAATCGTACGGGTATGCTCTTCCTTGATTAAATCTTTTTCACCGGCCATTACCAGCGTAGGTGCCTTTATTTGTTTAAGTGTTTCCACTTCAATATGTGGTTCATTTAGCAATAAGGTCATGAGTCTCTTCTTTTTAAGGGATTGTTGGTCTGTGCTATTGAGCTTATCCCGCTCTTCTCTGATCATCTCTAAGATTTCTCCACTTACAGCATCTGTTGTAGATGCTAAGACTGCACCTGTTATGGCCAGTTTGTTGACGTATGACGGATATTTAATAGCCATGATCAAACCGGTGTTTCCTCCGTCACTCCAGCCTAAAATGTTTGTACTAGAGATATGCAGCGAATCAAGGAGCTGCTTCATATCCTCAGCAAATTTATCATATGTTAGCGGTTCCGTACTTTCATCCGTACTTCTTCCCTGGCCACGGGTGTCTACAGCTATTACTCTGTACGTTTTAGAAAGCTCCGGAATTTGCTTGGCAAAGGCGTTTATAGATTGACCGTTACCATGAAGCAATAGAAGGGGTTCACCGGAGCCATATGTTTCATAATAGAAAGTGGCGTCTTTTAATTTGACATAGTTTCCTGCGCTGTCTATGCTTCCGTACTGAGGACTGTGTGGCGAATTAAAATTGGTGTCGGCTTTAAGCAATGAACCTGGAGAAATAGCTACTATAACTAAAAGTAAAATGTATTTATTCATAATCGTTAGAAAGTGGACATTCATTTAAGTATTTCTTTGTAATTTCCAAAAGTGACTTCAATAAGGGCACTGCATTTATAGATGTGTTTATATCGACTGTAGTGTTTGCCATACGGCACAAATGTATCAATCCTTGTTTAACTCTACTAAATCAACATGTGACTGATAAAATCATTTACAACATATCTTTTTATTTTTCAACTATTTATAACTGTCTATTAAATTTAAATTCACTACTGTCCAAAATGCTAAAAAAATGATTTAAGGAAAAATGTACATATACAGCCACCTTATTGGGAGAAATGTTAATCTTAAATACACCCTTACCTGACCAACATGCATTGATCGGAATCGTATCGATTGTTATTGGAATGATATTGCATGGTGTAAAAAGCAGGAATAGCGTTTAATTAATATTTAGTACATCAATCTCCTAAATTTTAAATTTCCACTGAAACGTTTGAATGAGGTAGTCTTTTTGCTATTACCTCTCTTAATCTTTCTCCATTATCATCTCCCCAGCATCCTAAAGTACCAATGACAGGAATTAAACTTTTTCCAAATTCAGTAAGGCTGTATTCTACTTTTGGAGGGACCACAGGGTAAATTTTCCTGGTAACGAGTTCGTGTTCTTCCAATTCTTTTAACTGAATGTTCAACACCCTGCGTGAAGCATCCGGTATTTTACGTTGTAATTCACTTGGCCGTTTATATCCTTCATTGATAAACCAAATCAAACGCATCTTCCATTTGCCATATAAGACTTCACCTACCAGATCAAGTCCGCAATTTAAGTTCGGTATTATTTTTCTCTCATACATAATACAAAATTAAACCTATGTTCACAATGGTGCAATAGGGGAATAATTTATCACTATACGAATCACTATTCCGTACTTGTAGGGAAGTATGATACTGTTCAAATTTGCACTAAAGCTATTAGAATGAAACAAATTTTAGATTATCAAAATGAACTGTCTGTTAAAACCGACTTGTTAACAGGCGAACAAAAGAGATAAGCAATGCCACTACTGCTAAAATGCATTGAAAACAAGAGATATTTATAAAAATCAAAATTTTAAAGTAAAAGCAATGAAATCGACCATTTTAATCACAGGAGCGTCTTCTGGCATTGGATTGGCTACGGCCTTATATTTCTCAAATCAAGGATGGAATGTAGTAGCAACAATGCGGCAACCAAAAAATCAGATAGACCTAAAAGATCATGATAACATACTGATGCTACCGCTAGATGTAGAAAAGCCGTACACGTTCAAAGAAACTATTACAGAAGCCATTGATAACTTTGGAGGGATCGATGTATTACTCAATAATGCAGGATACGGACAACACGGCCTATTTGAAGCGACCCCACCAGAACAGATCCAGCGCCAGTTTTCTGTCAACTTATTTGGAGCAATGGAAATGACGAGAGCCATATTACCTTATTTCCGCAAGCAAAAAAGTGGAAATATTATTACAGTTACCTCCGGTGTAGGAAGGGTTACCGTTCCTTTGGTTTCTGTTTATGCGGCTTCAAAATTTGCATTAGAAGGTTTTTTTGAATCCCTATCGTTCGAACTTTCTTCACAAAACATTCAAGTCAAACTGATTGAACCGGGTACCATAAACACCAATTTTGAGCGTACCACAAGAGAAAATTTTGCAACAGATGACAAACTCAAAGACTATCACAATTATTTAGAGAAGATGGATGCTGTATTCAAAGGCATTTATAATAGCAGCGCAGCGTCTCCGGAAGACGTAGCGAAGGTAATCTTTGAAGCGGCAACAGATAACAGCTCAACGCTACGTTACGTAGTAGGCGATGACCTTAAACCGCTGATTGATATTCGAAATGGTGGTACAGACGAAAACTATATGCAGGTGATGAGAAATACGTTTGGAGGATAACAAGTCAAATGGTCATCACCGCAATGGCCTTTATGAATCATGGCAGGCTATGAAACTAATGGACAGGCCCACATTTGGTGATATGAGGACTCGTAAAAAGTATCGATTTTTGGCATCGAAATAAAAAAACCACGGCAATTATTCTCGTTGCCCTTATTGAACGGCACTAGAGATAATTCAATTAACTAACACACATGTATCTACAATGAAGAAATCGTATTTCCTACTAATCATCGCTTTCGTAGCCACTTTGATAACGACACAATCGTTTCGCTACGACAAAAAAACAAATGTAAAAGTTGCGTATGACCCCCGTAATCAATTCCAGTTTAAAACCGCAGCCATGTGCGGAACGTCAGATTGGGATGAAAACTATGCCAATATAGAAATGCCCGCACTGAAGGGTTGGGGCAATTATCATTGGGAAATATCTGCCGCGTCAGATAGCGTCCAATATTATTTTGATCAGGGTATAAGTATGTATTATGCTTTTCACAGCATAGAAGCGATTGCTTCTTTTGAAAAAGCTATTCGTCTAGATCCTTCGTGTGCTATGGCATGGTATGGGAAAGCACTAGCTATGGGACCAACAATTAATCACGAAATCAGTTACGAAGCACCCGTTACAGCACTACAGGCAGCTCGAAAAAGCAAAGAGCTTTCGGCTCTCTGTACACCACTTGAAAAAGACCTCATCCAAGCCATGCAAGTACGATACGGCTTAGATACAACTGTCACCGTAATGCAGCGTCGGCAGCATTATGCCGATGCCATGAAACAGGTATATATGCAACATAAAAACAATGCGAATGCAATAACATTGTTTGCTGATGCATTACTACTATTGCATCCATGGGACATGTATGAACATGACTTTACACCTAAAGCGTGGACGCCAATCATCCAATCCCTTTTAGAAGAGGCAATGGCGTTATCACCCAAACATCCCGGTGCCAATCACTACTATATTCATACACTTGAAGGTTCAGCACAGCCGGAGACAGCCTTAAAAAGTGCTTATCTGCTGGATACACTAATGCCTCAAGTTGCTCATATGACGCATATGCCCTCCCATATTTATATCAGAACGGGCCATTATCAACGCGGAATTCAGGTAAACGATGCTGCTATCAATGGTTTTAACCAGTACGAGAAGAGCTATCCACCGGTAGCAAATGGAAAAGGGATTTACGTTAGTCATGCACTTCACATGAAGAGCGCCTGCGCACAAATGGCCGGCAATTTCCAAACAGCTATACAGGCAGCCAACGAAGCGCAAGAACAAGTTACTCCGATATGCTATGCCATGCCGAACACCGCCCTAGGCAACTTCATGCAATATATATATGCAACACCGGCATTTACGTACGTTCGTTTCGGAAAATGGGACGAAATTCTGCGTTTGCCAGAAACAGACACCTTGCAATTCTACGACGCATTGTTGCACTTTGCAAAAGGCATTGCTTATAGCCGTAACCATCGCATCGATTTAGCGAAAAATGAGCTGCAACAATTGCAAAAAGAAATGAAGAATGAATCGTTTAAAAGAGATGAAATGAATTATAGCACTGCCTTTAGCATTGCCAGCCTAGCAGAATTAATTTTACAAGGTGTTATTCACGAAGAGAATAATGATTATATCTCGGCCATTAGTAGCTTTCAGAAAGCCGTCCTTGCAGAAGATCGTTTGCTCTACAGCGAACCACGCTCATGGCCTCTTCCCAGCCGGCAGTTTCTAGGCGCCGTGTTAATTAAGTCAAAAAACTATGAGGAAGCCGCTTCCATTTTTCAACAAGATCTTAAAATCAATCCTAGTAACGGTTGGTCTTTGACAGGTTTAAAAGCCGTATACCAAATAGTAGATAATGCGACAGCACTAAGGAAAACAACAAACGAATTGACGAGCGCCTGGCAAGTAAAAGATACTGCGATTAACACCGCTGTATTTTAATACCAGAAATTTATGAACATGCAAAAAGATTAATTAGAATAGAAGCGTAACGCTTGCAGGTTGCGAACACTGCAAGCGTTACTTTTTAGAAATCACAGCGAAGTCAGCATTCACTTATGCCCCCCGTTTTTCAATTATATTATATTGTTGGTATGGTTTCTCCATCGATTACCTATTCGGTACCGGTAAGATAACTTGCACGCAGTGAAACCAAAAACCCAAGCAATTCTGCTACTTCTTCTGGTTCGGCAGGCCCACCGTAAGGTATTCCGTCTAAGGCATCCGTTATACGTTGAGTAGTTTGTTTCACGGAAAAATGAATCACATAGGGATAAATTAATCCCTTATTTTGCTTAATAGTGTAATGCTTTACTTTTGTTTTATACATGAAATATTCATGTTAGACAAAACACAAACAGCATGAATATTCCATATGACCGTTAAAAATCACACCGAGTGCAACGAGCTCATTTATTCCATTGAATATACACACTCATACCGCCGAAGGCAGCATGAATACCTTATGAAACAGGCACAAATAAATAAATAATCATATACATATGAAAGAAGAATTTATCTGATCCGCCTTCGCTCAAAGCATATCAGGGAAAAACTTACACGAGACATCGCCATTTCTCCATTCCGCAGCCACAGGTCTTTGTGCAACTTTGCAGTGTTGTTAATTGAATCATAAACGTCTAAAAAATTAAAAAAATGAAAACAATAGCTTTAACTGCCAGCTTTTTACTGACTTTCTTTTTAAGTCAACCAACATTTGCCCAAGGGAAAAGAGTACCAGCCTCTGCCGGAAGAGATGAGTACATCGAAGTGGAGAAAAATGTACGCCTTCATGTGACGGATCTCGGAGAAGGACAACCCATTGTGCTTATACATGGATGGCCTTTAAATGATGCCATGTACGAGTACCAATACCAATATCTAGTGCGAAAGGGATTCAGGGTTATCGGCATTTCACTTAGGGGCTTCGGTAAATCAGATAAACCATATGGAAAATACGACTTCGATGTGTTTTCGGACGACATTAAGGTTGTGCTGGAAAAACTAAAAATCGAAAATGCCGTGCTGGGTGGTTTCTCTATGGGCGGTGCAGTGGTTATTCACTACGTAACCAAGTATAATGCCGCACATGTCAGTAAACTAGCTTTATTCGCCGCTGCTGCCCCCTCTTGGAAACAGCGTGAAGGCTATCCTTTCGGTGTATCGGATGAAGTAGCTGCAGATTTGATAAACGCCACAAAAACCAGCAGACAGGACCTGATCGCAGGCTTCGGCAAAGATTTCCCTGCCCAGGAAGGAGGAATTTCCAAAAACGTAGAAAAGTGGCTCGAAAGTATTAACCTGGAAGCTTCACCTTATGCTGTAACCGAATCTATTACAGCCCTTCGCGATCTCGATCTACGACCTGAATTAGCAAAAATCAACATCCCTGTCGCTATCTTTCACGGTACAAAAGACAAACTATGTGATTTTTCCCTGGCCGAACAGCTGCATAAAGGCATCAAAAATTCGTACATCGTAAAGTTTGAGAACAGCGGGCACTCCCTCTTCGTTGAAGAAATGGACAAGTTCAACACTGAGTTGGAGAAATTTGCCAAAAAATAATCAAATGTATACCCTTTGCAGTTATCGGTAACTGTAAGGGGTACATCTTTGTAAATAATCGTAATTTTTAATTCTTACATTTATATCTATTTACCTATCATGATACATCAAGAGAATTTGTTTGAAAATAATCTGAAGACATTAGGACTGGTGTCGATAGATGAAACAAACACAGCAAACTTAAATAACAGTATCTACAAAGATTATATTAAAATCTTATTTTTACCTAGCGGGTATAAAATTCGTGTCGATTTTAATGAATACGTTATAAACAAACAAGCCCTTTTCTTTGTTGCTCCCAACCAAATTCTCCAGATAGAAGAAACTGGTTCTGAGGCGGGATATCTAATATTCTACAACGCAGATTTCTATTGCATCCAAATACACGATGCTGAAGTAGCTTGCGATGGTTTGTTATTTAACAATATCAATAATATGCCGCGGGTAGATGTTGATGAGGAGATCGATTTTATCAATTTCCTTTTTCATCAGATCAAAGGTGAGTTTCGGCTGAATGACACCTCACTAGAAGAAATGATACGGACCTATCTCAAGCAACTACTGATTAAGTCCACACGCCTATGGAAGCAACAACACCTTGATAAGGAAGCCGTAAACCAAAAAAACGATCTCGAATTTTTCAGAAAGTTCACCCTCCTGGTAGATGCACATTATAAGGAAAAACATAGCGTTGCTGATTATGCAGACCTCCTTTATGTGGCGCCAAAAACGATCACCCATAAATTCAAGCGCCTGCTCCTTCCTCAACCAAACGATATCATCAAGAACCGAATTGTGTTAGAAGCAAAACGCTTGTTGGCACACACTTCGTTGACTACGAAAGAAATTGCCTACGAATTGGGTTATGAAGATCCAACCTATTTTAGCAAGCTATTTAAGAGCAAAACAAACTATTCGCCCTCTGATTTTAGAACTTCGTTCAACTGAAGAGCTACCAACGCTTGCTCAAAAAATCCGACAGCAGCTTCTAAAGCACTGACTTTGGGACATTAGTGTATCTCACACGCCAGAAAAAGGACACGAAATAATCGCTACCACACGCCCACAATTGGGGAGATAAATCAACAAATAAAGGGATTTAGTTTATCAAGTTATAATCCCAACTTTATACCACTAGTATACACGACGCAGTTCAATAAAAAATAAAAACGTTTAAGAAAATGAAAACACTGTTAACCGCTCTCCCAAATTATATTGCTGGAAGCATTTCTCTTACATTTGGCATCATATATTTGGTTAAGAGCTCCTTCCTAAAGTATCACGGCCAAGCCTTGGAAAAAAAGTGGATACATGTTGAGCGCGAGGTGCAAATATTAATGCTAGCTTTAATGAGAGTGGTTGGAGGTGGTGCACTGGCAACAGGCTTTGTTATCTTGATATTGCAATATCAATTTGATAAGTATCATCAAGCATGGATTCCTACAACAATCCTAATTGCCGGCGGTCTACTATCCCTAACCAGTCTATACGCTATGCTATCAGTAACATTACAGACTAAAGGTCGTCCTCCGATAGGAGTGATTTTAGTAAGCCTATTACTGATGATTGTTGGCTTTTTTTTAAACAGCTAACGGATAGCAGAAGTATTTTGCCCAAGGGGGGTGTAAAAAGTCTGCTAACGTCATATCGAGTGTAGCGTAGCGAAATCGAGATATCTGTTAATGAATCAATTGCAAATTAAAGATTTAACTTCGTTGAGCCTTCGGGTTCTCCACTTCATTTCATTCCGGTCGAAATGACGACTTTTTAGACACCTTCTTCACCATTTATCTTCAAAATCAAATTGACTTTTGCATCGATGCAAACATTTTCTTCCGACGGCATTATTCCAAAATAGCGACGACGCGCGCAGGTGCGGCCGACCCTCCAACGATTTTAAGCGGAAAGACACAGACTTTAAAGCCGGAAGGAGGCAAGGCACGCAGGTTTGTCAATTGCTCCATGTGTAGATACTCCCTTTCGATTCCAACTCTATGCGCCTCCCAAAAATAGGTCGGATCGTTTTCTTCTTTAGCTTTTTTTGCCATAAACTTCAAAGGTAAATCCCATCCCCACTGATCAATTCCCATCACTTTCACACCCTGATCTATCAACCAAAGCGTTGCTTCACGGCTCATTCCCGTCCCCTTATGTGGGAAATCCGGCGTTCCCATTAACGTATCGCGATCGGTTCTTATCAAGACAATATCGCCTTCTTTTATAAGAATACCATTCTTATCGAGATCTCTTTGCAAGTCGTCAATTGTTATGGCCTCATAGTCTTGCTTATGACTGCAGTCGATCACAATGCCGTCTCCATAACACCACTCCAAAGGTATTTGATCAATGGTTTTAGCCTGTTTGCCTTCCACAACCGGACCGTAGTGCCAGGGCGCGTCGATATGAGTGGTTGCATGGAGCCCCATATGCTTGATGGCATCATCCGCCCAACCCACCCAGTTCTCCGGGAATAAACGAAACGGTAATTTCAACGCCAAACGTATCAGCCAACGTGATTTTTTATGTGACTTGTGCTTCATTTTTACCCTCATAAACCACGGATCTCCGGCATTGTATTGGATCGGTTTAGAGAGGTCAATTATTTTCTGCTTCATTTTTCAAACTTAAATAAAAAAAAAGATCTGACGCAACACGCCAGATCTTGTCCTAAAAGGATCGTGTTATCGATCAATTATTAGTGCATTTAACATGCGTCAGTTAAAACCTCTTCCATTTTTTCTAACAGTCCCGGAATAGGGTTATCACTTGTATTGGTAAGGCATAAGGAACCATTAACGCAGTTAGCGCCAACCGTCTGCTCCATACCTTTACCCGAACGTACCATCGGGCCGTACAGCGATTTTAGTTTGAGCTCACCAAAGTCAGTTGCATACTTTAATCTACCCAAATTTGTTACCATTAATTCTTGATTAAACGCCTCCTTCAATACGTCGAGCATTTGCGCGATGCTTGGACTATCAAAAGTCAACTGTCTAAAAAATGCCAAGTAATTTTCAACGTGTTCCACTGTGTCTGTTCCTGCAAGTCCTTCCTTAGCCAGTCGGGCCACCTCCCAGAACGGCAAATGCTGCTCGCCTTCAAAATATACCGGGTGCGTTGTAATGTTCAAGCCAAAGTTGTCATCTAGATGAAGTGCCTTCCGCGAGCAGATAGGCGTAATCATTTCAATTTTCTTGTCGGCCCATGCCTTGCGCATTCCTCTGGAAGCAATCAATACGGCCGCACATAGTGCTCCATGAACAGTTGTTTGCTCGTTTCTTGCTCTTTCAAGTATTCTTTGCGTAACCTCCTCCGAAAATCGGATGGTAGACACCTTTGGTTCAAACAATTTCGATTCGTTATCGGAAACGGGCACCTGCTCGGCAATATCCTTTGGAAGATCCTCCGGAAAGCCCAAAGTCTCATCATTTGATTGCTGCGGTTCCATACGGGCCAACTCTTTTCCAGTTACGGCTTGCAAGATATCTCTTACGAGATAACTCACAGCAGTACCATCAGCGATGATGTGACTTGATACGATTATCAATACGGAACTTGCTGGTTTTTGAACTAAAACGACCCTAATGAGCGGTGCCTTCTCTGTGTCAAATCTGATAGGAAGTTCCTTTTCCACTTCCTGCGTCCAGCGGTAATCATTGTCTGCATGAACCACTCTAAATGGAATTTCAACGTTCTCCATAGTTTCCAATACAGGTCTAGAGAACTGGTCCATTACCGTTCTTACGGAGAGATTTGGGTGTCGCTCTTGCACCTTAACAAGGGCCAGCTTCCATGCTTCAACAGGAGCTTTTCCTTCAATTTCTGCCGCAAGGGCAAAATCCTTTGAATCGATCTGATCCAAAAGCCAAAACGTTTTCTCGAATGCACCTAATGTGCGATTTTGATGATTTGTCATGTGTAAATTATTATGTATTTATTTCATTTCTATTGATGCCAACTCTTATATCCCGATGTATTTTGAGGGATTTGCATATCCCATCATATTGTGTCATATCAGGATAAGTCGTACTATAAAGTATTTAACTTACTGGCACTTACTCAAATTTGACGATCCAAAATTCGGGAAACATTCGGCGCTAGAAATGGACAAAATCCTACAGGTATTGTACAATTTCCACGGAATATCCTGCTTTTTCATGCCCTCTCAGTGAGGCAAAGTTGCCGCAGTAATTATTTATTTGAAATCACCAAGTTTGGGCGTTGCAGTTCCGCAAGTACGCCGATTCGCGTGCTAGGACTGTATTATCAGAATAGGCTAATTTTACTGCTAAGAAATCGATACATATTATCGAATTCAAATCTGCATCCATCAATATGAAAAAATTACCGGAACGAGCTAGACAAAGCCTTATTGCAGAAAAAGGCTGAAGACGCAAAAAAGAGAAAAAAGCCTTCTAACACGGGTAAGAAACGTATAAAGTAGAAGATGGCTGGCGGCTATTCGCTGTTTGAAGAAAAGCTAAACGATCCGTTGTGAAACGGCTTTTGCAACCGCTTCAGTTAAGGAAGCAACATGCAGCTTCTCGTAAATCTTTTTTATGTGACTTCTTACGGTGTCATAGGTTATATCCAGTTCGTGCCCAACCATCTTATAACTCATGCCCCGCACAATGCAGCTCAACACCTCTTGTTCCTTATTGGTAAGTCCGTAATCAATGCTTGTACTGACTGGTTTCTCGTAATCGCCGTTGGTATGGATGAAGTATAAGAGCTTCCTTGCAACAAGCGGCGTCATCGGAGCTCCACCGTTCAGTAATTCTTCGATACTTCTTATAAGCGAATGATTGATAGCACTTTTTAACAGATATCCGGAAGCACCGGCTCGTATCGATTCGAAAATTTTATGATCGTCTTCAAATACCGTTTGAATAAGAATCATTAAATACGGAAGTTTGGTCTTCAGCTGTCGAACCGCGTCTATACCATTCTTTCTCGGCATTTTAATATCCATTAATACGACGTCTGCACCACAGTCTCGCACCCGCCGTACGCAATCTTCTGCATCCCTGTAAACACCTACTACTTCGTAAGAGATCTGCGTGCTTAACAACAAAAGGATGCTGTTTCGAATGTTTTTGTTATCGTCGAATATCGCAATTTTCGTCTTCATATTATTTTCCACCTATTTTAACAGCTTGCATACGCGAGATCGCACGGTAGATAAAACGCTTAAACGGTTATGCCTGCCAGATTAACCGACTGACAACAGCGCGTTCGGTATTCATACCTGTTTTTTCTGAACATGTTCGTTACTGCGATGGTTGTAACGCACGTTCCTATGTTGACATGTTTTTTGCTTTTCCTATTTTCTATATGACAGAGACAAAATTAGGCCGGTCGGGGTATTGACAGAATGCATAAAAGTGGATCATCGTTGGACGTTTTCCTCAGACAAATATTGCTTTTTGAATACGATCGGCGAGGCGCCAACACGTTTAGTGAATAGTCGATTGAAATAGGCAGGATCGTCGAACCCCAATTGATGTGCTACTTCCTTTACACTGAATGCTGTATAGCATAATAATCGTTTTGCTTCCAATACCAGGCGATCTTTAATAATATCGCTGGGAGATGGCAAATTTAAACGGGATAATTTTGCTGTGAGGTTCTTTGGAGTCAGTCCGAGTTGATCCGCATAGGCAGCTACTGTGTGCATTCTTCTGAACTGGGTTTCGACCATCCTGCTAAAGGTTCTGTAAATTTCAATATTCTTTTCGATCTTACAACTTATCGCACTGAGTTGTTGTGTTTTCCACATCCTCGTAGCCATTATGATCAACTGCTTCAAATAGGTCCTGATCATTTCCTCTTGGGAAGCCTCCCCCCCACCAAGTTCCTCCACCAGTTTTTTGAAGATATATGCGACGTCTTCTACTTCCTCTTGCACTACCCGGGTCATGGCCAAATTGTATACATTGTTAAATAAAATACCATCACAGGCCACTTCTGCATCATGGATTTGAACGCAATAAAAGTCTGTATTGAAAAAAATAAAATGTCCCCCCACCTCGTTTGAACGCAGAATCCGAATCACCTGGTTGTTGCTGATAAAAAAAAAGGAAAAACTCTCCGTTTCGTAGGTTGTGAAGTCTACTTTCAGTGTGGATCCTGCGGGAAGATAGAGTATCAGAATATATTTTTGGTAAACGCCGGCGTTTATATCCCTTAGAATTTCTCCATCCATCTCAGAATAGCCCAATATCTTGTAGTTTGATTCGAAATATTTTAATAAAGCCATAATCAAGAGTTATTTAAGACGATTAATACAGCAATCAGCGACAAAGATGGAAACTGTATATCGTTTATCCTAAAAAGGGGAAAAATCTGCACGTTATATGTCCTTTTCTCCATTCTTTAATCCACTAGTAGAAGGCAATTTTGTAGCATAAAAATTCACTGTTAGTGCTATGAATAAGTTTGGAAAATATTCCCGAAATCTACACACATATAATAAACAAACAACAGCAACCCAGGCCACAAGCATCGGTATGGCATCAGTCAATCAAGAGAGCGTACAAAAGATAAACAATAGGCATTACAGAGATCATATTAAGATCCTTTATTTGCCGGAAGGCTATAAACTTACCATCGATTTTGCCGTATATGAAACGCACTATCCATCCCTTTTCTTTATCGCACCCAATCAAATTTTGCGCATTGAACAGGCAGCGTCCCAACCAGGGCAATTGTTGTTTTATAACCGTCATTTTTATTGTGTTCAATTAGATGACTCACAAGTTTATTGTGATGGTTTACTCTTCAACAACATACACAATATCCCATTTGTATGTCTCAACGAGGATGAAATGGAGTGTATCCATTACATTTATCGCCATTTGGAGAAAGAATTCAAACTTCAAGGCAGCTCTTTTGAAGAAATGGTCCGTACCTATCTAAAACAGCTATTTATAAAAGCCACTCGACTCTGGACCCGTCAACATGTACAGAAAAGCGTAACCGAAAAAAGTGACCACCTCGAGTTCCTTAGAAATTTTACGCGTTTGGTAGATGCACATTATAAGTACAAACATCGGGTAACAGATTATGCCGAGCTTATGTTTCTTGAACCTAAAACCATTACCCATAAATTCAAGCGAATGAACTTGCCCCAGCCTAATGAAATTATCAAAAATCGGATTGTGCTGGAGGCAAAACGGATGCTGGTTCATACATCGCTTACAGTAAAGGAAATAGGGTATGACTTAGGTTACGATGATCCGGCTTATTTCTGCCGTTTATTTCAAATAAAAACCGGTGTATCACCACTCGCTTTCCGCAAGACCCATCGTTAAAGGAGACCAAACCACCACCACTAGATCCCTAGTGTCCAATTTAAAAAGAAAGCGAAACCGTCTGTCTATTCCTCATAAAGACGGCTAATCTCCTTCCATCTTTTCTGAACCAATTCATTTTTCATTGGTTCAAAATTTCTGACCTCTATATTATTCTTTTTGACAACAATGCTGTACGGTTGGTTCATTTTATTTGTGAGATGGTATATTGTTACAAACTCTGCAAAATCTTCAAACCAGGATGCCATCCCATACAGCGAAACATAAGGTGTTTGCTCAAGCGCTTTATACACTTCCGGTGCAGACGCTATCGCTATCGCCTTTCCACTCCGGAAACGTGTCGTTTCTAATAACGGATTTACAAACGCATCAACCGGCACATTCATTTTATGCCAGACATCTTGCGTAAATGGAGTAGGCTCAACCAATGCATCGCTCTCTTCAACGTGCGGAGTAAAATTTAAAACGGCATCTATCACATGCGTAGCCTCATGAAGCAATACATATTGAATTGCATCCAGATCTCCTGCATGGATTATCACTTCAAATTCAGTATTTGCCGATCGGTCAAAGCAAGTATTTTCTTTTGTTGTAGCCCATTCAGAAATACTTTCATTAAGAATGCCAGCCCGAAAGGTAATGTTAAACATTTCTGTTGCACCGGGAATCTCCACAGGAGAAGTAATCGCAGTATTGGGCATATTGTCCATAAAACTGATGCTATGTAAATGCTTCTTTAAGATCCGCTGATGCAGGGGTGGCAAGATAGAAAAAGCCTTTTCAACTTTTTCTTGTTCCATTTCCGTCAGTTCATGGTTTGCAGGATCCATTCCCGCTTTCTGAAACATTTTAAAGATACTTTCCGGCGCCGGAAAAACACGTTTCTCCAAATTCCTTTCCTGCTGATCTCCCAATACTTGAGCATACGTGTTAAATGAAAAGAAGAAAGAAAAAAACAAACCTAATAAGAATTTATCAATCATTGTTTAAGATGCTATTAACCCGTTATGTTTAAAGATTTGATCAGTCCGTCAATAATCTTGAAATGATATTGCAACACAGTCGGGCTGCCTGGAAACGTACCTGAAATTTCAGCTGTCAAGACACTTTCCGTTTCATTTTCCTGATAGCTGATCGGCTTCATGACGATACGGTATTTTTCGCTGGCTTTGGCAATCCATTGCGTTATTTCACTTCGGCCATTATAGGTTTGTCCTTCGTCAAAAACGACAGCCGTTTCAGAAAAACAATTTGCATAGGCCGCACTATTGAAATCATGCTGCGCTTTTATTAAGTCGGCAATAACTTTTGGTAAATCCATTGTATTTATTTTTTGATTGTTAATCATTTATCCGGTTCTTCAACAAGAACATTCTGCTGTTATTTTAGCCCTTTCCTGCAACGGGTCATCTTTCGGCTACGGTTTCTCTATTCCAGCTTTTATTCGCTATATATGTTTTTATTTGAACAAATTTCAGGTATATATTCGTTCTGTGCAAGTAGGGAGAAATGAATTGCTTAGGGAAAATTTATTCCATATAGTAGATTCTTGGATGGTAGCCGCACCGCATCACCAATCCTCCCGTTTGCTCTATTAGCGTAATAGGGTGGCCAGTGGATGATTCGATTGGCCGTTTTAACTGAAATCCTGTTTTCTGATATTCAGTTTGGCCATTTTTGATTCCAGGGTAGTAGGCTTGATATTCAGCAGTTCGGCGGCACCATTCGCCCCACGTATTCGTCCATTGGTTTTTTTAAGGATGGATATGATATATGCTCTTTCTGTTTCCAGCTGAATATGCTTGACTTCTTCAAGCGTCTGGATGTTTGCATTGTCGGACATTTTATTTGCTGTCGCAGCAAGACTTCGCATTAATTGCAGTTTCGACTTGCCATCATTAAGAATAACGGATTGCTCGATTATGTTTTCGAGTTCACGTATATTTCCTGGCCAATTGTAATCGTACATTTTTTCCATCATTGATTCAGCAACACCGTTGAATGGTTTTTTAAATGACGTACAAAACTTATTTGCAAAAAATATGGCTAAAGCTGCTATATCCGTTTTCCGTTCCCGTAACGCTGGCAGGGTGATCGGAAAAACGTTGAGTCGATAATAAAGATCAAGCCGAAAGTTTCTTTCTGCTACCTCTTTTTCCAGATTCCGGTTTGTGGCAGCCACAATTCGAACATCAACTTTTTTAGGGTAACTGCCTCCCACATATTCGATTTCTCTTTCCTGTAACACACGTAACAATTTCACCTGCATGGCAAGTGGCAATTCCCCGATCTCATCTAAAAAAATAGTCCCACCATCAGCCTGCTCAAACCTTCCTTTTCTTTTTTCAATAGCACCGGTAAATGCCCCTTTTTCATGACCGAATAACTCGGATTCCACCAGCGTAGCAGGAATGGCAGCGCAATTCACCTTGATAAACGGCCCGTTTTTCCTGGGCGAAAACGCGTGTATGGATTGGGCCACATTTTCTTTTCCGGTACCACTTTCACCTAGTATTAACACGGACGTATCGTAAGGTGCCACTTGTGCCGCAAGATCTAATGCTCCGAGTAATAAATGGTGGCTTCCGATAATATTTTTGAATCCAGCTTGGTTCGTCAATTCACCGTTTTTATTACTGACAATAGCAGGCTGGCTTGTCGATATCACTGGTGACGTTTGATCATAAATAATCCTTTCTGCCAGTTCTGCCAAACACAATTTCAACCGGTTCAGCAATGCAATATGGTCTTTGTTATAAACACCGGGCTTCCGGCTGTAAAAGAAATAATGAACCGACAACCCATAGCTCAAGGCGACTGGAAATACAAGATAGGTTTCCAGCCGGAATTGATTCGAAATGATTCCTTGCAACGAAAAGTTTACGCTTTTCTTAGACACAAATTCATGGTTATGTATACCTGCGTTGTTATCTGTACAGCTATTTTCAATGATTGCGGAAAGATCACATTTATGTAAACCTGTAATTGTCATTAGTTCTTTTCCACCGATAAACTGGTATTCATCAAAACCGATACGCAAATAGCCTGTGTCACCAAACTGTTCCGCATTATACGGCCTAATTCCCGATGTGATCAGATCGAATGGTACAAAAGGTTGTAAGACCCTTGCAATCTTTAACAATTTTTGCTGGGTGTCAGAAGTTTCATTGCTTACTTCGGTTAACTGCTTTTGCAAAAGCGCTTCCTGCCTCAATTTTGATTCAAGGCTATGTTCATGGAGATACCATGCAATATCCAATGTAACCAGCAGGTCTTTTTCCCTGAATGGCTTCACAAGGAAGCCATACGGCTCCGTTGTCTTTGCTTTTTCCAGCACTTGTTGGTTTGAATTGGCAGATAAATAAATAAAAGCGATATTTTCCTTCCTTAGTTCCCTGGCAAGATCAATGCCCGATCGTTTTCCGTTTAACCGAATATCCAGGATCACCAAATCCGGCTTCTGTTTCTGAAGAAGTTCTTCGGCCTCTTCAACCGAAGAGGCAATACCGGTTACACTGTAACCAGCTTTGGTTAATATTAACCGTAGGTCGTTGGCTACAATAAATTCATCTTCTACTATAAGCACGCTTTTACTCATAAAGCTCGATACTTAAAAATTTACTAAAGTTTTGTCCAAAAATTGTTTGTCTAAGGTGGTGAACCTGATCGTTATATGCATTCCGTCGTGACTTACCATATGAATACTGCCATTCAGTTGCTTGGCAAGGCCCCGTATCAGATCAAGCCCCAATGAGTCATGTTCCATTAAATCAATGTCGTCCGGCAAGCCAATACCATTGTCCGATATATTCAACAATAACTGATCAGCACCGTCATATTGCAAGCTGATGCGCACTGTTCCTTTCCGCTCACTCGGAAATGCATACTTAAAGGCATTGACCATGCACTCATTGACAATCAATCCCAGCGGGATTGCCTGCGATACATCGAGTTCCAACGGTTCAATGTCTTGTTCAATAACTATCCGGTTGCCGGTATTAAAACCATCGTGAACATAGTTCACCAGTTCGCTGATATATTCATGTATGTTAATGGAAGCAATGTTTTCAGATTGGTAAAGCTTTTGATGAATCAGGGACATGGCATATACCCGGCGGTGGCTGTCGTGGATGGCGGTACGTGCAGCATCGTTATGGATATACACCGATTGCGAATTCAGTAGGCTCATAACGATTTGGAGATTGTTTTTTACACGGTGATGCACTTCTTTCAATAGCCATTCTTTATCGTCAAGTAGATCCTCTAACTGTTTATTTTTATGGGTGATCAGCTTATTGTTCTTTTTTCTTAACCGGTTTTGGCGGTATAGAAGGCCGGCAATAATAATGACGGCGGCAATACCTGTAAGCGTTAGATTTTTTACAAGGGTTGCCTGTCTTAGGTTAGCCTTTTCAAGGGCTGCCTGCTCATTTAGCAATGCTATCTGACTTTCTTTTTCCTGCGTCTCGTACATCACCTGAAGTTCTTCGGCCTGTCTGATTTTTGTTGTCTTAAAGTTAGAGTCAAGCAACTGTGTATATTTTTTGTAGTGGGATATCGTGGAGACGTTGTCTCCAAAGATAGAATCAATAGTAATCAACCAGCGATACATATTCAGATCGACTGCCAGATTGCGTTGTATATTGGGCATTGTGAAATATTTCTCAAAGTTTTCTTTCGCTTTTCGATATTGCCCTCTTTTAAAGTAAAGGAAGCCAAACAGATTGTTGACTTCGAATTTCCTAAGCGACCCCCTGATCGCTGCGGCTTTGGTCTCCAGCGAGTCCATTTTTTTTATATGCGTTTCTGCCAGATCTAACTCTCCCAGATTTAGATAACAGTTGGAAAATGCAAAATGATAAAAGTATTGATCCGTAAAGGTTCTTGGAATCTCTACCTGTTTGGAAATAGCCAATGTGAGACTCAGTGCTTCTTTCGCACGAGCTTCACCCATATAAGTGATTGCTGTATTCAGGATGCCATACACTGCGGGATTCCGGTCTATAACAAACCGTTTTATTGCTTTTTGTGTCATATCAAAGCTCTCTTTTTGCCTGCCCTCGGATTCAAAAAGGGCCGCTTGGCGGCTGTAAAAATAGCTCCATCCAATACTGTCACGGCTGCTCTCTGCAACCTTGATCGTTTGCAGCGTATATCGTAGCGGCTCGCTAAACTTACCCTGAAAAAGTGTAACCATGGCAAGAGCGGCAGTAGTATAATGGGTATAAGGATATTGAATAGCTTCCACCAATGTAAGTGCTTTTAAGAACGTTTCATTTGCGGCTTGCAACTGCCCGGTAACCACGAGCAAATAACCTAAATCAGTCAACACATTGATTTCTTCTTCTGTGTTGCCAAGACTGTGGTATAAATCCACCGCTTTCTGTAGGTCGGTCACCTTTGTTGGCAGGGTCGCCTGTCTGGGAGCTGTGTAGATGCCTCGGTATGCAAACGCCCTTGCTTCCGTCTCTTTATCTCCGGCTTTCTGGCATTGATTGATCAGGAGATTAAAAATGGAATCACCTTTTAGATCGTTTACCTGGACATACATCTTTCCAAGCAGACAAAGGGCCTGCCTACCCAATCTTTCCTCCTTCAACGCTTTACTTTCAGACACTGCCTCGTTCAAAAAGTACTCTACACTGTCTTTATATCTGTAATAACTATCGGGCTGAAAGGCGTAATAAGAACCCAGCAATATCAATAATTGCAGATGTCTCTTACCTGTAGCCTCGGAAAGCAAACGGATACCGATGTCTGGTTGCTGCTTGTCAATCCATTGTGAATGCCCAAATGATTCCGCACTATCAACAAGCCCTTCAGCCAGCACGGGAAACCTGCTTATTCCAAGGGAACGACTGGCTACATATAAACAGCTGTCGTGGTCAACCTGCCCTTCCTTAGCAACAACAATAAAAGCGGAGCTCAGCTTTAAAAGCAGTCGCTGCCAGGATTCTTTGTGCGTGGACGGGTGAACGTAAGCATATCCCGAATTTCCCGGTTGCGTTGAGCTTTGAGATTGTCCGCTAAATGATATCGGCAAGCAGAACAGAACCCATATAAGAATTACTTTGGACATTGTATGATAACGCTCTTATTGTTAGGCTACTTTTTTGCTAAGTTAAGAAAGATATATTACGATACATAGCTCATTTCCTCGAATGAATAACTCCGAAAATATCGGAGTTATTTACCATTAAACTCCAATATTTTCGGAGGATCCAGCCTTTATTTTTTATCTCTACCGTACTTAATTATTTGTAATAGATTGTTTTTCAGTGTATTGTAAAATTTTCTTTTCAACGATTTTGATGGTGGGGCCGAATGGCATGTAAATCGCCAAGGCACATCAAAAAGAGTTATGACACATCAAAATCAATGGGGCACAATTACCCCGATCGACCCGAAAAAGGGTTTCAGGATTCATTTCTTTGTTTTCCTGCTTGTTAGCCCCATTGTTTGGATCATCTGGTATCTGACAGACACAAGCTATCCCTGGCCATTATGGAACACAGGGGGATGGGCTATCGGTGTACTTTTCCACTACCTCGGAGTCTTTGTTTTCAAAAAATCCAAAAATATTTAAAGAACGGAATCATGAATCAGCATCAAACATCATTCAGGCGCATCGTAACCGGCCATGATATAAATGGGAAGGCCATCCTGATTTCAGATGCACCTCCCGTGCATACGCAGCTTGTGGGCGGGCCTGGTGGCCCAACCTTTTTTGAAATATGGCATACATCGGAAACACCTGCGTTAATTCACGCCCAACCGAGTGAACCGGACGAGAAAGGCTTGGTGTTGCCGCCTCCTAAAAAGGGTACCCGTATCCGGGTGATTGAATTTCCACCGGAAGGCGAAGCAATACGAAAACTTACCGGAACAGATGCAGCCGCTCAATTCAAATCTATGGGCGGAGAAGACACGTCCACATCAGATGAAGCTGCTCCTCATCCGTTGATGCATCGGACAAAAACGGTTGATTATGGGATCGTGCTTGAGGGCGAGATAACATTGGTCCTTGACCGAGGTGAAACCACAGTCCGGGCTGGCGACATCGTTATTCAGAACGGTACAAACCATGCCTGGGCAAACCGCTCCGACAAGATTTGCCGCATGGTTTTTATACTGATTGACGGCGAATTTACCAGTGAAATTGTGTGACCAAAAAAATAAACCATGCGAATTAAACCGTTACCACCGGATATGCTCAGTGCTGATGTCCGTTATGTGCATGACGAGATAGTCAATCTCGTTGGCCGGAGCCAAAGCCAAGTAACCATGATGGATGCACAGGGAGCATTGTTGGGGCCTTTCTCGGCCATGTTACATTACCCGCAGTTTGGTGTGCCCGCATTAACCTTTTTAAGGTCACTTGACATGCAGGCAACGCTTGATAAGGCAGTGCGTGAAGTAGTCATCCTGACAGTAGGGGGTGTGTTAGGCGCCCGCTTTGAACTATATGCACATGAGATCATGGCAGAGGTTTTTGGCCTTTCATCCAACACGATCGCGACACTTGCCGCCGCCGGCCGTCCCAATGGTTTAAATGATCAGGAATCCATTGCACACGATATTGCGCATTCATTGGTGTCTGGTCATATTATTCCGGATTCAAGCTATAAACGGGCGGTACAGCTTTTGGGCAAGGATGGTGCAGGAGAACTCATATTCCTTATCGGTGGCTACTGTTTAATAGCCATGATATTGAATGGATTCGATATACCGGCACCGGTAACTAATGAAAACGCTACATGACAATTAAAACTAAAAAAATGAAAACCACTGTTTCTACATTGCTGTCTGCAACAATTGTACTCTTCTCCCTTACATCCTGCGGCAAGGATGGAGCGAACCCTGGCGTTAATCAACGCACCTATGTCCTGGTACACGGTGCATGGCAGGCGCCCTACGTATGGGATGCCGTAGGTGCCAACCTGATTCGGCAGGACCATCGGGTCATCACCGTTGAACTGCCCGGCCATGGCTCCGACAATACCCCTACGCACCAGCTGAACCTGGATGTGTATCGGGATAAGGTGATCGAAGCGATATCGGAAGTAAATGGCCAAGTAATCCTGGTGGGACACAGCATGGGCGGCATGGTGATTACCCATGTGGCCGAACAGGTACCTGATAAAATCGGCAAGTTGGTCTACATCGGGGCTTTCCTGCCCGCCTCCGGCCAGACCCTCACCGATCTGGCCTTTTCCGATCCCGATTCTCAACTTGGCCCCGCACTAATACCATCCGAAGACCAGCTGACACTGGATGTGGTACGTGAGAATCTGACCGATCTGTTCATTGCAGACGGTACACCCGCAGACAAGGAGAAAGTGCTGAGTAACTACCGCTCCGAACCGGCCATCCCGTTTACCAATCCGGTCACGCTAACCGAAGGTAACTTCGGTGCTGTAGAAAAGGTCTATATCAAGACTCTCCAAGATATTGTCATTTCACCTGGCCTTCAGGATCGCATGATAGCCGAAGCGGGGATCACAACAGTATACCAGGTCAATACCAGTCACTCGCCCTTCCTATCCCAACCCCAGGCTGTCTCAGATTTGTTGCTTAACATAGGAAAATGACATGCTATTGTTCAAAAATTTTAAAAACGAAAGAAATGAAAGCAAAAAAAATACTGTCGGTATCCAAAACAGCCATGGTATGTATCGGCATCTGCTTAATACTGATGCATGAAAATGCACATGGCACCGCTTCTAAAAAATCCGGATTGCGGCAATCCTATGTCGCCGTGAATCAGCTAGTGGTAACCGGGCAGCATCCGCTAGCTGCAAAAGCAGTGGGTGAAGCCGTTGTGGAACAGTTGAAGTATAATGAAGAAGTGGCCAAGCTAACACGGTACGAGGTGAATGAAGCCTACCAGAAAAAGCTCCGCAAAGTGCTCGGTAAGTATGTGAGGCATGTCAATGCCAAGAAAAACAACATTATGGCCGAGGCATATTACGAAGAGGGAAACCCATCCGTATTGTGGGTGATCGAACGATGGAGCAGCAAAGAAAGGATGAACAAAATCGGGAAAACGCTGTCATCCAGAACGATGAAGTGGTTTGCTAAAAGTAAGCTCATACAACCTGCAAAAACGATCTACGTAAAAGATCTTGAACCGATTTCCAAAAAAGAATGGCGAAGAACACCCGAGGAGGAAGATCATCCGATTACCATTATGCTATTCGTGGACAGTCAACCCGGAACTGAGATCGCCTTTAAGGAAATCTACCATAAGGCGATGCCACAATTCCGCAGTGAACCAGGTGTTATCAATTACCAGCTTTCGCAGCTGGAAGATGACAGTACCCAATTTGTCACTTATGAAAAATTCCGGAACGAAGAAGCTTTTCAGTACCACCTGAATTTTCTTCCTATACAACCTGTGATCGATTATTTAAATACGAGTATCAAAAAGCAGCCCTTTCAAATCGGACTTCACAGACTTATCGAGTTTGCACCGATTAATCGGCAATAACTTTTTTCAACTATTAATCATCAAATAACTATAAAACAATGAAAATCATCAAACAAATCATGCTGGCAGGTATCATGAGTGTACTTGCAATATCTCCAGTGGAAGCTCAGGTAACTGTCCACGCTAAACAAATGAATGTACACAGCGTAAACGAACTTGACATCCTTAACCAATTAGCTTCCAAAACGGCAGTGGTAAACATGCCTGTCTCCCAATTGCTGAACGCTCCCGGGAACGAAGCGTTGCGTGCTTTCTTTTTTTCCCCTGTAAAAGATAAAACGGTATTAAAAGGCAAAAGAATTGCCGTGCTTGCAGCAGACGGTTTTGAAGAAATTGAACTATTGGGGCCTGTATGGTACTTCAGGGAATTGGGTGCACAGGTGGACATCGTTGCTCCCAAATACAACCCTGCACCCGAAAGATATGGTCTTAGCACACCCGAAATGGCAAAGACACACATCATGGCCATACAATACCTGCAGCCTGTAGGCTGGATAAAATTCGACCGCACCGCAGATCAGATCAACGTGAGTGATTATGATGCCGTGTTCATTCCCGGCGGTGCCTGGAATCCCGATAACTTACGCTACGACAAGGATGTGATCAAATTCGTGCAGGATTTCAACCAGTCAGGAAAACTGATTGCAGCGATCTGTCACGCTCCCGTTGTGCTAGCTTCAGCTGATATCCTGAAAGGAAAAAAATTGACCGGTTATTGGAATATTCAGGTGGATCTCGAAAATGCTGGCGGCACTGTAGTAGATGAACCAGTGGTAACCGATGGCAACCTGATCACCAGCAGACACCCCATTGATGTAGCTGATTTTTCAAAGGCAGTGGAAAGCTGGCTGGTTAAAAGAAAAACTACAAGATAATCACCATTCTTCTTCATTAATAAAGAATAAACATCATGTCAAACTCAAAAACAATGCTGATTACCGGAGCAGGATCCGGTTTGGGTGAAGGAACGGCTATTGGCCTTGCACAGTCAGGCCATAAAATAATTGCAGGTGTACAAATAACACCACAGGTAACCGCATTGCGAAAGAAAGTCGCTGAACTGGGCATGGAGCATCATATAGAAGTTATTAAGCTGGATATACTTGACAAATATGATGTGAATGCTGCGCTGAAATACGATATTGACATTTTGTTTAACAATGCCGGCATAGGCGAAAGCGGCCCCGTATTTGAGATACCGATAGATCTGGTTCGCCGTAACTTCGAGATAAACGTGTTCGCTCCTCTGGAGCTCTCCCAGCAATTTGTAGCCAAGTGGATCCGTGCGAAAAAGCCCGGTAAGATCGTATTTACCTCGTCTGTTGTAGGATTGTTCACACAAGCCGGCTTAGGAAGCTACGCATCATCAAAGCATGCTCTGGAAGCTGTTGCCGAATCCTTGTCTGAGGAATTGAAACCATATCACATCAAGGTGCAAACCATCAACCCTGGAGCTTATTTTACAGGATTTAACGAGACCATGGCAGAAAGCGCATTCCGCTGGCTGGACGACGAAAAGAACTTTACCAAACGTGCCGATGTGAGGGCCGGTTTCGATACTTTCCTTAACTCACCGTATGGCAGACTTGATCCCGCTGAAATAATCGATGCCATGGTTAAAATTATTCCGTCAGATACCGGTAGATTTCGCAATACAGTGCCACAGCTGGTGGAAGATATGTTGAAAGGAGTTCAGTCAAAAGCTTGGGAAAATACGATCTGAAATAATAGAAAACATGAAAGCACTTATCATCGGAGCCACCGGAGCTACTGGAAAAGATTTGTTGAACGAACTGTTACAAAATCCGGATTATTCAAAAGTAGTAATATTTGTACGTCACCCCAGCGGTATCGTTCATTCCAAATTAGCCGAGATATTGACTGATTTTGACAAATTGGAAGAGGTATCCGAATTCATCAAAGGCGATCTGTGGTTCTCATGTCTGGGAACAACAATGAAAGCTGCAGGTTCAAAGGAACGACAATGGCATATAGATTATGAAATTCCTGCAAAATTCGCCGAGATAGCCCATAGAAACGGAGTTCCCAAAGCGGTTCTACTGTCTGCTTATGGAGCCTCTGCCACCAGCAATGTATTTTATTCCAAGGTAAAGGGTAAGCTGGAAGAGTATGTTGCCAATTTCAAATTCGAGCAATATATCATTTTCAGGCCTGGTCTGTTGTTGCGGAAAAATACTGACCGGCTTAGCGAACGCATATTTGCAGGCTTGCTGAACTTTCTGAACAGCATAGGATTATTCAGAAAATTCCGACCATTACCTACTGTAACGCTCGCAGAAAAAATGGTGAAAGCACCCAAAGTGCTTTCATCTGGCACGCACATTATTGAGTTGGATGAAATAATAAGGTTTTAAATGACGCAAGGTGAAAGAGATGAATTGGTACAGCAGTGGCCTTTTATGATTGCTCTTTTTGTTACCATTTGGCATCGTAGGCGAATTTGTTAAACGAAGGGATACAATGCTTTGGCTACGTGTTCAAGTAGATATGACAAAGGCAAATATGCATCAGTGCATAAAAAAAGCCCCTCACATCATCGTAAGGGGCTTTTTGCTCTTTCGGGCACACGGATGTGCTAAATTCGAACCATTTTATTGAAAATTTGATTGAAATCGGGGATTTTTCGAAAATTTAAAACAACTAACCTATTTGTAAAAACCGAATTACTTCATCGGGAGGCAAAACAGGAATCCCAGCATTTTTAAAATCTTTTAGGTTCCTGGTTACGATAAAGTCCATATCCGATATTGAATTTGCAGTAAATAGTTGAATGGCGTCTTCAAAGTCCTTGTGATTGGATAACAGGCTTTTTTTAATAATGGAAATATCAATGGAAATTAGGTCAATAAAATCTAATAAGGAATACAGCAATGCTCTTAATTCCTTTTCCTCAACATACTTTTTAGCGAATAATGTGTAGTTGCATACGAATGAGAGGAAGTAAATAGCCTGACTTGCTTCTTTTCGGCCAAATGGAAAATTTCTATTGCAAACTTGCTAAATGGAGGTCTGTCGGCAAGAAGATCAATCAGAATATTTGTATCTACAAATACATTCCTCATAGATGCTTGTTTTCGAAATATGCACCAAGTTCTTTTTTCTCATCGAAATTTGCAGGTAACTTGACCGAACCCACCAATTTCTTCAACTTAGGTGAAATTTGCTTTACTTCACGGTTTTCTTCTGTTAGTGTTTCCAAATATTTTTCAATTAACTCTGATAAACTTCTGCCCGTTTGCTTGGCATAAGACTTCGCTTTTTTAATTACGTCTTCTTCTACGGTTAATGTCAGTTTCGTTGTCATGATACGTGCGATTTAAACAAAAATACGTAGTCGTTAATGAAGTTCAAAAAGGGATATATTAACAAATACGACGATCTTAATTACATCCACATAGCTACCATAAGTTTAGTATTCCTGTTTTCTATTCCGAAATAATAGACCCATTTATAATTGTGCTCACAATACCTTTACTCGTTAGCTATAGAATAGCTAATGTTTAATAGCACTTTTATATCGTGAAAAAAAGAATTGTAACCGCTCAAAAAGTTATCGAATTTTTCAAAGAACAAGAAGAAGAACTCACTCAAGAAATAGTCGACGAACCTTTGGGTTTTTGTGTTTCTTAATTGAGCTTGAAGTAAAAAGAATTAAAGCTATAGTTAGGCAAAATGAAAGAACTAGAAAAAGACTAAAAGGAGTTTTTTCCAGTCCAAAAAAATCAAGATTTATATTTTTTGACGTCCCTTTTCTTTTGGGTAGCAGATCCATAATAAGTGAGGCGAAATGCAGCGGCTAAGGCCAGTGAGGTGGTATTCACTTTCGAAAGATATCCTTATCTTTAAAATAGAAAGCGCCTCTTGTCAGGCAGATTGATCGTGATGTAGGCTTACCAAGATTACGTATTCTGTATAACTTAAATTTACTCAAGGATGGCGCCGACTATATCCATTTATATGCGGATATTTTTTCACATATTTAAGAGTTATGTGCAACTTTTTATAAACAATCGCTTATGACAGAAAAAATAATTGACAAGCAAACAGCAGAACATTATTTGTGGGGCAGCAATTGTGACAGTTGGGTTTTAACTGATACAATTGGACTTTCAGTTAAACAAGAAAGTATGCCAAGTTCGACAAGAGAAAAATTGCATTTTCATACCAACGCTCAACAATTCTTCTATATACTCAAGGGTTCTGCAACTTTCTATTTAGAAGGGGACAAAATAATAGTAGACGAACAAAAAGGGATATTAATTCGACCTAAAACCAAGCACTTTATTGCAAATGAAACAACAGAACAACTTGAATTTCTTGTAATTTCCCAACCCACAACAAATAACGACAGAACGACAATCGAGCAATGATAAACTATAACGGCAAAACATTTAAACCAACAAGTAATACTGAAAATGGTGAAACTTCAAATGAAACAGTTTTTTATTACAAGCAAGTAGACAGTGTTCTTACTGCTGAATATTCGGGTGGGAAAATTAAATACGGACATTTAATTGGATTGGTTGATAAAGCTGGAAACATAGAAATGTGTTATCATCAAGTGAATGACAAAGGCGAACTTATGACAGGAATTTGCAAATCGAGACCTGAAATGCTGGAAAATGGAAAAATTCGACTTCACGAAAGTTGGGAATGGACATCAGGTGACAAATCAAAAGGAAAATCTATAATTGAAGAACAATAAAGCTGCACACAGCATCGTATTGGAAATAGGCAGGCATTGTAAGAAGACTATTCAACATATACAAATCAACAATCAAACATAGACTTTGATAATGGAACAAAACAAAAACAAACAGAAATCAGGCGGAAAAGGTTCGACACCTTTTGCTCAAACTTATTTTCATGGGACAAGGGCTGACTTAAAAGTTGGTGAACTAATTGAAGTTGGTTACAATTCTAATTACGGACAAAAGAAAAATGCCAAATACATTTTCTTGACTGCGACATTAGACGCTGCTATTTGGGGTGCAGAACTTGCCTTCGGTAAAGGGCGAGAAAGAATTTATTTAGTAGAACCAACAGGAGAAATCGAAGACGACCCCGACTTAACAGACAAAAAATTTCCAGGTAATCCGACAAAATCTTATCGTTCAACCCAACCGTTTAAAGTTGTAGGAGAAGTTACAATTTGGCAAGGACATCCAACAGAGCAAGTTAAAACAATGAAAGAACATCTTGAACGACTTAAAAAACAAGGTATTCATTCATTAAATGACTAATCAGAGTTGCTTTCCTGCATCTCACGATGGTTGTTTCCCCAAACATCTAACCTATCCCAAATAGAAACCAAATCCTGAGTGCTTGACGTTAATTTATATTCTACTCTCGGTGGAACTTCCGCAAATACATTTCTTTCTATCAATCCGTCCTGTTCCATTTCCTTCAAATGCAGGGAAAGCATCCTATCCGAAATATTCGGAATGCACCCTTTTAATTCCGTAAACCGCAAATCTTTTTTGGACAACTTGTGCAATATGGTCATTTTCCACCTACCCGAAAGCAACATCAAAGCATACATCGTTCCGCATTCGTTTTTCAAATAATCTCTGTTTACCGTATTGGTACTTGTGGTTTTTCTTTTTGCCATTTCTAACAAAATTGTGAGTTGCTAACAATTTTCCGCTCTATTGCAAAGGTACAAAAACGAGAATAGCTTTGCCCTCAACAGATTTTAAAAGCAATGAAAATATTAATAGTCCTGGCGCATCCCGAACCAAAAAGCTTCAATTATGCAATGTACCGAACAGCCATAAAAACACTTGAAACAAACGGACACGAAGTGAAAACCACGGACCTATATGGGATGAACTTTAATCCCGTTTATGATAGAAGCAACTTTATAAGCATCAAAAATCCCAATTTTCTAAAACTGCAAATGGAAGAAATACATGCCTCGGAAATGAACAACAGTTACGCTGCTGAAACCAAAGCAGAGCAGGAAAAAGTGGAATGGTGTGATTTAATGATTTGGCAGTTTCCATTATGGCGTTTTGCACCGCCTGCAATTTTAAAAGGTTGGACAGATAGGATTTTTACATCAGGGAGATTTTTCAAAGACGGAGGTTATTATGAATACGGAACACTGCGGGGCAAAAAAGCATTATTGTCCGTTACCACGGGGAGCCCCGCGGGGACCTATACTAAAGACGGCTATCACGGAGATATGTACGGAATATTAAGACCCATAAATAGAGGCGTCTTGGAATGTGTCGGCTTTTCGGTTTTAAACCCCGAGCTAAATTATAGCGTTGCACATTTAACAGACGAAGAACGAAAAGATGTTTTGGAAAAATGGAGCAGCCGCTTAAAAAATATCTTTAATGAAAAAAAAATAAATGTTGGAAAATACTAAGCAAATGGAATCATATTTACAGGCATTAGTACTCGGAATATGGGCTTCATTGGCGACTTTATTTAGGTTTTTGGCAAGTTTGCCGACTTGGGTTTTATTTCTTGGTTGGACAAGTTATTTTCTGTTAGGTCAAAACATACAAATCTTCTTTCTACTCTTTTCATGGCTCCTATCCCAATGGATTCAAGCCATTTACTTTAGAAGGTCTAAATGCGCTGGCGCATAAAAAAAGCCCTTTTTCGTTGTAAAAAAGGGCTTTTAATCTTACGGGTGGAATACCGGGCTCGAACCGGCGACCTCCTGAACCACAATCAGGCGCTCTAACCAACTGAGCTAAAACCACCGTTTTTTAGTGAGGCAAAGATATATAATAAACAAACATGCCGCAAATATTTTTGTCAATTTTTGTGTTTTTGTTTTTACTAACTTAGCTCTCAATAAATTCTTCCATATACACTATAACAAAATGAATTGGGACTCAGCACTTAAAGATTTTAGACAGTATTTACGCTTAGAGCGATCACTGGCAAAGAACTCTATTGAGGCCTACTTACATGATGTAGAAAAACTAAAACAACACGCACTTTGCAGTCATCAAAAAGATCCTGATATAATTAATACGCAAGATATACGCGATTTCCTGCAATGGATTTATACGCTGGGCATGTCTCCGCATTCACAGGCAAGGGTGCTTTCGGGTATTAAGGCCTTTTACCAGTATTTAATGTTGGAAGGAATTGTCAAAAACAGCCCGGCCGCTTTAATAGAAGCGCCGCGACTGGGGCGAAAATTACCCGACACACTTAACATAACCGAAATTGACGCTCTTATTGCGGCAATTGATCTATCTCTCCCGGAAGGTCAACGAAATAGAGCCCTGCTAGAGCTATTATACGGCTGCGGCCTGCGTGTGAGCGAATTGGTTCATCTTAAAATATCGAATCTATTTTTAGACATCGAGTTTATTAAAGTATTGGGTAAAGGAAGTAAAGAACGCTTGGTACCCATAGGACAAGCAGCTATCAAGCATTTACAAATCTATTTGCAACATAGCCGCAAAATAGTACCCCAAAAACGCGGCATGGAAGATTTTGTGTTCCTCAATAGACGGGGCTCTCCCCTCTCCCGTGTGATGGTATTTATCATAATCAAAGACCTGGCAGCAAAAATAGGTTTACAAAAAACAATCAGTCCGCATACGTTTAGACACTCTTTTGCAACGCATCTTATAGAAGGCGGAGCCGATTTAAGAGCCGTACAGGATATGTTGGGACATGAAAGCATCAGCACCACAGAGATTTACACACATCTAGACCGTGATTATCTACGGTCGGTGATGGTTGATTTTCACCCAAGAGCGTAAATAAATGCATTACAGTTTTGCAATATAGATGCATTTATCATACTTTTGCTACAGAATGGTAAAGAGGTTATCCATAAAATGCATATACCGAACGGTGGCTTTCTGCCTACTTGTAACGCTCAGTTACATACAGGGAGTAACACTCGCGCATGCTTATCACCACGACAGCAGGTTAACCGACAACAACTTAACCCTTCTTCAAACAAAGAAAGAAATCAATTGTAAAATTTGTGATTACCTTGTAGTTAAACAAGCCCAACAACTACCGGCGCAGATCTTTACCTTAAACGAAGTATATAGAAGCAAACCGCTTCTATTGCAACGCCTCGACTTGGCCGAACCTTGCGAGATTACCTTAGCCAGCTTTCTTAATAAAGGCCCTCCTATAGCTTAATCCCAGCTAGTTTATTCCAAAACGTTAATTTCCAACTGTTTTTCATTTTTCGAAAAACAAATAGATTGTTAGTCGTTCTGTGTATAAACCATCGATGCTTTTACCAGGTAAATTCATCCTTAGATGCTGCATACTGCAGCCTATTTAAATCCCATATAGAACATGTTTAATAAAAAACAGCTTAGCCTGTTTGTGTGGCTATTAAGCGTAGCAACAGGTTTTGCCCAAAGCAATGATTGTATTTTGATGATCAGTGGACGTGTAATAGATGCAGACACCCAACTTCCTCTATCGGGGGTATCTATCTCGATAATGCCAGGCAATCTTACCATCAAAACAGATGGACATGGTTTCTATCGTTCGCCATCATTATGTCAAGGCGTGTACACACTCACTTTTAAAAGTTTAGGCTTTGAGAACAGTATGCAGGAGCTCACCCTAACAAAAAACGAAACGCTCCACATAGCGATGAATCATGGAGCGATCGTACTACATGATGTAGAAGTTGTAGGACATAAGCCAATTACCAAATCAACAGCAAGCATTTCCACACTAAAAGAAGAGCAACTGGAAGAGCTTAGAGGAGGTTCTTTAGCACAATCACTATCAAGGATTGCCGGTGTAAGCATGCTCACAACAGGGGGCACGATCGCAAAACCTGTTATTAACGGCATGCACAGCAATCGCATACTGATCTTAAACAATGGGGTACGCTTAGAAGGCCAGCAATGGGGAACAGAGCATGCGCCGGAGATAGATCCGTTTATAGCAAAAAGCCTGAGTGTGATCAAAGGCGCTGAAGGCGTAAGATATGGTGCAGACGCCTTAGGAGGCATCGTATTAGTCAATCCTGCCCCACTCCCCATCGATAGAATCCTCGATGGAGAAGTAAATCTCGTAGGGGCCTCCAATGGGCGCATGGCAAATTTCTCGGGTATGTTAGAAGGAAACATCAAAAACCTAAAAGGCTTAGCCTGGAGAGCACAGGGCTCCTATAAAAAGGCGGGTAATATCAAGAGTCCGGATTATTTCATATCCAACACGGGTATTTCGGAAAGCAATTTTTCGGGTTCTTTAGCCTATACCACCTCCTGGGGTAAAGTTGAGACATATTACAGCCATTTTAATACCGAAATCGGTATTTACGAAGGTTCACATATTGGCACCATCAGTGATATATATGAACGCATTAAAGTAGGAAGACCTGTAGAAGAAGGCTCTTTTACCTACCGTATACAAAATCCGCGACAAAGGGTTATCCACGATCTGGCTAAATTAAAAGTACACAAAGATTTTGATAATGGTGCTTCGTTGGATATACAATATGCCTATCAAAAAAATCACCGGAGAGAATATGATGTGCGTTTATTTGAATCGCCAACAACGCCTTCTCTTGATCTCACCTTAACAACGCAAACACTAGATATTTCGTACGAGCAACTTAAAAGAAATCGCTGGCGCACCATCATTGGTACAAATGGCATTATTCAGGTAAACAACAATAAACCTGGAACCGGCACCACCCCACTGATTCCAAATTACGACAGTTATAACATCGGTTTATACGGCATCGAGCGTTACGTAGGCAGTAATTATGAGTTGGAAATAGGATTGCGGTATGATTATAAATATTTCGATGCTGCCGGATATCGATACGACTATCAACATCCTAATCCAGATGGTTCTTTAAATCATTTATTGTACAGCGGAAAAAGAAACTTCAACAATCTCTCCGGGTCTTTGGGTGCCGTTTGGCATTTAAACCATTCCTTATCGCTCCGTTCCAATGCCGGGCTTGCCTGGCGAGCGCCTGCGGCCAATGAACTGTTCAGTGATGGTGTACATCACGGGGCAGCCTTATATGAAATAGGCGATCCCACACTTAAAAGCGAGCAAGGCTATAAATGGGTAAATACTGCTACGTACAAAACAGACAAGTGGAGTATAAATCTGGATGTCTATGCGCAATTTATTCACAACTATATTTTCGCTAGTCCCAATCCAGATAGTGTACGGCAAACAATTAGAGGAACTTTTCCGGTTTTCATATATGAACAAAAAGACGCCCGATTTTGGGGAATCGATTTTGATGGTTCTTATAGCATTTTACGCAATCTAACCTATAATGTCAATCTGGCGATCGTTAGGGCAAAGAATACAAGTGATCATCAATATCTTCCTTACATTCCGGCTGATAGAGTAGAACACAGTCTACGGTGGAGCTTTGCTTTAGAGAAAGAAAACACCAGATGGAACAATCCATATATCCAGCTGGCACATCGTTTCGTCGCACGGCAGTCAAGGTATGAACCTGCAACAGATTATACCGAACCGCCAGCATCTTATCATCTGATTAATGTATTGGCTGGTATTCAATACAAGCTAAACCATCATAGGTTAGGATTAAACGCCTCCATTGATAATCTTACCAACAGGCTTTATAAAGATTACATGAACCGTTTCAGGTATTATACGCATGAAATGGGGCGAAACATCACTTTAAGAATACACTATAATTTTTAACATCATAAAACAATATCATCATGAACAAATTAAAATTTTACTCATTCCTTGTGTTTCTATCCATCGGAACTTTAGCCATTTCATCGTGCTCAAAAGATGATCCTCAACCAGAAATTGATCAGGAAGAAGTATCCAACGCCAAAATCACCTTTACTGAAGTAGAACGTGAACTCCACGATGATCATTACCATTATCATGAAGTTCCTAACGGCTTCCAGGAAACCATTACCTTTGATGGAAGCTTTGTTCCCAGTACGGAGCACTTTGATTTAGAAGAGGGTAAAACCTATAAAATGGAAGTGGTGACTTACAACTTCCAAGGTCAGGAATCACAACAAATTTATGTTGATAGGGCAGATATCCATCAGGCGGGTGTTTTTGGCTTTACAGGGAACAATGAGAATAACCGTTTTGACCTAAAAGAAAACATGGAACTGGCCTATGGTGATGCCAACGGAGCAAGAGTTGGTATTACCAGTTACATCACCGTAACCGAACATTCTGAAACAGCTTTTAACTTCCAGTACAGAATCTTTCATCTTCGGGAGGGAGCAAAGTCTGGTTTAACGGCGGCAGACTGGAACGACTTCGGGAAACTGAGTAACGCGGGTAGTACAGACTTATCGCTCACCATTCCGATGCATTTCGTACATGAAGGAGATGACGACCATGACCATGACCATGATCACTAAATTTCACCTGTTTTTATTCTATTAGCGGAAACAAAACATAGCTGAATAAAAAACCCCGGATGGTATAACGATTTCTATCACCCGGGGTTTTGTTGTTTAACCTAGATCATGCATTAGGTTTCGTTATGAGGGCTGAAAGTGCAATAAAATCAGGCTGTTTGGAGATGGAGGCATAGTAACCACTATGGTAAAATCGAAAACAGCAAAAAGTATCTGATTTTGAAGAAATTTCAGTACGCAATAGAATTGTTAATGCATATTTCAGGTTTAACTACTATGTTTTAGAATAAATGGAACATAGATGCCAAACGTAATATTTCTTCCTGGATTGTAAATACCAAGACTTACATCTGATTGATCCAATCTACCGGGCTTGTACCTGCTCAATGCATCGTAATACTTCTTATTGAGCAGATTATTTCCCGAAACATAAACCTTTATGGGTTGCTTTCCTGCGAAGAAAGTGGCACCGATACTCGCATTTAACAAGGTATAACCAGCGGTGGGTGTTTCGAACTCTTCATCCACTCTATTTTGCTTAAAGTAATTGGCTATACCCACCGAGACAAAGGGTTCCCGCACTTGGCGAATGGTTGGCTCATACCGCAACTCATTACGTAATACACCTGCAGGAATAAATGATAAAGGTCTGTCCAAGCTCGTATTTTGTGCATGCGTATAACCAAAAGTATTCTCAAAATGGATAAAATGTACCGGATGCAATACGAGACTGGCTTCTGCCCCGTACAAATTAGCATTCACTTGGCCATAATTGTATACGGGTAAATCATCTATAAATACACCATGATGGGCTGCATAAATAAAATCATGAATATAGTTATTGTAAATACTGGCGCTAGCATTGATAATATCACCATCATACGCTATCTCCGCATCTATTTGATAGCTTCGTTCCGGTTGCAGGTCTGGATTTCCTATTTCATACCGAAAGGTGCCCTCATGCTCTCCATTAGACCCAAGTTCCGCCGGATTAGGTGCCCGAAAGGCAGAACCAATATTGGTTTTGAAGTTTAGTTTTTCTGTAAACTCATGTGTGAAGCCCAAAGCACCGCTGATATTGGAAAATTGATTCCTAAAGGCGTCAAACAGCGGCTCTCCTTCGAGGATTAAGGACTTACCTACATTTTTACGAAAATCATACCGAATACCTACGTTAAAAGTACTTCGCTCCCAATTCTTTTTGAGATAAGCAAATGCCCCTAAACCATAAGTGTCATACGCAGGAACCAAAAACTCCTCTCCTTTGTTTTCGCTATGGCCTATCTCCGTACTCGCTCCAACAACGGGTTCCCAGCCATTTTTCCGCGTAAGATAATAACGTACATCACCGGTATATGTATTCAGGTTAAAAAACAGGGATGGATCTGGCCCATCTTCCAACTCACGGCGTTGATTCTTTTGATACCCTAGGTCGAGCTTTAAATTACCCGAACCTATAATAAAATTACTATTTAATGATATTTTATAATGACGTATATCTTGCTTTGGATACAGCAAACTCCTGTTTTTATAGTCACCCTTCTCAAACCCTTCCCCATCTTCATTCACATAATTCCCTTCATCATCGAAGGAGGGTTCATAAAACCCTATATTATTTCTAAAACTGGAGAAATTAAGATGCGAATATCCCCAGGACTTGTTCAGTCCCAGCATCCCGCTGAAGTTTGTTTCATTGAAACCAGAATTGGGGTAGTACCCGGTGGGTGTTTTAAAAGAATAGGCATTTTTATACGTTCCCCGTCCGCGCCAAACAAAACCATTTTGATTACCGGCCAACATAACAGAAGTACCGCTAAGACCATTGTTAGTAGCATAATTGCTGAGTAATTCTCCGCTAATTTCTCCTACAGGCACAGGTAGGGGCTCTAAGAGATTAATTACACCTCCTAGCGCATCAGAACCATATAATAAAGAAGCGGCTCCTTTTAGTATCTCTACCCTATTTGCCTTATACTGATCGATCTCAATCCCATGCTCATCACCCCATTGCTGCCCTTGTTGCTTCACACCATTATCAATAGTTACTATTCTATTGTAACTTAGCCCTCTAATAACGGGTTTTGATATCGATGGACCGGTTGTTACTTGAGACACTCCTGGAGTTTTGGCTAACGCATCGATGATATTAGTGGAAGGCAATAATAGCTTTTCTTTATTGATAATATCCACCGAAGTGCTGTTTCTTTTGTCGCTGCCCGAAGAAAGTGTTCCTGTAATCACCACTTCGCGTGTTTCGATGAGGGTGGGCTTTAAACTAAAATCCCAATCATTATTATCAGATAGGTCTACCGTTCGGGTAACGGTTTCATAACCTATAAACCTAACTTCAACTAAGAACTGCCCCCTAGATGGTATATTGTTAATTTTAAAAGAACCCGATTGATCTGTGATAACAGAGACTCTTAGATCGGGAATCGTAACGGTTGCACCAGGTAATGGTTTACCGGATTGTATATCGCTTACTTTTCCGGCTGCAGCAAGAAGCTCAACCGAAAAAGCTTTATAACTGACTAACATACAAAATGTTGTCAATATGAAAATAATTCTACGCATGGAAAAATGATAGCCCATGGCTCAAGGCCATGATCATTAGAAATAATATTTTATAAATCCTTTTTTACAGTTTAGGCTATGATTGGAGGGCCTCGTGAAGTAAGATCCTGAACAAGATTCAGAAAACGGAAATAGATCGTATTAAAAATGCCAAAAACGACGATAGCTACAATTGCAATCGTTGTAGTCGTTTTGGTAAAATTATACTGTTTATCAAGATGTAGATTACATATCAAGCAATACGAAGAAACATTAACCGTTCCTACCGTACGATGACCATTGTTAAAAGATAGACTACGGCCATTAGGGGATGATACAAGTTGATGGTGATGATAAAAATCAATGGGAATAACAGCCATCGTAAAGTATAAAAGCATCAGCTTTGCTACTATAGAGACCACTATTCTTTTTTGATTAAACATGCTGAAAAAACGAAAGGTAAAATGACAAAATATGCACACCTTCAAAAAGGGCCGAATACATGTATCCGGCCCTACATCTACCTATGAAAAACATGCCTTAAGCAAGGCAATACAAAAATAGCGCATTATATTTACATCACAAACAAAAACTTACGTTCGGAAGAAAATAATTTTATCTTTTCGAAGTTTTGTTATAATGATTTTTATATTAGGTTTGCAGAATAGATAAATTTAAGGGGATCAAAAATGAGTCTGACACTATTAGAAGAATACATAGAATCTGGAAATGCAGCGGGAATAGACAATCTTTTGCATACGAACCCGGCCTTGTGCCAACAAAAAACCAGTCATGAGATTTCCCCGCTTTTATTGGCCTGTTATTACAATAAACATCAGATTGTAAAAATCATATTACAACACATACAGGAAATAACTGTATGGGAAGCTGCTGCTGCTGGATTGACCGAAGCCGTTAGCGAGCTACTGGAAGAATCTCCCGAACTGTTAGATACTTTTTCTGAACATGGATTCACACCATTAGGAATGGCTACTCACTTCGGTAACACAGAAATTGTTAGGTATCTGTTATTAAAAGGAGCAGATGCAAATCTTTCCTCTCAGAATGGTTATCATGTATATCCATTGCATGCAGCAATCAGCGCTAATTTTGATGAAATAGCTAAAATGTTGGTAGAAGCCGGTGCAGAAGTAAATGCTTTGCAATCGGCCAACACATCTCCCCTACATATTGCTGCCCAACACGGAAATATTGAAATGCTTATCTTGTTACTGGAAAATGGTGCCCTCGTAGATATTAAAAATGATTTTGGTAAAACTGCTGCGGATTTAGCCGCGGAGAAAGGATTTACAGAGATTGCAAAAATATTGGGCTAGCGAAAGAAAAAAGGTACTAATAACGGGTGGCTAAAAATCCCACAGACGGTGCCTCATGCGCTTCACAAACCTTCTAATATCCAGTACAATTCCAGCCAATAAGTAAAAAATAATAGGAAAACCTACTGCTAAAAAGGAGGAATAAATAAAAAAAAGACGGATTTTTGAAATGGATACGCCCAACTTCTCTCCTAAATAGGCACATACGCCAAAAGAGCGTTTTTCAAAGAAAACCATTAAACGTTGCATCATAATGTCTTGTTTTGCTTAAATACCTGCAAACCGATGCCGCAATCCAAACACCTATATCGATCGCAGTATCTTGTTTTCAACTGCAATAAAGCCTGTGATTCAGCTGCAGCTTTTACTACAACACCGAGATTTCTAAATCTTTCGATGATTTGATTCTTCTCGTGCGGCAGCTGCCGTAGCAGTTTAATTGCACGGTAAATATACATCTCTTTTCCTATATATTTACCATAACTAAATAAAATTGTTACCACCGTATTTAAAATAAGACCATCAATTGCATTGATTCCCAAGCTATTACTATGCACTTTTGTACGCTTATCAAAACGATAATGTGTACACCAATAATCATGAACGGGTAATTCCAAAAATAGCCGCCTATAGTCTTCGATACAGTCAATGGAAAGGATTTTCGAAAATAACTGCCCCCTCTGTGAACACCATGCAGCAAATTGCGCCAAGCGCATGGTGGGAAAATTAAAGGGTCTCATCCGGAGAAATTTCCACATCGAAACATCCAATGATTTTAAGTTATATTGATGCTTTAGATAGGTATAATGCTCTTTTAACCTATTGGGATATACATCCTTAAAGGTCTCTGCCTGCAATATCCCCGCTTGCCCAAATACAAGAGACTCTATCAGTTGGGCATTCGCTTTGTATTTTAGCATCAGCTTATAAGGAATACTCCTAGCCAAACTTTCAAATGGCTGTGCATTTACTTTAAAACCAAAACTACGCGCCAACAACACATATACAACCTCTTCCCAATTATATGTAAATTCTTCCAAAAGTCTATTTACCATATGGGTCCTCTCTTCTAACCGCTCTATAAGTACCCTTTCCAGCCAAGTAGACAACATGAAATTATCCACGGTTGCAAGTTGTTGCTCACACGGCACCCAGGATTTACTTATCATCATAGACCGATATGTTTCCAGTAAATGGATACTTACGAGCGGTTTAAGCGCTAATGTTTCTGGTACGGTACCATCTTGCAAGCTAATTTCCGCATCATGCTCATACACTACATGTAAGATCACATTGTTATAAGCCGCATCATGCTGATGCTGATGTTTATTCCAGTGAGAAGATTTCAGATGTAACTCTACATTTCCGGCCCAGGTTGTACCATCTATAATGAGCCTACTATGCTCAAAATCCGGACCAGCATCTTTGTTTAGCCGCCCCGGCGATTGTACAATTAATGGCTTATTGCTCTTCGTTTTTAATTCTTTTTGGTTATACAGGCGATATTGCCACAGGTAATGAAGTAATTCTTCTGATAGTTCCATCTCTTTCATTCTTAAAGCTTCATACCAAAATAACGCTTAAGATTTTTAGAACTGCCAATTAAATAGAAGATGAACAAAGTGAACAAGAAAAGCCAGATTCACGTCAAAACACTCACAGTTCGCAACTAATGCCGAACCCATCTATTGACGATCATGGCAGCAACGGTATCACCGGTTGCATTCAGCAAGGTAGCCATTGGGTCAACCAGTGTTCCTATAATCATGACGGCAGGAATCGCTTCTACTGGCAGGTGGTAGGCGGAAATCATCAACATCTCACCAATATATCCACCATTTGGGATGCCCCCGGCCACAATGCTTACCAGCACGGTTAAACCTACTGCCAAGAGGAGTGTATTCGGTTCCATAAAAGGCTTTCCAATAAGAGCAAAGGCTACAGCGATCTTGATAATGGACGACATCGAGGAGCCATCTTTATGTAGGCTGGCACCTAAAGGAATAACCACATTGGCAACAGACTCTTGTACGCCTATCTTTTTTGCTGCTTCTAAGTTGGGAGGGATAACGGCTATACTACTACAAGTACTGATGGCCGTGATCGATGGCAGGATATTATTTCGCCAAAACAAGCTAATCCCACGCTTTCCACCACCCATAAATGCATATAGGCTAAAAAAAAATAAAAAATAAAAAAGACCACCGGCGTAGTAAATACCCATGGGTTTGGCATATATCCCAAAAAGCTGAGGACCAACAGTACCTACCTGAAAAGCAAAATAAGCGCCTAGACCAATAGGAGCCAATTTCATCACATAGACCAATAATGTCTTCATCACCTCATTACCAGCATGTAGAAATTTACGAAATGGCTCTCCAGGTTCTCCGGAACGCAATGCGGATATCCCCACCAGAAAAGAAAATATAATAAAGGCCAGCATATGCTCGCGCGAGAGTAACTGATTGAATTCACTCACCGTGACAAAGGCCACTGCACGCTCACCCCACGACTCTTGCTGCCCTGCGTCCAATACCATATCGGTATTTCCGTGCCCGGCTATTTGATCATGTAAAGGAAAAAGCCATAAACAGATAATTGTAAATATAGCCGCTATCACTACCGTCATTAGAAAAACCAATAACATGGTAGATAGAATCTTACCTAGGCGTTGGGTTTGATCAATATTGGCTACAGCCGATGCTATAGCGAAAAATATCAAAGGAATAACCGCTGTAAAGAGGAGGTTTAGAAAAACGTCACCGATAGGCTTCAGGTGAACAACAAAGCTAGGGGCAAAAAGGCCCACCAAACTCCCCAAAATAATACCCAACAACAATAAAAGTATATTGCTGTAATTTTTAAAAAAACTACTATTTTGTATATTCATACCACACTAAAATAGAGGTTTTTCGAGAATTTATTAAGAAAATTTACTTTTTAATGCGGCAAGTTTAGCAGCCATGTCCGTTTCCGGCAACTTACGCTTTTCGGTCTTCGCATGTCGGCGGTCGCGATCCTTCGGAGAAGCGCTTCTTTTTTCTTCTGTTTTCATGCTCAGCGAGATCCTGTTTCTAGCGGCATCCACCTCCACTACCGTAACTTCTACTGGCTGATGTACTTTCACTACTTCATTCGGATCTTTTACAAAACGATTGGAAAGCTGACTTAAATGCACCAATCCATCCTGATGGACGCCTATATCCACAAACGCTCCAAAGTTGGTAATATTGGTTACAATGCCGGGAAGTTTCATACCTACTTTTAGGTCGCTCACGGTGTTAATGCCTTCTGTGAAGGAGAATACCTCGAATCTTTCACGCGGATCTAGGCCGGGTTTAGAAAGTTCTGCCAATATATCATGCAATGTCGGCAACCCTACTTCATCACTGACGTATTTAGCTAGCGGGATACTTTTTCTCGATTTTTCGTCTTTCAGCAGATGATCAACCTGCTGTCCTAAATCTTTTGCCATCGCTTCTACCAGCGCATAACGCTCAGGGTGTACCGCACTGGCGTCCAATGGGTTTTCTGCTCCTCTGATGCGTAAAAAACCAGCGGCCTGTTCGAAAGCTTTTTCACCTAACCGAGGCACCTTCTTTAAGTCGGCACGGCGCTTAAACGCACCATGTTGGTTCCGATAGTCTACAATACTCTGTGCCAAGGCAGGACCTAAACCGGATACATAAGATAAAATTTGCTTCGATGCCGTATTTAACTCGACACCCACAGCGTTGACACAGCTAATAACCGTATCCGCCAGCGATTCCTGTAATTTATGTTGATCTACATCGTGTTGGTATTGACCTACACCAATGGATTTAGGATCTATTTTTACCAGTTCAGCTAAGGGATCCATTAATCTTCTTCCAATAGAAACAGCCCCCCTTACCGTGATATCATAATCTGGGAATTCTTCTCTTGCAGCTTCCGATGCCGAATATATAGAAGCGCCACTCTCATTGACCATCACCACGATGATATTGGAAAGCTGAAGTTTTCGTATAAAATCTTCCGTCTCTCTGCCAGCAGTACCATTTCCAATAGCAATGGCTTCTATCTTGTGTTTTTCAATCAGCGACTGGATTTCATGAGCAGCCTCCACGGCTTTGGCAACACCATTGTGTGGATAAACGGTAGTGTTAGCCAGTAACTTTCCTTGTTCATCCAAACAAACAACCTTACATCCTGTGCGAAAACCGGGATCTAATGCCAATACCTTTTTACTGCCAAGTGGTGCTGCCAACAACAGCTGACGGGCATTTTCTGCAAAAACACGAATGGCCTCTTCATCTGCACGTTTGCGGGTAATTAAACGAACCTCGGTTTCCATAGAAGGCTTTAATAACCGTTTAAAACTATCTTGTATGGCCAGCCTTACCTGAGCAGCAGCTTCGTTTGCGGCTTTTATAAAACGTGTATCAATGAGTGCAATCGCCTCCTCTTCAGGCACCAGCACGTCTAAGTAAAGCATTTGCTCCTTCTCGCCACGCCGCATGGCTAAAATACGATGTGAAGGTGCTGTCTTCAGAGATTCTTCCCATTCAAAGTAATCTTTGTACTTTATCGCCTCTTCTTCCTTGCCAGGAATCACCCGAGAAGAAAAGGAGCCCTTTTCCACAAAAAAATCACGCATCTGTGCCCGTGTTTCCGCATGCTCAGCAATTATTTCTGCAACAATATCACGCGCACCAGACAGAGCGTCCTCTACCGTTGCTACCCCTCTTTCTTCACTTATAAATGATAGCGCTTCACTTTCTACATCCGTCTTTTCCTGAAGCAAGAGAATAGCTGCCAATGGCTCTAAGCCTTTCTCTTTTGCAACCGAAGCGCGTGTTTTGCGTTTTGGTTTATAAGGCAAGTAAATATCTTCCAAAACAGCCATGGTTTCTGCTTCATCCAACTTACCTTGCAACTCAGGTGTAAGCTTCCCTAATTCAGTAAGTGATTTAATAATAGCCTCTCTCCGCTTATCAAGGTCTTTTAATTGACCTATCCTATCCCGTATGGCTGCTACTTGTACTTCATCCAAGCTTCCTGTTAATTCTTTACGGTAACGCGAAATAAACGGTACGGTTGCCCCCTCATCCAATAACTGAATCGTGGTGCGTACCTGTCGCTCATTTAAGGAAAGTTCTTGGGCAATGCGCTGTTCATGTACTAACATCATAGATATGTTTTTTCTCTGCTCTCCACACAAAGGAGAAAAGGCTGTTTTTTTTTAAATCGCTGCGAAATTGAGGTATTTTAGTTAAAGAAGCAAGGGCTTTGAAAAGAATAACAATAAAATAATGGCCCTTCTAAGAGAGCCGCTATCTATATATTATTCCGTTTTTTTATCATGCTGTTCCTGAATGGAATCCTCCTGTGCTTCTGGAGTATCAGCAGATTGGGATGCTTGACGATCATCTGAAGGAATATCGGTTTCTGGTGTAGTGTTACTACCATAGTAGTTACTTTGGCTTCCATAATATTCCGGCTGCCTATTACCACCGTCGCTATAGTCATCTACTTGCTCCGTAGGTGCCTTTGTAGATGAAGGAGTGTGGTTATTACTATTGGTACTTGCTGATTCAGAAACGTCCAGATCTTTTCCGAAATTATTAATCTGATCGTTGATATCTTTCTTGATGGTTTCGGAAGCATCCTTGAACTCTCTTATTCCCCTGCCCAAACCGCGGGCCAGCTCCGGCAATTTCTTACCTCCAAACATAAATAATGCTACCAACAGGATCAGCATCATCTCAGACCCACCTATATTTAAAAATAATATGATCGAACTTAACATCTTATATTTCTTTTCAGCACCGGCAAACTTAACAAAAAAACTGAAATTTTCAGTGCATATGAATAGCCAAAGCTATCAAAATTTTATGGGAATGACTAAAATATTAGAAAAATCTAACTTAAGACATAAGTAGCAAGACGCAAGACATAAGTAGCAAGATACAAGACATAAGTAGCAAGACACAAGATCGAAGGCATTAGTAGTTAATAGAAGTGATCAGTAAAGAATAACGAGTGTGAGTATAAGCGGAACTGATTACGGATTACGCGTTACTGATAAAGACATAAGACGTAAGTAAAAAGATGCAAGATCAAAAACATCTAATTCTAGCATCTTGATACTAAAATCTTGATACTTGATACTGACATCTTGATACTATAAGAGCTACACCGTCCTATTCACATCCCATTGTTCTAAATAATCGGCCACTCGCCGTACAAACATGCCACCTAAAGCACCATCTACCACACGGTGATCATACGACAAAGAAAGAAACATCATCTGCCGGATACCGATCATATCTCCATACTCCGTTTCTATTACAGCTGGCTTTTTGGTAATGGCACCTACAGCCAGAATAGCAACCTGTGGTTGATTAATGATAGGCGTACCCATTACATTTCCAAATGATCCAATATTGGTCAACGTAAAAGTACCTCCCTGCGTATCATCCGGTTTTAGCTTATTTGTCCGCGCCCTGTTTGCTAGATCATTCACCGCCTTTGTAATACCTGTTAAACTTAAATGTTTTGCATTCTTGATGACGGGCACAATGAGATTGCCACTTGGTAAAGCAGTAGCCATGCCAATATTGATATCATGCTTTTTAATAATCTGCGTACCCTTGACAGAAATATTGATCATCGGAAAATCTTTAATCGCCCTCACCACGGCCTCTATAAAGATTGGTGTAAAGGTTAACTTCTCGTTTTCCCGTTTTTGGAAACCATCTTTTACTTTATTTCGCCAGTTCACGATGTTGGTAACGTCGGCCTCTACAAAAGAGCAAACATGAGGAGCTGTTTGCACGCTGTGTACCATATGCTCAGCTATAAGACGTCGCATTCTATCCATCTCAATAATTTCGTCCTTACCCGAAACACTTGAAACAGGCAACGGCTCTGAGGAGCTAACGGGTGTAATGATAGCAGCTTGTTGCGACGTATTTTTTTCTTCTGTTCGTTCGCCCCGATGCGCCAGATAGTCGAGCAGATCCTGTTTCGTCACCCGGCCTTCTGATCCAGAACCCGTTATCCGCTCTAATTCTGCTAAGCTTATTCCCTCTTCCAATGCTATATTTTTCACCAAAGGAGAATAGAACCTACTGGCATCATCGAAACGTTCCTGTATCGTAGTCCTATCACCTTCGTCCAGTTGTTGAATTCCCGGAATAGCTTGTTCTTCGATAGAGCCGTCCTCCGCTGTGCCTATTTCCTCACTTACAGATGTATTAGACGTTGGTTTATTGCTTGTTTCCGGCAAAGGAGTGGCCGTTATGAGCTCTTCTTCAATGGCTTCGCCCTCAATCTCCAATACAGCGAGCACATCTCCGACCTGCGCTACCTGGTCTTTCGTAAAACGTTGTTCAATCAGTTTCCCAGCAACAGGTGAAGGCACTTCAGAATCTACCTTATCCGTTGCTATCTCTACCACTGTATCATCGATATCCACCATATCTCCGGGCTGTTTCACCCAACTGATGATAGTAGCCTCGGATACACTTTCGCCCATTGCAGGAAGAAGTAAATTATATTTAGCCATATGTCCGTTTTAAATTAAATTGCGTATCGGCAGCGTAAGTTACAACAAAATCTAAAAAAATAAAAAAATGCAGAATAATATTTGCCCAGATCAGTTGTTTGTTACTCGTTGTTCGTTATTAATTGTTAATATGAAGTCCCTGTTATGAACGATCGCTATTTGCGGTCTCTTCTAACAATTCATCCTTTAACAGGTAAAATAACATCACCAAAGCATTGGCGGCCGAGCGCTCTATGTTCGGTATGCGCACTTTGCCAAAGTTAAACAATTTTGCTTTCACCCCCTGCTTCCCGGCTACCGCAATCCAAACGGTACCTACCGGTTTTTCGACCGTTCCGCCATCAGGCCCTGCAATACCGGTAACAGCCACACTGTAGTCGGCCTGAAACTCCTTTTGCGCGCCCAATGCCATTTCCAGGGCTACTTGTTCACTAACGGCACCAAATTTTTCCAAAGTTTCTGGCTTCACACCCAATAGCTTCACTTTTAATTCATTGCTATAGGATACAGCTCCCCCCTTATAAACCGCACTACTACCCGGTAAGCTGGTTAATAAGTGCCCGATATAACCACCTGTACAACTCTCTGCAGTAACCAAACTTAGCTCATCCGCTTTCATCATGTCGAGTATTTTCTGCTCCAGTAATATGTCGCCGACATCAACTACATAAGGTTGCGCGATAGACATGATACGCAGCGTATACATCGACACCTCTTCTTGCAGCGACTCCTTATCTTCTCCAATACCGGTTAACCGTAGTCTTACCTGGCCATATTTTGGGAGATATGCCAAATGGATGTGAGGAGGCAACGCTGCTTCGATCCCTTCCAGCATTTCTGCCAAAAACGATTCTCCTATGCCTGCCGTTAACATGGATTGATGCACAATAGCCTGCATTCCTGAAAGACGCTGTAATCTGGGTAATACCTCGTTAGTCATTAAATATTTCATTTCTGACGGAACACCCGGCAGAATGACATAGATCTTCTCCTTTTCATGAATCCACATACCCGGTGCAGTACCCGTTTCATTATGCAAAACCTCCGCATTGGCCAACACGTCAGCTTGCTTATTATTCACCTCCAACATCGGTTTGTTAAATTTCCTGAAGATGTCAGTTACATGCTGTAACACTCCATCATCCCTCCGCAGAAAGGTATCAAAATATTTAGCGAGGGTTTGCTTGGTCACATCATCTTTCGTAGGGCCTAGGCCACCCGTACATAGAATAATATCGGCACGGGTTATCGCCAGCTCGAAAGCCCTGCTAATCGCCTCTGCCTTATCTGCCACCGAGCTCACCTGCACCAATTCGATGCCCAATTGATTGAGCTGCTGCGCCATCCAAGCAGAATTAGTATCAATAATCTGCCCGATCAGTATTTCATCCCCTATGGTTATAATCTCTGCTGTCATGCGTTGAATTCAAATTAAAAAGTAAAAACCCTAATCCGCACCCATCATCATATCGAGCAAAACGAAGTGTAGTCGAGAACGTTATCTCGACCGTAGCGGAGAGCTCTAGATTCCTCCACTCCGGTCGGAATGACAAACCACTAACAACGAGCAACTCACAACTCACAAAACTATTAGAAACTATTATAATAATCATTACGTTTCTGAAGTTTTAGATCTTGCAGAATAGACGCCTTTACCCGGATATTAAAAGTATAACTTCGGTAGGTACCAAAGGGAATCCATCCGAACGACATATCCCAACAATGTAAGTCACGATAGATGTTAAATTGGGTCAAACTTAGTTTTTTCAACTGAAAATCATACCCTGTATTATACTGTACCTTCCATTTTGGTGTAACCGAAAGATCACCATGCAAATTGATGGTACTGGTGATCCTCGAATCTGCAAAGGGTTTGCTATACTGGAAACTAAAGGAAGCAGCGATATTCCAGGGTATCTTAAAATCCACAAAGGCGTTCGGATCCGAGCTTAGCCTAGCCAGTTCCTGTTGTTGCTCGGGTGTCATATTCGCCTTATTTTTGTCCATTTCATCCAGGTTATTATTCCGGCTTTTTGCCGCCGCCGGATTGAAACTAAAATCCATAGACACCCCTACCTGCGTTAGTCTTGCTATCTGTCCTCCCCGAATAGCATATCGGTTTACGCGCCTATAACTAGGCACTGTACTACCGGGATTGGTAACTTGTTCATACTGATAGGGATCAAAACTACCATTAAAATTCAGTCCTAATTTTTCATCGAATAGTGAGGATCTTCCTGAAAATGTAATATTAGAAAGGTTAAAAGAATCTGCCACGAAATTATAGTTTCCACTGAACGTTAAACCCTGCAAAATCCGTACTTTCTTAAAGCCCGTCCCCGTCGTGTCGTCTTCACTTCGAATCTTGGCCTCGATATTATTGTCAATGGAAAACCCTATTCCCATCGATTTTCCGGAACCAGGTGTACCGTATACTGCATTTTGAAAAATGGAATATTTTTGTGGCCTTCCCTGGTTATCTAAAACTACTTCCCCATTTGCATAACGTTGCTCTCTATAAAAACCAAAGCGCGGATCGGAAAAATCAGGCCGGTAGTTAAAATTAACGGAGGGTGTAACCACATGTCGTATAGCGGCTAATTTTCCCTTAAAATTTTTCTGTCCATACACTTTGGTGGAAAACCCACTGGAAAAACTATAATCATAGGCTCTATTGAACTCCTGTAGTGTATCAATTACCTCCCTGTATCCTCCCGGCGTATTATCAAAAAATTTACGAATGGATTGGAAATACCACCTTTCTGTATAATTGACACTCGTATTGAACTGAAAATATTTGGCAACATTTAAAGATAAACTAATCGGGATATTGTGTTGAATTCCGTTTTGCATATTCTTTAAAGTTTCCTTCCTGAACAATAGGCTGTCAACGGTATTAATCGTATTTCTACCTTGTACACTATAGCCCATCGTAATGCGCTGATACCACTTCTGTTCGCCCACCCGATCTTTGGAGTCAAAGGGATTAAAGGTTGCCACATTGAGATTAAAGGTAGGCAGCTCCAAATTAATCTGGCCGGTACTGATGTCCTGCCGATGACTTAAGCTGGAAGTAAAGTTCACTTTTCCATCCGCAAAGGTTTTTCCGTAAGCAATACTGGAAGACATGTTATTACGGGTGATTTGATTATAATCATAGGATCCACTGGCCGCTGTATTCGTGAAAAATGTACCCGTACCGGCATTCACCTGTGCACTGAAAGTAGTTCCAGGATTCGCTTCCTGTCGCTGTGAATGGTTCCAGGTGATGTTAAAATCTCTAGCTCTCGAAAAACCAGGTGTATTCTCTTCACCATTTTTGGTATAGGCATAACGCAAGGAAAAGCCTCCATCATATTTATAATTCTTTTTATAACGTACCCGTGCATTTGACTCCCAAGAACCTTTCGTATATACGTTTGCTCTCAACTCCGCATCCCAATAATCATTTATGCCTATGTAATACCCGCCATCGCGCATAAAGAAACCCCGACTGAAATCTTCACCAAAGGAAGGGAACAATATACCGGATTGCCGCTTATTTGTCTTAGGAAAAAAGCCAAAGGGCAGGAAGACAAAGCGCAAGGGTACCTGCTCTACCACCATGTAGGCACTTTTTGAAACAACTTGGTTTTCTGTAAGGATTACCTTACTCATCTGTATACCGAAATGGGTATGCGGAAAAGGCAAATTACAGGTACTGTAAAATCCATGCCTGATAAACTGTTCGTTATACTCGTTCTTCTTGATCTCGCGCGCTTGGATAGAAGCCCCATCCATTTCCGTGAATACGCCATAAGTGAATCCTTTTCCGGTATCAAAATTGTACCGCAATGAATCAACCGTTACCGGAGGATCGGTAGCTGTTTTGAAAATCGGTCGTCCCCGATATTTACCATTATGATCAATCAGTCCACTTGCGAACATCGTCCGGGTGTTATTATCAATACGGATATAATCAGCTGTTAACTCCATATCCTCGTATTTTATTTTGGCATTCCCATACAGGTGGAGTTGATTATTCTTCCTATCCGTACGGGTAGAATCTTCGGCGTTACTCAAAACCATGGAACTGATTCCATCCGCTTTTTTTAAAGAATCTTGTTTGGCTGAATCAATCACAGCGGTATCCCGTTGTAACGAATCCTGTATGGAGGTTTCTTTGCTGATAGGACGGCCCAAGCTATCCTGTACAATAAATTGCTGTCCAGAAGCTATAAATGGCATCAAAATACCAAAAAAGAATAAAATAAATTCAAAAAAAACGCTAACAGACTTCAAATTTGACAACGAATATTATTTTTGCAGTATAGTAAAATTAAGGCGCCCAAAATTAGTGAAAGCATTATCAGCTTGCAATAGCTGAATAGTTTTCATGTAACAGTTTTTTATTTGCAATTGCTACAGCAGATTTTACTATATAACGATTTATTCGTAATGTTATACAATAAGATTAACTTTATAGCATTAATATATTAACTAAGAACAAAGACTGGATGATTACATTTGTAACAAGATTTACGGCAACCATTTGTTTAATATTCTTATTACACATACCAACGCAAACTTCGGCAAATAAGTATGATAATCCATACAAAATAAAAACAATTGTTATCGATGCTGGGCATGGTGGAAGAGATGGGAATACACATGGTGGCTTTTCTAAAGAAAAAGACGTTACCTTGGCTGTTGCGTTAAAGCTGGGCAAAGCGATAGAAAAAGAGATCGCTGGCGTGAGAGTTATCTACACGCGAACCGACGATAGTTTTATTGAGTTATATGAACGTATTGGCATTGCCAATAAAAATAAAGCAGATCTATTTATTTCTTTACATTGCAATTCCATGCCGAATACCAGCCGGCGCGTGGTTTCCCGCTATGTTAGAAACAAACGAGGCAAAAGAGTGCCGGTATATAAAACGGTCTCTTCACAGAACAGTTCGGTCAGTGGGGTAGAAACTTTCGTCTCAGGATTTGGCCGCTTGGACGAGCAGGATGTTGCTGTGCGGGAAAACGCTTCGATGTTATTGGAAGAAAATTACCAAGATAATTACGACGGTTTCGATCCCAATGATCCCGAAAGCTACATCATATTCTCCTTAATGAAAAACCAGTTTCGCGATTTAAGCATAAAATTTGCCACCTTTGTGCAAAATGAATATATTAAATCCGGAAGAACAGATCGCGGTGTTAAGGAACAAAGCCTCGCTGTATTGGCACGGGCCGGAATGCCCGCCATATTGACAGAAATGGGATTCATCAGCAATCCCGAAGAAGAACGTTATATGAACTCTTCCGAGGGCCAGGCAGAAATTGTAGATAACCTCGTAAACGCTATAAAAAATTATAAAAAACAGCTAGAAAACTGATGTATAAAACGCGCTTATTCATTACTTTTTTCACTTTATTTTTCAGCACTTTATGTGCATTTGCATATCTTGACGGACCCGTAACAACACCCAACCAGGGCTACCGTATCAAAACTGTTGTGATAGACGCAGGCCACGGCGCGCATGATATAGGAGCAAGAGGCAGAGTTTCTGTCGAAAAAGAGGTAGCGCTACAGGTAGCCTTAAAACTGGGAAAAGCTATACAACAGGAATTAAAAGATGTACAGGTGATTTATACACGGACAACCGATGTTTTTATTCCCTTATACGAACGTATTGGCTTGGCCAACAGCAAAAAGGCTGATCTCTTTATTTCCATCCATTGTAACTCTATGCCAGCAGTAAAAAAAAGAACGGTAACGGGTTACAGAAGAAGCAAGGGAAAACGTATTCCCATTTACAAAACCACCAGTGTGCCCAACACAAGCACCCGCGGAACAGAAACTTTTGTTTCGGGCTATGGCAGGTTATCTGAACAGGATGCAGCCGTCAGAGAAAATGCATCAATGTTGTTGGAAGAAAATTATCAGGATAACTACGAAGGTTTCGACCCAAAAGATCCCGAGAGTTATATCATATTTTCTTTAATGAAAAACACCTATAGAGATCAGAGCATTAGATTGGCCTCTCTGATTGAAGGTGAATATGTAAAAAAAGGAAGGGGCAGTAGGGGTGTAAAAGAATTAAGTTTAGCTGTGCTAGCAAGGGCCGGCATGCCTGCAGTATTGACAGAAATAGGTTTTATCAGCAATCCAGATGAAGAACGTTACTTAAACTCGGCGCATGGACAGGCAGAAATTGTGGAAAATCTATTGAATGCGGTTAAAAGCTATAAAAAACAGGTCGAAAATTAAACAAATTGTTCAGATTGTTGTTTCAGACTACAGTACATACAAGCTGCTAACAAGTGTTTTTTTATTTAAGTAAAACGAATGAAGATTTCCAACGAAACCAAAGTAGGCATTCTAGCTACCGTAGCTATTGCTGTTCTCATTATTGGCTATAGCTTTCTGAAAGGCAATGATGTGTTTACCAGTGAAAACACTTATTATGCAACTTATGACCGTGTAGACGGATTAAGTGTCTCCAAACCGGTTATGGTGAACGGTTATCAGATTGGCAGGGTTTCGAAAATGAAATTACAGCCTAACGGAGAAATTCTCACTGAATTCAAGATTAAACAAGATTACGCTATTCCAGCAAACTCCATCGCTAGGATCGCCAGTACCGACTTGCTAGGTGGAAAGGCGATCGTTTTCGAACTCGGCGACAGCGATTTATATGCTGCAGATGGTGACACCTTAAAAGCCAATATACAGCGTAATATCCTGGAACAAGTAGAACCGGTTCAAAAGAAAGCAGAAGCTGTTGTAGCTGTATTGGATTCTGTTTTAACGTCTATTAATAACACCATAAATACCGATTTTCAACGTAACTTTAACCGCAGTATAGCCAGTATCGCCAACACATTAAACACGTTAGAACATACAACGACTCAGGTAGACGCCATTGTTGGTACACAACGCACTAAACTCTCTAATATATTAAGTAATGTAGAAGCTATCTCCGCCAATTTTAAAAATAACGGTGAAAAAATAAACAATGTGCTGAGTAATCTTGAAAACGTAACGGATCAGGTAGCGAAGGCTAATTTTAAGCAAACGATCGATAGTGCCAATGCGGCGGTGGCCGACCTGCAATCCATTGTTAACAACATCAACGAAGGCAAGGGCTCTGTGGGGCTTTTGCTGAATGATGAAGAATTATACGACAATCTTAACAACGCTTCTAAAAATCTGGACAACCTCATGATTGATCTGAAGCAACATCCGGGCAGATATGTGCACTTCTCTATATTCGGCAGGAAAGGTGACTAGTCAATTTGATGATTAGCCAATGTGATAATTAGCAAATTGCTATACAACGTAAATTTTACTCACAACGGGCAACTCACAACTGGTAACTATATCTCAAAGGTATGCCCTTCTATTGCCAATGCTGTGTGGGCAAAGACCGTTCTACTTTCGGTTAATAGCGGCTGCAAATCTTTGTATCGGGCAGAAAAATGTCCAATCAGTAATTTCTTGGCCCCTACTGCTTTTGCTATTTCAGCAGCCTGCAGAGCTGTTGTATGAAAAGTATCAATAGCTCTATCCAGCATTTCATGTAAGAATGTCGCCTCATGATACAGCAGATCTACCCCCTGGATAGAAGGCCAATAATGCTGCGTATATACCGTGTCCGAGCAAAAAGCGTAACTCCTAGCAACTAAAGGAGGTAAGGTAAGATCACTTGCTTTATAGGTATTGCCAGCAGGATCTAAATAATCAATTCCCCGTTTCAGTAGAGCGAAATAGGCATTGGGGATATTTAATGAAGCAATGCGTTCTTTATTAATTCGTGGTAGCCGTTGTTTCTCTTTGAAAAGAAAACCGGTGCAACTGATTCGGTGACTTAAAGGGAAACTGCTCACTTCAAAATTACTATCGGATAAAATCAGTTCCTCCTGCAGAGAGTCGGTGGCCCTAAATATTAAATTGTAGCGCAGCAATGTCTCAGAATACTGTAGTTGGATATTGATAATATCCATTAATCCCTTCGGTCCATATATATATAAATCCTCTTTCCTTCCATTTAAATGCATGGAAGAAATCAGGCCTACCAGACCCAAATAATGGTCGCCATGTAGATGTGAGATAAAAATATATTTAATACGGTTCACTTTGAAACCATACCGCTGCAGTTGCAACTGTGTTCCTTCACCGCAATCAATTAAGCTTAAAACTTCATTGCAATTTAATATTTGCGCTGTATGGTTTCTCCCGTATAACGGTGTGGCCGAGTTACTACCTAAAATCGTTACCTCAAACCTCATTCCTCATCTGTAGCCACTTGCCCTCTAAATTCTTTCTCTAGCTCTTCCATAAATAAAAGATCTTCCGCTTCGTCCGAGGTGGGTACTACATTCAATACATCCTTTAAATTCGACAATTCTATTAACTGCATCAGTTCCTCATTGGCACAGCAAATCACAAATATCCCCCCCGCCGCACTGCACAACCTGTGCGCAGTAAGTGCACACCTTAAACCTGAGGTATCAGCACTTTTCACATGACTTAAATCCAACACAATGTTACGCTGCCCATCTGTATTCAGCAATACAAATTCGGATTTTATTTTCGGTGCTGTTACACCATCTAACACTTCTTCATGAGGAGTAATGACTACATAACGCTCATGCCTATCAATCGTAAACTTCATATCTTTGGTTTTGGTTATTCACCTTCTAATAACTGATCAAGCGCCTTAACAATATTGCTTTCTACCCGCTCCTCAATATTGTTTATTTCGTAGCGAACGAATTTTTCACCGGTAATATGTTCGTATAACTCAATATATCTTTCTGAGATAGATGAAACCAACTCATCATCCATTGTTGGTATGGCCTGCCCCTCTTTACCCTGAAAGCCATTCGCTATAAGCCATTGACGAACAAATTCCTTGGACAATTGGCGTTGAGGCTCTCCTTTCTTTTGCCTCTCCTCATAACCTTCTTGGTAAAAATATCTGGAAGAATCGGGTGTATGGATTTCATCTATCAAGATAATCTCCTCGCCTATCTTTCCGAATTCATATTTAGTATCTACTAAAATCAGTCCCTGACTTGTCGCAATTTCCGTGCCTCGTTTAAACAAAGCTTGCGTGTAGGTTTCTAATTTTTGATAATCTTCGGCACTAACAATTCCTCTTTTAAGGATTTCTTCCCGTGAAATATCCTCATCATGCCCTACCGCCGCTTTTGTCGTGGGCGTTATAATGGGCACAGGAAGTTTATCGTTCTCTTTCAATCCGTCTGGCAAAGGCTCTCCACAAACTGCTCTCTTGCCAGCTGCGTATTCCCGCCAGGCATGTCCGGAGAGATAACCACGGATAACCATCTCCACTTTAAATGGCACTGCAATTTTACCTATCGTTACACTTGGATCAGGTACATCCACAACCCAATTAGGTAAAATATCTTCCGTAGCCTTCAAAAATTTAGCGGCAATCTGATTCAGCACCTGCCCTTTATAAGGTATTGCTTTGGGCAATACCACATCGAAAGCCGAAATCCGATCAGACACCACCATAGCTAAATATTGATTACCAATGGTATACACATCACGCACTTTTCCTTTATAAAAAGCTGTTTGATGTGGTAAATTAAAATGTGTTTCTTTTATCGCGTTCACTATAGTCGATTAAAATTAAAAATTCAAAAGTAAAATAAACATAAGTAGCGAGACTTAAGACATAAGATCAAAAATATCTTGATACTGATGTCTTGCTACTATTCAACTAACAACTAACGTGCGTCATCTCGACCGTAGTGGAGAGATCTAGATATCTCGATTCCGCTACGCTGCACTCGATATGACAGGCGCTAACAATGCATCACTAATAACTAAAAGCCTAATTAAAAATTCAAAAGTAAAATAAACATAAGTAGCAAGACTTAAGACATAAGATCAAAAATATCTTGATACTGATGTCTTGCTACTATTCAACTAACAACTAACGTGCGTCATCTCGACCGTAGTGGAGAGATCTAGATATCTCGATTCCGCTAAGCTGCACTCGATATGACAGGCGCTAACAATGCATCACTAATAACTAAAAGCCTAAATATCCCCGTAAGCTTCCAAAATCCGTTTCACCAATTTATGTCTCACCACATCTCCTCCACTTAAATATATAATATCAATGCCTTCTATACCATCCAACAATTTTAAGGCACCATGTAGGCCTGATTGCTGTTTTTTAGGCAAGTCGATTTGCGTTACATCACCTGTTACAATAAATTTTGCGGTAGGCCCCATACGTGTGAGAAACATTTTCAGCTGCATATCCGTGGCATTTTGTGCCTCATCCAATATCACAAAACAGTTATCCAGTGTCCTTCCTCTCATAAACGCCAAAGGTGCAATTTCAATGGTCCTATTTTCGAGATAAACCTTCAATTTTTCCGAAGGGATCATATCATCCAATGCATCATATAATGGCCTTAAGTAGGGATCTACCTTTTCTTTCAAATCTCCCGGCAAAAAACCCAAATTCTCTCCGGCCTCGACAGCCGGCCTTGTCAATATAATACGCTTCACCTCCTTATTACGCAAAGCCCGTACGGCTAACGCAACCGCTGTATAGGTTTTACCGGTACCTGCCGGACCTATAGCAAACAGGATATCATTCTTTACAATACTGTCTACCATTCTCCGCTGATTGGCGGTTCGTGCTTTTACAACAATGCCATTGGGGCCGAAAACAATGGCCTCGCCACTAAAAGGTGCGGCTGCTTTCTCCACAACGCTTTGCCCGGTTTTCACTGCAGGCGTAGCTCCCAGTATCGTTTCTATATCATTATAACCAATATGATTGTATTTTTCAAGATGATTAATAATGGCTTCAAACTTCACCTTGAAAACACTAATTTCTTCTTTATCTCCAAGAATTTTCAGGTCTGTACCTCTGGCGACTAATTTTAGCTTAGGAAAATATTTTCTGATAAGCTCGTAGTGTTCGTTTTGTGGCCCCCACAACAAAGCTGGATCCACATGCTCCAATGTTATCTGTAATTCGTTCAAATTTTTCTATTTATTAATTTTTTCCGCTCGTTTATCCGGCAACTATTTCTTTCGGCCCGACAGTAATTGCTTCATGGATTTTTTATATTTTTGGAAATATTCACAACTAAATATGAAAAATTCATGTTAGGTTTGCACCTTTAAATCCCTACGCAAGATTACTAATTATAGCGCACAAAAAAAAGTGTTTATAACGAGTATCATATGGGCTTTATATAAAAAGCGCCTGGGGATAAAAACAAGCGGACTGAGATATAGATATGGGCATTATTACGTTAACCACCGATTTAGGACATAAAGACTTTTATCAAGCAGCACTTAAAGGTAGCATTATTAGCCTATACCCTACGGTAAGATTGGTGGACATATCGCATGATATTGCTTCTTTTAATATTCAACAGGCTGCTTTTGTATTGAAAAATGCTTATAAGTATTTCCCAAAAGACACCGTTCACCTGATTGGTATAGATTCCGTATTTAATAAAGAAACCCGTTATTTAGCCGTTAAATATAAGGGACACTATTTCGTTGGGGCAGACAATGGTATTTTTTCATTGCTATTTGATGATCATCCAGAAAAAGCCGTTGAACTCAATATCATGCAAGACCTCAAATTCTTACATTTTCCACTAACGGATATATTTGCTAAAGCAGCTACACATCTGGCAAAAGGTGGATCAATGGAAGATATCGGTGATCCAATAGATGCTTTAGTCAGAAGAGTGATTATACAGCCTATTATAGATGGCAATACCATCCGCGGTAGCGTTATTTATATCGACTCTTTTCAGAACGTGATTACCAATGTAAACAAAGAATTGTTCAACCAGATTCAGCAAAATAGAAATTTCGAATTATTCTTTAGACGAAATGAATCTATCAAACACTTGAGTTGGCATTACAACGAAGTGCCTGAAGGCGAAAAGTTGTGTTTATTTGGTATTAGTAATCACTTGGAAATTGCTATTAACAAAGGAAATGCGAGTGGATTGCTCGGACTACAGGTGGGAGATATCATACGAATTGAGTTTAAGTAGTTGCTGCTGGTTGCTGGTTATTCGTTGTTGGTTGTTCGTCATTCCGACCAGAGTGGAGGAATCTAGATCTCTCCGCTCCGGTCGAGATGACGTTCTCGAATACACTTCGTTTCGCTCGATATGACGATGATGCGGATTAGGCTTTTGAATGATCTTCGATAAGCTCACTACATTTGGTTTTGAATTTTGACTTTACAAAGATGCAGCAGATTACCTTCGTTTTTTTACTTTTATCCCTGAATCTAAACCTTTGGGCCTCGACAAAGGAAGATAGTACCGCATACGAGAAACAGCGGGAAAGGGTCAATAAATTGCTGCAACATCGCAGTGAACGTTTTGGCGAATTTGACGCTAGCCTGCAAACAAGGACCGGTATTTTTGGCCTAAAAACCAAAAAGGACATGCAGGCTTCTATCGATATCTTAAAGCAAATTGTCACAACCGATAATCAGATATTTAAAGAAACTAAAGCACTATTGGACTTCAAGGATATAGAAAAAAGAACCGTTGAAGGTAAGGCCAACGAATCCAGTGAGCGCATTACTGGCTATATTAATACGATTAGTAAGCTGCAACGAAATCAGGATACGTTAAAACAAGAAATAATGGTGCTGGAAAAACGCAATAATATTTATTTAAATTTAGTCCTTTTTGCTACTTTAGGTGCAGTTATACTGATGTTTAGGTGGATAAAACGAAAAAAAAATTGACGCTAAGGTGATAGCTCACCGGATTAATGTAACTAATTTTGCACGTTAAATTTTACTTAAAAAACGATATTTCGATTAATGGCACGTGCTCGATTAAATAGTGGAAACGGAATTACCGACGAATTACCCAAGACAAAAATTAACAAAACTTCGCTGAAAAATGTGGGTAAACTGCTAAAATATCTACGGCCGTACCGTTTAAAATTCATATTAGGTCTCTTTTTCTTGTTTCTATCCAGTGTTTCTCTTTTGGCCTTTCCGGCACTACTGGGAGGAATGGTAGATGCCGCACAGGGCCAACAAGGATTGAGCTTTATTCCGGCAAGTATCAAAACCATTGGTATCATCGCCTTTATTATATTATTCTTTCAATCTTTTGTATCTTTCTTCCGTATTAGGCTTTTCGTAGAAGTAGCAGAGAAAACATTGGCCGATATCAGGAGAGATACCTACTTTAACTTGATTACACTACCCATTGATTTTTTTGCTAACCGCCGGGTAGGCGAACTGAATAGCCGGCTTTCGTCCGACCTGTCGCAAATTCAGGATACCATGACCACTACCTTTGCAGAGATGATCCGTCAGGCCATTTTATTAGCGGGTGGCGTGAGTTTCCTGTTCATCGTTTCCGTGAAGCTTACATTATTGAACCTGTCCATTCTTCCGATTATTGTTATCATAGCCGTTTTCTTTGGCAAATTTATTCGTAATTTGTCCAGGAAGGCACAAGATAAGTTGGCTGAATCGAATACCATAGTACAAGAAACACTGCAGGGTATCAGTAATGTGAAGGCTTTTGTAAATGAGGCTTACGAGGCTAATCGGTATCAAAACTCACTAAAGGCCGTGGTAAACCTGGCACTAAAAGGAGCGAATTATCGCGGACTCTTTGCTTCTTTTATTTTATTCTGCATTTTCGGTGCCGTTGTAAGCGTCATCTGGTACGGCTCATCCCTCATTTCAACTGGAGAACTTTCTGTAGGTAATCTCACTACTTATATCATATCATCTTTATTTGTAGCCGGTTCCATGGGAAGTTTTCCCGAACTGTATGCCAATGTGCAAAAAGCGGTTGGATCTACTGAACGGGTTATTGAGTTATTGGAAGAACAAAAAGAAGATGTATCCATATGTTCCGAAGAGAACGAAATAAAACAGAAAATTAAGGGTAACCTAACCTTCAAAAATGTCAAGTTTGCCTATCCTTCGAGAAAAGAAATAACGGTTTTAAATGACATTTCGTTTGTCGCCACAGCGGGCGAGAAAATTGCCATTGTGGGGCCTAGCGGCACGGGAAAATCTACTTTAGCTTCGCTCATACTTGGTTTTTATCAACCTCAAGAGGGAGCAATACTATTTGACGATAAAAATGCATCCGCGTATAAGTTAACCGATATTCGGAATCAAGTAGCCATTGTTCCGCAGGATGTTTTATTATTTGGCGGATCCATTCGCGAAAATATTGCTTATGGAAAATTGGAGGCAGGTCCAAACGAAGTCATTGACGCGGCTAAACGAGCAAATGCACATGAATTTATCATGGGTTTTCCTGAAGGTTATGATACCATGGTGGGTGAAAGAGGCGTCAAATTATCCGGCGGACAACGCCAGCGTATTGCTATTGCTCGCGCGCTACTGAAAGATCCTGCAATTTTAATTTTGGATGAAGCAACTTCTTCGCTGGATTCAGAATCGGAACGTCTGGTACAGAACGCTTTGGAAGAACTCATGAAAAATCGAACTTCCATTATTATTGCGCATAGATTATCAACGATCAGAGAAGCCAATAAAATTATTGTCATTGAGAAAGGTCGTGTGGTTGAATGTGGCACACACGCAGAACTTATGCAACAAGAAGCTGGATTATATCGTTATCTTAGCCATCTACAACAGGAAAAAGTAGATGGATAATATTTGACCGGAAAGAAGAAACTTATTTATGAATTTAACCATTTGGGGAGCTGCTCAACAAGTAACAGGAAGTATGCATCTCCTACAAACAGATAATTATCGGATACTAATAGATTGCGGACTCGATTATGAACACGCAGCCAATCTTGAAAATAACGAATATTTCCCTTTCAACCCGGAAGATATAGATGTAGTTATCTTAACACATGCCCATATAGATCACTCGGGAAACCTACCTACATTGATCAGACATGGTTTCTCCGGACAGATTCTGTGCACATCCCCTACCGCCGCCTTGAGTGAGCTGTTGATGCTTGATTCTGTCAATATTTTTCTAAAAAAAGAAAAAAAGAAAGTAAAACGTGGTAGACAGGTGTTCACTAAATACAATAAGCCGCTTTATCTTCAAAAACACGTCATGGAAACCGTTGAGCGCTTTGTACCGCTTCCATTGAACAAAGCTTTCTCCATCACGGGAAACATTACGTTAACGCTTATTCCTGTAGGCCATTTGTTAGGGGCCGCAGCAGCATTGTTGGAAATAGAGGAAAACGGACAAAAAAAACGCATCGCATTTACCGGCGATCTTGGACGGAAAAACTACCCTATATTGCAGGATCCGGAAAACATACCGGCAGTTGATTATCTCGTTTGTGAATCGACCTATGGGGGAAGATTTCATAGTAGCGACAACCTTACCGATGTGCTGGTCAACACCATCCTTGACACCTGTGTGAAAACTCCCGGCAAATTAATCATTCCGGCATTTAGCGTAGGAAGAACGCAGGCGCTTGTATATTGCCTCAACAGAATTTTCAGCAAGGGCCTGTTACCTCCTGTACAAATTTTTGTAGACAGTCCTTTGGCTAATTACGCCACCGATGTTTATCGCAAATTTCATTCTTCGCTGAATAAAGAAGCACAGGATTTTTATGCACGGGAGGGGGATCAGTTTGAGTTTGAAAATCTGAAATATGTTGAAAATCTAGACGAAAGCAAAGAAATATCGAACTATTATGATCCCTGCATCATTGTATCCTCAGCGGGGATGCTGGAGGGAGGAAGAATCCAGGACCATCTATACGAAAATTTACAGAATTACTATTGCACCATATTATTTATTGGATATTGCGCAAAGGGAACCCTTGGCCACCGGCTGCTCCGTGGTGATCCCATTGTAAAAATAAGGAATAGAGAACTCTCTGTATTTGCAACAATAAAAAAAACAGACTGTCTGAGTGGGCATGCCGATCATAGCGACCTGGTCGAAACCGTGAGCCAACAAGCAACTGATTCATTAAAAAAGGTTTTTTTAGTACATGGCGATTTAAGTAGCATGCAAGCACTTCAATCTGAACTGACCGAAAAAGGTTATCAAGTGGAAATACCTAACAAAGGTGAAACTATCGTGCTTTAATTATTGTATTAGCGAAGCCTACGGAACAAGAACAATAGACAACTGTCTGTTTAAATCCTTTATAAAATAGAGCAAAGTGAACGCATTCAAGGTAAACTCCTTGATACGCGATAAATAATAACTCTTGAGCTATATGATAACCCTTGTGTAAACAAAAAGAAAAAACTACTGTTTATACCATATGGCAATTAAAAAAGCATTTTTTAAACTACTGGTTGGGTTAAACAATAAATTATTGCCTAGCTTGGTACATAAAGATCCGTCTAAATTGACTAAAGCTCAAAAAACAATTTTGGGATGGCGTTACTGGACACTCATAAATTCCAAATAATCTTTCTAACCGGCGTACGCTAATATTAAGGTATTAAGGTATTCTATATATTTTTCCAGGTAGCGCTATCACCCCTCCTTTCATTTCTAACGACAAAATATGCATGGCTAATTTGCTTTGTGCCATCTGCGTTTTGTAGGCTAATTGATCTACGCCAATAGGGCCATCCTTTTTAATGATATTATATAGAGCTTCTTCAGGTGGGGTGAGTTCTAAACCTAAAGTCATTTGTTTTTCGGGCTTAGGCTTATATTCAAAAGCCCAGTCCATCAAATAGGTGAGATCTTCCGCAGCGTTAATTAAATGTGCCCGATGTGTTTTGATCAGGTAATTACACCCACTGGAAAACTCATGGTACACATCACCCGGAAACGCACATACATCACGATTATAGGTATTCGCAATTTCGGCTGTAATGAGTGCTCCTCCTTTTATGGCAGCCTCTACCACAACCGTAACATCTGCTAAACCCGCAATTATTCTGTTCCGGGAAGGGAAATTCTGTTTATCGGGGTTGGTACCCGACGGGTATTCTGTTAACAATCCGCCATGTTGTAACATTTCCAAAGCCAGTCCTCTATTCACAGAAGGGTATATCCTATCCAATCCGTGTCCCAGTACACCTATATTCGCGATGTTATTTTTAACGCAAGCCTTGTGAACATAACTATCTATACCATGTGCCAAACCGCTTACAACCAATACGTCGGTACCTTCAAACGCTTCAATAAATTCCTGACAGATTCGCTTACCATAATCTGTTGCATTACGTGTTCCAACCACGCTCATGATACGCTTTGCCTGTAAATCTGCATTACCCCTATAATATAAAATCACCGGTGCATCTACACAATTTTTAAGTTTTGATGGATACTGCTCATCCAACCAGAATAAAACCTGAATTTTATGCTTTTCAATAAAGCTCAATTCCTTATCTACTTCCTGCAGGTTACGATATTGCACAATATGATTGGCAACATAATCTCCAATACCCGGTATTTTTATCAGTTGTTTCTTCGGTGTGCGGAAAACCTCCTCGGCACTGCCACAATGTGCTAACAGTTGCTTGGCAATAGTATTGCCCACACCCTTAACCCGTGTTAATGCTAATTGATGAATCAGACTCATTTACGTGATAATAGGTTTGTGTTTTAAAAAAGCTTAGAGCTGAAAGATAAAAAAAACCACGCATATGTCAAATATTTTCACGTGAAATTATTTACTATTGTGGGATATACACCACATATTTCGTTTCAAAGAACGCTTCTGAAAAAAAATCTGTTAGCGGGTACAATTCGGCAGACAGTCGGGATTCAGCGATCTCCTCCGATAAATCTCCACCCTTTAGATATAGAATACCATTGGGAATGGCATGCACAGAAGCTTTCTTAAATTTATGTTGTACCCAAGGATAAAATTCACTTAATCTGGTGACAGCCCTCGACACCACAAAATCATATTTATCGCTGATCTGCTCTGCACGGATATGACTTGCTTTCACGTTCTGAAGCTCCAAGGCCTTGGCAACCTCCGCTACTACTTTTATTTTTTTTCCTATCGAATCCACCAAATGAAAGGTTGTTTCCGGAAATAATATTGCTAAAGGAATACCGGGGAATCCTCCACCAGTACCTACATCAAGCACCATTGCTCCCGGTTTAAAAGAGATAAATTTGGCAATCGCTAAGGAGTGCAACACATGACGCTCATACAAGCTTTCTATATCTTTGCGTGAGATGACATTGATCTGCGCATTCCAATACGTATAGAGTTCGGCTAGAAGGTCTATCTGCTGCCTTTGTCGGTTGCTCAGATGAGCAAAGTATTTGTATATAATGGCTGAGGTAATTTTTTCCATTTTCTTATTCAATTGGCGTTTTCAAGAAGCTCTACTTCCATTGGGTATCCTTTCTAAAGGGAATCAGCAGTCCCATGCACGAAATATATAAAAAGTAAGCAATATCCATTACAGGAATCCAAGCGATGAGGGCTGCCACCTGCAACTTTTTCATGACAGGTATATAAATCAGAAATTGTAACAACAGGCGTAATACGTATCCTCCCACTGCTATATACCAAAAATAAGGTTGTACTATGAGCAATAGTGCTACCAATAAATAAAACATAACACCGCTGAATGCTTGTATGCCGAGTGCCCGCTTGTGTTTAGTCTTATAGGCTTTACCGGCACCGAAGTGTCGTTTCTTTTGTCTTTGATAACTGCTGTAAGATGTCTTGGGATTGCTCCATACAAATGCTTCCGGATGGATACAAATGGCTACATTACTTTTGGTAGCATTCTGGTTCACGAAAAGATCATCGTCTCCAGATGGTATATGCATATGTGATGCAAAGCCTTTTCCCCTAAAAAACAAAGATTTGGTATAGGCCAGATTTCTTCCAACACCCATATAAGCATTTCTCTTTAAAGCAAAAGAAAGATAAAGTAATGCTGTTTGAAAAGTCTCAAAACGGATATATTTGTTCAAGAACCCTTTTCCGCTCGTATAAGGCGAATAGCCCAGAACGATTTCAATACCTTCTCTAAACTGCTGGCCCATATACTGCAACCATTTATCCGACTGCGGAAAACAATCCGCATCTGTGAAAACAAGCTTTTCATATTGTGCTGCTTTGACACCGAGCGTCACGGCAAATTTTTTACCATGTCTAAATCGATTGTGCTCAGCGATATCAACAATACGTAGGTGTTTATAGCGCAATTGAAACTCTTTAAGCACCCAATTGGTATCGTCATTGGAACAGTCATTTACCACTACCACTTCATATGTCGGATAATCCTGTTCCAAAATTTCTGAAAGATATAATTTCAGATTTGCCTCTTCATTCCGTGCACAAATAATCACCGATAAGGGCGGATAATTAAATGGTTGGTCGAGCTCAGCCACCTTAAATTTTCTTAGCCGGCGATAAACGAATAAGAAATAGTAGAGCTGTATCAACAAAAAAAAACCAAATAAACCGGGTAAAATGTAGATCAGGTAGTGTTCCAAAGCTTTCGGAAATTAATATATCGGTGCAAACTTAGAGAAAATTGATAGCAAACGCAATCGCTGGTAAATAATTAAATAGGTAACCTTTATTTGTGTCACTTTTATTCGTGTATTGTTTATTGTGAATAAAGCTCCCGCTGTAGATTTTGCTACAACGGTAATGCATCCCAGTGCAAACCGCAAACGCTAAGGCGGATTTTTAGTAGAACGGAGGGCCGTTGCAAACAAGCATCAACTTTCCGAAGGGCGAAAATGGCCTAGGCTTGTGTCGGCAGCAATCGGTAGCTGATATGCCTATTTGGATATCCTAGCGAAGCTTACTTAATAAGAGCAATAGACAAACGAAGCGTGGCTTTGAGGGATGGGTGGCTCCTATTGCGAATGGCATGTTGGCCACGAATTGCAACAGAGCAAGCCAGCCGAAGCACCTTGTTACTTGGGTGCGTCCAAGTAAAGAGCCTTTGCGCGCTTAGCGCATAAGGGATTTTTCCGCTGGAGTTCGTGAATGACAAGCATTTTATCTAAGTTTGCATTTCAAAACAATACGATATTTTGCAGCAAAGGCAGCACCACCTTACATGAAGTTTACATTACAAACCACTGATAAATTCTCTAAAGCCCGCGCAGGAGAGATCGAAACAGCACACGGAACCATACAAACACCTATATTCATGCCTGTAGGAACTGCCGGCACGGTAAAAGGTGTTCATCAGCATGAACTAAAAAAAGATATAGAAGCCCAAATTATCCTCGGCAATACGTATCATTTATACTTAAGACCCGGATTAGATGTTATTCAGACCGCAGGCGGACTGCACAAATTTAATGGATGGGAGCAGCCCATACTAACCGACAGCGGTGGCTACCAGGTATATTCATTGACAGAAGTACGTAAAATTAAAGAAGAGGGCGTTACCTTCCGCTCGCATATTGATGGTTCCAAACATCTTTTTACTCCAGAAAATGTGATGGACACCCAGCGGATCATCGGTGCGGATATTATCATGGCTTTTGACGAATGCACCCCCTACCCCTGTGATTATCGATATGCCAGTCGCTCATTGGATATGACACACCGTTGGTTAAAGAGATGCTGCGATCGATTTGACACAACAGAGGCTCTTTATGGTTACGAACAGAGTCTTTTTCCCATCGTCCAGGGATCAGTCTATAAAGACCTCCGGAAAAAATCGGCAGAAACGATTGCTTCTTTTGGCCGTGATGGAAATGCCATTGGCGGACTTTCAGTGGGTGAACCTGCGGAAGAAATGTATGCCATGACGGAAGTGGTGACCGATATTTTACCTCAAGACAAACCGCGTTATTTAATGGGAGTAGGTACCCCGATCAATATTTTGGAAAATATCGCCTTGGGTATTGACATGTTCGACTGTGTTATGCCAACAAGAAACGCGCGAAATGGTATGTTGTTTACCAGAAATGGCGTCATTAATATTAAGAATAAAAAGTGGGCGGCCGACTTCTCCGCGATTGATCCAGACAGCGATTTGCATACTGATTTATTTTATACCAAAGCTTATTTACGCCATCTCATCCATTCAAAAGAATTGTTGGGTGCGCAGATCGCCACTTTACATAACTTACATTTCTATCTTTGGCTTGTTAAAGAGGCGCGCACTAAAATCGTAGAAGGAACGTTTTACGAATGGAAGAATAAAATGGTCAAACAATTAGGAGAACGATTGTAGTTGTTAGTTGCTCGTTGTTAGCGGTTTGTCATTCCGACCGGAGTGGAGGAATCTAGATCTCTCCGCTACAGTCGAGATGACGTACGTTAGTTGTTAGTGATTTTTACTTTTTACTTTTTACTTTTTACTTTTTAAATGAATATCATTGATAAATACATCATCAAAAAATACCTGGGCACCTTCGTGTTTACCATGGCTATTTTTACGGTTGTGGCGGTGATCTTTGATATCTCTGAACGGATGGATGATTTTTTGAAGAATAAAGCTCCACTTTCTAAAATCGTCTTCGAGTATTATGCCGGTTTTATTCCTTTTTACCTCAATTTTTTAAGTCCACTCATCAATTTCATTGCGGTTATTTTCTTTACTGCCAAAATGGCGGATCAAACAGAAATTGTACCCATATTGAACGGCGGCATGAGCTTTAGACGCTTCTTGCGCCCTTATTTTATGGCGGCATCGATTATCTGTTTGGTCACCCTTATTTTTAATATCTATATTATACCACGAACCAATAAATTAAAGATTGGCTTTGAAAATGTTTATGTAAAACCTATCGATAACAATAGCAAGAGCTCAACGCATATGCAAATCGATAAAAGCAGCTTTGTGTATATTGATAATTTTGACAATGATCGGAAAATAGGCTATAATTTCATTTTAGAGATTTTTCAAGGGCAGGAATTAAAGGAAAAACTAATTGCAGACCGCATCACCTGGGATTCTGTAAAAAATAATTGGAAAATTGAAAACTATACCATTCGCGAAGTAAACGGTTTAAATGAGACAATGACCAAAGGAACCTCTAAAGATACTACCTTGGATATGACCCCAAAAGATTTTGAGATACGTGATAATGTTTTTATGGCCATGACCACCAAAGAGCTGAATGATAATATTAGAAAGGAAGAAATACGCGGCACCGGTAGAATGACTGATTTAAAGCTGGAAAAATACAAACGCTTTATCTATCCTTTTTCTGCCTATATCCTTACGTTAATGGGCGTTTCCTTATCATCCAAGAAAGTAAGAGGGGGGATAGGTTTAAGTCTGGGGCTAGGCATTGCCTTAAGTTTTACCTATATTTTATTTATTCAGTTTGCCACGATGTTTTCGCTTAAAGGAGGTCTACCTCCCCTCATTGCCTCTTTTATTCCAAGTGTTATATTCCTGTTAGTGGGTGTATACCTACTTTATAAAGCACCAAAATAACGCTCTTTCAAACACGCAGATGTCCAAAATCAAATTAAACCGCAATCTACTGATACTGCACTTAACGGTATTGGTGTGGGGCTTCACCGGTATATTGGGTACACTCATTTCTGTCTCTGCCATACATTTGGTATGGTATCGGGTATTGATAGCCTTTATTTCCTTATTAATATATCTCAAGTGTATAAAACAACCAATTGCCATCCACAGATCATTGGTCATCAAATTTATTTTGACGGGTGGTTTAGTTGGTTTTCATTGGATTTTATTTTTCCAATCTATCAAATTGGCCAATGTATCCGTTACCTTAGTATGTATATCCTCTATTACGTTGTTCATTGCCTTAATCGAACCTTTAGTAAACAGAAGAAGGATCGAATACCTAGAGTTATTAACCGGCTTATGCATCATTTTCGGCATTTATCTGATCTTTAAATTTGAGACCCAATATGTCGCTGGCATTATTCTGGGGCTTTTATGTGCTTTCTGTGCCAGTCTATTCACCATCATTAATGGCAAACTAATTAAGCAGAGCAAAGCCACCACCATCAGCTTTTATGAAATGTTGGGTGCCTGGATCTGGATTTCTCTCTTCATGCTATTCTCTGGCAATTTTACAGCAGAAATGATTTTAAACACTTCGGATTTAATCTATCTATTGCTGTTAGGAACTGTTTGTACATCCGCCGCCTATGTGGCGGGCGTTTCGGTCATGAAAGAGCTAAGTGCATTCAGAGTGGCCCTGGTTACCAATCTTGAACCTGTTTACGGCATATTACTCGCACTGCTTTTCTTCAAACAGGAAGAGAAAATGAGCGTTGGGTTTTATGCTGGTGCCGTTATTGTCTTAGGCGCCGTATTTATCTATCCTATTGCGAAATCAAAAATGGAGCATCGGAAATTAAAGCCAAACAACAACCCCGAGGGTTATACGTTATAAATGGTAAGTTATAGTTAACACGAGCAGGCAGAAATTCCGTTTCTCAAAGATGTCTCAACGAAAGACATGACGAATAACCAACAACTAATTACGTTTCCTCAAATCCAATGTGTAACCTGTAGTCCATTCTATAAAATCGGCTTTGCCCTGATGCGCTTTTATGGAAACGCCTGCGAAGAAATCTTTATACACATTATAGCGAACGCCTATCCGAAGAAATAATGGTTTTGTTTCTCCATTAAATCTATTGCGATGTACATAATAACCTATATTACCATTTAAATATAAGCGGGAGGTCAGTAAATGATCGATGTAAAAAGCGGGACTTCCTGAAAAAAGCGCACCAATACTATTCACCTCATCTCCTGCTATGGAAGCATCCGTTCCGGAAGCCGAATAAAAGATGTTCCCGCCCACACCTAAACGCCACTTGTACCCTATAAACCTGCTCCAAAAAATCCCCAAAGTAGACTTGAAATACTGTTTGTCATTATCCAGATCCAACTGCTTGATCCCAAAGGCATAACTGAAGTGAAGTTGATCTTTCTTTGGATTCGGTCCGATAAAATCCTTCGAGAAATCAAAATTATTTCCGTTTGGTATATACGTTAATGAGGCCGTAAGCGGTAACAGGTTAACCCCTGTATTCGGTAAGCGCAGGGCACCATTGGAAAAATGGTGAAAGGACACACCTGCTCCTACCAGAAAGTGCCGACTCAATGTATAATTTACCTGCCCACCAAAATCAATAAAAACATTATTCTTGGTGCCAATGATGAGATTAAAAGGATTATCCTCCTCATTGTAAGGGTTAAATCTACCTGAAAGACCTAGCGAAATCCGGTAGTTAAAATTCCACCGTTTATTAATACCGGGTTTAATAGGAACCGATACAAAACCGTAAACAGCATAGGGATTTCCCACATGCGCTAAACCAAAAGTACTACTGTATAAACCAATACCATACACAGGATAATTGTATAGCTGATGATATAGATCTCCTCCTTTCCTGGTTTGCCATCCTATTTTTAGATTCAGGGCATTGTAATAAGCATCATGTAAAGATTCTTTCGCACGCTCATTTCCGGCAAGAACCCCACCACTTTCATGTTCAAGCTGAATCACAAAACGCGTTTTTTCGTCGGTTATTTTATTTGAAGAAGTATCCAGAGCAGATAGGTATCGCGGGTGAATCTGGGCATGGGCCGGCTTTAGGAGCGAAAGCGCGTAAACGGTAAAAAGTAGTACTAGATAAAAGTTTCTAACCATAAAATGAATTTGAAAATTTGACGGAAGGCCGGCAAAAATAATCTATTCTAAAGTGGGTAATGTAATTTGCCCGTAAAAAAACAACATGTAGCAATAAGCGATATAAAGCAAATTAAAGCCCTCTAGATGCTTTTCCTATTAAAACAACCCAGAATACCACTTACGCTAAAATCATCGATCCTAGAAGCTAAAAACGACTTCATTTTGAACCCAATATACAAATAAGCGCGCAAAATCACCATCTTTCGCTATAAAGAAAACACTCACTTACAACCACAAAGCCGCATGAAATAGCTGATAGCAAACGATACTTAGTGTATTTTTTTTACAGAATAACAGCTGTAAATTCAATACAGAATCGACACATAAGATAAACATCATTCCAGCTGTTGATATGCGGTAAAATAACTTCATATAAATCGCTCACAAGACATCTTTATCTCCCGCTGCAATGCCGTACACAACGTCCTTTCAACTAGTCCCGCCAACAACGAGTAGGTTCTTCGTCTTTCATCGAATTTTAAGACAGCCCTCATCCTCCAAATCTGAAAACTACACCAGGTTCCTTTTGGATATTTTTTATAAATCATTTACCATCCCTGAGCGATTAAAAAATAAACGACACCGGAACATATCCATATAAAAACTGTTTGTCAAAATCAGGCAATACCGAGCAAATTAAATGCGTATTATTGAACATAAAAAATACACTAACAAAGTTTGTTAGAAACTATATTCTAGCTATTCAAAAACGAAGAATCATACCGAACAAAAGGGTCCCCTTATCACACGATCATCTGATTTAAAAAAACAACGAAGTAGAAAAAAAAGAAAAACAGGAAATATAATTCATTCCTATACCGGCACATATACCCGGTAGTCAAAAAAATTCAGAACGTATAAACAGCACCATTCATACCCATTCAAAAAATCAAAACACTCTCCAGATGTATACATCACGATATGATTTTAGTCAAAGAAAATTAAATTTTAGCCATTTATAAAGAATAGTACTTTTAGTGGATTTACCTGATAAGTCTATCCAATAAACGCAAACTATTCTTGGAAAGTAAAGATTCCAGCGCATTATTTACCTTATAAAAACAAATAAAAAAAGCATCATAATCTGAACCAGATAGTGTAGAATATTCAAAAAATATACATACATTTAGAAAAACAACACAAAAGCTGCAAAACAACTAAAAACGTGTTATTTTATCACTCATTTTTATAAAAAAATTTTAATTTTATAAATTTTAAACAAATAAAAATCAATACTTTATATTCAATATAATAAATAAAAAGTACACATAAGAGGATCGCCTATAGTTATCAAAAAACTAATATTTTTAGTAATCCGTTTCCATGAAAATAACAAAAACAAACATAGCACTATATATCAATCTATTAATATCAATAATATTAACTTTAACTTCACATACTGCCGCTGCTCAGATTTTTGATGATGATCAAAACCCACCTAGTGTAAAATGGAAACAAATCCAAACCCCCTCCTTTCAAATAATTTTCCCGGAAGACTTCGAACAGGAGGCGCAGCGTGTAACCAATTTATTAGAATCTACTATTGAAAAGGTGAGCAAGTCAATTGGTAGAAAACCAAGAAAGATATCCATCATCCTTCAGAATAGAGATGTCAATTCGAACGGATTTGTGCAGCTAGCGCCGAGGCGATCTGAGTTTATAACCACTCCCCCACAACAAAGCGATTACCAAGATTGGCTCAATGGTTTAGCCATTCATGAGTTCCGGCATGTGGTGCAGTTCGACAAACTTACTGGTTACCTAAGCGCCCCCCTTTTTGAACAGTTGGCCTTAGCTATTTTTGGTATCACCCTTCCTCCGTGGTTCTATGAAGGAGATGCAGTCGGCATTGAAACCAGCCTAACAAATGCAGGCCGTGGAAGACTCCCCTCTTGGGAATCTCCCTTCAGAACAAATACACTAAGTGGTTATAAGTACAGCTATCAGAAAGACTATTTAGGTTCCTTTAAAAACGTCACTCCTGGCTACTATCAACTGGGCTACTTTATGACGACAAAAATCAGGAGAGAACAGGGTCCAGGAGCCTTAGACAGTTTGATGACGCGCATCGCGAAAAATCCCTTTCGTCCTTACAACTTTAGTAACAGCCTCAAGAAACTGACAGGATATAATACAAAAGAATGGCACCAGAAAACCGTATCCGAACTCGACAGTATTTGGCGAACACAAATGGAGAAGACATCCCCTATAAACTATCCTATCCTACCCCTATCCAAGCCACGTGAAATCGTTGATTTTTTGCTTCCCGTATATTTACCAAATGGTCGTCTATTAGCCCTACAGAAAAGCAACCATAGTGTACCGAAGATCATCTCCATTTCATCGGATGGCCTAACCGAAATTGTCAAGACAGGTATTCAGTTACAACCTCATTTTTCTTATGGAGGAGGGAAGATAACCTGGGATGAATTACGCTATGATAAACGCTACCTGAAACGAACATATCAGGTTATCAACGTATACGATCTGGAGCGCAAAACGTATAAACAACTTACATCAAAAACCAGACTTTTCTCGCCAACCCTAAGTATTGATGGGGAGCAAGTGGCGGCCCTGGAAATTGGCCTGGATAACCGATTTAGTGTGGTTGTATTCGACGCCGAAACCGGACAAGAAAAACAAAAGATCATGATGCCCGAACAGCTCATTGTTCAGACACCAAACTTTAATAAACAAGGCACAAAAATAGTGGCCACTGCCTTGAGTCAGTCGGGAAGTAACCTGATTGAAGTCGACCTGCAAACAAGCGCAACTGCGCTACTGCTGGATTGGCAGGCGCAACAGATAGAACGCCCTATTTATCTCGATAGTAACATTGTTTTTAAAGCACACTATAACGGAGTCGATAATCTTTATCTCTTTTCCTGCGGGAACAAAAAAATCGCACAGCTTACCAACACACTTTATGGCGGCACCAACCCTTCACTTGACAGACACACGAACCGCTTATATTTTAACAACTATCAAATGAATGGGTACCTGATTAGCCATATTAATTTAGACAGTACCGGCACGGTTGACATATCCAACATCCAAAATCATTTTATAGATTATTTTAAGCCTATCAGAGAACAGGAAACACCTTTGGACACAGTAGACCTTGCCAAAAGAAAAACATTCATCTCTGAGCCTTATAAAGACCACCAACATTTATTCAATTTTCACAGCATTTCTCCGGTAGGAGATGATATATCAAGCATTGATAATTTTGACCTTGGCTTGCAACTGATGTCGGATAATCTTTTGAACACTTTTTCTACACGCGTTGGCTTTAATTATGATCAAAACATCAGCCGTACCGACTATTTTGTCTCTGCTTCTTTCAAAAGGTGGTTTCCAAAAATCACCATTCAGTATAGAAACCAGGCTCAACTAAGCAGCGTAAGGGTGCAAAACAGACCAGACGAACGTCTACCCTTGCGGTGGAGGGAACACTATACGGATATCATGACGACCATACCACTTACATTTAACAGACTAAACACCATCTACAATACCGGTTTTGCGGTAGGCACTAGCTATACAAAACGTTATCAGCTCAGTCTGGAGAACTTATCCTTGCCGAATTTTTTAGAAGTAAGGTTTCCCTTAGTACTGCAATATTACTTTAATAGAAATAGCCGACGTAGTCTCTTAGATCTAGCACCCAAATGGGGGCAAAATTTCAACTTCGTATACCGAAATATGGCATTTGACAGACGCTTAAATGGAAACATCTTGTCCATGAGAACTTCCTTTTATTTCCCTGGCTTAGTCAATAATCACTCCTTGCAGCTACGATTTAATGCGCAACAAAAATCTGGAGATTATAGCTTGAACAACGAAATCCCACTGGTAAGTGGTTATGATGAACTGACCCCTACTTTTGTAAATAACACCCTTCTCATGAACTACCGATTCCCGATTGCGTATCCTGATTGGGATATCGGACCCCTCGCTTTCATTAAACGGCTAAGAGGGGGCGTTTTCGCAGATTTTGAAAACTTTGCGCAGAAAAACCGTATTTCGCCCCGTACATTTGGCCTGGAGCTCCGCACCGACTTCAACTTATTACGGTTTTATCTCCCCAATTTTGATGCAGGTATAAAAGCGATCTATGTGAATGAGCCTAATCCGAGAAAAGTTGTCTTCACCTATGGTGTGACATATACCTATTAAAACAAATAGGAAGCTTAAAACAAAGACAAAGCATTTGTTGTTTCACTTAAACGGTAAATACGCCACGTATCATTTAAAATTTCTATTTTAGCCATCATGCTTCGCGTATTTAACCAAGGATGGGAAGTAAGCATTTTATCAGTAATAAATATGGACAGGTATCTTAAGATTTAGTTTATGAGTACAAAAACCATTTTCATCATCGTTTTAACGGTTCTAGTAACCATAGTGTTAATGAAGAACACGGATGAAGTTATTTTTTGGATTTTTGGCGATCGCTATATCCCCAAATTAGCTATTCTGGGGACTATGTTCGGAGTGGGTCTAATTGTCGGATTTTTATTGGGAAGGCCTCGTAAGAAAAAAGAAAAACAATTGACCGAAGGATTTCAAACCAACAGTGACAGTGCCGCTGAAGAGTTCACAGACCCTTATAGGCCAAATCTGAGCGACGAAGACCGCAAATACATTGATTAGACATGTACTTTCAAACTATATGGCGCTGCTTTCTAAAAAGTTGTCATCTCGACCGAAGTGGAGAACGTCATCTCGACCGAAGTGGAGAACGTCATCTCGACCGTAGCGGAGAGATCTAGATGTCTCCACTTCGGTCGACATGACGGAGAAGGTCCTACACTCGATAGGACAGCAACAGTCTTTAGAAGACAACCCCATAAAGCTACTGCTGATTTCGCCAGCATCACTCCAATTTATGCACTTTTAAATTATCATAATAAATATATCCTGTGGTATTGGACTGCCAATACGACTGGCTTCCCCCGCGAAAGGTATGGAACCATAGATTCCGGATCAGCCGTTTTGTATCGTTGGTAGTCCAACGAATATTTCGGTCAACCAACGTTGTTCCATTAATTCTAATCTGTGCCCGACCATTTGTACTACTGCCTGTATTGCTCTTGATGTACATATGTACAGAATACCATTGCTCTTTCTGTATGCTACCGGATGAAGGATAACTCGCCCCAAAATTGTCACCGTATTGCCCCGCTTGGTCACGATGGTATACATAGGGATGGAAATACGTTCTGCCTGCATCATTGGTATACCACATAAGCCTTAAACTTCCTCCATTACCGTCCCATCCCGGATCACCTCCCGCATTTCCGTCACCTACGCCGAAACCGAAGCCAATCTTCCCTCCCCGACTGAAATCGAACTGACTATGAAATTTAACATCAAAATCCAACTCATAAGCAGCACCATCTGATATATCAATGTTGGAAATCACCCCTCCCGCTCCAGATAAGGCATTCGGCAATAAGGTAATCCGGCAAGTACCATTTGAGATAAAGGCCCGTGAATCATTCCAACCGCTGACATTACCAAAATCTGCAGCAGCCTGTCCGCTTGTGTAGGTCGTACTATGCGTTCTGTGATTCCAATTTGTTTCGATATTGCTATTAATTGCAGCAATCCCAATGTCTGGACCGTCAGCGGCCAGCAAGTCTATTTCATTTGCCAATGTACTTTCCGTTTCTTTTTGACACGCTCCAAGTACACAGGATACCATGAAGGAAGCTGCAATGAGCTGACGAGATAAAATTACATGTTTTTTCATCCTTGTTAATTTAAGTAAATAATTTTTGTGTTTTTTACTATTTGAAGATCACTAAAAAAGCAAAAAGATAAACGTTTGCACGCCCCTATTGCGATACATATGAGCCCTCAAATATGTTTGGTTTATAATTATAATTGCGATAAAGTTAACACATAATTAGTGAAACAAACAAGAAAAAAAACAAACATAACATTGATAAACAAGTAGTTACCATTTTAAGCAATACGCTACAGAAACATTATTAAAACCATATAAAAGCCACAGGAACGAATACTTTGACAAAAAAAGCCATACCCGCTAATACGCTTGAATAACAAGCTATTTTTTTTACTGAACCCGTATTTTTTTTAACTTCAAGCCATTTAACACGGCGTTGCCTACCCTAGGAAGAAAAGAAATTTCCAAACCAGCTCCCCCACTTACAGTCACTGTATATTGTTTTTTCAACGCGGTGAATGGCCCAGCTTCGTCCAATACATTCAAAGCTGTTGTGCGTATTTTCTGATTAATCGCTATATCGAATACCCGATGAGTAACTTCCTCCTCCTTTTCCCGGTCTTGTAGTTCCAGATCATATACCAGGTTCTCTTTTTTAACAGCTGCATCCAGTTCCGCAAAATATAGCGTTAAGTCATAGACTCCATCTGCCACATCCAAACGATAAGAAGAGAGCCCTTGCTGCTGTGTCTGATACAGCGGATCTTCCCAAGTATCCCGGATATTACGATCCGTACCTAAATTCTGGCGTCCCGTATTTTTCACCCTGTATTTTTCACCTCCTATATAACCCCAAGATCCTGACTTGTAAGCTTGATCCGGTATCCAAACCTTAGCTTCCGCGTCGGTATAGTATCGATCGTCTCCTACGGAAACGCATAACTCGGTCCAATCCGGTTGTTTTTCAAATAGGGCCGGCAATAAAGAAAAATCCAAGGTGTCGTTTTCAACAACCGCCACTTTGCCATTCATATATGCTTCTGCCAGCAGATGATTTTTACCATTTCTGAGTGGGAGTTCCCAAGAGATAGACTTATCCACCGGTATGTTCGCTCCTAAACGTGTACCGTTTACGGTCAAAACAACAGAATCTGCATTCGTAAAAACAGGTACCATTTGCTTCGCTTCAGATCGATCGCCGCTAGCCAAGCCTGCCCACTTGTTTTTATAGGTTGTGCCGATTTTCACATATGGGTCTTTTCTTAAATAGGCCTGATATAGATAGTATGTATTCTTAGGACGGCGGTCCCAGCTCAGCAAACCCTTTGTATTCATATGCGGCATGCTCTCTTCTCTACTCTCCGAATTGAAATCAGACAAGTTCCATGCAGCTGCTCCAGCAACAAAAGGTCTTTTATAAAAATCATTCAGATAGCCTTGATGATATAAAACAGCATATTCTACACTTTTGTCAAAACGAATCGGATGATCTGCGTGCAGGCGGTAATCGGCATCTGCTCCATATTCCGTTACCAATAAAGGTTTGTCTGGCAATTGATCATGAATCTGATCTAATTGCGCACCGAAATCGCTGATTTTACCACCATACCACCCTGGATATAAATTCCAACCCACCACCATCGGTATACGTGTTAATCCCACCCGATGATAAAGATTAAAGTTACCGTGATTGGCAATCATGGTATAACGGCTCGTATCTTCTTGACGTGTTACCTCTTCTAATGCCTGAGCCAATTTTTTAATTGCCAGGAAATAGCTTTCTTGCTTTTCTTTGTCTTCTGCAAAGTGTGGTCTCAACAACACCTCATTCATATAGCCCCAGATAATGATACTGGGATGGTTATAATACTGTCGAATCATTTCACGCTGCATGAAAAGGCAGTTTTCAAAAAAAGTATCGCTTTCTGTAATCTCGTTTACCACCGGTATCTCCACCGAAGCCAAAATGCCCAGACGATCACAGGCTTTCAACACTGCAGGGCTTTGGGGGTAATGTGCTACTCTCAAAAAATTACCACCCATCTCTTTCAAAAGATGAAGATCTTTTATCTGCAGTGAATCAGGAACGGCATTCCCCATATCCTCAAAATCCTGATGTCTACTGGCACCGATCAATTTCAGGGGATGCCCATTCAAATAGAAGCCCTTCTTGGCATCAAAAGAAAACCAGCGGAAACCAATATGATTGGTTAGCTGATCCAGCAGTTTGCCTTCCGCATTATAAATGCTGGTAAGCAGCTTATATAAATAAGGGTTTTCGGGCGACCAAAGCTGAGGTTTTTTTATTCCTGCTATCCTTTGTTCGAAAACCCAGTTACCCCTGCCTATCACTTTCTGATTTTGGGAAACATCGGTGATTTTCTTCCCGTCTTTATCAAATAGTTCAGCAACTATCTTAATTTGTTCTTCGGTATCCACATCATGAAGCACATTTCCTTTTATATGGATACGCGCATTTTGTGGTGATTCAATAGCTGTGTTAATGAATAAACCACTGCCACCATAATCCCGATCGTCGAAATGTATCGGATCTAGCACTAACAGGTAGACCTTTCTGTAGATGCCGCCAAAAGATGTAAAATCAGCCGTTAAAGGTGGAATATCTTCGTTATACCGATTGTTTACCTTGATATATACCTCGTCTAAGTTTTTACTTTCAAAACGAAGATACTGGGTGATATCTATACTAAAGGCGGTATATCCACCAACATGTTCACCTACTTTTTCGCCGTTGATATAAACCTCCGATTCTTGGTTGATTCCCTCAAAATATAATAAAACCCTTTTCTTCTTCCAATCAGGCTCCGTTTTAATGGTGTTTCGGTACCAAGCGATATGCCTATAATAGCCGGGTTCATCATCCATTACATCGCTGATATTCCACGAATGCGGTATTTGGACATTCTCCCAGTTATCTGCCAGCATAGCAGGGATACCCTTATTGGAAGGGTCTTTAACATAACGCCAACCCTCTGTAAATAAAACACTTTTCCTTCCGTCTACGGCTGTTTGTGCATTTAACGGAATATAAAGGGCCATCGCGCTGATACCCACCAGGAAACAGATACACTTATACAAACTATTCATCATTCATTATTCAAACACCTAATCAGCTGCCAATTACTAATTTTGTCCAACCCATTTTATCTCTTTTAACATTCTTTTTCCCTCGTTCCTGCATGATTTTTTTCACTTTAACGGCATAATTCCAACAGGTACTTTGCCTTATTTCCAACTTTTCAGACAACCGATACGAAGAAATTTCGCCATTGTAATAATACATCAGATATACCAGGTAAAAGGCTTTGCTGATGGGAATTTTTACATTTTCAAATATAGTATTTTGTAAGACAGACTCTTCATAAGTACATTTGGTGCATCTTCTGCTATAAGGCGTCTTCCCGGCGCAAAAGTTAGCGTGCCCACATCGAACGCAGTGATATTCCTTATCCCACTTCATATCTGCCAGAAATTTATAACAGCTCTCCCGGTCGGGATATTTCAGCACAAATTCCTCATACTCCATTTCTTTTGATAATATCCGGTCATCGGTAATTTTATCAATATTCGTTTTTAGTTTTTTATTGTCATTTTGAAGCAGCAGATTCATCCGGCTAATTTCCTCCGCTTGTTTTTCCAGCAAGAAATTCTTTTCTATCAATTCCCTATTTTGAACGGCTATTACGTGCGATTTTTCCAATAATTCTGATGACTTTTCCATCACTTCCCTTGTACGCTCCTCTACTTTTTTCTCCAACTCATCGTTCAGCGATTGTTGGAGTCTTTCGTTCACTTTCATCTGTTCAATGACCCGCTTCTGCGCCTTGTTCTTTTTATTTTTTAACATCCGTACTTGGTCGCCAATGGCAAATGCCAGGAAAATCATCTCCAATACAAAACCAAAACCGATGCTATAATGCCCAACGGTACTGGGCAAAAAACGGGCATAACCTAACACATAGATCACTTTAACAATAAAACCCAGAAAAAGAAAAAAATATCCCAAAACGAAGAACCGGGCCGGACGATAGCCTTTTTTCCATAAAATCCATCCACCAGTAAAGAAGGCTACTGACAAGGGTATTACCTCAAAAAACTTATATAAAAACCAATGCTGATTAAAAAACAAACAGTAAAAGAAAAAGGTAATGCGCAAGACAATGACAGCATTCAAGACACTATTCAACATTGGTTCCTTTGATTTTACATGAAGGAGGGCCTTTGTAAAAATCAAGGCAAAAACACTTATACAGCACACGAAGAAAGCCTGGGCATAATGATTAATCCAGGGGTGGTTTGGCCATATATACTGAAAAGCGATTCCATCAGTTGACATTTCATAAAACCCCACGCTTAATATATATAAGACGTAGTAGGCATACTGCCGTCTTTTTACTGCCAAATACATCAATAAATTATGCATACTGAACAGGATGATCATCCCATAAAAAAGGCCAAACGTAAAATACTCTGTCAGGGTATATTTTACAAATCTGGCCATGGTTCGGTAAACAATAATAACATTTACCAGATGATTGGATTTTACTTTAAAATAAATGTAGTGATCTCCTTTTTTACTCGGTGGAAGCAAAAATTCAAAATTCTTATGCGCAAATAAGCGCTCCCTGAATAAAAGTGAATCACCGGATCGATAAACGGTATACTCCCCTGCACCATCCGGGATATAGGCCTCGATTAAATCGACTGTCTGATCAAAAAACTCAAAGACCCTTTCGTGCTGAATATCTTCTTCGTAACGGACTTTTATTCGGTACCAGTAACTTGATGGTCTGTTATAATTTTTGGGATAGTAGTGTATGTTTGGAACAAAATCATGGAAATGCTTGTCGCTGCTAACGTCAACGATGTCATAGCTACCTGTTTTATCTTCGAGGTAATATACTTCATCATTGACGAATATGTGCTCCTCTGTATGCTTGAAAATAGAAATCGGCACCTGGCCATAAAGCATAGCCGACGAAAAAGCATAAAACAAAAGAAAAGAAAAATATAGGTATAATTTGGTCATAGAGTTTAAGTATTTTAGATAATTGGTCTTAGCAAAAATATGGACCAAAATAACAAAAAACTTAGCTAGAATAGTACTGTCTGCAAAGGCGTGTGCAGACAGTAGCTATATCTGGCTAAAAATTATTCCTCTACAATTGTTTCCAGTGGCGGAACATTATTTTCCGCACCAGCATAGCCTATATTCTGATTTATCCGCCCGTTTATATTAAATCGCTGTGCACTAACGGGGATAGGCCATAACACATGGTAAGGTGCTATCCTGAACCTGACCCCCTGTACGGTAGGTACTTCATTTCTATAAAAATCGTTTTTCTCTATAATTCTATCGTAAAAGAAATTATTGTCCGCGAAGTTGGCCAGACTATATGTTTTTCCATTATAAGCTGCTATACCGCTTTGTGCGAAAACATAGGCGATACGTGTCAGTTCTGTCTTTCGAGGTTCTTCCCAAAACAATTCGCGCGCCCTTTCATCCAAAACGGTTCCTATGTTTATTGTATTTACGTCGGTAAGCAATGCCGCATTGGCTCGTTTTCTCACCTCATTGATATCGGCCATAGCCGAGGCCAAATCTCCTTTCCAAATATAGGCCTCGGCTCTTAAAAGATAGGTCTCAGCTAAACGGAACACATACCAGTCGGTATTCGTTCCACGTGGAGGCGTCCAATAAGGATCTTGCGCATAGGCGTTCGTAGAATTGATAAACACTTTATAATGTGGCCAGCCAAACCAGTGGCGAATGGTATCTAAGCTACCATTGGTAAATACCTTATCGACATTTTCCGCTGTGAATTGCTGCAATGGTTTTCCATACAGTTCCCTCACATTTGGATCACTGGAATTTTTAATTGCCGGATTGTTATAAACCAGATCCGTCATATCCATCCACATGCCCTTTGCATGCCGGTAATCCGTATCATCGGTCCAGATATGTCTCGTACTATATGAAGTACCACGGTATCTACCAATTCCCCTTCCATACATCAAGGTAATTGGAATCTCGGCATTTACCGCATCCACAATGGCCTGCAGCTCTCCACCGGGCGTTTTGAGGTTATTAAAATGCCAGGCAGGCACAGTATTACGCATCAATTGTGAGCCATTCGCTGTAAACCCTAAGATCGCTTCACGATCAATGACCAGAAACAGGGCCTCTTTATTCGTCGCAATGGATTTATTATCCATCCGATGCAAGTCCCACACCACATTTTTAGATGCGTCGCCAGCCGTACCACCAAAACGTTGGATCATCAACTGGTACTGTCCGCCGTTAATCACGTTATTGGCCGAAGCAATGGCATCATCGAACTTCCCTAAAGCCAAGTTTACTTTGGTTAACAAATGGCTTACTGCACCCTTCGTAGCCTCCCCTTTATTGACATCATCTTTCACCCAAGTCTGTGCAAATTCCAGATCCTCTTTCATCTTCTGCAGAATTACCTCTCTTTTGGTCGAATAAAAATCATCTCTAGGCGCATCCAGATCCTTCAATAACAGTGGGATATCACCAAATTCATGCACTAAACGGTAATAAAAATAGGCCCGGTAGAAATAAGCAGAACCTAATATGGCGTTTTTCTGCTCCTCCGATTCATACACCGGGCGATCGATATTAGAGACAATGGTGTTGGCGTAACGCACTGCCTTATAAAAATTCTCCCAGTACCAGCCTACTTTATTAAAATCGTCGCTATTCAAATTAGCGTCGGGTGTAATCCTCGTGATCAGATCTTGGGCGGGTGTACTCTTGTCTGTCGTCCCTTCCACGGCTACATCCGAAAAGATAGACTCGGTTAGCATCGGTGCAGAGTCACCAAAAAACTCGCCACGGGTCGACAGACCCAAACGATTTAGGGCCGCTTGCATCGCTGTAACATTGTTTAATGATTCTGGAGAATATTGTGATAACTGGTCAGAGTCGAGAAATTCTCTTTTACATGCCTGCACGCTAAGCAGGGTTATAGCAGTAACTATTACAACTATTTTCTTATTGATATTTTTCATCTATTTATTTTCTTTTATACATTTTCATCAGAATAAATTTGTTCTTTAATGGCGATGAAGCTTGCATGAGCTATTTATTCATGTATTTTTTGTGAGTGGCAACTCATGCAGGTTTTTGCTTGTTTTTTATAAGCATTCATGCTGCCTTCGGCTGTTGATGGTTCATGAGCGCTCGATGTAAATAACCGAAGCTCATTGACACCTGAAAATGTAAGTACTTGTCAATAATCATTCTTCTGTGTATCCATATTTATTTTACATCTCGGTTTCATTTCGAATTTCCTTTTTAGAGTGATACATTAAGACCCAAGGTATAATAACGGGGAGTAGGTCCATTATTCTGTGGATCCCAATAATTCCATTGTGGTGCATATACGGCTGCATTATTGATATTCATATAAACCTTTACCCCTCTCACTTTAATTTTATCGACTAAGCTGCTGGGCATGGTATAAGCCAGAGAAATATTATTCAAGCGGATAAAGGAATTATTCCAGAACACATTAAAACTGGTACCATTGCTTCCCGAACTCAAACGGGCATACTCACTGCTCCGGTTTTCGGGTGTCCAATAGGGGATTTCATAAGACGATGCCCGCATAAAGCCGACACTACCAGGATTGTTTTTAGCCTGATTAAACTGCTTTTTTTGCCCCCAATTAGAAAGTAGTTGGAAGGAGAAATCAAAATTTCCAAAAATGTTAAACTCATTTCGCAAGCCCCAGGTGAATCTTGGTGATTCATATCCAAGAAATTGTTTGTCGGCCTCCGTATATACATAGTCGCCATCCAAATCTTCTAATTTATAATCACCCGGACGTATATCCGCTCTCGTATATTTGGCGGCCTCCTCCATTTCTTCCTCTTGCCATACACCGATCACTTTATAGTCCCATATTACATCGATGTCTTGACCAATGAACCAACCATTCCCCGGTTCATCGCTTGAAGTGGCTAGCTTATCTATTTTATTTCTATTCAAAGAAAAGACTGCACTGCTGTTCCATTTTATTTTCCCTTCTGTTATATTCCTGCTACTTACGCTTAACTCAAACCCCTTATTAGATACTTGTGCGAGATTGGAATAGACCGTGTTATAGCCTGTAAAATTGGGCAGTTGTTTCACTACCAGTAGGTCGCTCGTTTTCTTCGAGTAAGCATCTATTGAACCACTTAACCGGTTATTCAATACGGCAAAGTCCAAGCCCAAATTAATAGACGTCGTTTCTTCCCATTTTAAATCAGCATTCCCCATACGGTCACTAATGGCGGCTGTATTTACTTGACTTACAGTACCGCTGTTATTTACTAACTGGTACTTACTGATAATTAATTGTGTTAGCGCTGCATATGGATCTACCGTATTGTTGCTTGGATTACGCAAATCGCGATTCCCGTTGATACCATAAGACATCCTAAGTTTCCCAAAGTTGAGCCATGCGACCGATTTCATGAAGGATTCTTCGGTAAATGTCCAAGCGAATGCGGCTGCCGGGAATGTAGCTCTCTTGGCATTTATACCGAATACAGAATAACCATCACGACGAGCAGATAAAGTAAGATTATACCGATCCATCAATGTATAGTTCAACCTCGCCATCAGCGCATCTCCGGTATACACTTTGTCTTCACTATTTACCGTTGGGTTGGTACCACTGGCCAGATTATGATAACCTAAAATATCACTTGGTTCGAAGCCCTGATTGCCCGCGCTGGTCCACCATGTCTGGTATTTCTCCGCGTTAGCCAATAAGGTAACATCCACGGTATGGATGTTCGCAAAAGTTTTATTCCATTTTAGGAGATTATCAATCTGCCAGTTATATCGGGTCTCATTATTTCGCGTCACCGTCCCACCTGGTGTCGTTACATTTGGGTTTTGCGAAGAAGCATGATCAAACACACGGTACATATCTATACCCGGACTAAAATTAAATTGATAGGTAATCCCAAATGGCAATTTCACACGCGAGTAAAGGCTTGCAAATAAAGTATTCTGCCGGTTTAAACGCTCGTTATAGGTCATATCCAAAAATGGGTTACGTGCATTCAAACCATTATCGTCCGTTGGGATCCGGCGAAGCGTACCGTCAGGATTATACATATCCCCATAAGGCGATAAATTTGTTAATTGCCCCCAATCAGCTTCAATAGCCCCCTCGTCGCGGTCGGCATACTGCAAGTTGATACCGGCTGTTAAGAATTTAGCAACCTGCCCTTCCAAATTCACCCTGGCGCGAAAAGTACTGAATTCGCCACCGGCAATCAGATTCTGGTTTTTTTGATACCCCAAAGACATATAGTAGTTCACTTCTTCCTTCCTACCACTCATACTAAGGGTATGATCCTGCCGTAAACCCGTACGGAATATTTCGTCATACCAATTAGTTACTTTCCCCGCATGGTAGTTGGCTCTTTCATTCGCTACTAAACCCAGTCTATCCAACCAGATATCTACCGGATCCGCCTCTGCATTCCCTCCACTCAACCATTCCTCGTAAGTCACACCAGACGATAGATTGCGTGGGTCATCGTAAAAATAGGAAGGCCTCGATCCAGTTGCGCGACCCACCGCCGCGCGCCAATTGAGAAAGCCCGGACCATCATAAACACGCTGATTCTTTGCCAAATTGGCAATCCCCCAATTGGTATTGGCCGTGATAATAGGCTTATCACTGGTTCCTTTCTTCGTCGTAATTGCAACCACACCTGTTGCTGCTTTCGCACCATACACTGCCAAAGAACTTGCATCTTTTAACACGTCCACTGTCTGTATGTCATTTGGGTTGATATCGGCAAGCTGCCCGTTATAGATAATCCCGTCCAGTACAATCAAAGGCGAAGTAGAGGCACTTAATGTTGTTTTCCCCCTCACCAACAGGTCCCCCCCACCCTTTGCCGAAGTATTCTGCGACACACTTAAACCCGCGATGTTCCCCTTCAGGATATCCGCAACACTCTGCGGATTCTCATTTTCAAGTTGCTCGGCTTTGATACTAGCTATAGATCCGGTTACATCTTTTCTGGACGCCGTACCATAACCGATAACCACTACTTCAGATAACTCCGTATTTCCTTCTTCTAAAGTTATGCTGACGTTTGCACTATTGCTAATTACCTGTTCTTTGTCGAGATAACCGATACTCGTAAACACGAGTACACTATTTGGTGTTACCGAAAGTGAAAAAGTACCGTTTGCATCGGTAGTGGTACCTCCGGTACGATTTTTTAGTTTAATAGACACATTGGGGATAGGTGCTCCACCTTTGTCTTTCACGGTTCCCGTAACCGTTACATTTTGTGCATGTGCCATCATAAAATGCATGCATACACAAAAAAATAATAGCGTCAATTTTTTGCTCATAATGCTGAGGAATTAATAGGATGATTTTGATATAGTTTATATTGATCGCCGCTAAAGTATGGTCAAAAAATCAAAAATACAAGACTAAAAAAATCATAAAATATTGATTTTCACTTCTTTAAAATAAACAATAATACGCTTTAATAACATTTACCGGTTTGGCAACTCGTTGGTTTACAAAATGTGCGAATACATCTAAAGAAGCATAGCAATACGGATAGCTAGCATTCATTTTTTTCTCCTTTTTTCTAAAAAAAAGAATTTCAGGGTGTGTATCGTCACATTTTTTCACAGCAATAGGCCGTAAATATGTAATCGTTTACAGTAAAACAGAAGTAAAAAGAGAATTTTAGATCGACTTAGTTCAAATTGAAGGGTTGATTATTTTTTTGATTGATGACGCTTTTGGATTCGAGCACCAATACCACCACCATGATACCGATGACGATGGACAGGATAATCTGTAAAGTGGAGAAAAAACGGGTTCCAGAAACTACAAACTGCGCATCGGCCATCAATTCACGTCCTACTTGGGTTTGCAGTTTTTCTAATTCTGAAAGTTCTCTGATCGCATGATCCAAGGCTACTTGTCCTACATTTTTGAATTGGTTCACCTGTAATTGCAAGCTGCCTTCGGGGGTCTGCAGCAATCGATCTTCCATAGCTTTATATTCGTACAGTCTTTTTTTAAAATCTTCCAGGTATTTTTTTTCCTGCTTCACTAAATAAGTCTTTTGGTATTTTGCCAACAGCGAGTCGATGGATGTATTGTGTGGCATTACCTGGCTTTTCAAAATAGTCAACTTCGAAATATTGATCGGCGAATCATTTATAAAAGTGAAAATCAGGTATTTTTTTGCATAGAGGTGTTCAGCTATATAAAAGATATCCGACGCTGGCACCAGTCGATCATCGTACATAGAAAGAAGGGAATTGCTGATGCTTTTTACGTTTTTATCTTCCAATACCCTGATCAATATAGAACAGGCCATTATACAAAACAATAAAAAAGCAACTTTTAGCTTTTGCCGGATATAGTATGTCCACCTCATAGTAGGAGAAAGTTAGGCTTGGTTCGCCACGGTAAACAACAAACATACATAAAAATACACGGTTAAGCAAAAGCGCCATGAACTGCTATATTACCATTCATTCACCGGACTGCTTCCCATTTCAAGCACCAATTCTCCCCCCTTGATAATATCTTCATGCTTTAAATAACTTTCGTGATATGTTTTACCATTTAACCGGATCGATTGTATATAAAGATTTGTTGGTGAATTATTCTCGGCGATGATTGTGAATTGTTTCCCTTTGGCATAGTGCTGATCCAGCTGAACTGTGATTTTGTTAAATACAGGGCTGGTAATTTCATATTTTCCATCTCCAGGGCAAATTGGATGGATGCCACTTGCCGCCAATACATACCAAGCCGACATCTGCCCTACGTCTTCATTGCCTACCAATCCCTGCTCTACCGCATTATGATAGGCATCTCTACAGATTGTCCGTGTCCACTTTTGGGTCAACGCCGGTTTACCTAAACGGTTAAACAGAAAAGCAACGTGATGAACGGGTTCATTGGCGTGGTTATAAAAATCGTTCCATCCAAAATCTTGGGGTGTTTTCTCAAAAAAGTTTTCCAGATCTTGTAACATCTGGTCTTTACCCCCCAACAAGGTTTGAAGCCCTGAAACATCATGTGGCACGAACCAACCCTGCTGATAAGGGTTACACTCCATACATCCGTACCACTCTGTCTCTCTTCCTTTTTCGGGCCATGGCAGCCAATTTCCCTCGGCATCTTTCGGTCTGAACCAAGCTTTTTCTTTATCAAATAGATTTTTATAGGCCAAAGAGCGCTGTTGATATTTCTTTTTATCCGCATCGCTGCCTAAACCTTCTGCTAACACGGACACACACCATTCATTGTAGGCATATTCCAGCGTTTCTGAAATACCGACATTACCCGGCGTATAATTCAATTTACCATTGCCAAATCTTTCCACTGAGCCCACAGCGAGTGCAAAAGCTTTCTGTACATCGTAGTTTCGAATACCTTTTGTATAGGCATCCGCTAGCACATTCACCGCCGGATTGCCGATCATGCAGCCCGAATAGGCATTTAACAATTCCCATCTTTCAAAATAGTCTTTATCTTTTTCTCCTGCTAAATGAATCAAAGAGCCCAGCAAATCATTTACGACAGCTGGATTAATCAGGCTTTGAAGTGGCATCTGACTACGAAACACATCCCAACCGCTAAAAATGGTTCTTCTGATCGTTTGGTTATCCGATTGATAAATTTTTCCGTCGCCCCCTGGATAACGTCCATCCACGTCCTGCAACGTACGGGGATCTATCATGGTTCTATAGAGCGCTGTATAGAAAACAGTTTTCTCCTCCTCGCTACGTCCTTCTACCGCCATTTTGCTTAAAGCTTCATGCCAGCGCATGCGTGCCTGCTGGTGCAGTTGCTCAAAATCCCATCCCTTTATTTCCTCTTGCAAATTCTTTTTGGCACCTTCCATATCCACAAAAGAAATACCCACCTTCAACAGCACCTCTTCATTCTGATCGGTGGCAAACTGCGTATAAAATCCCAAGTGCTTCCCCTGCGCCTCTCGAAGCTGGGGTGTCACTGCTGCCTGGGCGATCCACTGCTGATAGTAATCACTTTCCACATTACCTAACTTACGATGGGCCGTATCTGGAATAGAAGCATTCCAAACACCGAAGTCGGTAATCGGTTTGCTGAATGCTGCATAGAAATAAACGGTATAACTTGCCTGGCCATCACCATTACCCCAACCACCACCTTCAGGCACACATTTCATCCAGCCGCTGATCGCCTGGTTATTGATGACTTTGACATATTGCTCGGTGGAGGTACCACCCACCCTTCTTGCAAGATCTATCTGTATGCGCGATTGTTGATGCCGTGGAAATGTAAACTTCAACATTCCGCTATGAGGGGCAGCGGTCATCTCTGCCTTAATTTTATAATCAGACAACTGGACACCATAATACCCGGCAGAAGCCTCTTCACTTTCTTTATCGTATCGGCTCCGGTAACCATTAGCCCCATTTTCTTTACCGGCATTTGTTTTGAGTGCCCCAACAGTTGGCATCACCAAAAAGTTACCCAAATCTCCATACCAACCCACACCGCTCATCTGTGTGAAAGCAAAGCCCTCTATGGTTTGGTGTTCGTAACTATAGCCCGAACCGTTATCACCACCCGTAATCGTGTTTGGTCCTAGCTGTACCATACCAAAAGGGGTGGTTGCCCCGGGGATGGTTTTACCTAAACCATGGTACACACCGGCAGCATCCACACTGGTACTCGCACCGATAAATGGATTCACGTAATCTATGATATTTCTATTCTTGTCGTCAAAATTCGTTTGCGAACAGGCGATTGTTATATTGATAACTAATAACGATAGTGCAGGCAATAGTTTTTTTATCATAAATTACTGATTCTGGAAGATTTATAAAGGATTTTGACTATTTACTGCCCTTCATATCATTTTCTAAGAAATCACAGGAAGGACAGTACATCAACCCCTTGGGTAAAGGTAGAAAAAAAACCGATTTAGCAACAGTTTATCCAAATATTTACGGTGTGTAGCTTTTCAAGGGAGATCATCTAGCATTTTCAAAATACCCTAGATAACTGCTTTTGCTATATTGTTTTCCATTCACCGCCTTTACATACAGATAGAGATGAAAGGGGCTTTCTGAAAAGTGTATAGGTAGTTCCATGTGGAGATGCCCATCTCGCCGATAACAGGGTACATCATTCTTTCCCCCCATACCCAGTTCCGGACTGTAAGCCACTAAAATCACCTCATCACCATCTCTACTTGATGGATTTTCTTCGCTGGAAAAGTAAATATCTATCAAATGATTGGATAAGACAACATCTTGAATAGCAACACCCGATAGCGTCCCCATGCTAATGGACACCTGATTGGGTAAAATATACTGTGTGGGATATTGCCCCTCCACACCATCCTGTATTAATTTTTTCAGAGCAAGCCCAAAGGCTCTGCTCTTATTTCCCTCTCCTTTTATCAACCAAGTTTCGTTAATGATCGGCCTAAGCGGATTAAGAAAGGCCATCGCCAACCGCATACGTTGCTGCATAGCCAATCGACCATACGATTTTTCCTTTATTCTTGGTTTGTTTTTATCGTAAAAAAACTCCATTACTCCCGTTTTATAGCGTGACTTTGTTATCTGAAATTTCTATCGGTATATACACCGTTTTAGACACTTTATCCCCTTGTTGACTACTTAGAAACAACCAGACATGAATTTCTACCGGTTTTAGTTTTGTATTCAGTTCAATAATAGCTTCTCCATGATGTCTCCGGATGTCACCCGATTCGCTATCAAAGAAACGATCTTTTCCAATATACGTTAAGCAGGTGATGTGCACGATGTCATCAAAATGACCACTGATACCGTAAGTCTTTGTATTCCATGTAATGTGTATCCCCCGGTCGGTCAGCATTGCCTTCTCTGCACCTGCCGTAAAGAGCGACCCACGACTGAATTGTATCTTACTATAATCCAACAATACTTTTCCCTCCTCTTCGTAGAATGCCATGTCATAGTTAAAACGCATGGCTGCATTCACAGCCGTATTACTTTTCACATACTGCCCAAAACCTATAGCCAATAAGCGTTTTATCGGAGCGAAAAAGTCCAGCAGTAACTTAAATTTATCGCGTTGTCTCAGTTGATCTTCCGATGGCTTTTTATTCGATTTAGTACGGTACAAGCCCTTCATATAAGAGACATCCTTCCAGTGACTACCGATCACACTTCCTATTTTACCGCTAAATGGCCCGTTAATTCCTTTTTTAAATGTACCCATTGAAGATGGTTTATGATTTTGTATATCCGGTTTAGTATTCCCCCCTTCTTATCGATGAACACCCGCAATTTACCAAAATTGCTCTAAATTATAAAAAACAATTATATATTTTTTTATATAATTCTTACATAGTTCTACTATTTATAGTAAATCGTAAGTCTTTTGGAGGTCTTTTGACCGTGTTAAAGACGACCAAAAGACCTCCAAAAGACGGTAAAAAGACGACCAACAGTAAAAGAAATATAAAATTTATATAATCTTTTTGAAAAGATAATTGATAAGATATCAGCCATCTTTTCTAGTAAAGGTTTTAGCAAGCGGTAGATCAGCAATAATACATCAACTACCATATAGAAAGGTTAAGGCCTCACTTGGAAACATTATTAAATTTCTCGTATTTTTACCTAGCCGATAATGAAGTAAACATTAAATTATGCCTATCCTGATCTACTTGTTACTATTGATTTTACCCATTTCTGTCGTGGCGTTCAACGACAGTGCCGTATATCGTCAATATAACTATACACTCCAAGATGGCCTGCCTTTTAATAATATAAGAGACATTAAACAGGATCACACTGGTTTTATTTGGATTGCTACCGAAAATGGATTAAGCCGTTTTGATGGAAAGGCTTTCAAAAACTTCAATTATAACAGTTTATCTCCCCAAGGCCTGCTCGGAAATTACGTGCAAACAATATTGGTTGATAAAGAGGGAGTACTTTGGGTATCCTCTAGAAAAGGCATTAGCAAATACGACAGCGCCACAGAATCATTTACCCACTACCCTATTTTGGTTTCAGCAAAAGGGCAGTATAAGATGGATGTAGGCTGCATCAGCAATTCGAACCACAAGGATATTCTGTGGATTTCTGCCAATGGCTTAGGAATCTATCGTTTTCACAAAACAGCTGGTACTTTTACCAGATACACAACAGAAAATCTAGCTGGATTACCGTCTAATATGGTAACAGCCTTACTCGAAGACAGCAGAGGTTTATTATGGGTTGGTAGTCAAGACGCCGGACTACAGGTTTTCAAACAAAAGGACAAAACATTAGAGCCTTTTACACCAATAGCAGGAGCGTTAAAAGAAAAACCCTTTAGCCGCATACATACTATCTTTGAAGACCCGTCAGGTAATATATGGGTTGCTACAGACAGCGGTCTATTTACGTATCGACGGCACAGTGGTAAGGGACAGTGGATAACCGCTGAAACGCTTCATACACCACATAATCATTATTTGAGTGTAGCAAGCCATAATAATCAAGAATTTTATTTGGGTATTTTAGACGGAGGCGGTTATCGTATTCAATTTAAGGAGGACGCGAACGGTTTCATTTCTATTAGAAAGGTTTCCCGGATCGATATGACCGATTCAACACCTAATGGCCTACATAAGCGTTCGATTACCAGACTTTTTTTCGACCGCGACCAGAATTTATGGGTTGGTTCCTATGGAGATGGTGTATTTCTACTAGCAAAACCAATTTACCAATTTTTCAACCTTCGTAAGTTCCCGTTGAACGACGCTCAAGAATATCAAGATATACGTTTTTACGGTTTGGTGGAAGATGCGTCCGGTAACCTCTTTGTGGGTACTGACGGTCATGGGATCTTCAAACTCGATCGCCATCACCATCTACTAAATTACTATAAAAAAGAAGTGCAGACCAATACCCTCTCCGACAACGCTATCCTCGCTGCTTTTAGGGACCATAACAACCAGCTTTGGTTCGGCTCTTACCGGGGTGGTTTAATGCGTTACAACGCGAAAACCAACAATTTTACCAATTTTCTTGCTGATCCCACGAAAGAAGGATCCATAGGATCGAACGACGTCCGCGTTATATACGAAGACAACAGAAATCAACTCTGGTTGGGAACGAACGGTGGGGGGCTGAATAAGTTAAATCCGTCAACACATAGGTTTACCACCTTTATTCCGCAAAACAGTACCATTCCTTCCAATGATATACGTTCGATCGTTGAAGACAGGTGGGGCAATCTCATCATTGGTACCTATGGCGCTGGCATCACTTATTTTGAGCAGGAAAAAGAGCTTTTCCACCCCTTCCTTCCAGAAGGAGAGATTTTCGAAAAACTCAAATCAGAGGTTATTTACGACCTAAGGATTTTGGAAGACGGAAACTTATGGATTGCAACGGAGAGCAATGGATTATTGATTTATAATATGGATAAAAAACGTTTTGTAGATATTTTTCAGGAAAAAAACGGCTTAGCCAGTAATACCGTACTGGCTATTCAACAAGATCAGCATAAACGTTGCTGGGTAAGCACTATACAAGGCTTATCCAGTATCGATTTAAACACCAAATCCATCGTTAATTATGGCACTACGTCGGGCGTACAAGAAGGTACGTTCAATCCAAGAGCCACCTTATATAGTAAAAGCAGGGATCAACTTTTTTTTGCAGGTACTGGTGGACTGACCTACTTCCATCCGGGAAGCTTAGCTTATCAACAGCCCAAGCAGGAGATAACATTAACGGATTTGGATTTGTTGGGTAAGGAAACGATGTCTTATGCCGCAATGGAGATATCAGGATTAACCCAATCATTAAATGACGCTAAAAAACTGACACTACCTTTTAGTCTATCCACTTTTACCATACACTACGCTTCTCTAACCTATGGCCAATCTGGAGATCACCGTTTCGCTTATAAACTAGCAGGATTAGATGAACATTGGAATTATGTTGGCAACGAACAATCGGCCACTTATCGTTACTTACAACCCGGTAATTATACCTTTCAAGTGGCCCTTGAGCAGGGAGGAGAGATCATCACAAAGAGTCTCAAACAACTAAATCTGGAAATTTTACCACCATGGTATAAAAGCTGGTGGGCATATGGCATCTATCTCTGTTTAATTACGAGTATGCTCTATTATTATAGACGTCATCAGTTACAAAAACAACACCTTAACTACCAGTTGAAGGTGAGTCAACTGGAACGTGCAAAAGAACAGGAAATCAATTCCCTGAAAATTAATTACTATACACGTTTATCACATGAGTTCCGCTCTAGTTTAACCCTAATTCTTCAACCTGTTAAAGAACTGCTTAACAAAAGAGATCCAGCGGTTGGCCACAACCCCTCTGTTAACACCCTATATGTGAACACCAATCGTCTACTAAGATTGGCAAACCAAACACTCACTTTCCGCAAAGACAACTTAACAAAGGAGCATTTACAGTTACAGCCAACAGACCTTGTCAATCTCGTGCTAGAGGTATTGAATTGCTTCAACCATCAGGTTGCGCAAAAAAATTTAACGGTAACTTTTCAGACTCACCAAGAGGAGCTTTTTTTATCAATAGATCGCGAAAAGATGGAAATGGTTCTCTTCAACCTAGTGTTCAATGCAGTCAAATTCACCAAAAAGGGAAATCTCGACATTAACTTGGTACATCACCAGGACGCAAAAGTGTTATTAACGATAAAAGATAGTGGCTGTGGCATTGACAAAAACATTGGCGACAAACTATTTGAACCATTTTCCCATCATGAATCGACTGCAAAGAGTAATCTGGGATCCGGTTTTGGGGTCGGCTTATGGATGGTCAAATCACTTATTGAGCTACATGATGGCCATATACGTTATGAGAGCGAATTGGGGAAAGGCACTACGTTTTTTGTAGAGCTTCCCGTTCAACATGTTGAAAAAAAGGTAATCCAAACACAGAGAAGTTTAGCAGATAACCAGACGATTGTCCAACTCATTGAACAAGAAAGCCTACCTCCTTCCCTGCCCACAACGAAAGCGGTAACTTCCGTTAGCAAAATACTCGTAATAGATGATGATGTAAGTCTAACAGATTATCTCCAAAAAATGCTATCTATCCATTTTGAGGTTTATATCCAAAACGAGTTAGCAGGAGCCCTCCATTTATTGGCTGATAATTTGCCAGATCTTGTTCTTTGCGATATTGTTATGGAAGAGGGCAACGGAATTGAATTTTGCAGACAAATCAAAAATGATCCCGCAAAGAAACACATACCCATTATATTACTTACTGCATCCCATAACAGTGAGACTAAATTGGAAGGAATACAAAGTGGTGCCGATGACTATATTACCAAACCGTTCGACATAGAGGTTCTCATTGCGAAGATACAGACAGTGTTAAAAAGCAGAAATGATTTAAAAGATTACTTTTTCCATCATATTACCGATAGTGCTAAATTTCAGAGAATCACGGCGGAAGACCGAGAGCTGCATGATCGTTGCGTAGGCATCATCGAAAACCATTTAACCACCTCACGTTTCAATGTACATCAATTAGCAGATGCCTGTGGCCTTACCTATGCCACTCTTAGCAATAGAATAAAGGATATGCACAACCTCACATTGAACTCCTTTATCCGTACCGTGCGGCTCGATATAGCTGCCCGTCTATTTCTCAGCTCTGACGCGACCATTTACGAAGTTGCCTATCAAGTGGGCATTCGCGATCTTAAATATTTTAGAGAACAGTTTGCCAAGCAATACCAAATGAACCCATCTGAATATATTAAGAAATATCGGAAGCCTTTTCACAACATTTATCATGTAAAATAAGTCCATCATTCTATTTGTCCCCTCATTTTTTTTATTTTACCCCTCACCACGCCGGCAGAGATAAGCGAGATTTGTACCTCATAAACCTAGCGTTCCATACTTTTTATACAACGGTATGAAACGGTCGTTTATCCTAACCAATAACATTATGAATTCTATTTACAATCAAAAACGAGGAGTTGTACAAGCATGTTTGGCCCTCATGGCTATTTACGGCTTAATGATCCACGGGGTACAGGGTACGCCTGCTCATGTACCTGTTGAAATGAAACAGGCAAGCATCAACCAACAGAACACCGTAGTAGGTGTTGTGGTAGATGAAAACGGCAATCCCATGCCGGGTGTCAGTATCCGAGGCAAAGGTGGACAAGGTGGAGGAAGCACGGATGCACAAGGGAGGTTCAGCGTCCAGCTTCCCAGTGCGGAAACAACCCTAGTAATTAGTTACATAGGTTATGTCTCACAGGAAGTGGACATCGTAGGTAACCAATCAATACGTATTATCCTACAATCCGACGCACAAGCTTTAAACGAGGTAGTGGTGGTAGGTTACGGCACCCAAAAAAGAGCGACCATTACCGGTTCCATATCGGAAGTAAAAGGAGCCGATATGGTGAAAAGCCCACAACCTAACGTGTCGAATTCGTTGGCGGGTCGTTTTTCAGGTTTGGTAGCCACCAATCGAGGAGGAGAACCCGGATACGACGGCTCACAAATACGTATTCGCGGTATTTCCACAACCGGCAACACAGATGTGCTCGTTGTTGTAGATGGTGTACCCGGGCAGGTAGGCGGACTAGAACGCTTGGATCCTAACGATATTGAAAGCGTCAGTGTGCTCAAAGACGCATCAGCAGCAGTGTACGGAAGCCGGGCAGCCAATGGCGTTATTTTGGTGACCACCAAAAAAGGTATCAGCGGTAAGCCAACCGTTTCTTATAGCTTTAACCAAGGTTTTTCTTCTCCAACCCGATTGCCGAAAATGGCCGATGCAGCCACTTATGCAACTATCCGAAATGAAATCAGTTATTATAACAATCAGGCGGGCGGACTGTTCCAGTCCTATTCGGCAGAAGAAATAGAGAAATTCAGAAATGGATCTGACCCCGAGAACTATCCTAACACAGATTGGCAACAGGAAGTATTGGCGAATACAGCGCTGCAGAGCCAGCACAATTTATCTGTAAACGGCGGCTCGGAAAAAGTAAAATATTTTGTCTCAGCCGGAACCCTCAACCAGGATGGGATCTTCAAGAACGGCGTGACCAATTTCAAGCAGTATAATTTCCGTTCCAATGTTGACCTGGATGTCACCGACCGTTTTAAAGTTGGTATGTCTTTAGCCGGAAGAGAGGAAAAACGCTTGTTTCCCACCACGGGGGCTGGCGATATCTTCCGTAATCTATACCGTGCCTATCCTACTGTATTACCACGTTATGCCAACGGACTGCCAACCACAGGTATCGAAAACAACAACCCCGTGATGATGGTAACGGATGCCGGTGGCACCAATCAAAATCCGAAACAGATTTTCAATGGTATACTCCGTGCTTCCTATCAATTACCGATAGAAGGGTTGATGGTAGATGGATTTTTTGCAGTTGACCGATCACAGGAATCGGGAAAGAACTTTATCACACCCTATCTGGTTTACAACTATAATACAACAGACGACATCTACGAACCCCGAACAGTAGGTGAAGCCAAAGCCCAGCTATCTCAGTTTCAAGAGAATACTTCTCTGACAACTTCCCATATCAAATTGAATTACGAGCGCAGTTTTGGATCGCATAACATCAAGGCTTTTGCTGCTTACGAGCAGAGTGAAAGAACATTAAGTCGCTTCGAAGCAGGGCGCCGTAACTTCCCATCCTCACTTACTCCAGAGCTTTCACAAGGCGGGACAGCCTTAGAAGACCGCACCAATGAGGGCCGAAGCTGGCGCGAAAGCCGTACCAGTTTTATCAGCAGGGTAAACTATAACTATAACGAAAAATACCTTATAGAAGCACAGTTGCGCGTTGATGGCTCCTCCATTTTTCCGAAGGACAACCGATATGGCTATTTCCCGGGAATCTCTGCCGGATGGCGTGTCTCGCAGGAAGACTGGTTCAAAGATCGTGTATCCTTTATTGACGACCTTAAATTACGGGCCTCTTATGGCGAATTAGGTGGTGACAATGTAGGCGCCAACCAGTTCATTAACAACTATGTCTTTAACAGTGTTTATACCTTGGGAGAAAGCTTATACCCGGGTATTGATCTCAACAAACTCGCTAATCCATCCATCACTTGGGAGGTTTCCAAAAAAACAGACGTGGGTTTCAATGCACAGTTCTTGAAGAATTTCAATCTAGAGTTCATTTATTTTATGGAAAAACGTTCAAAAATATTATTGCCCAGAAATGCCTCCATACCGGGCAGCACAGGCATAGCGAACCCATTTGATCAAGACACGCCTTTAGTGCCTTCCGAAAACATTGGAAAAGTCGATAATAAGGGATTAGAAGCAACTCTTGGATATCAAAAAAGCGGCACTGTTGCTTTTGGCATTGCAGGAAATATCACCTATGTAAAGAGCAATGTGGTATTCAGAGATGAATCGCCTGCTGTGCTCCCTTATCAAAGTTTAACAGGCCGCCCATTAAACAGTTATCTTCTATACCGAAACCGCGGCATCTTCCGTAGTCAGGAAGAATTGGATACCTACCCCCATGTAGCCGGTGCGAAAGTGGGCGACCTGATATTGGAAGATTACAATCAGGACGGTGTAATCACTGCTGACGATATGGTGCAAACGGATGTAGGCAACATTCCACAGTTAACCTTCGGTTTAACACTTAACGCCTCTTACAAGCAGTTCGATATCTCGGCCGTATTTGCGGGGCAGGGCAAAGTACGTCAGTACATATTAGCTGAAGTAGGAACCATAGGGAATTATTTCAATACCTGGGCAGAGAATCGTTGGAGCCCTGATCAACCCAATGGCACGTACCCTCGGGTAGACGAAAGGGCATCTTCCTCCATTAGCGGCGGATTGTATAAAAATGACTTTTGGCTATTCAACACCTCCTTTGTCCGTTTAAAAAATGTGGAGTTAGGCTATACGTTGCCAGAGACACTCTTAAGTAAAATAGGGTTAAAATCCATCCGGGTATTTGCCAGTGGTTTTAACCTATTCACTTTCACCAAACTGAAAGATTTTGATCCAGAAGGTTCCAGCGAGAGTGGTCAATTTTATCCGCAGCAACGGATTATCAACCTAGGGGCTAACGTACGTTTTTAATTTTAAATGCTAAAAAGATGAATACTATAAATAAAATACAGTTAGTTGTTCTGAGCGCACTGGCGCTGGCAACCACTGCTTGTAAAAAGAATTTTCTCGATGTAGTACCCACTGATCGGGTATCCGATGCTGCCATTTTGGGTGATTCCGTGCTGTTCGAAGCTTTTGTCGTTAATCGATACCTAGGGGTTCGGTTAATTGATAAAGAAGCCGAAGGAACACCCCCCGGCTTCGGAAGAGGTTTTGAGTACGCGATGTGGTCGTCTTTATCGGACGAATCGATTTATAACAATGATGACAATACCTGGTTTATTCAACGTGGGCAGCTGCTACCAGAAAACACAGGTATAGCGGGTACTTTTTGGAAACGAAGTTACCGAAGTATCCGCGAATGTAACTATGCTTTAGCGCATATCAACGAAGTGCCGATGAGTGAGGCCCATAAGAACTTAATTGTAGCAGAGCTCAAATTCATCCGCGCTTTCCGCTACCATGATCTGATCCGTAATTATGGTGATATCGTTCTTTTAGGCGATCACGTATACGAACTAACAGATGATTTTAGCGATCCTGCTTTATTTAAAAGAGAGGATCTTACAACCGGTTTAGCCTACGTTCTTGCACAGCTGGACGAAGCAGCAGCAGGCCTACCTGAAAGTAATAGCAACAGCTGGTTACGAGGGCGTGCCACAAAAGGAGCAGCCTTGGCGCTGAAATCACGTTTAACGCTGTATGCCGCCAGCCCTCTTTATAATGCAGGCACCTGGGAAGCTGCCATACAAGCAGCGAACGACGTAATTGCCTTAAATCGTTATACCATTTCGCAAAGTGGATACCGCCAGCTCTTCCGCAAAAGCAGCGATGACAATGAAATTATCTTTGCCCGTTACTATTCTGTGGGAGCACGTCACGTGCCGATGGAGATAGCCAATGGTCCTAATGGCTACGACGGTTGGGGGGGAAATGTACCCTTGCAAAACTTGGTTGACGCTTATCGGATGGCTAATGGAAAAACGATTACCGATCCTACTTCGGGTTATGATCCGCAAAATCCTTACGTTGGACGCGATCCACGTTTTTATCAAACCATTCTGTATAATGGAGCGAGCTATCGTGGCAGAAACGTGGAGACCTTCCTCCCAGGTGGACGTGATAGTAACGATGGGCCGTCCAACTGGAATACAACTAAAACGGGCTATTACCTTTTAAAATTTGTAGACGAAGAGATGCCGATCAATAACCCCTGGAACATTGCAGGTTTACAACCTTGGATCTATTTTCGCTATGCCGAAATACTATTAAACTTTGCGGAGGCCGCCAATGAACTATCTGGCCCGGACGCTGTCCCTTCCGGAGCCAATTTCTCCGCCCGTGAGGCGTTGAACCAAATTCGCCGCCGTGCCGGTGTAGAAGTGGCAGAGGTGCCTATAGGCGCCAATCAGCAGGATTTTAGGGAGCTGGTGCGTAATGAACGCCAAATTGAATTGGCTTTTGAAGAACACCGCTTCTACGATGTCCGCCGGTGGAAGATTGCCGAGCAAACCGAAAATGTGCCTGCTTATGGTATCGAAATCACCAGAACGAGCAATAACATATTGAATTATAACCGAAAGGTAGCCCTGGATGGCAGAAGTTTTGCTACCAAACATTATTGGTTACCAATACCCAGGGAGGAGATTCAGGCTTCTAACAACACCCTGCAACAGAATCCGGGTTACTAACGAATACGTCCATTTCAGTTACACTCATTTATAGAACGAAACTCATGAAAGAATTTATCAGTATACTTATTGCGCTAGCACTATGGCTACCGGGCATCGCTCAACAAAAATTACTTTTCAACGATCAATGGAAATTTCATTTGGGTGATATCCAGCAAGCCGCTGAAGCATCCTTTAATGATCAAGCGTGGGAACGAGTAACTTTACCACATGATTGGACCGTTGCCGGTCCGTTCAGTAGCCAATGGGCGAGCGCTACCGGTTACTTACCCGGGGGAATTGGTTGGTACCGTAAAACTTTTGAACTGCCGAAGCACGATGAAAAAGCAAAATACACCATCTATTTTGATGGTGTCTACAAAAATGCAGAGGTTTGGATCAATGGCCACTATTTGGGGAAACGACCTAATGGTTTTATTTCATTTTATTATGATTTAAGTCCTTATGTAAAAAGTGGAACCAATACCCTCTCCGTAAAAGTAGATCACAGCCAGTTTGCGGATGCCCGTTGGTATACCGGATCAGGTATTTACCGCAATGTATACCTGCTAAAGCAAAATCCATTACACATAGCCACTTGGGGTGTTGGATTTAACACGCCGAAGGTAAGTGATAAAGAAGCAGTTGGACATATAAGCATTGATCTGGTAAATGAAAATGCATCCAAGGAAAATGCAATCCTGGAAATTAAACTGCTGGATGAAGATGGCCAAGTAGTGGCTAAGGAAGAGCAAAACCTACGCTTATCGGGCAACAAAAAACAACAGTTACAAACAAAATTAACACTTGCCAACCCGCAGCGTTGGTCGGTAGACGCTCCATATCTTTACACGCTGGCGGTAAAACTCAGTCTTGGCGAAAAAACAATGGACGAATATCAGGAAAACGTGGGTTTTCGAACCTTCCGATTTGACGCTGATAGTGGTTTCTTCTTAAATGATCAGAACATGAAGTTAAAGGGAGTATGTATTCACGACGATGCCGGAGCCTTGGGCGTTGCCACTTTCGAGAACGTATGGCGGCGGCGGTTAGAAACCTTGAAAGAAGGAGGTGTAAATGCTATCCGGATGAGCCATAACCCACATGCTGATTTCTTTTACACACTCTGCGATGAGTTAGGTTTATTGGTGATGGACGAGGCATTCGATGAGTGGGAATTTGGGAAAAACAAATGGATTTCGGGATGGAATGTAGGAGCACCGGGTAAAGACGGTTATCATGAGCATTTTAAAGAATGGGCTATTACCGATGTCAAAGACATGATTCTTAGAAATCGCAACAGACCATCCGTTATCTTGTGGAGCATTGGCAACGAAGTAGACTACCCAAACGACCCTTATAGCCATGAAGTACTCAGTGACGGCAACAACCCTCAAATTTATGGAAAAGGTTATCTCCCCGATCATCCACCTGCAAGTAGGTTGGGTAAATTGTCCAAAGATTTAGTAGATGCGGCAAAAAGCGTGGATACTACCCGCCCTATCACTGCGGCTTTAGCAGGTGTAGTCATGTCAAATACTACCACCTATCCCGCTAATGTAGACATCGTAGGCTACAATTATCAAGAATATAGATACGCAGAAGATCATGCTAACTATCCTTCGCGCATTATATATGGGAGCGAAAATGGCATGCAATACAAAGCTTGGCTCGCGGTTGATACGAATGCCTATATTTCTGGTCAGTTTCTATGGACCGGTATCGATTATCTCGGAGAAGCGGGTAAATGGCCCAGTCGAAGCAATGGGGCGGGTCTGTTAGATCTTGCTGGCTTACCCAAACCCGAATATTATTTTAGACAGAGCCTATGGGCAGAAAAACCGATGGTTTACATAGGCACTTCACCCGTTCCGGAAAGCGAAGACAATGGTATTTGGAGCCACAAAAGGGCCGATCCTGTATGGAGTGAAACACATGGTAAACAGCAACGGATAACGACCTTTTCCAATGCAGAAGAAGTTGAACTCTTCTTAAATGGCAAATCTTTTGGAAGAAAAGCGAAAAAAACATCTGCAACAGGATTTCTGTACTGGGATATTGCTTATGAGGCAGGTGAATTAACGGCAAAAGCTTATAATAATGGTGTAGAAATTGCGCATCACACCATACAATCTTCCAAAAAGCCAATAAAATTAAGTGGCCAGCTTTTAGGTTCCGATCCATCCGCGCCGCTCAAAGAAATTCTGGTTACGGCTGTTGATGAAAACAACAATCAGGTATATGCTGCCGATGACGTTATCGACGTTCAAATTGATGGGCCGGCAGCATTTCGTGGTATGGAAAACGGCGATCATCAAAATCTAAGCAGCTACACATCCCCTACAAATCGCTTATTCAAGGGGAAGGTAGTAATATATCTACATAAACTGACAGAAGATAAACCCGTTCAACTACACATTAAAAGTAAAGCCTTTCCCATGTTTACTTTAGATCTGTAAGTCTATTCGGTGTACTACCTACAACAAACCGCTTGTTCCTCATTTGTAGGCAAGCGGTTTGCTCATTCTTTTATGTTGTGCAACGATAAATGGTTTTAATCTTCACTAAATGTTTCGAATTCCGTATTTACTTGATCATCTTCTAGGTTACTACCCGAATTGATCAGTATTTTATAACGGAAAGTAACCGATTGACCGGCCGGCAATTTAAAATCCAGCCTGTCCTTTCCACCGCTCAGTTCATGCTGCCCCAAAGGGTTCGCTGCAAACAAACCATATCCTCTAGCATGCCAATAGGTTGGATACCCGACGTTTTTCGGGTGATCGAGTATCACCAAAGATACCGGCTCATCATTGACCTTTGCATTCAGATTCACCCATTTGCCACGGGTTCCCCAAACCGCATCGCCTTCGATTCCTTCGCTACTTCTATATTTACCGGTTACTCCCTCATTATTTAGTTGATCAACCTCCGTAACCAGTCCGTTAGCATCCGTAAATTTATCAGGTTTATCAGAAGGATGTTCCAGCTCACGCGCCAGGCGAATACCTAACACCCCCTCTTTATTATCTTTGAATGACACCTCCTGATTGAGCGCCGTTAAGACGGTGATCAATTCAATGCTGCGCAGTTCTCCTTCCTCGCGAAAAATATAAGTAGAATTTTCCCGCAGCAAGGTATCCGAAGCAGGTGTAAGCCAATACATGGTCACTCCTAATTCAGCCTTATCGTTATCAGCAACCATTTTATCCACTTGAGCATGTCTGATGGTTCCATAACCGCTTTTCATATCCGCATCTATGGCTGTTGAATTGTTCCAAAAATCCAGTCCATTGACATCGCCATAATTAAACCACATCCCAACATGGTGTGGATGATCTATACGTTCACCCGATCGCGGGGCGATGGGCCACCCACGAGTGATCAATGTACCCTTAACCGTGCGCAAGGGGTACAAAACAGGCTTCATAATCGTATCTGGATAAATATAGGATGTAAAAGGTTGACCGTTTACCGCGACATCGATCTGTTTGTTCTCTTTATTTTCTGTAATGGTGAATTTCTTGTCTGATTGATTACAGCTCACCACTCCCAGTCCGCCTACAAGTAACGATAGGCATGTCATTTTAAACTTCATATTGGCTTCAATTTATTATGCATGGTTAGTCTTTACAACAATTATTTCTTAATGGCATCTGTTTAAGAAAGTTCATTTTTGATAGATTTATAAAATTGGCTTATGATGTATAGGGCATTCTAAAGCTACACAAGATAGCTACTAATTAGACTAATTTCCTATTTTCAGACGGAAAAATTCACGCAATCGATACCGATATCAATTTCAGCAGATGGGATGCCAAGGTGGCTTCCTCTATTTGCTCCATAATTTACGCAGACCATCCTTATCGCCCAACAGGGGATCGGCCTCTGGTAATTTTACCAGAGTAAGGTTTTTATTTGCCTCTGGGCGTTCTTCTTTTTCACCTCGCTTTAAATCCGGACTTAGTCCGTCAGGATACGCCCCCAACACCGTAAAATCACCACTATGAGATAAGCATTTGTGTCCCACACCTGCTGGGATGACCAGTATATCTCCCGCTTTCACCTGCATCTTCTGACCCTTTTCTCCTCCCATATGCAAGAGGGCGTTGCCACTGAATACACCTAATACTTCATGAGTATTGCTGTGATAGTGATGAAAAGGATAAACACCCCAACGCCAGCTGTTCCTCCAGTTGTTGGATGCGAATTTCTCTTCCAACCAATCACCCCCCTGTCGGTCTCTTTGTATGAATGCCTGTTGATACACGAGCAAAGGATATTTACTATTGGGAATGAGGCCATCGTCTTTGAAATAAAATTCTTCTGGCTTTATTGTATTCATGGCCAATGCATTTTTGTTGAATAGAAGACCGATAGCCATCCACGAGGCGTAGTGAAAAAATTGCTTACGTTCCATTTTATAAATATAGAAAGGCTTCGACCTTTTGTCTAAAAAAAATTTCAATTGTTACGAAAGTGGTAGTATCTTCAAACAAATTATATGGAAAACAACCTCCATTTAAAAGTGTTTTTACTGGTAAGATTTAAAAAAACAATATGCATTTATGATCACCGAAAAAGACATATCATTTCTACAGCAGGCAGTTGATCTGGCCACCGAAGGTGTTCTTTCTGATAAAGGCGGACCTTTCGGATGTGTCATTGTCATGAATGGAAAAATCATTGGTAAGGGTTCGAATATGGTGACTTCCTGCAATGACCCTACAGCGCATGCAGAGATAGTAGCCATACGGGATGCCTGTAAACACCTCGGTAAATATCAACTCCCTGATTGCGTTCTTTACGCATCTTGCGAACCCTGCCCCATGTGTTTAGGAGCCATTTATTGGGCGAGACCGAAACGTGTATGTTATGCCGCTACCCGTTTCACCGCTGCGGATACCGGTTTTGATGACCATTTTATCTACGAGGAAATGGCCCTCGCCGTTGACGACAGAAGCATCCCTTTTGAATTTTACCATGACGAAAAATTCCTAAAACCTTTTCAATTATGGACACAAAAGCAAGAAAAAAAATTGTATTGATGAATGATCGGAATCCATTTCATCAAGCTATTGCTTTGCTTCTCACGAAAAAGGCCACCGCAGCGGATGTGATGATGCCCATTCCAATTGCTCCAATGACGCTTTGTATAGCATAATTTTTATAATTGAAGAACGCTTCTGCTTCCGTTCGTGTTTTGTAATAACCTGTTTTTAGAGAATGTTCAATAACATTCGGAAAATATTCAGGTGTAATGATATACGAAGTGATCCATTGTGTAAGCGGAGCAAAAAGCATCACAATGAGCGAAATGATTACACCTGAAATAAAGCCCTGTTTAAAACTCATCCTTCCGTTGTAATCGTTTTTCTTTTTGTCTTTAAGTGCCAGTACAAAAATCCACACGGCAGGGATCATGAACAACATGGTCAGATACTGCTGTTTATCAATATGTGTGCTGTGCAAACCGACAATTTTTTCCAACACCATCCAGAGCAGCGATACCGCAATAAAGATGAATGCCCATTTGATTTCAATTTTAATTTTTTTCATATTTTGCCTGTAAAAATTTTATGTTTTCTTTCATCAAATCACATAAACTTTGTTCATTGATATCTGACAGTTTTTTAATATAGATGCAAGCCTTTCCTATTTTGTATTTCCCCAAATGGTTCAGCAGCTGTTTATGTTCTTCCAAACCGGTGAAAACATAGAGCGATATAGCTGCTTTGCGTGGTGAAAAACCGATGAATGGAGCATCACCTCCATGGCCGCTCGCGTATTGATAACGATAACTTCCAAACCCTATGATACTTGGCCCCCACATTTTGGGTTGATGCCCAGAAATATGCTGCATTAATTCGATCAAGCGGAAGCTATCTTTTCGCTGTTGTTCATTTTCAACAGTGGCGATAAAATCGGTCACGCTATCGGAGGTTTCTATTGTTTTATTTTTGACCATGGTTCTTGTTCTTTAGTTCTCCGTCAGAACAGCACTGTTATTTTTTGGGTTGTTCAATAATGTATATCGTAAATAGGAATATTTTCAGGATGAGCTCTTTATACTACTTTGGTGTAGTAAATATAACAACAAAAAAAGATCACTCAAAACGAAATATTTTGATAACCGGGCGAATGGAAAGGAAATAAAATATTTACATTAGTATCAAGTAACCGGTGGCCACCACTTAACATTGCACATATGGACTATCTACAAAAACTTGTTGTTGACATTGAACTGCATTCAGTGGAGGGAATCAGGGAATGTTTTGAAAATGGCGTTAGTCCGAATGACTACTTTAATAATAAACCGCTCATTTACGAACTTATAAATGAATATCCGAGGGGACCGAAATTTAAGGAATGTGTTCGGGTATTTGTGGATTACGGTTTAGACTTCGACGACCAGCTATTATTGGCTGTTTTTATGGATGACGCATCTACTTTGGACAGTCAGTTAAGTCGGGATAAAGGTGTGCTAAATAGCCGATACACATTTGACTGTACTTTTACACCTTTGTACGAAGCTTCCTTATTACATATCTGTGCCGAGTATAATCATCTTTCATGTGCTAAAATCTTAGTCAAACATGGCGCCGATGTAAACGTGAAAGCCGGTGTTGACGAAAATGGATTTGGTGGACAAACACCCATTTTTCATACCGTCAATCAGCATACAAACAAATGTATAGATGTCATGAATTTTCTTATTTCTCAATCAGCAGACCTGACTTTAACCGTTAAAGGACTTGTTTGGGGTAAAGGTTATCCATGGGAAACGTTCATTCCGGCAGTGAATCCAATAAGTTATGCCATGATGGGACTTCTTCCACAATTTCAACGAACAGAAACGAATATTTATGAAGTTGTTTCCCTTTTGCTCAAGGCCGCTTACAACATCGATTATCAACCTTTCAATGTTCCCAATAAATATTTAAACAGCTAATATAGAGAGGCGGGAAACATAACCTGTTATCTTTTGTTTATCAAGCATATACCAAATTATTTCACCATTAAATTTAGCTATTATGGCTTACCTAAAATCTTTTTTGCCGATATGGATCCTTTTGATCGGCATCTCATTCGCATTCGTTCACCATGGATGGGCCAATTATGATCAGGATAAAGTATTAGATTTCAAAACAACCATCGAGCATTCAGTGTATGAGAATCCCCATGCGCTGGCCAAAGTAAAATACAATGGCGCACTTTGGACAGTTTACCTGGCGCCGGCAAGTCGTATGACAACACGTGGACTCTCTGCTGAAATGATAAAAAAAGGAACTACGATGCGAATCGTTGCATATCCTCATAAGACCGTTAAAACAGAGATGCGCGCAGAGCGCCTTTTTATAGGAGATAAGCGATATGAATTACGCTAGTTGAACCGTCTTATATGTCCTACTTTCTTGATTGGTTAGAAAAAACATCATGGGCAGTGACTATTCGCCAATCGATGTGGTTATATCCGACTTTGGAAATACTGCATATTTTAGGGATAATTGTTCTCGTAGGAGCAGCTTTTATGTTCGATCTGAATGTGTTGGGGTTTTCCAAAAATAGCTCATCATCTGGTTTAGCACGTTATCTGTTATCTTGGTCTGCTCGTGGTTTATTGCTCGTGGTGCCTTCAGGAATATTGTTGTTCATCACAAATGCGAGAACACTGGGAACTGATCCTGTTTTTTGGCTCAAAATGATGCTTTTAATAATCGCAGCCTGTAATGCGCTGGTTTTCCATCAGTTTATTGCATTTAGCGCTGGAGAAAAATCTCCTTTTGCCAGCAAAATATGTGCATGCGTATCTATCGTTGTTTGGATCGCAGTTGTTACCTGCGGCCGTTTATTGGCTTACTGAAAAAGGAAAGTTTTTTGTAGCTCTGTCTGCCTTTGATCAATCAGGAAGGACAGAATAAAGACCTCAATTGACTTTGCCCCCCGACAATTTTATCTTTGCTGATGTGTTTTCTTAAAAGCAGAAGGGGTTTGTTTAAAGTGCGATTTGAAGGCCCTGCTTAAATGACTTTCATCACTATAACCAAATTCAAATGCCAATTGAGACAGCGTTTTGTCTTGATATATCAACAGCTGGGCAATCGTATTAATGGCATATTCCTGAACGTATTTTTTGTAAGTGCTACCTGTTGCCTTTTTAAAATAATGATTAAAATAAGTCTTGTTTATGGCAAACATATCAGCAATATTTTGCGTGGACAACAAGTGCTTTTCCGTAATGTGCTCATCAATATATCCCAATATGGATTGGATTTTCTCATCTTTAGGTTTGGTTAACATTAACGTTGCATCTTCCGACATCAATGCCAAAATCAAACCTAATGTATTCTTAATGATAATATCCTGATAGATAGACTTTTTTTTGTGGGTTGTCATAATCAGCCGTATCAATTCACCGATATTTTTCCGACAATCGGACGAAAGCAGCATTTTCTTTCTTGGAGATGACAAACTGGACAATAACAGTTTAAAATCTTTATCCTGTAAAAAATTTTCAAAATAGCCTTCATTAAACTTTACAATACAAATAGCCGACCGTTCCTGAAATATAAAAAAGTGATTGTCTTGCGGAGGGACTATAAAAATGTCACCTCGTTCATAGTTAAAGCTATTTCCATTGATGATATGTTGCCCTTTTCCCCTGATAATATATTGCAATTCATAGTGCGTGTGCTTATGAATAGGAAGATGCCATTTGTCTTTTATGACATAATCAACGGAAAATTTTTTAGTCAGATTTCTTATTTGCATCGCTAAAACATACAAGTTATTCATTGTTTTCTTCAAGTATGACATTGTTGAAACAACCCACCTTTGTAACTACGAAAATAGATTAAAAGTGGGTTCAAGACGAAATTTTATAAAACAAAGTGGATTGGTCGGATTGGCGGGAATAATAAGCCCTATAGAAACGATCTCAATCACACCGAAAGAAACATCAACGCCGCAAAACACAAAGTGGACAGACGGTTCACGGTTGGTTGTTTCCATTTCTATGCAGTTTGAAGCGGGCGGACAACCTGATAATGCAGAAAGTCCTTTTCCTCAAAATATGCAGAAAGGCTTTATTGACTTGCCAGCGGCTACGTGGTATCAGTACGGCTATAAAGAAGGTATTCCACGTATGTTGGACAACTGGGATAAGTTGGGTATAAAAATCACTTCGCATATGGTGGGTTCTGCGGTATTAAATAATCCCGATTTAGCCAAAGAAATTGTGCAACGTGGACATGAAGCGGCAGCGCACGGAATGAATTGGAGTACGCAATACAACCTATCTTATGCAGACGAAAAGAAATTCATCAAAGACGGTGTAGATGCCATAAAGCAGGTAACCGGATTTGATGCTGTCGGGTACAATGCCAACTGGTTACGCAGAGGTGAAAATACGCTAAAAATATTGCAAGAACTTGGCTTCAAATACCATATAGACGATTTGAGCCGTGATGAACCTTTCATCATTCAGGTCAATAACAAAGACTTTGTGGTAGTGCCCTACACCTTGCGCAACAACGATATTCTGTTGATAGAGGGGAAAAACTTTTCGGTTAACCAATTCTTCCATCAGGTTAAATCAGAATTTGACCAACTCTATGCGGAAAGCGAATTTAAAAGAAGGCAGTTATCCATAAGTTTTCACGATCGTATAGGCGGAACGCCACAAATGGTAAAAACAACGTGCGATTTGATAAAATATATCCAAAGCCACGAAGATGTTTCTTTCAAACGTAAAGATGAAATCGCGGAAATGATTTTAAAAGATACAACAGCAATCAGAGAATAATTAAATAGATAAAATTCAAACAATATGAGCTCAGAAAAAGAAATACGAAATGTATTCGTCACAGGAGTAACAGGTTATATCGGAGGTTCTGTTGCAGCGCGATTAGCGGCAAACGGTTATAATATTACGGGATTGGTAAGGAATAAAGACCAAGAAAAAATCGAACAGCTAAAAGCACGTGGTATAACCACTGTAATTGGCACTTTGGACGATATTGACGTATTGACTAAAGCAGCGCAAAACGCTGATGCCGTGATACACACGGCAAACGTTGACCATATTGCTTCTATCTTCACGTTAGTAGCAGCCTTGGAACGCAGCGGAAAAACGCTGATTACCACCACGGGGTCATCTATCGTTACAGATCACGCAGATGGAGAATATGCGGGTACTGTTTTTCACACAGAAGACACCTATTTTGAACCCGTCCCCTACCGGATACCACGGGTTGATATAAACCGCTACGTACGTCAGGCAGCTATTGACAAAGGTGTTCGTACTATTGTCATTTGTCCGTCTATGGTATATGGAAAAGGAAGAGGTTTGCAACCCGATAGCGACCAAATCCCTAAACTGATTGGATTGTCGCAAAAAGAAGGTGCGGGTATGTATTTCGGTAAAGGGTTGAATCGTTATTCAAACGTACATATTGACGATTTGACAAATCTGTATCTGCTTGCGTTAGAGAAAGCCCCTGGGGGTTCTTTTTTCTTTGCCGAAAACGGAGACCATTCATTTAGGGAAATAGCAGATATGATCAGTCAACATCTTGGTTTTGAAGGAAAAACTATAAGTGTAAGCATCGAACACGTTATCGAATATCACGGAGAATTTGCTCGCTTGGGTGTAGCTTCTAATAGTTTAGTAAAAGCGGTTAATGCAAGACGACTTGGTTGGTTACCAAAAGAACCTTCACTTCCGAAGTATTTTGAGAACATTGACAAATAGTTGTATAATCAGCCCTGACTGAAATACAATGAGAAACCACTATCGCTACAAGGTATTGCTGCCATTTTATAGTTTTGTCATTGTTTTGGTATGCTTACGGTACGATGAATACCGTAAGCACCAACCATTACAGCTAGTAAAAACAAGTGGAATAATATTGCCTACGGTCATTTTCGGTGTTTTTTAATTTTTGAAAGCATTTGGCATAAAACCGTTTGGTTTGACATCTACCGAACTTACCGACCGAAAGACGAAGACCAGCCGCGTCAATTGACTAACACTTCAGTTTACCAAGGTTTCCGATGCCTCCCTGGCGGCCAGGTAGCGTTCTGCATCCAACGCTGCCATGCAACCTGTTCCGGCTGCCGTGATCGCCTGCCGGTAAATAGGGTCTTGGGCGTCACCGGCGCAAAACACGCCTGGGATGCTGGTAGCGGTTGTGCCGGGTATGGTTTTGATATAGCCCGTCTCATCCATATCCAGTGTTCCCCTGAATATTCCGGTGTTCGGATGGTGTCCAATGGCAACGAACAAGCCGGTTACCGGGATTTGAAGAGGCTGCTGTGTCCGGTTATTCAACAGGTTTACGCCCGTCACATTCTGGCCGTCTCCCAGCACCTCGAGAACTTCCGTATTGTAAAAGATTTCTATATTCGGCGTATTCCGCACGCGGTTGATCATTGCCTTTGATGCACGGAATTCATCACGACGCACCAGCATGTAAACTTTGTTCACCAGTTTGGCCAGGTAAGTCGCCTCTTCAGCTGCCGTGTCACCGCCACCGACAAGGGCAACGTCCTGCCCCTTGAAAAAATAACCATCGCATACTGCGCAGCCCGAAACACCAAAACCATTGTATTTTGCTTCAGATTCCAGCCCGAGCCATTTGGCAGAGGCACCGGTGGAAATGATGACGGTATCCGCAATAATCGTTTTTTTGTCATCTATAGTCACCTGGTAGGGCTCAACAGCAAAGTTGACAGCGCTTACATAACCAAAGCGGATATCCGTTCCAAACCGGACTGCCTGTGCGCGGAAATCCTCCATCATATCCGGACCGAGTATCCCTTTCGGATAGCCGGGAAAATTATCAACTTCAGTGGTTTGGGTGAGTTGCCCGCCCGGATTTATACCGGTGTACATTACTGGGTTTAAGCCAGCCCTTGCAGCATAGATTGCAGCCGTATAGCCGGCTGGTCCTGATCCGATGATCAGGCATTTAATATGTTCTGTTTCCATGATAAATGAAATTTATTTTGATTAAAGCGGTGGGCATCGTAACCACCGCTTAAAAATCGATACAACTTGTTATTACTGATATTTCACAGTAAGTTCGATCTGCGCTCCTACTAATGATTTGAAAATCACGCAATTAGTTTTATGCTGTATGACAATTTCCTGGAATGCTCCCGGTGAAAGCCCTTCGATCACTGGTGCAGAAAGGTCAAGCTCGATCAGGCTGATAGAACCTGTTGCCATATCCAGTGATACCACAGTGTTTGTATTTAACTCAGCCCGATAAAATTGCTGTTGAGATAATGCGTAGGTGATTGACATGGTAAAGCAGCCGGCATGCGCTGCAGCCAGCAGTTCTTTGGGGCATGTCCCGATCCCATCTGCAAAACGGGTATTAAAAGAATACTGCGTTTCATTGAGTACACCCCTTTGGGTAGTTAACTGGCCATGACCTGGTTTATGGTCGCTCTGCCAAGAAGCTTTTGCCGTTCTTTTCATGATTTAAACTTTTGTTAGATCAAAAGTCTGCTTATTGGACACGTCATTTTTTCACTTACGTTAAATCCGGCTGAATAAGCTGTCATGAAAATGTCTTAATCATCAAACAATATTCACTTCATTCAACAATGAAAAGCTAAAGGCAGAAAATGGTAGAGATTCGTTCGGTGGCTTAACACTTACTTGGACATATACTTCGAATGCATAGCCAGAAGCTCTCCCCGATGTTTTGACATCTGTCAATATAATTTTAACTTAAGTAAAAAACTGGGACGCAAAAACAGCCGATGTTTGTCATGATAAAAAAACAATATCATGAAAACACAAAAAAAAGAAAACTGGCAGTGGCGGATTCGAATTTTGCCAATATAGCATAGTATTTGGCTGATTAAGCACAATTCGAATAAAAGCCGGGACGATACCTTTGTAATTAAAACGAATAGTATACGAGATTCTGCCGTCTCAAATCGAACCTAATATGAAGTAACCAAATGAAGGAAGATATGAAAGGAATTACAAACTCTCTGACAAAAGAAATCTTCAATAAGTTTTTTCCTCGGCTATTTGATTTTGCCTATCGTTTTTTAAAAGACGAAGAACAGTCAAAAGACGTCGTTCAAGAGGCTTTTATCTTCTTGTGGAAAAACGATAATGGTACGGCATATGACGAATCTGAAATTAAAAGCTTCTTATATAATGCGGTTAAATTCTCTTGTTTGAAGATTATTCGCCATCAGAAGGTACTGGATAAATTTTTCAACAGCTATCCGTTTCATCTGGTTGAGGAAGAAAAAATCACTTCTCAAATCATACATTCAGAAATACTCGGAGAGATTCATCACGCTATAAAAAATCTTCCCAAAGGTTGCGCTGCCGTTTTCAGATTAGGTTATCTTGATGGGCTTAACAATCAGGAAATCGCAACAACCCTAAATATTAGCATTAACACCGTCAAGAGCCAGAAATTAAGAGCCCTTTATCTACTCCGAAAAAAACTTTCTCCCCAAACCCTGCTATTGCTCAGCAGTGCTATCGCAAATTTTTGTGCTTGAAAAAAATTTTTTCCACCCATTTTTTCCCTTTAGGGTTATTAGCCTAAAAAACGTTTCATTGTTATACGTTTATTGATATGGAAAAGGAAGAATTTGAATTTGCGTTGCAAGTGATCAAGTATTTGAAAAAGGAACTCACTGCCGAAGAAGAAACACATTTTCTCGAACAGCTTGACCAGGATGAAAAGAAAAAAGGCTTGCTTGAATACTACCAGGGCTCAGGGGAATGGTTAGATCGATTTCACCGGATGGAAAAGCTAAACTTGGATCTTGAATGGGAAAGATTCAGCCGCAGAACACATTCTTCAAAATATGTGATTAAAACCCTAATAAAATATGCGGCAATACTTATCTCAGTAGTGGCTGTGTCCTTCCTTTTTTATAAAAGTCCGTCAAAAGATCATGCTATTGTTGCCGATATCACAGGGAAGTACCACAACGATGTTCTCCCTCCGGATAATATGACCAGGCTCAAACTAGCTAACGGAAAAACGCTGTCTTTACACGCCACTGAATTTATAATTAATAAGCGCGGAGAAATCATGGTAAATGGGAAAACGCTTGCCACCGGTTTATCACAAGAAGCCGACCAATCCGATTCCGTTATCTATCATACCTTGGAAGTGCCCAAAGGAACCACCTCGAAAGTGATATTAGGTGATGGTACACAAATTTACTTAAATGCCTCTTCCAAGCTACAATTTCCACTTCAGTTTACAGGAAAAGAGCGAAGTGTATCTCTTGAAGGAGAGGGATTTTTTGATGTTACCAAAAATTCTGATATGCCCTTTACAGTTCTCCTAAACGGGGCAAGTATTGACGTACTGGGAACCACCTTTAATATTAGTTCTCACCAAAATAATATGCGTACAACACTGATAGAAGGAGCGATTTTATTCCGTGCAGGTGCTCAAACGATCCCCCTGAAGCCTGGACAGGAAGTTGTGGCAAACGAGAAAATTCTTCGTATCGAAGAGGCAGATCTCGAAAAGACATTGGCCTGGAAAGAAGGCTACTTTCATTATAATGGTGCCGATCTTGTCGTTGTACTGAAAGAACTGGCAGACTGGTACGACCTTGATCTCGATGACACCTATGCTATACCAAATAAACATTTTAGTGGAGATATAAGCAGGACGGGTACATTAACAGAAGCACTTAACTTATTAGAAAGGGCCGGTGAAATCACCTTTGATCTCAAAGGACGAAAACTAGCGTGGAAACCTAGAAAATAGATTTATATACAACTAGCAATTATTTACCATTAACCTAAAATAAAATATGATGCTATCATTATTAAAACGGTGGTCTCAAAGGAAACTTATGTCCTTGAAAGGTTTAAAGCCCATTACATTAACGGTCACCTATTTGTTTTTCAGTTCTTTTACAGTAGGAAAAGCACAAGATATAAGCCTACACGTAAAAGAAGCTAAACTGAAAGAAGTCTTGACCGAAATCAAGAAACAGAGTGCTTACCGTTTCTTCTTGAACGACGAATTGGTCGCTGATTTTGCACCGATAACGCTAGACGTAAAGAATGCTTCTGTTGATCAGATACTGGATCAGCTGTTTGACGGATCAAACCTCGCTTATACCAAAAAAGGGAATACGATTGTCATAGAAGCTAAAAAAACAGCTGCACTTCCCCTTTCGCAGCAAACCACAGTAAGTGGCGTTGTTTCCGATTCCATTTCCTTTGTTCCCGGTGTAACTATAGCAGTAAAAAATAACCCAGATATAAAAGTGGTTACGAACCAACAGGGTAGGTTTAATATCGCAGTTCCAAGGGATGCAACTTTAATTTTTAGGCATGTCAGTTATCTCACAAAAGAAATCATCTTAGCTGAACAAGCAGATTTAAGTAATCTTAGCATACGGCTTAACACGATTGATTCACAATTGGACGAAGTTGTTGTGGTAGGTTATGGCACGGTAAAGAGGGCTGAAATGACAGGATCGGTCGCATTAGTTAATGCCAAGCAGATCACACAGGTCAATGCGGTTTCGAATGTCGCCCAAGCGCTCCAGGGGCAGGCACCGGGTGTTCAGGTAAACCAGGCTTCCGGCCAACCCGGGGAGGGAATGAAAATCAGCATTCGGGGAACCAATTCCTTAGGGGCAAGTAATGCGCCGCTTTATGTAGTGGATGGCCTTCCGCTTGACGGCCTTTCGGCACAGCTCAATCCGGAAGATATTGAAACCATTTCGGTATTGAAGGATGCTTCATCCACAGCCATTTATGGTTCAAGGGGGGCAAATGGCGTCATTATGATCACCACCAAGAAAGGAGTTTCCGGGAAACCGAACGTTGCTTATAACAATTATTTTGGTTCACAGCGGTTAAGAAAAAAAATGGATCTCTTAAATGCAGCGGAATTTGCCACCCTTCAGAATGAAGTTGCCCGTAATGAAGGTAATGCACTTCCCTGGGATGATGAAGCCATCCGTAACCTCGGCAACGGCACCGATTGGCAGGATCTCGTTTATCGTTCGGCACTGGTACATAATCATGATCTGAGCTTCCAAGGAGGAAGTGAACGGACCACATACTATTCATCATTCGGCTATTTTAGTCAAGATGGTATTATTCGCAATTCAGGTTTCCAAAGACTTTCGTTTCGAATTAATCTGGAGCAAAAGTTAACTGATAAAATCCGTTTTTCGACCAATGCTTCTATTCAAAATTCTCGCTACAATCAGGCACAATATCAAGGGGCAGAAAGTGGCGGAGGTATACCATGGACCACTATGGTGATGCCACCCACGCAAGGTGTATATAATCCGGATGGAAGTTATACTAAGTTTACGGGAGTGCCCTGGGGGGAGACAAACCCTGTTGGCATTTCAGAAAACTGGCATAATGTGTCGAATAACCTCCGTCTAATTGGCAATGCCGTATTATCCTATGAAATTATCAAGGGATTAAACCTAAAGCTTAGTGCCGGAATAGACCATAGTAACGACAAAGGAGACAGCTATTATCCCAGCAATATCAGTTTGGGGCAACGCACCGATGCAGATGGAATTCCCATTTTCGGCGTGGCATCAAAAAGTTACGGCAGCAGCATCTCTTTTATCAACGAAAACACACTTGATTATAAAGTTGCTTTAGGCGAACACCAGATCAATGCACTTGCAGGTTTTACTTATCAGAACAGTAAAAGTGACGGTTTGAACAGTGGCAACGGTATCGGATTCTTAAGCGACATCTATCAAAACAATAATTTATCTTCGGCCATTACCAAAGCCCTTCCGAGCACTAGTTATTTAGATAATCGATTAATTTCCTATTTAGGGAGGATAAACTATAACTATGGCGGAAAATATTTTGCAACACTTACCGGTCGTTATGACGGATCATCCCGATTCGGAGCAGATAATAAGTTTGCCTTTTTCCCATCGGCCGCCGCCGCATGGAGCATTTCTCAGGAAGATTTTTTGAAAGATAACCCCGCCCTGTCCAATCTGAAACTAAGGTTAAGCTACGGAGCTTCCGGTAATCAGGCTATTTCAAGTTACCAAACGCTGGCCAATCTATCCAGCACAGACGTTACCTTCGACAATCAGTTATACAGCAGTTTTATACTTTCGGCGCTTAGTAATCCAAATCTGAAATGGGAAACCACCAAGCAGTTTGATGTGGGGGTAGATCTGGGTCTGTTTGGCGATAAACTACAGTTTGTAGCCGATTATTACCATAAGCGAACGACAGATCTTTTGTTGAATGTCACCCTTCCCGGTTCCGGAGGCTTCGGTTCTGTTTTACAGAACGTGGGCGTAGTACAGAATAAAGGATTCGAATTCCAGGTTTCCGCTCAGCCGAATATTGGGGATAATATTAAATGGAGCACCTCATTTAATATAACCAGCAACCGTACCAAAGTGCTTGATCTAGGCGTGGACGCTCATGACAATCCTGTCGTATATAAAGAAATCGGGACGGGTGGGAACTGGTTTCCTACCCTGGTTGGCCAGTCGATGATGCAGTTTTATGGCTATACGGTTGAAGGCGTTTATCAGACAGATGAAGAGGCCATTATGAACGGGGAGCCCACCAAGAAAGCAGGCGATTATCGTTTCAAGAATTGGGATGGACAGGGAGTAGTTAACGATCAGGATGATAGAACGGTTCTTTCACGTTTAGAACCGAAATTTACCTTCGGATTTAATAACAGTTTTACATACCGGTCCTTTGACCTTTCTTTTTTGATTGTTGGAAGTTATGGAAATGATATCGTAAACGAATTTAGAAAATACAACATCTCTCTTAATGGCGATTGGGTGCCGTCCAAGGAAGCGTTCGAACAACGTTGGCAAGGTCCAGGTACCAGTCAAACCATAGACAGGCCTTCTGTCAATAGCGGAAGTTCGATCCGTGACTATGCGAATAGCCTATGGCTAGAGAACGGTTCCTATTTAAGGCTACGTGATATTACTCTTGGATATACCTTTTCCCCGTCGTTGCTCAAGAACGTTCATCTATCATCTATCCGATTTTATATCAGCCTCCAGAACTATCTTACACTCACTAAATATAGCGGTTATGATCCTGAAGTTTCTTGGGCGGCGACCAGTATCAATGGTTGGGACCGTGGCAACTATCCCGCCACAAAATCGATCACTGCAGGGTTAAAAGTAAACTTTTAAAATAAAAGAACATGATACATAAATATATCATATTGCTATCTGCCATTGTCCTGGTATTTTTGGCTGCAAGTTGTGAAAAAGCGTTGGAAGAAAAACCGAAAACGATCTTAGATCCAGATTCTTTCTTTGAGAATCCAGAGGGTTATGAACGTGTGGTAATGGGCATCTATTCCGATATCCCGCTATTTGTCCCTCAAACGCATGAAATGATTATTGATATATATGCTTCGCCGTCAGCCGCGGCAGAACAGGCACTTCCGGTTTATAACAATGGGCCTACGCCATTTTTTTACAATGCACGGGATGCATGGAATAGACCTTATGCGATTATAAAAAATGCCAATTTTATTTTAGGTTATTTGCCTGATGCTCCCCTTAGCGATCAAAAAAAGAATGAGCTGATCGCAGAGGCCCGATTGTTGCGTGGCTATGCGTTCTTCGATTTGGTGCAACTGTTCGGCGATATACCATTACCTTTAAAAGTGGGCGAAAATTATGGTGATTTACGTTTACCCCGTACACCACAATCGGAAGTATACGCCCAGATTTTGGAAGATTTAAGCTTTGCAGAAGGTTATTTGCCTGAAGTTGCGGCGCAACAAGGTCGGGTTTATAAGTTAGTTGCCACGGCACTTTTAGCGAGGGTTTATTTAACCATGGCCGGTAACCCCTTACATTTAACGCAATACTATCAAAACGCACTACAAAAAGCTTCGGAAGTTATTAATTCTGGTAAATTTAGCCTTGTGGAAGATTATGTTGACATATTTCATCAAGTAGATTATACTTCCGAATCCATTTGGGAGAAGCAGTATGTGCCTGGAAGAGGTGGCAATCCGATGCATGGTCTTTCCAGTACGGCTCCAGGATACAACCCTGTTCTGATTCCATCAGCACATTTCATTAACAGTTTCCCGCAAGGGGATCGAAGAAAGCAATGGGGCATCCGTGAGTTGTATCAGACGCCAAACGGTATTTTACAGCGGCCCTTCTTTCACAAGTTTGTTGATACCGCTATAACAGATCGGGCTACACCGCCTTCTGGCGCCATTGTATCTTATTCTCTGCCAATTATACGACTTGCAGAACTTTATCTCATCGCCGCAGAAGCGGAGAATGAAATAAACGGTCCCGGGCAGGCTTATCAATATATCAATCAGATACGTTGGCGGGCTCGCATCCACAAAAATGACAGTAGCCAAGTGCCTGACTTATCCGGGCTCAGCCAAGCGCAGTTTAAAGAAGCTGTTATCAATGAGCGAAATTGGGAGCTACATCAGGAAGGATTGGGATGGCAAACGATGAAAAGAACAAATACTTTTTCAAAAATCCAGGAACTTCGCGGTTCTTCTCTCAGTGTTCCGATAGGCCCCTATAATCAAACGTGGCCTATACCGGTTGAAGAAATAATCAATAATGATATCCCTCAAAACCCCCTCTACCAATAACTGGAATATGAAAACCGTCATGATCTGCAAAAATCACACAGCGTTATGATCAGATCATGACAGCTTCATCACCAAAGAAAAAAAAATTAAACAGATGAAAAAAAACAGCATACAGCTCACCTCATTCTGCTTCATTTCCCTACTATTCGTATGCTTTGCTATCAGTGCCTGTAGCGGTACTAAAAAGGTCTATGTTTCTACCAAGGGCAATGATCGGAATGATGGCACAAAAGAGGCTCCTTATGCCAGTCCCAAAGCTGCCAAAGAAGCGATCGCTAAACTTAAAAAGAACGGATACAAGGGTGCAATAGAGCTGATCATCGCCGGGGGAACCTATTATTTAGACGAGCCCTTGGTTTGGACGGCCGAAGAATCGGGAACCGCGGAGCAGCCTTACGTGATCAAAGCTGCCGACGGACAGGCGGTGGTATTCAGTGCCGGTGTACCGCTTAACTTGTCGTGGGAACGCTATACAGGGAATGTATGGCGGGCCGCTGTGCCCAAAGGAATGGTTTTCGAGAGTCTTTTTGGCAATAGCAAAAACCTAGTCAGGGCCAGATATCCTAATTATGACCCACACGTATTGCCCTTTAACGGATATGCCGCAGATGCTCTCAGTAAAGCAAGAACGCAAAAGTGGAAAAATCCAATAGGCGGTTATGTACATGCCCTGCACCAAGGTCGCTGGGGAGGTTTTCATTACCGGATCGTTGGTTCGGATGGCAAAGGCGAGCTTCAGTTGGAAGGGGGCCAGCAGAATAACAGGCCAAGTCCGATGCACGAAACATACCGCTACGTGGAAAATATTTTTGAAGAATTGGACAGTCCGGGCGAGTGGTTTCTGGATAATATTTCAGATAGCCTTTATTACTATCCGGTTGCTGATGAAAATATTAAAGATATGACTTTCGTTGCCGCTCGCTTGGAAAATCTTATTTCTTTGACCGGCGACGAGAAACATCCCGTGCACGACATTATTATTGAGGGAATCCATTTTACCCACACCGCGCCAACCTTCATGAAAACTACAGAACCCTTACTCCGGAGTGATTGGACGATTTACCGTCAAGGGGCTGTTAAATTAGAGGGTTCAGAACGATGCCAAATACAGTATGCTAATTTTGATCTTTTGGGGGGCAATGCCATTTTTGTGAGCAATTATAACAGAGAGGTCATGATAACCGGTAATCTGATAGAAAACATCGGCGCCGGGGGGATTAATATTGTAGGAAATCCTGCCGCGGTAAGGTCACCTTCTTTCCGTTACGAAAGTTTTGTCTCCCCAAACGAAATGGATACAATTCCGGGACCTAAAACAAACCAATATCCTGCTTTTTGTACAGTCTCGGACAACCTCATCCGTAATATCGGCCAGATAGAGAAACAGGTGGCAGGAGTCCAGCTTTCCATGGCTTCGGAAATAACGGTAACACATAACACCATCTATGATGTTCCGCGCGCAGGTATTAACATCGGTGATGGCACCTGGGGTGGGCATGTGATTGCCGACAATGACGTATTCAATACGGTGTTGGAAACCAGTGATCACGGAGCTTTCAATTCCTGGGGAAGAGATCGCTTTTGGCATCCGGATAGAGCAGTAATGGATTCTATTGTTGCGCGGCACCCGTCTTGGGTTAAGCTGGATGCGGTAAAGACAACCGTTATCCGTAACAATCGTTTTCGTTGCGATCACGGTTGGGACATCGATCTGGACGATGGCTCCAGCAACTATTCGATATACAACAACCTATGTCTGAACGGTGGTTTAAAACTACGGGAAGGATTTTACAGATCCGTGCACAATAACATACTGTTAAACAACGGTTTTCATCCACATGTTTGGTTTAAAAACAGCCATGACGTATTCGTGCGGAACATTGCCATGACGGCTCATCAGCCTATTGGACTTCATTATTGGGGAGATACTGTGAACTATAATTTTTTTACGAATGAGGTAGCACTTAAAGAAAGCAGAGCCTATGGTGTGGAGGCTAACGGTTTATCAACCGATGTGCAATTTCTTGAGGCTAATTCCGGAGATTTCCGGTTGGCACAGTCTTCAATTTTTATTGCAAAAGGCTTTGTTAATTTTGATATGGACACCTTTGGCGTTCAATCTGACCGGTTAAAAGCACTAACTGTGGAGCCCAAGATTCCGATCATTGTCGATAAGAAGGCAGTGCCGCAGCTCAGAGCAAAACAAAACGAATGGCTGGGAGCAAAAGTAAAGGATATAGAGACCCTGGGAGAACAATCGGCCGCCGGGTTAAATGAGAAGAGTGGTGTCCTTGTAACCGAAGTACCAGAAAATCTACCGCTATATAAAGCTGGCTTGCGTAGTGGAGACGTAATAATGGCCATAGATGATTATCCCGTAAGGAGTGTAGCCGAACTAACGGAAAGAGAAAAAAATATCAAACGGAAAAAAAAGACGAAAATACAATTATGGAGAAACCAACAAATCAAAATCATTGAACTTGATGCTGAAGAGAAACACCCTTCATCAACAAAAACGGCCTTTATAACAATATAAAGGCCGTTTTTGTCTTAACTGTAGATATATTAGTCTCCCAACCCACAAATTGTCTTATGAGCTGGGTTTTGAAAGATAGCGGGGATTATCCGCTGATTATCTGCGTTTTCCAAAAGAATACCTCTCGTGAGGATTGTTTACTATTTATAGAACTGTCCCATCCGGATTTCCATAAATTCTCATCTTGTGAGGGAACTGGATTACCTCGCTTTGCTCGGTAATTTCTTCGGAAGGGATTGACAGCGTCGCGCTAGCTTTTCTATACAGAACTCATTATAAGAGTACTTATGCCTCCGATTCTTCATAGGGCCCTAATTTTCCCATATCACCCCGGGCATATCTGCGCTGGATCTCTGCCATTTGTTCAGGCGTGGTCGCAACAAAAGGGCCACCGTAGATGATCGGCTCGTTGATCGGAGCAGCGCTTCCGAACATGAACTCTAAACCGTTCTTATCCGCTTTAATGACCACATTTTCGCCGTCCGATGAATAATTGATGAGCGTACGGGGTTTTATGTTTTCGCCGGCAGAAGTACCGCTTCCTTCCAACCCATATACAAACGCCATTTCCTGGGCAGCTATCTTGATCATTTTATTGGGTTTCAGATACACATGCAGAAGATCCGCACTGGTAACCATTTGGAACGGCGTAGCTTTTCCTTCATATTTACCATGTACTATCCTTACAAGGGCATGTTCGTTTTCCAATACCGGAACATCCGCCGGATCTACATGGATTGATTTGGGTTCTACAAAGCGATCCTTTTCGGCGTGGTTAAACCAGATCTGAAAACCGCGGGTTTCCACACCATCCACTTTAGGGAATTCGTCGTGATGCATGCCGTTTCCTGCCTGCATGATATGCAACCCTCCGGGTTCAATGAAACTTAATCCTGTTAAATTATCCCTATTGATAAAGCTTTCCTTGCTATCAGGACGCATATAGGTCATTACCGAAACGCCTGCATGAGGGTGGGGACCAAAAACCGGCAACGACATCCGGAATTCTGAAAATAACAGAAAAGGTTCCACAGGGAAATCCCTGGCAAAGACCCCGACACCGTTTAACCCGGGAAATATCGGATTGAATTCCAGATCTGATTTTTTTATTGATGATTTATTCATGATCGTCATATTTCATGTGATTCCTTTGCTTTAAACCGGTTTTAAATCTTTGAACTTAACTTGTTATTGACAGCCTTTTTTTCGGCCTCCAAACGATGGATTCGCCTTTTTTCCAATAAATAACCTAAAATGATCAGGGGAATTACTATCCCGATACCCATCGTCAGTTGATTAAATGGTATCCCAAAAATATGTGGAAATGAAGCATGACTATCCGGATCCAAAAGCTTTGTTTCTGGAAAGAATAGGGCAAAAGGCTGTGAAAGCCAGTAGAGTAACACTATTACAAATGCTTCGTTGAGCCGCTGTATCTGTTTGACGTTCCTTCTAAGTAACAGGCAATACAGGGTTAACGATCCAAGAAAAGTGCCCAGTACCATTGTTTGCGCATTGTGGAATTTAGCATGCGGTGGCCACTGGGGGGTATAGATATGGGTAGCGTTCCAGTCCGCCACATAAGGTGATATCAGGGTGAATAAGCCAAAAAAGCAAAGGATTATCCTGCCTGCCGACCAGTTTGTTGAATGATTGGTATTTGCCATGACTTAGCATTTTAAAAACTGAAGCCTTTAACCTGCTGTTGATTATAACCACTTCCAGTTTTTTAGATTTGGGATACTTGTTCTTTAATAACCAAAAGCCGATTCCAAAGACTGTTGGTTTACGGCGACATTTTTTAATTACACACGTTTGTTTTGTATTTTATGGTAGGTAATATATGACCCGGCCAATATCGCTAATAAGATAATTGTTGAAACAAACATAGCAAACGGATCCCCGGATGATGCGTGCGCAATTACTGCCGAAACATATACAAAAGTAAAGCCTGCATAAGCCCATTCTTTTAATCTTATGAGCCTACCGGTCAAGGGGGTAAGCAATACGATGACACCTATACACTTAGCAAAAGCCAGTTCGATCCGGAAATAAGAAGGAAAACCGAGATGCTGAAAGGTTTCGGCCATATGCGGTGCGGTAAGGTATGCGTAGGACGAGAATGACATGACCAATGCTGTAATGCCCGTTAAAATCCAATAAATAATTTTTGTAGTTTTCATCTGTTTATTTTTTTTCTTAATGGTCAGATGGAGCCTTTGATGATTAAACCCCGAAGGGCTCATGAACACAAACGCAATATTTAAAATCTGTGAATAAATAATCATTCCCCTGTGGGTTTTAATGATTATTTTAATCATGTCGGGTTCATTTAGATTCTTTTAATGAATGATATCATCCGCCTTGATTTTTTTAAGATTTGCTATAAACAGTTTTTAAGAAATTCATTACCGTTTCCGGCTTGCGCCCCAGTATGGACTCCAGATCATCCGTAACTTTAGCGAATTCACCATGTGCTACTGCCTGCTGCATTTCTTTTAGTGCAGGCCCCAGCCAAGCCGGTGTACCGTTTGTTTTCATCGTTTCCAAGAATTCAGAAACTTCAGGTGAAACGTATTTGTATTTTTCCCCTGTTATGTCACTGATCATATCGGCTATAGTTGTCCAGTTGATGGCTTCCGAGCCTGTTAGTTCGATAAACTTATTATCATATTTCCCGGTTTCATCAAGAGCGATTATGGCTCCGGCTTCGCCCAATTCTGAGCGGAGGGCATATGCCACTTTACCGTCTTCTGCCGGAAGATAGATCGTTTTTGTTTGCAGGATCTGCTGTCCTGCATATTGCGGGATCATGTCTGTATACAAGGATACCTGTAAAATGACGTATGTCATGCCGGATGCGATAAGCGCATTTTCGGTTATATAATGCGCAACTGTTTTATTACCCAACAAGCCGCCGTCTGCCTGATCATCCTTACGTTGCAAACTATAATAAACAATTTTTTTAACGCCGTTTTCTTTGGCTGCACGGATCACCCTCAGGTGCTGGTTAGCGCGGTGTTCAAGATCGTTGCCCGACACTAATATCAGCGTATCGATACCTTTTGTAGCTTCCTCGAGTGAAGCAAGATCATTGTAGTCACCAACGGCAAAACTGACACCCTTTTCCTCAAATTCCTTACCCTTTTTTTCGTCCCTTACAAGAACGCGGATAGACGATGAATTTACTTTTTTTAATAAAGTGGTGAAGATCGATTCACCTAATGGTCCGGTTACTCCGGTTACTAGTATAGTATTCATGGTACTTTTAGTTAATTTTGTATCTTTACTTACTTAAAGTAAGTCAAAGGTAAAAGGTAGGTGGAATAAAAACAAGAAGGCACCTGTAAATCAGATACTTACCTAGAGGTGACTATTGTTGATTTTCAAAGAGATATGAAAAAAGAAAATTTAAGAAAATGCACGGAAGGCAGGGAAAATGCACCAATCACCGATGTATTATCGCGCCTTGGAGACAAATGGTCGATGTGTACCGTAATCATGCTGGCGGATCATGGTACATTGCGTTTCAATGAGTTACACCAGATGATAGACGGAATTTCACAAAAGATGTTAACTGTGACCTTAAAGACGCTGGAATCTGACGGTCTATTAACCAGGAAGATGTATGCACAGATTCCACCTAAAGTGGAGTACAAATTAACACCGCTTGGTGAAACGCTTGTTCCCCACCTGATGTCGTTATATGATTGGGCCAATGCTAATATGCCAGATATTAAAGCCTCTAGGGATAGTTTTATAATGAAGAACAATTAAGGTTTGTCTGCAGATAGGTCCTTGGAAACGAAAGGTTATTTTTCCGTGGTGGCCTGAACCCAAGGCAAACCATTATGCCGAATACGTGATCTAGCTATCCCAGTCCTCAATTTGTTCGCCTTATGTGATAGGCTCGTTTTTAAATAGCAGAAACTTCCGTTTCCAGTTGCTTTTTACCCCAAAGATGCAAGTGCTCTATAAACGGAATTAATTCTTTCCCGGTGTCGCTTAAGGAGTATTCTACCTTGGGCGGCACTTCGTGGTACATTTTACGAATGATTAATTTATCTTCCTGCAGGTCCCGTAAAGTCTGGGTAAGCATCTTTGTAGTAATATCCGGTAAGGTCCTGCTAAGTTCTCCATAGCGCAAGACATTCCGCATACCCAAATGCCACAAGATCCGCGCTTTATATTTTCCGCCTATGCGTCTGAATGCATATTCTACACCACAATTGATGATACAATCAGGTATTTCTGATTTATTTTTCATTTTTAATTTATGCAATCAACTGATTATCAATAATGCATACTTATAGGTATGTAAGATACAAAAAAGTACATACTTGACAGCTGGATACAAAAGTACTTAATTTTGTAATACATCAAAGAATGATCAAATGGAACCATTAGATATAAAATCAGAAACTTTAAAAAAACCATCCGTTATGAAGGCTATCCGGCAACATAAATTTGGTGGTCCGGAAGTACTGCAATATGAAGACGCGCCTATTCCCAATTTAGTACCAGGTGAAGTTCGCATCCGTGTTCATGCTGTAGGAATGAATCCCCCGGACTGGTACCTGCGTGACGGATATAAGATGTTGCCGCCTGAGTGGCAGCCCAAAGTGCCCTTTCCGATAATTCTAGGTACTGACGTTTCTGGCGTAATCGAAGCCGTGGCCGATGATGTTGCCGGTTTCTCTGTTGGTGACGAGGTATATGCTATGGTCCGGTTCCCCAGCTACGGGCCAAGCCAGGCATATGCTGAATATGTAACTGCGCCCGCATCAGAAGTTGCGCTTAAGCCGACTGGGATTGATCATGTGCATGCGGCGGCTGCCCCGATGTCGCTGCTCACCGCCTGGCAGTTTATAATTGATGTAGGCCACGACGTTCAAAACCCACTGCAGCCTGATAAGCATGTGCCGGTATCGCTCGAGGGGAAAAAAGTACTTATTAATGGCGCTGGCGGTGGCGTGGGGCATTTAGCAGTTCAATTGGCTAAATGGAAGGGTGCGCATGTAATCGCTGTAGCATCCGGTAAACATGAAGCATTCATGCGAAATCTTGGAGCTGACGAATTCATCGACTACACTAAAACTGCGGCAGAAGATATTGTCAAAGACGTTGATCTTGTTATCGACGCTGTGGGCGGACCGACCACCGGTCGATTCTTGCGCACGTTGAAACGCGGTGGCGCTTTGTTCCCGATATTTCCTTTAGGCTTCTCTGGGCAGGAGGAAGCAGAGAAGCTAGGCGTTAAGGTCTCGGCAACGCAGGTGCGCTCAAGCGGTGCGCAACTTTCGGAAGTCGCCCGGTTGCTGGATGAAGGTACGATCCGTATAGCCATCGACAGTACCTTTCCGCTTGCCGACGCACGTAAAGCACACGAACGCGCCGCACAGGCAAACATTCAAGGCAAAATTGTGCTCACTGTAATGTAACAAGTGGGCGCTAAAAGGTAGACATAATTGTTTTCAAAGGCTGTCTCAACTCGAGATAGCCTTACTAATATTTATCGAATATCAAGGCGATTAATGAGGTCGCGACTAATGCTTGTCAATTTAAAAAGAACAGACTATGAATACTAAAGAGATAGCCGATAGAATTTCTTTAAAAGAACTTATTGACCGCATGTCAGTTTTAGCGGATAGAAAGGATGACAAAATCTATTTTTAGTCCTTAATGACATAAATTCATCCAATGTCAGAGTTGGAACTGCGATAAAAGCTAATCTAATATCTTGAAACGAAAATCATTTTTTGTATAGACAGATGTTGTTAAACCATGCAAGGTCAATTAACCCAATCTGCTAACAAGCGTTCATAGTAAGTCGCATAATCGTTGTATCTGTGTGTAGCGTATATGCCGGGAACCCTTGTATAATAATAATTCATATCAAATGGCTCATATTCGGGGTATATTTTCATAACATGCCCGGTTACACGGTTAACCAGATCGAGTTCTTCCCTGCTTCTTATAGCCATAAGAGTGGTTTCAGACTTATTGTCATTTCCGAGGTAGACAGAAAAGACATTTAGCATACCACTTATGATAATAATACATCGTTCATATTTTGCAAAACCAATGCGTTCTGTCATATAAAACATAGCGACATAACTGGTACTGATAAACCTTGGTAATACATCCACATCTAAGTCCTTGCCTATTTCTTCAAGAAGCCGGTCAAAACGTCCCGTATCCTCCCGGCACTGTTCCTGTAGGGCCAGATAAGCTTTATACTCCGGGCTGTAAAGGTATTCCTCACCACCTGGATGGATATCCTTTGAATAATATTTATAAATGATGTCTAGGTATTTTTGGTTGTGTCTAAGCATATGGTGTGTAAATTACAAATGATCTACAACGTTTCCAAAATCCATTTATCAGCATCCTTTACCTGATTGATCTCGCGTGTAAAAGCGGATGATCACCGGGCAATTGAAGAAATTCCCTGTTCTTTGCCGCTTTTCTTGGCCATTGATCAGACCGGATGCCTACTTGGTAATTTTAAATCCGGTTCTTTGCTCGAAATAATTGATATTTCTGGCCGCGTCGAAAACCACCTTCCCATTATAGCTGACTCTGGTAATGGCATGCCCGGTCCGCTTGGTACTGATCCAGTCGGCAGTCAGCGTGTCCAGGTCACCCGGATACAGCTCAATGAACCGAAGGGAACGACCTATGAGTTCCCCCTTCTGTTCACCTGTTGCGTCTTCGTGGATATTAACGCCAAAAAACATCCGGAGTAACGTCGTGTCCCCTTCATCAAGTTTCAAGAACCCCGGATCGCTCCGTTCAAAGGGATTGGTGACCTTTACCGTATCGTTGTTCCGGAAATAATAAAGGTTCAGGTTATTGAGGTCAATGGCATGTTCCGTGGAACTGTCCAGTAGGTTTTTGCTCTGCTCGTTGACATACATAATATCCATATAGTCGTGAACAAAGGTCCCGTCAGGCGTGTTACCGTCATCATTCTTGGAACAGCCGGAAATCATAATTACCAGACTCATCATTGCGATTGCTTTTTTGATCATATCTTTTTCTTTTAAGTAGCCGGAAAGATCTGAATCATCATCCGGTTATTCGTGTTATAATGTTGTGTAGAGGTCGGGTTAAATCCGGTAGGCGAATGATCGGTGTGCTGTTGCGTTCCTTGGACATGACTCGGCTGTCTTCCGTGGAAGTCGCTCTGCGGCGTGTTTCCGTAATAAAAGTTTCTCCTACTTTTTTGGCAAGATCCAGATTGACGGTTGTTTTACTTGGTGAATTATTCTGGAATGAAAAGAAGAATACAGCAGTAAGCAGATAAATAACGTAGTGTTTTTTCATTTAACAGGTTGTTATTGATTAATTAAACGGTTTAGATAACCAAAGTGCCACAAAATAAAAAAGTATTCGGTAATAAAAACTCACCTTTTACCAGAATGACAGGAATAATTTATAAATATTGCGCTTCAATTAAGAATTTTTTCACATCAACAGGCATTTTCGCTACACCAAAATGCATGTTTGGCGGATTTTTTTTACAGCAGAAACGGCTTAACACACAAAAGCCGTTTTTTGTACGTTAAGCTAAGCCATTACCCCCCTAACCGTGTTTCATCTGTCATCTGTTTAAATGGCCTTTGAATAATGAAGCATGAATAAGAAAAACGTAAATGCCGCAGACCTGCTCAGACGTTACCTGGACGGTAAGTGTACCCCCGAAGCAGAATTGTTCATGGGGGAATGGGTGGATAACCCGCCTGATGCTGAACTGGACCTGATCGAAGAACAGTTTGCCAGCGACTTGCAAGAAATGCGCCGTCGTTTTCAGCGGATAGGCAAAATGCCTTCGGCAGATCCTTCGATGAACAACCGGCAGACCGGAATGGATATAAATTCTAAAGTCAACAACATCGCGGATATAGTGAAAAACCGAAAGATAAGTTTGAGGAACTTTTTAGAACATTCGAACGCTCAAAATATGTTCAAAAGAGAGAGATTATTGCGGCAAATTCTAGAATCTGAAAATGTTCATCGGCGTGGTAAACACCTAAATGAATAAAGTAAATGTGTTACAAAACTAAAAATTAGCAACAGTCCAGAATAATTCACGTTTAGGCGGCCCATTGAAAATATTTGTCTCTCAAAAATCATATCGAAAATAAAAGTTTTGGCTAACAATTTTAACATATTAGCTATTCAATTTTATCCTAGAAAGTCATCAATCAAATTTTATCATTTAACCATAAAGGTTTGCCGTTTCGAAAAAACTTCATTGTTCGTAACTCCCTGCACAACGATACTAAATTCATCTTTAATATCTCCCGTGTTAAATTTTATCTGTGCCCTACCCCGGTCGTCTGTAAGTACGTGGGATTTCCAGTATAATGTCGACAGGTATTGTGGCTCTGAATGCAAAGTATCTGCCCCGTAAAATTCTCTTTCTGAATAAATCCCGGCCACTTCCAAAGCACCCGTGTATTCTTCTGTTTGGCAGCCATGATATACTACAGGTTCAACTCTGAATGTTGCCCGATCGTCACTTAGATCGATTCTTTTCTGGTAAAGTTGACCAAGGACCGGTTGATATCGATTGCTGCTATATTCGTAGTTTAAAAAACCGGCATCGTCAACGTAATCTCCACAGGCATTAGGCCCCGGCTTTCCTTTATATGCATATAAGGATGTGTTGCCCCTACTCCCATTCACCGTTACTTCGTCCAGCTGAAAAACATTTTCCATCCCACCTAATACTTCGTCTTGACTTTTCGAAAAGCCGTTTGTTCCGAGAATGCCAGCTATTTTTATATCTTTCGCAAGCTTGCTATTAATACCTATAGATGCGTCTTCCAATTCTATCGAAAAGCCATTGTTTTTACCCTTCGATACCATCAGTATAAGTTTATTATCAGATCCTGATGCAAAAAGGTGTTCCCTATCCAGCTTGAACGAACCATCTTTTCCGGTTTTTATTAAATTGAGATTATCGCCTCCTAAAAGAGCTAGTTCTATTGGCTCTTTTAGCGTTTTCTTAAATTTGTGCACACGACCCATAACAGGAGGAATCTCTGATTCTCTTACACTATCCCGAGAATCAGCTTGCATAATATCTGCCCAAGTATGTCTTCTCCATCCCTTTACCAACAGAACCTCTTCTAATAAATCTTTATCATTAAGGTTTGGCCATCCTAAATCAATAGTGTTGTCAGGCACCTCAAAACCTTTCTCAAGATAAACATAGTTATCAATAAGTTTAAAAGTGCTTTCCATACGATTAGATTGTACTACCGCAATAGAAAATAATCCATTTACCGGTTTTTGAGAAGAGTCTTTTACCGTTATATGTGCTTCTACTTCTGATCGTGCCCCGTATGCCGGTTTATTCAGGTTTATATCCGTTTCTAATCCTTTACTATAATGAGCAAAAAACAACCGCTCGCCAAGAGGTCTGTTTAATTCATCCAGAATGGTAAGGGTTGCCATACCTTTGGGAAGCTTATCTAAAGGAATTCTAAGCGTATCTCTCACGGTGGTCCTTGCTTTGAATAAAATATAAAATCCGTTATGATTTCGAATCAGGATCTGTAAAAGCGCCGCCTCTTTCCTTTTATTAAAAAGATGAAGTTGAAGCGTATCATCGGTAACAGCTTCGGGCAAATGAAATGTCAAATGATTATTGGATAACTTCGGTAGATTATAAATAGTATCCTTTGCTAAATGCTCTGATGATTTGATCTTCACCGAATAGACATAGTTACTCTCTGGTACGATGCTAAACTTCCCAATACCATTGCTGTTGGTCTCAATGGTGTCCACGATAGAATCCCCTTTATACAGCAAGCCGGTTACCGATACCGGATTGCCTTCTCCGTCTTTTGCTTCTATGGCAACCAATGACGGTAAACCGGCTACCAGACCCCCGTTTTCGGGAAAAAAGTTTACATGTAGATTTCGTTTAGCTGAACTTGGCAATAGTATGTTAAGATGCTGGACCTGATTATTGTATTTTACACTCGTATGAAGGATCGTTTTGTTGGCTGCTAAATAGGCGGTGGGAATATCAACTATTGTCTCATTTTTTTTGATCTTAACTACCTGAAGCGTGTCTTCTCCTATGGTGAAATGGGCAGTGGGGTATGTCTTATCTTGATTATCCACATTTACTGTCAATTTCGCTCGTATGCTCTCTCCTCTGGCGGTTGCGTCTAATAGCTCAATACTGCTTTTGAAGCTTGGCACTCTGGTAGATTTGATAGTGATCGGTGTTCTGAAAGTGGTAATAGGTGTAGCATTCTTATCCAGTATATTGGTATACGCAAATAGTTCATATTTTCCTGCCGGTATCGAATCAGGTAAAATAAGATCTCCGGCGCTTATCCCTTTCTCGATTTTGAATTTACCGGAAAGAGCGACACTTCGGTCATCATGCCGAAAAAGGAAAACGTGAAGTACCTCGTGTTTTGATATATCAAAACCATTGTTCAATAAATAGGCACTGAACCATATAGGCTCATTTTCGGTGTAAACAGTTTTGTCAATATGTAAAAATAAGGGTATACGGAGTTGATCCTTATGAAAGTTTTCTATTTTCTGCTGGATTAATGTGAACTTTGAATTGTTTGTTTGGCAATAAACTTTGATATTGAATAAACAGCTGAATAATAATAGATAATGTGAATACTGGATAAAGCGCATAATCGAATTTGTTTCTGTCAATAAGGGCGAGAATTGGCAAGCTATAATTGTTTTTATTTCAAGCCAGCTCTCAGCTGTTCTGCTCTTCTAAAGGTAAGTAGTCTGTTCATAAAAAAGTTCCATATGAAAACAATGAGAACGCTAACAAGTTTGCTGATATAAAAGTTAACATGAAAAGTTTCTGAAAGGAAATAAATTATGGCTGTGTTCAATATTAGCCCAACAGATGATATAACAAAAAACAAAAAGAACTGAGTGAAATTGATCGGAACTTTCTCTTCGAATGTCCACAGCGGGAAACCACGTGTGTCTCGGTAAGTGTATAGGCATTTCCTGCTATCCTGCTACCATGCCTTATCGGGGAACTGCTTTTCAGCCTCCTATTACTGTTCAAGGGGCTAAATCTGCCTGATCGGTGATCGGGAATGTCTGTTTGTGTTCCTGTGTTAGTCTAAGATATGAACGATTGGATGGACTATTTCCTGCCGGAAGTCTTCATCATAGTCGCAGTTTGCCAGCAGCACTACGCCGATTTTTTCCTCGGGAACCATCAGTAAATAACTCCTGAATCCCTTGTCGCCACCAAAATGACCAATTGTTTTTTTCCCACCCAACGCACTTAACTGAAAACCCAACCCGATATGTTCGCTCAGGTCTGTGCTCGGGTTTGTCATTAATTTATACTGATCAGGCGCCTCGCCATCTTCCAATGTTTGTAAAAATGAAACCATCCACAGTGAAAGCTCGGCGGCAGAAGCATTTAATGTGCTGCTTGGGGCATGTTCCCTTGTATATGGATAGGTATCCCGCTGATAGCTGTTTCTTGAAAGCCAACTTTTACCATGTGGTGCTGTTTTCAAGGAATCCGGAATTTTAAAATAACGATAATCACTTTGCAGCATTCCGCTTGGAAGCAGGATATTGGTCTTGACGTAATCCTCAAAGGTCACACCTGAAACTTTTTCTACTATATATCCCAAAATATCGTATCCTAAATTGCTATACGCATATTTTTCGCCGGGTTCTGATACCAGTTTGATATTTTCCGATAAAATATATGCTTTCAGGCTACTATCACTTTGGTTATTGTTAGACCAATGGTAATTGCTTATATCGGGTATTCCAGAAGTATGGTTCAGCAAGGTCTTCACGGAAACATTTTCCATTCCTTTGCTGTCATATTGTAATTCGGGAATTAACGTTTTTAATTTGTCGTCCAAAGACAGTTGTTCCTGCTCAATAAGCTGCATGACGGCCAAAGCCGTAAATATCTTACTGACCGATGCGGTATGGAAGATCGAATTTTCTGTCACCGGTTTTTGATTGTTGATACTTATTACTCCATATCCCTTTGTGTAAATAATCGAGTCATTTTTTATCACCCCAATGGATAGCCCGGGGATATTATATTGGTTCATTTTATCCACAATGATGGAGTCAATTCTTTCCGAAAGGGTAATTGCCGGGTGCTTATGGTCAAGGTTTTGTCTAAACGCCTTTCCCGTACATCCTCCAAGGCATAATAGTAACGGATAAATGATAAATACCTTTTTTATGCTCATCGTGGCAGTACTAGTTGATAGTAGCGTTTTCGGTCCTTTTTTTGTTTAGTCGCTATAATTTTGATTTTGTTACAGGTTGTCTTGTTACGATCCATGACGTTATTTGACATCCATCTCGAAAGCGGCCGGAAACGGAACCCAACGTTCCGATAGCCGTTGCCTGCCATATAAAGCCCCTGCCAAAATGAGGTTTCCCTCCGCTGTACATCGTGAGCCACCCAATCTCTGGGGACATTTTGTTGAGGCTTTCCTTGCCATATTCCTTCCTTATCCCGGAGATACCCGGCTGTAAAAATGGCATGACAGAAAAGCTCGCCCATTATTACAGCCCATTAATTGATCTTGTTAGCCTTCTATTGCGCGGAAGAATTCTCTGATATTATGAGACAGTCCAAGCCGTTTCGCAACGTTTCTATGCCAAAGAAAGACACGCAACGCCAATTCATTAAACTGCAGAAAGAGCTGAAGGTTTTAATACCGGGCCGGATGTGGAAGAGGAGGACGAAGAATGGAATAGGTACGGGCTATCCTGTGGCGAAGACGGCTTTGCTACAGGGATTCATTTTGAAGGGCTAAGCCCCATGGGGATTGGCAGCGTCGCGCTAGCCCCGCACGCAATGGCCGCCGCCATCCCTGATGGGGGTGGCTTTCTATTGCTTGGCGGAGAGAGCGGGAATGTATTAGAACACCTTGATGGAATTTTAGCAGAAATTGACAAGATTAAAGGGGATAGCACATATATTTCTTAGCTTTTTTATATAGAGATTAAGATCTATAAGTTTGTACTACCTCAAGAATATCTTCCTTAATGAATTCCCAATATTTACCACGTAAGCATATCGGGTTAAAATCATCATCGGCAAGTTCAAAATCCGTAAGGTTTTGCAGTATGAGCACTTCGTCATGAGTAAAAGGATAACGTTGCTGATGTAAAGAGAACATAGAGAAAAGGTTATATTGTGATAGCAACTCGTGTAAGTCCCAAAAATCCTTTTTGCGTCCGCCTCGTTGCACCACATCTATTTTCATAGCAATAATCTCTTCTGCTGTAGCCATTCGGATATTATCCTCAATTAAAGGAGGTTGTATAAACATATCTGTATAAAATACATCCACTTTGATAACATTATCCTTATCTAAACCAATACTGTAGGATTTCCCTATTGCAGGGTTAAGATTTGAAAAATGCTGATAGTAAGGAAATGTCTTTTCTATAAACTTATCTATGACTGTAAAATCAATATTACCATATGGTACATCACTGAACATATCAATATCTACCGACAAACGGTGCCCTAACTGAAGGCTTAATGCAGTTCCACCAACCAAACGAAACTGGTTAAACTCCTTTGAATTCATTAAGGTAATTAATGAATTCTTTAACACGTCGTTGACAGTATTATAATGTAACATAATTAATCAGCTGTTTTATTTGGTTGATAGACAGTATATGGTTTCCTTGCATTTGAATTTTTCAAGGCTTGTCTTATTTTTTCAATACCGTAAAAACGAGTGATTTCTTCCTTATCACTTTCATTTCCTCGTTCAAAAACACGTTGGATAACAGCCCGATATTGTCTTTCCCAATTGATCTGCTTAATATCCGTGTCCCAAAATAAAGATTTACTGAGTATAGATAGATTAGGTTTTTTTTGACTTTCTTTTTCTTTAACTTTTTGGATGTCGTAATAGGCCTGCAAGACTACTAAAGTGCCTTCTTCCAACCCAAGTTCCCTCTCGATTTTTAGTGCCAACGATGTACTTATACCTCTTTTCCCTTTAGTAATAGCATTAAACGTCTGGGGATGCTCATCTAAGGCGAAAGCAAAAGGCCGTTGTTTGATAGAACGTTTCTTAAGTTCTCTATCAAGTACAATCCCTGGGTGGATACCTTTATATTTTTCGTATTGTCGAATCACAATACAAATATAAACATTTTTGTTTACATTTATTTCCTAAAATAATTTAACAGAAAAGCGTTCATACCTAAAACGCTCATACAGCAGGGTATAGTGCATATCTACGTGTATGTCAATTTTACTTCGTGCCATCAATTGAGCTTGTGGGTATGATTTTTTTGAAACTATTTATACCTGTTTTACTTTAAGGATTTAAGAAATGAAGGTGTGCGCCGGGAAGTGTTCAGATAGCTCTTCTATGGACTTATTCTTATAAGAACATCTAAACTTACCCCTCCTAAAATTATCAAACCTAGTTGGAAATTCGCGTTCAGTTGGAAGATGAACTACATCAATTAAATCCCTAACATTAATAGGTACATCTGGGTAGAGGGGATAATATTGTCCAAAATATAGCTCCTTAAAAACATTCAGTATTTCTTGATTGGAAATCTTATTTCCAGATCTGTATACCTCCTTGTAATATTGATCAAAACAATCTTTCTGTTGGCATTGAATCCCTTGACCAGCCCTCTTTCTATACATTATCCAATTCCAGCTACAGTAAAATCGATGGCCACAGCCTTGACGCCTGATCAAAAGATATTGTTTATTGTTGGCATAATGTTCTCTCACCGTTAGTAATTCCACTTCCTCTGACTGAGCAAAAAAGGGAACAATCTTTCTGTCAAAAGTAGCTAGGCATCGTTTGGCTTCATCTTCACTTTGATGGATATAAGGTCTTAAAGACTTTTCGTTATCATCTATCAAATTTTCGATATAACTATTCTGCTGTTCTCTCTTCATCAGCCTATTGATGGTCATTGCCCTATTTTGATAGTCCTTTAACATGGACTGACTAAGTTTGTGCTGGTTTGCGCGTTCCTTTTGGTAAATTTTGTCGATCAATATAGGTTCATAGTGATTCGTGTAACGCTTACGCTTGATCTTCTTGAAGGAATTAGGATTATTAATTTTCTTTAATCTATTTTCTATCTCAGTAACTTCCGTGCAAAGTAGTTCATGTAAAGATAGCAAGATGGTGTTATGTACGTTTCGTAACAAAACCGGAAAAACCAACGTTGAAAAAAAGGCAACATTTTCATCCCAGTTATCACGGTTAATAACAATTTTTTTATCAAATCGAGTATCGACTATATTGGAAATCTGTTGAATTTTTTCCTTACTCATATAGTAAGATTGCTGTTTGCCTAGCTTAATCTGGTCTTTACAGATGGGACACATAAACTGCAATTTCAAAACACTAATCAACTTTCTAAAAAATGTTTTCCCGTGGATTTTACAATAAAACTCCGTTTCTTCCTTATCGTACAGGCGAAGCATCGATAAATGGTATGTATCCTTAAATTCGATGTGATCCTTATGGAAATACGCCAACCTTTTGATATGCGCTACAACTCTTGCATTTCGAAAAAAATCCGGATCTCGTTTGGCCGCCTCTATATCTTCCCTTCGGATGGATAAACCATTGTTTATCGACCTATCTAGGAATGCTTTTTCAATAATCCAAAGTTGGGCTTGCATCGGCAGATGCCTATTCTTATCGTCATATAATTTAATACGCTCAATATTATTAACAAGGAGTTCACTTTTCATTCTATCCCTCTCCTGATAGGCATGAATATCCTCCTCATTCTTAAACCATCCTTTACCAACGTGAATAGAGCTGTCTATCTCGAGATAATTTGGCGACGTTGACAACATGAAATCTATTCTGTAGGTCTTTTTGGGGTTTATTCTTAGCGGATATTCAGCTACGTAATCAAGATTAAAATAGGCAAGCAAGGCCTGATAGTATGAATGTGCGTAGGACACATTATTTTCACGAGTACAATGGGTGCAACCTATATTTCTATATTTGAAGTCAGCCCAAGAAATCTCATATTCATCATGTAAATGGCAGGTCAATTCGTTTACTCTTATACGGATTTGACGAATGAAGGAGAATGGCATAACCTGTGCTTCAATTTCTGACCTTGACGAGAGGAGCCTAAACTTTCTACCACAATGGGTATAGAAACGATCATCGTCCATTTCTATATAAGCTTTAATGAAATTGTAGTCTTTATGAAACGAAACATTGTCATAACAGAATGCACAACGTTTGTTTTTATGCAAAACCTCTTCTGGTGCTGCTGAAAATGCCGGATGCTTGGAATTTGAGGTACACCAATGTGAAATTTTTTCCTTTGTATCAATTTTTTCCAACGTATCACCAGAAGCAATTTTAAGTTTGAAAGGAGCTATTTTGCGATTATACTCTTCAAAACTAGTTCTTCTAAGCCGTTGTTTGTTGCAAAGATTACATAACATGGCTCCTTTCCTTTGTTTGGAAATGAGAAACGATTTCCATGGCAATGAATAAGTTTCTTGCTTAGGGTGGTGATTGCAAGAAACAGTCAATAGTTTGGCAGACCTATCCACACTATGCAATGTCAACTGACCTGAAGTGTGTTTAGTAATATAGTCTCCCAGTTCAACATCATCATTGATTCTTTCCAATATATTTATATTTCCAGTATCATCCTCACACGTAGGACACTTTGCATTTTTAAATGATTGGGAAGATTTGACAGGATATGATTTACCACATACTTTATGTATAATCTTATAACCTAAAGGAGTGATATTGATGTCAAGATCATATTCATTAGAAGAATTTCTTCTAATTTCGGTTCTCCATCGTTTAAGCTTAAGCAATAACTGTTGCTCGAACTTACAATTAAGGCATACGATATGTCCGGGTGAATGAATTGCTGTAAGTATATTGCTATAGGTATGTTCCTTTGGTTGACCGCATGTCTTACAGGTTAATGGCAAACGTGATTTTGCATGATAAATGAGATTACTGTCAATTTTAGTTTTATCCAGAAACCAGGAGAAGCTGGCAGATTCAGCCATAATCTTTTCCGCTTTTACGAGAAGATTACTACTTCGCTCTTTATTCTTAGCTATTGCTTTACACTCTCGACAACTACAATGGTTGAAATCGTTAAATAGGTGGTGTTTCAAATTTCCAAAGTATGTCTTGTGTTAAAACCAAAAACCTTGCAACTTAAAGGGATGTAATCTTCATTTTTTAAATTCGTAATGACACTAAAGCCCGAAGCAATGCGCCAGCTCGTCGTTGAATTTTCATCTAAGATTTGTTCAAGTTCATCTATTAACATCATTGTATTTTTAAATTCTTCAATTCCAAATCTAAGATGTTAACCATCATAAAACAAAAAACATATCTTCCGACAAGAAATTTATCAACCGGAGTATCAAGGTCGAGGCCATATCTATACCGCAAAGGCAAAAGAGTGAAGATATATTTATAAGAACGCTCCGTTCGGGTACAAGAACCAGAGAGAACGAAAGGAATGACGGTTGGTGGCAGAGAAAACCGAAGCTAAATAGTACGCTTCATCTACGACGCTTATTCTAAGGGATACACCGCTCTACTTGATAAAAAGAACAAGCCCAACGGTTGGGCTTTCCCACAAATGGCATTATGGCTATCGAACATGCAATGCATTCAGCATCTTGGAAGATAACCTGAACCCCATAACAGATATGCGCCACGTATATACTTTGTCTGATACCCTGCAAAAAAGGGAATTTGTAAATATGGTGTTCAAACAGGGTATCACATTTAAAGATGGTATGTTTAATACTCGGTCATCCCGAGGGGAAGTGGCTTCAAAGCCAAATGAATACCTTCGCTCTGCTTAATGATTCTTGGAAGGAAGGGGATTGGCAGCGTCGCGCTAGCCCCTCACGCAATGGCCGCCGCCATCCCTGATGGGGGGTGGCTTCAAGCAATAGAAAGCCATTCGCTACGCTCATCATTTTTTTCGTTTTAACCTATTTGTTTGAGCAAGCTCACAAATAGGTTAAAACGAAAAAACCCGACTCATCGTCGGGCTTTCTATTGCTTGGCGGAGAGAGCGGGATTCGAACCCGCGGTACCGTTTCCAGTACGACAGTTTAGCAAACTGTTCCTTTCGGCCACTCAGGCACCTCTCCTTTCTTTTGGGAATGCAAACCTAATACAAAAATTTATTATTTCAAATTTTTATATCAAGGAAATCGACGCTATTTGTACATAGACAGGCTATCAAATTGTAAGACAACTCAATAAATTCAATTAAGGAGTAAATTGCCGCTTAGTTATCTCCCACTTTTATCTTTTTTACATCATAATCCACCCGCACATGATAAATACTCATCAACATTCTCTTGAATATAGCTCGAATAGCTTCTACTTCCTGCATGGTAATATTGCTGTTCTTTAACTGCCCTTGAGATAACTTCCCTTCAATAATTTTATCTACCAGATGACTGATATTTTCAGCATCGGGTTCTTTAATACTTCTGGAAGCAGCTTCCACCGAATCCGCCATCATTAATACGGCTGTTTCTTTGGAAAAAGGGATGGGTCCGGGATACTTAAAAACATGCTCGTCTACGAGCTTATCCGGATGCTCTTTCACAAAAGCATTGTAAAAGTAATCCGTACGGGTTGTTCCGTGATGCGTTCGGATAAAACTAATGATGGACTCAGGTAGTTGGTGCTTGTGTGCTAAATCGATCCCCTTGGTTACGTGCGAAATAATAATCTGAGCACTTTGTTCAAAAGTCAGGCCATCATGCGGATTATACCCTTTGGTTTGGTTTTCAATAAAATATTGCGGATTCTGCATTTTACCAATATCGTGATACAATGCGCCGGCTCTTACCAGCAAGGCATTTCCGCCAATCTTATAAATAGCCGCTTCGGCCAGATTCGCCACCTGTAGAGAATGTTGAAAAGTTCCTGGCGCTTTATAAGAAAGCTCTCTTAATAAGGACGAGTTGGTATTGGTAAGTTCCATTAAAGTGACATCAGAAGTAATCCCAAACAATCTTTCAAAGGCATAGATCAATGGATACGCCAACAACGTTAAGCCAACACTCACAATAAAAGGCACAAAAGAGGCATAGCCAATATCGGAGAGAGAGCCGTCGCGGATCAAAACAATACCCAAATATCCAACGAAATAAGTGATGAGGATAATGAGGGAGGATATCAAAAACTGCTCACGCTTAACCAGTGTTTTTATGCTGTATATACTGACCATACCGGCCGTTACCTGTAAAAACGCAAATTCGAAACTATTAGGCACAAAAAATCCAGAAACTAGCACCATCAGCAGGTGAATATTTAAGGCTAAACGTGTGTCGAATAAAATTCGTATAATAATCGGGACTATACAGAACGGTATATAATATAAACTAGACAATTTGAGCTTGAGCGACCAGGAAAGTACGATGAGCATTCCGGTCACTACCAACAAGATAAGCGATAATAAACGATTATTGGAATACACGTCAATACGGAAGAGATATAAAAACACCATGAGCAAAGTGACCACTAAACCAACTACCAGAAATTGTCCAAGAATGACTACATTTCGATCGCCGCCGATGCGTGCCTCCTCCTCGTAGGCCATTCTCAGCGATTCAACCTTCTGAAACACCTCGTTATTCACCATGCTTCCGGAGGCCACAATCAATTCACCCCGTTGAACCATGCCCCTCGTGGTAGAAATACTGTTCAAAGCCTCCACAACCAATTTATCGGTAAGACGCTCATTATAAATATAATTGGGTTGTATATAATCTCCTACAATACTCTTTAACCAGTCTTTCTCGGTAATACCTGTCTGCGAGTCAATAATGGTATTCGCATAGGCCATGGCAGTTTCTCTCGTATAAACTTCTGCCGTATTCTTTTTGTCTGCAATATTGTCTGTTACCAGATTAAAATTGTAGTGATCACCATTGATCTGAAATTTTTTCGTTAAAGCAATAATCCCTCTATTATAAATATGCCCCAAAATCTGTTTTACTGTTGAACTGTATAGCGGCATTTCTTTATCTTCCAAACCACTGCCCTTCCATTTACCTTCCAATTCATTTACAAATCGCTCTGTTTCTTCATCCTTTGTTTCCACATGGTTATCATAAACCGGATAGACCGATTGAAGCACCTGCTCCCTGTCGGTCTTGATTTCATTGGGTGTTTTCAGAATGGCAAAGTTGTAAGGAGCCACGAGATCTTCATGCATCCAAATCTTCCCCTTTTCATATTCAAATCTGAAGCGAGGCTGTTTAGGCAAAAATATACAGATGATAATAACGCTGAGAATCATCATCCCATATTTAAAAACGAGCGGATTACTCGAGTATACAGCCTGGGTGTTTCTATTTTTTGACACTTTACAACCTATCTTTTAGTTTAAACCTATTACAAACTTAGATAAAATTGTCTATTACAGCACTATTTCTATTTCCAATCTTTTATGAACACCTCCATAGGCAGTGTCTTACATCCGGATTATCTCGTTTATTTTTGGATTTTATATTTATTTTTGATATCATTGTGATATCATTATAAATTTATATATCATGAAAGAAGAAAAATCGACAACTGCACTATCAGGCTATGCGGCCATTGTTCTGCTTTTGATTGTCATCGCCGTAACTTTTGTTAGCTATTCTTATGGCAACACGGTGATTGCCTCTATTGGTAGTATTATTTGCCTGCTTATCGTAAAGGGGCTTACCGTCATCAACCCCAACGATGCTCAAGTTTTAATCCTCTTTGGTGAATATATCGGTACTGTGAAAGAAGAAGGCTTTTTTTGGATCAATCCCTTGGCAATAAGACGCAAAGTGTCACTTAAAGCGAGAAATCTGAACGGACACAAGATGAAAGTTAACGACAAACTGGGTAATCCTATTGAAATAGCCGCCGTAACCGTATGGATGGTCAAAGATACAGCCAAAGCATTGTTTGCCGTGGATGACTACATCCAATATGTACAGGTACAGAGCGAAGCAGCCGTAAGGCATTTGGCAAATTTGTTTGCTTATGATAACTTTGAAGACGAGGAAGCAACCATTACCTTAAAAGATGGTGCACAACAGGTAAGCGCTATGTTGGAAAAAGAACTAAATGAGCGCTTGGAAAGAGCTGGAATAGACGTCATTGAGGCAAGAATCACCCATTTGGCCTACGCTCCCGAGATTGCCAGCGCCATGCTGCAAAGACAACAGGCAACAGCGGTTGTTGCTGCGAGGAAACAGATTGTAGAGGGAGCAGTGGGCATGGTAGAAATGGCACTTGAGCGCCTATCTGAAAAAGAAATTGTGCAACTTGATGAAGAACGCAAAGCGGCTATGGTTAGTAATCTTTTGGTGGTGCTTTGCGGCGAGAAAAGTGTATCGCCGGTAGTCAATGCGGGTACCTTATATAATTAACTTATCATTCGATGCGACACCGATAAACGCTTTTTTATGTTTGACTTTTGAATTTTAACCTAGAATAGATGGGAGAAAAAAAAGCATTTGCCTTAAGAATAAATCCGGAAATGCTAAAGGAGTTGGAGGCCTGGGCCACAGATGAATTTAGAAGCACCAATGGGCAGATTGAGTATTTGCTCAATGAGGCCTTGCGTGCCCGAAAAAAGAACCTTAAGAAAGAAAATGCTCCACATAAAGATACCGACAAATAAATAAAGAATCGAGAATTTCATTATCTTGCCATCGTAACCAATGTTTCTTTCTTTATGAACGAAGTATATATTGTATCTGCCGCTAGAACACCCATAGGCAGTTTTGGGGGAAGCCTTTCTGCGCTGACAGCTATTCAGTTAGGTGGAAAAGCAGTTGAAGAAGCCATAAAACGTGCAGGTTTATCGGCTACGGATATACAAGAGGCGTATATCGGCAACGTTTTATCAGCCAATCTCGGCCAGGCTCCTGCCACTCAGGTGGTCAAATATGCGGGGTTGGGGAATATCCCGGCAACAACCGTTAACAAGGTTTGCGCTTCGGGTGCAAAAGCCATTATGTTGGCAGCGCAAAGTATTGCATTGGGTCAGCAAAATGTTATTGTTGCCGGCGGTACTGAAAGCATGAGTAATGTTCCTTACTATCTGGATAAAGCCCGTACCGGATACAAATTGGGACATCAGCAAGCCATAGACGGATTGATCAAAGATGGGCTATGGGATGTCTACAACGACTACCATATGGGCGCTGCGGCAGAACTGTGCGCATCGAGCTGCAATATCTCACGCCAAGATCAAGATGAATATGCTATCCAATCTTATAAAAGGGCGCAAAAGGCGCAGCAAGAAGGAAAGTTTCAGAACGAAATTATTCCCGTCGAAATCACAGACCGTAGAGGCAATACAATAAAAGTGACAGATGACGAAGAAATAAATAATGTCGTATTTGACAAAATCCCCTCCTTAAAGCCTGTTTTTAAAAAGGAAGGAACAGTAACTGCTGCAAATGCTTCTACCTTGAACGATGGAGCAGCAGCGCTCATACTGATGAGCAAACAGGAGGCAGAACGTTTAGGTATTCAACCACTCGCGCGTATTCTAAGTTATGCAGACGCGCAGCTGGATCCTGAATGGTTTACCACCGCACCTTCTAAAGCTATTCCCTTAGCACTCAAAAATGCTCATTTAACACCAAGCGATATAGATTATTACGAAATAAATGAAGCCTTTTCGGTAGTATCAATAGCGAACAATAGAACATTGGAACTGGATCCGGAAAAGGTAAATATATATGGTGGCGCGGTGTCTTTAGGTCACCCTTTAGGAGCCTCGGGAGCGCGGATTGTGGTAACGCTGCTGAATGTACTCGAACAGCAAAAAGCGAGCATCGGTGTTGCTGGCATCTGCAATGGCGGAGGAGGAGCAAGCGCCCTTGTATTGGAAAAATTATAACTTTACTCGTTTATCATATGTATATGCGGGTCATTTCGGCGATGAAAGTATTGGTATTATTATTTTTGCTGGGTAATCAACTGCACTTGCACGCCCAATCCAAACAGAGCGAATTCATCTTAAAAGACAGCTTACTTCATTTAGGTTTCAAGATGTATAACGAACCGAATGAACCGGAGCGACTACAGGCCAATTATGCCTTCATTAAAACGCTGGTTCAATTACTAAAAGAAGAGCATTCTTTTGATCAAAATCTGGACACCTTGCAGATGATCTCCATCAGAAAATCGCCTGACAACTTTTTTCGTCTATTTTCCTGGCATCTTCCACTGGCAGATGGTTCTTATCGCTATTATGGTGCCATACAGTTGAAAACTGCCGATGGAAGTCTGGATCTAAAACCGCTTGTTGATCAGTCGCACATCATGGAGCGTCCCGAACATGCCGTTACGGATAACAATCACTGGTATGGTGCACAATATTATGAAGTCATTCCGCTCAAGGGCCTCAATCACCATTATCTTTTATTGGGGTGGAAAGGGTATTCATCCGAAATCACCTACAAGACAATCGATATCATTCATGTCAATTCATCCGAAATATCATTTGGCAAGACCTTATTCAGTGGTAGAGATGTAGATAGTAAAGCCACCCGGATGATCTATAAATACAATGCAGGGGCAAGCATGTTATTGAAATATGAAAAACAGCCTAACCGAATCGTTATGGATCACCTTGCCCCTGCACAGCCTTCTCTAAACGGGCAGTTTAAGTATTACGGGCCTGACATGAGTTATGACGCCTGGAAAATAGAAAATAAGCAGCTTGTGCTCGTCGAAGATTTACCCCTAAAAAACGACTAAAAATTTAATCCCCTTTGTACTTTTTTTGACACAATAACCTATTTTTTACCTATAATTAGTAATTTCGGCGCCATGTTAGGTCAACCTGATAAGAATAACATCTGCCCAAGCGGTTTTATTAAGCAGATGATTAACGAATAACCACACTGATGAAAAAATACTTCATAATTTTAATGTTCATGGGAAGCAGCTCTTTTGCACAAACCACCAAAAGAATCACTTTAGAAGATATCTTCCAAAAAAACACGTTCAATACCAAAACAGTAAGCGGTCTTCGGTCCTTAAATGATGGAAAAACATACGTCTCCATCGAAACGAATCCAGAAACCAATCTGAAATATGTTGCCAAAAGCAATTATAGCGATGGAAAAATTGTCGGCAGCCTCTATACAGAAAAAGATATCCTATTTAGGGGTAAAAAATTACCTATCAGCACCACATTTAATGAAGACGAAAGCAAGGTAATGATTGCAGATGAAGAGGAACCCATTTATCGCCGTTCTTCAAAAGCTAACTATTTTGTGTTCGACATAGGCACCAAAGAGGTGACAGAGGTATCCTCTATGGGCAAACAACTCTTTGCCACCATTTCTCCCGACGGCAAAAAGGTTGCTTTTGTAAGAGAAAACAATATTTTTATCAAGGATTTGGCTACTGCAACGGAAGAACAGATCACGCATGATGGGAAGAATAATAGTATCATTAATGGTGGTACAGATTGGGTATATGAAGAAGAATTTGCCTTTGCCAAAGCTTTTTTCTGGAGTCCGGATAGCAAAACAATTGCTTATTATAAATTTGACGAAACCGAAGTACCGGTATATTCCATGACGGTTTTTGATAAACTTTACCCTACCGAATACCAGTATAAATATCCAAAACCCGGAGAAAAAAACGCGGTGGTAAGCATTCATTTCTATCAACTGGACAATAAAAAAACCACTTTGGTTGATATTGGTGCGGAGAAAGACCAGTATATCCCACGGATTAAGTGGACACAAGACCCCAACACCTTATGCGTTTTACGGATGAACCGCCATCAGAACAAACTGGAATATCTCTTGGCGAACACAGCATCCGGCTCAACAAGGTTGCTCTTGACCGAAGAAAACAAGTATTACATCAATGTGAATGACGATCTTATCTTCCTAAAAAACGGCAGAGAATTTTTGTGCACCAGTGAACAGGATGGCTTTAACCATTTATATCTTTATGATATGAACGGAAAGATGATCCGTCAAATAACAAAGGGAGATTGGGAAATCACCAATTTATATGGCGTAAATGAAACTACTGGAACAGCTTATTATCAATCAACAGAGCATTCGCCATTGCAACGGGATGTATATGCCATTGGATTGAACGGCAAAAACAAAATAAAATTAAGCCATGATACGGGCACCAATAATGCCACCTTCAGTAAAGATTTCAGCTATTACATTCTCAATCATTCGAGCACCAATAACCCAGCTTACATCACTTTAAACGATAAGAAAGGAGAAGTAGTGCGTGTGCTGGAAGATAACAGTCAAGCAAAAGAGATAGCCAGCCAGTTTGGCATCAAAGGCTCCGAATTTTTTCAATTCATTACTTCCGCGGGCGTTCAATTAAACGGCTACATGATCAAACCAAACGATTTTGATAGCAGCAAAAAGTATCCGGTGCTGATGTATGTGTACGGAGGTCCGGGGAGCCAGAATGTTGCCGACTCCTGGAGCGGTTCGACGAGGAACATCTGGTTTAATTATTTGACGCAACAAGGATATATCATTGCTTGCGTAGACAATAGAGGAACAGGCTTTAGAGGTCAGGAATTCCAAAAATCCACCTATATGAACTTAGGTAAACTGGAAACAGAAGATCAAATTGAAGGTGCTAAGTGGCTGGCCAGTCAACCTTATATAGATCCTGCACGTATCGGTATCTGGGGATGGAGTTATGGCGGTTACATGTCGTCTTTATGTATTACCAAGGGTGCCGATGTCTTTAAAATGGCTATGGCAGTAGCTCCTGTAACTACTTGGCGCTATTATGATAGTATATACACCGAGCGTTATCTCCGTACGCCACAGGAAAACCCAGAAGGGTATGATGACAACTCGCCCATCAATTTTGCGGATGAGCTAAAAGGCAAATTTTTGCTTATTCATGGCACGGGTGATGATAATGTGCATTTCCAGAACAGCGTCATGTTCTCAGAGGCCCTTATTCAAGCCAATAAACCATTTGAACAAGCGTATTATCCGAATAAAAATCATGGCATTCATGGCGGAAATACAAGCTTACATTTATATCATAAAATGACAAGCTTTATTCTAGAAAACTTATAATATATACTATAAACGGCTACTTTTCAGTTTTTTATTCTGCTTTTTTGATTATTGGAAGTTAAAAATTTGTTATAATGACACCGTGTAACTATCTTGCGCACAAATCATTGGTATTATACAGAACTAAACCGAGTTTAAATGCCTGAAAATAAACCCAGACATCCTAAAGGATTGCCCATCTTATTTTTAACAGAGATGTGGGAAAGGTTTGGTTATTATCTCATGCTTGGCATTTTGTTATTATACCTGAAAGATCCGAAAGGTGGTTTTGGCTATGATAATAAGGAAGCCTCAGACATTGTTGGCACTTATTTAGGGCTTGTTTATCTAACCCCATTTGTAGGCGGTTTACTGGCCGATAAAGTGTTAGGGTATCGTAAATCCATTATCATTGGTGGCATGCTCCTATCTGCCGGATATTTTTGCCTTGCTATACCGAACCAAGAAATATTCTGGATTGCCATACTCCTTTTGGTTGTTGGAAATGGTTTCTTTAAACCAAACATCTCTACTTTACTGGGCAATCTCTATAATACCGAACACAACAAAGCCCTTAAGGATGATGGTTACAATATTTTTTACATGAGCATAAATGTAGGGGCTTTCGTCTGTAATTTTGTGGCTGCCTATATGCGTAATGCCTATGGTTGGGGTTATGCTTTTGCTGCTGCGGGTATAGGCATGTTGATAGGTGTATTGGTGTTTATGAGTGGAAATAAACATATCCGATCTGCCGACACGATGAAACCTGCTAATCCAGAAGATATGCCTGTAAGCAAGGTAATGTGGTTTGTTATGATTCCCATGCTGATTTTTGGCATAGCGGGATGGTTTATTCCAGGCGATATTTTTGGCTCAGACTCTACAGATGCTTTTATAGTAGCGTGTATTCCCGTTATTGGCTTCTATATCCATCTACTTGTCAAGTCTAATAAGGCAGACAAATCCAGAATTGCAGCCTTACTATCCATTTTTGCCGTTGTCATTGTATTCTGGGCTGTTTTTAAACAAAATGCATCAGCACTTACCAATTATGCAGAAACCTATACCGACCGACAGATTAGCCCTTCAACCGCCAATTATCTAAAACCCTTTGGTATGGTGCAGGAAATTTCTACGCAACCCGAGTTATTTCCCAGATACGACAGCTATTTCCGCCCAATGAAAGATCCGCTGGGAGAAACAGAAAAAGTACTTACACCCAACCCATACTTCCAGAATCTTAAAAAGGAAAATTGGCCAGCAGATAATCAATCGGTACAGCTCATATCAACAGAAATCTTTCAATCCGTCAACCCTCTTTTCATCATCTTGTTTACACCACTGGTCATCTCCTTATTTTCCTTTTTGCGAAGAAAAAAGAAGGAGCCATCTACGCCGGGGAAAATAGCTTGGGGCTTATTAATTACGGGTATTTCTACCGCAGTGATGGCATTTGCCATCTACAGCACCGATATCACCCAAGATAAATCTTCCGCCTGGTGGCTGATAACATCTTATGCCGTAATTACGATCGGCGAGTTATTTTTATCACCTATCGGTTTGTCGCTGGTATCAAAGGTTGCGCCAGCTAGATTAACTTCTCTCTTAATGGGCGGGTGGTTTCTCGCGACAGCGATAGGCAATAAGTTGTCTGGTGTACTTTCGTCACTATGGGACAATTATGATCATAAGGCCAACTTCTTTTGGGTAAACTTTGCAGCCTGCTTAGTAGCTGCAGCCGCCATCTTCGCCATGCTGAAATGGCTAAGGGGCATCATTCAACAGCATACATAAAATCACACTGAAACAAATAATAAATTTAGATTGACAATGAGTGAACCACAAATCCTGAATCCAGAACCACAGCATGTACAGAAAGGACATCCTAAGGGTTTATATGTACTCTTCACCACCGAGATGTGGGAACGGTTCAATTTTTACGGAATGCGCGCTTTGCTGACGCTATTTTTAGTAAACGCACTTGCTTTTTCGGACAAAGATGCTTCCATCGTTTACGGAGGTTTCTTAGGCTTAAGTTATTTGACACCTATGCTGGGAGGATATATTGCTGATCGTTACCTCGGCAATAGAAACTGTATCATCTTAGGTGGCTTAGTCATGGGAATAGGTCAACTATTGCTGTTTCTCAGTGGCTATATCTACGTTTCCAGTATTGATATTGCCAAACTATTCATGTGGGCGGCATTAGCCGTTTTCATCGTTGGGAATGGTTTCTTTAAACCTAATATCTCATCGATGGTGGGCCAGTTGTATAATAAAGGTGATAGCAGATTGGATTCTGCATTTACCATATTTTATATGGGTATTAACGTAGGTGCCTTTTTGGGGATGTCTGTATGCCCATTTCTGGGGGATGTAAAAGTAGGCGAAATAAGGGTGGTAGAAGCTTTCAAATGGGGCTTTCTAGCAGCTGGTATGGCTATGTTTTTAGGCACTTTGCTCTTCATTTTTCTTAAAAACAAGTATGTTGTATCTCCAGAAGGCAAACCTGTAGGTACCAAACCAGAGTTTCATTCAACAGGGGTACAAAATATAACTGACGAAGCCGAGAAAGCTAATTTTACCAAAGGATCCATCATAGCGTCTGTTGTATTACTGGGGGTTTTATATACCATTTTTCACTATCTTTCCTTAGACCCCAATCCCATTAAAAGTTGGGTATATCCATTTATTTATGCTTCGGCCTTTAGCTTAGCCTTTTTAATTTTAACCGACAAATCCATCACCAAGGTAGAGCGCGATCGGATTATCGTCATGTATATCATTGCCTTTTTCGTTATCTTTTTCTGGTCGGCCTTCGAGCAGGCGGGTTCCTCTCTAACCTTTGTTGCTGATAAACAGACAGATCTTAACTTCCTGGGTTTCCAATTGCCGCCCAGCTTTATACAGAACGCTAACTCGATCTTTATCGTGGTATTTGCCCTGCCCTTTAGCTGGTTATGGTTAAAACTCCAAAGACGAAACCTAGAGCCTATATCTCCGGTAAAACAAGCAATCGGTTTATTCCTATTAGCCGTTGGTTATTACATCATCGCCGTTCAGATCGCCAAAATAGGCACGACAGGTAAATTGGCCGTGCACTGGTTATTTATTATGTATCTATTTCACACCCTTGGTGAATTGTGTCTATCTCCTATCGGCCTTTCACTCGTTTCGAAATTAGCGCCTAAGCGTTTTTCGTCGCTTCTAATGGGTGTATGGTTCATAGGCAATGCAGCTGGCTATGCTCTTGCAGGTACTTTGGGAGCACTCATCCCTCCTACTGGTGATAAATTTGAGTTTGCTGCCTCCAAAGGTATTGATCTACATGCTGTATTAGATGGAACCATCCTGCCTACAGCAGAACAAATTGCTATTTTAACGCAGGAAAAAATTGATATTACGTATCCTACTTTTGTAGGCTTTACTATCCATAATTTATATGAATTCTTTATGGTATTTGTCACACTCTCGGGTACTGCCGCAGTTGTTTTACTTTTGATCTCAGGTATCTTGAAAAAGATGATGCACGGGGTACGGTAAGTGTGAACGATGAATTAGCCAATTAGTTAATTAGCTAATGAAAACATATAGAATAACCATTTAGTGTAGAAGAGATACAAGATCTCAGGGGTAAGTATCCAAAACAACTGTGGTATCTCTTCTTCTCTGAAATGTGGGAGCGTTTCTGTTTTTACGGAATGCGCGGGATGTTTACCTATCGTTTGCCAATTAGCCAATGATGGGCCAGCGATAGAAGCACTGTCAAAAACGAATAACAAACAATCGATAAATAAAAAATCGTTACTTTCGTATTTTAAAATTTAAACAGGAAAACTAGCCGTGTCAGATAGCATCGTTATCATCCCAACGTACAATGAAAAGGAAAATATAGAAAAGATTATTCGTAAGATATTGTCATTATCTTTTTCCTTCCATATTCTGATCATTGATGATGGTTCTCCTGACGGAACAGCTGACATTGTAAAATCCCTGCAAAAGGAGTTTATAGATCAGTTATTTTTGGAAGAACGCCGTGGAAAGCTAGGATTAGGAACAGCTTATATCCATGGTTTTAAGTGGTGCCTGGCCAAAGATTATGCCTATATTTTCGAGATGGATGCTGATTTTTCACACAACCCGGATGATCTCGTCCGCTTAAGACAGGCCTGCGTAGAAGGCGCTGATTTATCGATAGGGTCTAGGTATATCAAGGGTGTTAATGTGGTCAATTGGCCGATGAAAAGGGTGTTGATATCTTACTTCGCCTCAGGATATGTACGCTTCATTACCAGAACAGATATCAGAGACGCTACGGCCGGTTTTGTCTGTTATAAAAGAAAAGTATTAGAAACAATCCCTTTAAATAAGATTAAATTTGTAGGTTACGCTTTCCAGATAGAGATGAAATTTACCGCTATCAAATATGGCTTTAAAGTGGTTGAAGTACCCATTATCTTTACCGACAGAACAGAAGGTACTTCCAAAATGAGCACCAAGATATTTAGGGAGGCCTTTTTTGGTGTTATACAGATGAAAGTGAACAGTTGGTTTAGAAATTACAACAAGTCTTAAAACCTCTAATTTTTTTAGTATTTTTGTTCTCAAGGATATAAGTAGCAAGACACAAGTAGCAAGACATAAGACTTTTAATTTACCCCTATCTTGATACTTGACTCTAACAGTCTTGATACTTGATACCAACAGTCTTTATACTTCAACATGAACGAACATTTAAATCCGAATGCAGATCATCTAAGTAAAGCCGAAAAGGATGTAGAGAAAGTGTTGCGTCCACAGGCTTTCGAAGATTTCACCGGTCAACATAAAATTTTAGAGAATCTGCGCATATTTGTTCAAGCAGCAAAACTACGTGGTGAGGCGTTAGATCACGTATTACTACATGGCCCTCCGGGTTTGGGCAAAACGACTCTTTCCCATATCATTGCCAATGAAATGGGGGTAGGTATTAAGATCACTTCTGGCCCCGTGTTAGATAAACCGGGCGATCTGGCCGGGTTACTCACCAACTTAGAAGAAGGTGATATCCTCTTTATCGATGAAATACATCGATTAAGTCCTTTGGTTGAAGAATATCTGTACTCGGCCATGGAAGATTTTAAAATCGATATTATGCTGGAAACGGGCCCCAATGCTCGTTCCGTGCAGTTATCCCTTAACCCCTTTACCCTCGTTGGCGCTACAACACGATCGGGTTTATTAACGGCCCCGCTACGAGCGCGTTTCGGCATCAATGCTCGTCTTCAGTATTATGATGCCAAACTACTAACCGATATTGTATTACGATCGGCCGGTATTTTACGTACCCCCATCAACGACGAAGGCGCCTTTGAAATTGCCCGTAGAAGCAGAGGGACCCCCCGTATTGCTAATGCGCTGTTAAGGCGTACGCGCGACTTTGCCCAAATAAAAGGAAATGGCAGTATTGATACAGCAATTGCAAACTATGCTTTAAATGCCTTAAATGTAGATCAACATGGACTAGATGAGATGGACAACCGCATTTTATCAACCATCATTGAGAAGTTTAAAGGCGGTCCTGTAGGATTGAAAACCATTGCTACGGCTGTTGGTGAAGACGAAGGGACCATTGAAGAAGTATACGAACCCTTTCTTATCCAAGAAGGTTATATTATGCGTACGGCCAGAGGCCGCGAATGTACGGAACTAGCCTATAAGCATCTCGGTAAAACAAACTATCCCAAAGGAAATACGTTGTTTTAGGTAATAGTAGCAAGATATAAGACATAAGTAGCAAGACACAAGACATTAGCATTGATTATAGATTTATAAATCCTGATGCTAGCGTCTTAATACTGAGATCTTGATACTTGATACTGAATATCTTTACACTTTTTAATTTTTACTTATTAATGAACATCAAAATAAGACCATTAGGACTATCAGACTATAACGATCTCAAAATATCCATGACCGAAGCTTATCATGGTTCCGCCGGAGGTATATGGCCTAGATCGAGCATTAAACATTTATTGGAAATTTTTCCCGAAGGGCAGCTCTGTGTAGAGGTAGATAATCGCGTTGTAGCTTGTGCTTTATCGATCATTGTAGATGGTAAAAACACCGACAGAACCCATTCTTACGAAGAAATAACCGGAAAATACACCTTTAGTACTCATGACCCTGACGGTGATGTCTTATACGGCATTGAGTTATTTGTCCACCCTGATTACCGGGAGCTACGGTTGGGAAGAAGATTATACGACGCACGTAAAGAGCTGTGCGAGCAGCTTAACTTAAAAAGCATTATTGCAGGAGGCCGCATACCGAAATACCACGAGCACGCCGAAACACTTAGTCCGAAGCAGTACATTGAAAAGGTGAAACAAAAAGAAATCTACGACTCCACCTTAACTTTCCAGCTCTCCAATGATTTCCACGTAAAGAAAATTCTAAAAAACTACCTGCCTGAGGATAAAGAATCATTGGAATATGCTACGCTCTTGGAATGGAACAACATTTACTATGAACCCAAAACCAGTTCCATCTCTCCCACTAAACAAAACATACGTTTAGGTTTGATTCAATGGCAGATGCGTTTATTTAGCAATATCGATGCATTTTACGACCAAATAGAGTTTTTTGTAGATGCGGTAAGTGGCTATGGCGCCGACTTTGCGCTTTTCCCTGAGTTTTTCAATACACCGCTCATGGAACCCTACAACCACCTACCCGAACGTGATGCCATGCGTATGTTGGCCAAACATACACACGAGATCAAAGAAAAAATACAGCAATTGGCCGTTTCTTACAATGTCAATATCATCACCGGTTCTATGCCTTATCTGGATGCGGAAGAAAAATTATATAACACCACCTATCTATGCCATCGAAGTGGTAAAGTGGATGACTATAGTAAAGTACACATCACTCCCAACGAACTGAAATACTACGGCATGTACGGTGGCGATAAGGTGCAGGTATTTGATACCGATTGTGGTAAAATAGGCATTTTAATCTGTTATGATGTAGAATTCCCCGAATTAAGCAGAATACTAGCCGATCAGGGAATGAAAATATTATTCGTCCCTTTTTTAACCGATACCCAAAACGCCTATACCCGTGTACGTAATTGCGCGCAGGCCAGAGCTATAGAAAATGAATGCTATGTAGCGATAGCGGGTTCGGTGGGAAATCTACCGAAGGTTAATAACATGGATATCCAATATGCCCAATCGGCCGTATTTACCCCTTCAGACTTTGCCTTCCCCACAAATGGTGTTAAGGCCGAAGCCACCACCAATACAGAGATGGTTTTACTTACCGATGTAGATCTGTATGCTTTGAAAGAATTGCACGAATACGGAACGGTTAAAACCATGAAAGACCGGCGTGCCGATCTCTATAATGTCAAGCTCTTGAAATAAAATAAAAAAGAAATTAAAGCTGTTTGCCGTTATACTACAACGATTTACGGGGATTGAATTTTATTAAGAATTTTCTTTCCTCTACTTTGCATAGCTGCTGATCCGTCTTTCATGTAAAAAATTATTTGGTCTACCAGTTCATCCTTTATCCAGGGATATAGCGGAATCATGTAAAACAACACTTCCATGCAATTGACTTTTACAGCCACCGGTGTGCTGGGTTCAATAAGCCAGGCAAACATCGTTTCAACCACCTGCTCCTTAAGTGTGTCCGGTACGGCTTCAAATGCAACTTTACTTATGTTTTTTGCCTTTGGCATGGTGAGATGCATCAATATTTTTGAAAAGTGTCTTTGACAGCTATCGTTCTTTTGTTGCGGGAGTTTTATTAAAAAGTACTGCAGAACAGAAATAAATTTGTCTGGATGGCCCTGTTCGATAAATTCTAAAATCCAGGAAGCTCGGAAAGCGATCTGCTTATCGGGATGATAGCAGAGCATTAATAGATCCTGTATAGAAAAGTCATTCTCCGCCGCTATTTGGGCTAGGTCATTTGCCTTTATTTTATTTAAGGTTTTACTTATTTCCTCTAGCAATTGCTGTTTATTCATTATTTTCATTAGCGGATCTATCTATAAATACATTATTAAATCAGCAGAGAGTTGATCACAATACTAGCTTACAATTGCTATTGGTGCATTAACGGATTGGCTAATTATTTTTCTTATCTTTGCCACCTATGATTAGTGTTTCAAATCTTTCATTACGCTTTGGTAAACGCGTATTATTTGACGAAGTTAACTTAAAATTCACACAAGGCAATTGTTACGGCATCATTGGCGCTAACGGTGCAGGAAAATCTACCTTTTTAAAAATCATCACAGGTGATGTAGATCAAACAACAGGTTCTGTTAATATCACACCCGGTGAGCGCATGGCTGTATTAAGCCAAAATCACTACGCCTTTGATGAGTTTTCTGTCATCGAAACCGTCATGATGGGACATAAAGAATTGTACAGCATCATGAAGGAGAAAGATGCCATCTATGCAAAAGAAGACTTTACAGATGCAGACGGAGAACGTGCCGGTGAGCTGGAAAACCTTTTTGCCGAAATAGATGGATGGAGTGCAGAAAACAATGCAGCGACCCTGCTCAGTAACCTAGGTATCAAAGAAGGTCTTCATTATAAATTGGTTAAAGAACTAGATGGTAATCAAAAAGTACGGGTACTATTAGCACAGGCATTATTTGGAACACCAGATATATTGGTATTAGATGAGCCTACCAACGACCTGGATATCGATACGATTGCCTGGTTGGAAAACTTTTTGGCTGACTATCAGGGATTAGTTCTGGTTGTTTCCCACGATCGTCACTTTTTAGATGCCGTATGTACGCATATTGTAGATATCGACTTTAGCAAGATGACTATCTATACCGGGAACTATAGCTTCTGGTACGAATCCAGTCAGCTTGCCTTAAAACAACGGTCCGATCAGAACAAAAAGATGGAAGATAAGGTGAAGGAGTTACAAGAATTTATCCGTCGCTTCAGTGCCAATGCATCAAAGTCTAAACAGGCAACCAGTCGTAAAAAAGCATTAGATAAAATAAACCTCGATGAAATCAAACCTTCGAGCCGTAAGTATCCAGCTATTATGTTCAATGACATGAACAGAGAGCCCGGGGATCAAATCTTGCAAATAGAAAACCTGGGGAAAAGCATGAACGGAGAAGTTCTTTTTGACAAAGTAAACTTCATGATGAATAAAGGCGATAAGATTGCCGTATTATCAGAAAACAGCTTAGCCACCACTGCTTTTTATGAGATCTTAACAGGAAGGGATCAAGATTACACAGGTGAATTTAAATGGGGCGTTACCATCAGTATTGCTGATATTCCTATGGATAATGCTGCTTATTTCGAAGGGAAAAATGAGAATTTAATCGATTGGTTAAGAGAATATTCTGCTGCCGATCAGGACGATCAATTTGTACGCGGCTTTTTGGGGAAAATGCTATTCAGCGGAGAAGAAGTGCTTAAAAAATCATCCGTACTTTCCGGAGGCGAAAAAATGCGTTGCATGTTCTCCAGAATGATGTTGCAAAAAGCTAACTTTTTGCTCTTGGATGAACCTACCAACCACTTGGATCTAGAATCCATTACGGCTTTGAATAATGGCATGAAAGATTTTAAAGGATCTATTCTATTCACCTCTCGTGACCATGAATTAACGCAAACAGTAGCCAACAGAATCATAGAATTGACACCCACAGGTATTATCGATAAGTTGATGACTTATGATGAATACGTTAACAGTGAAGAGATCAAACAACAGCGCGATCGAATGCTTCAACTGCAATAGAAATATAGGGTTTAAGGCGAGGGAGTGTTAAACCTCTTGCCTTAAACCCTACGCTTTCTTCACTTTTTTTGCTTTTTTCGCTTCTTCAAAAGCCCAATTAGTTATTTGCTCAATTGCTTTTTTAATGCGGTTTCTTCCTTCCTCTGTATTAATATCTATTTCGCAAAAAGTGCTTCCATTATTCTTGGCGTGCAAAACCAGGTAATAAATACCTGCTACCTGCAAGGCTGCCAAACTTCTTAAATCTACGGGAGTATCTTTGAATAAGGCATCCGAAAAAGTAAATAATTCGCTGCCGAAGCGCTCACGCGTTTCTGCTATTTCGCGCATTAAGGTGCTTTTTTCACTTATCTCCCACAGTAAGATCTGCTGCAATTCTTCCTCGATAAAGAAAAAATCCAATTGTTTCCCCAATAAATCTGACAGTGCTCCCCTACCATAATCCTCCTTGCTCGATTCAGCTATTTCAAGTTTATCCACAAAACTTACCCAATAATCTTTTCGACGAACATATTGCTCAATCAGGTTATCTACACTATCAAAATAACGGTAGATGAGTTTTTTGTTTACTCCAGCCACGTGCGCTATCTTATTAACGCCCAGCCCTTTGTATCCCTCCTGCCGAATAATCTCACCGACGGCGTTTAATAATTTTAATTTTGTCCTCTCTTTGTCCCTAATTTCGCCTTGAGGTCTTTTTCTTTCCTTTTTCATAAGCATATAGTTTGGTTTTTAATGGCTATTTCACTCCCTTATTTAGCTATTATATTTATACCTGCCTGCAGGACAGATAATTTATCCACATGAAATATATTTTATCTGTACCGCGAATAAAGATATTTTAGTCATGATTGGTTCATACTATTATGAGAGGTTTTAAAATGTTATTTACTACAAACATTTTCATAGCAACATAATCACCCCCTCATTTGTTCCTTTTTTCGGCAAATAATATGTGGCCATTAAGATAAGTTATCTTAGTGGATATAAGATGACCACATCGAGAACATATCACCTCGATTTTTTTACCGTGAAACAAATCCCAAATAAGAGGGGATTGTTAGATTAAGTTAGTATTTTTTTACACATTATGGTTTCCCCTCCGGTTTTCTGAATGTAAACCAAAGGTTTCAATTAATACTTCAAATGTCGTAAACTATCTTGTATTTACTAGCTTTTTATGAAAAATTTATGTACCTACCTTTGGAGTCTATCTCCTGTATATCAAATAGCACCCCCCTCTTCTTAAACGAGACCACCTAGAAGGCTTTTTTCACGGTGTAGCTATGGGGTTGGTAAAGTATACATTAATTGATAAACAGACCTACGGTAAGCGAGGCACTGTGTAGCTGTAAATTGTTTGGCTGGTAGGGCAAAACTATCTGTTGAAAACCATAACCTAACGTGAATAAGAGATCTGGCCCATTAAAAGATAGTGGATGATGATAGCTAATACCGCCGAGTGCAGAGGCCCCTTTAAACATATCATTACCTATACGCGGAGCATAGCCCGCATTACCCACAAAGCGCAAGCTGCCTGAAAGAAAATGCCTGCTTATAGGCACTCTTACATCTGCAAGAAAGGGTAGCATACTAAAGCGGGTAGAAAAAGGCATATCAGATTTCCCTGCCTTGTATACCTCATTGCCCAAACCAAATCCTACGGATAACTTATCATTAAAATTTCTTCCGATCATCAAATGAAACTTATATCCGTTCAATGATTGATCATTTCCCAAACTATTCTGTTTGTTGATACCGAACATCCCTCCTGCCTCTACTACCGTATAAATCGTTCTCCCTTGAGCATGCAATGTTCCACAGCAGTAAATAAAAAAAATAAAGCAGATCAGTATTCTTTTTTTTATCATGGTCTGATTATTCATTGCGCGTTATTAGCTGTTGTCTTTCTCCTCTATTGATTTTTATCACTTTAGCTTGCCTCCCTGTTAATTAATGAAGTACTTTAAACATCAGTTCCTTCAGTAAATCGCCCGCTTCCAGATTAATCGCATCCACTCCCTTTGATTTCAGATCATACTCCTTCAAGTAATTGATAACATAAAAAAGTTTGATAGGGGGATAACAACGCGCAGCCAACTCATAATCCTTGACAAAAAATGGATGCACTCCAAGCTCACGAGCCGCCGCCTGCTGATTTTTATCCGGCAGGTAGTGGTATTTCAAAATCTTAGAAAAATAAGCGTACAAAGACCCCATGACAACTGGTATAGGATTGGACTTCGGGTTTGCTGCAAAATAATCAATAATTTGGTTCACCTTTAAGACATCTTTCTTTCCCAGAGCAGTATTTAGCTCAAAGACATTAAAATCCTTGCTGATACCTATGTTGTTTTGTATATCTGCCACACTTATCTCCCTATCTTTCGGCACATTAAGCATCATTTTATCCAGTTCATTCGCCACCTTTGAGAGTTCGGTACCTAAATATTCGCTCATCATGGCGGCAGCCTGTGGATGTATTTTCATCCCATGGTCTTTCACATACTCATCAATCCAAGGTGCCAATTTATTATCATAGATTTTCGCCGACTCCAGCACCACTCCTTTTTTTTCAATCGCTTTATAAATTTTTTTCCGTTTATCAAATTTTCCATATTTAAAAGCGAATGCGAGGATGGTCGTATTTAAAGGATTATCAAGGTAGGCTTGAAAATATTCATCGGCTTTATCCCATTTTAAGTTTTGCGCCTCTTTAACGATTACAACCTGATAATCACTCATCATAGGATAACGTTTTGCGGCATTGAGAATGGTTATCCAATCGGCATCCTTGCCATATAAAATAGTTTGGTTGAAGCCCTTTTCAGCCTCACTCAACACTTTATTTTCCAATGCTTGCGTAATCAGATCAATATAATAAGCTTCTTCTCCATGTAGAAGATAAATAGGTTTCAGCTTTCTTTTATTAATATCGGCTAATATATTTGCGGCACTCATGTCTTGTTTTAGGATCTTAGCTATCAGATTTGGGTCAAAAACAATGCGACAAACTGAATAGCGTTAAATACAAAATAACAATAAATTTAGGCTTTTGGCAAATACTTGGTAGTTTTGTATTATGCAAGCACCCATCCCGCTTAATCTACCTACCTACCCGTTAAAATTAATCCGGGATCAACAGCGCTTATTGATTTATGATGAACTACGTAAAAAACATTTAGTTCTCACCCCCGAAGAATGGGTTAGGCAACACTGGATTCAGCATCTTATTCAAGCAAAGGGGTACCCCAAGATACTTATACAAACAGAGGGGGGATTAAAATTAAATTCATTACAAAAAAGAACAGACATTGTCGTATTTAATACTGCTGGAAAAAGGATATTAATAGCCGAGTTCAAAGCGCCCAGTGTGAAGATCACCCAAGCCGTATTTGAGCAGATAGCTCGATATAATATGGTACATAAAGTACCTTATCTTTTAGTAAGCAATGGTTTAGATCATTACTACTGCCATATTGATCAGAAAAACGAAAGTTATATTTTTTTGGAAGATTTGCCTGCTTACGCAGAAATTCGAAGTATTTAATAGGTGTTCTATGCGCTAAGCGCGAAAAGGCTCTCTACTTGGACGCACCCAAGTAGCAAGGTGCTTCGGCTGGCTTGCTTCATTGCAATTCGTGGCCAACGTGCCCTGACGCAATAGAAGACACCCCGTCCCTCAATACCACCCTTCGTTTGTCTATTGCTTTATTTGGGGCAGCTTCGCTTTGTAATTATACACAGGCCTGTTGACTGCCGATTGCTGCCTCCACAAGCCTATGCCGCTGGTGTTCTTCGGAACGTTACGGCTTGTTCGCAACAGCTCTCCGTTCTGCTTAAAATCCGCATCAGCTAGTTGCGGTAAGCAGGTGGATGCACTGCCCTTGTAGCAACTAGGTGCAGCGGGGGTTTTATTCACTTGTGTTTTTCTTCCAGCGGTGTTCATGAACTCACTACGTTCGGTTTGCTTCTTTTGCGGACCTTTCCATAAAATGGAAAAGCCTGAGCACCTTTGAAAACAAATAAATTAGCGATAAAACCGCGAAGCAGCATGAGTACAAATGAAAAATAGACAAAATACGAATAAAAGAAGTCTAAAATAAACGTTCGTTTTATATAGACAAATATCCTGTTAAACTTACTCGAGAAAGAGAAAACCCTATAAAAAAGGGATAGGCTAAAAATAGCGCTATCCCAGTACATTCTTTTTCAACGCAGTAATTTTATTATTTGGCAGAAATACTGATCTCTACCAAATTAGCGTAAATGAAATTCATTGCTTTATGATTGGATTTTACCGGATTTTCGTTTTTAAATTCGTCCAATAAACTAACCTCCAGGTTATCGGTTCGATCGATATCCAATGTACCGCCTAAACAAGGATATTTTTGACCTAAATCTCCATCATTGAAGCTCTGTATATCAGCAAAACCATCAACATTTGAATAAAAGTTGGTAAAGGTTAGTGGTAAAAAATTATTGGCTTTTACCACATCTTTTATGCTCGATCCCACTCTAATGCCCTCTTCCAATTGGTAAGGTGAGGTTTCATCTGTAATACTCAATTTTGTTGCCTGACTAAAGGGAGCACTTTCTTCGGCCCAAATAACGGTTACCTCTTCTGGTGTATCTTTAAAAACACGCGTAACATTCACCTTTTTGCCGTCTAAATCTTTTACGTCATCGGCTAGTTGATCAGCCCCAAATTCCTTCTCCAGATCAGCATGGCTATAACTCAGTTTCACTCTTCCAATACCTTCACAGGTAATTAAATTAGGATCTTGCTCACCTCCTGTCTCTTCTTTTTTAGAAGCCCCCCCACAAGAAGCGAGCACAAAGCCTATAAGGGCTACACTTAGAATTTTTTTCATGTTGTTATCTTTACGTTTTATAATGAATAATTCCTACGAATATAACAATTGTCATATGGAGTACAAAGCAGATATTTTAAGTAGCAAGACACCAGTATCTCCTCGTCACTCATCACTCGTTATTCGTTACTGTTCACAGACACCACGCTACCGCTTATATTTGACCTGCTACAAAGTGGCAAGGCTTTCTTCCAGAATTTTAATTTTCGCTAATGCATCTGCTTGCTTATTGCGTTCGTTCTCTACCACTTCTGGTTTTGCGTTCTGCACAAATTTATCATTTGCCAGCTTTGCATTTACCGCCTTTAAAAACCCTTGCAGATACTTAATTTCATTACTTATCCGTTCCCTTTCCGCAGCAACATCTATATTCTGTGAGATAGACACAAAGAACTCGTCCTTACCTGCTAAAAAACTTACGGCACCATTTGGTTTTTCATTCACAAAATCTACTTCACTAATGTTCGCCAACTTACGCAAACTATCTACATATCCCTGATAGTTTATACCACCACTTGATTTGATGGCTAATGGTAAGCTTTCCTTAGGCGAAATCTGTTTCGTATTCCGTATATTCCGTATTTCGGAGATAAGCTGTTTCACTACATCGAAGTCTTTCAACAGTTGTTCTGCGAACGGTCCAGTTTCCGGATATTTTGCCACAATACAGCAATCGCCTTCTTCTCTCGCTCCAAAAAGTTCATCGTGCCACAACTCTTCCGTTAAGAAAGGCATAAAGGGGTGAGCGAGTGCTAAAAGTTCTTCGAAAAATTTTTTGGTATGATCGTATAATACACGAGGGATTGGTTGTTGATAAGCCGGCTTCACCAGTTCGAGATACCAAGAACAGAAGTCATCCCAAATCAGCTTGTAAATAGACATTAGTGCATCCGACAAGCGATAAGCAGCAAAATGTTCATCAATTTCTACTACCGCTTGATTAAAGCGGTTGCTAAACCATTCAACAGCTTTGAGCTCTGCCTCAGTCGCTCTTTCGTCCACTACTTCCCATCCTTTTACCAAGCGAAAGGCGTTCCATATCTTATTAGCGAAATTACGTCCCTGCTCGCAATAAGCTACATCAAACATCAAATCGTTTCCGGCCGGTGATGACAAGAGCATTCCCACCCGTACACCATCCGTTCCGTATTGCGCCATTAGTTCTAGTGGATCCGGCGAGTTTCCTAAGGATTTAGACATTTTCCGCCCTAATTTATCCCTTACGATGCCCGTTAAATACACATTTTTAAACGGTGCCTTTCCGCGGAATTCATGCCCGTAAATCATCATACGGGCCACCCAGAAAAACAAAATCTCGGGTGCAGTAACCAGATCATTCGTTGGGTAGTAATAGTTGATGTCAGCGCCTTCTGGATTTTTAAATCCGTCGAATACAGAAATTGGCCATAAACCCGAAGAAAACCATGTATCCAATACATCTTCTTCCTGATAAATCCCTAAAGTAGACAGGCCTGTCTTCTTAAATTCTTCTATCGCTTCCTCTTTGGTTTTCGCTACTACCCAGTCTTGTTCTTCATTATACCAAGCAGGAATACGCTGTCCCCACCACAGTTGACGGGAAATATTCCAATCCTTTACGTTCTCCATCCAATGGCGGTAGCTGTTAGTAAACTTATCAGGTATTAATTTCACATCACCATTCAGTACATAATCCAACGCCGGTTTCGCCAACTCATCCATTTTACAGAACCATTGCATGGAAAGTTTGGGTTCGATTGCCGCATCGGTACGTTCGGAAAAGCCCACCTGCGACTTATAATCCTCTATCTTCTCCAATTGGCCGGCTTCTTCCAGCAACTTGGCTACCTTTTTACGGGCAATAAAACGATCTTCACCTACTAATATCTGTGCCTTTTCATTTAGGCTACCGTCATCATTCAAGATATCAATGATTTCCAGTTTATGTTTCTGGCCCAATTCATAATCGTTCAAATCATGTGCGGGCGTCACCTTCAAACAACCCGTGCCGAACTCCATCTCCACATATTTATCTTCAATAATCGGAATTTCCCTATTGATTAGCGGTACCAGTACCTTCTTTCCTTTCAGATGGGTATAACGTTCGTCATCCGGATGAATACAGATAGCGGTATCGGCCATAATCGTTTCAGGACGCGTGGTAGCAATGGTAATATAATTTGGTTGTGCGTTCTGAGTTCCGAGTTGCGCGTTATCTTCCACTATCTGATAGCGAACGTAATAGAGTTTTTGGTTAACTTCTTTACGGATTACTTCTTCATCAGAGACTGCTGTTTTACCCTGCGGATCCCAGTTAACCATGCGTATACCTCGATAGATATAGCCTTTTTTATATAAATGTATAAACGTGTCGATTACCGCATCGCTTAGATCGGGATCCATGGTAAAGCGGGTACGGTCCCAATCACAGGAAGCACCCAATTTTTTAAGTTGATCGAGAATGATGCCACCATATTTTTCTTTCCACTCCCAGGCATATTCTAAAAACTCCTCACGTGAAAGATCCTTTTTACTGAGTCCGCGCTCCTTCAACATAGCTACTACTTTAGCCTCTGTAGCAATAGAAGCATGATCAGTTCCCGGCACCCAGCAAGCATTTTTTCCTTGCATACGGGCCCTACGAATCAGCACATCCTGGATGGTATTATTTAGCATATGCCCCATATGTAATACTCCTGTAACATTCGGCGGGGGCATCACGATCGTATAAGGTTCACGATGATCAGGCACGGAACGGAAAAACTTTTTTTCCAACCAATAGGAATACCACTTATCTTCAGCTTCTTTTGGATTATAGGTTTTAGCTATGCTCATTTTAATCAAATTCAGTATACTATATTAAGAGGTGCAAACTTAGATAAAATGCCTTGCATTCACGAACACAGCATAATAAAAAATCGCCGTGAGTAATTGTCTTTTACATACCATTTATAAAAATGGCATATAAAAGCAATTATTCATCATGTGTTTACTTTAAATGGCATTCATGAGCGTTACGCAGTTTATCGATCTCTCCCCTGCCATTGAGAATCTGTTTTATAAAAGAGGAAACCTACTATAAAATTCGCTTATTTGGAAGATCGTTGTTAGTTATATAGTGGCAGTGACTTTCCAGTAGCTTAACGTCAATAGCAATACGTCTGCCTGTGCTACTGTTTTTGTTAATTATTCGTCGTTGATTATTGATTATTAGGCTTCTTAGCTATCTTCAAAAGCGAATGCAAGTACGGCATATTTTTTGTACCTTGACCATTTTAACTAGTAACGTTTATGCACAGATTTTTCTCACTTCTTCTCATTACAATCGTCATTTCATTTCAAACAGCGTACGCACAGCAAAGCAACGCAGAAACTGCTTTTAAATTTCTCTCTCTTTTAGCAGAGGCCAAATATGAAGACGCCTTGAATCTAACGGCCGCGGATTTTAAAGCCAAAGTTAGCCCTGAAACACTGGCCAAATTGTGGGAGAATCTCCACCAGCAGCTAGGACCGTATGAATCAGCTCAATTACTGAATGAGGCAGATAAAGATGCAACATCTTTAGCCCTAGACGCTACTTTTGAAAGGTACATTATACTATTTACGTTCAGCTTCAATGCGGATCATGATATCATAGGCTTCTTCATGCCTCAACAACCTAAAAGAAAGGAAGACGCCCGTAAAAGCCCGTCAAATTTTCCGGAAGAAGTAGTAAGAATCAAGGTGAACGGGGGTATTATCACCGGCACGATTATGACACCCAAAAAACTGCAATCAGGTACGCCTATTGCCTTGATTATTGCCGGAAGCGGTCCTACCGACAGGGACGGAAATAATATCTTCGGCGTACAAAGCAACTCCTATCTACTCCTGGCCGAAGCTTTAGCCGATAATGGAATTGCCAGTTTTCGCTATGATAAGCGCCTTGTGGGTGAGAGCGCCGATTTTGAAACAACACAGGAGAAGATGGTCTTTCAGGATTTTGTGGATGATGCGGTATACCTTTCACAATTTTTAAAAGGACGAAAAGAGTTTGGAAAATTGTATATCATTGGTCATAGTGAGGGCGCAAACGTTGGTCTTTTAGCGTCGCAGCAAATTCATCCTGCCGCCTTTATCTCCATAGCCGGTCCTGGAGAAAACCTCTCTATCATTCTTGAAAACCAGTTGGTAGCACAACCGCAGCTTGCTGAAAAAGCCAAGCCCATTATTAGCTTGTTAAAACAAGGAAAAACAACCAACAATGTTCCGCAAGAGCTGAATGGCCTCTTTGCTCCGGTTATACAAAATTTTATCATTTCTTCTTTTAAGATAAATCCGGCCGCAGAGATTCAAAAGCTATCGATACCTATTTTAATTATTGGGGGCACCAGCGACCTACAGGTTCCTATCAGTAATGCCGAACGGTTAAAACAGGCCAACCCTGGAGCCACCCTTCTGCTAATTAAGAACATGAATCATGTGTTGAAAACAGCTCCTGCTGAAAAGGAAGCAAATTTACAAACATATACGAATGCAAATATACCACTGAACAGTGATCTGGTTATTGGATTGGTTAATTTCCTTCAGAGGAGATAGAAGATAATAGGTAGATTGAAGGAACAGAAAAAAGGGTTTAAGGTGTTGTACCTTAAACCCTTTTTTTATTTGACAACGGTTTTAAACGTCTATTTTAGCGTATTTAGCATTACGCTCAATGAATTCTCTACGTGGCGCTACTTCATCTCCCATTAACATGGAGAAAACACGATCGCACTCAGCAGCATTTTCAATGCTCACCTGACGCAAGGTGCGTGTATCCGGATTCATGGTCGTATCCCAAAGTTGCTCCGCATTCATCTCTCCCAAACCTTTATACCGCTGTACATGCACGCTATCTTCCTTACCGGAACCTTTTAATCGTTGAATTGCAGCCAAACGTTGATTTTCGTTCCAAGCATATTCAAAATCTTTACCCTTTTTTACAAGATAAAGTGGTGGAGTAGCAATATAAACATAACCACTCTCAATTAACTCTTTCATATAACGGAAATAGAAAGTAAGGATCAGCGTAGTAATATGCGAACCATCCACATCAGCATCCGTCATGATAATGATGCGGTGATAACGAAGCTTCTCCATATTCAGGGCTTTGGCATCTTCCGTTGTACCGATGCTTACTCCCAAGGCAGTGAACATATTCTTGATCTCTTCATTTTCATAGATCTTATGCTCCATGGCCTTTTCCACGTTCAGGATTTTACCTCGCAAAGGAAGTATTGCCTGAAACTCTCTATTTCTTCCCTGCTTAGCGGTACCCCCTGCCGAATCTCCCTCTACTAAATAAATTTCACATTTTGCGGGATCATTATTAGCGCAATCTGCCAGTTTGCCCGGCAAACCACTTCCACCCATAACGGTTTTGCGTTGCACCATATCACGGGCTTTGCGTGCCGCTGCACGTGCCTGAGCAGCAATGATCACTTTCTGCACAATGGCTTTTGCCTCGCGCGGGTTCTCTTCCAGATAAGAGCCTAAAATTTCGCCAACAGCGATATCCACCGCTCCCATCACCTCATTGTTACCCAATTTGGTTTTTGTTTGCCCTTCAAATTGCGGTTCAGCCACCTTTACGGAAATAACCGCGGTTAACCCTTCTCTAAAGTCGTCTCCGGTAATTTCTACTTTCAGGTTCTTTAATAAACCTGATTTATCGGCATATGATTTCAAGGTACGTGTTAGCCCCCTACGGAAACCTGCTACGTGCGTTCCACCCTCAATGGTATTGATGTTATTCACATACGAATGTACGTTTTCAGAGTAGGTATCGTTGTACTGTAAAGCCAGCTCTACCGGAATACCCTGTTTGACACCTTCCACATGGATAGGATTGGGAATCAAAGGTTGGCGATTTCCATCTAAAAACCTCACGAACTCACTTAAACCACCTTCCGAGAAAAAATCGTCATGTCTTAAGGAGCCATCTAGCTGCTCTTCACGTTCGTCTTCCAATGTTAAACGGATTCCTTTATTTAGATACGCCAGCTCGCGTAATCTGCCGGCAAGGATATCATAACTATAAACCGTAGTCATGGTAAAGATACTCGTATCCGGATGGAAAGTTACTTTTGTTCCGGTACGATCGGTTTCGCCTATCACCTTTACATCATATAAAGGTTTTCCCCGCTCATATTCTTGCTTAAACACTTTTCCTTCCCGATGCACTTCTGCTATCAATAAAGTAGAAAGAGCGTTCACACAGGACACACCTACACCATGAAGACCTCCGGAAACCTTATAGGTATCCTTATCAAATTTACCCCCGGCATGCAACATGGTCATTACCATCTCGAGTGCCGACTTATTTTCTTTTTTATTGATTCCCGTGGGTATACCCCTTCCGTTATCTTCAACTGTAATAGAGTTGTCTTTGTGAATGGCTACGTGAATGTCTGTACAGTAACCGGCTAACGCTTCGTCAATGGAGTTATCAACTACTTCATACACCAAGTGGTGCAAACCTTTAACACCAACGTCCCCAATATACATAGAGGGTCTTTTTCTTACGGCCTCTAAACCTTCAAGTACCTGTATATTATCTGCGGAATAGTTGGATTTGTTTTTGTTTTCTTCGCTCATGTATAGATTAATTCCAAGAATACAAAAATACGAAATTTTGCTGACTTTAAGGCATAAACGGCTTTAATAATGCCCCCTTTTTAAAAAAAATTGTATAGTATATGATTTTTATGTTAGGTTTGCGTTTTGATTGTTTTGTAATATAAAAATAACAACGATATAAGATGAACAAACCATTCGCTTCATTAGCAAAAATTTCATTGGGACTGGTGCTGGCAGCAACTGTAGCCTCATGTAATAACAACCAAAATAAACCCGCTGCTAAAACCGGTAGCGATAGCACTTCGGCTGTATCTACAAAGGATAATATGATTGTATATGTCAACTCGGATTCTCTTTTAGCCAATTACGAGTATTTCAAAGACATGCAGACTAAATTACAGGAGAAGGCTAAGAAGACTCAAGGAGAGTTGCAGGCAAAAGGAAATGCTTTTCAGCGTGAGGTGGCCGATTACCAAAAGAATGCGGCAACCATGAGTGCTGAGCAACGTCAAACAACCGAAGAACGTTTAGCACGTAAGCAGGAAGAATTGGGCAAATTTAACCAAAATGCCAATCAGGCCTTTGCCAACGATGAAGCAGAAGAACAAGAAAAGCTCTATAATAAAGTTTCTGATTACCTGAAAACATATGCGAAAGACAAGGGTTATAAATTTGTGCTTACTTATTCCAAGGGCAACCCCGGTGTTTTATTTGCGGACGAAAGTTTAGAAATAACCAAAGAAGTTGTAGGTGGATTAAACACTGCTTACAAAAAAGATAAAAAGTAACGCTTTACAAAGCTGATAAAAGTAAAAAAGGGTTGATTAAAATCAACCCTTTTTTACTTTCTAGGCGTTGCGGAATTCCCTTCACCCACCTTTTGCTTTGCCGCTGCCGTTGCTGGTAATTCAGGTTTTTCCTTCTTTTTGCCCGGCCTTGTTTTGCCGTAAGAGCCCATTGTAATTTTACCTCTTTTGGTTTTCTTATCTCCTTTTCCCATATTGAATTATTTTTTTTATAAAAACTGCATTAATAAAACGTAAAAGTCCAATGTATAAAAAATCTACATGGATTCAAAAATTTGATCTGTTTTCCGGCAAAAGTAATACAACCTGAAAATGCATTAACAATTCTATTGCGTGCTGAAATTTCTTCAAAATCAGACACTTTTTGCTATTTTCGATTTCACCATAGTGGTTACTATGCCTCCATCTCCAAACAGCCTGATTTTATTGCACTTTCAGCCCTCATAACGAAACCTAATGCATAATCCAGGTTCAACTTAACCGGTCTGTGCATTCAATTAATTTCTATTTTCTTAAATCTCATCATCGCTATATCACCCATAATAAGATTCAGGGTAGTTCCCTCGTTCGTGACAGCATATTTATCAATTTTTTCCAGAACGCTCAAGAAGGTACTCTCGCCTTGACCCGGGCAAGCCATCTTTGTCATTCCCAAACCCTCTTTGAAGCTAATGTTATTTCCGTCTCGATTCAGCTTTCCAAAAAAATTATTGCAACTGGTGTTGCCACTTACACGGTTGCTATCTACTTCAATTTTTATAAAAGGCTTTTTATTTGGATACAGCCCTTCAAAAGCGATACGGGGGCCGCTGATATAATCCAATTCCCAAGTTCCGGAAAGATCGTCTTTTTCAGCAGTGGCCTTCTTTTTTGTGGTACAGGCAAAGGCAACCAATACCGCAACCAAAACCAGTATACCTGTTTTTTTCATATGTCCCGTTAATTTATATTCTTATTAGACTTCTTCCTGATAACAGGTTCATAGGCTAAAAGTTTTTTATTAAATGATTGACTAGGCTTTTGATAGCTTTTAGCTGTCGTTGCAGAGACGCTATTTGTATTTCATTTAAAGGAACCTTTAATTTGATCTACTTTCTTTCACCGCGAAAGAAAGTAGCAAAGAACTAAGCGAAGCGTTCTCATGAACGCCTTTGAAAACACAGACACAAGTGAATAAAACTCCGGCTGCAACCTGCGAAGCAAGCTTCATTACCCATTAAAATTAACACAACAATGAAAATCTTCCTCCGAATGTTAGTGCCTTTACTTAGCCTGTGGTACCCGGAATATTTGAGGCCGATAAGAGCCTATGAATAGTTACCGGCACAGAGCAACAATATTCTTGCAATAAAATTTACATTGTTTATAATTCAAGGAACGTCTTTTACAAGCTAAAATGCCACTGCCATTTTGGCGCTTCGGAACGTTTCTGCTTGTTCGCAATACCTCTCCGTTTACCTTAAATGCCGCCTTAGTCAGTAGCGGTTTGCAGGTGGAGGCACTAGCATTGTAGCTGCTGAGTACAGCGGCGAGTTTTGCTCCACTTTTGCGATCAAAAGTGGAAGACCAAGTCGCGGCAAGCGACGAAAGGAGTACGCTGTTGTTTAGTATATTTTAGCAAGAACAAGTTGTATAATAAAAAGGTTCTATTAATACCATCGAAGGTGTCTAAAAAGTCTGCTAACGTCATATCGAGTGTAGCATAGCGAAATCGAGATATCTGTTAATGAATCAATTGCAAATTAAAGATTTAACTTCGTTGAGCCTTCGGGTTCTCCACTTCATTTCATTACGGTCGAAATGACGACTTTTTAGACACCCCATCCTAATATTAATATAATCATTCAATCAAAAAAATCCTACATTTTTCACTAATTTTGCAATATCACTAATATATACTATGCAAACACGCGAACCCTTTGATATCACGCTAAATAATATAGACTACGCTATTTTTCCCGAAGAAGAGAATATCTATACCATATATAAAGATGGTATTGAATATGCAAAAATCATGAAGGATACCGAACGCAGCTGGATAAAACTGGATCCTGAGACAGAGTTGCCCCGCTTTGAGGCAGACGATGAAATCAATGCTATTGGTAGGGAAATTATAGCTTTCGAAGCTCCCTAGACATTGTCACAGGCACTTTTTCTTTTGCTATAGCCATATATGCTTTATACCAGCCGCTTAGTGCAATCTCTTTACCTAACCAAAAACAGCCATAGGTAAATAACGGCGCAGCTAGCACATCAATACTATAATGCACGTGCTGCATCAGCACCATACTTCCCACCAAGATCGTAGATAACAAAGCAATACGTTTATCCGTCTTGTTGGTAAAACATAAAAAGGCCAGGAACATCGTGGATGTATGTCCGGAGAAAAACAGGTCTTTCGTGATAAAATCGGCTTTCCCATAGGCCATATTACTGATGGGATCAATAAGGGGGATCAACCCAACAGGTGCCTCCAGGGGCACAAGCGATATGGTCAGCATACGCGTAAACAACACCAAGATAAACCCATATAATGCCGTTATCATCACTACCGGATCCGAAAACCATCTATAGAGCATCAATCCGGCCGTGCCCCAGATACAAATAAATATAGGGGTGGATAAGTCAATCGACGGCAATAAGGCTAACATTGGGTCATATAAATCCGTTCCATCTCTCAGCTCAATATGGTCAAAAAAATGCGGTAGCACTAACAAAAGTACTATAAACATAATATGACCGGCAATAAGCCAGCTCTTAAATGCCCAACTCTGCATGGCCTGTTTCCAGGTAATGTTTGTGGATTGTTCAGTGTGAAGTACGGACTGCATTTCCTCTCAATAATATCTTTGCAAATTTGGCTTAACATTTTGATAATATAAAACGGTTTATACAGAATTTTACATTCCACCTATTTAGTGTGTGTAAAATACATGCGCAAAAACAACATATTCAACTGTAAATCAAATATTTACTCTTAAATTAATTTTCTCTAATGTTCTAACATCTTAAGGAGTCAGATCCAGTAGGAAGAGAATGTTAAGCTTTAATATGATTTAATAACGATTCATAATGACGTAACGCTACCATTTCCATCATTTATATATCTTTTTGAAGGGTTTACACCTCTTGCAAGATGCTTTCCATAGGTTCAGACAATATTATAACAAGGCATATGCGGTATGGTGGCTATCACCGTCTAAGGTTGTAGGTGCAGCATTTAGCAGTTGCGTTTTAACCTCCATACTAAGCAGATTCACCTGTCCGAAAATACTCGCTGTAGCGGTTTCTGTAGCATCTGCTCCGGTCGCAATCCGGATGAGGCCATTCAAAGGAGCCAGCTTAGTGGCATCCACAATGATCCAGTACCCGCCAATATATACTTCAAAACAAGCATGGAAATCGGGCGGCTCCAACTGATACGCATAAGCGCTAAAATATCGGGCAGGAATATCCAGCGCACGGCATAGGGCAATACCCACATGAGCAAAATCTCTGCAAACTCCCACGAGCTCCGTAATTGTATCCATAGCCGACGTTTGCGAATTTGTATAACCAGATCGATATTCTATATGCATATAAATCCAATCGCGGATGGCTATTACTTGGTCAAATGGCCCTTGAAGATGGCCAAAATGATGAGAAGCAAATTTATAAAGTCTATCCGATTGGCAATACCTGCTCGGATGAAGATAATCCAAAATATCCGACGACAACTGGGCAATAGGAACCTTCAAAAGTGCATTCTTAGGAACACGAATGATATGTGATTGTACAATCGCCCGATACGAAATATGGACCGTTCCTTTTTCAGGAATATCGAGGATAGTATATCGCTTTCGCCCATTGGGAGCAACAAGCTCCTTAACAATCACCTTACCCTCCGTGTGGAGGTTTTCTTCTAAAATAAGCTGTTTCCCATAGTGAACAGGTTGGATAGACAGCACCAGTGTGCTGGGCTCCTCCACCTCATAGTTTAATACGGCAGACACTTCAAATTCGGTCATGATGTTCAAGGAAGATTACATTATAATAGATGATAACAATAAGTCTATTCTTTTGTTGGCCTGTGCGAAAAAATAGGAAGTACTTCTACACCGTTTTCGCCTGCAACGAAGGCTTTGTTTACTAAATGATAAAACAGTGAATGTTCCACTACCCCTGGAGTCGATTTGATGGAGTGATTTAATTGCTCTAATGGCAATTCAGCGCCGAACCAAACGTCTAACAACATATTTCCATTTTCTGTAATAACCGCTCCATCTTTTCTTTGTCCCGTTCGGACCTGAATTTTAGCCTCAGGATACTTCCTTTTAAGTTGCTGCTGTACAAAATTTTCAGCTATCGGTAAGATCTCGATACATAGAGGAATCGCTGTATTTGTTATTTGGGAGCTTAATTTTGACTCGTCCACCAAAAGCACAAACTCCTTAGCCATTGAGGCCAATAATTTTTCCAGGGTATGGATCCCTCCTCCACTCTTCAAGGCGTTCAGTTCAAGATCGTAATGATCACAACTATCAAAATACAGATCGATCTCGCTGATTTGTGAAATATCAAGTACATGTAAACCCAGCTGCTTTAAATGTATTTTCGTTTTATACGACGAAGTTGTAAAACGTAAGGTATCGAGAGCAGGCAAGTCTTTCAAAAATTCCACTAGGTGGCCAATGGTGGCACCGGCTCCTAAGCCAATGATTTGATTCGGTTCTATATACGTCAAAGCAGCTTCGGCGGCTTGTTTCTTTTTATCTTCCATGCTCCACTAATATAGTGATTTTACCTAACAACAAACCCATCTTCTTAACAATGGTAATGAAGCAAGTATTTTTTGCAGGGAGGCGACATCAAAAAAAGTTTGTAGATTTTGAGAAACGCTATCCGCTTCCTACCTTAGTAATGTTAATTTACAACATACTGCTTATGAAGATTGCCACTTACAATGTAAATGGAATAAATAGCCGGTTACCCGTATTGCTCCGTTGGCTGGAAGAGACTAAGCCGGATGTAGCCTGTTTGCAGGAATTAAAAGCCCCGCAAGAAAAATTTCCGGAAGAAGCCATCTTACAAGCGGGTTATCAAGCTATCTGGCATGGGCAAAAAAGTTGGAACGGGGTGGCCATTCTCACCCGTAACTTAGCGGCCCAAGAAACCACGCGCGCGTTACCAGGAGATTCCGAAGATATCCAGAGCCGCTATATAGAGGCGCGCGTTAACGAAATCACCATAGGATGTTTATACCTTCCAAATGGCAATCCCGCCCCTGGTCCGAAATTCGACTATAAGCTACAATGGTTTGATCGACTTCATGCGCACGCCAGCGAGCTGCTACAATCAGGACAACCCGTGCTGCTCACCGGCGATTTCAATGTAATGCCCACAGAACTCGACGTGTATAAGCCAGAACGTTGGGTAAATGATGCCCTTTTCCGCCCAGAAACCCGAGAAGCTTTTAAGAAACTGGTAGCACAAGGCTGGACAGATGCCATCCGAAAGCTCTATCCCGATGAAGTCATTTATACCTACTGGGATTATTTTCGCAATGCCTACGAGCGCAATGCCGGATTACGTATCGATCACTTTCTATTAAGCCCTGCACTGGAAAGCAGACTAAAAGCGGCCGGTGTTGATCGCCAAGTACGTGGATGGGAAAAAACCAGCGACCACGCTCCTGTTTGGATTGAATTAAGTTAGTATACTACGGAAGCCCCTTTAAAAATATCGTTCAAAAGCTATCCCATAGGTAAATAATAGGTTTTCTCTCTCCGTCCGGTTAATGCGGTTATACGTCAGTGTCCCTTTCAGGCTCAGCCATTTATTGAGCTTGAAAGCAAGATCATTGTGGAGCCTGATATTAAAGTCAGATGCCTTTCGAAGTGATGGCTGATAAAAATTACTTCCTTGCAATATGATTATCTCTTTGATAACAAATTTATAGGCCAACCGAAACGAATTACGGACAGTTTGGTACTCGATCGGCACATCGTTTTCAAAAATACTACTGGCGTCATATAAAAATCCATCACTCAGATTTAAATAAGCATGCTCTGTATCAAAGAAACTGTAAGCTGCTCCCGCACCGGCCAGTAGCTGATTCCTGATTTTTAGCGAATAACTGGTATTGTAATTAAGCAGGCCCCAATAAAAGAAACGAGATTGTTTTTGGTACAGGTTGACATCCAGTGCACTCGAAAAATCATTATTACTTTGGCTACCGTCTTGCTTGCCGTATAACCAATTATTATTAAAATTTAGCCGGACTCGTTCCTTTTCCACCGAAAAACGTAAGCCATTATTGAGGAGAAAAGCACTTTTATCATTCGTTTTGTTAATCGAGTTGGTAGAAGAAAGTTGCAAATAGTAATGGGTACTATCGTTCATTTGTGCATAACTACATAACATCAAACTAGCTAAAGCAAGAAATATAAGTATCTGTTTGGCCATAGACATACAAACTTATATAAAATGTGGCATTCACGAAAATGGATAAAAAGCAAATTAACCTGTACGTTAACGTATCTACAGCTAGTTATTGTCAATATCTGCCCTAAAATGGCTCTCCACGCCCATACGTGCATATTCAGAAGGACTTACCCCAAACTGCTTTTTAAAACATATACGGAAATATTGCAGATCGTTGAAGCCAACCTCGTAGGTCACTTCAGAGACGGTGAGTTGTTGCTGCCTTAATAACTGCGCAGCCCGTTTCAACCGAATAGTGCGGACAAACTCTACGGCGGTTTGCCCTGTAAGGGCTTTTATTTTTTTATACAGTGACATACGGCTCATACACACGTCTTTTCCTAAGGTATCTATCCTGTATTCCGAATCGGCCATATTCGTTTCAATACTCTCCAGAACCTTTTTCATAAAAATTTCATCCAGCGGCGTAATGATAAGCTCCTTGGGTTCTAACACCAATTTACTATTGTTGGCAAACAAAGCGCGGAGTGCCTCTCTCGATTTGATGAGATTCAGTACACGTGCTTCCAACTCATCTGAAAGGAAGGGCTTGGATACATAGTCGTCTGCCCCGATAAGCAATCCTTCGATTTTGCTTTCGGAAGTAGCTTGCGCGGTCAGCAAAATAATCGGAATGTGGGAGGTCTGTATATTATTCTTTAGTGAATGGCACAGTTCGTTACCCGTCATCTTGGGCATCAAAACATCAGAAATAATTAAATCAGGCATTTTTTCCATAGCCAATTTTTTTCCTTCGGAACCATCTACTGCTTCTATAACCCGGTATTGTTTCCGTAAACGCTGCTTCAGGTATTTCCGCATATCGGCATTATCTTCTACCAATAAAATCAAGGGGTTTTCTTCGTCGGCTACCTCCATTGAGGCATAGGTTGAAGCTCCTTCATCTACTGCGTCTACCGGAGCTTCCATACCCCAAAGTATAGCGTCTCTGTCCCATTGGCTCTGGGCTTCCTGCGTAATCTCCGCTGTTTCCAAATGGTCTTTTCCTACTAGTAGCGATACCGTAAAAGATGTTCCCTGCCCAACTTCACTGTTCACCCTAATAGTTCCTTTGTGCAGTTCCACCAGTTCTTTTACAAGAGATAAGCCGATACCAGTACCTCCCCTGTCTACCGGGTAAGCATGATTGGTCACTTGATAAAAATGGCCAAAGATATCATTCATATATTCTTCAGGAATACCAAGCCCGGTATCTGAAACACTTATTTCCACTGCTGGACCCACTACTTGTACCGAAAGTGTGATAGAACCGTCGGTAGTAAATTTACAGGCATTGGAGAGCAGGTTCGTTACAATTTTTTCCAGTTTGTCTGCATCAAAATAGAGGTATATGGGTTCCGGCGGGTGTACGTACGAATAGGTGATGTTTCGCTTTCCTACATAAGAGTCGAACGACGAAAAGATAGGACTGAGGAAGTCAATCAGATTCTGCTGGCATGCCACCAGCTTCATGTTGCCAGAATCCAGTTTTGATAGGTCGAGCAATTGGTTGATCAACTGTAATAATCTTTCGGCATTACGAATCATCATTCGGTACTGCGTCTTATAATCACCTTGAAAACAATCATTGTACAGATCCTTCAATGGAGCTAACACCAGTGTGAGAGGCGTACGAAACTCGTGCGAAATATTGGCAAAAAAATTAGATTTCAAGCGCTCCATTTCTTGCATTTTCGTAAGCTCCAGATGTTCCATCTTCAGGTCATTTTCCAAACGAATCCGTTTCACCAATATGTGGCGGTACCAAATCAGTAAACCTAATAGGCCAATGCTGTATAAAAGGTAAGCCCACCATGTTCTCCACCAGGGTGGCATCACCACAATATGCAAAGCAGCCTCCACTTTATTCTGAAAACTACCGCGGCTGTTACTGCGTACCAGAAACACATAATTTCCAGGAGGCACTTTCGAGTAGTTGGCATTTCTACGCGTGCCGACAAATTGCCACTCTTTATCATATCCCTCTAATTTATAAGCATACTGACTTTTGGTTGTAAGCGAATAATTCAATGAAGCGAAGCTAAAACTAAAATCATGGTTGTTATAAGGTAAAACAATTTTTTCTGTTTCGCTGATATGTGCACTTAACAGCTTATTTGTCTGACCCGGTTTTATTATCTCATTCCTGATCTTGAATTCTGTGAGATAAAGTGGAGATGTTGTATGGTAATCATCGACAATACTTTTTGGAAAAAACGAATTGAATCCGTTTACTCCGCCAAAGAAGAACTCACCTAGAGTGGTTTTGAAATAAGATCCGCGGATAAATTCTTCTGCCTGTAGTCCATCCGCCGTTGTATAGTTTCTGAATTTTCCGGATAAGGGGTCGAATTTACTCACCCCTTGATTGGTACTTAACCACAGTAACCCATCCTCATCCTCCAGGATGCCGTTGATCATATTGTCCGGTAATCCATCTTTCTTCTTGTATACGCTAAAAGTGCGGTTTTGCCTGTTAAATTTATTTAAACCCTGCCCGGTACCGATCCAAAGATTTTGATGATGGTCTTCTGTTATGGAATTGATGATATTACTGCTCAACTCTCCTTGATAGTTTCCTGTATACTTATAATGCGTGAACCAAACCTTATCTCGCCCTCCCCAATTCAGTACATCTAAACCTCCTCCGTCCGTACCAACCCATACATTTCCTTTACTGTCCTCAAATATTTTAGTGACCTTATTATTGCATAAACTGGAGGGTCTATTCGGGTTATAGTTGTAACGTAAAAAGGCATCCGATTCCGGATCATAAAGATTTACCCCCCCGTAGAAAATCCCAATCCACAATCTTCCCTGACGATCTTCACATATACTGAAAATGTTATTCCCGCTGATACTTCCAGTACTAGCAGGATTATGGATGTAATGCTTAAAAGTTTTCGTCTTTTTATCGAATACATTAAGCCCACCCCCCCAGGTACCTACCCACAGTTTATGGTTGCGATCGATTAGAAGGGAGAGCACAGAATTACTTCCTAAACTTTGACTGTTTAAAGGATCGTGAATATAATTGGTATAACTATTTGTTTTGCGATCGAAATAACTGAGACCACCCCCATCCGTACCAATCCATAGATTTCCCAGCTCATCTTCTACAAAGCAGGTGACGTCTCTATTACTCAAAGTATAATTTCCAGCGGATGTAATATTATGCCGTGTGAACTTTTGGCGTTGCTGATCCCATTTGTCTAAACCTCTATTTCGTGCACCGAGCCACATTGTCCCGATATTATCACGATAGATAGACCATAAGGAATTGCTGCTGATACTATATTGATCTAAAGTGTTCGGAAAAAAATTCGAAAAAACCCCTTCCTTTTTGTCATATAGATAAAGCCCGTTGATTTGGGTGCCAATCCAAAGTCTGCCGTATAGGTCTTCTGAAATACTGGTGATGGTATTGTTTTGCAAGCTATTACTTTGCGCTGGTTTATTGTGCTGGTATCGCACAAACTCAATGCCGTTGGGCGTTTCTACGAAACGATTTAAACCATTAGATGTTCCCAGCCAGATCATTCCTTCTGAATCTTTATAACAGGTTCTTACTACATTATCGCTAATGGTTTTACTATTACTTTTGTTGTGTTTATAATGCGTGAAACGTTGGTTGGGCCGGTCAAAGTGGGCTAAACCGCCGCCTTTCGTACCGATCCATAAGTTGAATTTACTGTCTTCAAAAATGACTCCAATGTTATTGTCGGAGAGGCTTTTTGGATTGTCTCGTTCATACTGATAGGAAATAAAATGCTCTTCCTTCGATAAGAAATAATTAAGTCCGTTTTCGGTGCCCACCCAAAGTTGCTTATCCCGATCTTCATATATACAGGTAATATAATTATGACTGATACTTCCGGGATCCTTATCATCGTGCTGAAAACTGGTGAATGTTTCCGTGTTATGATCATAGCGGTTCAGCCCACCCTCCAATGTGCCTACCCAAAGAACGTCCTCACTATCTTCAAATATGCAGGTAATGTAGCTGTGGCTCAAGGAGCCTTCGGTATTATTCTTAAAAACAGTAAATTCTACGCCATCATACCTGTTTAGTCCATCTTTGGTACCAAACCACATAAATCCTTTTTTGTCTTGCAAGATACAGGTAACGGTGCTCTGAGAGAGTCCATTATTGATGTGTTCAAACCGAATATTATTGATAGAATCTGTCCTATAGGCGCGGCCAAAAGCGGCCGTAAACAGAAAGATCAACAGCATGGTGATACCCATCGATTTCGAGTACGGAGAGGTCATCATTTTATAAATATTTAAAATCTACTTTCATATCTTCTAAATGAAACCAGCAAATATGTCATAGGTCTTGCGGCATATGAAGCATTGGTTAGTTTATTGTAGGCTTATTGTATTTGGCATAGCTAATATACGAAACTTCCTCCGCCATCCAAATAAATGGAACGCTGTATACCTCGAAAAACCGTAAAATAACGGGGGGTATTTTGATCAAAATACCATGGTATTTGTACAAAAAACGTTCAGCCGAAACGGAAAAGAATCTTCTGCAAAAAACACCCTTGTTTTTTTTGATTTATCCCATGGTTCTCTTGATGATCCAATTCATTTCTTTGTTAAATAAATCTATGGCCTCCGCAGGGATGTCCATATGGAAGTTCGCTATATAAACCACCAGATTATGATAAACAACAATAGGTTCTTACTCACAGGTGCATTGATGATGTTGATCAGTTACTGTCCGGCACAACTACTGGAACCGGCCTCCTGGGATTATACCTTATCGAATAAGGATGCAAAGAAAACCCAACAGGTAGATCTGATATTCCGCGTAAAAATTGAAAAGGATTGGTATTTATACGCTACGGATTTCGATGATAATTTAGGACCAATGGTAACCACTTTCGATTTTCAACCAGATCCGTCGTATGAACTCGTAGGAAACATTCAGTCCATCAAACCTCAAAACAAATACAGTGACGTATGGAAGGGGACCTATACCTATTTTGTAGACACGGCCCAATTTAGGCAAACCATTCGGGTGTTGGGTGATTTTGTCAAGGTGAAGGGAAAAGTGGCTTATCAGGTTTGTACAGATGTGGATGGACAATGTATTCCTTTTGATGAAGATTTTTCCTTTCCGCCCATTACTGTTCGGCAAATTCCTGATGAAAGCAATGCTAATAAGACAAGCACTATAGACCGTTTGGATACTTCCCCGCCCCAGATCGAAGAGGAAGAATGGACAGATATCCCGATCACTGGTACACCGGCTGAGGAATCCCAGATGAATGCTAAGCTCGATGAAGTTCCTTTAACCGTTTCAGAAAACGGCTCTACCTCACTATTATCCTTCATGCTCTTAGCTTTTCTGGCTGGTATGGCGGCTTTAATCACACCCTGTGTGTTTCCTATGATCCCCATGACGGTTTCTTTTTTCACCAGCAGTAGTAAAAGTCGCAAACAGGCTATCTTTAAGGCACTACTCTTCGGCTTTGCCATTATTCTTATCTACACCCTCATCGGCACCATCGTATCCCGTATCAACGGACCGGCATTTGCCAATTGGCTAAGTACGCATTGGTTACCAAACGTCTTGTTCTTTATCATATTTATCCTTTTTGGCTTGTCGTTCCTTGGCATGTTCGAAATTGTCTTACCTTCTTCTATCGTTAATAAAATGGATAAAGAAGCCGATAAAGGTGGGTATTATGGCATCCTGTTCATGTCCTTTACCATTGTACTGGTTTCTTTCTCCTGTACGGGGCCAATTGTGGGCAGCATTTTAGTTGAATCAGCGGGCGGTGCCATTCTTAAACCCATTGCGGGCATGTTTTCTTTTGCAATGGCTTTTGCCATCCCCTTTACCTTATTTGCCATATTCCCCCATTGGATGAAAAATCTACCAAAATCCGGATCATGGTTGAATTCAGTAAAAGTAGTATTGGGCTTCCTAGAACTGGCACTGGCATTTAAATTCTTAAGCACAGCGGATCAGGTTTATCATTGGAAACTTCTCGACAGGGAAATTTTCCTGGCGCTATGGATTGCTATTTTTCTGGGCTTGGCTTTGTATCTAATGGGCAAGATCAAGCTACCTCATGATGCCGAATTAAAAACAGTAACTGTACCGCGTTTGGTTCTTTCTCTGCTAACATTGACCTTTGTTATCTACCTGGTCCCAGGACTTTTTGGTGCGCCTCTTAAAGCCCTTGCCGGCTTTTTACCTCCAATGAATACGCAGGATTTTAATTTAAGTGTCTCCATGAATACAGAGAAGGCAGATACCGACAACAATCTCCTGTGTGAAGTCCCTCATAACCCGGCAGGGTTGAGCTTTCCACACGGCATCCAGGGATATTTTGATATGGAGCAGGCACTTGCATGCGCGCGGGAACAGAAAAAACCAATTTTTATCGACTTCACGGGACATGGCTGTGTCAATTGCAGAAAAATGGAAGAACGGGTATGGGCGGAGCCAGAAGTATTGAAACGCTTGAAGAACGAATTTGTCATGCTAGCGCTGTATGTGGATGAGAAGACAGAGCTACCTAAATCACAATGGTACACTTCTGCTTATGATGGAAAAATAAAGAAAACGATTGGCAGTCAGAGCGTGGATCTGCAGATTGTACGTTTTCAGAACAATGCCCAACCCTACTATATACTACTGAACCCCAATACCGAAAAAGTATTGATTCAACCAGTTGCTTACGAAACGGATGTTCAGAAATTTATCGATTTTCTAGATGCAGGTATTGCCGCATTTAAAAATCAACCCTTGGTTAAAAACGGTGCAACAGCACCAGATCAGATAAACCAATTATCCATTAAAACACCTAAAAAATGAGAACAAGACGTGATTTTTTAAAAACATCCGGGGGATTGTTACTTGGCTGTTTTCTTGCTCCGCCTGCATTATTTACAGATCGGATAGACCGTATTGGAGTCAATCTATATTCCGTTCGTGACCCCATGTTAGCAGATGCCAAACGAACCTTGGAAGCACTGGCTAAGATCGGCTACAAAGAGATTGAATCCGCTCCGAGTGTGAAGGGAAACTACTACGGCCTACAGCCTAAGGAGATTAAACAGGTAAGCAAAGATCTGGGACTGACCTTACGCAGTGGTCATATCCGTATGGGTGAGGGTTGGGAAAAACAGGTAGATGAAGCAGCAGAGGCCGGCCAGCAATATATAATTGCCGCTGGACTACCAGGCCAGGGAAACACAGCAGATCGTTATAAACAGGCCGCCGAACAATTCAATCAAGCGGGCGAAATCAGTAAAAAGGCGGGCCTTACTTTTGGATACCATAATGGCGCTTCGGACTTTACAAAGGTGCAGGGGCAGACTTTATATGAATTACTATTGACTAATACCGACCCCGAATTGGTTAAAATGGAGCTCGATTTAGGCTGGTTAATCGTCGGCGGAGCGGACCCCCTTTACTATTTTGAGAAGTATCCCAGACGTTTTCCGCTCTGGCATATAAAAGATATCAAGAAGGAGAAAGCAGAGAGTACAGAATTTGGCAAAGGACGCATCGATATAGCTGGTCTACTAAAGAATAAAGACAAATCAGAAATGCAATATCTTTTCGTGGAACAAGAAGAATGGGAAGCATCTCCCTTACTAAGCATGCAGTATAATTACAACTATTTAGCTCATTTAAATTACTGAAAAGGTAATAATAATATACTGGGGCTGTCTGAAAAGTATTAGATTCCGTCATCGACCGGAATGAAATGAAGTGGAGAACGTCATCTCGACCGTAGCGGAGAACGTCATCTCGACCGAAGTGGAGAACGTCATGTCGACCGAAGTGGAGAGATCTAGATGTCTCCACTTCGGTCGAGATGACGGAGAAGGCCCTACACTCGAGATGACGAAGTGAAATTTTTAGACGGCCCCAATAGTGTTTATAGCATCATTACTATATATCCATAGCAGCAAGATTACGGTAATTTATTTCCATACTTTCAATAGACGAACGTGTGAAACTCTCCTGCTCCACAATAAAATGTTTCATACCGTTTGTTCGGCCCACCTTCAGAATATTGCCATAGTCGATAGCCCCATTACCGATCTCCGTATTTTTTTTAGGGTCTAACCTATCCATGTCTTTAACATGCCCCAGAGGAAAGCGGTTTGGATATTTTTTCAGATAGGTAATGGGGTCAAACTTACCGGCTACCAACCAAAAAATATCCATCTCCCATTGTACTAACTTCGGATCCGTATGGTCTAACATAAAGTCGTAAATAAGGGAATCGCCCACCTTTTCAAACTCAAAAGCGTGATTGTGGTAAGCAAACTGCAATCCGGCTCTTTTGCAGGTTTCGCCTACTTGATTAAACAGCTCGGCAGTGCGTTTCAAATCATCCGGTGTTTGACGAAGGCTCACATCCATCCAGGAGCAAGTGAGATATTGTTGCCCTGTTTCGGCTGCTTTTCCTGCCAATTCATCAAACCGGGTTAACATGGTGGCCTGATGCCAGGAATCGGCTTTGCCCTGCTTTGTCCCGGATCCAAAATGGCTACTGATCAGTTTCAACCCCATACCATCCAGCAGTGAAGCAAATGCCTTCGGTTCCATGCCATAATAATGGCCTTTACTACCTGGATAAGACTCTATTTCCTTATAACCCATTTTCGCCAACGATTGCAAGGTACCCTCCAAATCGTTCTCCAGCACATCTTTTACAGAATACAATTGTATTCCAACTTGTTTAATCTTTGCCGTTCTGGCAAGGTCTGTAGTCAATAGCTCACCATTTGAAAGCATGGGTAGTACCAATGTACCCAAAGCCAGTGAACCTCCTGTTTTGAGAAAATTTCTTCTATTAATCATCGTATTCTATTTATTTTTTAGGTGTGTATGTTTATTGGTATTATTGGTTTACGGTTTCAATATCTCCAGAATTACTTACAAATGCGACCTTTTTACTATCTGGCGACCAAGAAGGAGTGTTAATCGTTCCCTGTCCACCATAAAGATAAGCAATTACTTTTGGTTGACCGCCACTAACCGGCATGATACGCAGGTATACATGTTTGTAAAATGGGTGATCACCAGCATCCACTTCTTCCTTTAAGAAGGATAAAAATAGCAAGAACTTTCCATCTGGAGAGACATGTGGAAACCAATCATGGAAATCACCTTCCGTTACAGCTTCTTGCTCACTCCCATCCGCTTTCATCTTCCAGATCTGCATGGTGCCGGTACGGTTGGAATTGAAGTAAATGTGTTGACCATCCGGTGTATATTCCGACCCATCATCAAGGCCTTGTGCCGTCGTGAGTCTCACTTCCTCTCCCCCACTTGAAGGAATGCTGTAGATATCAAATTCGTTGTTCCGCTGTCCGGTAAATACCAATGTTTTTCCATCGGGAGACCATCCGTGAAGATAGGATGGCCCAAGGGGCGTAATCTGTTTAGGTGCACCTCCTTTAATCGGTACCGTCCAAACAATCGATCCACCCAGTTCCTGTACGGCACTGCTCAATCCCAGCATCTTTCCATCAAAAGAGATCACATGGTCGTTATTATTCTTATTTACCGTACCCGTGTTAATAACCTGGGCTTTCTTAGTTCTTAAATCAAGGTTGTACATAAGTCCTTCACAGTTGTATATCAAACTTTTTCCATCTTTTGTCCAATTCGGAGCCTGCAGTGATTTGGAAGAATAATAGATGACTTCTCTTTTACCGGAGGTAACATCCAGTAACTCCACATTACTTCCCAAGTATTCTCTGTAAGGAACCAATGATTCGGAGGCGGGCACCGTTATACGAACATCGCTATATATTCCCTTCTCCACAACGTCTTTGTTATGCGAGCCCAAAAATAGCCCAATATAGATTTCTTGGCCCAAGTCTATATTCGCAACCTCCGCTGTAACGAATGGCTCACCAAATTTAGCCACCCTCATGGTATAGGTGCTTCCCTTCCGTTCCAATTGGATGACATCTGCATGTGTAAGCGAAGAACGAATTTCTTCGGTACTGGCTCCGGTAGTTTTCCGGTACTGTAAAGACGTCAGACCATCTCCGTGGACTACTGCATTTACCTGGGCGGAATTGCCATCCAGGTTGGTCCTCGCCATCCACCCCACTTTCCGGTGCGGATCCGTTCCGGCACCGACAAAACGTGCCCGTGCATAGACGATGAAATCACCTTTCATCTTTTTCCATAAGAAATGAAATTCATCGTGGTCAAACCAGATATTGTAGCCTGATCCGCTCATTTCATATTCCTGTGTTTTGGCATTATAAAAAGCAGACCCGGGTTTTACATCCTTGCCGATATCTCCGTGTCCGTCAAAAACTCCCAACGCTTTTTCTTGGGAGAAGGCCACTCCTGAGAGGATCATAAGTGCGAGGCAAAGCGTTATATTTAATTTAATGTAGTTCATATCTTAAGGTTATTTTAAATAAATATTTAGTGGGATACTTTCCCAACAGGCACTGGATGTTGTTGATCAGCTCCTATGGTCATTAGAAAACGTTCGGCTTCCAGGGCCGCCATACAGCCAGAGCCGGCGGCAGTTACCGCTTGTCTAAAATGTTTATCCTGTACATCTCCGCAAGCAAACACACCCGGTATATTGGTTTTAGTAGAACCTGGCTCCGTAATGATATATCCCTGAGTGTCTCTTTTGAGATACGGAACAAATATTTCCGAATTTGGTTGATGCCCAATGGCTACAAAAAAACCATGGATAGCAATCATCCGTGTATTTCCCGTTATCGTATCTTCTACGTTTACAGCCGTAACCGCGTGTTCACCTATGATCTCTTCGATACGTGTGTTCCAATGTATCGTTATATTCAATGCGCTCGTCACACGGGCCTCCATAATCTTAGAGGCCCGCATCCGATCGCTTCTCACAAACATATGTACATGACGACAAAGGTGCGAGAGGTATAAAGCCTCTTCACAAGCGGTGTCTCCCGCTCCAACAATAGCGACGTCTTTCCCCCGAAAGAAAAACCCGTCGCAAACTGCGCATGCTGATACGCCAAAACCATTTAACCTCGCTTCAGAAGCCAGTCCTAACCATTTGGCAGAAGCGCCAGTGGCTATAATTACAGCGTCGGCTAAAACCGTGTTCTGGCCATCAATAACCAAACGATAGGGATAATCGGAGAAGTCAACTGCTGTTACTATACCATAGCGCACATCGGCATCAAACCTTTTCGCTTGTTCATCAAACAACTCCATCATTTCAGGGCCCCTTATCCCCTTGGGGAAACCCGGGTAATTTTCTACATCGTTTGTGATCGTTAATTGTCCTCCCGGCTGAAGCCCTACATACATCACGGGTTTCAGGTTTGCGCGCGCGGTGTAAATGGCTGCCGTATAACCGGCAGGACCTGCACCAATAATGAGGCATTTAATATGTTCCATTTTATGAATGCTGCAAATACATGAATATTAATAATACCTTCCAATCTGTTCCACAATTAGCTTCTTCATCTCTTGCGGCACGATAGGTCCTTGATTACGATAGATGACTTCCCCTCCCGGCGCAATTAACAAGGTATAAGGCAAGGCTCCCTGCCATTTTGCATCGATAGCCTCAATCAGTTTATACTTATCCTCTGAATTGTAGATGAAATTTTTTGCCGACGCCTGCATTTCTTTCAATAAGGCCTGAGCTTTGTCTTTTTGGTCAGGTTTATCGGCACTGATGGTGATGAACTCAAAGTTTCTCCGGCGGTACATCCGGTTGATATCTACAAATTCGGGCATTTCTGTTACGCAAGGCCCACACCATGTTGCCCACACATTGATCAATCGATAATTTTCAGTGTCATTTTTTAGGAGAGCCTTTATACCACTATCATCTATAACATTCAGATCAACCGGTTCTTTCGCCCAAGCCAATGGCGCTTTCTGCGCCCAATCGCCCTTTTCCGCCCATTTTACTGAACAACCGAATGTTTTTGTCTGCGGTATGGCAACCGGCTTTCCGGCAAGTAAGGCGTCCAGCGCATTGCGGGCATCTTCCGCATTGGCAGAACCCGGTTTTTCAGATCCATCTAAACGTCCCACATATTGCAATTTACGCTGTTGATCGAAGATAAAGAGATGAGGCGTCGCTACCGGTCCATATGCACGCGACATTTCTTCTGTTTCACCATCGTAGAGGTAGGGAAAATTATATCCTTTCTCTTTTACCCTGATCTTCATCTCCTCGAAGCTATCGCCCATATCGGTATAACCCAATTCATCAAGAGACACAGCTTTTGGATCGTTGGGCGAAACGGCGACAACCGCAACGCTCTTATCCTTATAATCCTGAGTAAGCCCAATAATACGATCTTCATAAGCCTGCGCCGTAGGACAGTGATTGCAAGTGAAAACAATGGCCAAAATCTTCGCGTCAGCAAAACTTTGAAGCGTATAGGTTTTTCCATCCGTCCCGGGCAGACTAAAATCGGGTGCCTGTGCGCCAATTTCCAGCGTTTTAACCTCTTCGACAATAGATTTCATCCCCAGAAGGGGACTGAGGAGCAGCAAAAATAAGCTACTGAGTCTTGTGAGTGATTTTGAGCGATTCATAAAATTAAAATTTAAACGATTAGTGAAAAATATCTTATTACCATTCAGGGTTTTGATGTAATACATTATTACTCAAATCAATAGCATTTAACGGAATAGGAAGAACCACATGCTTAGGTAGAGCCGGACTGGTGAGATTTTCCAAACCCCTGATGGTCCGTGCTTCATTCCTGAAAAAGGTATTGATTGTGTTTACATAATAATCGGCACCATATCTCGACAAGTCAAACCATCGGTGCCCTTCGGTTGCCAGCTCTAATCGGCGTTCAAATCGAACTGCCCTGCGCGCATACTCCACACCTGGAAAATTGGCATAGGGTTCAATCTGATAATTGGTAGGATTCACCCCCGCAACGGTAGGCACATAAGTTGAGTTTTTGGCTCTCATCCGCACGCGGTTTACGTAATCGAGGGCCGTAGAGAGGCTGCCGTTTGATTCTACCAACGCTTCGGCGGCCATCAATAGGACGTCTGCGTAGCGGATAATCTGGTAATGAATACCCGGACGTTCAAATTGACCGAACTGCCCACGATTCGCATCATAGTCCCAAGCGCGATACTGGAACTTTTTAGAAACATATGGCCCTCCATTTGCTTGCACCCTTATCCAGGCCGCTCCGGGGAAACGGCCAAAACCATTCCAGTCGATATCCCTTCTGCCCAGCGTAAAATCCAAACGGGGGTCTACAGGCCCATCGTATACCACAAAGGCTGTGGGGGTTACGCCATCTGCTCCAAACGACGGCTGCCCCTGATCATTTTTGATATCACTTTGATTATAGGTATCCAATAAAGGCAAACCATTTCCATCTGTTTTAAAAGCGTTGGCTAAATCCTGAGTAGGCTGATAAAAACCACAGCAGGTATTCAACGGCCCACCCGCCAGAGGTTTTAAAAAGCTTCGATTGCCATTAAAGGACTGCCCGCCATCATTTTGGAACTGAATAGCAAATACCGATTCCGGGCCGGCTTCTCCGGCTTCTCCAAAATTGTCATTATATTCAGTAAGTAGCGCATACGGCCCGTTATTAACAACATCCTGGAGAATTTCTGCCGCTTCCGTGTATTTACGTTCATATAAATACACTTTTCCCAGATAGGCTTTTGCCGACCACTGGTTGGCCCGGCCGGATTCTGCCTGTGTAGGCGGTAGGTTATCGATCGCAAACTGAAAATCTTCTTCGATACTGCTCCATAAGGGCCCATCATTGGGTTTGTTAGGATCGTTTAAGTCGGTATAATCGATAAAGGGAACATCCCGCCATGTCCGGGTAAGATTGAAATTAAAATGGGCCCTCAGAAAACGGGCCTCTGCCACCTGGCGGGTCAAATCAGCCCCCTCCACCAATGCCGCTTGTGCAATAACGATATTTGCTCGGTTGACACCGGCATACAGCCCTTTCCACTCGTCAAAAATAAAGGGGTTATTGGTTTCATAATCGTGATTGGACAGCTGGAAAAGCGGAGCCAGATCGCCATTGTCGGCTCCTTTATGTACATCATCAGACATAATGTCAAACCAGAATTTATCGCCAGTAGAATAGTAGTCATTCGTAATCCCGGTGCGCTGCTGATCAAGCATGGAATATGCTCCGATCAATAATAGCCCTACTCCTTCTTCTGTAGCCAGTGATGCTTCACTAATTACCCCTTTGGGTGTAACTTCCGTAAAGTTCTTGCTACAGGAAAAAGTTAAAAGGAGTAATAATAATCCGACTAATTGTTTCTTTTTCATGAGTATATTTTTTTCTTAAAAACTAAAATTCAATCCTAATGTATAGGTTCTTGCCAATGGAAAGATTCCGGCATCCACGCCGAAAGTAAGATCACTCCCGCTTGTTGCGCCGGCTTCCGGATCCATTCCTTCGTATTTGGTAATTGTAAAGAGGTTAGTTCCCTGTATGTAGGCACGCACATTTTTTACACCAATGGATGGAAGGGCAAAATCATAAGCCAGTTGTAGATTTTTTAACCGTAGATAAGAACCATTTTCAACATAATAAGAGTTAGGGGCCGATTCGTTATTCTTGACGCTTACGCCCACTTTGGATAAGGTTGCCTCCCTATTGGTTTCTGTCCAGGCATCAAGTACCCGTGCACTTCTGTTCCCATGAAAAAAAGTGCCGAAGTCGGAATAAACTTTCAGAAAATTATAGACTTCATTGCCTTGAGAACCCTGAAAGAAGACGGTTAAGTGAAACTTTTTATAGGCTAGATTCGCATTGAGACCATAGACAAAGTCGGGGTGCGGATTACCTAAGTTGGTTCGATCAAGGTCGTTTATGATACCATTGCCATCGATATCGCGGTAGCGGAACCGCCCAACACCATCTTCCGGACGGATGAAGCCCTGACTGGGTGCTGCTGCCACCTCCTCAGGTGTCTGGAAGATGCCCATAATATCCCGGCCATAATAATAAGATAAAGGTTGGCCACTGGAACTTCTGGTAATGATGCCATTATAAAAATTGGCTCCAGACAAAAAGGCCAAAGGATTGTCGTCGTTCAGACTAACCAGACGATTTTTATAGGCAGAAACATTAAGGCTGAGATCCCACTTAAAGGCGGCATCCGGTGCATTACCATAACCCAAACTGACATCGATCCCCTTGTTGCTCACTTTGCCTGTATTGATATAAGGAGCATCAGCGTCAATGGCTGTAGATGGCAAGGGACTGGCGATGATCATGTCTTTAGTCTCTTTGTTGTAGAGATCGACCGACAAATTCGCCCGGTTGTTCCAGAGGCCCAGATCAAAGCCAACATTCGTCTGCTGTGACCTTTCCCAATGTAAATTCGGATTCCCTAAGGCCGACAGCATCGATCCTGTACTGATGGTACCATTCTGAATAGAATAGAAAGAGTACTCTTGGTTTACTTCATAGATATTGGTGTAAGGGTTGGGAACCGGTATTGACTGATTACCCAACTGGCCGTAAGAAGCCCGTAATTTCAGCAAAGAGATGGTCGGCGTACTCTTCATGAAATCCTCTTCGCTGATAATCCATCCTAAACTGCCCGACGGGAATACCCCACTGTTATTTCCCGGAGCAAAACGCGAAGATTCATCTCGTCTAATGGAAAAAGATGCCAAATATTTATTTTTAAAAGCATATTCTCCATTAAAGAACAACGAATACAACGTGTTCTCCTGCCAGCGGCTATCGGCTATATTCGGCGCATTGCTACCTGTTCCCAAGATCAGGTAATCGGCATCTTCCAAAAGAAAGTTTTCGATACGGACATTGGAAAGACGGAGGTTTTCTCTTACGGCCTCTACCCCTCCCAATAGATTAAGGGAGTGGTCGCCAAACGTTTTATTGTAGCGCAAGGTATTACTCCACACCCAAGAGGTGGTATTACTTTGTATTTCATTGAGTGCAGTAGTTCTGACCGGCTCGGGCGATTCCGGGCTTTGGCGCACAACGGTATGGGCAAAATTGTTCGTGAAGCTAATACCGAAGGAAGATTTGGCAATCAGATCTTTTAGGATATCTACCTCTACATAAGCATCGCCGATTATACGCCAACTGCGATTAAAATTATCCTGCCCTCTCGACAACTGTGCCAATGGCGTGATCAGGTTGTTGAGGCCAGCGCCCGTTGAAGGACCCGCTCCAGCAAGATTTCCAGCCTCATCATAATTAGGGATTAATGGACTGGATCCAACAGCTCCCTGCACCTGATTCTGTGCCAAAATATCACTATAGGACACACTTAAATGTTCTCCAAAACGGATACGATCAGTCGCATTCGTTTCCACGTTCAAACGTGTGGTGTACCTTTTGAAACCGGTAAATAATTGAATCCCTTCTCTGTTCTGATACCCTCCAGATAATAAGTACCTCGATTTCTCCCCGCCTCCTTGAATGGATAGATCGTAATTTTGTAGGATCCCTGTGTGAAAAATCTCGTCCAGCCAGTTGTTACCTGTTCGTGCGCGAGTAAGGCGATTGCTGACTGGATCGTAAGGCAGATCAGGGTTCCCACGGATATATGCCGGAATGACAGGGAATTCGCCACTACCATATTGAGGATGGTTAGGCGTAATATTATCGTTGCGGTAACTTTGCCAGAAAACTTCTCCCAGTTGTTCGGAATTTAATAGCTTCGGTTTATCCGCCACTTGCTGAAAACCGTAATAGGAGTTCAGGGAAACAACAGGTTTTGAATTCGGTGTTCCCGTTTTTGTAGTGATGATAATGACACCGTTTGCGGCCCTTGCTCCGTAAATAGCGGCTGAAGCATCTTTTAGTACATTCATACTGGCGATGTCGTTCGGGTTTATTTGGGCGAGTACCGATCCATCTGTAATCTGCATACCATCAATAATATAGAGTGGACCGTTATCATTGGTTGAACCAAAACCCCTTATGCGGACTACAGGAGTACTTCCAGGCTGCCCGCCGGTTACCACATTCACCCCCGAGGCCCTACCCTGTAAAGCATCTCCGGCATTGGAAATCGGGGTTGCCAATGCTTCCTGGGTATTTACCTGCGACATTGCCCCCGTAGTAAGTTTCTTGGTTTGTGTGGTATACCCCACTACCACCGTTTCGTCTAGAGCCAACATGTCTGGCAATAACTTCACGTGAATGACCGACTGATTTCCAACGGTTATTTCCTGACTGGCATAGCCAATGTAAGAAAACACGAGCACGTCGGCAGGAGCTGCCTGTACTGTATAAAGCCCTTTTGTATCGGTGGCCGTAGCAATGGTACTTCCTTTTACCCGAACACTGATGCCGACGAAAGGTTGATCATTCTCATCTGTAACCATACCCGATACTTGCTTAGATTGGGCAAAGCCTATAAGATTGGCCAATAGCAGCGGAATAATCAGGACAATCCGCTGCCACCTTAAATAATAATGATAGATTGATTTTTTCATAAAAATACAGTTTAAAATTGGTTGTTAATTCATGCAATCGGTTTATAAAAGCATTTTCCAATAGGTCAAATTTGGACATTAAACCTTAGGACATACGATGGTAGATGTAAGAGATAACAAGGGTATTTTTAACAATCAGTACTGAAAAACATTTAGCGAGGCTGTATATGTTCTTTTTTTTTAAAACATATATGTATATTACCTACTCATAACTGACCATTATAAGATGAAGAGAATTACTATTGCTTTTTGCATGATCATGCTATTACACCTACTAAGTGCTTTTATTCCGAATAAAGAGAAAGATCAAAGCGACATACAAAAGGCAGCGGGAGATGTTTTAAAGAATTCTATCTTAACAGAAGCCGCTTGGGCTCTCCAGCAAAAACCGGTAACGATTACGGATTTCCCTTCGTCGCTCAGTGCCGGAAGTATACACGATTTCTTTTCTGAATCCGACTATTTTTGGCCTGACCCGAAAAATCCGGCTGGGCCCTATATTGAAAAAGATGGCCTTACTAATCCTGACAATTTTGTAGAACATCGCAAAGTAATGATCCGTTTAAGCAAAATCATTGGAGCCCTTGCTACTGCCTATCAATTGACAGGTGATGAAAGATATGTGCAACACGCTACCTTACATTTACAGGCTTGGTTTATCGATGCTGATACCAAAATGAACCCTCACCTCCTGTATGCACAAGCAGTTCGCGGCAAACTTACTGGCCGCAATTATGGAATTATCGACACGATACACCTCATGGAAGTGGCCCAAGGCATATTGGTAATGGAAGACAAATTAAACACGTTAATTACCCGCCAACTGAAAGATTGGTTTGCAGCCTACAATAAATGGTTAAATACCAGTAAACCAGGCTTACAGGAAAAGGCAGTAAAGAACAATCATTCCACCTGTTGGGCCATGCAAGTAGCCTCGTTCGCCAAGCTTTGCGGTGATGAAGCACTGCTTGATTCCATGCGTATCCGCTATAAAACCGTATTGCTCCCAAATCAAATGGGTGCTGATGGCAGCTTTCCATTAGAAACTGCCCGCACCAAACCTTATGGTTATTCGATATTCAATCTTGATGCAATGACAGTACTTTGCCAAATCCTCTCTACACCTGAGGATGACCTGTGGTTTTTTGAGACTCCTGACGGCAAATCCATACGGAAGGGAATTGAGTTTCTCTATCCGTACATAGCAAACAAAAATGAATGGCCTTTTAAAGCAGATGTTATGTATTGGGAAAACTGGCCTGTAGCACAACCTTTTCTCCTTTTTGGTGCGGCCGTATATGATAACAAAAACTGGTTTGCCACCTGGAAAGGATTAGACCATCAACCACAGGTAGAAGAAGTGATCCGGAATCTCCCCATCAGGCATCCCATCCTATGGTTTTAACAATATTTTCTAATATACAAAAAGCCCGAGCTGTATGCAGCTCGGGCTTTTTTGTATATATTATTTGTATGTTAATATGCTGTAGTATCCGGCTCTGTTAAGTCTACATCGGTATCTTGTGAACTTTCCGGTGCCTTATCAATCAGCTCCATAAACTGATCCAGCTTAGGCGTGATGATGATCTGTGTACGCCTGTTTCTGGTTTTCCCTGCTTCGTTGTCATTACTGGCAATTGGGTTATATTCTCCACGGCCACCTGCTGTCAATCGTTTAGGATCCACTCCATAATTATTCTGTAAAGCCTGTACCACAGACGATGCTCTTAAAGCACTTAGATCCCAATTGTTCCGTATATTGGTTTTTGAGATCGGCACATTGTCTGTATTACCTTCGATTAACACTTCGTACTCTTTGTAGTCCATAATAATCTTGGCAATCTTACCCAAGGTTTCACCTGCCGCCGGAGAAATCTCGTAGCTACCTGATTTGTAGAGCATATTATCCGAAAGAGAGATATAAACCACTCCTTTAAGCACCTGCACATCCACATCCTGCATCTCTTCGCGGCTTAGTGAACGTGTCAGATTATTTGTTAATACCATATTCAATGAATCGCTCTTCGCTTTGGTATTTACCAAGTGCTGGATGTATTTGTTGGAAGCGTTGATTTCATCAACCAGTTTTGAAATATTTGCGTTGCCCTGGCCACTATTGGTAAGACATTTATCTAAAGCAGCCTGTAGCGACTCTACATTCGAACGATACTGCGCAATCTGCCCTTCCAGGTCTTTCACCCGCGAAGTAGCATTAGACAGGTCGTGCTGGCTATTTAGATACTGTAAATCGAGTTCTTTATACTTTGTTTGCAACTCCCCATAACTGGTCTGCAAAGTTGTATACTTTTTCGTGCCCACACAACCACTTGCTAATAGAGCGATGGCTAATATGGCACTGGGTAAACTTATTAGTTTCCTATTCATAATATTTTTCTTTTATGCGTTAAACATAGATAAATTACACTATAAGTACAATGAGCACATACACACTATAAAGTAAAATTTATCATTTTCTTATCAGCCCTGAAATCATTGTTGACTGACAGAAAATCAACACGCGCTATTACATAGTAAATACCGTGCCAAAAATCAAAAATGCTGCATTAATAACCCCTGTTCTCGAAAGAAAAACATAGAAAATAGAAAAAATATTTCCATATACGAATATTATTTTGTTAAATTGCATTTATTATTTCGGTACCTAAATTTCTAAACCAATCACCATCAATTGATTTGGCTACAGAAAAAAATATTTAATGGCATTAAATGCCATGTATTTACTGATTGTATTTCCGCTACATAGCAGGAAACAATGAAGTGAATAATAATCGATCTGTTCTGTGTTTGTTTGGCACATGCCCGGTGGTGGGACTTGGGTAGACCCGCCACCGAGGGCATGACCTAAAAGGGTATAAAAAAACGGATATTCCAGCGGATCTTTAAAATAGCGGAAGTGTCGAATTTAAGTAAGGAGGAAAGAATGGCCTACGAAGCAAGTTTACAGGACAACCGACCGGAGGGAGCTCATGAGAGCCGATTGAAACAATTACGTGCGAATAACTGGCTTTGGAACAGTGCGATGTCTTTTGCAGAAAAGAAAGCTGCCGAAAAAGCAGCTAAAGAAGCGATTGCAAAAGAGCGCGCTAAAGCAAAACAGGAGAAATATAATATGCAAATAGAATCAGTACGCGCACTTAAAGGGTCAGGTGTCTCTAATCAGGTCATAGCAGAAAGTCTAAAAACTCCCTTTAGAAGTTGTAGAAGGATTATAAATAAATCGCATACAGCATTCTGTAACTAGGCAATATAGGTCATCTCTTTGGGATGACTTTTCTATTTCTCCCCATATTCTCTTTTATACTTTTCCACAAACTCTTGGATCTTTTTAACTAATTCAGGGTTGAAAGTTTTTTTGGATCGGCCTTTTTTATCAGTTGTATTGATATAAAGCGGTATCTCTCCAGATTTCATGATGCTTTTGTATTCAGCTACTACGGCTTCGGCTAGTCCAGTTTTTTTTCATGGTTTGCTTCGTACAAGATTCAGATTATCAGATTCAAGTAACTCCGCTAACTTGGTTTTATTAACGTTGTTTTTCCTGACAATAATATCTAAATACTCTCCTCGATGCATTTTACTTAATACAGATCACTCATTATTCTTTTTCTCCACAAACCTTACCGTAGTCTCCCCCTCCAGAGGTGGTAGCTTTTCCAATAATACTGCAAACTTTCCGCTACTCAAACTAGCCGTTATCTTACCGATTTCAATACTGTATTTTTTTATTTCTTCTTTATCTTTAATAGCTGGGTTCAGCGTTAGAAAAACCTCTTTGGAAGTATGGGGTTCTTTGAAAAATCCTTTCCCAAGCAACTCATGGATTTTTTTGGCCGACCATAATTTATCCACTTCTCCCCTACTCTTCTGTGCAGCTTTTTCTTTTGCCTTTTCTTCGCGTGCCTGCCGCGCCTCTTCAGAGGCATTTTGTATTTCAATAGGCATTTCTTTCAATGACGGCACAGGAAAATCAGGGTTACCTATCTGGTAATAGGTTACACCGAACGTAGCCGCATGCTCTTTCATAGAATCAACTTGAATATTCACTTCTCCATTTTCAAGCTTACTGATATAAGAACTAGCTGTCCCTTTAAGTTTGGCATACTCTTCCTGAGTTAACCCTGTTACTTTACGATATTTTGCTAGTTGTTTACCAAATTCTTTTTTATCGCCAGCCATTAATGCAAAAATTTTATATGTCTTATTTGCTATTTTAAATTCATTTACTACCTTTGTATCAAGCGCTCTGAAAAGAGCATTAGCTCGACATAAAAAAATATTATGGAATAAACGAACTAGATTACATATTAACCAATAGGTGTAGGTAAATACATTTAAAGTCTCGTCGTTCGAATATCCCACGAAAGACACGAGGCAGCAGGTATATACCCATTATCCATTAAAAGATTATCTTTGTCTTTATTATGGAAATGGGTGCCGCTGTTGATCCGTGTCTTTCGTGGGAACCTAAGAGCGGCGGGGAGGCGGTATCCAATCCATAACAAACTTTCAATCTGTTTGAATTGACTTCCTCCCTACTTTCCTGTCTTCCCTATACCTTATTAACTTCAATCGTAAAAATGGCAAAAAAAATCGACAAAACGATTGGATTGAGTGCTTTTGATGCCCTCTTTTCAAAAAAACCGAAACAACCTATTTAAAAAAATCCCGATTTCCTTTCCCGAATTGTCAATCAACGTTCGGTCAAACCTTTTTATTTCAATACTTAAACCATAATCAAATGATGCAGATTTTACGCGTTCTGGATGCGCTATGCCTTGTAAACAGCAAGCATAGACATTTTAAATTGCAAAAACCAAATTCTCCCATATTACCTATCAAGTTTTTCACCTTGTGCTTTGCGCTCACGAGCTTGTTCTGTGTTTGTTTGGCTCACGCCCGGCAGTTTCCAAATTTGGAGGCTGCTAAGGGTGTGGCTTCAATAAGCGCAGACTCCATCACACCACTTCATATAGGCGATACTATACCTGAAACCTTATGGAACCTGCCATTGCAAATGGTAAAAGCTGGTCAGAAAGAAACAACTACCGTAAAGCTCAATGATTATAGAGGCAAACTCATTATCCTTGATTTTTGGGCTACATGGTGCACTCCGTGTGTAAAGAACTTACCAAAAATGTACTCTTTGCAAAAACAATATTCTAATGATCTAAACATAGTCTTAGTTAACAGCAAATCCACAAGAGACAGTTCAGGGACAGTTAGCCATTTTCTAGAAAACCGTAAACAGGCCTATGAATTTCAATCCATTGTTATGGATACGATACTAAAGAAGTTTTTTCCTCACAATTCAATACCCCATTACGTTTGGTTGTCGGATAACAAAGTTGTTGCTATAACAGATGAAGTTCGTATAGACAAAGACAGACTCAATGAAAAGCTAACAGAAACTCACAGCGAGGTAGATCCACCTCCGGCTATACCATACGATTTTCGAGTTGCTCTTTTTGTCAATGGTAACGGTGGCAAGCCTCCAAAGTTTTTACATCAATCATTCTTAACACCATACATCCGTGGATTAAAAACTACAACCAATTTACATCAGACTGACGACTATACAATAAGTAGAATAACATTTACCAACAATTCCGTAATTAATCTTTACCGATTTGCGTACAAGAAGATTGCCAATGCAACTTTTGCCAGATTGATTATTGATGTCGCTGACAGTTCAAGCTTATCACTACCGGAGATTATATCTGAGGAATGGAAGACAAAAAACCTTTACAATTATGAAGCACAGTTCCCCGCATGTGATGATATAAAAGCAAGACAAATAGTAAAGAATGATTTAAAGAAATTCTTTGGATATAAAGTATTGAAGAACCATAAATCAATGAAGTGCTGGGTTCTTAAGACATTAGATAGCAAGAAACCAACCGATTTTGACAAGAGCCTGAAGAGAGAAACAAATCTATATGAAGAAGCAGGAATACCAATTTTTTACAACAATTATCCATTCCCCCCCTTGCTACTGGAACTGGAACGTATCTATAATATTCCCTTTATAGATGAAACCGGCCTTATTGAACCGGTGAAACTGAGATTACCTGCAGATTTACTTGACAGTAGCGAACTGCAGAAATCTCTATTAAATCAAGGCCTTTCTATGACTCAGGAAACAAGAAACGTTCAAGTAGTCACCATTTCAGACAAATAAATCCTAAACCATGAGATACTGTTTTATTCTATTTATATTAACTATTCCATTCCTTGCTCATAGCCAAACGGTATCAGGAATCGCCACTGACACTAGTAACGATCCAATTGTCGGACTCACTATTAAACTCAAGGGAAAAGCCCAGATTACAGTAACCGATTCAAACGGAAAATTTAGCATCCCAGCCTATAGTGAGAACGATACCTTACAATTTACCGGCCCCAACATAGACACACTTGAGGTCCCTGTGGAATTTGGTAAGCAAATAACTATAAGGATTCCTACTAAAACGAATTTTCTGGATGAAGTACAAGTTATCGGATATGGAACCAATACCCAGAGATTTAATGTCGGGTCAGTCACCAAGATAAAGGCCGCAGATATAGGTTTACAGTTTGTTCCAAACCCGTTAGCGGCTCTTCAGGGCAGAGTACCTGGACTGGTAATAAACGCCACTAGCGGTCTCCCCGGATCAAGTTTTAACGTACAGATACGCGGCCAAAACACCATAAGAAACGACGTCTCCGTTTTAGCGCCCCGGGATAACCCTCTTTTTATAATAGACGGGGTTCCTTTCTCCCCGCAAAATGGAAATATAAATCAACTCGCATCCGTTGCGTCTCCGGGCATTGGAGGAATATACAACAATGTATATGGAGGCTTAAGCCCATTTAATAGCTTAAACCCTAACGACATAGAAAGCATAGAAGTACTCAGGGATGCGGATGCAACAGCAATTTACGGATCAAGGGGAGGAAATGGTGTAATATTAATCACAACAAAAAAGGGCAGCGCCGGTAAAACGAACGTTAACCTTGATGTAGTGACCGGAATAAGCCGTACAGGCAAAACAATGCCTATGATGAATACTGAGCAATATGTCGTTATGCGCAATGAAGCGCTAGCAAACGACCGACTTGAACCGAACCTGATTCTGTTCGACAATGGATATGCCCCGGATCTGTTAGCTTTCGACACAACGAGGTATACTAATTGGAAAGACTATTTCTTAGGAAATACAGCACATAATACCACTATTAACACCGCCATCTCTGGAGGAACAGCCAATACACAGTTTCGTATGGGCGCTGGTTACAACAAGAATACGTATGTTTTTCCTGGTGACTATGGAGACACCAGAGGCAATTTTCTAGCTAGTCTGCATCATACATCCTTAAATAAAAAACTCAGCATTAATTTCTCATCGAGTTATTCCTATGACAAAAATAACTCTTCCGGGACCCCTGATCTCCTTACGGCTTTCCGTCTTGAACCTAACTATCCGAGCCTCATAAATGACCACGGAGAGCTCATATGGCAATACAACGGGATATCGCTTGGAATAGGTACATTAGACAATCCACTTACTTATCTAAAAAATCGGTATTTCATTCAAAACGTTAATTTGAATAGCAGCTTAAATGCGTCTTACAATATCCTGCCCGATTTAAAAGCCCGTATAAGCCTAGGCTACAACACCTTTAATAGTAAAGAATATTTTGGAGCGCCTAAATCATCGCAAAACCCAATTTTTGAAGCCCAAGCCTCTGCAATTTTTGGCGTAAATGATTATAAAACGTGGATCGTTGAGCCCCAGATTGACTATGTAAAAAAAATTAAAAAAGGCGACTATAGTCTTCTTATTGGCGCAACACTGCAACGGAATATTAACGAAAGAACCCAAACAAGTGGATACGGTTATATAAGTGATGACCTAATCGAGTCAATTTCCGCCGCACCTACCAGATATGCCTCCGACAGCTATAGTGAGTACAAATATGCAGCTATTTTCGGTAGAATAAGCTACCGATTGAATGACAAATATCTTATTAGTCTGAATGCGCGTAGGGACGGATCAAGCCGGTTCGGTCCTGAAAACCGATTCGGCAACTTCGGTTCCATAGGCGCCGGCTGGCTATTCAACGAAGAAAATTTTATTAAAAATCATTTGTCATTTTTAAGCTATGGAAAATTGAGAGGAAGTTATGGAATTACCGGAACCGATGCTGTAGCAGATTATCAGTATTTATCCAATTGGTCGCCGACAAATTATAATTATGACGGTCAATTGGGTTTTCAACCCACTAATCTATTCAATTCAACTTTACGTTGGGCAACTACAAAAAAGCTTGAAGCAGGAATTGAACTAGGCTTTTTGCATGACCGCCTATTAGCCAGTGCGGTATGGTACAGAAACAGGTCTGGAAACCAGCTGACCAGATATACACTCCCAGTCATTACGGGATTTAGTAGCGTTGCTACAAACTGGGGGGCCGTTGTCGAAAATTCCGGAGTTGAGATAGCAGTACAGTCGTCTGTTATTAAAAGCAATCATTTTGAATGGAGATCTTCGTTCAATTTGACCGTTCCAAGAAACAAATTACTATCCTTCACCGATTTAGAAACATCTACTTACAACACGACATACGTCATTGGCCAATCGCTTAGTACGATCCTAGGTTTTAGATACGCGGGCGTAAATGAGAACACGGGGACATTTGAATTCTATGGCGCAAATGGAGATAAAACAAGTACCCCCTCATTGCCGTCACAAGGAAGGTTAAACGATTATTTTCCTATAGGGAATCTCGACCCTAAATTTTTTGGAGGACTTCAGAATACATTTACTGTTAAAGGGATCCAGCTTGATATTCTTTTGGAATTCAAAAAGCAATTGGGGGTTAACTATTTACAACAAGCATATTCATATCTGCCCGGCTTTGAGTACAATGTTCCTGCGGCATTGCTTGAAAGATGGCAGCAATCTGGAGATAAGACAGACATTCAAAGATTCTCCACCATATATGGCGACGCTTATTCGGCTTCTACTTCTTTTATTCAATCAAGCGGGGTTTATTCAGATGCCTCCTATATCCGCTTTAAGCATATCTCACTTTCTTATTTATTGAAGAGTCATTTTGTGCAAAATCTTGGCATCAATAGCATGCGTGTATTTGCAACTGCGCAAAATTTATTCACGATTACTAACTATTCAGGAAATGACCCTGAAACCCAAAGTATATATGGGGTGCCCGTATTAAAAACCGTATCCTTCGGATTTCAACTAAATTTATAGAACTGTAATATTATGAAAAGTTTCTCACATATCCCTTTAACCATTTCTGCCATATTATTAATTACGGCCTCCTCCTGCGAGAAAATGGTTGAAATAGGACTGCCAAAAAATCAAATAACGACTACAGATGTCTTCTCTGACAGTACAAACGCGGATGCTGCCATTCTTGGCATTTATATAAACATGATGCAAGCAGTGAGCCTCGGATTCTGCTCCGGTGGAATCACGGCATATCCGGGTCTGTCAGCAGACGAGCTCTATCAAAGTACAAACGATATCAACCTTGAATTCCATAACAACACTGTTTCTACCAATAATTCAACCCTTTTAACTATGTGGACCGCTGCATATAGATACATCTACGAAACTAACGCCTGTATAGAAGGAATACAAAATAGCGAAACAATATTAGATCATCAAAAATCCGCACTAGTTGGGGAAGCAAAATGCATCCGGGCATTTTTATATTTTTATCTGGTTAATATGTTTGGCCCAGTGCCGTTAGTATTGAACACTGATTATCAATCTAATAGACTATTATATCGGATTTCGGAAGACGAAATATATTCACAGATTATTGCTGATTTGATTTCTGCTCAAACATCTCTCATTAATAGACCCGAAGATAACACAAGAGTCGGATATTACACGGCTACAGCTTTGTTATCAAGGATTTATCTTTACAATCATGATTTTAACGAAGCTAAAGATCAAGCGACTATTGTTATAAACTCCGGTAGATACAACCTCATGTCTGATTTAAACGATATCTTTACCACCTCCAGTAAAGAAACTATATGGGGTTTGTTACCTGTATATCCGAATAGGGAGACATGGGAGGGCTACTATTTCATCCCCTCCTCAACAACAGCAACACCTAGATTTATAATCAGTGAACATCTTTATAATGCTATTGATCCTATTGACAAAAGAAAGCAATCGTGGATCAACACCACGGAAATAGCAGATCAAGTATATCCATATCCCTATAAATACAAAAAAAGTTCCACAACATCAAATCCTACAGAACAGTATGTTGTGTTACGCCTTTCTGAACAGTATCTCATAAGGTCTGAGGCCGAAGCAAATTTGGGGGAGATTGAAGATGCCCAGAATGACCTAAATAGCATTAGGGCTAGAGCTGGCTTGCCCAATATACAGAATGTTGACGGTAACGAATTATTAATAGCGATAGAGAAAGAGCGGCAAATTGAACTTATGTGTGAATGGGGACATAGATGGTTTGACCTGAAGAGAACAGGACGTGCTACCGGCATCTTACCACCGTTAAAAGAGAATTGGAAAGAAACTGCATTATTATTTCCCATCCCTCAATCAGAAATTAATAATAACCCAAATTTGACACAAAATCCAAGCTATTAGTTATAAAAGGAGCATCTTCAAAATGAAGATGCTCCTTAATTTGCCTCTTGAAAGCAGATCAAACGATTAATCGTCTAATTTTTGCTAAAGGTATCCTATTTTAGTTTCTAGTTGCACTTACGGTAGCTGGGGTTTGAGATCCATTTAACATCCTATTTCCGTTAACTACCATAGTCTGATTTGTATTAAAGCCGGATATACATTGATTGTTGGTACCGTCAGGACACTCATCTGCTGGTGGAGGTGTGGTACCTTCCCCTAGATACGTTGCATCCGCAGGAGGAACTGCCGTCCCAGGAGCGTGGGAGCCTGATATTTGAAACCATCTTAAAGATGCTTGCTTGGCATTAGCCGTATTTTCGTGCTTCTTTAATCCGCTTCCAGAAATAGAAGACCCATAAACCGTAACAACGGTGGCGATTAAGACAATGGCGAAGATAGCGCCTAATAATTTTTTAACTTTCGTAGTCATAATAATGAACTTTTTTAAATCAAAAAAGGGCTCCAAAAACTTTAGTTAACAATTGATTTTTACTTGTCATTTTATATTGACCGGAAAACAGTAATAGCTCTTCAAGGCCCCATCATACACCTCCTTTTGTTAAATTCTACATAAGCTAAATTAGCCTCAAAAAAGCCTGTTGAATTTGCGCCAGCGCAAGGAATACATTGACCTAAGTCAATATACTTATTGTCAGCAAAATGATGTTCCATCATGTTTATTGCGGTTCTTCTCAGGATATAGGGATTACCTCGTTTTCTTGCTCCTACTCAAGGTACTCTCATGTACCTGTAAGTAGTTGGCCAGATCTTTATTCTTCAGAAAGGGCCGAAGGTTTGGGTAATACCGATCAAACAGCGGCAGTTTATTCCGCAGCTCCTCTCCCATCAACCTGATTTTTAAATCCAACAGCATTTCCTGCCTATCCCGCAATTTCATATAGATTTTTAACAGTTCTGGATAAGCAATCATGATTTGCCGCAGGGCATACTCATCCCAATAATACAAAACACTCCTTTCCAGCGTTTTTACATAGCTATTATCTGCCTCGTAAGGAACTAACAATACCTCACCCGCTTGCAGAAACCGTATGATATCGGGCTGCGTTCTTCCTGCCCGCGCATATTGCTTCAATAAACCCTCACCCACATAGATCATCCCACCAGGCGCTAAAGCCACTGCCTTGCCCATCCCATAAACACGCTTTACCACTGCCCCCACGATGCCTTCCCAGGCTTCGGGCCTCAGTGGGCCGAAAGTACGTAACCATATTTCCAGAGCGGTAAGCGAAAGGGGCATATGCTTTAAAATTTTCACCAAGCTAATACACCTATCAATCACATCGAAAATGAGGGACGAAAACACGGCATCTGGGGATAAAGTCTGGAGATATGGGGATAAAGTACAGGTATCCGTCTACAAAGGTTTTATACACATATTTTCATATTTGGCACATTTTTTCACATTCAGGCTTTGCAATTCGGATGTTTGCTCCTGTTGATCGATATCGATACCGAAGGCCAAGGTATCTGGGGATAAGGTTTCGCCCCATGGAGTTGAAGCCTCGTTTTATTAATAATAAACATTTAAATTTAACATGACAACGAACAACACACTGTACCTAAAGCCCACGTTAAGCAAACTGTTGGGCCAACCGCTAACACTGAGCGAACTGCATCGTTTGGCAGATCACGAAGCGGTTGAAGATGACCGTAAATGTGATTACGTATTCATTTAAATTCCATACGGATATAGCTGACATTTGCCAGTTATATCCGTTTAGCTTACCCTAACAAACCAATGAATGATGACAAGTTATATAAGTGAAGCCTCCTACTGGCACGAACAATACCAAAGCATAGACCTCACCAACGCGCGTAAACCCTTTGCCAAAACTTTTGCGTTTTTTAGTGCCAACATACACCAATTTATGCCGCACATACCTTGGAGCAAACACGAGCAGCTCTTTAGAAAAATGAGCCTTTACCAGCATTTAAGCCATCTTGATGTGGAGCATCCCTACGCCTTAGATCAATTGGAGCTATTGGGATGGAACTCCTCATGGCTAGCTCATATGAAAGAAAACCCTGGCTTCATCACCTGTTTCCATACAGGAGCCTACAGGCTCCTTAATCTACTATTGGCGCGTGAGGGCTTATCCTATGCGCTCTTGCTATCCAAACAAACCATTAAAAGAGAAGGAAGGCTATTTTTAGAAGCTTATAAAAAATACGCTCCCGCAGGCCGCTTCTTATTGCTCGATGCCGAGATGAGCTCTTCTATTTTCAAGATTGGCCATCTCCTGAAAGACGGCTACAATGTACTGGCTTATCCCGATGGCAATATGGGAGCGGCCAACGGTACAGCTAACCTACATCAAATCCCTTTTCTGAAACACCTACTGTTGGTGCGAACAGGCATACCATTTCTCGCTCACCTCTATAAAAAACCTATTTACCAGCTAAACAGCAGACGATTGGATACCTTAACGGTTAAGTATGATGAATTTAATTCCATAATCCCAGAGACACCCCGCCAACAATTTATAGGCCACGCTTTAAAAGATCTATACAAGCCTTTGCACCAATTATTGTTACACGATGCAGGCCAATGGACCTGCTGGCCCCAAGCACATAACTATATGACAGATGCTAAAGGCTTAAAAGCCGACCCCGAAAACCCCGAACATTGGGCTATTTTTAAGCAATCAAATCAATTTTTTCTTTTCGACAAACGCAGTTACCTTTCTTATCCCATCGACCGAAACGAACTGAGCCACTACAAAGGCAAACTCCTGCTAGGTTAAGAATTGTCAGATTTACAGCTTTTAATTATATTTCCTTTATTAAACTTAACATGTATTGACTATGCTATTAAACTTTTACACACAATTTTTACTTTTCTTAAGCGAAAAAAGGAGACACATCTATTTCTGGGCCTTTTACGTCTCGAGCGCTTTGTTCATTAACCAATGGATGTTCCCCAAATCTAAACCCTTTGCCAATTTTATACTGAACCTATTGTTGATCTTCGTATTCTACAAACTGGTAAGCATATTTAAAAAACTCATACAACATCGGCATAAAGGGAAATACATCCTACGGCTTTTGGTTAACCTTGTCTTATGGACGCTAGCAAGCTACACCCTATTAGAGTTTATTTTGCCTTTAATGGGTTTCCCCATCCGTAAAGAAGGGCATGCCTTTGTATTGGTACAGTTTCTTCAATACTGCCTTTTAGGCTTTATCCGCTACTCAGAATATGCTGTCACCTACGTATACTTTGAACGAAAAGTACAGATAGAACAGGAAAACAACAAATTGTTGCAAGAGCAACTCCTGCAGCAACGCATCATGATAGCGCTTGAGCAGGCTAAAATGAAGGCGATGGAAGAAAGCAATCGCTTTATGCTAAGGATGTACGCGGCGCAGATTCATCCACACTTTCTGCATAATGGTTTTTCCCTGATGCACGCAAGCGCCCTGCAGCATCAGGATGAACTGCTGGAGAAAACCGTCGTCTATCTGTCTTCTATAATGGACTATGCGCTGCAATGTTCTCAATCAGACGTGCCCGTAGTTTTAATACGGAGGGAGTTAAACTACCTGGAAAATATGGTTGCCCTGATCCGTCTTAAGCACAGTTCTGAAAAATGCGTACTCTTTACGCTAGAGGGTACTATACGCGGACGGGCAATTCCGCCTTTTTTATTCATTACGATCGTAGAAAATGCCCTCAAACATGGAGAGGTCAGTATAAAAGATCCCGTAAAAATAAACCTGAACGTTTCTAATGACATACTTTATTTCAGCTGCTCTAATAAGAAGAAACAAGTGGTACATCATGTTACTTCCGGTGGCACGGGCCTGCTGAATGTTGAGAAAAGGCTGTCTATACTTTTTCCCGAGAGCTATTCTCTAAGCACGGATAATACCGGAGATTATTTTCACTTAAACCTGATGATCAAGTATGACAAACACAGAAGCACTGAGGTGTATGCTTTTGGATGATAATCCAAATGATATCGCGGTAATGGAGCCATTTATTGCCAAAATGCCTCAACTCCATCTCGCCGCTAAGATAAGCAACGCCAAAGCGGGCCAGCAACGTTTGCTGGCTGGTGGAATTGATTTGCTATTTCTTGATATTGATATGCCTGAACTGGATGGAATTACCTTGCTGCGTACCTTGCCAAACCCGCCGCCTGTGATATTCTGTACAGCCTTTGACCGCTTTGCACTTGAAAGTTATGAACTACAGGCCATTGATTATCTCCAAAAGCCGGTAGACTTCAATCGCTTCGCCAAAGCCATACACTATGCCATCCGCAAAATGGGCGTTCAGCATCGTATAGCCTTGCCTCAGCTCACACCGGTTAAAAATGACTATCTCTATATCACCGACGAAAACAGCACTTGTGTTACGCGAGTAAGGCTATTGGATATCGCTTATATACAGGTAGAAGGCAACTATACCCGTTTTCATTTGGTACAGAAACGAGAGTTGAAGGTTCGAAAAAGTCTGAAATATATCATGGAGCAGCTGGGCAATACTGATTTTATCAAGATAGACAAGGGTTGTGTGGTTGCTTTGGAGGCGGTTTATCGTGTCCATAAAAACCACTTATGGGTAGAAGGAGAAGAAAAAGCTCTATTTATTGCCAATACCTATAAAAAACTGACTTATGAGCGCTTTTTTGGGGATAATCAGACATTATTTGACAAAGAGAAATAGGCGCATTTCTTTTTCGAGATAGTCTATTAATTCTTTAAAACAGTTAATGCCCAATGCTTCTGATTGAATGGCCGCTTCCGCGCCGAGGTCAAATATGTCCTGTAAGCAGTGATAGCCCCTATTCGCACAGTGTATTTTAAACTGTGTACTAAAGGGATGCGCTTTTATAGGCCTGGAAGAGAAATCGTGGAGTGTTAGATAGGTCATGGTATGAAACAGCTGCGGGCAACCAAACTCTCGATTGTAGCTACCGCGAAGAAGCCTGCACGAAAAATCTGGCGCCCGCATGAACGGGCGACCAGTATTTTCATTTCGTGCATATTCTAAAATTCGCGGTTTTACAATCCGAATAAAATTACTGTCGCAATACTTTTATATGTTTATCGATCTTTTAATTCAATAGTTTTTATATTTTTTGTTTACCTAACAAAGATAGGATTTTAGCAGCAAGACACAAGACATAAGTAGCGAGAAGCAGAAGTAAGAAGATCTTGATACTTGATACTAATATCTTGATACCAAATATAAACCATGAAGAAAAAAAGAATTGTTATATATGCGCAGGATGTAAGCCTACTAACCGGTAAAAGCATCCGTCAGGCACAACGTTTGCTAAAAGACATCCATTTTATATTGGGGAAACAGTTACACCAACCGGTAACCATTAAGGAGTTTGCGGATTATATGGGGATGGATACTGAAGAAATAGAAGGGATTATTGGTTGATCTTCGCTATGAATGACCCTAGCTAATGCCGCTACTTTGATGTCAAATCAATTTTAAGTATTTTTGTCTTATTAATAAAATGTGCGAAATGGCGACAGCATTGAATAAAATACAATTGGAAATCCTCAAAATGTTCAGTCACTATCAATCTGAACAAGATTTGAAGGAAATTAAGTCTTTATTGGTTGCGTATCTATCTGATAAAGTAACCCGCGAGGCGGATGCTGCTTTTGATGAAAAAGGTTATTCTGAATCTATTTTCGAAGATTGGAAAAAAGAACATTTTCGTAAAGTGATAAAATAATGGTTGTTGTTTTAGACTGCAATATCCTTCTTTGACATCTAAATCTAAATATCATCCAATATATAAAGCTTTGGTCCGTGGAGATTTTGAATTGGCAATCACTGCCGAAATTGCATTAGAATACGAAGAAATAATTCAACGAAAATACAACCTAAAGACCGCGCAAGCTTTTCTCTCACTTCTAAAAGAATTACCCAATGTTCATTATATTGCCGTTCATTTCAACTGGATGCTTATCGAATCAGATGAAGACGACAATAAATACGTTGATTGCGCAATAGCAAGCCGTGCAGCTTATCTTGTTACAGAAGACAAACACTTTGCTATTTTAAAGAAAATCCCTTTTCCAAAATTAGCTACAATTTCGATTGATGGATTTTTAGAGCATTTAACTTAATAACAAGCCGCTTCACCTCACGGCAAAGCGGCTTGTTCGCCTTTAGCGCTTTCTCAACCAGCGCAATAATGCACTCATCGAGAAGCTCACGGTAGCACCTAAGGCTGCTAAGACTACAGTCTTGAGCAGTTCATCGGTACCGATCTGTGGCAAAGTGCTCAAAAGGGTACCCGTAATGGTGCCCAACTTAAGCTCATGGCGCATCCACCGCTGATTTAGTAGACGGCTCATCACTACCTTCCCGTTCCAGACTATCCCAAACACCCAAAGCCAAACTCAGGTACTTCGCTGCCTGAACTACCTTTATCGGTAATCCAAAAGGCGAAGCGATTACCAGCTGACTTGCCAACTGCAAACCCCTTTTCCAAGGCTCCCACCAAGGCTTATCTGTTTGTCCGCTCGAAGCCCGGACTGGCCCGGCAGCATTCCCCTCCGTCGGAAATGCTACCTGCTCATTTGTACTCATGTTGAATTTTCCCTAACTTTATAAGTTCTCCGCACAACTCACAACTCACAACTATAAGCCAAACCTCCTCCCCTGCTTCCAGCACCGGATAAACCAAATCTTTGATACGTTCAAGGGCAATCCTACTATAATTGCCTTTACCCGGCGCGATACACTTGGTAACAGGGGCAATACAGCCCTGAAGTTCACTCAAAGCGTTATTGGCAGGATGTAAAAGGATGGCTTCGCGCCCCGGCACATTCACTATGGCCAACTGCTCGCCCCAGCGATGGTGCATTCTTTTGATCAAGCGGTATCTCCCTTCAGGGATGCAGCTGATCAATCGTCGGTTATTACACCATGGTAATTCAATGCATTCGCAGATCTTTCCTTGCAGGTAGCTGATGATGCCATTCGTACCATCTTGATGGTAACTACGCTTCAGATAAAGCTCCATTAAGGTAAATCTATCTGGATAATGGCAATGGCATTGTAAGCACCGTTATTGAGCGGATAAAGTACGGCGTTTACCTCTTGGTAAAAAGAAATGCCGAAGAGCACAAAAATAGGCAATGTACTGGCTGTGGGCACCGAAACTGTTAAGCTTTCGCTCTGCGGTTGAATAGATTTCAGCAAAGCAGCCTCGCTCTGCGTTAAGGACATATTTTCCAATACATCACTATCAAAATCTACCGCAACCGCACCTAAGCTGAATTGGAAGTGGGTAGCTCCCGAAGGTGAAACGATGGCAATGGATGGTACAAAATTCTGTAAATCTAGTTGCACATTTCCCGTCGCACGATCGATAACCAAGTTTTGTTCCACAAAGACCGTATTACTGAGCTCGGCTGCTATGTTGAACCCGAACTTATTCAGCAAATTTAGGTTTTCGGCAAGCACTTTCCGCTCACCACGCGCATTAACGGCATCTGCACGCACTACGCGCATCATCCTACTAAAAAGCCTTTGAGGCATTTTTGTGTCGTAGGTGAGCAAAATCATCGGTCGCAAAGCCTGCCGTAATTTTTTAGCCGCAATGCCACCGGCACCGAACTCGGCATTGTTCTCGCGTGTGCGCTGAAACTTCGGATCGGTCGCTAGCCTATCGGCACTTACACCCGTTACCTGACGTGCCTGATACCCTGCTTTGGTTTTGAAAAAGGTCAAATCCCCGATTTTTCCTTTTAATTTGATGATACTTTCTTGTTGTGCCATGATATGGTTTGTTAAACAACAATACAAAGTTCGGCAAGGCTGCAAGAAGTTATGTCGCGGATGTCGTTAAACTACGCAAATGTCGCAAAATGACGCATTTGTCGCATTTTAATTAGTTATAAGTGTCCTGTTTTGGGGAATCCGGCACGATACCGCGCCATTGTTCATCCATGCGCTATCCGTGTTCCATTCGTGCTCCATCCGTATTATATACCGGTAATATCCCAGTATACTCCGTTAAAAACCCATAAAAACGGCATTATAACGGACACCTATCGGTAAAGTATCGGACTCGGATATAACAGCAATGGCATACGGAGACCATTCGAAGCGCGTAAGACGCAGCCAGATACTTTCTTTCCGGAAACTTTCAAAAAAACATTTCTCGAATTTAACCGTTTTTAAATTGATATATTTACATCTACCTTACAAAAAAAATATTTAAATATGAAAAGTTTTATTCCAACATTTACAGTTGTTTTATTATTAGCTGCTTGTGGCGGTAACACAAGCGACAAAGCACAAACTAGCGAACAGCAGGAAGCTGCTGCCGCTAGCGGAACGACATATGCCATCGATACAACGGCCACTACCGTTAACTGGCAAGCTACCCACAAGGGTGGTTTAGCTCCACGGTTCGGGATCATTAAGGTTACCGGTGGATCCCTCTCGGTTGATGATGGCCAATTAAGCGCCGGTGATTTGGAAATCAATTTAGGTGGGCTACAGGTAGATCCGCAATCGGTGACGGAAAAGGATAAAAAACCAGGTGATCTGGAAGGGCATTTGAAAAGTGCTGATTTCTTTGATGTGGAGAAACACCCATCGGCTAAGTTCGTCATCACTGGTGTGGCGCCTTATGACAGCACACAGCAAAAAAGCCTTTTGCCCGGCGCCACCAATATCATCAGCGGTAACCTAACCCTAAAGGACAGTACTTTGAACATCAGTTTCCCAGCACAGGTTGCTGTAACAGACAATGATGTAACGGCTAAAGCAAAATTCACGATTGACAGAAGTGCTTGGGGTGTTAACTATAAAACGGAGGGAAGTCCCGAAAACTGGGCCATCAGTAAAGAAGTGGAAGTAGGTTTTGATTTAAAAGCAGCGAAAAATTAATCATTGAGGTAGATTTCATGCCTACAAAATAGCCATCTTCTTTACCGGAAGATGGCTATTTGTTTTTATAGGGTGTGTTATACCGAAGATAGATATCTTTCACCCGCTCGTGCGTAGCTCTGCCTTTTTTGATGAGTTCTTCACGAGGACGATCACGCTCGATACCCCGATGCAGTATTTTATTCCAAAGCACACTGAAATAGGCTATCTTACCTATTGTTGTGCGATCGAGCTGTAGCAACCCGCAGGAATAATCGCCCAGTAAGTAATGGTTATAAAACAGATGGATTTCACGCATCATCTTGCGCCCCCATTTCGTCGACGGATAATACGCTGCTAGCGGTTCTTGCTGCAGGGCATAGGCCAAGGCTGTGGAATCGGCATCGCCATTCGCTTGTGTCATCGTCCAATAATAGAGGGCTTCGATAGCGCTTTGCTCATTCTCGGGAATAATTTCCAGCGGAATACCCAACAAATAACCTATGTATTTCCATAAATGGAATAGTCCGTCTATTTCCTCTCTCAACGGTCTAATACCAAGCCTTTGGATGCCCACCAAATAAACAAGTGAAAAACCCAGGTTTGTGGCCAGCATATCCCAGGAGTTAAGCGGAATACCCCATTTCATATTGTCCCAGTCGGTTGCTTTCAAAATACTTACCCTAGCAAAGGAATGGATCATCCGTGTTTTGATAACACTATTAAAACCGATATTTCCATATTCCAGCGCTCGATTTCCGGTAATATTCACCCAGAAATCGACGGTATCTGCGAGTCGCTTAACCGAGCCCTTTTTTAAGGCGCCTGTATAAATTAACGGTTTATTGATAGCAGCAGATTCATACCCCCCCATTAAGCAATAATCACGTAAAGCAATGAGGCCCGGGAGGCCACTACGCTGACTTAGCTCCAAGCCTTTTTGCAGCAGATTCCAATTAAGCCAGGAGGGTGTGATGACAATTGGTTCGAAAAATTGATCGATGGCAGAACGGTATTCAGGTGCTAGCTCTCGAGGATTTTGCAAGTAACTGTCAATAAGGTGCTGCCCCTGAGCAAAACCCAGGCGCATGTGTAAAGCGCGAACGAGCGTATCACCGGCTTCATCCTGTTGAAAAAGATACGGGATATATTGATCTGCTTGCTCAAGCTTTGGTTTGTCTGCCAGCTTTTCCAATAACATGAGGCCTATCCCCTGTTGCCAATAATGGGCAAAAGAGGAAGTATTGATACGGTATCGCTGGGGTGTTTGCATAAATCTCGTTCAAAGATGGCGATTTAGGGCGAGAGGAAGAAAAATCTAAATTCATTTTTTACTTGCAAATCATTCGTGTAATACAGTAGCCCGTTAGTCACGACCAAAAGGCTTTCTGTGTAAAGATTTTGAAAATATCGATTGGATTGAATTGCTTTGCGGCGATTCACAGAGGCCTATTGCCTTCTAAACTTATAATTAAACACATATGAAGAAAAAAATCAAAAAAGCGCTGATTTTGCCATTGGCTATTGTCAGTCTGTTTATTGCTTCTTGTAGTAAGGACAATGCCGTTCAACAAGACACGCAGGAAAAAGCTCAAATAGAGACCTTGAGGCAGTTTTTAGCAGAAAAATTGCAATTGGATCCTGCAGATGTTGTTTATGATGAACAGCACCAAAAATTTCGCGTATCAAAAGAATATGACTTTGGATACAGCTTTGATGATGTTTACGAAGTGTATAAAAGGGACAAGGGTCAAGAAAAAAACTAATGCATAAAAGAAGAAAATGAAAAAAATCGTATATATAATATTTGCATTAATCTTATTAGGTAAGACTACAAATGGTCAATCTGTAGATGTTTCAATAGCCGGATGGGGTGTAGCCACTAATAATCTACTAGATGGAAAAATCAAATATGAATCAAATAGTGGTGAAACACCTTTCAATACAGTATTAACCTTCGGAAGATTAAATGGTTCCACCCAAGTCAGGGCACAAGCTATCTATATCTTTGAAGGAAATGGACTCGAAATACCAATATCAGACAGTATCATTGTGAATACAGCTGATTTTACACAGAACACGGGAGTATATTGGAGCAAAGAGTTTGTTAAAACAGCGAAACTGCAACCCAATAACAAAAACGGAATCGTAAAATTAAAATGGAGATTTTTCAACAACTACAGCGGTGGTACGAATCAGTGGTCTCCCTATTATTATGCGGCGAAAACGTATCAAACGGTAATGTACAACGGCAATAATCCTACTATACCACCTTATGACCCTCGAGCGGTGTCTATCTACATATATAATAGTAAAATATATAGCGATCATTACCTTACACCCGTAAATAACCCTTCAATCGGTGGAGGCTCCTACTTAAATGAAGGAATCGCTTTTTACGCTTATACTTCACAAATTGGAGAATCCGTACCAATATATGTTTACAATAGCAAAGTATATGGAGACCATTTTTATTTTGCTGAGAATCAGCCTTCGATAGGTGCTGATGGGTCGTATATTAACGAAGGAATTGCATTTTATGCTTTTAAAACCCAAGTAGCTGGTTCAGTTCCATTATATGTATACAACAGTAAAAAACACGGTGATCATTATTGGACTACCTTGAATTCTCCTAGAATTGGAGAAGATGCGTCTTATGAGAATGAAGGCGTAATTTTCTATGTGTATCCAGTAAGATAAATTTCTGAAGGAGAAGTTGCAAAACTTTTCCTTCTTTAAACCAAAATCAGACTCATAACTTTATAAAAAACCGCTGTAACAACTATTTTAGAGTTAAAGAAAGGAATTAGTTCCTTTCTTATAATTAATGGTTTTTTTCGCTGTAAATTCGTACTTTGATCACAAGAAAATGGAAATCGTTATACTGTTGTCTCCATCCTGTTGAAAAAGATACGGGATATATTGATCTGCTTGCTCAAGCTTTGGTTTGTTTGCCAGCTCTTTTCTAATAGCATGAGGCCTATCCCCTGTTGTCAATAATGGGCAAAAGAGGAAGTATTGATACAGTATCGCTGGGGTGTCTGCATAAATCTCGTTCAAAGACGGCAATTTAGAGCGAGAGGAAGAAAAAGATTAACTTCTTCTCGCTCTTAGAGTTTTTTTATGGTAAGGAAAATTTCACTGATGTTTATATTCTAATAAACGACCACTTTTTGACAAACAAGCAAAAAAAAGACTTACGCTGCCATCAATTTTTTCCTATTTTAAGGTGACACTCAGCCAATAACCTTAAAGTAAAGCCATATTCACATCCACAACCCTAAAAACATTTTTTTAAGGTTAACCTCCTTCTTTGGCGTCAAATGCAACAATTAAGCTTTTGATAACAGAAGTCAAGAACGACATCGCTTCGGCCGGCGTATCTAAAATCTCCTCTCATTTTAGGCCGAATAAAGAAAAAATAGTATCTTGCTTAAATAGACCATTCCACTTTGACATATACGATTGTTCCAATAAAACGAAGCAACAATTGAAAACAATCACTACTAAAGTTTTTAAAATTATGGGAATAAGCAGTGTAGATTTTGGACGCCATGAATTGGATAGCCTTACTCGCATTCTTCAATTGCATACGGTATATAATATCCTGCTTGTCACCGGACAACAATCATACAATAAGAACCCACTCAGATGTCATTTCGAATCTCTATTAGACGGGTACCATGTATGGCGCTACGATGCTTTTAAAGTGAATCCAACCATGGACGACCTGATAAAAGGCGCTAAAATAGTGGCTGAATTAAAGCCTGATCTAATCATCGGTGTTGGCGGTGGAAGCGTGCTAGACACCGCAAAATTGTTATGTATACTGCCCAATAATGAACAGGAAATTGAAGACACTATAAAAGGAATTCGTTCCGTTGTTGAAAGCAAGATAAAGTTAATACTTATCCCCACCACTGCGGGTAGTGGTAGTGAAGCAACACCCTTTGCCATTTCATATATTCAAAAAACCAAGTATTCCATAGCATCACCATGGCTTTTGCCCGATCATGTAATCATTGACCCAGCCTTGAGCGATTCCATGCCTGCTTACCTGACTGCCGTCACGGGATCTGATGCCCTAGCACAGGCCATCGAATCGTTTTGGTCTGTAAATGCAACGAAGGAAAGCTTGGAATACGCCCGCGAGAGCATCGCCAACATTTTGCCCTCTTTTGAAGAGGCCGTACATGCTCCCAGTAAACATGCAAGAGATAAGATGATGTTGGGATCTTATCAAGCGGGTAAGGCCATCAATATAACCAAAACAACAGCACCTCATGCCCTTTCATATGGTTTCACACAGCACTATGGCATTCCACACGGTCATGCCGTAATGCTAAGCCTACCAGAAATTTTTCGCCTCAACACATATAAGGCATTGGATGAGCTAAGTGATAAGCTTTCTTACTTGGAGTATCCTAAAAGGATAAAAAAACTCTGCCAATTGTTTGGTAAGGAAGAACCGGAAGAAGTGGCCTTGTATATCGAAAAGCTGTTAGATAAAATTGGACTAGAAAGAAAGCTTCGCAAGCTCGGCATTCCGGTGGACGATCTACCGCTTTTAGTGGATCAAGTCAATATAGAGCGACTCAACAACAACCCCATCCGATTAACGCGACAACAATTATTGACTGTTCTCGAAAACATATATTAAACAATTTTTTTATTTTCCACATAATCTTCGAAAGGATTTTCAGAAAGGAGATATTTCTTATCAACAGCGGCCACAAATGTTATCAGTAGACTTTATAAATCTACAAAATGTGGAAAGTAGTCACCGAAAACAACTAGTCAACAAATAAAACAACCAATTATAAATTCTTTTGTATATCTATTCCACGCAACCTGACTGTAACAATGATGATATCTATTATTATTGAGGTAGCAATAGACCGATTATTGTCGTATTAAATAAAACCATTTACTCATTAATATTTTTTCTAGAAGATAGCGGAATATGGTAGGAATTATAGAACAAAAGAAAAAAGTCTTAATAGGAATACATCAACTTGACCATGTTGGTGGTGCGGAGTTGTATACATACGATTTAATCAAAGAGCTCAAGGATCATGATGATGTTGAAGTTGAATTTTTTGCAATAAATCCAGGCAGACTTTCTGAAAAGATTCAACATGAATTGGGAGTTCCTTTTATGGAACATGATGAATATGACCTTATTTTGGCTACCCATAATTCCGCTGTTGAAGTACTTCACAAACATGGGCCTATCGTGCAAATTTGCCATGGTGCAATTTTAGAGTTGGAACACCCTTCGCCATTAGCAGACTTTCATGTAGGTATTACGGACGAAGTATGCGAAAGTTTAACGCAAAAAGGATATCCAAACGAGCTCATTCTTAACGGCATTGATCTTGAAGAAAAGAAGAATGTAATACCAGTGAATACAGAATTACAGACGGTTCTTTCACTTTGTCAAAGCGAGAAGGCAAATGAATTATTATTTACTGCCTGTCAAGAAATGGATATAGAATTCAAGCATTTTAATAAACACAAAAACCCCACATTCAATATTGAAAATGAAATAAATAAAGCTGATTTAGTAGTAGGTATAGGCCGATCTGTGTTTGACGGCATGGCTTGTGGGAGACCATGCCTAGTCTTTGATTGGAGGGGTTACAATGGAAATAAAGGCGACGGATACTTACATCCGCATTTATTTGATCAATATATTACAACCAATTGTTCTGGCAGATATTCAAATAAATCCTTTAATAAAAGAGATATCATTAAAGAGTTGGAAAAATACAACGCAGAGGATGGTGAAAAACTTAGAGAAATAGCTGAAGAAAAACTAAATGTTAAGGATACTGCCGTTCAATTGATAGAAATAGATCAAATTATAAATTGGAGAACAAAAGCAAACAAAGAATTTCGGCTATTTAAGAGCAAATTTAAACAATTTAGGAGATCGTTAAAAAAGAGACTGAAAGGAATCTCTTCCATAGATGTTTTTAAAAAAAAGTAAAAATTAATGCCTTTTTATTCAATAATTATTCCGTGTTACAATTCGGCATCAACCATATATAAATGCCTAAAAAGTTTAGTCGACCAATCTTTCAACGATTTTGAAATTATTATTCAAGACAATTTTTCTTCAGATGAAACATTAGGAATTATAACGAGTTTTAATGATCAGCGCATATCCGTTTACACAGAAAAAGATATAGGTGTATATGATGCGATGAATAGAGCTATTAATAAAGCTAAAGGACGTTGGTACTATTTTCTTGGAAGCGATGATATTTTATTTAATAATAACGTTCTAGAAAATATGAAACACCACCTTGACCAAAATGATGCCACTCTTGTTTATGGAAACGTAAAAATTAATGGAAGTACTGCGTGGGCAGAAGATGGAACAATATATGGAGGAGAAATTGAGCTTTCAGCCTTATTCAAACATAACATAAGTCACCAATCTATTTTTTATAGCAGAAAAATATTTGATGATGGCAATAGATACAAGTTAAAATATAAAGTGTGCGCAGATTATGATTTTAACTTATTGTGTATCGCAAAGTACAGAGTAAAACATGTTTCCCTAATTGTTGCTAATTTCTATGCAGGAGGATTAAGTACCACCTCATCAGACGATCTCTTTGCAGTAGATATGTGGGTCAATATAATCACATACTTCCGTGCGAGACTGTTTAATAAAAATCTTCGTACTTACCGAAAAAACTTTAAAAGGACAGGTAAGCAACTCTTAAAATCCTTTCAATTAAGGAGGGCATGCATTGCCTACTTGGCTTATCTATATCAGAAAATACAATTCTAAAGGGACTTATCCTTTCATAAGCCCTTTTCTTAAAGCTTCCAGATATGCGAGTCCATATCTTTGATCCGGTTCCAGATGACAGCCCTCCCCCCACTCATTCCAAGCATTGATGAAAAAAAATCTTTCCGAAGACTTGAACTTTGCGTTCGTATACAACTTCGTTTTCTCAACCCACTGCTCAAATTTTTCCGGAGATGCCCCATGAAAGATAATAGCATTGGATTTACGTCGGGCAGAGTTATCCCATGATGGACAAACACACCTAAATCGCTTATAGGTAACTTCTGGTTTATTTATCATATTATCTACCAGTGTATCATACTTGTAAACATCATTCTCAAAAAAAGCGCTCTTGCGAAGATTCCATTCATGAAATTTTCTAGTAAAAAAGTATTTTATTCGATCACTTTTAAGATATTCCTCCCCTCGACAGGAAAAATCGGGGGCAAATTCCATTCCAGCATCAAACCCGTGGGTTTCGGGAGGAAGATCCTTTTTGATGTTTTCTACACGTACTAAATACAGATCTTTGAAACCAGCCTTTCTTACTTCCTGTCTCCAGACTTCTACAGCCTCATTGATTTTAGGATGTAATTCTGTCCTGTACATCAAAAAGACTGGCTTTCCATCAATCTTTATATATCTTTCATCCTTGAAGAACTTTAGCAAATATTGTATATGCACCCGTTCGTCCTCTAGCGAATATTTTTGTTCTATTAATATTTCGTGTTCCGAACCGTCCCAACGTCTCGACCAATTCTCATTTGCCCAACACAAGCAATAGGGCATATCTGGCTTCCCTGTCTCCAACATTTGCTCTAAAGGGCGCTCTAACAAGAGTTTTCCATTGAACCAGTAGTGATAGTAGCAAAATCCGTAGACACCAAATTCTTTCGCCAAAGCCGCCTGATCTATCATTGTCTCAATGAGCCTCAAATCGTAAAAACCTAAATCTTTTGGCATATGAGGCTGATAATGATCTGAAAATTTTGGCATGGACTTGCTCACATTAGTCCATTCAGTAAAACCCTTTCCCCACCATTCATTGTTTTCTGGTATTGGATGAAATTGAGGCAAATAAATTGCAATAGGTTTCAGGTCATTCATTTTCTATTATTTTATAGGGTGAATTTACTACTACTCCGACTATAACAAATAGCCCCAGTACTTAATAAATTCATTTCTTGAAAATTCTATTTTTTATCAAATATCTATATTTCGAAAACTTTAGATAAGTCCATTCATTAACACTTTCACATCTAATTCCGTTAAATTCTTTCTCTATAGAAGTTTTAGCTTCATATGAAAAAATTGATCTTTCGGCATAGTATCTTTTAAAAACTTGTTTCATTATTTTAAAGTATTTTCTCCTTGTTACAAGTTTTCTCTTTAACAAGCTCTCTAACACTCGTAATTCTTCCAAATAATTTAGTCCAGATTTATAAACTCTTCCACTTACATCTTGATTATGTTTCCTAAAGTAGTTTAATATACGTCCGCTAATATGTACACTGCCGGTAAGAGCTATTTCTATCCAAAATCTCCAGTCGCCGCATAACCGAAATGACAAATACTCTCTAGATACTCGTTCATAACTAGATCTTCTCCAAATAGCCATACTCGCATTAAAAATAGCGACCCAGGAAGTCAAATATTTTTCAACATAATCTGACCCATTTACCATTTCAGATAAAAATTCATGCTGCGAAGTAAACCTCAACTTATTGTCTCCTTCTACGCAATATGACTGGCAATAACTGATTACGCAATCTTCATCTTTCTCTATACCCTCTACCAAGACCTGTAACATATTGCTATCGCACCAATCATCACTCTCAGCAATCCAAATATATTCGCCGGAAGAAGCTCTAATGCCTTTGTCCCATTGTTTAAACGTGCTGCCTGAATTACTTTCGTTGTATATTATTTTGGTTATCTTTGTATTTTCCCTATATGACTCGATGATTTCTTTACTTTTATCTGTAGAATGATCATCCAAGATTATAATTTCAAAGTCTTGATAAGTCTGTGACAAAATACTATTGATACGCAAAGGGAGGTATGCACCATGGTTGAAATTCGGTATTATAACGGATACTTTGGGAGCATTAAATGCCATTAGTTTGAAACGATATCTTTTTTATAAAAAGTCAAAATTAACTATTTAAGACCACACTTTAATGCAGTTAACTATTTTTGTTTCCATTAAAGCAAACTCTACACCAAAAGTATTATATTTTGCCATTACACAACAACACCATGATAATATATAATAAAGAAGTCCCAATTCTCTTTTTAATTTTTAATAGACCTGACACCACCTCAAAAGTTTTTGAAACCATAAAAAGGGCCGCACCTAAAAGACTATATGTAGCAGCCGACGGCCCGCGTTATGCTGAAGAAAGTCTTAAATGCTATCAGTCACGAGAAATAGCAACTGCAGCTGATTGGAATTGTGAAGTCAAAACTTTATTTAGAGAAGAGAATGTTGGATGTAAAGCTGCTATAAGCGAAGGAATATCCTGGTTCTTTGAAAATGAGCCAGAGGGAATCGTCTTGGAAGATGATTGTTTGCCTAGCGATAGCTTTTTCGGTTTTTGCTCTTTCCTTCTCGAAAAATACAGAAATGACGACCGCATTGGTCACATTGGAGGAGCCAATTTACAATTGGGACAAAAAAGAGGAGACGATACATATTATTTTTCACGGCAAACACATGTTTGGGGTTGGGCTGGATGGCGTAGGGTGTGGAAGGATTACGATGTAAACATGCAAGATTTCCCTCAATTTAAATCAAATAGACTAATCCGGTTTTTACCAACGCATCGTCATTTTAGTGAATATTGGTTAAATTCTTTTGAAAAAACCTACAGGGGGACAATAGATACCTGGGATTATCAATATGCATATTTAAATTTAAAAAACAACAGGCTTTCCGTCATACCAAATACTAATCTTATCAGCAACATAGGTTTTGGATCCGATTCCACGCATACTAATCAGGTAAATCACCCATTTGCAAACTTACAACCTCAAAATATCACATCAATCACACATCCAATTTTTTTTCTACCAAACGAGGAAGCGGATTTTTTCACACAACAAATAGAGCATCCCAACCCAAAACCTAAAGGCTTTCTATCGCTTACATGGAGAAAAATAAAACAAAAATTTAAGCGAAAACCCCACTAACGAAATCTATCGTACACTTCGGCAGTTTTACTTAAGCATTTATCTGGCCCAAATTGTTCAAGTCGCTTTTGCCCTTTATCTTTCATTTGTTCTCTTATTTCATTGCTTTCCAATACCTTTAGAATCGTCTGCCGAATATCCTCCGGTTCATACGGATCGAAGTATTCCGCTGCGTCTCCACCTATTTCTATAAAACAGCTCGTTTTGCTAACTACTACCGGACAGTTACTATCAAAAGCTTCTAATATAGGCAATCCAAAACCTTCATATAATGATGGATAAATAAAACATAGCGCATTTCGATAATACTGCTTCAACTCATAGTTATTTGCATAAACCTGTCTAACTTTATCAGTAATATTCAATCGTTTCATTAGCATTTGCTCGGCGAGCTTAAACTCCCCACCTCCCACGCACAAGACAGATAAACCATCAAATCGTTTTAAGAGAGGTTCTACTGCTACTAAAAATTTATCGAAATTTTTATATCCCTTTCTGGCACCTACATATAATAAGTAAGCGTCTCGTTTCGGAAACATTTGATTGATGCTTAGGTCTAGCTTCTCCTTCATTTGAAACAAGCTGTGATATATCACAGTTATCTTTTCATCGGGAACAGCTAATATTCTTTGAATATCTTTCTTTGTATTCTCAGATATTGCGATAATGTGACTGGCCTGTTCTATTATCTGCTTTTTATAATAAGAGGTGGGATCATCAGGTTGAAAGTAAGCGGGCAGAACCTCGTGGATCATATCATGAACGGTAACCACATAAGGCTTATTAATTTTTGACAAGAAATAAGGATGATAATAAGTAGGATGAAATACATCAAAATCACCCTTTTTTATACAATATAAAGAATATTTTTTATTCCATTTTTGATACCGTCTGTATTTCTTTAACCAGACTTCGCCAATCGATTTACTTAGAATATGATTGCGAGTATCGAGGTAACCATTTCGCGTATATAAAAATCTCAAATCACTCTGTATGTCATAGTTTAGCCTCAATTGTTCTGAAAGGTAGACAAAATATCTTGATATACCTCCAAATTCTTGCTCTGTAAAAATTTGATGGTCATAATGCACTTTGAAGTTCGAATCCATAATTAATTTAGTACGATACACACTGTATATCACCAACATGAAGCAGATAATAGCTTCTATCAGCATGTCCAGTTTAACTAGTACGTGTAAAGAACAATCAATTATACTAAATTTATTGCTATTTTTGTCTTAAATAAATCATTACATGAAACTTGGTTTCCCAAAAATCAGTATAGTAACACCATCATATAATCAAGGAGAGTATTTAGAACAAACTATTCAATCCGTTTTAAACCAAAAGTATCCTAACCTAGAATATATTATCATTGACGGTGGCAGCACAGATAATTCAGTGGAGATTATCAAAAAATATGAATCCAAGTTAACTTATTGGACCAGTGAAAAAGACAATGGTTTATATCATGCAATTCAAAAGGGTTTTAAGAAATCCACAGGAGAAATAATGGCCTGGATAAATTCAGACGATTTATACCACAATAAATGCCTATTTTCTGTCGCTAGAATATTTACGCAATTTAAAAACGTCAATTGGATCATGGGAAAAAATACGTTTTTTGACGAGGAGTCCAACTGCTTTGTTTACGATATTGATCCGTACAATGAAAGGTGGTCTATCTGGAGATTTTACAGGCTTGAACCCACTCGTTTCATACAACAAGAGTCTAATTTTTGGCGACGAAGTTTATGGGATAAAGCAGGGGCTTATATCAGTCAAAATCTAGAGTTGGCAGGAGACTTTGAGCTTTGGCTACGCTTCTTCCAACACGAAAAACTATACACTACCAATATTCTTATAGCGGGTTTCAGACAACGCTCTAGGAACCAAAAAAGTAAGGAGGGAATGCAACAATATATCCAAGAAATTAGAAACCTTGTAAAACAAGACATAAAAAATAAAAAAAGAACTTTTTATTTCTATTCTTTAAATCTCTTGCTTAGAATTATCAAAATAATTCCGTTTAAGAATATGAAATCTCGTTTAAAAGGAAAACTTCTGGTTCTGCCTGCAAGGATATTGTATACACCCAATGAAGGTTTTCAAATACAGCAAAAATAATAGGTAATTACATTCTTCTAATATACCTATCTTTAAACCCCTTGATCAAATACCGAACCCCTACCAGAAACCCAAAATTCTTAAATATAATTCGGTATTTTTCTCTCTCAAATACAGGGTCGTCATGCAATGTAGATACACCCGTATCGCCAAATTCGGCTATGATATAGTCTACGTACTTAAACTCATAGTCTTTATCACGCATACATGCTATGTTAAGTATCCGATCTGCCGAAATTTTATACGTTGTGTTGTACGTGTATTTCTTAAAAACTTTAGCTGGATAAATCATGGTTTGATGGTTAAAGCCATGTTTCGCCTGCCGATATTTATCCATATACCCTTTATATTTCTCACCTTTGAAAATCGTATTGCCGTAGTAAATATAGTGACTATCTTTTACCTCGTTGGTAATCATTTCAGAAAAAGCTGGCAATAACACGTCATCCGCACCTAAGAAATATACCCAATTGCCTGTAATGTGTTTCAGACCTTTATTCATGGCATCATAAATCCCCTCATCGGGTTCACTTAACCAAAAATCAACTACGTTAGGGTACCTTTTAATGATTTCCAATGTGCCATCGGTACTACCGCCATCAATAATGATAACCTCTAAAGCTGGGTAGACTTGCGCAGCAATGCTGTCTAAGCAAGCCTCCAAATGATGGCTGGCATTATAGGTAACGATAATAATCGAAACGAGTGACTGTTTGGTTTCGGTTAGAGGCATTTTATAATAAAAAGAGTATACTTCTTAAAGAAGCAAGTTTCTAAGTTAAAATATTTTTTCAAAAAATAGTGACTAAAATTACGCCAATTCTAACTGAGGCATCTTCGGAGCAGGTTGTATCTCATGATACCCATTCTGACAACGTTTGATATTTTCTTCGATGGTACGGCGCAGAGAGAATTCGTGTTTATTTTCTTGTTTGCGTGAGGCAATACGATGTGTGATATGGTACTGAACGGCCTTTAACTTAAGTCCTTTACGCATAACCCCACTATTCACCAAACGGGCAGCCAATTCTTCATCCTCATGCCCCCAACCTTGCAGATCGTTACTGTAGCCGTTAACAGCAACAAAATCTCTCTTCCAAAAAGCAACATTGCAACCGCGTACACTTTTAGAACTGCTTCTCTTTTTCGTAAAAATCCAGGCCATAGCAGGTAAGCGCAAAGCATTGAACCTATTTTTGATGCCTTTATTTAAATAGGAGAAATCTATACGCTCTTCTGCAAACATAGTAGGCAACAATTCTTCTTTGATATGCGCTCTGGTACCACGCACAAAGGTCTTTTTCTCTGATACGCTGAGGTGATCTTGAATAAAATGCTTATCCAAAATCACATCGCCATCTATTTGTATAATGTAGGCGCTTGATGCTGTTTTTACGGCTTTATTTAATATCAGCGATTTTCTAAACCCCTTATCTTCATGCCACACATGATACAAAGGGACTGGAAATACCGCTCTTAATTTATCTATTAACTCTTTGGTTGCTTTCCCCGAACCATCATCAGCAATAATCACTTCATTGGGGAGCTGTAGCTGATTTATCACGCTTTTTAAACAAAGATTAAGTGCCTTTGGCCAGTTGTATGTAGATATAATTAACGAAACGGATTGATGCATAAAATTCAATTTGTAAAAGAAACGTATATAAATTGTATAACGCTACAGTTTGTTCAATCTGATAAAGTTGACATTTTCTATGCCAAATTTTTTAATAAAAAGCTTTTTACTTATATTTTTTTCATCAGCAGGACCAATTCCTCTATAATTCGCAAATAACAACGTTATTTTATCAGTAATCTTTTGCATACATAAGACAAAGGAAAATTTTTGACAATGCCTAGACATCTTGTGTACAATATCGCGTTCAGTAAACGCACGGCTAGTCCTCTTCATCCCAGAAATCTTCTTTTAGCCCGTCTATTTCCCTTCTATCCTTCTTGGTTGGCCGGCCAGTACCTCTATCACGTTTTAAAATAGGTGCGTGAAAGGTGGATTTATACCCGTAGGTTTCCTCAATAGGGGTCAGATCTTCATAAAAAGTAACAGCCGTTTTAGCATCCACACGCTTTTCGAGTAAATCAATTACTTTTAATATCTTTTTTTCAATGCCTTTTTGAATCTGATAGGTCTCCCCAACCTTTACTACATAAGAAGGTTTAATATTCTGCCCGTTCAACTTCACTCTCCCCGCCTTACAGGCCTCGGTGGCTAAACTACGTGTCTTAAAAACACGTATAGCCCATAGATATTTATCGATACGGAGTTTTTCTAAAACTGCGGTCATAATACAAAGGTAAATTAATTTCGAAAAAAGAAAAATTACGCAGGATGAAATTGAAAGTGAATGACTCAAAACCGACCGCTATATCAATAAATTTTACTTTCTTTGTTTTTTTATTTTATTATTGAAATGACCGCAGAACTGAAAAAACTAATTGAAGAAGCCTGGGAAGAAAGGCACCTGATAGAATTTAAAGAATATAGAGAAGCCATTGAAACCACCGTTTTACATCTGGACGAAGGTAAGTTGCGCGTTGCTGAAAAGGTAGCAGGCCGTTGGCACATCAACGACTGGATTAAAAAAGCGGTAATTTTGTATTTCCCGATCAGACAGATGAGCGAAATACATGTCGGGCCTTTTGTTTTCTACGACAAAATGAAACTTAAAACCAACTATAAGGAACAGGGTGTACGCGTAGTACCGCATGGCCTGGCCCGCTATGGTGCCTATCTCGCAAAAGGAGTAATCATGATGCCCTCTTATGTGAATATTGGCGCATATGTTGATGAAGGGACTATGGTAGATACTTGGGCAACGGTTGGCTCATGTGCACAGATAGGTAAAAATGTCCACTTAAGTGGAGGGGTCGGTATCGGTGGTGTACTAGAACCAGTACAGGCAGCACCTGTCATCATTGAAGACAATTGTTTCATCGGATCTAGGGCCATTGTAGTAGAAGGTATTCGGGTAGAGGAAGAGGCAGTATTGGGTGCCAACGTGGTGCTAACGGCCTCGACGAAAATCATTGATGTAACAGGAGATACACCGAAAGAATATAAAGGTGTAGTGCCTGCCAGATCGGTAGTGATCCCGGGATCTTATACAAAAAAATTTCCTGCCGGTGAATACCAAGTGCCCTGCGCATTGATTATTGGCCAACGCAAAGAATCAACAGATAAAAAAACTTCATTAAACAACGCATTACGCGACCACAACGTGGCTGTTTAATAAAAAAACACACTACAGGACTCCTTATGAATTTGTGGAGTCCTGTAGTGCTTCAAAGAAGCCACCTCAAAACCATCCTAATAACATGCCTGCTTCTTTAGCTAATTGCTCCTTGATTATTTCTACCTATAACTGGCCGGAAGCGCTAGAGCTCACACTAAAAAGTGTACTGCGGCAAAGTATATTGCCAAAGGAAGTGATTATTGCCGATGACGGATCTACAGAAGAAACCAAATTGTTGATCGAACGGTATCACACGAACTTTCCCACTAAATTAATACATATTTGGCATGAAGATCGAGGGTTTAGACTGGCCTCCATCCGTAATAAGGCTTTTGCTGCCAGCAATGCAGCATATCTTATACAGGTGGATGGTGATATTATCCTACATCCCAAGTTTATCGAAGATCATTTAAATTTTGCTCAACCAGACTGTTTACTGCAAGGATCCAGAGTGCTGCTGGGCGAAAATAGATCAAAACGCCTGCTCAGAAAAAAGGATACGCATATATCTATTTTACAGAGCGATATGAAACGCCGCGAAAACGGCATCCGTTTTTTAGCTTTATCGAAATATTTGGCTCCGAAATATAGAAACCGCTATCCCATCTACTTTGCCAGAGGTGCAAATATGTCCTTTTGGCGGGAGGATATTGTGGCCGTGAATGGATATAATGAAAGTTTTGAGGGCTGGGGGCATGAGGACAGCGATCTGACCTTGCGCCTGTTAAATAATGGCAAAAGAAAAATGGTGCTGAAGTTCAGCGCCATCGCCTATCACCTCTACCATCCCGAGCACACATCAAAAGATCGGGAAGCAGCAAATAAAAGCCTATTGGAGGAAACGCAGCAGCGCAAAATCAACTGGACGGAGAATGGTATGCGTAAATATCTGAACCAACATGAACAGTAAACAACCAACATGTTCGCTACTAATTGCCACGTACAATTGGCCGGAAGCACTTGAGAAATGCCTGCAAAGTGCCTTTGCCCAAAGTGTATTACCCGATGAGATTATTATTGCGGATGATGGCTCTACCGCAGAAACAAAGGATTTGATTACTCGTTTTGCTTCGCTATCTACCATCCCGATCCAACATATCTGGCATCCTGATAAAGGTTTTAGATTAAGTGAAATAAGGAATAAAGCCATCGCTGCGGCAACTTTTGATTATATCATCCAGATTGATGGGGATATTATCATGGAACAACATTTTATACAAGACCACCTTAGCATGGCTACCGAAAATGCCTTTATTTGTGGCAGCAGGGTGAAATTGGAATCGCAATTAAGCAGCCAATTATTTCAGCAAAAAACGGCTACTCTCGACAAAAGCAAACTTCCTCTTGGCTATGTATTCAATAGTTTTAGAATCCCTTTCCTTGGAAGATTCCTGGCCGACCGCTATAAACGCAGTAAACCTACTGTATTACGAGGTTGCAATATGTCTTTCTGGAGAAAGGATCTATTGGCCGTGAATGGCTATAATAGCGAGATAACCGGTTGGGGACGTGAAGACGCTGAATTGGCAATTAGACTGATTAACAACGGTGTTAAGAAGCGTTTTTTAAAATTTATGGGTATTGCTTACCACCTCTATCATCGGGAACACGATAGATCAAATGACCCCCAGAACAAAGAATTGCTGGCTTCAGCTATAAAACAGCAAACTACTTGGATTGATAACGGAATAGAAAAAAAACATGATACGGAAAGAAGATCTTGAAAAGGCCTTAGAAACACTGCAATCGGGTGGAATTATCCTCTACCCTACAGATACTATCTGGGGTGTTGGTTGTGATGCTACCAATCCGGAAGCGGTTGAAAAAGTGTATCAATTGAAAGGACGCGCCAAGGATAAGAGCCTGATTATTTTGCTGGAAAACGACAATAGATTGTCGAGCTATGTACAAGATATACCCGAGGTAGCTTATCAACTGATTGAATATACGGAGAAACCGCTTACCATTATTTACACTGGCGCCAAAAATCTGGCTCCTAACTTGTTAGCTGATGATGGCAGTATTGGCATACGTATTGTTAAACACCCTTTCTGCGAAAAATTGATCCAACGTTTTAGGAAGCCTATCGTCTCCACTTCGGCTAATATAAGTGGAGAATCATCTCCGAAAAATTTTGCCGAAATCAGTGAGGATATTAAAGGTAGTGTTGACTATATAGTGCAGTATGGACAGGATGATTTGACACCCAAACAGCCTTCTACGATTATGAAATTAAGCCCTGGTGGCGCCTTTTCTTTTATCCGTAAGTAAAGGAGTAAAACGAAAAAGGTTTTAATTTACTTAAAGCAATTTACGGTCAATTATATGTGCTCGCCTCCCCCCTTCCGTTCTGCACTAAAAGCCGCCTTATCCAGTAGCGGTTTGCACGTTGAGGCACTAACATTGCAGCTGCTGGGTACCGCGGCGAGTTTTTTGTTTTACTTTTTTACGGAAAAAAAGTAAATTCATTTCAAGCATTTTATCTAAGTTTGCCGAATAAATGAAAGAACACCTACAACTTCCGATTTTTGAGACCTTAAGCGAGCTAGCCAACCAATACAACGTAAAAGTTTACGTTATAGGCGGTTATGTGCGCGACCGACTAATGAATCGGCCTTTTAAAAATGATATCGACATCTTAGTAATAGGTAGTGGTATCGATTTCGCCGAGAAAGTGGGGAGGGAGCTGAATGCCAAAGTTTCTGTTTTCAAAAACTTTGGCACTGCGATGTTGCGGCATGAACACATCGCTATTGAATTTGTAGGAGCAAGAAAGGAATCATACAGAAGCGACTCACGCAAGCCCATCGTAGAGGATGGCACCTTGGAAGATGATCAGAAACGCCGTGATTTTACGGTAAATGCCATGGCCTTTAGTTTAAACAAAAGTAGCTACGGCGAATTACTGGATCCTTTTAAAGGTGTTCAGGACATCAATTTAAGGACCATAAGAACGCCACTGGAACCTGAAACAACCTTCTCAGACGATCCATTACGAATGATGCGGGCTATCAGGTTTGCCTCGCAGCTACAGTTTAAAATCAGTTCAGAAACGTTCAATGCGATTAAATCTCAGCGTGAACGAATAAAAATCATCTCCAAAGAGCGTATTACGGATGAACTGAACAAAATCATTGCCGCTGAAAAACCAAGCATCGGGTTCAATTACCTGTTTGATACGGGTTTGCTTCATCTTATCTTCCCTTTAATGGCTCAATTATATGGAGTGGAAATCATTAATGGTAAAGGACATAAGGATAATTTCTATCATACGCTGGAAGTGTTGGATAATATCGCCGCGCTCAGTGATGACCTCTGGCTGAGATGGGCCGCTATCTTACATGATATTGCGAAGCCAGCCACGAAACGTTTTGACAAGAAGCAGGGGTGGACTTTTCATGGTCATGAGGACAAAGGCGCCCGGATGGTTCCCAAAATCTTCACCGAACTGAAGTTACCGCTTAATGAAAAGATGAAGTTTGTACAAAAACTGGTACTACTGCATTTAAGGCCTATCGTTTTGGCGCAAGATATCGTAAGCGACTCTGCTGTACGCAGGTTGCTTTTTGAAGCGGGGGATGATATAGAGGCCCTGATGAAGCTTTGCCATGCAGATGTAACCACCAAAAATGACTACAAGCGTAAAAAATACCGCGAAAACTTTGAACTGGTCAAACAGAAGTTAAAAGACGTGGAAGAGCGTGATCAGATCCGAAACTGGCAACCTCCTGTTAGTGGCGAAGATATTATGGAAACCTTTAACCTTTCACCCGGACGTGAAGTGGGCATTATAAAAAATGCTATCAGGGAAGCTATCCTGGAAGGCGATATCAAGAATAACCGACAAGAAGCCCTTCATTTTATGAAAACAAAAGGCAAGGAACTTGGTTTATCTGTACACCGTAAATAAGGGCCACTATGTGGCAGATATAAGAGCATTTTATTTTTTACTTTTTACTTTTTTAGTGATATTAGCGCTTTAAAACAAAAACAGGGTTTCCCATCATGGCTATTTATAGATTTAGAGTTAATTTTGAAGATTACGATGATATTATCCGTGAAATCGATGTGCTCTCTACAAGCACCTTTTTAGACTTACATCAGGCAATTCAGCAATCAACGGGATATAATCCTGAGACATCTTCTTCCTTTTACATCAGTAATGAACAGTGGATGAAAGGAGAAGAAATAGCCTATCTACCGAGCGGTAGAAAACAGGAAAGAGGGATATCTTTGATGGAAAATTCCAAGCTGAATAAATTCATTGATGATCCGCACCAAAAGTTCTATTACACCTATAACTTCGATCGCCCATTTGATTTCCACGTTCAGTTAATTAAAATATTGAAGGAAGAGAATGGAAAAAGTTACCCTTTGATCGTAAAATCTGTAGGAATAGCACCTAAACCTTTTGGTGGGGCAGTTATTCCATCAGAAGATACAACGACCAAAAAAGATGGCAAAGAAGACTATGACTTCCTGAACGAAACAGAATATGGCATTGATGACGCAGAAGACCTGGATCTAGATCTGATGGATGACGAGGAAACCAAAGATGAGTCGGACGAAAAAGATGATTTTTCGGGAGAATTTTCAGACAATGAGAATTTTGAGGAAGATTATTAATTAGCCAATGCATTTATTAGCTAACCGAGCGTAGCGAGCTAATGAATGCCTCTTAAACAAACACTAATGAATAATTGCCAATATTTGCAAGAAAATATTTAAATCATTAGCTAATTGTCACATTAGCTAATTGGCTAATAAACAAAACGATCAAAACACTCATCACCATAGTCGGCCCCACTGCCATAGGCAAAACTGCCCTTGCTATTGAGGTGGCTAATGCTTTTAATACCGCTATTCTCTCTGCCGACTCCAGACAGTTTTACCGGGAAATGAATATCGGCACGGCTAAACCGTCCGAAGCAGAATTGGCCGCTGCCAATCATTATTTTATTAACTCGCTCAGTATTCATGATCGTTATAGCGCCGGCGATTTCGAAAAGGATGCTTTGGAGACGATCAATCAACTCTTTCGGGAAAAGGATGTACTGGTAATGGTTGGTGGAAGTGGTTTGTTTATCAATGCCGTATGTGAAGGTCTAGACGATTTACCCAAACCACTCCCGGGTGTGAGAGATACCTTAAATAAATTGTATCAGGAAAAAGGCCTTTCGTATATACAGGAAGAGCTGAAAATAAAAGACCCTGCTTATTATGCAGAAGTGGATATCCATAATCCACAACGCCTGATTAGGGCACTTGAAGTGATTGAAAGCACGGGGAAATCTTTCTCCTATTTTCGTAAAGAAAAACAAACCCCTCGGCCGTTTAATGTTTTAAAAATCGGACTGAATATGGATCGTACGCTTCTATATGACCGAATCAATAAAAGAGTAGATCTGATGATGGAGCAAGGATTACTGGAAGAAGTAAAAGATTTGATCCCCTATCGACACCTTCCTCCTCTCCTAACGGTTGGATATGCAGAGCTATTTGATTATCTCGACGGAAAGTGCAGCTTAGACAAGGCCGTGGAAAAAATAAAACAACATACACGACAATTTGCTAAACGTCAAATTACCTGGTTCAAAAAAGATGAAAATACGCATTGGTTTGAGCCTACAAAAACGGCAGAAATCCTTGACGTCATTAGCAATCAACTTGTTAAATAATGACTTTTCTCTTTTTTCACGAATAATATAAGAGCCCCCTATAAGCCATTGAAACAATAGAATTTTTTAGTTTTTACTTTTAAATTTTTAATTTAAAAAACTTATCATTTTAAGCCAAAATTTTATCTTTTTTTTCTTGTCCTATTCAATTAAAAACTTTACATTTGAAGCATTGCAAATGCAATTAGCTAACTCATTATAAACTTAGAACTTTCAAGGGATGCACTGCAAAGCGCATCCCTTGAAAGTATAAAAGCCACCTTATTAGCACACTGGTTATCTGTGTGTTACACCAAACAGCATAACACACCTTTCTAATAAATTTGCAATTCACGCAAACCTTTTCTACATTCGTTTGTAATTACTATGCAAGCATAGTAATTTGCGCAAACCAATTAATAAAAAGAACAATCATTTAACGTTACGCTTATGAAGAAGATGATTTTTATAGCAAGCATGCTTGCTACTACCTGTTTTTACACTGCACGAGCTCAGGATGACTATACGAAAGGTTTTTATATAAAGGCTGGTGGTAGCTATTTTATAAAAGTTACCCCTGTGGAATTTCCAGCAATCGGTGGGCAGCCAGCGAGAGACAGAGTATTCAATATCATCCCAGGAAATCCCAGCAGGCAGGAAACAGTTTCTGAAAGTACCATTACGGGTTCTTTTGGTGAAGGCTGGAGAGCGAGCTTGATACCGGGTTATCGCTTCAGTAGGATATTCGGAGTAGAATTGGGAATCAACTATTACAACAGCAGATCGCAAGATATGATGCGGCAAAGAGGAAGTATCGGTGGCAATGAAGTATTGAATCTTTATTCTACCGGAAAGGTGACGGCTTTTGATGTAGCACCCGCCATTGTGGCGCACTTACCAACAGATGGACCGGTAAAACCGTACATGAAAGTAGGAGTTATTGTTCCCATCGGTGGGGAGCTAAAAATTACAACTGCCCTGAATGATCAAACCGGCACTTTTGCAGCGGAAGCAGGCATGAGCTCTCCGGTTCCGAATACACATATAGCACTGGTATTAGATCGAGAAGAATCGATCAAAGCAAATCCAACGGTGGGTTTCCAAAGTGCTATTGGTGCTGATTTTAAAATTGGCGGCAAGGTGAGTCTATTTGCAGAACTGGAATACAGAAATATTTCTGTGGGCGGAAAAAAGAAAGAGCTGGAAAAATATGATGGCACGGCTACTGTGGTTTCGAGCGCCACCTTACAGCCGGTTCCCGGTGTGCCTGTGACTGAAATAAGCATAGATAATGCCAGCGAAGCTGCTAAAAATGTTAAATATCACAAAACCATTACAGCAGACATGAATATGGATGGGGAAGATAGAAACAGACCGTCAGATGAATTACGCTCTTATATTAATATTGGCGGACTCGGCGTGAATGTAGGGATTAAGATCCCTTTTGGTAATTGATCTTAGTTGCCGGTTGTGAGTTCTGAGTTGTCAGTTATGATTTCGTAATAGTAGAATAGTAGTAAGTGGGCCAACGTATTTCCCATTTAACCACTCAACTACCTTTTTCTTTTCTTGTAGCTAATTTCCACATTCGCTACTCCAGCCTGTACTATACCCAATCTGCGGGCCGCTTTTTTAGATAGGTCTATAATCCTTCCGGAAACAAAGGGGCCCCTATCATTTATCCGCACCTTTACGGTACGCCCATTGTTCAAATTTTTGACCCTTACTTTGGTACCAAAAGGCAGTGTTTTATGGGCGGCCGTTAGTTTATATTGTCTGAATTTTTCGCCACTGGCGGTGCGCCTCCCTTTAAATTTATCGGCGTAGTAAGACGCTCCTCCCCTTTCATGCAAACGCGGTGCACATGCCGCTAATAAAAACAAGCAGGCACTAAAAAATAGTACCTGCTGTAATATCATTTTTGAAAATATCATCTTTTTATTCACTATCAATAGCAGATTGTGGCCAGGTGTCTTTTTTCTTACCCCATTTCTTGTTTGGCCTATCTCCCATTATAAACTCTATTTCCCCACCATTTATTATATCGTCATGGGTAAAATAGGTTTTTTCATATTTCTTACCATTAAATTTAACTTCTTGTATATAGATGTTTTCTTTGCTGTTATTAATGGCACGGAAGCGAAGCTCCTTGCCCGCCCCTGGTCTAAAGATAACTTCATCAGCAGCTGGGCTACCAATCACATATTGACCACTGGCGGGATTGGCTGGATACAATCCGGCAATACTCCAAACCGCCCAGGCACTCATCTGCCCACAATCTTCATTGCCAGCATAGCCGTCAGGTTGGTCATGATACATAGAATCTACTATCTGACGCACCTTTTCCTGTGTTTTCCATGGTTCTCCTAAAAAGCTGTACATATAGGCTATATGATGGCTGGGTTCATTCCCGTGGGCATATTGACCAATTAATCCGCTTACATCCGGAGATGTATTACCGCCAGTGAGCTCAGAACTGACAGAAAACAAAGAGTCTAATTTTTCACTCAACTTAGCATGACTTCCGTATAGATTAGCTAAACCACGAACATCATGGGGTACAAAGAAAGAATGCTGCCACGCATTTCCTTCGACATACTGAGCCTTTACTTCGTCATGTTCAGACAGATATGGATCAAACGGCATAACAAAACTACCATCGCTATTTTTTGCTCTCATAAAGCCTGTTTTTTTATCAAAAATATGCTGATAGGCCTGTGCTCTTTTATTAAATTGCTCATAATCGGACGTCTTTCCCAGCTTCTTGGCCACTTGCGCTATACACCAATCGTCATAACCGTATTCCAACGTAACGCTGGCACTATGCCCCATCTTATCCTGCGGCATATAGCCATATTTAATATACTCAGGAACTCCTCTACCTTCCTGAAAAGCGGAGGCGAGCATGGCCTTATACGCTTTCTCCTGGTCAATCCCCGGCCAATCTTTTAAAATAGCATCCGCTATGACCGGTATGGCATGATAACCTGTCATCGTATTGGTTTCCCATGTGCTCAAATCCCACACAGGCAATAACCCATTTTCATCGTAAAAAGCCAACATGCTATTAATCATGGCGGTATATTTTTCCGGCTGCGTAATGGTAAACAACGGATTCAGCGCTCTAAAGGTATCCCATAATGAGTATACGGTATAACGCTGATTGCCTACTGGCATTTTTAACACAGTTCCTTCCGCGTTTTTATAGGTTCCATCCGCATCGGAGAATAAAGCCGGTGCAATAGAAGTATGGTATAAAGCAGTATAAAAGACCCGCTTAAGCTGCTCATCTGGAGAAGAAACCTGTACTTTTTGCAGTTCATGTTCCCATTTATTCTCCGCTTCATTTCGCACATGTTCAAAATTCCAACCGCTGATCTCCCCAAGTGCCTCCAAAGCCTTTGTTTCATCCGTCATGGATAAAGCCACTTTCATATCTATACACTTCTGCTGATCGTCAAAAACCAATTGAGCAGAGATACCTTTTCCTTTTTCCTCTGTTTTGGCAGCTTTGATCTGCGCAGATTGAATGCCATGCCCCGCCAAGATAGCCTCTTTAAAAGGGACGAAGGTACGTAGGGCAAAATATACCCTCTGCATTTTAGCCCAACCGGTAGAATAGCGATACCCCACTACTGTAGAATCATCAACCACCTGCACGTACGTTTCGGTAGGTGCATCCCAATTTAGCTGGAAAGCGAGATCTAAACGAATAGTTGGGCTACTCTGATCGGGAAAATGATACCGGTGATATCCTACCCGCTCGGTCGCGGTAAGTTCGGCTTTAATTTGGTTATCTAAGGTTACTTCATAATATCCGGGAGAGGCTTTTTCATGATCGTGACTAAATGTAGCCCGCTGGCTAGCAGCTTCATCTCTCAGTGGATACAACAATGGCATAACAGATATGTCCAGCCAATCGCCAATTCCGGTACCGCTAAGGTGTGTATGGCTGAACCCTGCTATGTGGTTTTCGCTATAGTGATATCCACTACACCAATCCCAGCCGGGAGTGCCATTATCGGGGCTCAACTGTACCATCCCAAACGGCACTACAGCACCGGGGAAGGTATGTCCATGTCCTCCAGTTCCTATAAAAGGATCCACATAATCAATCAATTTCCTCTCCTGCGCACCTGTTAACAGAGGTATACCCAATAGTGCACTGTATAAGATACGCGAAATTCTTTTGTTCATTTTACAGTTTTTGTTAGCTTGAATATTGAAGAGGCTAAAATAGAGAATATATTCGAAAAACGCGGAACTAAAACGGTTTAATAACCTTATCTATTCATTCAAAGCTTCACTATTTTTCCAGTGGCACAAATTTCATAGAAATGGAATTAACACAATGGCGGGTATCTTTTGAAGTAAAACCTTCGCCTAAAAACACATGGCCCAAATGCCCTCCACAGTTGGCGCATACAATCTCCGTACGGCTACCATCTGGATCGGGGATGCGTTTAACCGCTCCTTTTATCTCATCATCAAAACTTGGCCAACCACAATGCGACTCGAATTTGTCATCCGATCGATAAAGAGGGGCATCACATTTTCTACATACATAAACACCTTTCGCTTTATTGTCCAATAATTCACCGGTAAAAGGTCTTTCCGTTCCTTTTTTTTCGATTACCCACGCTTCATTGGCAGTGAGTTGGTTATAGTTTCCGGCAGATTTAATGGTCGTGTCAACTTTTTCGTTCGTTTCCATAATTTTTCCCTTTTGTTTAGATTTTGTATTATTTGAACGCTCTTGTGCGCATGCCTGGAATAGCATCCCAACACACACGAACAGCATAAAAAATTTCTTCATCGCTATCATGTTCTATATAGCAATATACGCAAAAAGCCTGTAAATAGTTTACAGGCTCTTCCTTTTACGTGTCAGTCAATAGTAAATTAATATTGACGCTATGTCATTAATTCTATTCCAATTTCTCTACAGCGCGCTAGGCTTTCACCCTAGACAATTCTTCTGCAATTGCCGCACCGATTTCTGCTGGAGACTCTACTACGCGAATGCCGCATTCACGCATGATTTTCATTTTGGCTGCAGCCGTATCATCAGCCCCGCCAACGATAGCACCTGCATGCCCCATTCTACGTCCCGGAGGCGCTGTTTGACCGGCAATAAAGCCTACCACCGGTTTGGTTCCGTTTTCCTGGATCCACCGGGCAGCTTCTGCCTCCATTCCTCCACCGATTTCGCCAATCATGATAATTCCATCGGTGTCGGGATCATTCATCAATAATTCTACCGCTTCTTTAGTAGTAGTACCGATAATAGGATCGCCACCAATACCTATGGCAGTAGTAATACCTAAACCAGCTTTCACGGTTTGATCAACTGCTTCATAGGTTAATGTACCAGACTTAGATACTACACCAACATTTCCCTTTTTAAAGATAAAACCGGGCATGATGCCAATCTTCGCTTCGTCAGCCGTGATAACACCTGGGCAGTTTGGCCCGATTAAACGTGAATCTTTATCTTTAAGATATTCCTTAACCAAAATCATATCTTTTGTTGGGATACCTTCTGTAATACAAACTATAACTTCAACGCCTGCACTGGCTGCTTCCATAATGGCATCAGCAGCAAAAGCCGGTGGCACGAAAATGATGGATACATTGGCACCGGTAGTGTCTACCGCGTCCTGTACAGTATTAAAAACCGGACGGTCTAGATGTGTCTGCCCTCCTTTACCAGGTGTTACACCACCTACCACATTGGTTCCATACTCGATCATTTGCGAAGCATGGAAAGAACCTTCCGTTCCGGTAAAGCCCTGAACAATAACTTTTGAATCTTTATTTACAAGTACACTCATTGGTCGAATTTTTGTAGCGCAAACTTACTAAATTCATTTCGAAATCAAGGAAAGAAGATGGAAGAAAATGGATATTGGTTAACTCACAACTAAACTTAGATTCCTGCTGAATGGAATTGCAAGTCATAAAGCCGCTTATAATATCCATTGAGGTGCAGCAGTTCTTGATGGTTACCAACTTCTTTGATCTCGCCATGATCCAACACAATAATTTTATCGGCCTTCTGTATGGTTGACAGGCGGTGAGCAATCACGATGGAGGTTCGATCAGCCATTAAGGCATCAATAGCTTGTTGAATAAGAAGCTCTGTTTCGGTATCTACAGATGACGTCGCCTCATCCAATACCAATATACCGGGATTGTGTACCAGGGCCCTAATAAAGGAAATGAGCTGCGCCTGACCTGCTGATAACGTAGCCCCCCTTTCCTTTACCTGATAATCGTAACCTCCTGGTAATCGCTCTATAAATTCATGGGCGCCTACTCTTTTAGCAGCTTCCATTATTTCTTCCCTTGTAATAGACGGATCATTTAGTCCTATATTATTCGCCACCGAATCAGAGAAAAGAAATACGTCCTGCAAAACGGTTGCGATGATTCGGCGAAGATAATGAACATCGTAATCACGAATATCTCTCCCGTCGAGCTTGATGGACCCTTTATTTATTTCATAGAACCTACTCAATATATTAATGGTAGATGACTTACCGGCACCGGTAGCGCCAACTAAAGCCAGCGTTTCACCCGGCTTTACCTTAAAACTCACATCTTTCAAAACCCATTTCTCTTCATCGTAAGAGAACCATACATTTTCAAATACGATCTCACCTTTTATCTCCCTAGGTTTATAGGTTCCTTGATTTGGCGTCTGCTCGTCTGTATCCAGCACACTGAAAATACGTTCGGCACCCACCATTCCCATCTGTAACGTATTAAATTTATCTACCAACTCTCTAATTGGCCTGAAAATCATATTAATATACATGATAAATGCGACCACAACACCCGGAGAAATACGCGCTGCCAGTATGGATTTGGAACCATACCACACCAATAATCCCAAGGCAATAGCCATGATGATTTCGATGACCGGAAAAAATATAGAGAAATACCAGTTCGAACGGATATGCGCATTTCGATGCTCTGCATTGATATCCTTAAATTTATTCATTTCCTGCTTTTCCCTTGCAAAATACTGAATGATGCTAACGCCTGTGATATGTTCCTGCAAAAAGGTATTTAGGTTGGCCACCCAATACCGCACATCCTGGAAGGCTGATTTCATAGCTTCCTGGAAAAAATATGTTGATACAACCATGATGGGCATCGGAATCAATACAATCAATGTCAATTCCCAATCGGTATAGAACATCACGGAAATAATAACAACTAATTGAAGAATATCTCCAATAATCTGTATTAAGCCTTCGGAAAAGATATCAGCGATGGTTTCCAGATCAGACACCGTTCTGGTAATCAGCCGGCCGATGGGTGTTCTATCAAAATACTTGAGGCGTAAATTCGTAATGTGATTAAAGGTTTGTATCCGTAAATCACGAATAACAGACTGCCCCAATGTATTGGTCAATAAAGTATGATAATACCTTACAAGTGTTTGAAAAAGCAATAATACCACCATCAGAATGGTCATGGTGGTAAGCCCATCGTAATCGCTGTTTAAAATAAAACGATCAAGTGCATACTCTACCAGCATCGGTAGAAGTGGGGCAATACCTGCAATAACAAGGGTCAAAACAACCGACCAAATAAAATAAGTTCGATAAGGCATCAAATACCTCCCCAACCTACGTAAAAGCTGTAGATCATAGGTTCTTCCTGTTATTTTTGCTTCACTCATGTTTCTTGTATTCAGGATTTTTTTTGTGGGGGGGGTGAATTCACTCCGCATCCCAAGGATAAATCACCTCTGTTAAATAAAGTCCGCATGCGGGAACAGATACACCCGCAACACTTCTACTTTTGCTTTGAATAACCGCGTGCATATCTGAAGGCTTTTTTTTACCATGTCCTATCTCCATGAGTGTACCTACTATAGCGCGTACCATATTCCGCAGAAAACGGTCGGCAGAAATATGAAACACCAAACGATCCGTTGCCAACCACTGCCATTCGGCACGTATGAGTTTACAATTATTGGTAAAAACCTGGGTATGTGCTTTACTAAAACAACTGAAGTCACGATATGCCAACATGAATTGTGCGGCCTCATTCATAGCCTCAACATTTGGCCTATCCCTTAACTGCCACGAAAGTCCATTCAAAAAAGGGTTCTTATCAAAATGTGCATGGTATTCATACGAACGCTTAATGGCATCAAATCTAGCATGCGCCTCTTGGGCAACTGCAAAAATACGTTTTACGGCGATATCGTATGGCAAAAGTGCATTCAGACTGGTCAGGATACGTTGCTCGTTGCCAGCTATCAATCCTTCCAGATCATCAAAATGCGCATATAGTTGTTTGGCATGTACACCGGTATCCGTTCTGCCACAGCCAATCGTATCAATCGGCCTCCTCAACAGTTTGCTCAACGCATTATTGAGCACTTCTTGTACGCTCAGCGCGTTCTGTTGTATCTGCCAACCGTGGTACGCCCCACCATTAAAAGCTAATTCGATAAAATATCTTCTCATTTTTCTCCACTGCATGCAAACTTAGATAAAATTGATCTGATGTGCAATTTGAGATCAAACGTAAATTTGGAGGACGCGTTGCTCGCAGCAACACAATAATACTTTTTTCCGCAAAAAGTATTCAAAAACTCACTGCTGTACCTAGCCGCTGAAATGGTAGTGCCTCCCAGTGCAATTGCGGCTAGCTAAGGCAGCATTTTAAGCAGAACGAAGAGCCCGTTGCGAGCAGGCACCGACGTTCCGAAGGGCTATGGCAAAAAACGTCAATGTGACAAAATTAAAAGTTCCTTTCTATAGACAATCTTTTTTACCACCCAGAAAACCAAACGAGCCGAGCTTGATCGAAGATAAATCGAATTCATGTGCAATTAGCATATTTTGTAAGACTTATTATTATATCTTGCGACTTATGTCTTGCGACTTGTATCTGATCTCCTATCTTTGCAAAAAAAATATAATCTAATGATACAGCGAATACAAACGATATGGCTATTGCTAGCCTCTGTAACCATTTTAGCTTTATTTCTATTTCCTTATGTACAGTATTTTGACACGGATGGAATCGCTATGGCCCTCAAAGTAAACGGGACATTAAACAGCACCGGCGGACAGAACCAGCTCACCACCTCCTTCCTCTTTATACTGCAAACAATTGCGACTGTTTGTTTAGGCATACTTCCTTTTGTGGCTATTTTTAGCTATAAAAACAGAAAAAAACAAGTAAACCTTCTTTTGCTTACCCTGTTTTTAACGCTACTGTTTGCCATCTGGCTATACTTCACGGCCAATAGCGCTATCTTGGCAGTAAATAAAATCTTGGGTATGGAAAATATAGGAATCGGAGCGCTTCTCCTTCCGGTTTATATTATCTTTTTGCTTTTAGCAATAAAGGGCATCAATAGAGATTCAAAACTGATCAAGTCTGCTGACAGGTTAAGATAGCGCACGATGACGATTGCTTGAAGACGAAAGTGTCTAAAAAGTCGTCATTTCGACCGTAATGAAATGGAGCGGAGAACCCGAAGGCTCAACGAAGTTAAATCTTTAATTTGCAATTGATTCATTAACAGATATCTCGATTTCGCTACGCTACA